>Ga0207950_100015_pt1 | contig 110711 bp, 99 predicted proteins | sample Subbio11_8B_AprC_FD_184814 | JGI IMG/M metagenome (GOLD analysis project Ga0207950, IMG submission 184814) | Serpentinite rock and fluid subsurface biosphere microbial communities from McLaughlin Reserve, California, USA - CR11_8B_AprC (SPAdes) | ecosystem: Environmental > Terrestrial > Deep... | reverse complement strand
CCGACTTGGTGCAGCGCTTCGAGGCCGTGCGCCTGGCGGTGCTGACGGCGCCGCGCTCGAGCGCCGCACTGGCGGCCGAAATCTGCGCCATGCGCGAGCGCCTGCGCCAGGCGCACCCGGTGCGCGCGGGGCTGTTTGACATCAAGCACAGCCCCGGCGGCATGGTCGATGTCGAGTTTGCAGTGCAGCACCTGGTGCTGGCGCACGCCGCCGCGCACCCGGCGCTGTGCGCCAACAGCGGCAACATCGCCTTGTTGCACGCCGCCGAGCAAGCCGGGCTGCTGCCCGCCGGCATGGGGCAGGCGGCCGCGCGCGCCTACCGCGCCCTGCGCCAGCGCCAGCACCGGGCGCGGCTGGACGAAGCCAGCACCCAGATCGCCCCAGCGCTGGTGGCCGAGCACAGCGCGGCGGTGCGCGCGCTGTGGGCGCAGGTGTTTGGGTCCGTTGATTGCACGGTCCCCGTAGGCCCCGCAGCCTCGTCCCCCCGGTAGCGCCTAGACACAGGAGCAGAGCAGACCATGACAAAACTCGAAGGGGCGGACCTGCAAGCCCAGATCGAACGCCTGCCGCTGTGGCGCTTCAACCCGCAGCGCCACGCGCTCGAGCGGTGTTTGGTGTTCAGCGATTTCAACGCCGCTTTTGGCTTCATGAGCCGGGTCGCGCTGGCGGCCGAGCAGCGCAACCACCACCCCGAGTGGGCCAATGTGTACAACCGGGTTGACATCGCCTTCACCACCCACGAAGTGGGCGGCTTGAGCCTGCGCGACATCGAGTTCGCGCTCTGGGTGGACACGTTGGCGCCCGGCGTGGGCGACTGATCGTGCAATAACGCCCCGTTGTCCAGCCGCTCAGAACTCGATCGCGTCGGCAATGGCAGCAATGCCGGCCCGAGCGCAACTGTCGTCGGCGTCGCCGCCGGGCGCGCCCGAGACACCAATGGCACCCAAGACCTGTCCGCCGGCTTGGATCAGCAGACCACCGCCGACGGCCATGAAGCGCGGCAGCGAGCGCAGCCCACTCATCGGCTTGCCGGCTTGGGTTTCACGCCCAAGTTCGGTCGTCGAAAGCCGAAAACTGACTGCCGTCCAGGCTTTGTCGGTCGCGACGGGAACGGTATGTGGGCCGGCAAAGCGATCCCGCAGCAGCACCTGCAAGGTGCCAGCACGGTCAACCACCGCGATACTGGCTTGAAAACCCTGCTGCCGGCAGTGCTCCAAGGCCGCATGCGCCGCCGTCAGGGCGGTCTCGGGCGTCAGAGAGCGGACGGTGAAAGTGGCATCTTGGGCGTGCAGGGCCAGTGGAGCCGCTGCACACAAGGCGAGCACGGCGTGGCGCAACATGTTCATGGGGCTTGTCTCCGGGTGGGTGGGCCATCTCGAGTGGTCTCTGAGATTAAGTGTCAGTGTAGCAGCAAAGCCGATCGGAGTGCCCAAGGCGGATGCGCTGTCCCCTTAGGCCCCCTTGAGGTCCCTAGCGCACCCTTGCGTCACCTGCTGCGCCAGCCCGGGCCCGAGCCGGGGCAGCAGGCGCCCTACCGTCCGTCCAGCGGGCTCAGTCTGCAGTGATGTTGCGCTCGCGCACCACCCGGCCGTAGCGCTCGCTGTCGGTGCGCGACAGCGCCAGAAGCTGGGCCGGCGTCAACGGCGTGGGTTGGGCGCCAAAGCCGCGGATCGGGTCGATCACGCTCTGCACGGCCAAGGCGCTGTTGATCTCGCGGTTGAGGCGCTCGACGATGGGCGCTGGTGTGCCGGGCGGAGCCCAAAAGCCATGCGAGGTGCCCACGTCGAAATCGGCCAAGCCCAGTTCGCGCAGCGTGGCGACGTTGGCAAACTGCTCGACCCGCCGTTCCCCGGTGACGGCCAACATGCGCAGGCGACCGGCGCGCACGTGCTGGAACGACACGCCCGGATCAAATGCCCAATCGACCGTGCCGGCCAGCAAGGCCTGCATGACGTCGGCCGAGCCGCGGTACGGGATGTGCACCGCTTGGGTCTGGGTGGCTGCCTGCAGCATCTCGGCGGCGATGTGCGGCGAGCTGCCGTTGCCGGGTGAGCCAAAATTCATCCGGCCCGGGTTGGCGCGCATGTGGCGGATCAAGCCGGCGTAGTCATCGAAGGGCAGGCCGGCGCGCGTGACCAGGAACAGTTCGAAGCGCGCCGCTGCCGCCACCGGCACCATCTCGCGCAGCGGGTCGTAGGTCTTGCGCAGCAGGTGCGGGCCGATGACCATGGTGCTGCCGGCAATCAGCCCCAGCGTGTAGCCGTCGGGTGCAGACGTGTGCACGGCGTTGAGGCCAATCATGCCGCCGCCGCCGGAGCGGTTCTCGACCACCACCGGCTGGCCCAGCGATTGCGAAATTTGCTGCCCCACCGCACGCGCCACGATGTCCGGTGTGCTGCCTGGAGCGAAGTTGACGACCAGGCGCAGCGGCCGGGTCGGGAAGGACTGCGCCAGCGCGGGCAGCAGCGGCGCACTCAAGGCGAGGCCGGCGCCCATGGCGAGCACGTGGCGACGGGAAAGGCGGGGGGGTTGGGTCATGTTTGTCTCCTAGCGGTCAAAGCCGGTGTGATGGGTGAAAGAAAAAGCGAAAGCAGCGCGTGTCGGATGAGGGCCTACCGGGCGCTGGTCAGAACGGGTAGTGCCGAGGTTGCGTTTGCACTGTGATCCAGCGTAGGTCGGTGAACTCGGCGATGCCGGCGCGCCCGCCGAAGCGCCCCATGCCCGAGCCCTTGACGCCGCCAAAGGGCATCTGGGCTTCGTCGTGCACCGTGGGGCCGTTGACGTGGCAGATGCCGGTGTCGATCTGGCGCGCCACATTGAAGGCGCGCGCCAGATCGGCGCCAAAGACGGCGGCCGACAAGCCGTATTCGTTGTCGTTGGCGCAGGCCACGGCCTGCTGGGTGTCTTTGACGCGCACGATGCACTTGACCGGGCCGAAGGTCTCCTCGTGGTAGATGCGCATGGCCGGTGTCACGTGGTCGAGCAAGGTGGCTGGCATCAGGGTGCTGTCGGCCTTGCCGCCGCAGAGCAGCCGGGCGCCTTTGGCCAGCGCGTCGTCGATCAACTCGTTGCAGTGGTGCACGGTGTGCATGCCGATCACCGAACCCAGCACCACCGGCTCGGGCTTGCGCGGGTCGCCCAGCGGCAGCGCCTTGGCCTTGTCGGCAAAGCGGCGCACGAACTCGTCGGCCACCTTCTGATCGACGATCAAGCGCTCGGTGCTCATGCAGATCTGGCCGCTGTTGGCAAAGCAGCCAAAGGCGGCGGCGTTGACGGCGTCCTCTATATCGGCGTCATCGAGCACGATCAGGGGCGCCTTGCCGCCGAGTTCGAGCACCACCGGCTTGAGGTGGCGCGCGCAGGTGATGGCGATGATCTTGCCGACTCGGGTGCTGCCGGTGAAGTTGACGCGGCGCACCGCCGGATGCGCGATCATGGCATCGACCACCGCCGCGGCATCGGCGGGGGCGTTGGTGAGGTAGTTGACGACTCCGGGGGCAAAGCCGGCCTCTTGGAAGGCTTCGGCGATCAGGGCGTGGGTGCGCGGGCAGTTTTCGCTGCCTTTGAGCACCACCGTGTTGCCGCAAGCCAGCGGGGTGGCGATGGCGCGCACCCCGAGGATGACGGGCGCGTTCCAGGGCGCAATGCCCAGCACCACACCGGCTGGCTGGCGCATACCCATGGCCAAGCTGCCGGGTACGTCCGAGGGGATGACCTCGCCGGCGACCTGGGTGGTCAGCGCGGCGGCTTCGCGGATCATGCCGGCGGCCAACATGACGTTGAAACCGCCCCACGGGCCGGTGGCCCCGGTCTCGGCCGCCATGGCCTCGATGAAGGCCGGGGTTCTGGCTTGCAGGGCATCGGCGGCCTTGAGCAGCAGTGAGCGGCGCTCGTTGGGCCCGGTCTGGCTCCAGCTCCTGAAGGCTTCGGCGGCGGCCTCCACGGCCAGCACGGCGTCGGCGGGTGAGGCCGCTGGGGCCCGGGTGGCCACGGTGCCGTCGAGCGGGTTGCGGCGCTCGAAGGTGGCACCGCGCTCGGCGCTCACTTTCAGGCCGTTGATCAGCATGGACAAATCAGACATAGGGGGCTCCAGATTAAACAGCGATAAAAAAGCGGTGCGGCTAGGCTGATCGTGCGCTGGCCAGCGGCGATCGGGCGGCCTTGGCGGCCGTTGCGGGCTGTGGGGTGGCGGAGGCTGCGGCACCGAGGTAGGCCTCGCGGATCACGTTCGATCGCGCCAGCAGCCTGGCGGCGCCGCTGGCGACCAAGGTGCCGCGCTCCATCACGTAGCCGCGGTCGGCCACGGCCAGTGCCTTTTTCACGTTCTGCTCGACCATCAGCACCGTGGTGCCGGCGTCGGCGATGCGCCGCGCGATGAGCAGCAACTCATCGACCATGCGTGGTGCTAGGCCAAGCGAAGGCTCGTCGAGCATCAGCAAGCGCGGCGCACTCATCAGCGCGCGCGCCACCGCCACCATCTGCTGCTCGCCGCCGCTCATGGTGCCGGCCAGTTGGCTGGCGCGCTCCTTGAGCTTGGGAAAGTCGATCAAGACCTGTTCTAGGCGGCGTGCGCGCTCACCCTTGGGCACCAGCCAGCCGCCAAGCTCTAGGTTCTCGCGCACCGTCAACTGCGGAAACAACTGCCGACCTTCTGGCACCAGGGCCACCCCGGCGCGGACGATTTCGTGCGTCTGGCTGGGCAGCTCCGCGTCATCGAGCCAGACATGGCCGCTGCGCCCGATCAGGCCGTTGAGGGCTTTGAGCAATGTGGACTTGCCCGCTCCGTTGGGCCCCAAGATCACGGTCAGGCCGGGCTTGACTTCTAGACAGAGCTTGCGCAGCACCAGAAAATTGCCATAACCCGCACTCAGATCGTCAACCCACAGGCGGGCGGCCTCTTGCGCGCCCAAGGTGAAGGGGGTGTTGCGGTACCACATCATGCGGTGCTCTCCATCTCGTCACCGAGGTAGGCTTCGATCACGTCTGGGTTGCGCACCACTTCGGCCGGGCTGGCGTCGGCGATTTTGCGCCCTTGGTGCAGCACGATCACGCGCTCGACGTGGCGCAGCAAGGTGGTGACGGCGTGTTCGATCCAGATCACGCTCAGATCGAGCTCGTCGCGGATGCGCCGGATCAGTTGCGCCATGTTCTCGAGTTCGGCCTCGGTCAGCCCAGCGGCCACCTCGTCGAGCAACAGCAGCCGCGGCCGCGTCGCCAGCGCCATGCCGATCTCGAGCAGGCGCTGCTGCGAAGGCGTGATGGCTGCTGCGGGCAGGTTGCCCAGTTGCGCCAGGCCGATCAGCTCTAGGATGCTCTCGGGCGTGCGCAAGGCCCACGGCACGCGCGCCTCGGGGCCCCAGAAGACCCATGGCCGGGGTCGGCGACCGGCGAACTTCAAGCCGAACTCGACGTTGTCGCGCACCGCCATGTCGGCAAACACGCGCGGGGTCTGGAAGGTGCGGGCGATGCCGTGCGCGGCGTAGCGGTGCGGGTTGCGGCCGATCAGGTTGTGTCCGTCCACCAGCAGCTTGCCGCTGGTGGGGCGCAGCACGCCCGAGATGGCGTTGAAAAAGGTCGTCTTGCCGGCGCCGTTGGGGCCGATGATGCCGACCAGTTCGCCGGCGCGAAACACCGCATCGACCCCATCGACAGCGGTCAGGCCGCCAAAACGCACCGTGATCTCGCTCGCCTCCAGCAAGGGCGGGAGCTGGTTTTGCGGGTGCAACTCAGACATGACGACGCTCCCGGGCGCGTTGGCGCGCGCGCGCTTCGTCGCGCGCTTGCTGCCCGCTCCACCTGTAGCGGCGCACGCGCCAGCCTTCGCGCAGGGCGCTCCAGGCCGCATGCAGCATGAACCAGCGCACCGAAGCCAGCCCGCCGGGCAGGTAGAGCACGAACAGGATCAGCAGCAAGCCCAGCGACATCATGTACAGCTCGGGCGCCTGCAGGCGCAGGGTTTCCGCCAGGATGCTGAACAGGATCGCTGCCAGCAGCGGCCCCCACAGCGTCATGGCGCCGCCTATGAGCGCGATCAGCACGGTTTGAAAGCCGATGAAGGGGTTGAACACGGTGGTCGGGTCGATGTAGGTCCAGCGCACCGCCATCGCCGCCCCGACGGCCCCGGCAAAGGCGGCGGTCAGGGCAAAGCCACCGATTTTGACCAGCCGGGTGTCCACGCCCAGGGTCTGGGCCCGTTGCTCGTCGGAGCCGATGCCCTGCATGGCCAGGCCAAAGCGGGTGCGGCGCACCACGATCGAGGTCGCCACCGCCGCCACCGCCAGCAGCAGCACCGTGTAGTAAACCGTTTGGCTGTCGGGTGCCACCAGGATCATGCGCCCGACGGTGCCGGTGACCGTGCTTTCGTAGAAGGTGACGGTATGGCGGATGAGTTCGGTCATGCCAAAGGTCAGGATGGCGAAGTAGGTGCCGCGCAGGTGCAGCACCAGCGCGCCCATGAACACCGCCAGCAGCGCCGCGACCAGCGCTCCCAGCGCCACCACCTGCCACCAGGGCCAAGTCTCGACCAGCAGCGCGCTGGTGTAGGCACCGACGCCGAAGAAGGCCGCCGTGGCCAGCGACAGGTAGCGAGTGGTGCCACAGAACAGCGCCCAACTGGTTGACAGCGCCACGTACATCAGGCAGGTCAGGGCCATCGAGAGCACGAAATCGCTGGCAAAGCCAGGCAGGGCCACGGCCCAGCCGGCGAAAGCGAACAAGATCAGCACATCGCGCAGCAGCGTTTGACGGGAATTCATGCCTTGCGCCCCTTGCGAGTGAACAAACCTTCAGGGCGCAACACCAGCACGCCGATGAAAACCAGATACGACAGCAGCGCCTTGAGCGAGGGGCTGGTGAAATGCATGGCGATGGCCTCGATCACCCCGAGCAACAAACCGCCGACCAAGGCCCCGCCCATGCTGCCAAAGCCGCCCAGCGCGATGACGATCAAGGCCGTGATGGTGTAGGCTTGGCCCATGTCCGGGCTGATGGTGAAAGCCATAGAGAGCAGCACCCCGGCCACGCCCGAGAGCCCCAAGCCGATGCCAAACATCAGCGGGTGCAGGCGCTTGGTGTCGATGCCCACCAGTTGCGCGCCCATCGGCGACTGCATCAGCGCGCGCACACCTTTGCCCAGCAGCGTCAGGCGCAGCAGCACGATCAGGGCGGCGCAAAACAGCAGCGCCAGCGCGAAGATCAGCAACTTGTTGGTGGCAAACTGGCCAAACCCTAAATTCACAGGTTGTGACAGGTAGTCGTAGCCGCGGATATCGCCACCCCAGACGAAGGTGACGAAGCTCTTGACCAGGAACATCAGCCCGAAGGCGACCATCAGGCCACGCGCTTCGAACACGTCTAGATTGGGCGAAGTCTGCGTCAGCGGCCTAAAGCACAGCCTGTGCAGCACCCAGCCCAGCAGCAGCAGCAGGCCAAAGGTCACGGGCAACATCAGCAGCGGCGACAGGCCAAAGCTGGTGTGCACCATCCAGGTCAGGAAGGCGCCGACCAGCAGAAACTCGCCGTGGGCGATGTTGAGGATGCGCATCAGCCCGTACTGGAGGTTGAGCCCCAAGGCGATGAGCGCATAGATGCCGCCGGTGATGAGTCCGGAGACGATCAGCTCGATCCATGTAGAAAGGGACATGAAAGTGCGTGGGTGCGTGGGTGCAGGCCTGCGTGCGGCGCGGGCCGTGGGTGGGCGGCCGCGCCGTAAAGGGCTGGCGTGGAATTACCAGGCGGGCTTGTTCGGGTTGAGGGCTGCGGTGGCCACTGCGCGCGGCCAGACGACCTCGAACTCGCCGCGTTGCCACTGCCCCACCGTGCCCGGCGTGCCAACGTTTTCGCTGCCACTGAAGCGGATGTCGCCGACGATGGTGCGGTGCGTGTTGCCGGCCACGAAATCGCGGATGGCCCGCCGATCCAGCCCGACCCGGGCCACGGCAGCGCTCAGAATCTCCAGCGCCGCCCACGTGTGCCCGCTGGCCCAGCGGTCGGGTTCGCGGTTGTGGCGCGCCACATGGGCATCAAAATAGGCCTGCGCCCCGGGGCTGCTGCGGCGGTTCCACGAGCCCATGCCCATCACGCCTTCGGCGCCGGTCGGGGTCATGACTTCGCGAAACATCGGAAACGCGGTCCCGACCGAGGCATAGAAAAAGCGCGGGTTGAAGGCGATCTCGCGCGACTGGCGGCTGGCCAGCACGGTATCCGGCGGGTAGGTGAAACCGACAAAGGCGTCCGGGTTGCGGCCTTTCATCGTGCGCAGCACCGGCGCCAGATCGCGCACGCCCAGCGGGTAGCTGCGGTGGTCCACCATCTCGATGCCGCTGCCCTGCAAGGCCACGCGCAAGGCGGCAAAGTTCTCCAGCCCGAACAGGTCATCGACGTAAATGCAGGTTAGGCTGCGCACGCCGTTGGCGCGCAACATGTCGACCAGCGCACCCACCATGGCAGCGGGCTGTTGCAGCATCAGAAAGAAAAAGGGCAGGCGCAGCTCGACCAGGCGCCTAGAGAGTGCGGTCGGGGCCAGGAAGGGGTAGCCGTGGCGGTTGGCCAGCGGGGCGACGGCAAAGTTGGCGCTGCTGCCCCAGGGCGGCAGCACCAGATCGACGCGCTCGCTGCCCATCAGCCGCTCGTAGGTGCGGATCACGGTTTCCATGTCGCTGCGGTCATCGACGCCGATCAGCTCGATCCGGCGGCGCACGCCCTGCACGTTGAGGCCACCGGCGGCATTTTGCTGCTCGGCCCACAGAATGTAGTTGGGCTCCTGGCTGGTCTGGGCGCCCACCGTCCACGGACCGGTGCGCGACATGGAGTAGCCGATGCGCACCGGTGCCCCCTGGGCCAGCAGGGGCGGCGCAAAGGCCAAGGTGCCCAAGGCGGCGGCGCTGCCTTGGACGACGGTGCGGCGGGTGGGGTGATTCATGCTGGTCTCCTGGTGCGGAAGCGGATGCGGGTGCGGAATGGGGGCATCGTAGAAGTTTGCTGCCGCGCGCGCTTGCACCACGGTGCACGGCGTTTTGACGATGCGCGCAGCAAGGAGCGGGATTACCCTAGCCCAAAAAAGCTGGCTGAAGCAAGGGGGCAGCCCGATAATTTGGCGCACACGCAATCTGGAGCCAATGATGACCCCATCCCAGTCGATGAGCACCGATTTGTACCCGGTCAAGGAGCGCCCGTTGGCGTGGGCAGACTGGATTTCGGGCCACTTCGGCGGTCTGGATTCGGATTTGTACGGCGACTCAGGCTTCGACGGTCGGGTGCTGTCAAGCCGGGCCGGCGAGGTGGTGCTGACCAAGTTGGAGGCCAACCGGCACCGGGTGATGCGCAGCAGCAAGCTGGCGCGCACGGCTGAAAACAGTTACCTCAAGATCGTGGCACCGTGGCAAGGCAGTGCCGCCGTCGAGCAGCATGGTCGCCAAGCTTGGGTGCGCCCGGGTGGTTGGGCCATTTACGACACCACGGGCAGCTACGAAGTCGCCAATCCGGAGCAGGTCGAGCACCTGATCGTGATGCTGCCCAAGGCCAATTTGCTGGAGCACGGCCTCAAGCTCGAGCCGCTGATGGCGCGCCACGTAGGCGGCTCAAAGGGCATTTCCCGGGTGGCGCTGGAGGCCATGCGCAGCACCTGGCAGGAGCTGCCAGTCATGGGGGCGCAGGCGGCTCGCGGGGCCGGCGAGGCAATCGTCGAGCTGGTGCGGCTGTCCTTGCTGGAGCTGGCGGGCCGCTCCACCGGTACCACGCAGATGGAAGCCTTCAGGGATCGGATTCGGCACTACATTAGCCTGCATCTGCACGACCCAGAACTGAGCATCGAGCGCATCGCGGTGGCGCTCAATTGCAGCAAGCGGCATTTGCACAATGCCTTCAGCGAGGAGGAGGGCACCTTGGCCTTGTACATTTTGCGCCGACGCTTGCAGGCCTGCATGCGCGACCTGGGCAATCCGGATCTGAATGCGCGCACCATCACCTCGATTGCCCTGACATGGGGCTTCAACCAGAGCGCACACTTTAGCCGGGTGTTCCGCGAACACACCGGTTTGTCGCCCAGCGATTACCGCCAGCTGCAACGCCGCAACGCCAAGCTGGCGCACTGATGCGGTGCGGACACGGGTGCATCCAGCCGTGTGCCGCGCCCCCAATGCTCAGCGCGCCAGCGCGCACCCTTGCGCCACCTGCTGTGCCAGCCGCTCCAGCGCTTGCCAGGGGTGGGCGGGCCAGTCGGGGTGGCGCAGGCCTTTGACGATGCCATCGACGGTGTGCGCATCCAGCAGCCAGCGTTCGAGCTGCGCCAGACCCAGCCGAGGCAGCAGGCGCTCGAAGCGCTTTTCGCGCCCGCCCCAGACGCGCTGTTCGCGCAGCGCCAGCGGCAGCGGCTTGCCTAGTGCGAGCTCGTTTTTCACGCGCCACAGCGCCCGGATGTCTTCGGCCAGCGCCCAATGCACCAGCACGGCGGCGCTGCCGTCGGCTTGCAGGCCGTCGAGCAGGCGCTGCACGCGCAGCGGTTGGGCGTCGAGCACCGCCTCGGCGAGCTTGAAGGGGTCGTGGCGCGCCACGTCGAGCACGGCGCGCTCGATCTGCTCAAAACCGAGCTCGCCCGCCGGGTAGAGCAGCGCGAGCTTTTGCAGTTCTTGGTGCGCCGCCAGCAGGTTGCCCTCGACTCGGTCGGCCAGAAAACCCAAGCACAGCTGGCCGGCCTCGCCGCTGGGCACGTGTTGCCCCTGCAGGCGCAGCCGCTGCGCGATCCAGGCCGGCAGCTGGGCGCGCTCGACCGCGTCGATGCGCAGCGTCAGGCCGTGCTGTTCGAGCGCGGCAAACCAAGGGCTTTTGAGGGTGGCGGCGTCCAGCCTGGGCAGCAGCACCAGGGTGAGCAGATCGGGGTGATGGGGGGCGGCGGCGGCCAGTTGCTGCAGCACCGCCGCGCCCTCCTTGCCGGGTTTGCCCGAAGGGATGCGCAGCTCCAGCAGCTGGCGCTCGGCAAACAGGCTCTGGCTGCGGCCGGCGGCCAGCACCGCGCTCCAGTCGAAGTGCGCGCCGCTGACCGTGCACACGCTGCGTTCCGCAAAGCCCTGCGCCCGCGCGGCGGCGCGGATGGCGTCGGCCGCCTCCTGCACCAGCAGCGCTTCGTCGCCGTGCACGGTGTAGAGGGCTTTGAGGCCGCGCTGCAAGTGCGCGGCCAGTTGGGTGGGGGAGCTTTGCATGGCAGGTCTGCAGTGTAGCGGCTGCCGTGCGCGGCCTTATTTGCTTTCGAGCACCAAGCGATCCCCACTCTCGCCTCGGCTGAGGCGCTGGTGGTGCAGGCGCACCAGCGGGTCGTCTGGGTAGCGCTGCGCCAGCGCGGCAAAAAGCGGCGCCGCCTCGGCGCTCGACTGCGCCAGCGCGGCGTAGGCGGCTTGGTATTCATCCAGCGGGGCGTAGGGGCCGGGCACCTCGGCGCTCAGCGGTTCGAATACCGCCAGATCTTGGCTCTTGCCCTTGAGCACCAGCCGCCCGATCGGCCGTGCCGGCAGGTCGGGGCAGTCGGCCAGCGTCTGGCCCGAGACGCAGATGCGGGTGCCCAGTTGCTTGTTGGCGCTCTCGAGCCGTGCGGCGGTATTGACCGGGTCGCCCAAGGCGCGGTAATCAAAAATGGCTTTGCCGCCAAAATTGCCCACGATCACCTCGCCCGAGTGCACCCCCAGCCGGGTGTGGCCAAAGGGGATGCCGCGCGCCTGCAATTCGCTCGCGTAGCGGCTGGCAAAGGCGTGCATCTCGAGCGCGCAGCGCAGCGCGCGGCGCGGGTGATCGGGTTGCTGCACCGGGGCCGAGAACATGATCGCCACCGCGTCGCCCACGATCCGGTCCAGCGTGCCTTGGTGCTTGAAGGCAATCTCGATCATCTGCTCCAGGTATTGGTTGAGCAAGCCGAGCGCCTCGCCGGGGTCGGTTTTTTCCATCAGGCTGGTAAAACCGGCCAGATCGGTGAACACGAAGCTGCAGGTCTGGCGCTGGCCACCCAGGTTCAGGTCCTGCGGGTGCTCGACCAAGTATTCGACCCGATTCGGCGACACATAGCGGGCAAAGGCCTGCTTGATGAAGCGCTGCTGCTGCTCGCTGCGAAAGTGGTGCGCAAGGCTGGCAACCACAAAGGCGGCGCTCCAGACCAGCGCCGGGATCACGCTGTTGAACAGCAAGCCCTGGGAGCTGAAGGCCCACCAGCCGCCCCACAAGGCGGCGCCTATCAGCAGCGCCGCCGCCGCCGCCGCCCACAAGGCGCGGGCGTAGATGGCCAGCAGCACCAGCAGCACGGTGCCCAAAGCCTGCAGCAGCGCCTCCAGCCCCAGCGCCCAAGTCGGGCGCGTCAGAAAATGCCCACCCAGCGCCTGCTCGAGCGCTTGCGCGTGGGCTTCGACGCCGGGCATGATGCGGCCCAGGGAGTTGAAGCGCAAGTCCATCAGGCCCTGCGCCGAACTGCCCACCAGCACCAGATGGCCTTGCAGCAGCGCCGGATCGGCGCTGCCGTCGAGCAGCTTCCAGGCCGGGATGTAGCGCTCGGGCACCGGCTCGGTGTAGTGCAGCCAGAGCTCGCCGGCTGCCGTGGTCGGCAGGGTCAGGTCACCGATGCGCACCTCCTCCAGCGCCGGCCGGCCCTGCTCGGCGCTGCGCAGCATCACGTTGCGGGCGTCGAGCCCCACGCGAAGCGTTTCCGTGACCAAAGAGGGCACGAGCTGATCGCCCAGCCGCAGCACCAGCGGCACCCGGCGCACCACGCCGTCGGCATCGGGGACGAAGGTCAGGGCCCCGTTGCCGGCTGCTTGTCGTTCCAGCTTGTCCAGCGCCACCAGGGCCGAATCAAAGCCGTGCAGCGCCTGCGGCTGCGCCCCGCCACCCAGCCAGACGAAGCGCGCGGTCACGGCAGGGGTGCGTTCGTTGGGGCGCGCGGCGCGCTCGCGCTGCAGCGAAAACCCGAGCACCACGTGGCGATCGGCCAAATTTTGAGCCAGCACCGCGTCGTGGTCGGGCAGTTGCAGCAGGGCTTGACGGGTTTGCGGCGCCAAGGGCCAAAGGGGGGCCAGCGCCTGCGGCGAGGTGCGGTCGGGCTCGATGAACAAGACGTCAAAGCCGATCGCGGCCACCTCGGCCGCGTGCAGCCGCTGCACCATTTCAGCCACCTGGGTGCGCGGCCAAGGCCACTGCCCGAGGCGCTGCAGGCTGGCTTCGTCGATGTCGATGATGCGCACCGGCTGCGGCGCATAGACCCGGGGCGACCAACGCTGGTACTGGTCGAACACCTGATAGCGCAGGGTTTGCAGCAGCACCGGATCGGTCACCAGCAGCAGCAGGCCCAAGGCCAGCCCCAACAGCGACAACCAAAAAGCCATCGCGCGCTGGTAGAGGTGTTTCATGATGGGTTGGGACGCCATGGGTGGACAGAGGAAATCCTGCGCAAGCGCCGGCGTTCATGTATCATTCTAAGCAATGACTTGGGTCTGTGTGCGGATTGTTTCTTTGTTTGGGTGCTGGCTTTGGCTCTGATCGCCGCTTGCAAGCACTGTGAGCCTTTGTTTTCTTAGGAGCTAAGCGTGATGCCACCTTTCAAACCCCTGGGGCTTGCCCTTTGTTTGGCCGCAGCGGCGGCCAGTGCGCAGCCTTTGCCGGCTCCTTTGGTGCAAGCCACCCAGGCGGCGGTGCTGCACAGCCCGGAGGTGCAGGAGCGCTGGCGCGCCTTGCAGGCCACGCGCCAGCAGGTGCCGCTGGCAGCAGCCGGCTGGCGGCCGCAGGTCGATCTGCAGGCCAGCGTCGGGCGCCAAGAGCGGCGCACCCCCAGCCAGAGCGGGGCTTGGATGGGGGTGAGTGGGGTGCAGATCAGCCTGAATCAGTTGTTGTTCGACGGTGGGCAGGCCGCCGCTGCGCTGCGCCAGGCCAGCCAGGCCGAGGTGGCGGCCTATTTCGATCTGCGCCACGGCAGCGAAACGGTGGCGCTGCAGGTGGTGCTGGCCTACCTCGAGCTGCTGCGCTTGCAGCAGCGGGTGGAACTGGCCACCGAAAACTACGTCGAGCACCGCAAGCTGTTCGACGCCATAGGCGAGCGCACCCGCGCCGGCGTGGGGCGGCGGGTGGATGCCGAGCAGGCGCAGGCGCGGCTGGCGGTGGCCGAATCGGCGCTGGTGGGCGAGACCCGGGCCTTGCACGAAGCGGGGTTGAACTACCAGCGCTTCGTCGGGCAGTTGCCGCCCGCCGCGCTGCCGGCTTGGCCCAGCGGGCGCGGTGTGGCCCCCCTGCCCGATTCGGCGGCGGCGGCGCTGCGCCAGGGCCTAGAGGCCAACCCGCAGCTGCGCGCCGCCTACCACCGCTGGCAGCAGGCCCAGCAGGCGGTTGAGGGCCGGCAAGCCGCCTTCATGCCGCGCCTCGAGGGGCGCCTGTCGGCCAGCGAGAGCCGCAACCGCGACGGCGTGCGCGGCGAGTTCCGCGATCAGGTGGCCGAGCTGGTGCTGTCGCACAACCTATACCGGGGCGGCGCCGACACGGCGGCGCTGCAGCGCGCCACCGAGCTGCAGGCGCGCTCACGGGCCGAGATGGACCTCGTTTGCCGCCAAGTGCAGCAAAACCTCTCGATCGCCTTCAACGACACGCAGACCTTGCGCATACGCCAGCGCTTGGCCGACGCGCAGCAGCTGGCGGTGGAAAAATCCATCACCGCCTTGCGCCAGCAGTTTGACATCGGCCAGCGCAGCCTGCTGGATGTGCTCGACACCCAGGCCGAGTTTTTTGACGCTGCGCTCACCTACACCGATTCCCGCTACGAGCAGTTGCGTGCCGAGGCCCGCACCCTGGCCTCGATGGGCCAATTGGTGGCGCTGTTTGGCACCGCGCCCGCCGGCCAAGCCGCCGAGCTCGAGGCGCTGGCGGCACAGCCCAGCGGCTTCGATGCCGCAGCGCTGTGTCCGGCGCAGGTCACGCACATGGAGTCGCTCGAGCGCATCAAGGCCTCGCTGGTGTTGCCGCCGCTGCCGCAGCGCGCCGACCGCGTGGTGTTGTTGCCCAACCCCGACGGCAGCGTGGGCCAGGTGGTGGTGACCGGCCGCGCCGGGCAGCAGGTGTTGGGTGCGGCTTTCACGGGAACCGATTTGACGGGTGCAGCGCCCGCCGTGGCCATCCCCGAGGAGCAGGTGCGGCGCGAATTTGCTGCCGCGCTCGAGGCCCAGCCGCAACGGCCTGAGCGTTTTACGTTGTTTTTTGAAGACGGCAGCGTCAACCTGACTCGGGCCAGCGCCGCCGAGTGGCCGCAAGTGGTGCAGCGGCTGCGGGCGCGCCAAGCGCTCGACCTGACCGTGGCTGGCCACACCGACACCAGCGGTCCGGCACGGCTCAATGAGGCGCTGGCGCTGCGCCGGGCGCAACTGATCGCTCAAAGGCTGCGCGCCAGTGGCCTGCAAGACACCGAGATCGCCATCGAAGGCTTTGGCGAGCGCTTGCTCGAGGTGCCCACGCCCGATGGCACACGCGAAGCGCGCAACCGGCGCGTGGTGATCAGCGCGCGCTGACTTGGCCAGTGACGGCGTCCACTTCGACCACGAAGTGGGTGCCGCGGATGCCGATGGTTCCGGTGGGGGTGCGCACCTGGACGTTATCCGGCCGCTGGCGTGCAATCGCCCCCGAGACGTAGTTCAGGGTGCCGCGCGCCAGCCGGGTGCTCAGGCGGCCATCGCGCTGCGCCGGCGCATAGACGAACTCATCGACCGTGAGTTCGGTGTTGGGGCCAAACGACAGCATGGTTTCGTCGCGCAAGGTCACGCCCATGCTGCTGCGCGCGCCGGTGCGCAGCACGCTGCCCAGATGCACCGGTGTGCCGACCGCCGCCGGTTGCGTTTGGGCGCCGGTGACCACCTCGGCCTGGCCCGAGACGGTTTTGACGAAACCGATCGGCACCCCCGTGGCTTGGGCGGCAGCCATGGCCGATAACAGCAGCAGCGTGAGAGCAGATTTGAGCATGACGAAATCCCCTTGAATGAGTTATCAGTGTAAGCGTTTTTTGCTGGCCGCGCCAATGGCCGACAGCGCGCCTCAGAAGTCGAAGCGCTGCCCCGATTCGAGCCAGATCAAGGGGTAGCGCTGCGCCAAGCCCAGCGCCGTGATGTCGGCCTCAATCTGGAGCCGCTCGGACGGTTTGGCGTGGGTGAGGCCGATGCGCAGCCCCGGGTGGCGGCTGAGGTCGAGCTGGTCCAATTCGATTGCCAGCAAGCTCGGGCTGAGGTGCTGGCTGCGCAGCGCCAGCCAATACTCGCGTTCGCTGAAGGCGCATTCGATCACCAGCATGGCCATGGGCAGTTCGTTGACGCAGCGCCAGAAGGCCGGGTTCGAGCAGGTGTCGCCCGTAAAAACCCAGTGCCCGCTGGGGGTGGCCACGGCGTAGCCCACGGCGGGCACGTTGTGCTGGGCGGGCAGCGCCTGCACGCGGTGGCCGCAGACCTCATGCACCGCACCCACTTGCAGCGGCTCGAAGCACAGGAACGGGTGCTGGGGCGAGGGTATGACCGAAAAATCGGGCCAGATCACATGGTTGAAGATGTGCTGGCGCAGCGCCGCGATGGTCTCGGGCAGGGCATGCACCTGCAGGGGGCGGCGCAAGCCGGCGGCCATGGAGTCGATCATCAAGGGCAGCGCGGCGATGTGATCGAGGTGGGCGTGGGTCAGAAACACGTGCTCGATGCGCAGCATTTCATCGACCGTGAGGTCGCCCACGCCGGTGCCGGCGTCGATCAGGATGCGCTCGTCCAGCAGAAACGAGGTGGTGCGGGCATCGCGGGCGATGGCGCCGGAGCAGCCCAGTACGCGCACTTGCATAGGCTTGGTCAGAGTGAGCGCAACGCCGCCAGCCGCGCCATGAGCTGGCGCGCCAAGGCCTGTTGCATGTCCTGGTACAGCAGCGCTTCTTCGGCTTCTTTGCCCAGCGCCTGGGCTTCGGTGAAGCTGAGCTCGCGCTGCTGCAGCAGCTCGGTGTCGGGGATGAGCTCGCGCCCGGCCAAGGTGCGCAAGCGAAACCGCAGGCGCTGGCGCAGCTGCAGCTCGCGCACCTGCCCGGCGGCGGTGGTGCCGGCCACGGCGCGCTCGCTCTGGTCCTGGGCGATGTCGAGCAGCACCTCGGGTGGCGCGCCGCCCGGCGGCAGCGGCTGCGCCACCAAGTGCACGCCACTGGCCTGCAGTTGCGGGATCAGCAGCCGGGCCACCGGGCTGTGCGGTGGGGCACTGAGTTGCAGCCGGCCAAAGACCAGCGGGGCGGCCGTGCCACGCAGGCGAAAGCCGCAGGCACCCAGCAGCAGCGGCGCACCGGCCAGCGCCAAGCCCGCCAGCCAGCGGCGGCGGGTGGGTGCGGGTTGAATGCTGGGGCGGTGGGTCATGGGGCAGGATACAAAAGCGGGCGGTCCGTTGGGCTAGTCAAAATCAGCAACAGCCCGTTCAGAGTACCACGTTGACCAATCGCCCCGGCACCCACACCACCTTTTTGGGTGCGGCGCCTTGGGACAATTTTTGCACCGCTTCGTGGGCCACCGCGGCGGCTTCAATGGCCGCGCGCTCGGCTTGCGCGCTCACGCGCAGCGCGCCGCGCAGCTTGCCGTTGACTTGCAACACCAGTTCGATTTCGTCCTGCTCCAGCGCCTGCGGCTCCACCTGCGGCCAAGGCGCATCGAGCAAATCGCCCAGTTGGGCCGCATAGCCCAACTGCTGCCAGAGCGCGTGCGCCAAGTGCGGGGTGGCGGGGTAGAGGCAGCGCAGCAATATCCCCATGCCCTCGGCCAGTGCCAGCCCCAAGCTGGGGTCGGGCGCGGTGCCGGCGGCACTGGCGCGGCGCTGCTCGGCCAAGGCGGCTTCGAGCGCGTTGCCCAATTTCATGCAGCCCGAGACCACGGTGTTGTACTGCAGGCGCTGGTAGTCGTAGTCGATCTGCTTGAGCAGGCTGTGGACTTCCCGCCGCAGCGCCTTGGCCGCTGGCCCAAAAGCGATGTCCGACAGCTGCTGCGCGCCGCTGGCGCTGGCCGCGCTGGCAGCCCAGTCGGCCTGCCCGAGCTGCTGCCCGAGCGCCCAGACGCGCTTGAGGAAGCGGTGGCTGCCCTCGACCGCGGCGTCGTTCCACTCCAGCGTGGCCTCGGGCGGGGCGGTGAACATGGTGTAGAGGCGCGCGGTGTCGGCGCCGTATTTTTCGATCAAATCCTGTGGATCGACGCCGTTGTTTTTGGACTTGGACATCGTGCCCACGCCCTCGTAGTCGATGGCCGTGCCGGGCGGCAGGCGGCCGTCGGCGCTGTCGGCGGCATTGAGCAAGCGCGCGCCGACGATCTTGCCGCTGGCGTCGAGCACGTGTTCCACATCGTGCGGCCAGAAGTAGTCTTTGCCGCCGCGCTGGTTGCGGCGTGAGTAGATGTGGTTGAGCACCATGCCCTGCGTCAGCAGGCGCTTGAAGGGCTCGTCGATCTGCACCAGCCCCAAATCGCGCATGACCTTGGTCCAAAAGCGCGCGTACAGCAGGTGCAAAATGGCGTGCTCGACGCCGCCGATGTACTGGTCCATCGGCATCCAGTACTGCGTGCCCGCGCCCACCATGGCCTGCTCGTTGCCGGGGTCGCAGTAGCGCATGAAGTACCAGGACGAATCGACGAAGGTGTCCATGGTGTCGGTTTCGCGCCGCGCCGGCTGCCCGCAGACCGGGCAGGTCACACCAGCATGAAAATCCGCGTGCTTGAGCAGCGGGTTGCCCGAGCCGTCGGGCACGCAGTCTTCGGGCAGCAGCACCGGCAAGTCGCGCTCGGGCACCGGCACCGCGCCGTGTTCGGGGCAGTGGATGATGGGGATCGGTGTGCCCCAGTAGCGCTGGCGGCTGATGCCCCAGTCGCGTAGGCGCCAGGTGGTTTTTTTGGCACCCAAGCCGCGCTCGGCCAGCAGCTGCGCCACCTTGTCCACCGCCGCTTGGTAGCCCAACCCGTCGAGCACGTCCGACTGGATGCAGACCAACCCGTGCTTGTCGGCGTACCAGTCCTGCCAGCGAGTGGGGTCGAAAATTTTCGCGCCCGCCAACGAGTCAGGGCTGGGCTGCCCCCCCGGTGAGGAATCGGAACGTGTGACTGACGAACCGGGGGGGCAGCCCAGCGCTGACGGATCCACGCCAACGCCAACCGCGCCACCCTGCACCCCCACCACCTGCCGAATCGGCAAGCCGTACTTGAGCGCAAAAGCGAAGTCGCGCTCGTCGTGCGCCGGCACCCCCATCACCGCGCCGTCGCCATAGCTCATGAGCACGTAATTGCCCACCCACAGCGGCAGCTGCTCACCGGTGAGCGGGTGCTGCACGTGCAGGCCGGTGGCCATGCCGCGCTTTTCTTGCGTCGCCAGTTCGGCCTCGGTGTGGCTGCCCGTGAGGCATTCCTCGATAAACGCCGCCAGCGCTGGGTTGCCCTCAGCGGCTTGGCGCGCCAGCGGGTGCTCGGGCGCCACGGCGCAAAAAGTCACGCCCATGAGGGTGTCGGCGCGGGTGGTGAACACGTACAGGCGGCCGTCTAGGATCGGGTTGCCGTCGTGGCCGCAGATGGAGTGCGTGAAGGCAAAGCGCAGCCCTTCGCTCTTGCCGATCCAGTTTTCCTGCATCAGCCGCACCTTGTCCGGCCAGCCTTCCAGCGTGGCTTGCGGGTGGCCCAGTTGCACCTGCTGCAACAACTCGTCGGCATAAGCCGTGATGTTCAGATAGTAGCCTGGGATTTCGCGCCGCTCCACCGGGGCACCGGTGCGCCAGCCACGGCCGTCGATCACCTGCTCGTTGGCGAGCACGGTCTGATCGACCGGGTCCCAGTTCACCACCTGGGTTTTGCGGTAGGCGATGCCGCGCTCGAGCATCTGCAAAAACAGCCACTGGTTCCACTTGTAATAGTCGGGCGAACAGGTCGCGACTTCGCGGCTCCAGTCAATCGCCAGCCCCAGCGCCTGCATCTGGCGCTTCATGTAGGCGATGTTGTCGTAGGTCCAGCGCGCCGGCGCCACCTGGTTTTTGATCGCTGCGTTCTCGGCCGGCAGGCCAAAGGCGTCCCAGCCCATCGGCATGAGCACGTTGTAGCCCTGCATGCGCAGCTGGCGTGCCAGCATGTCGTTGATGGTGTAGTTGCGCACATGGCCCATGTGCAGCTTGCCGCTGGGGTAGGGCAGCATCGAGCAGGCGTAGTACTTGGGCTTGGGCGTGCCTTGGGCGTTCAGGGCGTGTGCATGCACGCGGTAGGCGTCGCGGGCCTGCCAATGCGCTTGGGCGGCGCGCTCGACGTCTAGGGGCTGGTATTTTTCTTGCATGGGCCTTATTTTAGGCCGAAGGGTGGCGGCGGCCCGTGTACTGCCCAGCCCACCGCCCAGCCCAGCAGCGGTTCAGCGCAAACCCAGCACGTCGTACATATCGTAGAGGCCGCTTGAGCGCCCGGCCAAGAAGCGCACGGCTTGCAGGCTGCCTTGGGCGTAGGTGGCGCGGCTGCTGGATTTGTGGCTGATCTCGATGCGCTCGCCCGTGCCGGCAAAGAGCACCGTGTGGTCGCCCACGATGTCGCCGCCGCGCACCGTGGCAAAGCCGATGCTGCCCGGCGCGCGCGCGCCGGTGTGGCCGTAGCGCTCATAGACCGCGCAGTCGGCCAGATCGCGCCCCTGCGCCGCCGCGATCACCGCGCCCATGTGCAGCGCGGTGCCGCTGGGCGCATCGACCTTGTGCCGGTGGTGCGCCTCGACGATTTCGATGTCGTAGTCCGGGCCCAGCGCGCGCGCTGCCTGCTCGAGCAGCTTGAGCGTGACGTTGACACCCACGCTCATGTTGGGCGCCATGACGATGGCGATGTGCTGCGCCGCGGCCTCGATGGCTGCCTTTTGCGCCGCATCAAAGCCGGTGGTGCCGATCACCATCTGCACCCGTTGCTGCACGCAGACTTGCAGGTGCGCCAGCGTGCCTTCGGGGCGCGTGAAGTCGATCAGCACCTGGCAGCCGGCCAAGGCCGACAGGTCGGCGCCGATCACGGCCCCGCTGCGCTGGCCCAAAAAGGCGGCGGCATCTAGTCCCAGCGCCGCGCTGCCGGGCTGGTCAAAGGCGGCGCCGAGCCGGCAGTCGTCGGCTGCCAGCACGGCCTCGACCAGCATGCGGCCCATGCGGCCGCTGGCACCGGCGATGCCGATGCGGTGGGGTTGAGAGGGGGTCACGGTGCGCGAAAAAAGGAGGGTGGTTGGAACGGGGCAGGGGCAAGCACCAACAACCGCTCGGGAAGCTTTAGCGGCGACGCCTGCGCAGCGCCTAGCGCTGCTTCGAGCGGCGGGAACGGGCCGGCGGGCACCGGGGGCGGGGCCGGCCGGGCTTCGGGCGCGGGGTGGCGTTCGCGGAAGGCGCGCAACTGCTCCTCGCTGGCTTGCAGCACCGGCGTGCGGCCCGCGGCGCGCTGGGCTTGCAGCGAGGCCACGAATTCTTGCTCGGTCGGCAGTTCGTCGGCCTCGACGCGCTGCAGGGCGTTGCCCTCAAAGAACACCGTCACGCGGCGCAGCTGCGGCTCTTGGCCCTGGCGGTTGAAGGTGAACACGTAATCCCAGCGCGCAGCATGAAAGGCGCTGGCCACCAGCGGCGTGCCCAGAATCGCCTGCACCTGCGCGCGCGGCATGCCCGGCTGCAGCGCTTGCAACTGCTCGCGCACCACCACGTTGCCCTGCTGGATGTCGATGCGGTGTGGCGTGAGCAGGCCGCCCAAGGTGCTCATTTGGGTGCCGACGTTTTGGAAATTGGCGCAGCCAGACAGGGCCAAGGCGGCGGCCACGAGTGCGCCCACTCCGACCGGGCGAGCGCACGACAACAAAGGTTTGAACATGTGGGCGGTGCGGATGATGGAAACCACCGGTGCACACCAAGGCGCACCGTACTATGATGCAGGCCATTGTAGCCCTTGCCGCCCAAGGCAGCCACCCGCACCACCCGCATGAGCAACATCGACGAACTCAAAAGCACCGGCCTCAAGGCCACCCTGCCGCGGCTGAAAATCTTGGAGATCTTTCAGACCGGCCGCCAGCGCCACATGACGGCCGAAGACGTGTTCCGGGTGCTGCTGGCCGACCACGCCGACATCGGGCTGGCCACCGTGTACCGGGTGCTGACGCAGTTTGAGCAGGCCGGGCTGCTGGTGCGCAGCAATTTCGAGTCGGGCAAAGCGGTGTTTGAACTCAACGAAGGCCAGCACCACGACCACTTGGTGTGCCTGGATTGCGGCCGGGTGGAGGAGTTTTACGACGCCGAGATCGAGCAGCGCCAGCACGCGATCGCCGAGCAACGCGGTTTTAAGCTGCAAGAGCACGCGCTGTCGCTGTACGCGCACTGCACCAAGCCCGACTGCGCGCACCGCGTGCCGGGCCGGCGCTGACGGCGCGTCAAAGCCGCGCACTCGCGCGTCAGTGCCTTCCCATCAGCGCAGGCGTGCTCTGCGCCAACCAGGCTTCGAAAGCTTGTGGCTTGCGCCCCGTGATGCGTTCGAAATCGCCCGTGACTTCTGCCACGCAGCCGGCGGCGGTGTTGGTGTCGAACGACGCAAACACGCGCGCCAGCGGCTCGGATAGCCCAGCCGCGACCATGCCCTGCACCAGCTCCTCCAGCGCCACGGGCACCACGTCGATCGGCTGGCCCACAGCCTTGGCAATCAATGCAGCCATTTCAACCGTGGAATAGGCCCTTGTTCCGCTCAGGGTCCAGGTGTTTTGGCCGCTCCCTTTGCCGGCCAGAACGGTGGCAGCCGCCAAGGCCAGGTCGTCGCGCGCAATGTGCGCCACCCGCCCTTGACCCGCAGCCGAGTACCATTTACCCGTCGGCAGCACCTGGGGCAGCGTCATAAACAGGTTTTCAAAATACCAGTGGTGGCGCAACACGGTCCAGTTCGGCAAGGCGCTGGCGGCTAGGGCATCCTCGCTGCCGGCGTGGTCTGGCGCGATCAGCAGGGGGGAGCGATGTGGCACCGGCATGGAGGTGTAGGCCACGTGGTCAATGCCCGCCAGTTCGGCCGCCCGGATGGCGTTGCGGTGTTGCGCCAAACGTCGACCGGCAACGTCGAGCGCATCGGTGCTGATGAGCAGCATGCGGTTGGCCCCCCGGAAACAAGGGACCAGCGCTTGCGCGTCATCAAAGTCTGCGGCACGCACGTCCACGCCCTGCGCGGCCAACGCAGCCAGTTTGGCTGGCGCGCGCGTCGTGGCGATCAAACGCTGTGCCGGCACACCCAAAGTGTTCAGCAGGTGGTGCACGACACGCTGCCCCAGTTGGCCCGAGGCGCCCGTCACGAGCAGTCTGGTGTTGTTGTGGTCATTGGTATTCATCAGGAACTCACTTTCAAAAAGGAAACAAGTCCTTTATGATGCCGGCATTCTTGGCGCCCCGCAAGAGATGCGGTAAAAGTGACCGGGTTACCGCCAAGTCACCAAGGAACTTCATGAACCTGCACAAGTCCCGTGCCCCCTACGCCGATCAATGCCCCGTGCGCGATGTGCTGGACCGTCTGGGCGATCGATGGAGCATGCTGGTGCTGATGGTTTTGGATGAGCGTGGAACGCAGCGGTTCTCGGTCCTGAAAGCGCGCATCGACGACATATCGCAGCGCATGCTGGCGCAGACATTGCGCCGGCTGGAGCAAGATGGGCTGGTTTCGCGCACGCTGTACCCGACCGTTCCACCCAAGGTCGAATACGCCCTGACACCGCTGGGTGCGTCGTTCATCAAACCCCTGCGCAGCCTAGAGCAATGGGCGCAAGCGCACCACGAACAAGTGCGCCAAGCCCGATCCCGCTACGTCGCACCGCAGCGCGCACAAGCCCTTTGAACCGAGATTGCCTCTCAGCCTCTCAACCCCCGCGCAGCATCGCCGCGCGCTGGCGCTGGGCGAACTCTTGGTAGGTGTCGATGCCGCGCAGCTGCAAAATGGTGTTGCGCACGGCGGCTTCGACCAGCACCGCCATGTTGCGCCCGGCCACCACCTGAATCACCACCTTGCGCACCGCGACTCCGAGCACGTCGTGGTACAGCGGTTCGTGCGGCAGGCGCTCGAAGTCGCGCTCCAGCGTCTCTTTGCGCACCAAGTGCACGATCAGGCGCAGCCGCATTTTGCGCCGCACGGCGGTTTCGCCAAAAATGGCCTTGATGTCGAGCAGCCCGATGCCGCGCACTTCCAGCAGGTTTTGCAACAACTCGGGGCAGCGGCCTTCGAGCACGGTCTGGTTGATGCGGTCGATATCGACCGCGTCGTCGGCCACCAGGCCGTGGCCGCGCGAGACCAGTTCCAGCCCCAGTTCGCTCTTGCCCAAGCCCGATTCGCCGGTGATCAGCACACCCAAGCCAAAAATGTCCAGGAACACGCCGTGCAAGGTGGTGCTCTCGGCAAACAGGCGCGACAGGTGCGCGCGCAGCACGTCGATGACGAAGGCGGCCGAGCAGTTGGTGGTGAACAGCGGGATGTGGGCGCGCTCGCACATGGCCACCAGCTCCACCGGCGGGGGCATCTCGTCGGCCAGCACCAAGGCCGGGGGTTCCAGTTCCACGATGCGCGCCACGCGGCGGCGGCAATCGTCGGCGCTGGCGTTGAGCAGGTAGTCCACCTCGCGCTGCCCCAGAATCTGCACCCGGTAGGGGTGGATGTAGTTGAGGTAGCCGACCAAGTCGGCCCCGGAGCGCGCCGCGCTCACCGCCTGCTCGAGAAAGCGGCGCTCGGAGGCGCTCTGCCCGGCCACCCACTGCCACTTCAGGGTCTCGCGGTGCTCCTCGAACAAGGCGTCGGCGTTGATCGCAACCGGCTTCATCTGCAGTGCGCGGCCATGACGGGTTTGCGCTTCAGCCGCTCAGGCCAGTGCGTGTGCCGAGTGCCAGTTGTGGATCAGGGCGTGCAGATCGGAAGCAGCCGCGCTGCTTTTCATCTGCTCGCGCAGCGCCGCATCGCTGAGCAGTTCGGCAATGTCGGACAAAATTTCGAGGTGTTTTTGCGTCGCCGCTTCGGGCACCAGCAAAAAAAACATCAACCGCACCGGTTGCTCGTCGGGGGCGTCGAAGCCGATCGGTTCGGCGAGCTGAAACACCGCCGCCAAGGGCTGCTTGAGGCCCTTGATGCGCCCGTGCGGGATCGCCACGCCGTGCCCGAGCCCGGTCGAGCCCAGCCGCTCGCGCGCAAACAGGCTGTCGGTGATGAGGGCGCGGTTGAGCCCGTGCAGGGATTCAAACAGCAGCCCGGCTTCTTCGAAGGCGCGCTTTTTGCTGGTGGCGTCGAGCGCGACCAGCACCTGCTCGGCAGGCAAAATGGCAGAAAGACGGTTCATAAAGACCTCGCAAGGCGCGAATTATGCGCTTTTGCGACGCGTTGGCAAGTGCAGAAAACAAACAAGCCGCTTGACAAAATGGGCGGCTTGTTGCAGCGCAGCACAAAAGCTGCGCGGGCCCAATTGCCTCTCAGCCTCTCAGGGGGCGGCGTCAGTGCGTTTCGCGTTTGGCCGTCTCGTGGTGGTGGTCTTTCATCTTGGTTTTGTGGCGCAGCACCTGCCGATCGAGCTTGTCGGCCAGTTCATCGACGGCGGCGTAAAGGTCGGCGTGGCTGCTTTCGGCGAAGATGTCTTTGCCCTTGATGTGGATGTTGCACTCGGCTTTCTGGCGCAGGGCCTTCTCGGTCTGGTTGTCCACCGTCAGCAGCACGCGGACATCGACGACTTGGTCAAAATGCCGAGCAATCCGGTCGAGTTTGGCCGTGACATACGTGCGCAGCGCCGGGGTGACTTCGAGATGATGACCGTTGATCGACAGGTTCATGGAGAGCCTCCTAAAGCTCGGGTTGTAAAGGCCGACCCAACTGGGTCAACCGGCGAAAATTGGCTGCCGCCTCGCATTCACTATGCCATGTTCGGTGGCTGGGGGCAAGTGTGCCACGAATGCAGGTGCCATGGCCTTTGAGCTGGCTCAAGGTGCAGCTGCGGCGGCCTCTTGGGCGTCACACTTTGCGGGCATAATGTGCGGCTGAATCAACCACTGAAAGCCCCGAATGGACAGCGCCCCTAGTCGCGCGCTTTCGGCTTGCTGCGCTTCTGGCTGACGTCGAACTCCATTGGGGGGTGTGGCGCAAAGGCTAGGGCGGGGGAGGCCGAAAGCGCATCGCTCCCCTCCCACCTTGCCGCAATGGGCAGCGCCCGCTGCGGCCCCAACCGTCACCTGTAGCCCCAAGGAGCCAGTCCCATGCTCAACGTGTTCACCTTGGCCAACGGCCGCCTGTTTCAAGAAGAAATCGAATCGCTCGAAGACCTGGCCCGCTTCACGCCGGTGTGGGTCGATATGGAAGCGCCCACGCCCGAAGAGCGGCGCTGGGTGCGCCAGCATTTTGGCCTGTCCATCCCCGAAGACGCGATGGACGAGGACATCGAAGAGTCAGCGCGTTTTTTCCAAGAAGACAACGGCGAACTGCACGTGCGCAGCGACTTTCTGATCGCCGACGACGCCGACCCGCGCGCGGTGCGCGTGGCCTTCATCCTGAACGAACAAAACGACGCGCTCAGGAGCCGCGGTGTGCTGTTTTCCATCCACGACGAAGACGTGCCGGTGTTTAGGCTGCTGCGCCTGCGCGCGCGCCGCATGCCGGGCCTGATCGAAGACGCCAAGGATGTGCTGCTGAGCCTGTTTGACACCGACGCCGAATACTGCGCCGACACGGTCGAGGGCATTTACGACGATCTCGAAAAGGTCAGCCGCCAGGTGCTGGCCGGCGACGTGACCGACCACAAGGCGAGTGAGGTGCTGGCGGCGATCGCGCGCCACGAGGACATGTCGGGCCGCATCCGGCGCAACATGATGGACACCCGGCGAGCGGTCAGTTTCATGATCCGCACCCGGCTGCTAAGCGCGGCGCAGCACGAGGACGCGCGCCAGATTCTGCGCGACCTCGACTCGCTCGACAGCCACACCGCGTTCATGTTCGAGAAAATCAACTTCTTGCTGGACGCCACCATCGGCTTCATCAACATCAACCAGAACAAGATCATCAAGATCTTCTCGGTGGCCGCGGTCTCGCTGCTGCCGCCCACGCTGGTGGCGAGCAGCTACGGCATGAATTTCGAGCACATGCCCGAGCTGCAATGGGAGTGGGGCTACCCGATGGCCATCGGCATGATGGTGTTGGCGGCGGTGATCCCGATGCTGTACTTCCGCAAGCGCGGCTGGCTGCGCTAGGGCCGCTAAGCCGCGCAGCCGATTAGAGGCTGGCCCAGCCCCCGTTAGAGCAAGTTGAGCGCCTTGCGCACGATGCGCGCGCTGTAGTGGCGCGCCACTTCGTGCAAAAAGAGCCGGAAATCGACGTGCGCTTGGCTGTCGGCGCGGTCCGAAATCGTGCGCACCACCGCAAAGGGCAGGCCGCAATCGTGGCACACCTGCGCCACGGCGGCGCTCTCCATGTCCACCGCTAGGGCCTCGGGCAAGGCCGCGCGCAGGGCCGCGCTGTCGGCCTCGGTGGCCACGAAGCGGTCGCCGGTGGCGATCTCGCCTTGGTGCACGCTGGGCGAGTGCAGGCCCATGGCGCGCAACACCTCTGGGTTGAGCAGCTTGGGCAACCAGGTGGCGGCGTCTTTGGCGGCCGTGTGCAGCACTTGGGTCAGGGCCAGATCGGGTTGGAAGCGGCTGCGGCCGTAGCCCGGCACCTCGTGGCGCGCAAACAGCGGTGTGGCGTCGAGGTCGTGCTGCACCAAGGCGCTGCCGACCACGATGTCGCCCACTTCCACGCCCGACAGCAGCCCGCCGGCGACGCCGGTGAAAATCACCTGCTGCGGCGCAAAGCGCTCGATCAGCAGCGCGGTGGTGGTCGCGGCCGCCACCTTGCCTATGCCGCTGAGCACCGCCACCACCTCGTGGCCTTGCAAGTGCCCCTGCCAGTACGTGCGCCCGCCCAAGGCCACTTGGTGCTCGTCGGGCATGAGCTGCAGGATTTCGGCCAGTTCTTCGTGGACGGCGCTGATGAGGGCGATGCGTTGACCCATGAACACTCCGGATTAGCTTGGCTGGCGCAATTGACGGCGCAAAATTTTGCCGACCGGGGTTTTGGGCAGTTCGCTGCGGAACTCGATCAGCTTGGGGATTTTGTAGCCGGTCAGGCGCTCGCGGCAGTAGTCGCGCACCGCCTGCTCGCTCAAGGCCGGGTCTTTTTTGACCACGATCAGCTTGACCGCCTCGCCCGAGTGCTCGTCGGGGATGCCTACCGCCGCGCACTCGAGCACCCCGCCCATGCCCATGACCACGTCTTCGACCTCGTTGGGATAGACGTTGAAGCCGCTGACCAGGATCATGTCCTTCTTGCGGTCCACGATGCGAAAGTAGCCGCGCTCGTCCATCACGCCGATGTCGCCGCTGCGCAACCAGCCGTCGGCGCTCATCACCTTGGCGGTTTCGTCGGGGCGCTGCCAATAGCCGGCCATGACCTGCGGGCCCTGGATGGCGATCTCGCCCGGCTGACCCAGCGGCACCTCGTGGCCCTCGTCGTCGATGCACTTCATGCGCGTGCCCGGCAGCGGCACGCCGATGCTACCGCTAAAAGCCGTGACCGTGACCGGGTTGCAGCTGGCCGATGGGCTGGTCTCGGACAGGCCGTAGCCCTCGCAGATCGGGCAGCCGGTGCGCTCCAGCCAGAGCTTGGCCACGGCCGCCTGCACCGCCATGCCGCCGCCGATCGAGACCTTGAGGTGGCTCCAGTCCACGCTGCCAAACTCGGGGTGGTGCAGCAAGCCGTTGAACAGCGTGTTGACGGCCGGAAAGCTGTGAAAGGTCTGGCCCTTGAGGGCTTTGAACACCGCCGGCAAGTCGCGCGGGTTGGGGATGAGGATGTTTTTGCCGCCGCTGCGCAGGCTCAGCATCATGTTCACCGTAAAGGCAAAGATGTGGTAGAGCGGCAGCGCGCACACGGCGGTGGGCTGCTCGCCGGCCGGAATGCGGTGCATCACCGGCGCGTCCCAGGCCTCGGATTGCAGCACATTGGCCAGCACGTTGCGGTGCAGCAGCACAGCGCCTTTGCTCACCCCGGTGGTGCCGCCGGTGTACTGCAGCACCGCCATGTCGTCCGGGCCGATGTCCACCGGCTTCAAGCTCAGCGCGCGGCCTTGGTGCACGGCGTCGGCAAAGCGCACCGCGCTGGGCAGCTCAAAGGGCGGCACCAGTTTCTTCACGTGGCGCACCACGTAATTGACGAGCCAGCGCTTGGGCCAAGGCAGCAACTCACCCATCGAGGCCAGCACGATGTGCTTGACCGGGGTTTTGCCTAGGCAGGCGGCCAAGGTGGCGGCAAAGTTTTCGATGATCACGATCGCCTTGGCGCCAGAGTCGTTCAACTGGTGTTCGAGCTCGCGTGCGGTGTAGAGCGGGTTGACGTTGACCACCACCAGCCCAGCGCGCAGGATCGCCGCCACCGCCACCGGGTACTGCAGCACATTGGGCATCATCACCGCGACCCGGTCGCCCTTGACCAAGCCCTTGCTCTGCCAATAAGCCGCCAGCGCACGCGCCTGCGCATCCACCTCGGCGTAAGCCATGTCGTGGCCCATGTAGTGGTAGGCGCTGCGCGCGGCGTACTTGGCCAAGCTCTCGTCGAGCAATTGCACCAGCGAGCGGTACGGCGAGAGATCGATGTCGGCGGGCACGCCGTCCGGGTAGGCGCTCAGCCAAGGGCGGTCGGAGGCGGTGGGGGGGATGGACAATGGATGCTCCTGCTTGTTTTGGTGATCGCAGCATTCAGGCCAAACTGAAGGCCTGCGCTGGGCCCACCATTATGCAGGCATCAAGGACTGGGGTTTGCTAGCGCAAGTCGCTGACCTGACTCTGACACCCGGGCGCGGGCGCAGCGGGGTTTGCGTGGGCGCCCTTGCAATCACGGCTACGGCCCAGACGAGCCAGCGCATGCAGGTTGCGCACAGGCTGACGCCTCGAGGCTGAAGCTCTGCTTGAGGTCGTTCATCCACGAGGGTTCGATGTATCCGTGAAGCGACTTGTCGCGTCATCAAGCGGCCAGCTGATGCGGTAGCCCGTAACGCAGAGTACCAAATGTGTCCCTCCGGATTCAACCATGAGGTAACAGCGATCTATGCTGTGGCCTTGCTTGAAAAAAAGCAGTACGGTCATGAATCTCAAAGTGGCTGAAGGCAGTTCCTAGGGCGGTCAAGAGGTTTTTGGCAGGTGTCAGATCCTCCACTGTATCTGTTACGATGTACATGATAGAACTATCGCTGAAGGGGGGCTTCTGATGAGAGGTGCGAAGAACTTTCATGGGGCAGTCATGGGCGCGATGTTTAGCGTCATCTGCCTTGGTGACTGGGTCTCGACCCAGCACCCCTTGTGCAAGCTGCGTGCGCTGTTGAAGGCCTTGCCGATTGGTCGCGTCCCGGCGAGGATTGCGGTCCTGCTACCGGCGAAGACGGCCCCGCTGAGGTGCTGGACTGCCCCCGCCTTTAGCCTAGCTGCCGCCAAGGATCAACCATGATGGAGCGCAGAGAAAGTTCACCCTTAGGCAGATTTGTGCTGATCAAGGATGGGCCATACTCCGCATGGGGGGTCGGAAAACTCACCGCCATCCAAGGATCGCTTGCGCGAATACAGTTTTTTGATGCACCTGGCGGCGTTTTACCAGAAGCTGTCGAAGTGCCGGTGTCGCACGTTGGGAGGGCCACACTGCCGGCGCAGACTCGGGTGTATCGCCGCATGGTGGGTGGGCGCTGGCAAGTCGGCCGGGTGCTCGAAGACGAGGGCCCCGTCTTGTTTGTGCAGTTTCCAAATGGCGAGACGGTCAACGTTGAGGCCGATCAATTGGAGGTGCGCTGGAACCGCCCGCTGACCGATCCGCTACCGATGCTGGCATCGGAGGCGACGGAAACGCCATTCTTGGCCGACGCGCGTGCCGACTTTGTCCGTATAGTGGCTCGACAGCACCATGCCGCAGCGGGTATCGATGCGGTGTTGTGCTCGGCTATCGATTTGGTGGATTACCAATTCGATGTTGTGCGCCGGGTACTTACAGACCCGATCCAGCGGTACCTGCTTGCGGATGAAGTGGGCTTGGGAAAGACCATTGAGGCGGCGATCATCGTGCGCCAATACTTCATCGACGATCCATCCGCTAGGGCGGTGTTGATCGTTCCGGCAACTCTGGTGTACCAGTGGCGACGGGAGTTATCCGCCCGTTTCGGGCTGGGCAATGAGTTTGGCAACCGCTTGCACGTTATCGCGCATGACGACTTGGACCGTTTGTCGCAAGTCATCGCGAGCGCCGGCATGCTGGTGGTCGATGAGGCGCATCATCTGTCGCGACAATCGACGCCCCAACAGCGACGGTTGTATGCGTTGCTGCAGGCACATGCCCGACGCGTACCGCGATTGCTTTTGCTGTCAGCGACTCCTGTTTTGAGTAACGCAGAAGAATTCTTGAGGGTGTTGCACCTGTTGGACTCGGTCGTCTTCCCGCTAGACGACCTCGAAGGCTTCCGGCGTCGTATCGCTTCGCGCCAAGTCGTCGCTGAAGTGGTGTCCACTTTGGTGCCGCAAAACGTGTGGGGTCTGGGGCCAGACTTGGAGCGTTTGCTGGAAAACTACCCCAACGATCCTTTGCTGGTGGCGAAGGTTGGCGCCTTGCAACATGTCTTGGACGGCTTTCCTGATGAGGAAACCCCGGAGTTTCTGACCGCCCTCGATGACCTCAAGACGCACTTGGTGGAGAGCTACCGTTTGCATCGCCGTCTGTTGCGCAACCGGCGTGCGTCGGTGTCTTGGGCGACGCCGCGGCGCGCGGAGATGCGCACAGTGCGCTTTACCGGTCAAGCCACAGCCACTTGGCGCGATCGTTTGGAGACGCTGCGCTTGGCTGTCGCAGCGACTGGCGACCTACCGAATCCGTTGGAGCGACTCCTTTTGCAATCAGCCGTCAACCCCAGCGCCAGCGAGTCGCTGCGGTTGGCCCTGACGCAAGCGGGCTTGGATCATCCCGATTTGCTAGCCCAGGCCGTGGCTGTCGACCATGCCGCACAGCGCTTACGAGAAGATCCGTCACGTGTGACCGCGCTGCGCCATCAGGTACGAGCGTTGTTGGAAACACCTGCTACGCAGGTTGTGGTGTTTTGTGACCGATCTCAGGATGCTGACCGGGTAGCACAGGCGTTGGCGCAGGAGTTTGGCGACCGGGTTGTGCGGTACGAACCGGTCGAAGTCAATGGCGACGGAGAGATCACGGCCCCACTGTGGGAGCAATTCCTGAGCGTGCCCGATCGCGTGCGCGTCTTGGTCTGTGATGTGCGCGCAGAGGAGGGAGTCAACTTGCACGGTGGGCGCAAGGTCGCGGTGCACTACGACCTCCCCAGTTCACCAAACCGCGTTGAACAGCGCCTAGGGAGGCTAGATCGCTATGGTACCGGCGACCCGATCGTCAGCTATGTTTTGCTCGATGAGGCCAATGCGGACGAAGCGGCGTGGGCCTCAGTGCTAGATCAGGGATGGGGCGTCTTTAGCCAATCCGTAGCGAGTTTGCAATACCTGATCGAATCAACCGCGGGCCCGTTGGCCAAGGATTGGGTCGAGTTGGGCACAGAAGCCTTATTGAATCAGGCTCACCTGTTGGGCGGCGAGGATGGCTGGGTTCAGCGTGAGGTGCGCCAACTCAATCATCAGGACAGCCTTGATGCCATGGCCAACCGGGAAATCCACGGGATGGAGGCACTGGAGGATGAAGACAGCAACTGGGTGGAGTGGCGAACCGCCTTCAAGGCTCTGGCTGTCGATGTCTTGCAGTTTCACTGGCGCAACGAGGCCGAGGGTGCGACGCCCTCCTCGGACACGCCGTTTCGTATGGGCTATGCCTATCGCGACGCTGGCCGAACCACGCTGTTGCCACTCACGGGCTTCATCGCGCATTTTCTGTCCAGCGTCGATCAGCGCGCTGCCGGTGGCAGCGCGCGTATGCCATTGACGCATCGCTACGCCTTCAAGCGGCAAACAACGACCAGCCGACGAGGCTTGGCGCAGGGCATGCGTCTGCTGCGCATCGGGGACCCACTGGTCACCTCACTTGAGCAGTTCTGCGCAAACGATGATCGCGGCCGTGCCTTTGCGGTGTGGCGGGTCGATCGCCAATATGAAGTAAGCGACCCCAGTGGTGCGGATTTGTACTTCCGCTTCGACTTTGTGGTGCGTCCCGCACTACCTACGCCGGCAATCCAACGGATGTCTGACGGAAAGAGCGAGAGCCAAAAAATGCACGCCCAAGCTCTCGCACGCAAGGCGAGCGTCTTCCTGCCGCCACTTTCAGTGCGCTTGTGGATCCAGGGCAACGGTGAAGTCGAAGACGTTCCCAGCGAGTTTCTGACTAGCCCGTATTCCAATTGCTGGAAGGGAACTCGCCGCGATTTCAATTTGAACGCTCATCGTTGGCGCGGGCTGCCAGCCGCCATCAAATCGACGTGGATGCGAGACTGGACTGGACTTTGCGAGCGTCAACGCCAAGCAGCCTTGGAAGCGGTTCGCGTCTCACTGCAATACAAGGAGCTTGTCCGTACAGCGCTCGAGTCCTGCCGACATGAGCGCCGCTTGCGTCGCACTCAAGGTGAGGCCCGCGCCAGTCGTTTGGTAGGTCAGGCGCAGGCGCAGGAATTAGAGGAATTGCGGCAAGCCGACGCCATGTACGAATCCTTGGAGGCGGCGCTTAGGCATCCGCACCTCGAACTTGATGTGGTGGGCGCCGTTTTCCTAGCCTGTGACGCGCCATTTGACGAATGAGCAGCACCGTGTTTTCAGAAGATGACCTGCGCACAACGCTAACGCTTTGGCCAGACAGTGGAGCGTGCCTCGATAACAAGCCCGTAGGTGACGGACTTCTGGGCCGCCTGCAACAATGCCTGCGCGACCTGCGCCAACCGGGCGCAGGCTCTGCGTTTGCAGATCTGATCGCACTTGTGCGCCATTGGCTGCTGTCCCAGGCCCGCGGCGGAAGCCCACCTTGGCTTGGAGTGCCACTGACCCCACCTTGGCCCAGCAGTCAGGTATGGAGCGACCATGGCTTTGAGGTGGCCGACCTGGGGGCCTTCGCTCAGGTGAGGCCATACTACCCTCGATTGTCTTGGCTCGGCGATCAGGACGACCTATTCGACGATGCATTCAACGGGGTGGAGGCGCGCCTGTCCACCCGCATGCCGTCAGATCCCCCGATGCGCTCATTGCTGGGACTGCACTCCTTCACGGGACCGGGCCAGCGCGAGGCGATCCGTGCGCTCATGCACTTGCCCGCAGACACGACACTGATCGCCAACCTACCGACTGGCAGCGGTAAATCGTTGCTGGCTCAGTTGCCGCCTCTGGCCGCCAATCAGGGCACCTTGACGCTGGTGATCGTCCCAACTGTGGCGCTGGCCATAGACCAGGGCAGACGAATGACCGAGATTTTGGCAAGGCAAGACCCACAGTGGGTGGACCGGCCCCTGTCCTTCCACGGCGGCCTTTCATTGGACGATCGATCAGCGGTGTTCCAGGCACTACGCTGCGGCGAGCAACGCGTGTTGTTCACTTCTCCCGAGGCCGCAACCGGATCCTTACGCGGCATCTTAATCGACTGTGCCCGCGAGGGGCGCATATCACATGTGGTGATCGATGAGGCGCACTTGGTCGTGACTTGGGGCAGTGGGTTTCGCCCAGCGTTTCAGTTGCTGCCGGCCTTGATTGCCAGCCTTCGCCAAGCACGTGGCCCCGACGCGGCGCAAGCCATACGGGTGGTTCTGGCCTCCGCCACCCTCACGCCGCACACTGTGACCAGTTTGCAGCAGCAGTTTGGTGGATCAATGGGACACTGCGTGGTCTCGGGCATCTTCTTGCGCCCGGAACCCCGCTATGCTGTGCAGCGTCTGGGGTCGCAACTCAAGCGCGAGCAGGTGGTGGTGGAGGCTGTGCTCAAAGCGCCCCGCCCCTTCATCTTGTATGTCACACGCCCCGAGGAAGCCGATGGTTGGCTCAAATGTCTGAGGTCCAACGGGCTGCGACGGGTCGCAGCGTTCACAGGAGAGACGCCGGCCTTGCAGCGCCAACAGTTGCTCGCGTCTTGGAACATCAATGAGATCGATGGAATGGTTGCTACGTCGGCTTTTGGTCTCGGCGTCGACAAGAGCGATGTACGCGCCGTTATCCACGCTACCTTGCCTGAGTCACTTGATCGCTTCTATCAGGAGGTGGGGCGCAGCGGTCGTGACGGCCTTGCATCGGCCAGTTTGTTACTGTACACAGACCAAGATGTGGAGCAGGCCCGTGGTATGGCGGGCCCGACGCTCATAGGAAATGACCTCGGTTATGAACGCTGGGTGGCCATGCTCGACGATCCTGCTCGCCCGATTACGGCCGATGGCGAGATCTGGGTCAACCTCAATCGCTTGCGAGCCGGCTTAGCGAGTCAGGGCAGGAGCAACCGGACTTGGAACTTGCGCACACTCAATCTGATGGCTACTGCGGGCCTCATTGAGATCACGGGCTTGAGCGCTCGAGCGCCCGAAAGTGACCCTTTAAGCGAGGACCAGGAGTACACAGACGCACAGGTGGCGTATGCGAGTGTGCGGATCCGCCAACCAAACCATCGCGATCAGAAGGTCTTCGAGGAACGCATGAATGCTGCCCGCGATAACTTGCTTCAAGCCACTGATGAGGCATTCACTTTGATGTGCCGGGTCGCGCAGTCGCAGGTCGAGATTTCGCAGGCGTTGACCCAACTCTATGGCTTGGCTTTGTCCAATCATTGGGGCCCGGTAACGCCGTTCTGTGGTGGATGCAGTCAGCATTGGGGGGCCCAGCGCATGCCGTTGCAGCAACTGCGACCTTTCGTAGCTAGGATCGACCGGTTCTCCCCACGGCTTGAGCAGACGCCCGAACTGCAAACCCTTCCACGCGAACAAACCAATCTTGCATTCATTGCCACTGACGATCTCGCTCGCACCTGTACAGATAGTCGATCGATCTTGGCGATGCTATTGCAAAAGGTGCGCCCCCACACGCTGTGGATCCCGCAATCGGCCAGCGAACGGTTGATCGATTCGATAGTGACCCAACTCGCAACAGTGCATAGTGATACCTTTGTTGATCGCTTCGATCCGGATGATCACAATTCCGTCCGCGGCGCTTCAGATGAGGTTCGGTTCGTGCTATGGCTCGAACCGGTGATCACACCAGAGGCGGCAGCAGCGCTGCAGACCTCCCCCAGTGCGCTGACAGTCGTCTTTATCAATAGCCAATTACCGGACCCCAACCGTCCGGATCGGTCTTGGTCCTCCGTGGTTGCCCATGCAGATGAGGACACGGTTTTGCGAAAGTTAATGGCATGAGCTTGTTGAACATCACCAACGACGGGTTACCCAACATCTTGATCGTGCTGCATGCCGCGGTATTGCGCGCCACCAAGCCCATGGCCGAGGCAGATCTGTTGGAGGCCGTATCGCCAGTCGCGATCGTTCAAGACAATGGACAGATGGCCCGTCAGACTTTGAATCGGTGGACAGAACTGGGGCTGTTTGTGCGCGAAAACGGACTGATTTCGGTCAAGGAAAAGCCACCGGGGCGTCGCGCCACAGCGCTTGAATTGCTGCCGTTTACCCGCCGAATGGCTTGCCGCCAAGCGTTGGCGGAAGAAAATAACCCCGATCTATGGGCCAGTCAAAGCGCACGGGCCGCCGACCTCACCCGTTCGCTGGCATGGATGCTGGCGCAGGACATCTACCGGGCGTCATTCGCCCAATTTGAAGCACAGGAGGCCCAGCAGATTCTTGATCCTGACCGACTGCTCATGCGAAACTCGACCCGTCGTTCAGGCCTTCAGTACTGGGCTCCATTCCTAGGGTTCAGTCGGCATCCGTTCGCTGCGGTTGATCCAACCGTTGCTGTTCGAGATGCCCTCGCTGAGGTGCTGGAACCGGGCGGGGGCCTGCCCGCGCCCCAGTTTGTTGAGCGCTTGGGGACGGTCTTGCCAGTGTTGGACGGCGGACGCTGGCAACTAGAGGTCCTTAAGTATGTTGATTTCTCGGCGCTGCCGCCCCGACAACCCGGACAACTCTCCAGCGCGTTGTCCCGCGCGCTGCTGAGCCTTTGGGACAGTGGCGAGTTGCTGCTGCAGCAAAAGGCCGACCTCGGAAGTTCGGTCACTCTCACCGGCGCGGGCGGGGCCCGCAGCGACCTGACCTTTCAATGGATCGCCCGCCCGCAGGAGATCAAGGCATGAATCCCCTAGAGCGTTACTGGCCATCGGTCGAACATGCGACTGAGTGCCTGCGCACAGAAGCCGAGACGGTTGATGAGGCATTGCTGCTGGCTGTTCACGAGCCGACCACATTGATGCGTCGGGCAGCGCAGACGAGCGTTGAAATCGCGGCCGACGAAGTGGCCTTGCTCAATGAATTGATGCGCCCGGTAACCGATGGCAGCGCGGTGGTGATCGCTATCACGGGCGCTTCCGGCGTGGGCAAGTCCCACATGGTCCGTTGGTTGCGCGCACAACTAAAGCGGCACCCTCGTCGCCAAGAGTTGGTCGTAGTGTCGATTCCCAAGACGGCCAGTCTGCGCAGGGTGGTCGAATTGATTTTGGAGCCACTCGCCAGCGAAGAGTATGAAGCGCTCAAGCGCGAACTGGCGCGATCATCCGAGCAGTTGACGCCCTCGACCGCATCCGAGTTGCTCGCCGCTGCCATGGGCGAGGGGCTGAAAGAATACCGGGACAGGACAGCCGAATTGGTACAGGCCGCTCCAACCGAGAACAGCACTTTGCGATCGCATGTGGCCGTGGCCGAGCACGCGCGCAGTTTGATCCAAGCGCCGGAAGTGCGGGAGATGTGGCTGAGCAAGGTACTCCATCGCATTGTGGGTGCCAGCCTAGGCGGCGCCTCCAACCCATCGGACCGACAATTTCGTGCGGACGACCTTATCCCACCGCAGCAGGGCACTGGGAAAGAATTGCCCCAACGGGTGCAGAGGGCGCTCGCCTACTTGGGCAACGCCGATGGCCGGTTTCGCAGCACCGCAGCTGGCATCCTGCAAGAGGTGCTTGACGGCGCCCTTCGCACAGTATTTCGTGTCACAGAGGCGCTGCAGCAAAAGTCGGTGCAGGAAGTGGTCGATGACATTCGCCGCCAGTTGCTTAAGGATGGCAAGGAACTGGTATTGCTGATCGAGGACTTGGCGGCCTTGTCGGGGATTCAGCAACCGCTGCTGGACATCATGATTGCGGAGAGCGACGAGCACGGCCGACGTGTCCGTGCCCCCATTCGGACTGCGGTGGCCGTGACCGACGGTTTCCTGGCCGGTCGCCAAACGGTGTTGACGCGGGCCAAGGAGCAGTGGGTGGTCCCCAGCGAAGGTTTGGCTGAGGACATCATTGTCCGCAAACTGGTCGACCTGACTGGGCGCTACTTGAATGCCGCGCGCTGGGGTGTCCAGCACTTGAAGCAGGAATTTGTACGGTCTAGTCAGAGTGGCCAAGACTTCTACGCCTGGGTGCCCCATTTCGATGAGACCTTGGATACCACAGCAGCAGAACGTCTGGACGCTTTTGGTTGCAGTCGCCAAGGCTACCCACTGTTTCCCTTCAACACGCACGCCATTCGGGGTCTGGCCGAGGCCGCCATGAAGCAAGGAGGTGTCTGGACCTACAACCCCCGTGCTTACATCAACGAAGTCTTGCGCAAGACCTTGGCTGAACGTCCGGCGTTCGTCGCTAACCATTTCCCGCCTGCAGGCTTCAAGTCACCACGCCTGTTGGCCGAAGTGCGTACCGAGTTACAGCGCAAGGGTTATACCCCGGAGCACGCCCAGCGGTTGGAAGTGGCCTTGCACTACTGGGCCGGCAGCCCGACCCGTCTGGCGGCGGCCTTAGTGCCGCGAGCCGTGTTTGAGGCCTTCTCGTTGCCCTGGCCATTCGGTAGCGCCGGCGCACCGATCCCGCCAGTGGTGCCGCCGGTGCCGAGGAATCCACAGCCTCCTGGCCCCCCCGGGACCTGGCCCCCGCCCGTGTCACCGGAACCACCGTTCGTACCCGTCGATGTGGTGCCAGTTGCCGCCGACATCACCGCTTACGCGGCCGCACTGGAAGCATGGACGCCGACCAATAAACTGCCCAACGCGCCGGCGCGTGAGACGCGTAATTTGATTGCAGATGCTTTGAATGAACGCATGGATCTGGGTAATTTCTGCTTGAAGGGGCAGAAGATCGATGCCAGTTGGTTCTGGCTCCCGCCCACGACCACTGCAGGCAACCCATCCAATGGCCTGGTTTTGCAGGTGGCACGACCGGAACAACCCATTCCCCCTAGCGTCATCGCTGGCCTCAAGGCCCTAGCGCGCTGGGCGAAAAATGGCAAGAGCTGGTTCTTTGCAAATGGTGAAACCGACTACGCCGCTGCCAGTACGTTGCTCGAAGCGTTGGAGAGCCAAGTCTTGCAGGCTCTGGCCGCCGAGGCAGAACGTGATGCAGGGATGGTGGCCCGGGCGCTTCACATTCAGAGCATATTGCTGGGTTTAAGCAGCCGAGCACAGTTGGACAGCCCCAGCCTAAAGGAGTTGGTCGTGTCCAGTCCCGACGAATCGGCCTTCAGTGACCACCGCGTGGCGCCAGCCATCGCCCAAACGCTGGGGATTCGCAGCAAAGCCACTGCCGCGCGCGCCGATTTGCAGGATCGCCTCAAACAGTTGATAGGCTGCTACCAAGGCGATAGAGGACTAACGGTACTCGCTATTGATGCGGACCGCCTCAAGCGAGCGTGGAAGATGGAGTTGCCGGATCGTTGGACTCTAGGCTTGAAAAGCCACAGTCTCAGCGAAGGAGCCTCTGACGTACTCGAGCGGGTCTCAAACAGCGGACTTCCCACATTGGTAAATAAGCTGCAAAGCGCAGTTGAATCACTGCTGCCTCAGGCCAGCGCTGCCTTCGAGGCAGAGCACGCCCGCGTGGCCTGGCGAGACGAGATGAGGTCGCTGGTGCAAGAGGCTGTGCAATTGGCAGTCTGGCCAGCGAGACAGAGTGAGTCGGAGATCAGTGCCGTCATCGACCGATTGGCACAGGAGAACATGGAATCCGTCATCCACCGTCTGCGTAAGATGAGCATTCCTCCCGCAGACGAACCGGCGCCAGTGCGATTGGCGGGGCTGTGTGCCGTCCCACTGCCCCGGCTGAGTCAACTGGCCTGCGACGTCGCGGAGTTGAGTCGCTTTTTCAGCGAACTCGCGCGGCTGATTGACGGCCAAACCCGGTCCGTTGAGTTGGAGCAAGCACTCGCCCAACGGGAAAAACTGATCAAAAGTTTGGAGTGGGAGCGCTGATGCCGACCCTGATTCAGTCATGCAGTCAACTGCGCGCCGACCTAAAAAAGGTCAAGGTGGCCAACCAGACGCGCCAAGAAATTTCCGCGTTGCAGCAGCGCATGCGCGAGTGGGAGCCTCACGCAAGTACCCGGCACGGCTTAGCTGAGAAGGCACGCATTGTGGATCCGGCTTTGCTCCAACACGAAGAAATTGCTCAGGCGGATCGCACTGTGAAAGCACTGGCCGAGCAGGCTAGGAAAAAACTTCAAGCGGGTGGCAATGTGCAGGACCTGACAACGGACGGTTTGTGGACCCGTCTGATGAGTGCCGCGGAGTCGGCCAATAAGCAGGTAAGTGAAATCGCGCGCGCGCAATGGCGTCACTTTGTCGAAAGCCTCGGACATGTCGATTCGCCTTCAGTCCTAGAGGGGCGGATGCTCAAGACTGCGGCCAATGAAGCGCTCCTAGCCACGTACAAGCAGCAGCACGCGAAGTACCAGGCCGCAGTCCGCGATGCATGGCCCACCAGTGCTGCAACCCAGGAAGAGCTTGCCAAGGCCGTAGTTGCCTTGCGGGGCTTGCGCGAGCAACTCAAGGGCACTGCGCCGGAGTCTGTCAGAGCTTTTCTGAAAGCCATCGAGATTGGCGGCGCTGCCTTGGATTTGCTCACCCCCGAGGTGATGGAGTGGCTGCGCGCCAACGATGATCCCGCCCGCTTTGTGATCAAGCCGAGGGTTACCCAGACATGGCGTTAGCTCCAGACCTGCAACTGGCCGAGTTCGCGTTGGACGAACTCGAAGCCCTGGAGGCGCGCTGCCTGGTCTGGGGCCTCGTGGACAACGCCCTCAGCCGCGATGAGGTGATGGTCGCCATGCAGCGGGTGCTCGACGCGCCCAAAGCGCAACGGGTCCAAAGCGATCCCAACTGCAGCATTCAAACTGCGCGTGATCTGCGCGATTGCTTGGTTGCGCACCAGATGCTGTTTGAGGTGCCGTTTGTGGCCGACCAGGAGCCACGCTGGCGCACGCGGATGGCCGAGGGCGTGCGCCTGATCGCGCAACTGCGCCAGCTGTTCCCCAAGCACGAACACGGCAAATGGGCCGAGGCCGCCACGTTGGTCGCCGACTACCGTTTCCTGCGGCGGCCGCGGCGCTACCCGCGCCGGGACCTGGGCGCCGCGCAGGTTTACGCAGCGCTGAGCGAAGCCGTTCGTTCGCCCTTGCTGCTGGAGGCCGTCAAGACTTGGCTCGACCGCTTGGACAGAGGCGGCGGACTCGCGCAGTTCCAAGTCAAGTCGGCCGCGCGCATCTTGGCCGGGCTGGAGGCGCGCAGTTGCACGGGCACGCTGGTCTCGGCCGGCACGGGCAGTGGCAAGACCTTGGCGTTTTACCTGCCAGCGTTGTCTTGGTTGGCGGCGCAACGGGTGCAGGCGCCGAGCACCCGTGGCGTGCGGGTGCTTGCGTTGTACCCCCGCAACGAGTTGCTGAAAGACCAACTCGCCGAGGTCTATGACCAATGCCGCAAGTTCGATAGCTGGATCAGCCGACAGGGTGGGCGCCGTTTGCGCGTAGGGGTGTTGTACGGCGACACGCCCAGCAAAGCGGCGAAGGCCCTGGGCAAACGCAGTTGGCCTGATCACCCCCAAGGCAAACGGGTGCCGTTCTTCAACTGCCCAAGCGACAGCCAGCACGGCGAAATGGTGCTGCGCCGTGCAGATGCGGCGCAGGGGCGCGAACGCTTGGTATGCCCCCACTGCAGCGCCGTCGTGGATGCAAGCACGCTGGCATTCACCCGCGATGCCATCAAGGCCGAGCCCCCGGACATTCTCTTCACGTCGGTGGAGATGCTCAACCGCCATCTGCCCAGCAGCGATTTGCGGCACGTCTTCGGGGTTGGCCCCAAGGCCGAGCGCGCACCCGATCTGATCCTGCTCGACGAGGTGCACCTGTACGCGGGCAGTTACGGCGCCCAAGTGGCGTACCTGCTGCGGCGTTGGTGGGCCGCCAGTGGCCGACGCTCCAGTTTCGTCGGGCTGTCCGCCACGATCGCCGACGGCCAGACTTTCTTTGCGCACCTGACCGGCTTGAGCAAGGGGGTGGTCGAGGAAATCAAGCCACTGGAAGACGAGATCGTGGAAGAAGGGGCCGAGTACCTGCTGGCCCTGCGCGGCGACCCGGTCTCGCAGACAGCCTTGCTGTCCACCACGATCCAAACGCTGATGCTCGGCGCGCGGTTGTTGGACCCTCCCGCGACCTTCAACCGCAAGACCATGCCCTTTTTTGGCTGGCGCGCCTTTGCTTTCACCGATCAGTTGGACGCCACCAACCGCCTGTACAAGGACTTGCTCGATGCAGAGGGCCGCTATCCCAACAGCGGCGCGCCAAACCTGAACAAGCATCCGGACGGCGGATTGGCGCGGCTGCGCAGGGGCGCCACCCCCATCAGGGGCACGGCGCGCTACCACGCGGGGCAAGACTGGAGTGTTCCGGAAGCGATCGGTCACGTCCTGAAACACCGCCTGGGCGTTGGGCGCACCACGGCGCTGGACAGTGGGGTCAGCGGCAGCACGGAGGTGGTGGTGGCCACCTCTGCGCTCGAAGTCGGCTTCGACGATCCTGCCGTGGGCCTCGTGGTGCAGCACAAGGCCCCGCGCGACATTGCGTCCTTCCTGCAACGCAAGGGACGCGCCGGCCGCACGCGCCATATGCGTCCCTGGACCCTGGTGATCTTGACCGATTACGGTCGGGACCGACTGGCGTACCAGGCCTACGATCAGTTGTTCGATCCAGAACTGCCATCGCGCCAGCTGCCTATGGCCAACCGCTACGTGCAGCGCATGCAAGCCGTTTACGCGCTGCTGGACTTGCTGGGCGACTGGACCTGCCACGACCATCCGCCGCTGTCGGTGTGGCGGGACTTGTCCCATCCGAACCCAGCGCCAACCGGTTGGAGCAAGGCCGCCTTCGCGGCGGTCAAGCGCTTGGCCAAGCACGTGCAGTTCCCGCTGACGGAAACCGCTTGGCGGGCGCTGCGGGACCAGGCCCGCAACCTGGGACCGCAGGGCCAAGCGGACGCCATCAAATTTGCAGGGGTCAACTGGCTGCACAAGCGCCTGCAGCATCAGCGTGTGCTCCAACTGCTCGTCGAGGTGCTGGAAAACCCCGCGCGCACCGAGCGTCTGGCCCGGGATCTGGCCGACCGCTTGGCGCTTGGAAGCGATGACCTGAACGCCTTGATGTGGAGCCAGCCGCGTCCGCTCATGCTGGGCGCCATTCCCACCGCCATCCGAAGGCTGGCCTCGGGCTGGCGCGCCCGAGGAAGTGCAGGTCAAGACCACCAGGCGGGCCACCCCCTGCCAGACTACATTCCCGCCAGCCTTTTCGACAACCTCAGCCTGCCTGAGATGCGCATCGACCTCGACGCCTCACGGGGCAAGTTAGAAGCTCAGTACCTGCCCGTGCAACAGGGCTTGGGAGAGTTTGCGCCCGGCAAAGTCTCCCGCCGCTTCGACGACGCCTTGTGGCTGGGGGTCGATGGCGACACGCTGGCTCGGTTCTTTGCCTGTGGCCGCACCGAGTTGACGCAAGAAGCCGATCTCCGGTCGTGGTTCACACTCGATGCCAAGCGGGATTTCAGCGCACCGCACGGCCCCGCACGCACCACCTTCAAGGCGTTTCGCCCCCAAGTGGCCCGCCTCCAGCGCGTACCCCGCGCCGGCGATGGCGTCCCAGAATTGAGCGACACCTCCAATGCGCAGTTGACCTGGCAGTCCTTTCATCTTACGCCGCACCAGGGGGTGCATCTGCTCGCACCCGCTCACATCGGCATCAGTCGGTTGATCAAGCAGGGGGTTCTGTACACCCATGCCGAGCAGGCGCACGCCGAGGTCAGGCGTTACGCCGTCGGCTCACGCGCCGAGTTGCGATTGCGCTCAGGGAGCAAGACGGAGCGGGTCACGGTGGACTGGCAGTTCCAACATCAGGGGCAGCCCAGTGGGGTGGGGTTTGACATCGATGTGGACGCCCTGGTGCTGGTGCTCGACTTGCCGCAGGAGCTGAGTCAGGTCATCGATTGGCAGGACCCGCAGCGCCTACGCGCCGCCCGTGCCTCGCGCTACAACTGGGAGGCGCGTGTAAACGCGGCGTTTTGCGCGGCGGTGCCCAACCCGTTCTTGCGCGGATGGATCGCTCAGGTGTTCCAGATCGCGGCCCTGCAGGTCTCGGTGGCGCAGCACCTCGACTTGCGCCAAGCCCTGGACTTGGTGGCCGATGGCACCCATCTGGAGACCCTGCTTGCGGTGCTGCAGACCGTGTTTCAGGTGCCGGATCAGGACAACGGCGACGAGGGTTCGGACAAGCTGCGGCTAAAGCTCAACGAAGCGCTGCAGTCCGACGCGGTGCGCCAGGCGGTGCGTGGCGCAGCCCGGGTGCTCGTCGAGCCGATCGACACGGAATGGAACGAGTGGCTGGGGTTGACTGTGCGCGCCACGCTCGGTGCGGCCTGCCTGGATGCGATTCAGCAGGCCTGCCCGCAGATCGACCCCGACGGCTTGGTCGTGGACATTGTGGTGCGGCGCGACGACGGCAGCGAGCCGCCGCAGCCAGAAATCTGGATTTCGGAGGTGAATCCGGGGGGCAACGGCCTGATCGAGAGTGTCGCCGAGTTGCTGACCAGTCGGCCCGACAGCCTGTATCGACACATCGAGGCCGCACTGGGGCCGCGCGACTTCGAATGGACCAATGCCCAGTTGCGTCAGGTGGTGCAATGGCTCGCAGGCGTGCATCCGGATGCAGACGTGACCCAAGCCGTGCGCCTGGTCCGCCAGGCCATGAACGCTGCCGAAGCGGCCCAGCACTACGCCGCACTGCGGGCGCTGCTGGTCAGGCGCGGGCAGTCCATCTTTCACGGCTACAGCGTGGCGCTGAGCATGCGCTTGTTGCGCCCTGACAGCCCCAGCGAATTGGATCGCCTCTTGGCGCAGATTCATGCGCGCTGGGATGAGTTGGAAGCGCTGCACGGTGTGGAGATCGACGTGCGCATCCTGTGCGCGCTCTTTAGCGTGGACGACCAAGTGGACCAAGCCTTTATCAACGCCGGGCAACTCCTGCCTGCTGACAACCGACGGGCTTGGCGCTTCGGCGTGCTCATGGGCCTGCTCTGGCCTCAAGGCCATGCACTGCGCGCGGTCGCCATGCCCTGGTCGAATCGCTTTTCATCGTTCGGCATCGACACCGAGCGCCTGTTGCTGGCGCAGTGGTTGACGCCCCGACCAGAGCCCATCGATCCAGCGCACCCGGATTGGGAGGAGCGGGTGCGAGCGCGCCTGCTGACCGCTGCTTGCGCGGTGGTATCGGTGCCGGCCAGCCAGGCTGGGCTGCTGCTGCCGCAGGTGGTCGCGGCCTTGGTGACCGAACCGGTGCAGTTCGAATACCTCAACGTGTTTGCCCAGCTTACCGAGGTCAAGCGACGCGGTGACCGCATCGAGTGGACCTTCTCGATCCCGGACGCGCCATGACCCACGTGCGCTACATCTTCAAGTCGGCGACGACCGCGCCGCACGCTGCCCGGGACGTGTTGGCCATGGTGCTGGCCGAGGAACTGCTGCTGCCCAGCAAAACCCTCTACCTGGCCGCTCCCTGGGTCACAGACATCGTGATCTTCGACAATTCCACCGGCAGTTTCGAGGGCCTCAATCCGGAGTGGGGTCGCCGGGAAATCCGTTTGATCGAGGTGCTGGTGGCCATTGCGGCCAACAACACGCGCCTAGACATCCGGGTGCGCCCAGAAAACCACAACAAGCCGTTTGGCAAGCGTTTGTCGGCAGCGCTGACGGACATCGGCCTGCAGGACGCTTGCGTGTGGTCGGAGATCCCGGATTTCCACACCAAGGGCCTGCTGACCGATCGGGTCTGGATCGGGGGCTCCATGAACTTCACCGAGCGCGGCATCGGTTTGAACGCCGAGTCTCTGACAATCGATTTCAACCCGCAAAAGGTGGCCAGCATCCGGCTGGAATTCGCAAACCATGGCACCCGTCTCTAGCCCATCGACCAGCCCGGCCGGGGCCACGGCGCAGGCCGTGCTCGGCGGGTTTTTTGCGGGCGCCAATGCCTACGCCAACCCGCTGGCCGGTGCGGTGCCCAGTGACAAACAGGCGGTGCCGCCGGAGCTGGTCGCCGCCATCAGCCGCTACGGCAAGGGGCTCAGCGATCGTCCGCTGTTGCTCCCTTTCTTGGGGCACACCGACGATCGAACCTGCTGGTTTGCCTGTGCTCACGACGAATGGAGCGCGCGGGGTCTGCACGACGAGATGCTGGCCTTTGTCGGACCGAGCTTCGGGGACTTCGAGAAAGACGGCGCGCCCTTGTCTGCAACGCTAAAGAGCGCCCGATCAGTCCTGACTCAGGCGGGCTTGCACCTGACCGCGTTCTTTGCGAGCGCGGCCAATCTGGAACCACGTGTCATCGCAAGTTGGCAGCGCTATTGGCAATTGCTGGATCAGCGGCCTGCGCGCCCGCGCCAAGAACTGCGTACGTTCCAACAATTGCGCGCCGCCTTTGATCGCGCCCTGGTGGCCCGCAACGAGAAGGATGCCGTAACCGCCATGACGGCGTTGCGTGAGCAGCATGGGCTCAGCGCAGAAAACCGTGCCTTCCTCGAAATTCGGTTGCACGCGGCCTTGGGCCGCTGGGATCGGATCCTGGCCCACCCCCAATGGGACGACCTGCTCAAGGTTCGCTTGCCACCCGAGACCTACGGCGACATTTGGGATGCGCTGTACGAGATCTACCTCGCCCCCGTGGAGGCACGGGGGCGCGCGGACGACTTGGTGGCTGCCTACGCCGAGCAGGTGCGCATCATGGCAGCGCACCTGCTCAAGGGGCGTGGTCGCAGTCGCCGGCCGGCCGCCTTCAAAGGCTTCTTGCTGCACGAGTTGTCGTTGGCGGAGCCGTCGGCCCAGCTGTGTGCCTCGCTGCTTGAGGAACTGGGGCCGCGCGCATTCGGCCCCTGTTCGGAGGCCATCGCGGCCATGGCGCGGGCGCTGCAGCCCAAGTCGGGCCTGGAGCAGGCGATGCACGAGATGGAGTTGGAGCGCTACGAACAAGCGTGGGCGCTGCTGCAACCGTTGCCAGACTCGATCGAGGTCCTGCAGGCACAACTGCGTTGCGCCAAAGAGATCGGGCATCCCGGCCACGCCAGCGCGGCGATCGGCCGACTCCATGCGGCCGACGCCGAGGTGGCGACGAAAGTGCGGCAGTCTAGGCCACGGCTGCTGGCGGATGTCGCCAAGCTCGCGGCGCAGGACATCTCGGCGCCGGCGCTGCCCAGTGCCCAGCCGACCCCCAGTCCAGCCAAGGTTGACGACCTGCTGGTGTACTGGCGGGAGTTGGTCCAATCGCCTGAGGCCGCAACCCTGCTGGAGCGGCCCGGCTTTGTGCAGTCTTTGCTTTCGACGCTTGAAGATGTCGCTCTGGATGCGTCGCCTTTGTTCGAGTCCTTGCTTCCCATCTGGTTTGACTGGTTGCTTATGCGTACCGCGCCCGCCAGCACGTTGGTGCGGATTTACCTGGGTTTCATCGAGGCGCTGCAGGTCCGCGACCGCGCGGGCGAGAGCGAACGAGAGCTGGTTCGACTGGCCACGCGCCATGCGTTGATCGCCGGCCTCACACCCACCGAATACACCGCACTGGTGGACCGACTGGGCGCTGTCTTTTCGGACAGCCCCTCGCCACGGGAGATCGCCTGGGGTCTCGACCTGGCGGACTTGCTAGTGCTTCACCCCTGCGGCAATGACGAGGCGCGCTTGCGGTGGACGGCCAAGGTGGTTCATGCCGCCAACCAGAGTTGGGCGCGCCTTTCGACCGCCGAGAGGTGCCTGCTGGAGCTGCTGGCACAAGAAATCGGGCTCCAACTGCCGCCCAGGCAGGCGCAGGATGCCGACGACGAGGCGCAAGTTCGTGCGCACATTCGGGCGCGCATCCTCCGACGCGTATCGTGGACAGGGTGATCCGGCAAAGTCATCTTTGCTAGCCCTTTTGGTAGGTCTCATAACCAGCCTGGCGCAATTCGCATGCCGGGCACTTGCCGCAACCGTAACCCCACGCGTGACGCTGACTGCGGTCGCCTAGGTAGCAGGTGTGCGTCTCCTCCAAAATCAGCGCGACCAAATCCTTGCCGCCCAGTTGCTCGGCCAGGCGCCAAGTGGCCGCCTTGTCGATCCACATCAACGGCGTCTCGATCACCATGCGCTGATCCAACCCGAGGCTGAGGGTGACCTGCAGCGATTTAAGCGTGTCGTCACGGCAGTCGGGGTAGCCCGAGTAATCCGTTTCACACATACCGCCCACCAGCACCGTCAAGCCACGCCGGTAGGCGAGGGCGCCGGCGAAGGTCATGAACAGAAGGTTGCGACCGGGTACGAACGTGTTGGGCAGTCCCGTCTTCTCGAACTCGATCGCCTTTTCCTGCGTCAGGGCAGTGTCGCAAACTTGAGCGAGCAGCCCCATGTCCAGCAGGTGATCCTCGCCCAGCCTGTGACCCCAAGCGGGGTATCGCTGGCGCAACGCCTGTAGCAGTGCTCCACGGCAGTCCAACTCGACAGCATGGCGCTGACCGTAGTCGAAACCTATGGTTTCCACCCGTTGATAGCGCTCGAGCGCCCAAGCCAAGCAGGTGGCCGAATCTTGGCCACCAGAGAACAACACGAGGGCGGATGTGTGCATATGCTCAGGCCACACGGCGTAGTTTGCGCAATTGCCGCTTGGTCGTCGAAACCAAATGGCGGGTAAGGGTGTCGATGTCCTGCGGCGTGTTCTGCAGGTGGTTCCAAGGCACCCCGTAATCGGCGATGGGCCAATTGCCCTGCGTCCATGCGGTGTACGGCTTCAGCAGTTCCAGGCCCTCCTCGAAATGCTCAGCGAGCCTGGCGCCTTGGTTGGCGTAAAGCAGGTCCATCACAAAGCCCATCGCCACGATGCCGGCACCATGGCGCAGTCGCGAGTGGCGCGGCGACATGCCCGCCCACTCGCCGCCAAAGACCTTGGCCACTGCCGTAAAGAACTCATCGATCAACTTGACCGCGCGATCTTCCCGATCCTCATAGACGATCAGGTCGCGCACGGCCCCTTGGGCGGCTGAGTTCATCACCAATTTTTGCATGGCGGTGTCGCTGATGACGCCGCTTGGGTTGGTGTGCTGGCGGATTTGGCCGCGCAGGGCGGCGGAGCCGTTGAAGTTCAGGCGTTCGACCACCCGCGCAGCGAACCGGCGGGCGGTGTAGCGATCGGGCAGTCCCTCCACATTGGGCAGCAGTTCGTAAATCAGGGTCTTGGGCAGGGGCCGGGCGCTGTTAATGAAAACGAATTGCTGACGCAGTTCATCGTAGTCCTTGCACACCAAGGCGGAGACAAACACCTGGAAGCCGGGCTTGACCAGACCGGACAGGGCGGTGAGACGCTGCTGACCATCCACCACAAAGCCGGGGGGGCCGTGCTCGGTGTCGATTTCCACCTCGACACGGCCATCCTCATGGTGTTCGAGTTTGACGCCGTCTAGGAAGGCCACGATCACGGCATTCGGCAACAGGGCGTCTTCGCGACTCAGGTAAGCGCGAATATCCTTGATGTGCGACGAAATTTGGTGCCGCTGGAAACCTTTGAGTTCGCCGCTGTCTTTGCGACCTAGGCGCTCAATCTGCGCGAACTCCAGCACCTGCTGGGGTTCGGCAGCAAACACGAAAACTTCGTGGTCGGCCGCCTGGCGCGCCTTCAGGGCGGGGAATCGGTAGAGGGTCATGGCTGGCTGGCAAGGGTGCGGTGAAGGTGGCGGTGATAGACACCCAGGTTGTGGAATCCCCGCCGCTTGTTGCGATTGCTGCCGCGAAAGATAATGACCTCGACGCCGACGTCGCGGCAGATGGCGCAGTCACAGCGTTTCCATGGCCGGTCTTGGAGCGTGCGTTCAATGTGCCCACGGGTCGTGGCCAGCGCACGGTCTTGCGCCGCAGAGCCGGTCGCGTCGCCTCGAACCAGGAACTGGGAGTAGTCCATGATCGCCTCGAGTGTCTCTTCGACGGTGCGCGCCCCTTGGTCGAATTCACGCAAGAGCCGCAAACTTCGCTGTTCGCGCGCCTGCAGGTCCTCCGCGTTGAACAGTCCGCGCTTGACACCCTGCATGAGGCGGGCGTTGTCCAAGGCCTGAGGTATCCGGATGGCCGTGTAGTAGTCTAGGCCCCCACGGCCGTTGTCCAGGTAGTAATTCGACTTTTCATCCTTGAACGCACGAATCAGCGGCGATGTGGAATCGAAACTGCTGATGCCGTAGCCCGTGAACTCGCCTATGTGGTCGGCCTTGGCGAACCCCAGCAGGTGCATCTGCGGATCGGGACCGATTTGGTCGCGGATGGCTTGGAGCACCTGCTTGATCGCGTCCACCTTCAAGGGCACCAAGCCCCCAATGGCTAGGTACTTGTAGCCCATTTGGACCAAGGCAGCCGCGGCCTCCGCCATGCTCTGGGGTGACCATCCTTGGACCGCTCCCAGCGGCTCGAACAGCTCGCCTTCATTGCGCACCAACTGGAGGAAGGTGCGCGCATTCTCCAGTGTGATTTCGTATCGAGACCGTGTGTCCTTGGACTGCTCGCTGGCCGGCGGGTTTTGCATGTCGCAGGCGAAGATCACGTGGTCGGGTGACACCCCGTGAGTGAACTCGGCATCTAGGTAGAACTCGACCACCTCAGTCGGTGAGTAGGCCGGTTCGTTGTGCTCCACGTAGGCGAACGCACCGCAGTCGCCCATCAGCATGAGATCACGGTGTTGCGGGCCATCAAAGCGCAAAAAGCGCCGCGCGCCTTCGCGCAGCAGGCGCTGCTCCTCGGCCGTTGAGTAGCGCACCTTGGAGGCGGTTACGCCATCGGCTTGGCGGATGGCGCTCATCGACACCAACAAGCCATCGTAGGGGGCCGCATCCATGATCTCGTGCGCGTACTGGTCGTGCCAGTAGCGTTCACGACCGGGCAGCGAGGAGTCCGCCAAGAAGTCGTACTTTGGGTCGACGTAATCTTGGGTATCGGAGTAAAGGAACTTCATCGCACCGCGCTCCGCCGATGTAGGCCTGCACCAAGGCAGTCGGTAGGCGCCGCATGCCGCGCGACGATGGCGGGCTTGGTTGATGGGCCCTTCATCCGTGGGCTCCGCTGTCTGTTCTGGACGTTATTTCCTGCTGGATTTCGCGCCAGATCTGAGCGAATCGCCCCTGCTCGCAGGCGACCGATTCCTTGTCGCGAAGGGCGCGCAGCAACTGGGCGCTGCGGCCTTGGCAGCTGTGCCAGTGCTGGCGGATCAAGGCCTTTACTTGGCTATCGCCGAGCCGTTGGCGCCGCGGGGTGTGACGCGCCGCATAGGGAGCCAGCGCATGGGCAACCAGCGCGCGACTGGTCGGCAGACTCTGGTCTGTGCCGTGCCATCGTTCGACGAAGTGGCGCAAGGCACGCTGCGGGAAATCCGCTTGCGTACCGGCAAATCCGCTGACCGACTCCAAGCGTGCGTCATAGGGCATCACGACCGACCGCAAGGTCTCGGGGATCTCGAGCGTGCCGGCGGGTGAAGTGAAAATGCGCAGGCGGGAGGCGTCTTCGGGTCGAATTTCTGCCAGATCAAACGCCAACATCCTCAGGTAGGTGGCAGGTAAGGCCACCAGCACATATTCATCGGCGCGCATACGAATCAATCGACTCAGCCCGGCGCCGGTCAGCAGGTGCCACCACTGGGCAGCTGTCGCATGGTGATGCGCCAGAGCAGACTTTAACCCGCCTGCGGCTTGCGCAGGCGTCAAATCGTAGGCGGGTATCAGGGCCTCGGCCGGCACGACACCCATGCCAGCCGACACAAAAAACAAGGACGCGTTCAGTGGCTGCGCGGCGCGGCGAACTTCGGCAATTGAGCGCCCAGCGTAGCAGTCCAGCGCAGACTGCACGGCCGTGCAACCGGCAACGGCGGCCTGCCACTGGGCCACGGTGTCGGCTAGGGTCGGCCCTAACAGGCCAGCGTCCATCACAAGCGCCGCTTTAGCGCCTCGCTTTCTGGCGGTGCAGTTGGTGACGATAAGGGGCATAGAGGCAGTTAAAAACCCAGGGTTCAAAACGGAATGTCGTCTTCCATGCCGTCAAAGTCGGTCGAGGCGGCGGCGGGTTTGGCGGCGGCGGGGCGGCTGGGGGCGGGCCGGCTGGCTGCCGGCGCGGCAGCGCGTGGTGCGGCGCTCCCATCGTCTGAGGTGGGGGCGCCCATGCCTTCGCGGCTGCCCAGCAGCTGCAGCTCGGAGGCCACGATATCGACCGTGTTGCGCTCGACGCCGGACTGATCGGTGTACTTGCCGTATTTCAGGCGCCCTTCGACGTAAATCGGGCGGCCCTTTTTCACGTACTCGCCGGCGATCTCGGCCAGCCGCTCGTAGAAGGTGATGCGGTGCCACTGGGTGTCTTCGACCACTTCGCCGCTGGTGCGGTCTTTGCGCCTGCTGGTGGTGGCCAAGGTGACGTTGGCCACTGCTTGGCCAGAAGGCAGGTAGCGGATCTCGGCGTCGCGGCCGCAGTTGCCGACCAGAATGACTTTGTTGACGGATGCCATGGCGCGGGTGCTCCTCTCTGAGGGTGGGGGATGGTGGGTGGGATGCGAAGGATTGTGCAGCATTTCAGGCCCGGGTCTGCTGCCTGAATTGCAGCCAGATCGGCAGCCGGTGGCCGCACCGATAATCGCCGCTGACCCGGCTGCGATCAGTGCTTTGGCGCTTGCCTACAATGGCTGACGCGCAGACCTTGCTGCCCCTTTCGCCCCAGTGTTTTGACTACGCCCCCTTTGCCCCTCAACCCAGAGCCCACCGTGCTGGTGGTCGATGACGAGCTGCGTTCGCAAGAAGCGATCCGGCGCACTCTGGAGGAAGACTTTCGCGTGCTCACCGCTGGCAGCGCCGAACAGGCCAGCGCCTTGCTCGAGCGCGAGCCGGTGGCGGTGCTGCTGTGCGACCAGCGCATGCCCGGCACCAGCGGCGTGGCTTTTCTCAGGCAGGTGCGCCAGCGCTGGCCCGAGGTGGTGCGCATCATCGTTTCGGGCTATTCCGAGAGCGCCGACATCGTGGCCGGCATCAACGAAGCCGGCATCTACCAGTACATCCTCAAACCTTGGGCGCCCGAGCACCTGCTCGACTCGGTGCGCAACGCCGTGGAGGCGCAAGCCCTGCAGCGCCAGACCGCGCGCCTGGATCTGGAGCTGCGCACCAGCACCCCGGCGCTGCGCCAGCGCGTGAGCCAGCGCCAGCAGCAGGTGCAACAGGTGTATGGCTTCGAGCGCATCGTGCGTGCAGCGGGCAGCCCGCTCGATGGCGTCTGTGCGCTGGCGGCAAAGGTGGCACGCTACGATTTGCCGGTGCTGGTGCTGGGCGAATCGGGTACCGGCAAGGAGCTGCTGGCCCGCGCCATGCACTACGCCTCGCCGCGCGCGAGCGGCCCGTTTGTGGTTGAAAACTGCGCCGCCATCACCGACACGCTGCTGGAGTCCGAACTCTTTGGCCACAAGCGCGGTGCCTTCACCGGCGCTTACGAAGACCACGTCGGGCTGTTTCAGCGTGCCCACGGCGGCACCGTGCTGCTCGACGAGATCGGCGAGACCTCGGCCGCGTTTCAGGTCAAGCTGCTGCGCGTGCTGCAAGAGGGCGAGGTGCGGCCGGTGGGTGCGGCGCGGCCGCTGCCGGTCGATGTGCGCGTGCTGGCTGCCACGCACCGCGAGCTCGAGCAGCGCGTGCGCGACGGGCTGTTTCGCGAAGACCTGTACTACCGCTTGGCTGCGGTTACGCTCACCATGCCGCCGCTGCGCGAGCGCGTGGCCGACATCGGGCCGATCGCGCAGCAGCTGCTGCACCAGGTGGCGGCCGAGCTGCGCCGCCCGGCGCCCGAACTGCCCGATGGCACCCTGGCCTGCCTGTTGGCCTACCCGTGGCCGGGCAACATCCGCGAGCTGCGCAACGAGATCGCGCGTGCGCTGGCGCTGCACGACGGCGCGCGGCTGCCCCCCGAGGTGTTCTCGCCGCGGGTGCTGCAAGGGCACGGCACCGGCAGCGCCGCGGCCCAGTTGGCGACGCTGGTGCCCAGCAGCGGCACCTTGGTGCAGCGGCTCGAAGTGATCGAGGCCATGCTGCTGCGCGAAACGCTGCTGCGCCAGCGCTGGAACAAAACCCGTGCGGCCCAAGAGCTGGGTTTGTCGCGCGTGGGCCTGCGCAGCAAAATCCAGCGCTTTGGGCTGGAGCCCGGCGCATGAATATGCTCTGGTTGCAGGCCGGGGGCTGTGGCGGCTGCAGCATGTCGCTGCTGTGCGCCGATACCCCCGACTGGCACGGCCAGTTGCGCGCCGCCGACATCGAGCTGCTCTGGCACCCCTCGCTCTCGCTGGCCAGCGGCGCCGAGGTGCAAGAGCTGCTGCAGCGCTGCGCCGACGGCCGCCAGCCGCTCGACGCGCTGTGCATCGAAGGCTCGCTGCTGCGCGGCCCGCACGGCACCGGGCGCTTTCATGTGCTGGCGGGCACCGGGGTGCCGATGATCGATTGGGTGCGCCGCCTGGCCGCTCGGGCGCGGCACGTGCTGGCGGTGGGCAGTTGCGCCGCGTGGGGCGGGGTGACTGCGGCGGGCGAGAACCCGACCGACGCCTGCGGCCTGCAGTACGAAGACGAGCGCCCCGGCGGCCTGCTGGGCGCCGAATTTCGCAGCGCCAGCGGCCTGCCGGTGATCAACATCGCCGGCTGCCCGACGCACCCGAATTGGGTGCTCGACACGCTGGCGGCGCTGGCGGCCGACGGCCTGAGCGCCGCCGACCTCGACGCGCTGGCGCGACCGCGCTTCTATGCCGACCAGCTGGTGCACCACGGCTGCACGCGCAACGAGTACTACGAGTTCAAGGCCAGCGCCGTCAAGCCTTCCGATCTGGGTTGCCTGATGGAGCACATGGGCTGCAAGGGCACCCAGGTGCACGCCGACTGCAACATCCGGCTCTGGAACGGCGAGGGCAGCTGCACCCGCGGCGGCTACGCCTGCATCGCTTGCACCGAGCCGGGTTTCCAGGAGCCGGGCCACGCCTTTGCCCAGACGCCCAAGGTGGCGGGCATCCCGATCGGGCTGCCGACCGATATGCCCAAGGCCTGGTTCATCGCGCTGGCCGCGCTGTCCAAGAGCGCCACGCCCAAGCGCGTGCGCGAAAACGCCGCGGCCGACCACCTGCTGCAAAAACCCGCGCTGCGGCGCACGCGGCTGAAATGAACGCACACCCATGAGCCGCCTGATCGTTGGGCCCTTCAACCGCGTCGAGGGCGACCTCGAGGTCACGCTCGACGTGGCCGACGGCGCGGTGCGCGCGGCGCACGTGAACGCGCCCATGTACCGCGGCTTCGAGCAGATCTTGCACGGCAAGCTGGCGCACGATGCGCTGGTGTTCGTGCCCCGCATCTGCGGCATCTGCTCGGTGTCGCAGTCGGTGGCTGGGGCGCGTGCCTTGGCCGATCTGGCCGGGGTGCGGCCGCCGCCCAACGGCCAGCACGCCATCAACCTGATGCTGGCGACCGAAAACCTGGCCGACCACCTGACGCACTTTTACGCCTTCTTCATGCCCGACTTCTGCCGGCCGGTGTACGCCGACCGGCCTTGGCACGGCGAAGCCCGGCGCCGCTACTTGCCCGAACACGGGGTGCAGACCCGCCAGGCGCTGGCGGCGCGCCAGCGCGCCTTTACCCTGCTGGGCACGCTGGGCGGCAAGTGGCCGCACACGCAATCGATCGAGCCCGGCGGCAGCACGCGCGCCATCGACGCCGCCGAGCGGGTGCGGCTGCGCGCCAAATTGCGCGAATGGCGCGCCTTTCTGGAGCAGCAGCTGTTTGCCGACACGCTGGAGCGGGTGGGCGCCCTCGACAGCCTGGCCGCGCTGTGGCGCTGGCACGCCGCGCAGCCCGAGGCCGGCGATTTGCGTTTTTTCCTCACGCTGGCGCGTGACACCGGGCTGGCCGACTTGGGGCTGGGCCCGGGGCGTTGCCTGAGCTACGGCACCTACCCGCAGCCCGACGGCACGCTGACGCTGCCGGCCGGGGTCTGGCAGCTGCAGCCCGGCGGCGCGCAGCTGGTGGCGCTGCAGCCCGGGGCCATCAGCGAAGACGCCAGCCGCAGCAGGCTCGAGTCGGGCCCGGAGGGCGCAGCGGTGGCGCTGCACCCCTGGAGCGGCCTGACCCGCCCGGCCCCCGACAAGCCCGATGCCTACACCTGGAACAAGGCGCCGCGCTGGGCCGGGCAGGTGGTGGAGACGGGGGCGCTGGCGCGCCAGCTGGTGGCGGGGCAGCCGCTGGTGTGCGAGGCGGTGGCGCAGCAGGGCTGCAGCGTGCTGACGCGGGTGCTGGCGCGTGCCCTCGAACTGGCGCAAGTCTTGCCGCTGATGGAGTGCTGGCTGCAAGCCATACAGCCCGGCGAAGCCTTCTGCGTGCCGGCGCCGCTGCCCGAGGCCGGGCGCGGCATGGGCCTGACCGAGGCCGCGCGCGGCAGCCTAGGGCACTGGGTGGTGGTGCAGCAGGGCCGCATCGCCAACTACCAGATCGTGGCCCCCACGAGCTGGAACTTTGCCCCACGCGACGCCGCCGGTGTGCCGGGCGCGCTCGAACAGGCGCTGGTGGGGGCGCCGGTGCGCGCTGGCGAAGACACGCCGGTGGCGGTGCAGCACGTGGTGCGCTCCTTTGACCCGTGCATGGTCTGCACGGTGCACTGAACATGGCCGCGCGCCCACCCTTGCCCGCCCGGTTTGTGCCCGAGCCCGCCAGCAGCCTCGAGCGCTTCGGTGCGCTCGATGGCGTGGACGAAACCGCCTGGCTGGACGTGATCCAGAAAATGGAGCAGGTCTATACCCAGTTGATCGACGACGAGGTCAAGCTGGAGCAAAAAAACGCCGAACTTGAGCTGCAGCAGCAGTTCATCGCCAGCGTGATGGCCTCGATGTCGGACGTGCTGGTGGTGTGCGACCGCAGCGGCCGCATCGAACAGGTCAACCGCGCCTTGTGCGAGCTGGTGGGGCGCAGCGAAGCCGAGCTGGTGGGCCAGCCGGTGGCGCGCCTGCTGGCCGATGCAGGCAGCCAAGAGCGGGCGCAGCGGGCGATGCAAGACAGCACCCAGCAGGGGGTGGAAATCGAACTCAACCTGCTCGACCGCCATGGGCGGCCGCTGTCGGTCGACGCCAGTTGCACCCCGCGCTTTGGCGGTGCGCGGCGCCGTCTGGGCACGGTGTGGGTGGGGCGCCCCACGGGCGAGCTCAAGCGCGCCTACCAAGAGCTGCAAGCGGCGCACGCGGCGCTCAAGAGCGCGCAGCAGCAGCTGCTGCACTCCGAAAAAATGGCCTCGCTCGGGCAGCTGGTGGCCGGGGTGGCGCACGAGCTCAACAACCCCATCAGTTTCGTGCTCGGCAACACCCACGCGCTGCAAAAATACTGCAGTCGCATACAAAGCTACTTGAGCGCGGTGCACCAGCGGCGGCCCCATGCCGAGCTGGCCGATCTGGGCGAGCTGCGCCAACGCCTGCACATCGACCGCATGCTCGACGACCTGCCCGAACTGATCGCCGGCACGCTCGAGGGCGCGCAGCGCACCGCCGACATCGTGCAGGGGCTCAAGCGTTTTTCGGCCATGGACCCGCAGGAGCACCAGCCGCTGGAGCTGGCGGCGGTGATCGAGCTGGCGATCGCTTGGGTGCAAAAGGGGCAGGCGGAGCCGGTGCAGCTGCGCTGGCAGCGCCCGGCCACGGCGCTGCCGGTGCGCGGCAGCGCGGGCCAGTTGCAGCAGGTGCTGATGAACCTGCTGCAAAACGCCTGCTACGCCGTGGCCAATCAGCCGCCCGAGCGCCGCTGGGTGGAGATCCGCGCGACCGCCGACGCCAGCCAGGTGCGGGTGTGCGTGCTCGACGCTGGGGCGGGCATTGCGCCCGAGCACCTGCCGCGCATTTTCGACCCTTTTTACACCACCAAACCGGTGGGGCAGGGCACGGGCTTGGGGCTGTCGATCAGCTATGGCATCGTGGAGGAACACGGCGGCCAGCTGCGCGCGCGCAACAGCGCCCACGCCGGGGCCGAGTTCGAGCTCAGCCTGCCACGGGCTTGCGCACCTTGAAGCGCAGCGCGTTCACCGGCTGCCCGCTGGCCTGCAAGGCCTGCAGCAAGGCCGGGGCGAGCTGGCGCAGCTTGCTGCCCACGGCGGGGTTGTGGACCAGCAGGCACCAGACGCCGTCGTCGAGCGGGCCGGCGCTCACTTGGTCGCGCAGCGGCGGCGGCAGCAGCGGCAGCACGAGGCGCAGCAACTGCTGCGACTGCGCTACGCGCTGCGTGATGGCCGACAGCACGCTGGAGGCGCGCACGGCTTGTTCGAGCGGAATCATGGGACTAGTATCGCTGTTTTGGACGGCTCAGTCCAGCCAGCGCCCTAGGTAGGCGGCCAGCAGCTCTTGCACCGCGCTGGCCTTGATCACCAGCCCGAGGTCGATCATCTCGCTGCCCAGCACCGTGGGGCCCACGCTGGCTGGCACGGGAACGGGCACCAGGCGGCTGGCTTCTTCGCGAAAAAACACCGCCGCCACCACGCCGGCAAACCAAGGCGCGCTTTGGCTGGCGTCGTCGGGCGCGCCGTCGCTGCGGCGGCGGCGCACGAACACCGGCGAGCCGCTGGAGCCCGGATAGACGGCGGCGTCGATCAGGAATTCGGCCCGACCCTCGAAGTCCAGCGCCAGCGCCGTGGCGGTGCTGCCGCGGCGCAGAATCGGCAGCGCGTTGACCTGATCCCAGACGCCGCTCGGGTAGCCGACGAACAGCACGTCTTCGAGCGCATCGAAAGCGGCGCTGGCGGCTGCGTCGGGCATGGTGCGGCTGTCGATGGGCTGCACGTACAGCTCCACGCCCTGCGCCTGCGCGGCCTCGAGCAAGGGCCGCAGCGGCACCAGCGCCAGATCGACCTCGGGCTGTGGGTGGCAAAACCAGGCCTGTGGGAAGTCTTCGATGTCGATCTGAAAGCGCTGCCCGATCAGCGGCTGGCCATGGTGGGCGCGCGTAAACACCAGCGCGCCGCGCTGCACGCCCTCGACCAGGTGCCGATTCGTGACCACGAAGCGGCTGCGGCCGCGCGCGTGCGGGTGCTCGATCACAAAGGCGGTGCCCGAACCCAGGCTGCCGTCGGCGAGCACGGTATCGACGCGCACGGTGTGGAACAGCAGGCGTTTGGCGGCGGTGTCAACGTGCATGGTGTGAGTCCTCGCTGAAAGGGGCGGCGTTTTGGTTGATGGCGGCGATGGCGCGCTCGGCCGCTTCCAGCGCCTGCTGCGCTTCGGCTTCGCTGCCCATCATCGTCAGGCGGCCAAAGGAGCCGAAGGGGCGCACGTCGATTAGGGTGATGTTGGCGGCTTTTTCGGCCTGGTTGGCGGCATAGACCACGTAGCCCGCCGGCTCGACCTCGAAGATGAACATGCTCTTGCCCGGCAGCAGCATCGAGCCTTTGCGGAACTGGCGGTTGATCAGGGTGGCGTGGTCGGGCGTGAGGGCGCAGATGACTTCGCTCCAGGCGATGCGGCACGGCAGGCGCTCGGATTCCGCTGCGCCGAGCTGCTGCAGGATCAGCTGCCCGGCCTGCGCCACTTCGCTCTGGTTGCGGTAGTGGATTTCCATCGAGCCAAAGGCGCGCTCCACCACCTGCTCGCCCATGTGCACGTTGCTGCCCTTGAGCGCGATGTCGGACAGGCGGTGCACCGCCATGCCCGGCGCCACCTCGACCCACAGGCAGGCGTCGCCCGGCACCGGCAAAAAGCCCTGCGACGAGGTCGCGAGGTACGAGGCCAACTGCGGCTGCAGCGAGTCGATCAGGACATAGGTGCGCAGCGACACCGGCGCGCCGCCGGCGGTCTTCATCGGGTCAGACCCAGGTAGAGCTGTGGAAGGCGTTCGGGCAGGCGCTCGACGCGGTCGATGACGCTGTAATGGCCGCTGCCAAAAATGCGCTCGACGTAGCCGTCGGCACGCGGATCGAGCGACAGGCCGTAGCACATGGTGCCGTCGCGCTGCAACTCCTGCACCGCGCGCTGGGCGTCGAGGCGCAGGTACTGCGGGTCGGTGACGTCGCGGTCGGCGGGCTCGCCGTCGGTGATCACCAGCACCAGCCGTTTGCGCTGCGGCTGGCGCCGCAGTTGCGCCCCGGCGTGGCGCAGCGCAGCGCCCATGCGGGTTGAGTAGCGCGCCTGCATCGCCGCCAGCCGCGCCTGCGCCAGTTCGGCAAAGGGCTCGTCGAAGCCTTTGAAGCGGTAGTAGTGCACGTCGTGGCGGCCGTCGGAGCAAAAGCCGTGCAGGGCAAAGGGGTCGCCGATGCGGCGCAGCGTCTCGGCCAGCAAGATGGTGGCGGCGCGCGTGAGCTCGAGCACGGTCTGCTCCTGGCCGCGCACCTTTTCGTTGGCCGATTCCGACAGGTCGAGCAACACCAGCAAGGCCAGATCACGCTCGTGGCGCTGGCGCCGCTGCATGATGCGCGGGTCGGGCTGGCGCCCCATGCGCCAGTCGATCAGCGCTTGCAGCGCCGGGTCGAGGTCGATGTCGTCGCCGTCTTCGATGCGCCGGATGCGCTGCAGGCCCTGCGGCGCCAGCGCCTCGATCAGGTATTTGAGGCGCGCGATCACCGGCTTGTGCTGCTCCAGCACGGCTTGCACCGGCGCCGGATCCGCGAGTTCGACGTGGCGCTCCTGCACCGTCACCCAGTCGGGCCGGTGCAGCTGGATTTGGTAGTCCCACTCGGGGTAGTGCACCGGGTCGGCCAGCGGCGCGCGGCCCAGCAGCGAGTTGATGGTCACGCCTTCTTGGTCCAGCCAGTATTCGGTCGGCAGGGTCCAGATTTCTTGCGCGTCGTCGCCGGCGAACTCGACATCGATTTCGTTGACCATCTCCATGATGTTGACTTTGCGCCGCACCTGCTGGCGGCTGTCCCAGTCCGCTTGCAGCGCCTGCGCTTCGTCGTAGCGCGCCGCTTGCCAGAGGTAGCGGTTGTCGTCGCGGTAGGGGGCGCGCAGGGCATCTTGGCGCGCTGAAAACGGCGCCCAGCCTTGTTGCAGGCGCCAGTGCTCCAGGCTCGCAGCCAGCTCGAGACCGGTGCTCAGGCTGCGTTGGGCGTCGTCGCGGTCGGGCCAGGCGGCCCAAGCCGCCAGACCCTGCTGCACCCAAGGGTGGGGGTCGGCGCGGGCGGGCTCGAGCCACGCGCACACCAAGCGGTGCAGCAGGTCGCCGCAGTTTTCGGGCTCGGCCACCGGCGGCGGTTGCAGGCGCAACCAGAGCGCAGCCAGCCCGGGGAAGCGCGCCATCGCCAAGGCCTCGACGCGCGCGTCTTCGACGGCTTCGACCACAGCTCTCTGCACGGGCGACAGGCCGGTGTCGTCGAGCGCCGCGTGGCCAAACACGAGGTGCGCGGCGCAGTGGGCGGCGGCGGCGCGGTAGAGCTCGAGCGCGCTCACCGGGGCCGTGGTGTCTGCGGCGCTGCCGTCGCCGGTCGGGCTGGCGGGCACGTCGTCGTAGGCGTCGGCGAGGTGGATCACCATCTGGTCGATAAACGGGCGCAAGCCCTGGCGCTGCTCGTAGTCGCCGGCGGTCGGGCGCAGCACGAAATCGCGGCCCCAGAGCGCACGCAAATACATATTTAAGCGGCGCTGCACATCGACCAGCAGCGTGCCTTTGCGCTCTTGTTGCAACACCGCCAGCGCGTCCGGGCTGGCGAGGCCAAAGTAGCGCTGCTGGCCTTCAAAATCGCTGCGGTAGGCGTTGGCGCCCCACATCACCCAGCGCCGCAGCCCGCCCAGGGTGAGCTGGCCCAGCAGGCGGTCGAGCTGCTCGAGCATCGGGCGCAGACCGCGTGGGGCTTGCGCCAGCACCAGTTCGAGCACGCTCAGGTACTGGCGCCACAGGCTGGCGTCGCCCAAGCGCTCGGCCACCGTGCCGGCGCTGCCGGCGATCAAGGCCAGCACCTGGCCCGAGGTGCGCGAAGCCATGCTGAGCAAAAACTGCACCAGCCCCGGCAGCTCTTCCTCGCCCACGGCGCGCGCCAGATGCGGCATCTGCTGCAGGTAGGTCAGCAGCAAGTCTTCACCGCGCCCGAGTTGGCGCAGCGCCCGCGCGCCCTTGAGGTAGTTGTCGAGCCCGCGCGGCGACATGGCGCGTGCGGCCTCCTGCCACGCCGCCGGCAGCAGCTCCTGCGCCCGGGGCGGCAGTTCAGCGAGCAGCTCGTGCTGGTCGTGCAGGTGGATGGTCATGGCGCTTGAGGGCCGCTTTTAGGCTGAGGCGGTGCGGGCCGGCTGCGTGTTAAAAATAGGTGCTCACGGCGGCGTCGAGCACGTCGCGCATGTCGGCGTCGTCGGTGATCGGGCGCACCAGCGCCATGCGGCAGGCCGCTGCGGGGGCCACGCCGCGCGCGATCAAGGTGCCGGCGTAGATCAGCATCCGCGTCGACAGGCCCTCGTCGAGGCCGTGGCCCCTGAGGTTGCGCGCGCGCGCGCCGATGTGCACCAGCCGCCCGGCGGTTTCGGCATCGACGCCGGACTCGTGGGCCACGATCTCGACTTCGAGCGCGTGCTCGGGGTAGCCAAAATCGAGCGCCGCAAAGCGCTGTTTGGTGGACTGCTTGAGGTCCTTCATGAGCGACTGGTAGCCCGGGTTGTACGAGATCACCAGCACAAAGTCGGGGTGGGCGTGCAGCAGCTCGCCTTTTTTCTCCAGCGGCAGCAGGCGCCGGGCGTCGGTCAGCGGGTGGATCACGACCGTGGTGTCTTGGCGCGCCTCGACCACTTCGTCGAGGTAGCAAATCGCGCCGTGGCGCGCCGCCAGCGTCAGCGGCCCGTCTTGCCAGCGCGTGCCCTGGGCGTCGAGCAAAAAGCGCCCGACCAGGTCCGAGGCCGTCATGTCTTCGTGGCAGGCCACGGTGACCAAGGGCCGATTCAGGCGCCAAGCCATGTATTCGATGAAGCGCGTCTTGCCGCAGCCGGTCGGGCCTTTGACCATGACCGGCATGCGGGCGCCGTAGGCGGCCTCGAACAGTTCGACCTCGTCGGCCACGGGGCGGTAAAAGGGCTCGTGTGTGGTGCGGTAGCCGCTCAGCGGGTCGCTGCCGCTGGCGGTGGCGGTGTAGGGCGGGGTATCGAGGCTTGGGCGCGTGGCGGCATGGCCGCTGTAACCGGCGCCGGCTGGGGTGCGGCCAGCCTGCGGTGCGCCGGGTCGCATGGGTGCTTGCGGCGGGTGCATGCCGGCCAAGTCGAGGTGGCGAGCCGGGTAGCTGCGTTCTGGGGTGCTGCGCGTGGGGGTGCTGATCATGGTCGTGCTCGGGTTGGGGTGGGCAACTGCGCCTAGGGCGCCATCAGTCGGGCCAGACGCGCTGCGGGAACAGCTCGCCGGCGCTGCTGCGCGGGGTTGAGGTGCTGGCGCTGGCGTCGGGCTGGGGCTGGACGGGTGCTGGTGCGCGCGGTTTGGGCGCTGCACGCGGCGCGCGCGCTGGCCGTGTGCCGGCAGGCGCATCGGCCGTGGGCGCCGGCGTGGGCGGCGCCTTGCTGGCCGATTCGGCCCCCAGCTCGGGCTGGGCGCTGCGGCGCACGCTGGCGGCGAGTTGGGTTTTGAGTGCGGTCATTTCAGTATCTCCTCGAGTACGGCTTCGATTTCGGCCCGGGCCGCAGCCGCTTGGCGCCCCAGCGTGTGCACGGTTTGCCCCTGCAGCGCGGCGCTGCGATAGATCGCGCGCCGCCGCACCACCGATTGCAGCAGCTCGAGCCCAAACTCGGCCACCGCCTCGTTCATGGCCTGCGACCAGGCGCGATCGGGCTCGGCCTGGTTGAGCACAAAGGCGGCGCGCCACGCGCTGCGCCCGGCCCCGGCCTGCTCGAGCACACGCACCAAGTGCCAGCTGGCCCACAGATCGAGCGCCGAGGGCAGCACCGGCACCAGCACCCGATCGACCCGGCCCAGCAAGGCCTGCAAGCCGTCTTGCTGCAGCGCCGGCGGGCAGTCCCAGACCACGTAGTGCGGGCCCGGCTGCGATTCATCGGCCAGTATTTGGGCCGCTTCGGCGCCATACACCGCCATCGGCAAACCCGCCGCACCGCTCTGCGCCGCCCACTGCAAGGCCGAGCCCTGCGGGTCCAAGTCCACCAGCACCGTGGGGCCGCGCCGTGCCAGCGCCGCGGCCAGGTTCACGGCCAGCGTGGACTTGCCGGTGCCGCCCTTGTGGTTGATCAGGGCGAGCTGAAACGGTGCGGCACGGCGGCTCATGGCGCTGTCAGGCCGTGGCCAGCCGCCCCAGTTCAGCCGCCAGCGCGTACTCGGCCGAGCCCAAGGCCGCGCCCGTGGCGCTGAGCGTCACGTTGACGTAGGTGCGGCCAAAGTTGATGTTCTGTGCCGTCACGCCGCTGGACTCTTGCAGTTCGGCGAGCCGATCCAGAAAGGCCCGCGTTTGGGCATAGCTGGCGAACTCGAAGCGCCGAAACAGGCTCGGCGGGCGTTCGCTGCAGCTCCAGCCCGGCGCGGCAGCCGCCAACGCCGTGGCCTCGCTGGCCGTGGCCGGGTTGCCGCTGGGCGTTGTTGGGTTGAGCGCTTGCATGCGATGGCCTTTCAGCCGCTCAGCTGCGGGTCGAGGTGATTTCGAGGTCGCGGCCACCGTCGTCGGCGTCGGGGCGCTCGGGCAAAATGCCTTCGACCTCGTTGTGCACGCGCGCGATGATGTGCGCCGCCACCAGCCCGTCGCCCACGCGTTCGCAGGCGTCGGCGCCGGCGCGCACCGCCGCGTTGACGGCGCCGGTCTCGCCGCGCACCAGCACCGTGACGTAGCCGCCACCGACGAACTGGCGCCCGATCAGGCGCACTTCGGCGGCTTTGGTCATGGCGTCGGCGGCCTCGATGGCCGGCACCAGGCCGCGTGTTTCAATCATCCCGAGGGCGATTCCTGTGCTCGTAGCCATCGTGCTACCCCTTCATAAGTAGAAAAATTGAGTTGCTTCAAGCGATCGGGGCCGTGGGCAGGATGCCTTCGACCTCGTTGTGCACGCGCGCGATGATGTGCGCCGCCACCAGCCCGTCGCCCACGCGTTCGCAGGCGTCGGCACCGGCGCGCACCGCGGCGTTGACGGCGCCGGTCTCGCCGCGCACCAGCACCGTGACGTAGCCGCCACCGACGAACTGGCGCCCGATCAGGCGCACTTCGGCGGCTTTGGTCATGGCGTCGGCGGCCTCGATGGCCGGCACCAGGCCGCGGGTTTCGATCATGCCCAGGGCAATACCTGTGGTTGCTGCCATTTCATTTCTCCTTCAGTTCAAAAAAAACACCAAAAAAACACCTAAACCCCACGAGCCGTTGGCCAAAGCAAACGACTCCCCCATGCCCCCACGAGCTGGCCAGCGGCCGGCCCACTCAGCATTCCTACGGTGCAGCGCGCACACCGGCGCGCGCCCCTGCGTCGGCCGCCGCAGCGTCTGGCGCTGCTGGCTGCGCGTTGCCCGCACATTCCCAGTGATCGACGATGCCGCAGATCGCCAAATCGGTGATCGTCAGCGGATCGGGCATCGCAAACCGGGCCGCGCTGCCGGTGGTGACGAAGACCCACTTGCCCTCTGGCACCCCGACCGGGTCGGAGGCCACCGAAACCACTCCCTGCTCGCTTTGCAACACGCGCAGCGACACCGCCTGCATGCCCTCGACGCGCCGGGTGCACACCAGATCGGCCACGACTTGCAGCACTTCCATCAGGCGCTCCCCTCTGGCGTCCAGCGGTCGATGATGCCGACGATGGTCAGGTCGGAAGGGAAGTCGCGGCCGCCGGCGGCTTCGCGCGCGGCCGACGAACCCACGCAAATCACCCAGTCGCCCGGCACGCAGCCGATGGCATCGACCGCCACGCTGCGCGCTCCGCCGGCGCGCTCTTGCAACACCAGCAACGGTCGGTGGCCAAAGGCTTCGATCCGGTTGGTCGAAACCAGGGTTTTTTCCACGCACATGATCTTCATGGTTCGGCTCCCGTGCTTTCAGTGCCCAGCCACCGCGGCTGCGGGCGCATCGGCCCATTCGAGCCGCTGGCCGCTGTGGCGCGCGCTCACCGCCACGCGGCAGTGCAGCAGACCGCGCTCGGCCAAGTGGGCAAAACGCTCCCGCGCTGCCTGCGCCACGCGCAAACCACGCGCCAGCGCGCGTTCGCGCGACCCCGGCACGCGCGCCGTATAAGTGAAATGCACCAGCAGCGGCAGCGGCAAACCGCGTTGCACGTTCAGGCCCTGAAAGATGCGCGCGCCCACGTCGAGGTCGGCGGCACCTTCTTCGACCGTGTCGAGGTGGGCAAAATAAAACTGGTTGCGCAACTGCAGCGAGGGCACGGCCTCGCCAGCGCAGACAAAGGCTTCGTCGTGGCCGATCACGGCGTAGCGCCCGCCGTGGTGCTGTTGCACGTAGTCGAGCTGCGAGAAGTTACCGACCAGCCAGGCTTGGGCCAAGCCCAGCAGCCCGTGTTGCAGCGGGTAGAGCGCAGCGCCACCGAGCTCGGCGGCATGGCGCAGCAGCGCGGCCTCGAGCGCCTGCTGCGCCGCGGCGGCGCTCAGGCCCAGCGTGGCGCGGTACAGCGCCGCGCTGTCGAGGTAGCGCTCGGCGCGCAACTGGCCGCTGGCGTCGGGCAGGTGGATGCGGATCGCGTCGCAATCGGTATCGACACCCAGCAGCAGCACCTGCGGCGCGGCACCGTGGCCATAGGTGTTGTCCACCGCCACTTGAAGCGCGTGCAGGCGCTCGATCGCGGCGGCCACAGCGGCGGCGTCGTGGCTGCCGTGGGCGGCGCAACCCTGGTCGCAGGGGGCCGAGCTGCTGTAGTGGTAGGCCGCGACCTTGAGGTAGTCGAGCCCTGCGCCGCCTTCGATGGCCCCGGTGAGGCGCTCGAGCTCGCGCTGGGTCCAGTCGGCCACGTCGTGCTCGACGTCAAACAGCGCGCCGGCGTAGGCCTTGACCCAAACGAAAGGCGCGGGCGCGGTGCGCAGCACAAAGGGCAGCAGGCCCTGCAAGCGGCCATCGGCGCAGGGGCTGATGTCGATGGTGTGAAAACCCAAGGCGTGCCAGTGCGCGCTCTGCAGCGTCATGCGTGGCAGCCAGCAGGCTTGGTCGGTGCCGGCGCGGTCCACCGAAGTGGCGATGGTTGCAAACAGGCAATGCGCGTACAGCGCCGACATATCCACACCCTGCACCCAGGCGCTGGCCAGCCAGTCGGCGGGCAATTCAAAGCCCAGCCGCTCAAGCGCCAGCGCTTGCGCCTGCTGCGCAAAGTCGCGCTCGTGCTGCAGATTGGAGAGCGTGCGCAAGACGTCGGTGACGGCAGCAAAGCGACCGCGCAGCGTCAGCTCGTAGTGGCGCAGGCAGTCGTTGAGCGCCGCATCCACCAGCGCATGCTGTGGGCGCTCTGGGGTCAGCGGCGCGCCCGCCGACCGGGTGCGCGCCGACGCCCCGGCCCGTGCGCTGGGCGCAGGGTGGCTGCTGGCGCGTGCGCTCAGGGCCAGACGGCGTTGCAGGGTGTTCATGGTTGTAGGCTCAGCCGCGCGCGCCGCCCGATACCGTGACCGTGGCGCCGCGCCCGGTGCTGCCCGAGGAGCCGGTGACTGGGCTGGGCGGAATTTCGGGGCGCACTTGTTCGCGCACCTGCTCGCGCGCTGCCCGTGCATCCATGCCCACGCCGCGCGGCTGGCCGCGCAGCGTCGGGTTGCGCCCTTGGGACCAAGCGCCTTCGGTGCCCGAGACGCGGCTGTTGCCGCTCCAGGCGTCGCCGGTGACGCGGCTGCCCTGCTGGCGCCCGTCACCCGAGATCTGGCTGGAGGCCGTTGCAGGCGGTGTGGCCGGGGCGGCGGGTGCGATCGGCGCGGCTGGCGTGCGATCGCTGGCAAGCAGGCGCCCAGTGGCACGGGGGCTGGAGCCGTGGCGGAACTCGGGTGTGCCGGTGATCATGCCTTGGGCCTTGAAGCCGGGGCCGGTGATGCGCTCGCTGGCGCCGCCGCTGCCGCTTGCCACGCCGGTGACCGAGCGCACGCGCTCGGGGGCGCGCTGGCGCGCCGGCGGCACGATGCTAAAGCCCTGCGGCGCCGCGGGCACCTGTTCCAGCGCCAGCTCGGGGTGGCGGGTGAGCCAAGCGCCGTCGATGCGGCACGAGGCGTGCTGGTTGTCGGGGCCGATGTAGGCCGTGCCGGTGACCGGCTCGCAAGCGCCGCGTTCGTCGCCCGTGACACCGCCGCCGCCCACACCGGGCCGGTCGCCGGTGAGCGACTGTGGCCGCCAGCTGGCTGGCTGCACTTGCGTTTTGGCGCTGCTGGAGCGGGCATACTGGGTGCCGGTGATCGGGCGCTGGGCGCCGGCTTCACCACCGGTGACGCTGCCACCGCTGTGCAGCGTCACGCCGGTCACGGTTTGCTGGCCACGGCTGGACATCACGCTGACCTTGTGCGGGCCGCCGCGCAGCCCCTCGTCTTGGCACAGCTGCAGCGTTTCGGCGGCCAGGTATTGCGTGCCGGTGATGCCGCGGCAGGCGCCGGTCTGGTTGCCGGTGACCAGCGGTTTGGGATCGACTTCGGTGCCGCTCACGGTCTGCTGTTGCACCGTGGTGAGCGATTGCCCGACTTTGGGTGGGCGCGGTTGCGGCCGCGCTTCGCACCAGGCTTCAAACTGCTCTTGGCCGATGTATTCGGTGCCGGTGACGTTGCGGCAGGTGCCCGGTTCTTGGCCGGTGACCTTGCCGCTGCGCTCCACTTGGGTGCCGGTGACTTCTTGCCCGCTCAGGGTGTGGCCGGCTTCGACCTTTTGCAGCGCCGGCCGGGTGCGCCCGCTGGGGCGCATGGCGGCCGAATGGCTGCTGGCTTCGGTGCGGCCAGTGAGCGAGGCCACCAAGCGTTTTTGCATTGCCAGCTGCCGACCGGTGGCGCCTTGCTCGAGCGCGGTCTGCCAATCGGCGCGGTCCGGCATCGAGGCGGCGATGCGGGTGGCGTTGGCCACGCGCTGGATGCCGGGTTTGCCCACCGCCGCCAAGGCCTGGCGCCGGGCCCGGGCCAAGGTGCGGCCGGTGGGGGCGGCGTAGGGGTTGCGCTGCGGGGTCGGGGTGGCATTCACGACTTCAGCGCTCGCCGCGTTGTTGCAACCGCAACCGCCCGCCGTGCCGGTGCAAGCGCATTCTCTGGCTGCATCGCCGCGTGGCAGTTCAATCTGCGGGCTCGGGCTCACATGGGCAGCGGCCAGTGCGGCCCCGCCCAAGCCCGAACGGCTGCCCGATTGGGCCTGCGCCAGCAGCGACTGCGCGCTGGCGCGGCTCGCGGTCTTGCCCGCCGTGGCCATGGCTTGGCGGCGCAGGCGCGCCAGTTCGCGTCCGGAAAGCGTCACGTCGCCGTATTTGACAGTGCTAGGCCCCATGGCACACCCCTCGATACTTTCTGGCGCGCAGCAAAACCGCGCCGCCCTTGCGATGCTTGTGGATAGAAAAAGAGGGCGCTGACAGCGGCTGCCGCGCGCCCGCAGCCGGTCAGCGATAGACCACGAAGGCCTGACCCTGGCTTTGCGAGTAGTTGTCGTAGGCCACGAAGCGCACCACGTGGTTCGGGAACTCGCGGTGGCAGGCTTCGATTTCGGTCAGCACCGCATCCACGCTTTGCTCGCCAAACAACGGCAGCTTCCACATGTACCAAAAGCTGCTGGTGGCGGCGGTGCCGCGCTCGGTGTGCTCGATGGCCGGGTTCCAGCCCTGCGCGATCGCGTAGGCGATCTGGCGCCGCACCTGCTCGGGCTTCATCGGCGGCAGGTAGGAAAATGTCTCGTAGCGCTGGGTTTGTTGGTAGGCTTGTACGGCCATGATGGGCTCCTGTCAATGCTCGATGGGGTGGTTGGAAGGTGTGGACGCGGGCATCACTTGTGCGCCACGTCGAGCTTGTCAACGGTGTCGAACTCGAACTTGATCTCTTTCCAAGTCTCCATCGCGATCTTGAGCTCGGGGCTGTGGGCGGCGGCGGCGGTGAGGATTTCTTTGCCCTCTTTTTCCAGTTGCCGGCCTTCGTTGCGCGCTTGCACGCAGGCCTCGAGCGCCACCCGGTTGGCGTGTGCGCCGGCGGCGTTGCCCCAAGGGTGGCCGAGCGTGCCGCCACCGAACTGCAGCACCGAATCGTCGCCAAAAATGCTCACCAGCGCCGGCATGTGCCAGACGTGGATGCCGCCCGAGGCGACTGCGAACACACCCGGCATCGAGCCCCAATCTTGGTCAAAGAAGATGCCGCGGGCGCGGTTTTCGGGCACGAACGATTCGCGCAGCAGATCGATCCAGCCCAGCGTGGCCTCGCGGTCGCCCTCGAGCTTGCCGACCACGGTACCGGTGTGCAGGTGGTCGCCGCCCGAGAGGCGCAAAATCTTGGTCAGCACGCGAAAGTGGATGCCGTGGTGCGGGTTGCGGTCGATCACGGCGTGCATGGCGCGGTGGATGTGCAGCAGCATGCCGTTTTCGCGGCACCAGTTGGCCAAGCCGGTGTTGGCGCAAAAGCCGGCCGTGATGTAGTCGTGCATGATGATCGGCGCGCCGATCTCTTTGGCGTACTCGGCGCGCTTGTACATTTCCTCGGGCGTCGGGGCCGTGACGTTGAGGTAGTGGCCCTTGCGCTCGCCGGTCTCGGCCTCGGCCTTGAGCGTGGCTTCTTGCACAAAGTCAAAGCGCTGGCGCCAGCGCATGAACGGTTGGCTGTTGACGTTTTCGTCGTCTTTGGTGAAATCGAGCCCGCCGCGCAAGCACTCATAGACGGCGCGGCCGTAGTTTTTGGCGCTCAGGCCGAGTTTGGGTTTGATGGTGCAACCCAGCATCGGGCGCCCGTACTTGTTCAAAATGTCGCGCTCGACCTGAATGCCGTGCGGTGGCCCGCCGCAGGTTTTCACGTAGGCGATCGGGAAGCGCACGTCTTCGAGGCGCAGTGCACGCACGGCCTTGAAGCCAAACACGTTGCCCACCAGCGAGGTGAAGACGTTGACCACCGAGCCCTCTTCGAACAGGTCGATCGGGTAGGCGATGAAGGCGTAGAAGCAGCTGTCGTCGCCGGGCACGTCTTCGATGCGGTAGGCGCGGCCCTTGTAGTAGTCGAGGTCGGTGAGCAAGTCGGTCCAGACCGTGGTCCAGGTCCCGGTGGACGATTCGGCCGCCACCGCGGCTGCGGCCTCTTCGCGATCCACACCGGCCTGTGCGGTGATTTTGAACACCGCCAACAAGTCGGTGTCGAGCGGGATGTAATCGGGCATCCAGTAGGTTTGGCGGTATTCTTTGACACCGGCACTGTAAGACTTGACAGCCATGCTTGCTCCTGTTTGAAGGTGGGTGGAACCAAGTACCTGCACCCTTGCTGTGTTGGGTGCCGATCCAATGGTTTGCATTGTTGGCCCCTTTTTTGTTTGATGCAAGTAAATTGTTCAGACTGTCATGTTTTATTGAAGTAAACTTACGACCATGAACCTGCGTCACCTCACCCTGCACCAGCTCCGCATCTTTCACGCCGTGGCGCGCCACGCCAGCTTCGCCCGCGCCGCCGAGGCGCTGCACCTGTCGCCGCCCACGCTGTCGCTGCAGGTCAAGCAGCTGTCCGAGACCGTGGGGCAGCCCTTGTTCGAGCAGATCGGCAAAAAGATTTTTCTCACCGCCAGCGGCCGCACGCTGGCCGATGCCTGCCACGACATCGAAACGCGCATGGAGCGCCTGAGCGCCGACCTGTCGGCCCTGCAAGGGGTGGAGCGCGGCAGCATCAAGCTGGCGATCCTGACCACCGTCAAGTACACCGTGCCCAAGTTGCTGGGGCGTTTTTGCGCCGTCCACCCCGGCATCGAGGTCAGCATGCAGGTGGGCAACCGCGAGCTGCTGCTGCAGCGCTTGGCGCACAACCTGGACGACCTGACCATCATGGGCCAACCGCCCGAGCAGCTGGCGCTGGTGAGCGAGCCCTTGGCCGACAACCCGCTGGTGCTGGTGGCGCCACCCGATCACCCCTTGGCCGGCCAGCGCCAGATCGACCCGCAGCGCCTGCAGGGCCTGCCCTTTGTGCTGCGCGAACCGGGATCGGGCACGCGCCTGACGAGCGAGCGCTTTTTTGCCAGCCAGGGGATTGCAATCAAACCCCGGCTCGAACTCGCCAGCAACGAGGCCATCAAGCAGACCGTGGCCGGCGGCTTGGGGCTGGCGGTGCTGTCGGCGCACACGGTGGTGGCCGAATTGGCGCTGGGCGAACTGGTGCAGCTCGACGTGCAGGGTTTCCCGCTGATCCGGCGCTGGTACGTGGTCTATCCGCAGGGCAAGCGCCTGTCGGCGGCGGCGCTGGCCTTCAAAGACTGGCTGTTCACCCACCGCAGCCCCGAGATGGCCAGAGACCACAGCGCCGGCGCAGACTCAGACTAGGCTTAAGCCAAACCACAGAAGAATTGAAGGCGCTGGCAAGCCGCAAGGGCCAAGCAGGGGCGGCGCCGTCATGCGCCGCACTTCACGATCTGGAATAATGATTCAACACCTACAGCAGCAGCCCGGAGCCTCCATGACCCCACGCGCCACCAAGATCGTTGCCACCCTCGGGCCGGCTTCCAACACGCCCGAGATATTGCAAGCCATCATCGAGGCCGGCGTGAACGTGGTGCGGCTCAATTTCTCGCACGGCACCGCCGACGAGCACCGCCAGCGCGCGGCCATGGTGCGCGCCGCCGCGCAAAAAGCCGGGCGCGTGGTGGCCATCATGGCCGACCTGCAAGGGCCCAAAATTCGCGTCGGCAAGTTCGCCCAAGGGCGCGTGCAGCTGCAAACGGGCCAGCCGTTTGTGCTCGACGCCGCGCGCAGCCTGCCGGGCGACGAAACGGCCGTGGGGCTAGACTACAAGAGCCTGCCCGACGAGGTGCAGGTGGGCGACGTGCTGCTGCTCAACGACGGCCTGATCGTGCTGCAGGTGCTGCGCCTCGAGGGCGCGGCGGTGCACACCGAGGTGCTGCAAGGCGGCGAGCTCTCCAACCACAAGGGCATCAACAAGCGCGGCGGTGGCCTCACCGCCCCGGCGCTCACCAGCAAAGACATGGAAGACCTGAAGGTGGCGATGGCGCTGCAGGTCGATTTCGTGGCCGTGAGCTTTCCCAAAGACGCGGCCGACATGGAGCTGGCACGCCAGCTGTGCCAACTGGCCAACCCAGACGGCCCGCAGCCGGCGCTGATCGCCAAGATCGAGCGCGCCGAAGCCATCCCGGTGCTCGAGAGCATCGTGTTGGCCAGCGACGGCATCATGGTCGCGCGCGGCGATTTGGCGGTCGAGGTCGGTAACGCGGCCGTGCCGGCGCTGCAAAAGCGCATGATCCGGCTGGCGCACGCGCACGACCGCTTCGTCATCACCGCCACGCAGATGATGGAGAGCATGATCTTGGCCCCCATGCCCACGCGCGCCGAAGTCAGCGACGTGGCCAACGCCGTGCTCGACGGCACCGACGCCGTGATGCTCAGCGCCGAAACCGCCGCCGGCAAGTTTCCGCTCGAAACGGTGCGCGAAATGGCTTTGATCTGCGAGGCCGCCGAACGCGCCGACCGGCACGACCTCGAGTCCGACTTCAGCGGCAAAGCCTTCACCCGCATCGATCAGTCGATCGCCATGGGCGCGCTCTTCACCGCCTCGCACCTGGGCGCCAAGGCGATCGTGGCGCTGACCGAATCGGGCTCGACCGCGCTCTGGATGAGCCGCCACAAGGTGCACATTCCCATCTATGCCCTGACGCCGCGCCTGCGGGCGCAGCGGCGCATGGCGGTCTATCGCAACGTGCACCCGATGCTGGTGGACTCCAGCACCGACCGCGACACCGCGCTGGCCCAAGCCGAGCAGCACCTCAAGGCGCGCGGCGTCGTCGCCGCCGGCGACGTCTATGCCATCACCTGCGGCGAGCCCATGGGCACGCCGGGCGGCACCAACATGCTCAGGATTTCGCGGGTGGGTTAAAGGGCAGCAGCTGCCCGAAGCGCGCCGCCAGAAAACCCTCGCCGCGCTCGAGGATGAAGTAGCGAAAGGCCTCAGCTGCCGGCGAGAGCACCTTCGACAAGGTGTGCACCAGGTTCCACGCCCGCACCACCGGCGTGGCCTCCACCTCGAGCCGGGCAATCAGGCCGTGCTGCAGCTCCAGCCCGATGGTGTGCAGCGACAAAAAGCTCAAGCCCATGCCGGCCATCACCGCCTGCTTGATGGCCTCGTTGCTCGACATCTCCATCACCACGCGCGGCTGCAAGCGGGTGCTTTGCAGAAACTTCTCCATCGCCGCCCGGGTGCCCGAGCCGCGCTCGCGCACGATGAAGCCGTAGGGCTCCAGCGCTTGCGCTGTGGGGTGGCCGATTTTGAGCAAGGGGTGATCGGTCGAGGCCACGAACACCAGCGGGTTGGCGGCAAAGGGTTCGGTGCGCGTGGCCAGTTCTTTGGGCGGCTGGCCCATGATGGCGATATCGACTTCACCGCCTTGCAGCATGCGCAGCAGCTGGTCGTGGTTGCCCAGCACCAGCCGCGTTTCCACGCCCGCGTGTTCGAGCCGGAACTGGCCGATCAGGTGCGGCAAAAAGTACTGCGCCGTGCCCACCATGCCGATCGTCAGCTGCCCAACCTCAACCCGTTTGAGGCGCGCGGCGGCGTCTTGGGCGTCTTTGAGCGTAGCCAAAATTTTGCGCGCATAGACCAGCATGTACTCGCCGGCGGTGGTCAGCGATACCTTGCGGCCGCTGCGCTCGAACAGCGGCAGCCCCACGTTGTCTTCCAACTCCTTGATTTGCATGGTCACAGCAGGCGGCGTGAGGTGCAGGGCTTCGGCGGCGCGGGCAAAGCTGAGGTGGCGCGCGACCTCAGTGAAAACCCTGAGTTGGCGAAAGGTGGTGTTTTTCACTCAGCTTATCCTGAATCGATTGTGAATAAAACGTAAATTTACCTTATTAGGCTTTGAAACTACATTGCGGTTTCCCCTTAAATTTGCACGCCGCTTTCCATGCTCAATGCCCTGATCTTTGACGTCGATGGCACCCTGGCCGACACCGAGAGCGTGCACCTCGCGGCGTTCAACCACGCCTTCGCGCAAGAGGGGCTGGACTGGCACTGGGACGTGCCGCTCTACACCCAGTTGCTCGAAGTTTCGGGCGGCAAGGAGCGCCTGCTGCACTACTGGCGCATGGTGCAGCCGGGTCTGAAAGAGGTCGATGGCGGCGCCGTGCGCGACACCGTGGCGCGGCTGCACGAGATCAAGACCGCCACCTACGAGCAAGCCATCAGCGCCGGCGCGGTGGCGCTGCGCCCGGGCGTGCTCACGCTCATGCAGGCCGCGCTCAACCAAGGCCTGCAGCTGGCGATCGCCACCACCACCTCGCCGGTGAACATCGCGGCGCTGCTGCGCACGGCCATCGGGCCAGACTGGCGCAGCCACTTTTTGGCCATCGGCGACGCCAGCAACGCGCCCCTCAAAAAACCGCACCCGCAGGTCTATCTCAAGGTGCTGGCCGACATGCGCCTCGACCCGGCGCAGTGCGTGGCCTTCGAGGACTCGGCCAATGGCCTGCAGTCGGCCACGGCGGCGGGGTTGGCGACCGTCATCACACCCACCAGCTACACCGCGCAACACGACTTTGGCGCCGCGCTGCGCGTGCTGCCCGATTTGAGCCAGCTCGATCTGGGGCAGTTGCGCCAGTGGCTGAGCGAGCGCCAAGCCACTCGGGCCACCCTTGGCAGCCGGCGCCCAGCGGCCAAGCCGCCGAGCAGCCCCAAACGCTGAAGCCCCCAAGCCGCTCCCCACTGTTCATAAAAACCACCGAGACAAACCATGCTCCAGACCAACCGTTCTACGCTGACCCAGTTCCTGATCGAGGAACGGCGCCGCTTCCCGCAGGCCAGTGGCGACTTCAACGCCCTCATCCTCGACGTGACCTTGGCTTGCAAAGCGATTGCGCGCACCGTGGCCTACGGCGAGCTCGGGGGGGCCATGGGCAACCACGCCCCCGAGGACGGCGGCAGCGTCAACGTGCAAGGCGAAACGCAGAAAAAGCTCGACGTGCTGAGCAACGAATTGTTCCTGCAGCGCACCGAGTGGTCGGGCCACTTGGCGGGCATGGCGTCCGAGGAGATGGATTTGCCGCACCAGATCCCGGCGCAATACCCGCGCGGCCACTACCTGCTGGTGTTCGACCCGCTCGACGGCTCGAGCAACATCGACGTCAACGTCTCGGTGGGCAGCATTTTTTCGGTGCTGCGTGCGCCCAAAGAGGTGATCGACAGCGGCCGCGATGTGGTCGAGGCCGATTTTTTGCAGCCCGGTGCGGCCCAGGTGGCGGCTGGCTACGCCCTCTACGGCCCCACCACCATGTTGATCCTGACCGTGGGCCGCGGCGTCAACGGCTTCACACTGGACCCGAACCTGGGCGAGTTCATGCTCACCCACCCCAACTTGCAGGTGCCGCCGGATACGCAAGAATTTGCCATCAACGCCTCCAACAGCCGCTTCTGGGAGGCGCCGGTCAAGCGCTATGTCGATGAATGCCTGGCCGGCAAGACGGGTGTGCGCGGCAAAGACTTCAACATGCGCTGGATCGCCTCGATGGTGGCCGAGGCGCACCGCATTCTGATGCGCGGCGGCGTGTTCATGTACCCGCGCGACACCAAAGACCCGCTCAAGCCGGGCCGCCTGCGCCTGCTCTACGAAGCCAACCCGGTCGGGATGCTCATGGAGCAGGCTGGTGGCCGCGCCAGCACCGGGCGCGAACCCATGATGGAGGTGGTGCCGACCTCGCTGCACCAGCGCATCGGCTTGGTGTTTGGCAGCAAGAACGAAGTCGAGCGCATCGAGCGCTACCACCGCGAACCCGCGCAGGCCAAAGAGGGCGAGCCGCTGTTTGCTTCGCGTTCGTTGTTTCGCAACTGATGCCGCTGCCATACCAGGCCGAGTAGAGCCGACCTTAGCCAAATACCCATTAGGAGACCCCCGCCATGTCCGAACGCCACCCCATCATCGCCATCACCGGCTCCTCGGGTGCCGGCACCTCGACCGTCACGCGCACCTTTCAGAACATCTTTAGGCGCGAGGGCATCAAGGCCGCCGTGATCGAAGGCGACAGCTTCCACCGCTTTGAGCGCAAGGCCATGAAGCAGCGCATGGCCGAGGAGGAGGCCAAAGGCAACCGGCATTTCAGCCACTTTGGCGCCGAGGGCAATCTGTTCGAGCAACTCGAGGCGCTGTTTCGCGACTACGCGGCCAGCGGCCAGGGCAAAAGCCGCCTGTACCTGCACAACGAGCTCGAGGCCGCGCCCTACGGACTGGAGCCCGGTACCTTCACCCCGTGGACCGACTTGCCCGCCGGCACCGATTTGCTGTTCTACGAGGGCTTGCACGGCGCCGTCAAGACCGAGAGCGTGGATGTGGCGCGCTACCCCGATTTGCTCATCGGCGTGGTGCCGACCATCAACCTCGAGTGGATCCAGAAGCTGATCCGCGACAAAACCCAGCGCGGCTACAGCCAAGAGGCGGTGGTGGACACGATTTTGCGCCGCATGCCCGACTACGTGCACTACATCGTGCCGCAGTTTGGCCTCACGCACGTCAATTTCCAGCGCGTGCCGGTGGTGGACACCTCGAACCCCTTCATCACGCGCGACATTCCCACCGCCGACGAAAGCGTGTGCGTGGTGCGTTTTGCCCAGCCCAAGGGCATCGATTTCCAGTATTTGCTGAGTATGATCAACGGGTCGTGGATGAGCCGCGCCAACACCATCGTGGTGCCCGGGGGCAAGATGGAACTGACGATGCAGCTCATCTTCACGCCCTTCATCTGGCGCATGATGGAGCGCAAAAAGCGTGCGCTCGGTCTGGCCTGAAACCGATTCCGACCTTAAACCCTACGCATGAACACCCCCACCCCCGAACTGGCCCGGCAGATGGCCAACGCGATCCGCATGTTGGCCGTCGATGCCGTGGAAAAGGCCAAGAGCGGCCACCCCGGTGCCCCGATGGGCATGGCCGAGATCGCCGAAGTGCTCTGGAACCGGCACCTCAAGCACAACCCGGCGAACCCGCTCTGGCCCGACCGCGACCGCTTCGTGCTCTCCAACGGCCACGGCTCGATGCTCATCTACGCCCTGCTGCACCTGAGCGGCTACGACCTGCCGTTGAGCGAGCTGCAAAACTTTCGCCAGCTGCACAGCAAGACCGCCGGGCACCCCGAAGTCGGCATCACCCCGGGGGTGGAAACCACCACCGGCCCGCTCGGGCAGGGGCTGGCCAACGCGGTCGGCATGGCGCTGGCCGAAAAGCTGCTGGCGGCCGAATTCAACCGCCCCGGCCACAGCGTGGTCGATCACCACACCTACGTCTTTTTGGGCGACGGCTGCCTGATGGAGGGCATCAGCCACGAAGTCTGTTCGCTCGCCGGCACGTTGCGCCTGCCCAAGCTGATCGCCTTCTATGACGACAACGGCATCAGCATCGACGGCCACGTCGAGGGCTGGTTCACCGACGACACGCCCAAGCGCTTCGAGGCCTATGGCTGGAACGTGATCGCGCGCGTCGATGGACACGACCCAGCGGCGGTGGACGCGGCGCTGCGGCAAGCCAAGCAGCAATCCGCCGCCGCCGACGGCAAGCCGACCCTGATCTGCTGCCAAACCGTGATCGGCAAGGGCGCGCCGAACAAGGCCGGCACGCACGACGTGCACGGCGCCGCCTTGGGCGCGGCCGAAGTCGCGGCCACCCGCGCCGCGCTGGGCTGGGAGCACGCCCCGTTCGTGGTGCCGGCCGACGTAGCCGCCGCTTGGGATGCGCGCGCCGCCGGCGCCCAAGCCGAGGCCGAATGGCAGCAGCGCTGGCAAGCCTATGGCCGCGAATTTCCGCAACAGGCTGCCGAGTTCGAGCGCCGCATGGCGGGCCAGCTGCCGCCCGACTTTGAAGCCCGCCTGCCGGCGCTGCTGGAGGCCATCGCGGCCAAGCCCGATGCCATCGCCACGCGCAAAGCGAGCCAGAACGCGCTCGACGCGCTGGCGCCGCTGCTGCCCGAGTTCTTTGGCGGCAGCGCCGACCTCACCGGCTCCAACCTGACCAATTTCAAGGGCTGCGTCAAGGCCGGCCGCGACACCTGGGGCAACCACCTGAGCTACGGCGTGCGCGAGTTCGGCATGGCCGCGATCATGAACGGCATCGCCCTGCACGGCGGCTACCTGCCCTACGGCGGCACCTTCCTCACTTTTAGCGACTACTCGCGCAACGCCATCCGCATGGCGGCGCTGATGAAGCAGCGCGTGATCCACGTCTTCACCCACGACAGCATCGGCTTGGGTGAAGACGGCCCCACGCACCAGTCGATCGAGCACGTGCCGAGCCTGCGCCTGATCCCGAACCTCGACGTCTGGCGCCCGGCCGACGGGCTCGAGACCGCCGTGGCTTGGGCCAGCGCCGTGCAGCGCCGCGACGGCCCGGCGGCCCTGTGCCTGTCGCGCCAGAACCTGCCGCGCGTGAGCACGCTGGCGCAGGCCGATGCCATCCGCCAAGGCGGCTACGTGCTGGCCGAAGTGGCCGCTGCGCAGGCGCTGATCGTGGCCACCGGTTCCGAAGTCGAAATCGCCCTGCAGGCCCAAGCCCTGCTGGCCGCCGAGGGCGTGCGCGTGCGCGTGGTCTCGATGCCCTGCACCAACGTGTTCGACCGCCAGCCGCCAGCCTACCAAGACCAGGTGCTGCCGCCGGGGCTGCCGGCGCTGGCGCTGGAGGCGGCGCAGCCCGACTTCTGGCACAAATACGTGGGCCGCACGGGCAAGGTGCTGGGCATCGCCACCTACGGCGAATCGGCCCCGGCCAAAGACCTGTACCGCCACTTTGGCCTCACGCCCGAGCGCGCCGCCGAAGCGGTGCGCGCCCTGCTGCGCCGCAGCGCCTGAAGCTTTGGCTTGAAACCCTTACAGCCCAACCCCTAGCCAACCTTCCCAGCCTAGCCCCCCAGCACACCCCTTGCCGCACGACGTGAACACCCCCCCCCTTGGCGACCGCCCCTACGACCTGATCCTGTTCGACCTCGACGGCACGCTGATCGAAACCGCACCCGAGATCGCCGACGCCGTCAACGACACCCTGCTGCAGTTTGGCTATGCCCCGGCCAGCCAGCAGCAGATCACCGACTGGATCGGCCACGGCACGCGCGAACTGCTGATCCAGGCCTTGGCCCAAGCCACCCACACCTCGGCCGAGGCGGTGCGCGGCTCGGCGCAGTTTGCGACCATCGAGGCCGCCTTTGGCGAGCACTATTTGCGCCGTTGCGGCAGCCGCAGCCAGCTCTACCCGCAGGTGCGCGCCACGCTCACGGCGCTGCGCGCTGCCGGCGTGCGGCTGGCGCTGGTGACCAACAAAGAGGCGCGCTACACCCAAGCCGTGCTGGACGCGCACCAGCTCGACGCAGCCTTTGACCGCGTCGTCTGCGGCGACACGCTGGCGGTCAAAAAACCCGATCCGGCCGGCATCGAGTCTTGTTTGCAGCAGTTCGGCGTGGCGCCAGAGCGCGCGCTGTTCGTGGGCGACTCGTCGATCGACGTGGCCACGGCGCGCAACGCCGGCATCGCGGTCTGGGTGCTGCCCTACGGCTACAACATGGGGCAGCCCATTGCAGCCAGCGCGCCCGACCGCGTTATCGTCGATGTGGGCGCCTTGCTGCCCAACGCAGTCTAAGCGCCGCAAGGCAAGCCTTACAATTTTTGCTTTCAACCCCGGAGACATTCCATCATGAGCATCAAAGTCGGCATCAACGGTTTCGGGCGCATCGGGCGCATGGTTTTTCGTGCCGCCATCGCCGAGTTCAAAGACATCCAAATCGTTGCCATCAACGACTTGCTCGAGCCCGAATACCTGGCCTACATGCTGCAATACGACAGCGTGCACGGCCGCTTCAAGGGCGAGGTGTCGGTCGAGGGCAAGGACCTGATCGTCAACGGCCAGCGCATCCGCCTGACGGCCGAAAAAGACCCGGCCAACCTCAAATGGGGCGAAGTCGGCGCCGAGGTGGTGATCGAATCCACCGGCATCTTCCTGACCAAAGAGGGCGCGCAAAAACACCTCGACGCCGGCGCCAAAAAAGTCATCATGTCGGCCCCGTCCAAAGACGACACGCCGATGTTCGTCTATGGCGTGAACCACGCCTCCTACGCCGGCCAGGCCATCATCAGCAACGCCAGCTGCACCACCAACTGCCTGGCCCCGGTGGCCAAGGTGCTCAACGACAAGTGGGGCATCAAGCGCGGCCTCATGACCACCGTGCACGCCGCCACCGCCACCCAGAAAACCGTCGATTCGCCCAGCAACAAAGACTGGCGCGGCGGCCGCGGCATCCTGGAAAACATCATCCCCAGCAGCACCGGCGCGGCCAAGGCGGTGGGCGTGGTGATTCCGGCGATCAAGGGCAAGCTCACCGGCATGGCGTTTCGCGTGCCCACCAGCGACGTGTCGGTGGTCGATCTCACGGTCGAGCTCAGCAACCCGGCCAGCTACGCCGAGATCTGCGCCGAAATGAAGGCCCAGAGCCAAGGCGCGCTCAAGGGCGTGCTCGGCTACACCGAAGACAAGGTGGTGGCGAGCGACTTCCGCGGCGAGCGCTGCACCAGCGTCTTTGACGCCGATGCCGGCATTGCGCTCGACAGCACCTTCGTCAAGGTGGTGGCGTGGTACGACAACGAGTGGGGCTACTCCTGCAAGTGCCTCGACATGGCGCGCGTGGTCGCCTCGGCTTCCAAATAACCAAGGGCGCGCGATGAACTTCCTGCGTTTTTCTGATGTTTGCGCCAGTGGCCAGGCCACGGGCAAGCGGGTGTTCATCCGCGCCGACCTGAACGTGCCGCTCACCCCGGACGGCCAGATCAGCGAAGACACGCGGGTGCGCGCCAGCATGCCGGCGGTGCGCATGGCGCTCGACGCCGGCGCGGCGGTGATGGTGACTTCGCACCTCGGGCGCCCGAGCGAAGGCGTGTGGCGCCCCGAGGACTCGCTGGCCCTGGTGGCGGCGCGCATGGCCGAGCTGCTGGGCCGCCCGGTGCCCTTGGTCGCCGATTGGGTCGATGGCGGCTTTGAAGTGCAGCCGGGCCAAGTGGTGCTGCTGGAAAACTGCCGCCTCAACCCCGGCGAGAAGAAAAACAGCCCGCAGCTGGCGGCCAAACTCGGGCGCCTGTGCGATATTTTCGTCCACGACGCCTTTGGCACCGCGCACCGCGCCGAAGCCAGCACCTACGGCATCGCCGAGACCGCGCCGCTGGCTTGCGCCGGCCCGTTGCTGGCGGCCGAAATGGACGCCATCGGCTTGGCGCTGGCCAACCCCAAGCGCCCGCTGCTGGCGATCGTGGCCGGCTCCAAGGTCAGCACCAAGCTCAGCATTTTGCAAAGCCTGTCCGATAAGGTCGATGGCCTGATCGTGGGCGGCGGCATCGCCAACACCTTCATGCTCGCCGCCGGGCTGCCGATCGGCCACAGCCTGGCCGAGCCGGACCTGGTGGAGCAGGCACGCAGCGTGATGCAAGCCATGAAGGCGCGTGGGGCCGAGGTGCCGATCCCCACCGACGTGGTGGTGGCCAAGCGCTTTGCCGCCGACGCCGAGGCCTGCGTCAAAGCCGTGGCCGACGTGGCCGCCGACGACCTGATCTTGGACATCGGCCCCGAGACCGCCGCGCGGCTGGCGGCCATGCTCGAGCGCGCCGGCACCATCGTCTGGAACGGCCCGGTGGGCGTGTTCGAGTTCGACGCCTTCGCCCAGGGCACCGAGGCCATCGCGCGCGCCATCGCCGCCAGCCCGGCCTTCAGCATCGCCGGTGGCGGCGACACGCTGGCGGCCATCGCCAAATACGGCATCGAGTCGCAAGTCGGCTACATCTCCACCGGCGGCGGTGCCTTCCTCGAGGTGCTCGAGGGCAAAACGCTGCCGGCCTTCGAGGTGCTGGCGCGGCGTGCCTGAGAAGCTGGTCCAGCCTCGAGATTTTCCTTCCACACCCCCCAGCCCCGAACCAGAGGATTTTCCATGGCCCTGATTTCATTGCGTCAACTGCTGGACCACGCCGCCGAACACGGCTACGGTCTGCCCGCCTTCAACGTCAACAACCTCGAGCAGGTGCAGGCCATCATGCAGGCCGCTGCCGCGGTCAACAGCCCGGTGATTCTGCAAGGCTCGGCCGGCGCGCGCTCCTACGCCGGCGAGCCCTTTTTGCGCCACCTGATCGCCGCCGCCATCGAGATGTACCCGCACATCCCGATCTGCATGCACCAAGACCACGGCGCCACGCCGGGCGTCTGCTTTCGCTCCATCCAGTCGGGCTTTAGCTCGGTGATGATGGACGGCAGCCTGCGCGAAGACGGCAAAACCCCGGCCAGCTACGAGTACAACGTCGAGGTCACGCGCAAAGTGGTCGAGCTCGCCCACGCCTGCGGCGTCTCGGTCGAGGGCGAGCTGGGCTGCTTGGGCTCGCTCGAAACCGGCAAAGCCGGCGAGGAAGACGGCCACGGCGCCGAAGGCGAGCTCGACCACTCGATGCTGCTCACCGACCCCGACGAAGCCGCCGACTTCGTGCAAAAAACCCAAGTCGATGCGCTGGCCATCGCCATCGGCACCAGCCACGGCGCCTACAAGTTCAGCAGCAAGCCCACCGGCAAGGTGCTGCGCATCGACCGCGTCAAAGCCATCCACCAGCGCATCCCCAACGTGCACTTGGTGATGCACGGCAGCTCGAGCGTGCCCGAAGACTGGCTGGCGATCATCAACCAGCACGGCGGCGACATGGGTCAGACCTATGGCGTGCCAGTAGAAGAAATCGTCGAAGGCATCAAGAACGGCGTGCGCAAGGTCAACATCGACACCGATTTGCGCATGGCCAGCACCGGCGCCATCCGCCGCCACATGGCCACCGATCGCAAAAACTTCGACCCGCGCAAATTCCTCAAAGAAGCCACCAAAGCCATGCAAGCGATCTGCGAAGACCGCTACCGCGCCTTCGGTTCGGCCGGCATGGCGTCCAAAATCGGTGCCATCTACTCGCTGGAAGCGATGCAAAAGCGCTACGACAAAGGCGAGCTCAAACCGCTGATCGGTTGATGCCTGGCTTGCGGCCCCTTGTGCGCACAGCTTGACAAGTGCCGGCCTTTGCGTACATTCCGTCTTAACAAACTCCCCCTACGCCTCTCCACGATGCGCACCATGGGGGGGTTACTTTTTTCTAGGGCGGAAAAATTAAGTTCAACAAGCCCCCGTTCACCTACGAGCAGCAGCTCGACCAGTTGATCCAGCGCGGCTTGGTCTGCGCAGGTCGCGCCGAAGCGCTTCACTACTTTGGGCACCTCAACTACTCGCCCCTGATTTATTCATTTCCCTGCCCCAGCCATCGCCAGCCGATCCGCCAGCACCGCGGGACGCTTACGTTGGGTGGGCATGAGGGGGTGGCTCGATTGAGGTACGGATTCAGGAATCAGGCAAACATCTGAATCTGTTCATGCTTAAGCGCATCGATCCGAGAAAACAGCCTAATCTTCTCGTCGGCCTTCTGCTTGGCATCTTCCGACATGAAAGAGAGAAGTTCTTCGAGCTGTTCGACTGTGGCGACGTTCTTGAAGACCTTAGCCTTATTCACAAATACGACAGATTTCTTCTTGCGCGTCAAAAGTTCGATGACGTTGCTGAGAGTACCCGTGCTCTTGGTGTCCCAGATCATCAAACCGATGTCAGCAACCTCGGCCATGCGGATGTCTTTGGCGGTGAAGAACGCACGCGATCCCTGCGAGTGACTTGTCTCGACGCATTGAACAGGCCAATGCCCCACATTGTTTCTGGGCCGCTCACCGCTACAGAAAACGATTGCCCTCGTCGTGCCGTGGTTGACTAGGTACTGCTGGATCGAGGTGTCGGCTCCATCAGCATCCCCCACCACCACCTCAAAGTCATGGGCGACGATGTTGTCGATTCGCTCCTTGACCTTCGGATCAAGGTGCTTGATGTTCATCGAACCAGCAATGAAAACTCGGGTAGTCATCTGCATCTCCAAGTCAGTGCGGCTACGTATACCTTCCGTACCTTCGGGTACGCACGCAGCACTTTGCAGGCGGCCTCCATTGACGCCCCGGTGTGGAACAAGTCATCGACGACGAGCACGTTCCAGGGACCGTTGCCTTGGATGCCATCGTTTACGCTGAAGCTGTCGCCGATCGCTTCGATCTTCTCATCCTTGGTTTGCAGGTCCTTGAGGGACTTACCATTCGCAGCTTTCACCAGCAGGCCGTCGAAGACAGGCACCTTCACCAATGCACCCAACTCATTGGCAATTTCGGTGACAGGCTGCCGATGGCGCGGATTCGATGCCGGCATCGGGACGATGAACCCCACGTTGGCCAGCTTCGGCCAGATGTGCTCGGCAATGGCCTGCGCGAGCGGCTTTACCTGCGCCCAATCGCCGCGGTACTTGAGTTGATACGTGGCCTCGCCTACCTCGGTGCGGGTCGTATCAAAGCGTTTATGGCAATGCTCGTCATCCCCAAGATAAACGCTTTGCAGTGTGTGCTTGTCCAGCACCCACCCGTCATTCCAAGGCCCACGAATTTGTCGAAGGGAAGCTTTCAAAGCGGTCACCCTTTCCCCAACACTTGTCGCGCTTCTTGCAATCGTCCAGCCAACACCCGCCGCGCCTGATCCTGCTCGGCCGGAGCTGCTACCTTCACCGCTTGACGGGCACGGTGTATGTTCAAGTGGCGAGTGTTTGGCAATCGAACTTCGTCTCGAACCACCACTGCCCCGGTGATGGATTTAGCCGCACCGCTGGCGTAGGTTTTGGACTTCCGCCCCTGCGTGCGTAGACCATGACGCCCGATGGTTTGGCGCACTGTGCCGAGCAGGGACTTGGTGGCCGCCGCACCCGAGATAGTCACGTCGTCCACATAGGCGGTCATCTTGCAACCAACGCCTTGCGCCGCATCGGCAATTTCGTCAAACATATGGCGCTTTGAAAAGAACGCCACTCGACCGCTGAGGGCACTACCGGTGGGGAGATGCGCTTGCTTGTAGCAGCACACATCAGCAAGCCGGTGCGCCACATCGACCGCACACTCAAAGTCATCAACAAACATACGGAACACCGCTTGCCGGGTCACGCTGGGGTAGAAGCGGCTGATATCAGTCTTGACCAATGGGGTTTCACCCCTGTGAGCACGGGCATTATCAGCGTAGGAGCGCCCCTTCTGCGAATAGACATAGTCGGGAAGCTCTATCCGACCCAGCAGTTCCCCGATGCGCCGATGAACTTGGGCAAGCCAGCCATGGGGCGCTTGAATCTCGCGGCCCTTTTCATTTATCCAAACGCGGTAGTACTTGATGTCCAACAGCTTGGGGAAAGCATCCCACTGCACGCCGAGAACGGTCTCGAACTTGCCCTTGCCGCGCAGCCGATAGAGAGGCGACCGTTCGAGGGGATAGCGTTTATGCAGGCTTTTGGATTGCATCGCGCTCTTCAAGCCATTCCAGCAAGCGAAGAATCTTGTCTGCCGCCCCCACGCGCAGCTTGCCACTGCGCCGCCCCTCTCCGGTCAGAGATTCAGAGAACAGCAGGATTGAAGATGTGGGCATCTTGAAGATGTCCGAATACTTGTCAAGCAGGTCTAGTGGCGGGGTCTTGTCACCGCTTTCAAGTTCACTTAAGTACGAGTTCGAGATGCCAAGACGCTTCGCCAACTCGACCTGCGTCAGTTGGTGGTAAGTCCTCAGTAATCTCAGTGCTCGGTTTAACATTTCCCGTCCAGTATCCAATTTGAAAGAGAAGGGGTGCCGAAGAGCCTTAGAACTTGTCCATAACCTTCGCAATCTCCGACACCAAACGAACCAGCGCAAAGGCCAGTCGAATAGTGCCGGGACGCTTCAGCCATGACCATAGACTCTTCAGCGCTCGCCGTTTGGGAGGCTTCTGAACGTCACTTTTCATGACTGTTCTCCTTGGCTACACCAACCGACACCCACGCGGGATTGCGTGGGGCCGTGGCTGTCGTCCGTAACCAAGCAGAGCAAACGGCGGCTTGTACCCCTTCACTTCTCTAACGCCTGCCCGGGGTCGTCCCGGGCAGGCTCGCACCGGCGGCACAGGACTACGAGCATCCGGCGGGCGGCGTACTCCCAGCAGCAGTGGGCCAGGCGAGTGGTCGAGGTCTTGCGACCTCACAGAGCACCGAAGCACTCCTCTGAATCGACAGTTGTCTCTGTCAGCCTCGAGTTGGACTGTATCAAAGGATTTCGCTTAAGTCAATAGACATTTCGCTATCAGCGAATTTTATCAAGCAGTACGGGCTGCTCGCGATGAGTCTACGGGGCACTCCTGTGTGCCCAGAAAACCACCGTTTTGCGAACGCCAGCGAATGGCTTACCTCAGAAGTCGGTAACCGTCCCGCCAACCCACCTTGTCCGTTTCCAGCAGCCATGCCAAGATAGCCCCCAAGCGCCCCTGCTCATGCGCGTGGCCCCGCTGCCCTCTTGAAACCCACCTCAGCCCATCGCCAAAGGCCGCCACCTGTGCGTAACCGTCCCGCCAACCCACCTTGCCCGATTTACGCAGCCATGCCAAGATAGCCCACACGTGCCCGCGCTCACGCGCACAGCCCCGCCGCCATCTTGAAACCCACCTCAGCCCGTTGCCGCAGGCCGCCACTTGTGCGGCAGCAATTCCTCGATCGCACTGGCCTTGTGCGTGGGCAGGCGCTCGAGCACGTCCTTGAGGTAGGCGTAGGGATCGAGCCCATTGAGGCGGGCAGACTGGATCAGCGACTGAATCGCCGCTGCGCGCTTGCCGGCGCGCTCCGAGCCGGCAAAGAGCCAATTGTTGCGCCCCAGCGTGATCGGCCGAATCAGGTTCTCGAGGTGGTTGTTGTCAATCGGCACCGCGCCGTCGTGCAAGAAGCGACTCAAGCCCTGCCAGCGCCTCAGGCTGTAATCCAGCGCCCGGGCGCCGGCCGAGTTGGCGGTGAGCTTGCTGCGCTGCAAAATCATCCACTGGTGCCAAGCCTCCATGATCGCCTGGCTGCTGCCTTGACGCACCCGCAGCCGCTCCTCGGGGCTGGCCTCCTTGAGCAGCCGCTCCACCTCATAGAGCTTGCCGATAAACTCCAGCGCCGTCGCCGCCAGCGGGCTGTTGCTGGACGCCTGCAAATCAACCTAAACACCGAAGCCCCCCAAGCCTGCATCGCAGGGGGTGGCACAATTTGGCAGGGACCAAGCCCTGCCCACCGACCCCCGCCCACAAAGCGGGGGTTTTTTACGCCCCGGCTGGCGCCTCAGCCACCTTGCGCGGCAGGATCTGGATGTCTTGCACGATCGCCTTGATGCGGTAGCCGCGCTCCATCAGGGCGTCGATGTCTTCGAGCACCCCGACCAAGCGCCGCTCCGACAGAATGATGTGGATCATCACGTTGCTGTCGCTGGGCAGGGCGCCGGTGTTGAGCCCCGAGGTGCCGGCGCCGGTGACGGTGGAGATGGTGTAGCCACCGATGCCGCGCGGCGCCAAGGTTTCGATCACCATGCGCTGCAAGGGCTTGGCGGTGATCAGGATGAGCAGCTTTTTTGGTTCGAGTTGGCGTTTCATGGTCAGGGTCTCCGGGTGTGGGCGAGGGGCGCGGCGCGAGCAGGGGAGCGCGTGCTAGTCGATGCTCAAACGATCTGGTGCAGCCAAAGCGCGTAGCTATAGTACAGCGGCAAACCCAGCAGCAGGTTGAAAGGCAGCGTGATGCCCAACGACGAGGTCAGGTAGATGCCCGGATTGGCCTCGGGCAGCGAAGCGCGGCAGGCCGCCGGGGCGTCGATGAACGAGGCGCTGGCGCACAGGGCGCCAAAGACGAAGGAGCCGCCCACGTCCAGCCCGATCAACTGCGCCAGCGTCACGCCGACGATGCCGTTGACCACCGGCATCAAGGTGCCAAAACCGAGCATGAACCAGCCCACTTCGCGAAAGGCGCGGATGTGGCGCGCCGCCGTCATGCCCATCTCGAGCAGGAACAGCATCAGCATGCCACGGAACAGGTCGTCGTAAAAGGGCTTGATCTGCTGCCACTGCGCGTCGGAAGTGAGAAAACCGATCATCATGCCGCCGCCGAGCAAAATGATGCCACGCCCGCGCAGGGTGTCGAGCAGCAGCTCGCCGATTCGGATCTGGTTGCGGCTGGCCTGATTGCTGGCCGCCAGCTCGCGCGCCATGGCCACGCGCGCGATCAACAGCGAGAAGATCACGGCAAACTCCATCAGCGCCACCATCGCCACCATGTAGCCGCCTGCCGGGGTGCCCATGGCGGTGGCCAGGGTGAGCGAGGAGAAAAAGGTGGCGGTCGAAACCGAGCCGTAGTGCGCCGCCAAGGCGGCTGCGTTGCTGATGTCAAAGCGCCCCAGCAACCGCGTCACCGAATAGACCAGCAGCGGGATGGCCACGACCATGAACAGCGTCAGCCCGATCAGGGGCATGAGGCCGCCGAGGTCGGCCTGCGCCAGCTCGCGCCCGCCCTCGAGGCCGATGGAAAACAGCAGGTAGATCGCCAGCAGGCTGATGACGGCGGCGGGCAGCTCGAGCTCGCTGCGCAAAAAACCCGCAACCGCCCCCAGAATGAAGGCCAGAATGATGGGTTGGATCAGGTTGGCGATGAGTAAGTCGAAGCCGGGCATGGTGGCGCTTTCAGTTGTTGCTCAGGGCAGTTGCGCATTAGACCGATGATGATGATTCAGGTAAAGTCACAAATTATTTATAGTCGAGTAAGTTTAAAATTAACGATACTGGCATCGCGACGGTGTGCGTGCAGTCGGCGCGCCCGCGCGCTGCGCACCTTCGCAAGCCATTGAACTGCTTCGGTTTGGGCTGCGACCCTAGCGCGCCACCGCCAACGGGCGGCCTTAGAATGGGCGTTCGTGCATCGGCGTGCGCAGGAGCTGGTCGGGGGCTTGCGTGCGCCGTGGCCCTTTTTTCATCCTCCCCCTGACCTTGGAAGCAATCCACCATGGCCCGCACCCCCTCGACCATGCGTGCGCTGGGCAGCGCCGCCCCCGATTTCTCTTTGCCAGAGCCGCTCAGCGGGCGCCAGGTGCAGCGGTCGGACTTCAGCGGCCAGCCGCTGCTGGTGCTGTACACCTGCAACCACTGCCCCTTCGTGCTGCACATCCTCGACGAGCTGGTGCGGGTGCTCAACCACTACCAGGCCCAAGGCCTGGCGGTGGTGGCGATCAACGCCAACGACGTGACGCGCTACCCCGACGACGCGCCTGAGCGCATGGCGCAACTGGCGCAGCGCAGCGGCTTTGCCTTTCCCTACCTCTACGATGAAACGCAGGCGGTGGCGCAGGCTTACCAAGCCGCCTGCACGCCCGACTTTTTCCTCTACGACGCGGCGCACCGGCTGGTCTATCGCGGCCAGTTCGACGACGCCCGCCCCGGCAACGGGGTGCCGGTGACGGGGCAGGACTTGCGCGCCGCCATCGAGGCCGTGCTGGCTGGGCGCGCCCCGGCGGTCGAGCAGCGCCCCAGCATGGGCTGCAACATCAAGTGGAAGCCGGGCCACGAGCCGCAATGAATACAGGCCGTGCCGCCCAGCAACCTTAAAAACCGTGCCTTGCAAGGCACGCGCCTGCTCAGTCTGGCGCTGAATCTGCCCGGGCCAGCGGCCTTGCAGCGCCTGTACGCCATGGGCGCGCGCTGCACCCAAGTGCTGCCGCCCAGCGGCGACCCGATGGCGCAGTACAGCCCGCAGGCGCAGCAGCGGCTGTGCCGCGGCGTCAGGCAGACCACGCTCGACCTCAAAAGCCCTGCCGGCCAGCGCCGCTTGCACGCCCTGCTGGGGCGCGCCGACGTGCTGCTCACCTCCTTCAGGCCCGCCGCCTTGCGCCGCCTCGGTCTCGATGCCGAGTCTATGCAGGCGCGTTACCCCAAGCTGTGCACGGTGGCCATCGTTGGGGCTGCGGGCGCGCGCGCCGACGAGCCCGGCCACGACCTGAGCTACCAGGCCGAGGCCGGGCTGGTGCCGGGGCTCGAGATGCCCGTGAGCCTGCTGGCCGACATGGCCGGGGCCCTGCTGGCCAGCGAGGCGGTGCTGCAGGTGCTGACGCAGCGCCAGCGCAGCGGCAGCGGCGCGCACCGCGAAGTCTCGCTCACCGAGGCCGCGCACTGGCTGGCCTTGCCGCGGCAATGGGGCCTGACGTCAGCCGGTGCCCTGCTGGGCGGTGGGCAGGCCACGTACCGGATCTACCCCTGCTTGGACGGCCGGGTGGCGCTGGCGGCGCTGGAGCCGCATTTTGCTTCCACCTTGGCGCGGGTGGTCGGCCTAGCCGATTTGGGCGCGCCAGAGGTGCCCGACTGGGGCAGCGCACAGGCGCACCGGGCGGTGGCCGCCTTCATGGCGCAGCGCAGCTGCGCGCAGCTGGAACAGCTGGCCATGGCGCACGATCTGCCCCTGCACATTTTGCCCAGTTGATGCCCGCATCTGCAGCGCCAGCCGTGGGCTTGCAGGGGCCCTTGGAGGTGGTCAGCGCCAGCGCAGCTTCGCGCCTACAATGCTTTGGCGCCGCCCACCCCTGCGGTTGAACCTTAGACCAGACGAAGGCCAGCACCATGTCCACCCATTCCGATGACCAACGCGCCGAATTGCGGCGCGCCGCGCTCAAGTACCACGAGTTCCCGACCCCGGGCAAGGTCGCGATTCGCGCCACCAAGCAGCTCACCAACCAGCACGATCTGGCGCTGGCTTACTCGCCCGGGGTGGCGGCGCCGTGCGAAGAGATCGTCGCCGACCCGGTCAATGCCTACAAATACACCAGCCGCGGCAACCTAGTGGCCGTTATCACCAACGGCACGGCGGTGCTGGGGCTGGGCGACATCGGCCCGCTGGCGGCCAAGCCGGTGATGGAAGGCAAGGGCGTGCTGTTCAAAAAGTTCGCCGACATCGACGTCTTCGACCTCGAAATCAACGAAAAAGACCCCGACCGCCTGGTCGAGATCATCGCCGCGCTCGAGCCCACCTTTGGCGGCATCAACCTCGAAGACATCAAGGCCCCAGACTGCTTCTACGTCGAGCGCCGCCTGCGCGAGCGCATGCAGATCCCGGTGTTTCACGACGACCAGCACGGCACCGCGATCGTGGTCGGGGCGGCGCTGCTCAATGGCCTCAAAGTGGTGGGCAAGCGCATCGACCAAATCAAGCTCGTGACCTCGGGCGCCGGGGCGGCGGCGCTGGCCTGCTTGGGGCTGCTGGTCAAGCTCGGGCTGCCGCGCAACCACATCTGGGTCACCGACTTGGCCGGGGTGGTCTATCAAGGCCGGACCGAGCTCATGGACCCCGACAAGGTGCAGTTTGCGCAAGACACGCCGCTGCGCACGCTGGCGCAGGTGATCGAAGGCGCCGACGTGTTTCTGGGCCTGTCGGCCGGTGGCGTGCTCAAGCCCGACATGGTGCGCTGCATGGCGGCGCGGCCGCTGATTTTTGCTTTGGCCAATCCCACACCCGAAATCTTGCCCGATGAAGTGCACGCGGTGCGTGGCGACGCCATCATGGCCACCGGCCGCAGCGACTACCCGAATCAGGTCAACAACGTCCTGTGCTTCCCCTACATCTTTCGCGGGGCGCTCGATGCCGGGGCGCGCACCATCACCGATGAAATGGAAATCGCCGCCGTGCACGCCATCGCCGAGCTGGCCGAGGCCGAACAAAACGAGGTCGTGGCGGCGGCCTACGTGGGCGAGCAGCTGTCTTTTGGGCCGCAATACCTGATCCCCAAGCCTTTTGATCCGCGCCTGATGATCAAGATCGCGCCGGCGGTGGCCGAGGCGGCCGCGCGCTCGGGCGTGGCACAGCGCCCGATCGCCGACCTCGAGGCCTACCGCGAGAAGCTGCAGAGCTTCGTCTTTGCCTCCGGCACCATCATGAAGCCGGTCTATGCCATCGCCAAGCAGGCGCAGCACAAGCGCATCGCCTTTGCCGAGGGCGAAGAGGAGCGCGTGCTGCGCGCCTGCCAGATTTTGGTCGATGAGGGGCTGGCGCGCCCGACGCTGATCGGGCGCCCGGCGGTGATCGCGCAGCGCATCGAGCGCTTCGGGTTGCGCCTGCAAGTCGAGCGCGATTTCGATGTCGTGAACATCGAGCACGACGCGCGCTACCGCGAGCTGTGGCAGGATTACCACCGCCTGCAAGAGCGCCGGGGCGTGACCGAGCAGATCGCCAAAATCGAGATGCGCCGCCGCCTGACCCTGATCGGCGCCATGCTGCTGCGCCGCGGCGACGCCGACGGCCTGATCTGTGGCACCTGGGGCACGCCGCAGATCCACCTCAACTACATCGATCAGGTGATCGGCAAGCGCCCCCACGCCAGCTGCTACGCGGCCATGAACGCGCTCATGCTGCCCGGGCGCCAGGTGTTCATGGTTGACACCCACATCAACTACGACCCGAGCGCCGAACAGCTGGCCGAAATCACCCAGATGGCGGCGCGCAAAATGCTGCGCTTTGGCGTCACGCCCAAGGCGGCGCTGCTGTCGCATTCCAACTTTGGTTCGTCGGATCAGCCCTCGGCGCTCAAGATGCGCCGCGTGCTGGAGCTGCTGCGCGAGCACGCGCCCTGGCTCGAGGTCGAGGGTGAAATGCACGGCGACGTGGCGCTCGACGCCGCGGCGCGGGCGCGCCTGATGCCGCGCAACACCCTCGAAGGCGAGGCCAACCTGCTGGTGTTGCCCAACGTGGATGCCGCCAACATCGCCTACAACCTGCTCAAGACCGCCGCCGGCGGTGGCATCGCCGTGGGGCCGATGCTGCTGGGCGTGGCCAAGCCGGTGCACGTGCTCACCGCCAGCGCCACGGTGCGGCGCATCGTCAACATGACGGCGCTGTGCGTGGCCGAGGCCAATGTGGGTCCGCGCGCCGTTGTGGCGGGCGCAGAACCGGGGTGATGCCCGTGCGCTGCAGCGGATTGGGCTTGCTTTTTTGGGGGGCTTGAGGCAAAATCGCGTCTTCGTTTCACAGCTTGGGTGGGGTAGGCAGGTGCAAACCTTGCCCAAGCTGCCGGTTCATGTTTTTCGTTGCACACAGCCCCCTGTCTCTAGCCACGTGTCGCTACGTCAGACGCAATGCCGCATCGGGCTGTGGCTGGGTGTGCCATGGCGTGGCTTAGCAAGGCGTGAGGCCCAGCGCACACGAACATCAGCCGGTTTCGATTTCCTCGATTTTTTACTATTTTTTGGACTTGCGCCGAGATGGACAACCCCCTTCGTCACGTGCGAACCAACATCGTTCAGTCGATTCGTGCCCACACGGTCAAAGACTTGCAAGCCGCGGCCGAGCAACTCGGGCACCGCTTTTTGTACGCCGACTTGGCCGCTGCCCTGACCAAGCAAGACGTGATCGACCTCGTCGGTCAACACCCCAGCTTACCGGCTCAGGCGACCAAAAACTTCGACGCCCTGCACGACAAGCTCACCGATGCCCTGCACAAGTCGGGCCCGCAAGCCGGCTTCATCGTCGTGCTCGAACACATCCCCACCGGGCCCAAGTTCGACAAAGAGGCGCGCGAGCAGCTGCTCGACATTTTCCGCGACGTGGCCGACTACTGGAGCGAGCGCAAGGTGGCGTTTCGCTGCTTTTACTCGTTCTCGGTGGCCCGTGCCCCCAAGGCGGCCGATCTGCAGGCCGGGGTCGAGCCGGTGCTCACCGACAAACTGGTCGATGTGAGCCCGCAGGCGCTGCGCATGAGCAGCCCCTTCAACGCCGGCTATTGGTTGTCGGCGGCTTAAGCGCCCAAGGTGGCGGCGGTGGCGGGGTGGGCCGCCGGGGTTGGCGTTGCACCGGTGCCCAGCGCCTGCGCCAGCGCCACGTATTCGGCCACCGGCACCTCTTCGGCCCGGCGCTGCACGTCAAAGCGCCCGGCGTGGCCCTGTTCCTCGAGCCAGCGCCCTAGGCTGTGGCGCAGCAGCTTGCGCCGTTGCGAAAACGCTACCCGCACCAGGTTTTCTAGTGTCGGCGTATGCAGCGCGGCCGGCTGCGCCCGCGGCACCATGCGCACCACCGCGCTGTCCACGCGCGGCGGCGGCGTGAAGCTGTGCGGCGGCACCTCCAGCACGTTTGCCATCGCGTAGCGCCATTGCAGCACCACGCTCAAGCGGCCGTAGTCGGCGCTGCACGGAGCGGCCACCATGCGCTCGATCACCTCTTTTTGCAGCATGAAGTGCTGGTCTTGCACCCACTGCGCCCAAGGCAGCAGGTGAAACAGAATCGGGCTCGAAAGGTTGTAGGGCAGGTTGCCGACGATGCGCAAGCGCGGCGCTGGGGCGGCCTCCGGTGCGTCCACAGCGCACGGCGCGGGGCCGGGCTCGGGTGTGGGGAATAGGGCGGCAAAATCGACCCGCAGCACGTCGGACTCGATCACGCGCAGTTGCGGGTGCGCGCGCAGTCGCTGCGCGAGGTCGCGGTCGAGCTCGATCACCGTCAGGCTGCCCAGGCGCTCGACCAGCGGTTGCGTCAGGGCCGCCAGGCCGGGCCCGATCTCCACCATGAGCTGGCCGGGGCGGGGCGCGATGGCGTCCACCAAAGCGCCGATGACCGATTGGTCGGACAAAAAATGCTGGCCAAAGCGCTTGCGCGCCCGGTGGCCATCGAGCTTGGCCGATGGGCTGTGTGCGGGGTTGCGCGGCGACACCGGGGTTGCAGCCGCTTAGCGCTCGCTGAGCCGCAGCTCGACGAAAGCGCGGCTGCGCAGTTCGCGCGCCCACTCTTCGTAGGCCTGATCGCTGCGCTGCTCGCGCAGCCGCGCGCGCACCCAGTTGCGCCGCTCCAGCGCCGTGGTCTCGACCTCGCGCCGCTGCACCACCTCGATCAGGTGCAGGCCAAAGCGCGAGCGCAGCGGTTGCGACACCTCGCCCGGTGCCAGCCGGTTCATGACTTGCTCAAATTCGGTCACGAACTGCCCTTGGTTGGCCCAGCCCAAGTCGCCGCCCTCGGGCGCCGAGCCGTCGGCGCTGTGCTCGCGCGCCAAGTCCTCGAAGCGCGCCGTGCCGGCCACCAAGCGCGCGCGCCATTCGTTGAGGCGCTGCACGGCAGCGGCTTCTTCGGCGGCGTTGGTCGGGCGCAGCAGAATGTGGCGGGCGCGGGTTTGCACCTGGTGCGTGGGCGGCAGGTTGAGGTTGCGCTGCTCGAGCACCTGCAGCACGTGAAAGCCGGCGCCGCTGCGCAGCGGCCCCACCACAGCGCCACGCGGCTGGCCCAGCACCGCTTCCACGAACAGCGTGGGGTAGCGGTCAGCGCTGCGCAAGCCCATCTGGCCGCCCATGGCGCGCTCGGGGCCTTCGGAGTGCTGGCGCGCCAGCGCAGCGAAGTCGGCGCCGGCGCGGGCGCGCTGTGCCAAGCCGGTGGCCAGCGCCTGGCGCTCGGCCACCGTGGCCGCGTCGGCGCCATCCGGCACGGCGATGGCGATTTGGGCCAGGTGCAGGGCCGTCTGGGCCAAGGCCGCCGGCCCGCTGTGCTGGCGCAGGTAGGCGTCGATCTCGAGTTCGCTGATGCGCACCCGCGCCGCCACTTCGCGCTCGCGCACGCGCAGCAGCAGCAGCTCATTTTCCAGGTTGGCCCTAAAGCCGCTCAGGCTCAGGCCATCGGCTTGCAGGCGCTGGTGCAGTTGCGCCACGGTCACACCGTTTTGGCGCGCCACCGTGGCTTCGGCTTCGGCCAAGGCGGCGGCGTCGATGCGCATACCCGTCTGGCGCGCCCATTGGATCTGGGTGCGCTCGACGATCAGCAGCTCCAGCACCTGGGCCTCGAGCTGCGCCAAAGGCGGCAAGTTGGCCGCTTGGGTGGCCTGCACCCGCTCGATGCGCTGGCGCAGCTCGCGCTCGGTGATCGGCTCCGAGTTGACCAAGGCCACGATGCGGTTGAGCTCGCGCGCTGGCGCGGCGGCTGGCGGCAGCGCCGGGCGGGCGGCAGTGGGTGCGGCTTGCTGGGCGGCAACGGGGGCGGCCTGTGGCGCCGCAGCGGGCGCGGCTTGCAGCGCCGGGGCGGCCTGGGTCGGCCTTTGCAGCTGGGCGTGGGCGGGTGACCAGAGGCTGGCCAACGCAGCCCAGAGCAACAGGGCCAAGGGAGCGGGGCGGGCCCGGCGGCTGGAGGGGTGTTTATTCATGGCGCTGAAAGCGGCTGGGCGGGTTGATCTCTTCACGCAGGAACTGGTAGCGCGGAATGTGGTCGCGCAGCACCTGCAGGGGGTTGGAGCCGATGCGCGAAAAACCAGCAAACTCGAGCTGGAACAGGATGCGCTGGTTGGCTTGGGTGCGGCTTTGTTGCAGCCGCTCGACCACGATGCGGGCGATCCAACACCCGGCATCGTACTCGAAACCAGCGATCAGGTCCACGATGCGGCGCTCGCTGAAGCTGTAATTGATGCGCCCCACGCTGAACCAGTGTCCCGGTCCCAAGCCGCGCCCCGGCCCCAGCGCAGCCACCGGCGGGCCGCGCAGCAGATCGCTCAGAGGCCACTGCCAGCCAAAGTCGATCTGCTCGCTGGTGTCGCGCTGCAAGCGGTAGGCGACGTTGAAAACGCGGAAATCGCCCGGGCTGTAGCGCGCAGCCAAGGTGGTGCGCTCGGTCTGGCCCAGTTCGGGGTTGTATTGCAGCGTGCCGTTGAAGGCCCACTGCGGGCTCCAGTTGAGGTGGGCAGCGAACAGCACATCGCTCAGCTCCTCGCGTATGGCTTGCTGCCCGGGCAGCACCACCTCTTGGTCGCGCAGCCGCAGCCGCTGCGCCACGCTCAGGTTGGCCCATTCGGCCCCGGTGGCCGGGTCGAGCAGGCGCGTGGTGGCCCCCAGGGTGACGGCGCTCAGATCGGCGATGCGGTCGTGGCCACCAAAGGGGTTGGCCGAAAAAATCGAGTTCAGGTTGAAGTCAAAGGCCGAGCTGTCATAGACCGGCAGATAGCCTTGGCGGCGGTACGGGGTGTGTGCCACAAACAGGCGCGGCTCCAGCGTTTGCAGCACCGCGCGACCAAAATAGACCGCGTCGCGCTCCAGCACCAGGCCCGTATCGACGGAGAAAGTCGGCACCAGCACGCTCGGGTTGCGTTCGCGTGCTCCCAGCGGCCCCACGGCTTGTTCGAGCTGGTACTGGCGCGCGTGCAGTTGCAAAGCCGGGCGCAGGTAGGCGCCGGGGGTCTGCCAGGTTTTGTCCACGTTGAGCACGCCCAGCCAGCGCGTGCCGTTGACGTCGGTGCGCTGGTTGAAGGCGCCGACCAGTGGTTGGCGGTCGGTGCGAAACTGCGTCACGTCGGTCAGCAGCGACACGCTCCAGCCCGCGCTCCCGGCCCAGCCAAAGGGGCCGCTGCGGTAGCTGGCCGACAGCGAAGGCAGGCGGTCGTAGGGGGCGTCGATGGGGGCGTCGCGGTCTTGCAGCGTCTGCCAGGTGTAGGCGCCGGCTTGGAAGGCCCAGTTGCCGCGGTTGGCGCGCAGTTCGATGTCGTTGCGCAGCAGGCGCGAGGTGAGCGAGGTGCCGGTGCGGGGGAAGTCGCGCCAGTAGTTGTCGTCGCTGACGCGGTTCAGGTCCAGCCGCAGGCTGGGCGCGCCCAAGCCGCCCCAAGCGGGCAGCGCGTGCTGGTGCTGCAGCGACAAGCCCCAGCGGTCGGCGTTGCGCAGGCGGTCGTCGGGCATGAAGGCGGCGCGCACTTGGCCGGCGTAACGCGGCTCGAGGTAGCGAAACTCGCCCGCCCAATCGATGCCGCGCTCGCTCATCAGGGTCGGAAACAGGGTGGCGTCGCGGTTCGGGGCCAGGTTGAAGTAGTAGGGCAGGGTGAGCTCGACGCCGCTGATGTTGTCGAGGTTGAAAGTCGGGGCCAGAAAGCCCGATTTGCGCCGGTCCGAGAGCGGAAAACTGATCCACGGCGCGGCCAGGATCGGCAGACCTTTGAAATTGAGCACCGCACCGGTGGCGGTGCCGGTGTCGGCCTGCTGGTCGAACACGATCCGGTGGGCGCTCAGGTACCAGTCGGGCTCCCAGTCGGCCGTGCGTGGGCGCGGGCAGGTGCTGTAGCGCACCTGGTGCGCCACGGTGCGGCCCGGCCCCTCAAAGTCCACCCGGCTCGCTTCGCCGTAGCCGCCGTGGCGCAACAGACTGAAGCGGGGCGACTCGAAATGGCCTTGGCGCGTGTCGAGTTGCAGCGTCAGCGCCGGGCCCTCGAACACATCGCCCAGGCGGTTGATGCGCACCGCCCCTTGGGCATGGGCGGTGTCGGTGGCCGCCTCGTAGCGCAGGGTGTCGGCGCGCAGCACGAGGTCGTGGCGGCGCAGCTCGGCTTGGCCCTCGAGCTGCACCTCATGCCCGGCTTGCCCGCTCATGCGCTCGGCCGACAGCAGCAGCGCCGCTTCGGCCTGGGCCGCAGCGGGCAGCGCCTCTTGCAAGCGCTCGCTCGGCTGCAGCACCAGCGCGCCCGGGATCGGTGGCTGTGCCCACGCCGGCGCGGTCGCGCAAGCCAACAGGCAGGCCTGCGCCAAGGCGCGCAGGCGCGCAGCAACCGGGCGGTGCCCAGCCAAGGCGGGCGGGTGGGTGGCGGTTCGGCCCCAAGGGCGCAGCAGAGTGGGCATGTAAAGCAGGTTCAGGGCCACGCGGCCGGATCATCCAGGCGCTTGGGGCTGCGTAGAATCAGCGGCCATTATCCACCAGCGCTGCGCCCGACCGCTCCACCCATGAACCCTGCCGACCCGATTGCGCCCGAGCCCGTCACCTGGAGCGACCCGGCGCGCGCCGCCGCCTTCGAGGCCTGGCTGGCCGAGCAAGCGCCGGCGCACGCCCTGGTGCCCGCCAGCTTGCGCCTGGCCTCGGCCGACGCCAGCTTCAGGCGCTACCTGCGCCTCGAACGCCTGCAGGGGGGCAGCTGCATCGTCATGGACGCGCCGCCAGCGCAGGAGGACTGCCGGCCCTTCGTGCAAGTGGCGGCCTTGCTGCGCCAAGCCGGGGTGCGCGTGCCCGAGGTGCTGGCGTGGCAGCCCGAACAGGGCTTCATGCTGTTGAGCGACCTGGGCGCGCAGACCCTGCTCGAGGTGCTGGACCCGGCCCAGCCCGACGCCGCCTTGCCCTACTTCAAAGACGCGCTCGCCGCCTTGCTGGCCTGGCAGCAAGCCAGCCAGCCGGGGCTGCTGCCGGCCTACGACGCCGCCATGCTGCGGCGCGAGCTGCAGCTGTTCCCCGATTGGTATCTGGGGCGCCACAAGGCTTTCGCGCTCAGCGCGGCGCAGCAGGCCAGCTTGCAGCACAGCTTCGATCTGATCGTGCAGCGCAACCTCGCGGCCCCGCTGGGCTTCGTGCACCGCGACTTCATGCCGCGCAACCTCATGCTGCCCCACGGCGGCTTCGAGCCCAGCCAGGCGCAGCGCCGCTTGGGCGTGCTCGACTTCCAAGACGCCGTCTATGGCCCGCTGACCTACGACATCGCCAGCCTGATGCGCGACGCCTTTTTGAGCTGGGACGAAGAAGTGGTGCTCGACGTGACGGTGCGCTACTGGGAGCAGGCGCGGCGCGCCGGGCTGCTCGACTTCGACGGCTGGAGCAGCGACTTCGGCGCTTTTTACCGCGCTGTCGATTGGATGGCGCTGCAGCGGCACCTGAAGGTAGCGGGCATTTTTGCGCGCCTCACCTTGCGCGACGGCAAAGCCAAGTACCTGGCCGACGCACCGCGCTTCATCCACTACATCCGTTCCACGGCGCTGCGCTACCGCGAGCTCACGCCGCTGCTGCGCCTGATCGACGAGGTCGAAGGCTGGCAAGGGGCCAGCGGTTTTGCCTACGGCCGCGTCTGAAGGCACTCGGCCCCAGTCCTAGCCCCGCCATGCCGCGCATCCACCACCCCGAGCCGCTGCACCCGGGCCAGACGCTGGAGCTGGGTGCCGCCGCCACGCGCCACGTGCAGGTGCTGCGCTTGCAGCCGGGCGATGCGCTCACCCTCTTTGGCGGCTGCGCGCACGGCAGCGAGGCCGTGGCCGAGGTGCTGCAGATGGGGCGCAACCTAGTACAGGTGCAGGTGCATGCGCTGCGCCCGGGCGCGCCCGCGCCGCTGCGGCCGGTGCACCTGGCCGTCGGCATGCCGGCCAACGAGCGCATGGACTGGCTGGTGGAAAAAGCCACCGAACTCGGTGTGGCTAGCATCCAGCCGCTGCACACCGAGCGCAGCGTGCTGCGCCTGCAGGGCGAGCGCGCCGTCAAAAAAGTGCTGCACTGGCAGGCGGTGGCCATCAGCGCCTGCGAGCAGTGCGGCGCCAACCACGTGCCGCCCGTCCACCCGGTGCAAGCCCTGCTGCCTTGGGTGCAGGCCTTGGGGGCCTGGGATGGCGCTGTGGGGGCCGAGTCCGACGCGGCGGCGGCACCGTGGCGCGCCGTGTTGTCGCTGGCCGCCGGCAGCCAGCCCTGGCCGGCTGCGCTGGCGCAGGTGCAGCCGCGCACGCTCCCTCTGTGCCTAGTGCTGGGGCCCGAAGGAGGGCTGGCGGCGGCCGAGGAGCAGGCTCTGCGGGCCCACGGCTTTGCCCCGGTCAGCTTGGGGCCGCGGGTGCTGCGCAGCGAAACGGCGGCCTTGGCGGCGCTGGCCTTGGCGCTGGCCTGACACGGGCTTGAACACGGGCCTAATCGCTGACCAAGCCCGGCCTAGGTGGGCCCAATCACGGGTCAGCGGGGCCGGGTCGGCCGATAGAGGATGTTTACTGCCAGCGCAGCGGCTCCAGCGTCACCGTGGCGCTGGGGCTCGAGAGCGTCAGCGCCCCGTCGTGCAGCGTGGCTTGCAAGGCCATGCTGCGCTCGGCCAAGGCGGCCAGCGCCTGCATCTCGGCGCTGGGCAGGCGCCAAACCTGCAGCCTGTCCAGCCGCGCCAGCGCCCCTTGGGCCCCCTGCCACCAGACCTCGGCCGCCGGCCCGTAGGCATAGACGCGCACCGCATCGGCTTGGCTGCAGGCCTTAGACAAAGGTTTGGCCTCGGGCTGCCCCACCTCCACCCACAGCCGCTTGCGGCCGGTGAAGTCTGTCAAATGCACGTCCGGGTCTTGCGGGTCGGACAAACCGGCGCCAAAGGCCAGCGTGGCGTCGCCGCCGCACCAGTCTTTGATCAGGTGCGCGTTGAGCACCAGCGCCACCAGCCGCGCCATCAGGCGCGCGTCGGTCTCGCTCGGGTGCCGCGCCAGCGTCAGGGCGTGGTCGGCGTAGTAGCCGTGGTCGATGTCGGCGATGTGCAGGCTGGCTTTGAAGACGGTCGATTTGAGTGCCATGGGTTGGGGGTTTATACCGGCTGGTGTATATTCCTCCTGTCTAGAGGCGGCCGCCCGTGCGTTCGTTCAAGGCGGCCGCCCTCAGGCGCGGAGTTCAGCGCAGGTTCGTGTGGATCGATTATCGGGCCACAACGCGCAACGCAGGGCGCAGCGTGCGCCCGCGTGCTTGCGCAAGTTGAGGCCGCATCGGCACAGCGCCCGCGCAAAAAGGGCTGAAAATGCCTGTAAGCTACGGTCAAGCGCGGATAGTCAAATTGAGTTGCAGGAGTTGCATATGTACATTGGTGTTCCGGCCGAAAGCGCGGCAGGCGAAACGCGGGTCGCTGCCACGCCCGAAACGGTCAAAAAACTGGTGGCGCAGGGTCACAGCGTGCGCGTGCAAAGCGGCGCCGGCGTGGCCGCCAGCGCCCCCGACGCCGCCTACCAAGCGGTCGGGGCCGAAGTGGTAGCTGCCGCCAGCGCCTTAGGGGCCGAGTTGGTGCTCAAGGTGCGCGCGCCCAGCGCGCCCGAGCTGGCCCACATGCGCCCCGGCTCCACCCTGGTCGGCATGCTCAACCCCTTCGACGCGGCCGGCTTGGCGGCGCTGGCCCAGGCCGGCCTGACCAGCTTCGCCCTTGAGGCCGCGCCGCGCACCACGCGCGCCCAAAGCTTGGACGTGCTCTCGAGCCAAGCCAACATCGCCGGCTACAAGGCCGTGATGCTGGCCGCCAACCAGTACCAGCGCCTGTTCCCCATGCTCATGACGGCGGCTGGCACCATCAAGGCCGCGCGGCTGGTGGTGCTCGGTGTCGGGGTGGCCGGCTTGCAGGCCATCGCTACCGCCAAGCGCTTGGGCGCGGTGATCGAAGCCTCGGATGTGCGCCCCAGCGTCAAAGAACAGGTCGAATCGCTGGGTGCCAAGTTCATCGACGTGCCCTACGAGACCGCCGAAGAAAAAGAAGCCGCCGAAGGCGTGGGTGGCTACGCCCGGCCCATGCCCCCGAGCTGGCTCGAGCGCCAAAAGATCGAGGTCGCCAAGCGCGTGGCGCAGGCTGACGTGGTGATTTCCACCGCCCTGATCCCCGGCCGCGCCGCCCCCACCCTGATCACCGAAGACATGGTGCGCAGCATGAAGCCGGGCTCGGTGATCGTCGATCTGGCCGCCGGCAAAGGCCCCGACGGCGTGGGCGGCAACTGCCCCCTGACCGAGGCCGAGCGCACGGTACTAAAGCACGGCGTGTTCCTGATCGGCGAGACCAACCTGCCCGCGCTGGTGGCCGCCGACAGCTCGGCGCTGTACGCGCGCAACGTGCTCGACTTCCTCAAGCTGGTGCTGCCCAAAGACGCCAGCGCGGTGCAAGTGCCGCTGGACGACGACATCGTCGCCGCCTGCCTGATGACGCATCAGGGCGAAGTGCGGCGCAAGCCCTAAAGCCGCTGCGCCCCACCATACCCCACCCCCAACGAGGAACCCGCGCCATGGAAGCCGTCTCCCCCATCGTTTTTAACTTCATCATCTTCGTGCTGGCGATCTACGTCGGCTACCACGTGATCTGGAACGTCACGCCGGCGCTGCACACGCCGCTCATCGCCCTGACCAACGCGATCTCGGCCATCATCATCGTCGGCGCCATGCTGGCGGCTGCCCTGACCGAAACCACGCTGGGCAAAACCATGGGCGTGCTGGCGGTGGTGCTGGCCTCGGTCAACGTCTTTGGCGGCTTTCTGGTCACGCGCCGCATGCTCGAGATGTTCAAGAAAAAAGAGCGCAAATCTGCTGCTGAAGGGGCTGCCAAATGAGCATGGATCTGGTCGTTTTGTTGTACTTGGTGGCTTCGGTCTGCCTGATCCAAGCCCTCAAGGGCCTGAGCCACCCGACGTCGGCCCTGCGCGGCAGCGTGTTTGGCATGACCGGCATGGGCATCGCCATCCTCACCACCTTTGGCTTGATTTTCACCATGGCGCAGCACCTGGGGGTGAACGCCACCCAAGGCGTGGTTTGGATTTTGCTCGGCATGGTGGTCGGTGGCGGCTTTGGCACCTATCTGGCCAAACGGGTCGAAATGACCAAGATGCCCGAGTTGGTGGCCTTCATGCACAGCATGGTCGGGCTGGCGGCGGTGTTCATCGCCATCGCCGCCGTGGCCGAGCCTTGGGCCTTTGGCATCGCCGAGCGCGGCGAAGCCATCCCCTTGGGCAACAAGATCGAGCTCTTTTTGGGCTCAGCCATCGGTGCCATCACCTTCAGCGGTTCGGTGATCGCCTACGGCAAGCTCAGTGGCAAATACAAGTTCCGCCTGTTTCAGGGCGCGCCGGTGGTGTTTGCCGGCCAGCACAAGCTCAACCTCGTGCTCGGGTTGGTGATCGTGGCCCTGGGCGCCTATTTTGCCGCCACCGGCAACTGGACCGCGTTCATCGTGCTCACGGCGCTGGCCTTCGTCATCGGGGTGCTGATCATCATCCCCATCGGCGGCGCCGACATGCCGGTGGTGGTGAGCATGCTCAACAGCTACTCGGGCTGGGCGGCGGCGGGCATCGGTTTTGGCCTCAACAACAGCATGTTGATCATCGCCGGCTCGTTGGTCGGCAGTTCGGGCGCGATCCTGAGCTACATCATGTGCAGGGCCATGAACCGCAGCTTCTTTAGCGTCATTCTGGGTGGCTTTGGCGGCGAAGAGGGCGTGGTGGCCGCCGGTGCCGCGCAGCGCAGCGTCAAGAGCGGCAGCGCCGACGACGCCGCCTTCATTCTGGGCAACGCCGAGACCGTGATCATCGTCCCCGGCTACGGGCTGGCGGTGGCGCGGGCGCAGCACGCGGTCAAAGAGCTGGCGCACAAGCTGGCCGACAAAGGCATCACGGTCAAGTACGCCATCCACCCGGTGGCCGGCCGCATGCCGGGCCACATGAACGTGCTGCTGGCCGAGGCCGAAGTGCCCTACGACCAGGTGTTCGAGATGGAGGACATCAACAGCGAGTTCGGGCAGGCCGACGTGGCCATCATCCTGGGCGCCAACGACGTGGTAAACCCGGCGGCGCTGCAAAAAGGCAGCGCCATCTACGGCATGCCGATCCTCGAAGCCTACAAGGCCAAGACCGTGATCGTCAACAAGCGCTCCATGGCCGCAGGCTACGCCGGCCTCGACAACGACCTGTTCTACATGGACAAAACCATGATGGTGTTTGGCGACGCGAAAAAGGTGGTCGAAGACATGGTCAAGGCCATCGAGTAAAGCCAGCCTCTGGGCGCGGTGGTTTAGCGCCGATCGAGGTGTTCCGGTCGCGCCACGATGTCGCGCTTGGACACATCGACCTTCCAGTAGGTGTAGGTGTCGCCGTCGGTATCGACCAGCTTGATGTCGAAGATCGGGCTGCGGTAGCCGTTGAGCGTGACGCGTTGGGTCGCATCCCGGGCCAGCACCTTGTTGCCCAGCACGTCTGCTTCCCAGCTGCTCGAATCGGCCGGGCTGATGTAGATGTGGGTGATCACGAACCCGGTGCGGTTGGTGATGTCCACGTAGTAGCTCTGCGCCCACGCGCCGGCGGCGAGCCAGAGCGAGGCCAGCAGCAGGAGCCAAAACCGGATGTGTTTTTGCATGAAAGTACTCCTAGATTTAAGGTCAACCTAAAGGTGTCGGCATGGGTCTCGCAAGACCGCAGCAGCCTGAAAGGTGCCACGTACGGCCCCCGCTCCGACGCCCGCAGTCTAAAGCAAATGATGGTTTTGGTAAAGCGCAGTGGCTGTTCGTCTAGCCCCACGCGGTGGGGTTGACCAGCGCACCAGTGGCCCCTAGGCCCAGCCCAGCCCTTACACTGCAGGGGTTCAATTTTGGGAGCCCCAAGCCATGCCCGAACCGCTGTTGATCGCGCGCAACGCCACCACCGAATGCCAGCTGCTGCCTGGGCTGGCGAACCGCCACGGCCTCATCACCGGGGCCACCGGCAGCGGCAAAACCGTGACCCTGCAAACCCTGGCCGAGCGCTTCTCGCGCCTGGGGGTGCCGGTGTTCATGGCCGACGTCAAGGGCGATTTGAGCGGCATCAGCCAGCGCGGCCAGATCGGCCCCAAGCTGGCGCAGGTGCTGGCCGAGCGCGGCCTAGAGGCGCCCGAGCCGCTGGCCTGCCCGACCACGCTCTGGGACGTGTTCGGCGAGCAAGGGCACCCGGTGCGCGCCACGGTGTCGGACATGGGGCCGCTGCTGCTGGCGCGCATGCTCGACCTCAACGACACCCAGGCCGGCGTGCTCAATTTGGTGTTCAAGATCGCCGACGACCAAGGCCTGCTGCTGCTGGACCTCAAAGACTTGCGCGCCATGCTGCAGCACCTGGGCGACAACGCGCGCCAATACACCACCGAGTACGGCAACATCAGCGCCGCCAGCGTCGGCGCCATCCAGCGCGGTCTGCTGCAGATCGAGAGCCAGGGCGGCGACCAGTTCTTTGGCGAGCCCATGCTCGACCTGAACGACTTCATGCAGACCGTGGGCGGACAGGGCGTGGTCAACATTTTGGCCGCCGATCGGCTGCTCAACGCGCCACGCCTGTACGCCACCTTTTTGCTCTGGATGCTGTCGGAGTTGTTCGAGCAACTGCCCGAGATCGGCGACCCCGAAAAGCCCAAGCTGGTGTTCTTTTTCGACGAGGCGCACCTGTTGTTCAAAGACGCGCCCAAGGTGCTGGTCGAGCGCATCGAGCTGGTGGTGCGGTTGGTGCGCTCCAAGGGCGTGGGGGTGTATTTCGTGACGCAAAACCCGCTCGACATCCCGGATGCCGTGCTGGGCCAGTTGGGCAACCGCATCCAGCACGCGCTGCGCGCTTTCACCCCGCGCGACCAAAAAGCGGTGCGCGCCACGGCGCAGACCATGCGCCCCAAGGCCGGGCTCGACATCGAGGCCGCCATCACCGAGCTGGCGGTGGGTGAGGCGCTGGTGAGCCTGCTCGACGCCAAGGGCCGGCCGCACGAAACCGAGCGCGCCTACGTGCTGCCACCGGGCAGCCAGCTCGGGCCAATCACGGCGGCGCAGCGCCAGGCGCTGATGCAGCAGTCGCTGGTGGCCGGGGTCTATGAGCAGGTGCTCGACCGTGAAAGCGCCTACGAGCTGTTGCGCCAGCACGCCCAAGCTGCGCTGGCCAACGAGCCCGCAGCCGGCGCGCGAGGCCAGACTGCCAGCACAGGGGTGCGCGCACCAGTCGGTGCAGCCGGTTCGGGGGGCATGGGAGGCATGCTGCAAGAGGCTTTGCTCGGGCGCACCGGGCCGCGCGGCGGGCAAACCCAAGGTCTGCTGCAAACCGTGGCCCAAAGCGCAGTGCGCGCCGCCGCTGGTTCGATCGGGCGGCAACTGGTGCGTGGCGTGCTGGGCGGCCTGCTGGGGGGTGGGCGCAGGCGTTAAAAGGGCGATGGGCGCTCTGTGTGCGCCCCCTCAGTGCACCGCCACCGGGGTCTGCGCCAGCGTGGCGTAGCCTTCCAGCGTGTCTTCCACTTCCTCTTGGGTCGGGGTGTTGCGCTGCCAAGCGTGAATCTGCTGCTGGAACAGCTCGGCCCAAGAGCCGTCCAGATAAACCTCTTTGCCCGAGCGCTTGTCCACGATCTCGAAGCCGTGGCGGGGCATCTGGTGCGCGGCCGGGTCGGGTGCGGGAGCCACAACCGAGCTTTTAACGCCGAGCTGCGCCACGTCGGGCAACCCCGCCGGCAGGGACGGGGCTTGCGCCAAGATGTGGACCACCACGAAGGTGTCGGAGTCGTAGAGCGTGTGCATGGTCGTACTGTGCGCTGAAACGGGAAACCTTGCAAGGGCTTGGGTTGCGGTGGCTGTCACAAGGTGCATGGTCTTTAGATGGGGCGCGCAAGCATTTGTTCAAGCCGCGGGCAGTTGCCGCAGGCGCTGGTCGGCCCAGTCGCCATCGGGTTCTTGCAGCAGGATGCGCACGGGCAAAAAATGCGTGGCTTCGGCCAGCCACAGGCTCATGCGCGTGTCGTCGGGCTGCGTGTGGTGGCGCTCCAGCCGCCAGGCCGGCAACACGCCCGCCGGGGTTTCGGTGGGCTCTTGGGCGCGCAGCCGCAGCGCCCAGGGCTGCACGCCGCTGGTGCCCAGCACGGGCACGGTCCAGACGGTGTCGGCAACCGGGGGCTGCAGGCGCAGCCGCCGGGCGAGCTCGAAAAACAAACTGAGCCGGTCTTGGGTGCCCGCTTGCAGGGAGCCGTCCTGCGCGGCCTCGTGGTCGCGCTGGTAGCGGTAGCGCTGTGCGGCCCAGTCCAGCTCGAAGCGGCGCAGGCGCCGGGTTTGGTCGCTGAAAGCCAGCGGTTGCACACCACTGGGCAGCAGCCGCCCGCGCGAGCGCTGGGTGCGCGCGCCCACCAGCGGCAAGCGCATCGACAGGCTGGCCTCGTACAGGTCGCCTTGCAGCAGCCACTGCAGTTGGCCGCTGGCGCGCAGCGGGATTGCGCCCACGCGCGCGCTGACGTCGTAGTCCAACTGCAGCCGCTCAGGCCATGCCGCCGGCCCCTTGCGCGGGCTCATCGGCGCAGCCGGGTTGGCTTGGGCTGCGCCGCCGCCAGCCAAGCCCAGCGCCAGCGCCCAAGCCAAGCATTGGCGCCGATTCGGCTGCTCAGCCGTGCCAAGCTCGTAGGCGGACTGCACGGCGCTTACATCGAGGGGTGGGTCTCGGCGCGGGCATGCTCGAGTTGGCTTTGGCAGCTCACGCAGCGCGCCGCCGTCGGGTTGGCGTGCAGGCGCGCGGTCGGGATCTCGACCCCGCAGGCGGTGCACAGGCCATAGCTGCCAGCTTCGATGCGCTTGAGCGCAGCGTCGATGGCCGACAGGGCCTCGGTCTCGCGCACATCGATGGCCATGGCCAGATCGCGTTCGGCCTCGTTTTGCGCCCGGTCGCCGCTTTGCACGTCGTGGCGGTCGGGCGCTGCCTCGGCGCGACCAATCTTGCCCCCGCGTTGCGCCCGCAACTGCGCGATCAGGTCGGTACGCATCTGCTGCAACTGCAAGGCAAAGGTGTCGGAAATGTTCAGGCTCATGGCGAAGGCTCCTGGTGCTGCGTGTGTTTGCATTGTGCGGCAAAAACCCGCGCCGGGTGTTGATGCAGCGCAAGGGTGCCGTCGCGCCAGCGCCGCGCGTGCCGCCCATCCCATCCCATCCCGTGCCATCCGTGCCATCCGTGCCATCCGTGCCGATTGGCCCGCACCCCAGCGCCCGCAGCCTGTGGCATGATCTGCGCCAGCAGAGGAGCGCGCCATGTCAACCCAAGATTCCCCGCATCACGCCCACACCATACCCGGCTTCGATTTTTTGAGCAAGCTCAGCCAGCACGGCGCGACCGGCATGGGTGGCGGCGCCGCTGCGCTGCCGGGTCTGCCGCCCATGAGCCACTGGATCGCGCCGGTGTTTGATCCCGAGGAGCTCGACAAACGCATCCACGACTTGCGCGCGGTGCATTTCTGGCTCGATCAAAACACCAAGGCCCTAGCCGCCACGATCCAGGCGCTGGAGTTGCAGAAAATGACGTTGCTCACGCTTCGTGGCATGAACGTGAGCATGCAGGAAATGGCCGAGTCCTTTGTGGTCAAGCCTGCGCCTGCCGCAGAGGCCGCCACCGGCGCAGCCCGCGCCACCGCCGGCTGGCCGCAAAGCGCCCAAGCCACCCAAAGCGCCCAAGCCGAGCCGGCGCCGGCCGCCAAACAGGCCGCAGCCGCTGATGCGCCCGCAGCGCCCGCGCAGACGGGCGCCACGCCGCCCGCAGTCGATCCGGTGCAGTGGTGGGGCGCCCTCACCGAGCAGTTTCAAACCATTGCCAACGAGGCGCTGCGCGATATGTCCGCGCACGCCAGCCGCGCCGCCGAGCAGATGGCGCACAGCGTGCAAGCCGGCACCGAAGCCATGGCCAGCGCCCAAGCGGCCGCACCGGCTGACGCCGCTGCTACACCCCGCGCGAGCGCTCCACCGCAAAGCGCGCCCGCCAAGCCGCGAAAGCGCCCGCCTCCAGCGCCGCGCGCAGTTCGCGCATCAAGTTGAGGTAGTAGTGCAGGTTGTGGATGCTGGCCAGCATCGGCGCCAGCATCTCGCCGCAGCGCTCGAGGTGGTGCAGGTAGGCGCGG
>Ga0207950_100014_pt1 | contig 115513 bp, 117 predicted proteins | sample Subbio11_8B_AprC_FD_184814 | JGI IMG/M metagenome (GOLD analysis project Ga0207950, IMG submission 184814) | Serpentinite rock and fluid subsurface biosphere microbial communities from McLaughlin Reserve, California, USA - CR11_8B_AprC (SPAdes) | ecosystem: Environmental > Terrestrial > Deep... | reverse complement strand
TCCCCTCGGGCTGAAAGACACGGTCGTCATCGACACGCACGATGCGACGCTCGTGTGCTCTAAAGACAGGGCGCAGGATGTGCGCAAGGTCGTCGATGTGCTCAAGGCCCGAAATGCCGAGGAGTACTTGGTGCATCGCACGATGTACAGGCCGTGGGGCTGCTATACGCTGTTAGAGCGGGGGCCCGGCTTTAAGATAAAGGTCATCGAAGTCAAACCCGGCGAGCGGCTGAGCTTGCAGATGCATCACCATCGCAGTGAGCACTGGGTGGTAATAGCGGGTACGGCGACGGTAACGCGCGGCGGCGAAGTCTTCAATGTGCATGTCAATGAGAGCACGTTCATACCGCCCTCCACGATGCATCGCCTGGAAAACCCGGGGATGATACCGCTTAAGATAATCGAGGTGCAAAACGGCGAGTATCTCGAAGAGGACGACATCATGCGGACCGAGGATGACTATGCCAGACAGTAGAAAGGTCTTTTCTTTTGAAAATCGTTCAGCAGTTGATAAAATAGGGTAGCTAGAATGACACGTGACGATAAAGTTTTAATCCTAATATTGTCTGGCAAATCTGATGCAAATATTTCTTTTGCCGACTTACGCAGTCTACTAATCAGGCTAGGCTTTTCCGAGCGAATTCGCAGTAGTCATCATATTTTTACTAAAGACGGGGTTGAGGAAATATTAAACTTACAACCTAAAGTCGGTAAGGCTAAGCCTTATCAGGTAAAGCAAGTTCGAAATGTAATCTCAAAATATAGATTGGGTGATTCTGATGGTTAAGTATGAAGTGATTATCTATTGGAGCGATGACGACCAATCGTTTATTGCAGAGGTTCCGGAATTGCCGGGCTGCATGGCTGATGGCGAGACCTATCAGGAAGCACTGGCAAATGTTGAGGTAGTAATCCAGGAATGGCTTGACACCGCAAAAGAACTCGGGCGACCTATTCCTAAACCTAGAGGGCGCTTAATGTTTGCCTAAGTGCCTTTAGTCCGTGATAGAGAGCGCTGTATTCCATAGGAATAGCCGGGGACAGCAGGGAGATAATAACTTGCAGAAAAGAACTTTGGAAGAAACCATGTTTCGCGAATACGACCTGCGGGGCGTATTCGGGCAAGAGCTGACGATAGGTTTTGCAAAGCGTCTCGGCGCTGTCTGTTGCGCATGCCTGCGTGAGCGTCTCGGTAAGGAGAAGTTTGTAACAGCGTGGGCCGGACACGCTTCACGCATTTGAGGTGAAAGTCTCTTACGTACCCGGCAAGCGCCTTTTCTATTTTATGGAGGGGGTTTGATGGGGTTACCGGAAACCTATATAATCAAGATAAAATTTCCGGAAAGGCTCTATTTTTCATGAAAATCGGCATTGATGTGTCTTCAGCTGTCAACCAGACGGCGGGCATTGGGAGATACACTGGTGAGTTGGTTGCGAAGCTTTTGGAAATGGACGGGAGAAACGAGTACGTCCTCCATTCTTTCTTCGGAGACGCGTCGGATTTGGCTGCACGCCTCGGTCTGCCCTTGTCCCGAATATATGTGCATGGTTTTAACGGCAGGGCGCTGCGTTCTTATTTATTAGGCTTAAAGCTTATTGGCCGCACGCCAAACCACCTGATACGGAAGGTAGACCTCTTTCATGTTCCCGATTTTTCCTTTCCGGCGCCAAAGGGAATACCAAGCGTTCTTACTGTGCACGATTTGATATTTCTACGCTACCCGGAATACTTTACATGGGCCAACCGTACATTTATGCGGCAAATAGCAAAGTTTTCGGCGCATAATGCGAGTGCCGTAATAGCCGATTCTTACAGCTCCAAGCAAGACATTATCGAATACCTGTCAATTCCCGAGGACAAGATATCGGTTATCCATCTTGCCGCGGGTAGCCAATATGTGCCTGCCGCTAGGCAACAGATAGATACTGTTTTGGGGGGTCTTGGGATAACCGAACCTTATCTACTATATGTCGGCACTATGGAACCGAGAAAGAATATTGCAACTCTACTTAAGGCATTTAGTTACTGCATTGGAAGTATGCGTGATTTTCCTTATCGCTTAGTAATTGCCGGTAGCAAGGGTTGGTTGTATGACGATATCTTTAAACTGGTAGAGGAATTGAAACTTAACGAAAAGATAATTTTCTTAGGCTTTATTGAAGACAATATTTTACCAGCGCTTTATAGCGGCGCGGAAGCTTTTCTGTACCCATCGATTTATGAAGGTTTTGGCTTGCCCGTACTAGAGGCAATGGCTTGCGGAACGCCTGTTGTATGCTCCGATGTGTCGTCATTGCCGGAAGTTGCGGGTGACGCGGCTTTGCTGTTTGGTCCGCGCGATGTAGAGCAATTGGCCGCGCATATCTTGAGCGTTATTGAGAACAGTCAACTCCGCAGCAGTATGATTGAAAAGGGACTGGTAAACGCAGAGCGATTTTCCTGGGAAAAGACAGCGTCCGATACGTTGCAAGTATATGAGAGGTTGGGTTAGCATTAGATGAGGGTAGTCATATTGGCTGGCGGACTTGGCACTCGCTTGAGAAGTAAGGTTTCAGATTTGCCAAAACCAATGGCTCCGGTTGCCGGCAGGCCATTTTTGGAATGGCAATTGATGGTGTTAAAGGCGCAGGGGTTTTGCGATATCGTGCTTTGCACCGGATATCTTGCGGACAAGGTCGCCTTGTATTTCGGCGATGGTTCGAATTTCGGGCTAAAAATTGACTATTCGGTCGAAAAAGAACCGCTTGGTACTGCTGGGGCGGTATTAAATGCTGCTAAATTTATTGACGGCACGTTCTTGCTGCTAAACGGCGATACTTTTTTCGACCTCGATTGTCGGGGGCTTCTCGATTTCCACGAGGGAAAAGAGGCGGGGCTTAGCTTGTCTTTAGTTATGGTAGACGATGCAGCCCGTTTTGGCTCAGTCGCTATAGATTCAAATAACCGAGTTTTAGGCTTTAGGGAGAAGGGTTCGGATACGCAAGGATTTGGTCATGTAAATGCCGGCATTTATGCAGTTTCGCCCGCCGTGTTAGACTACATTGCACCCGGAAAGCCCGTTTCTTTGGAAAACGATGTAATTCCTACCATAATTACTACAGGTTCGGTTTTTGGCTATGTTTCGGATGGCTACTTTATAGATATCGGGACGCCTGAGAGCTATGAAAAAGCTCAAGAATACTTTGTCCGTTACTTTTAAGTTGCCTAGGTTTTAAGCATCTATCCGAGGCAAGGCTGAGCTTAAGATAGGTTTTACGGTAAGGGACATCGGCCCGCAAGCTTGTCACCATCGGCGGGATTTCACAAGCCGCGGCACAAGGACGCCGATTAGCATCGGTTATTTCAATGAGCTATAATACTTACAAGAGTTTAATGAACTATATGATTGGTCGTTTACTTCGCGTTTGGCCTTAAAGAATTGTAACGTGGCGGGCGGTCGTGTTGGAGCTGTTGCCAGGTAAAGGAGAGACGGATGGATGGCGTTGCCGGCGATATGAAAGTGCAGCTAATGGGCAAAATTCGCGATCAGATTGTCGATAGCATTAGTGTAAAAGAGGCACTGGTCAAAGGTGAAGGGCACCTATCGGTTATCATGGAAATCGCTAAGAAGATCATCGAATGCTATCAAGTAGGCGGTAAAGTTATTTTCATGGGGAATGGTGGCAGTGCGGCCGATTCACAGCACTTGGCCTGCGAATTCGTGAGCAAGTTCCAGATGGAACGTAGAGCTCTGCAATCGATTGCTTTAAGCGTTAATACCTCGATTCTTACTGCAATCGGCAACGATTACGATTTTGACCGGGTCTTTGCCCGTCAGATCGAAGCCTGGGCAAGGCCGGAAGATGTTGTTGTTGGGATAAGTACCAGCGGAAATTCTAGCAACGTGGTAGCGGCGATAGAAAAGGCCAAAGAGATCGGCGCGGTAACTGTTGCTTTTACCGGCGAGGGTGGCGGAAAGCTTGCGCCGATGGTAGATATATGCTTTAAAACCCCTTCTGTTAGCACGCCCCGCATACAGGAAGCCCACATAACCGTCGGCCACATAATCTGCGACATAGTCGAGAAGGCCATTTTTGATGAATCTTTCCTCGGAGGTCTGGGCGAGAGCCATGATGTTTTACCGGGGAGGTCGAGTGAAGAGTAAGGCGGTTTTTATAGATCGCGATGGCACGATAAACGAAGAAGTCGGTCATCTCAGGGAAGTAAGCAGGTTCGAATTCTATCCCGATTCGGCTAGGGCTATTCGAATTCTTAACAAGGCCGCATATAAGGTGGTCGTCGTTACCAATCAGGCCGGTGTAGCGAGAGGCTATTTTAACGAAGAAAGAGTAGAAGAGATACACTCCCACATGAGGTTCGAGCTTGCTAAAGAGGAAGCATGGATAGATGCGATCTATTACTGTGTTCACCACCCCGAATTCGGCGACGAAAACTATGGGCGGGCTTGTTCGTGCCGAAAGCCTGAACCGGGGATGATATTTCAGGCCGCTAGCGATTTAGATATTGATCTTTCCTATTCCTATATGATTGGCGATACGGTGAAGGATATGATTGCGGGCAAGAGGGCCGGGTGTAAAACGATTCTTGTAACTACCGGCCATGGGGCAGAAGAGGTGAGTTGTATACCGAGTGAGTTTGCGCCGAATTTTGTAGCTAAGGATTTGTTTGTTGCGGTAAATTGGCTAATACTTCAAGATCAGATCTAGCTTAACCCGCACGTTCCTTGCTCCTCGCTAGGGCAAAATCGGCTCTTTTTACATCCAAAACACGGCATAGAGTTCGGTCGGTGATTTACTCAAAACATAGATTGGGTGATTCTAATGGTTAAGTATGAAGTGATTATCTATCGGAGCGATGACGACCAATCGTTTCGCAAAAGAACTCGGGCGACCTATTCCTAAACCTAGAGGGCGCTTAATGTTTGCTTAGAAAGATTTATATCGGCGCTAGAAAAAGCGCTAAATTTAGCGGTATGGTCATACTATTTGCCACCGACATTTTGCGGGAAAGAAAGGGCGAGGAGTTTATCGGCGAGGTCAAGTGCTCAAGTTTTTGCGGGCGGATAGCGGGAGTTGCCATGCGTGTAGGAATTGACGCTCGAATGATAGGCTGGAGCGGCATTGGAAGATATACCGATCACCTAATCAAAGGCATTACGGAATTTGGCGAAGGTGTCGAGCCGGTTCTTTTTTGTGACCGCGATAATGCGCATGAAATTCCTGGTAAATCAAATCTTGAGCGGCATTATCTGCGAACCAAAGTATTTTCGTTAAGCGCGCCTCTAAAACTAAGGCGCGAATTCGCGCAATACGGCTTTGATATTCTGCATACTCCTCATTTTGTGTCGCCTTTAGGACGAACGACGTATCCGGTTGTTATAACCATACATGATTTGACCCCGATTATTATTGGGGGCACCATGCCGAGCCTGGTGCGGAAGGCCTACTATTACCTGTACAATTTATTCGCCGCCCGAAACGCGAAGGCCATAATTGTGCCGTCTAATAGCACAAAAAACGATGTTGTAAAAATGCTTGGCGTTGCACAGAGTAAGGTCGAGGTTGTCTATGAGAGCGTTGACGAAATATTCGGCAGAGTCGATAGCGACATCGTTCTTCGCACCAAAGAAAAATTTGATATAAAAGGCGAATTCATTTTTGCGCTCGGCAATCAAAAGCCCAACAAGGGGCTCGAATACTTAATCGACGCGTATTATGAAGTTATCAATAAGCACCAGTTGAGGCATGAACTCGTTCTTACGGGCACGCCGAGTAGTAAATTTAAGGGCGTGGCAGAGCGAATAGGCAAGTATGGGCTTGAACAGAAGGTAAGGTTTATAGGCGGAACAACCGATGATGAGCTGGTTGGCCTCTACAACGGGGCAAGCGTCTTTGTGTTTCCCTCGCTTTACGAGGGCTTTGGCTTGCCGCCGCTTGAGGCCATGGCATGCGGAACCCCGGTTATCGCCTCAAATAGGTCATCGGTGCCGGAGGTGGTGGGTGACGCCGCGGTAATTGTCAATCCGCTCGATGTAGGCGCATTAGCCGATGCTATAGTCGAGGTTGTTACAGATGAAGACAAGAGGTCGAGCCTGGTAGAGAGAGGGCATAGGCGGGTTAATGATTTTTCGCTGGAACAGTTCGCGAGAGAGACCCTCGATGTTTACAAACAAGTCCTAGGGAGATGATAACTTGCAGAAAAGAACTTTGGAAGAGACGATGTTTCGCGAATATGACCTGCGCGGTGTTTTTGGGCGGGAGTTAACGGTTGAGTTTGCGCGGCGCTTAGGCGCTGTTTACTGTGAATATGTGCGCAATAGAACCGGAAAGAGCGAGCTTGTGTTGAGCGTAGGCCGCGATGTGCGGCTCAGTTCGGATGACCTCTCAGCCGCCTTGATAGAGGGCATGACAAGTCAGGGGGCACACGTGTATGACCTTGGGCCGTGCCCGACACCCCTGTTATATTATTCGACTTATCATCTCGAAGTCGACGGCGGCATCATGATTACCGGCAGCCACAACCCCGCGGAATACAACGGTTTCAAGATATGCGTGGGGCACGACACCATCCACGGGCGGGAGATACAGCGTCTGAAAGAGATTTACTACAACGCCGAGCTTCCGACTATCGATCGCGGCAGTGTCGCCGAGTACGAAATCATCCCGCCCTATATTGAATACATCAGACACGCCTTTAGTGACATGGTCGAGCTTCCCCGGATAAAGATAGCCGTCGATGCGGGCAACGGGGCGGCGAGCCTCCTCGCCCCCGAGTTGTTCAGGGCGCTCGGCTGCGAAGTCGTCGAGCTGTATTGTGAGCCCGACGGGCGCTTCCCGAACCACCACCCCGACCCCACAGTCGAAGAAAACCTCCAAGACCTTATCCGTATGGTCGTCGATGAGGGGTGCGATTTCGGCATCGCGTTCGACGGTGACGCGGATAGGCTCGGCGGCGTCGACGAGAAGGGCGACATTCTCTGGGGCGACAAGCTGATGATTTTATTTGCCACCGACATTTTGCGGGAAAGAAAGGGCGAGAAGTTTATCGGCGAGGTCAAGTGCTCTCAGGTGATGTACGACGAGATTGCGCGCCTAGGCGGCGTCCCCATTATGTGGAAGACGGGCCACTCGCTCATCAAGGACAAGATAAAAGAGGAAAAAGCGGCGCTCGCCGGCGAGATGAGCGGACACTTTTTCTTTGCCGATAGGTATTTTGGCTACGACGACGCGCTATACGCCGCGTGTCGCTTGATTTCGATTGTTAAGAGAAAGCGGGCGCAGGATGACGGTTTCACCGGCGTCGGCAGTCTCTTCGAGGGCTTGCCGCAGACTTTTGTTACGCCGGAGCTTCGCGCCGACTGCCCCGAGGACAAGAAGCGCGAGGTCGTCGAGGCGCTCAAGCGTGTGTTCGAGGAGCACCGCGCGAGCGGCGCCGAGCCGCGAATAAAGGACATAATCACGATAGACGGCGTACGGCTGATTTTCGAAGACGGCTGGGGCCTGGTTCGGGCATCCAACACGCAGCCGGTACTGGTGCTGCGCTTCGAGGCAAACAGCGCCGAACGCCGCGACTACTTGAGAACTTTTGTTGAGGGTCAATTGAAGCTGCAATGCTAGTACCACTACACCTTAATTCTTGTGTCATTCTGAGCTTTTCTCTGTCATTCTGAGCGAAGCGAAGAATCTCAATATCATCTCCTCGATAAAGTAAAAAATCTTCATAATACATAAAGGTATATTTGCACAAATATAGAATAAGACAAGCGTATATATGCGCTTGTCTTTTATTTTAGGGCACCATTTCTTCGTTTCAACGCGCACCTACCAAAAGGGGCCTGAAGTGCCGAAAAATCGAGCGCTCACAGCGGCTTGATCGCCTATCCGGCAGGCGGTCGGTTTGGATGAGGAGGGCTCGTGAACAGGCGGTTGCAGGTACTCTTACATTGGCTTTCCGGGCGCAAAAACGGGGTCTCGACAACGGAGATGATTAAATTTTTATTTGGGCGGAGATGTGAGCGGAAAGCAAAACCAAACATATGGCGCGTTGCTGAAGACGGCGATTATGTATTGGTCTATCTGAACGGCCTTGAGCGCCCGCTGTATTACCCGAAAGAATTTGCGATAGGCTCGCTGTACCAGGTGATAGCGGAGTTAAGTTACCCCCAGGATTGGCATTATTACGAGATCGAGCAGACGCGGGTTGCGCCGGGGGACGTCGTTGTCGATTGCGGGGCGGCCGAAGGATTGTTTAGCCTGCTGGCGGCCGACAGGGCCGCTAAAGTCTATGCGATAGAGCCGATGACAAGATTTGTCGAAGCCATGCGGCTGACCTTTTCCGGCTTTGACAATGTGGAGGTATTGCCGATGGCGCTCTCCGACCAAGAAGGAACGGCGCACATATCGGAGCGCGGCATCTCGTCGGCCCTGAACACCTCCGGTGACGGCGCCCCGGTCGAGGTTGCAACGCTGGATACCCTGTTCGTCGAGCGCGGCATCCCCGTCTCTTACATCAAGGCCGATCTGGAGGGTTACGAGTTCTCCATGCTAAAGGGCGCAAGGGAAACCATAAAGAAGCAGTCCCCGAAGATAGCTATTACTACGTACCACGTGGCGGGGCATGCCGAATCGATTGCCGGTTACTTAACGGATATAAATCCCCGGTATCGTATCGAGGTGAAGGGGATAGAGGAACGGGCGGGCGGGCCGGTCATGCTCCACGCCTGGGTTGAGTAGGGGTCTTGGTATCTATCTCACTTCCTAAAACAAAATTTAATTTACTTAAAGGAATATAAGCACAAATGTTGAAATATGCAAGTGCGTAGTTATCGCTTGTTTATTTTATTCCAAGGGAGGTGAAGACCTATGGCCACAGCAAGCGCTACGTCGCGCCATATAACATTTATTGGAGGGGATGATTCTTGAATATCCACAAAAGGGCTATCAATATAGCGATTTTAGTTCTAACGATTGTATTGTTCGGTGGGATGTCGAATACGGCTTATTCCAGCGGATTAAGCGGGTTATCGGAGGCAGGGGGCGGCGGCTGGGCGCATTCGGCGGTCGTTCGGGTCACGGAGCCCGCCGGGATTAAAAGGACCAATGAGCCGGTCGAAGTCGTTCTTGTATCGGATAAGGTAAAACCCCGAGGCGAGGACATTCGCATAACCGGCACCGGCGGCGCCGAGATACCTTGCCAGGTAAGCGTAAGCGACGCCCACATCTACAAGATTTCTTTTTTCGCCCAGGCCGATGCGGGCGGCACCGGCGAATACCGTCTTTACTACGGCAACCCGAGCGCGGGCAAGCCGAATTACGGGGTTCTAAATTCCGTGGTCAACGACTACGGTAAGTTTTGGCAAACAGACGGCGTGTATATCGGGTGGGGCGGAAGAGCCGGTTTCGACATTTCCGGCAAGAACGCCATTACGGACTTGAGGTTTGACGGCAACAATGATAAGAACTTGACCAACGACCCCGATTGCTTAACCGATGAGTCTACGTGGTCGTGGTTTTACGGCTTTTTGGGCTCTGATTCTAACGGAGTAAACCCCGGTGATTTCGGCGCCGCGCAAGCCCGACTCGTCGAAAGCGGTCCGGTATTTTCGGAGATAGCGCTTGGCGCCGCCAGGCTTCGCTATTACAAGGATCAGAAGTGGATTATGGCAAACGGCGCCGTTGACGGCATGCTCTGCTTCAATAGGAATTATCAGTTTATGAAGAACGGCCTCGGTGACGAGGTATCTATAACTAATTTGGGCGTGAGCGATATCGGGCCTTGGTTTACCGGGTACGATAGCGCCGGCGTTAACCCCAAGTACCTGGCATTTAGAAATCCGAACAACGGCGTCGTCTTTGGCGCCATCGCTAAAGATGTCGCGCGGTGGTATGCGGCGGCCAAGTGCTCGGGCGCGTGGGACAGGATAATCTCGTTCGACGATAGCTCGGGTAGGGCTAACGCCAAGATATACTGGTATTCCGATACGTCAAATAGCTATGCGGGTATTGAAAATCTCTCGAAGTCGTTGCTGAGCCCGCTACAAGTCGAACTCATTGCCGACACCGAGCCGCCGGTGACGCGTGTCTCGGTGACACCGCCGGCCCCCGATGGGCAAAACGGCTGGTATGTCACGAGGCCGAAGATCGCTCTCGAGTCTAACGAAGCGGGCAAGACCCACTATCGCTTCGCGGTCGGCCCCTACAATCTCTACGACGCGATTCTTGCGGTGCCCGCCGGCGCGCATGAGTTTTCATATTACTCTGAAGATGCCGCCGGCAACCGGGAGCAGGTGCGCGGCCTTTCCTTGAAGGTCGATTGCGCTAAGCCGGAAGTGACGGCAAGTCTCCGGCCGTTGCGCGCGAACAATCACTACCTGGTAAATGAGCCGATAACCTTCACCTTCGATGTTACCGATACGGTCTCCGGGGTCGGCTCGTTTGCCGGAGGCGTTGCCGGCAAAACCGTTCTCAGCGGCGGGTCGCTGGTTTTCAGTACGCCCGGCGAGCAAACCCTCGATGTGCGCGCGACCGATACGGCCGGCAACAGCGCCTTAAAATCGGTGCCTTTTACCGTCGGCTATGATTTTGGCTGGCTGAGGCCGGTGCGGCGTCCAGGCGACCCGGCGGACAAAACCTATGTCGCAGACGGCTCGTCGCGCATCCCGTTGCGCTTTGCGGCGCGCGACGGGATGAGAAATTTTGCGACCGATAAATCGGTGCGCGTACTCGTCTCGACTGGGGAGAGTTCGGCGGTCTTCGTTTACTCGGGCAAGTCGGCCGACAACGTGGTTCGAATCAATTCCTGTGATAAGAAATACCTGCTCGACATCGACCCGAAAAGCTACCCCTGGCTGGCGCCGGGCGGGCGATATGAGGTGCGCGTGTACTTCGGCGGCGCGTATCAGCGTCTCGGCGTACTTCACGGCCAGACCAGACTCGAGCTTCAATAGGTATGCCTTGCCGGCAGAGGGGGGCGCTAAAAGCGCCCCCCGCACCTGCCTTACACGCGCTAGCCGCAGAGCTTACTGTACAGCCTTGCGCATAAGATGCCGATAAAAATATCTACCGTTAAGCTAGAAAATAAACTATAATAGTCATAAAAATATGACTATTGAGGTTAAAAATGAAAAAAGCAGCTGTATCAAAACTCAAGGCCTCGCTAAGCGAATATTTGAAAAAGGTCAAAGCAGGCGAAGAGATTCTTATTACTGAGCATGGAAAGCCGGTGGCAAAAATGGTGCCGATAGCGCGTGAAGATGCCGTGCCCGAAAGATTACGTGAGCTGGAAAAGCAAGGGCTTATTAAGCTAGGTCATAACAGACTACCTGACGGATTTTGGGATATGCCGAGACCCCTAGACAAAAAAGGCATTGCCTTGAAAGCATTGCTTGAGGAGCGGGAGGAGAGCCGTTGAAGTTTTGGGATGCGTCCGCTATTCTTCCACTTTGCTTCAAGGAGTCACACACTCGAGCGATTGAACAACTAATCGTAGAAGATGAGGCTATGGTTGCCTGGTGGGGCAGCTTGGTCGAGTGCTACTCGGCATTAGAGCGCTTAAGACGGGAAGGTAGTCTAGACTTTCTGTCGGAAGGGCAAGCTAGCCATATTCTTAAAGCGCTGGCCTCGGGATGGACAGAGGTTGAGCCCACCAATGAGGTCAGACAGATTGCTCGGCGATTATTAAGATTGCATCCGCTACGCGCTGCCGACTCCTTACAATTAGCTGCGGCTTTGATTTGGGCAGAAAAAAATCCATTTAATCATGGCTTTGTATGTCTCGACGAAAGGTTGAGAGAAGCTGCTAAGAACGAGGGTTTTTTTATTTACCCGAGCAATGTTTCATAAAGTTCGCGAAAGTCCGCGCACGTTTCGCACGCAATTCTTCTCCATCCTAAAGGTTTTCGAAAAAACCCGCTTCCTATATAATAAAAGCGCGGGTGAAAATCCGCACAAAGAACCTTAGGTATTATAAGCGTTTGAAAAGAATCTTGAGTCTTGGGAGAGAGCCGGGTCGCGCCGGGCAGCGCCGGGCAGCGCCGGGCAGCGCGCTCCGGGCCGGTATCGTATGAAAGTTTTGCAGGTTAACAAACTCTACTATCCCCACATCGGCGGCGTCGAAAACGTCGTCCGTATGTTTGTGGTCGGGCTCAAAGACAAGGTCGATATCGAGGTGCTCGCCGCCAACGAGGCGCCGCGCACCGTTGTCGAATACACCGATGGGGTAAGGGTTACAAAGGTCGCGAGCCTTGGCCGTCTGCGGTCCACGCCGATGGCGCCCGGTTTCATCCCGGCGCTCAAAAAGAGCACGAGCGACATTTATCACCTCCACTTTCCGAACCCGACCGGTGAGCTGGCGTATCTTATCGCCAAACCCAAGGGCAAGCTTGTCGTATCCTACCACAGCGATATAATAAGGCAGAAGACTCTGCTCAAGTTCTACCGGCCGTTTCTGGAGAAGTTTCTCGACCGCGCCGACCGGATAATAGCGAGTTCTCCCAACCTTATCGAGAATTCGCCGTTTTTGCGGCGGGTCGAGGATAAATGCACGGTCATACCGTTTAGCGTGCCGACCGATTGGCTCGCGCTCACACCGCAAGTCCGAGCCAGAGCGGATGAGTTGCGCGCGCGGTACGGCCCGAAGATAGCGTTTTTTCTGGGGCGCCTGATTTATTACAAGGGCGTCGATTATTTAATAAAAGCGTTCAAAGAGGTCGACGCGGTGCTCGTAATAGCGGGTGAAGGGGACTTAGAGCCGGAACTCAAGGCGCTCACCGAAGAGCTGGGCATCGCCCGCAAGGTCGAGTTTGTCGGCCCCTTGCCGCCGGCGGAGCTTGCCGCCTTTTACCACGCATGCGACGTCTTTGTGCTGCCGTCGGTCGAGTCGAGCGAGGCGTACGGGTTGGTCCAGCTCGAGGCGCACGCTTGCGGCAAGCCGGTCATAAGCACGAATCTCCCGACGGGAGTGCCCTTTGTCAATAAAGACGGCGTATCCGGCCTTGTGGTGCCGCCTAAGGACGTTGCCGCGTTAGCCGATGGATTAAACAGGCTTCTCGGGGATGACGAGTTACGCTTGAAGCTGGGCGCTCAAGCTAAAGAGCGGTTCGAGAACGAGTTCGCGATGGATGTCATGATCGAGCGTTTGCTCGACGTTTATAAAGAGGTCTTGCATGGAGAGGTCTTGCGACAACGATAGGCAGCGCGAAAGGCGGCATGAAAGGCGGCATGAAAGGCGGCATAGGAGAAACGCGGCGAAATGAATAGACGCCAATGGGTTCTGTTCTCTATCTTAAACGACATACTCATCATCAACCTCGCCATTATCGGAGCGTTTCTAATCCGTTTCGCAGGGAAACTGCCGTACTTTAATTTCCAGGCGTATACGAGCCTCGCCGTCTTTATCACGATTGTAAGCATCGTCGCGCTATACATCTACGACCTCTACGATGTCGAGACGGCCGGCGACGGCTGGGATATCGTCGCGGGCGTAACCAAAGCGGTGACCCTCGCGCTCGTCCTCAACGTCTTCTTGACCTTCTTCAGCGGGTTTTTCTCGTTCCCGCGTCCGGTATTTATCATCTCGTGGCTGCTCCAGATTATTCTGCTGAGCGGCTGGCGTTTCGCGGCGACTAGGGCGCTGAAGATAAAGTGGCCCACGCAGCGCGTCCTCATAGTCGGCCACGGCGAGCCCGCTTTCGAAGTCGTAAACGAACTCCAATCCCGGTCGGCCTGGGGATATGAGGTAATCGGAACGATATGTCCGGATTCCGGCCATGTCGGGCAAGCGTTCGAGGGCGTCGAGGTTTTAGGGACGCTCGATGACCTGGTGCCGCTGATCCGTTCGCGCGGAGTCGATCGCGTCATTATAACGTCACCCGTCGCCCACCGCGAGATGCTCGAGGAGCTGGCGTACTCGTCGGCGACGGACGTAAAGCTCGAGGTGATACCGGAGCTTTACGAGATCTACATAGGCCGGGTCGACCACACCCTTATAAGCGACATACCGCTCGTACAGCTGACCAGAGAGCCGGCGCCGGACTGGGTCTACGCGCTCAAGCGGCTCTTAGACATTGCCGGGGCGGTCGCCGCGCTCGTCGTCGCCTCGCCGGTAATGCTCGTCGCGGCAATCGCGGTGAAGCTCTCATCGCCCGGGCCGCTCATCTACAAACAGGTTCGCGTAGGCAAGCGCGAGAAACCCTTTGATGTCTACAAGTTTCGCACGATGGTCGAGAATGCCGAGGCCGTGTCCGGGCCGGTGTTCGCGACCGAAGACGACCCCCGGATTACGCCGGTCGGGCGCTTTCTGAGAAGATATCGAATCGACGAGTTCGCGCAGCTCATAAATATTCTAAAAGGCGAGATGAGCTTTGTCGGCCCGCGGCCCGAGCGCCCGTTCTTCGTCGAGCGGTTCAAAGAGGAGATATCGGGCTACGGCGAGCGCTTCAAGGTAAAGCCGGGCGTGACCGGCCTGGCCCAGATAAACGGCAGTTATACGACGAACCCGCGGAACAAGCTCAAGTACGACCTCATCTACATCTATCACCAGTCGTTATTCCTGGATTTGAAGATTGCCCTGGAGACGGTAAAGGTGCTGTTGACGGGGCGCGGCGCGCGGTAGACGCCGGACTAGGCTTCTTCTAGACTGCGATAACGCTTAATGGTATGTTAAAGATGTCGGCCGACGGCCCTTGCGGTAGCCGTGACCGGCGTCGCGTATCCACCGCGAATTACTTGACTTAAACGATACAGGAGCACAGGTTAGAGTATGAGCAAGAACAGAAAAAAAGTAGGCCAAGCCCCTCTTCCCGCACAGTTGGACACATGGGTATTTTACAGCTTTTTAGCGATAGCGATTACGCTGCCGCTCGCGATGTCGCGTATAACCTTCGATCAGTTCGATATCGCCAAGATATTCACGCTGCGACTGCTCACCCTGGCGGCGCTGGCGTTTTGGGTCGGGAAGATGCTCACCGCGCGCGACCCCGAGTTTCGCTGGACCAAACTCGATTTTGTCCTCGTCGGCTTTTTGCTGCTCGTCTTTGTCTCAACCGTGACCTCGATACACTTTCCGACGGCGGTTCACGGCAAGTTCAAGCGCTACGAGGGTCTGCTGACCTTTCTAAATTACGGCATCCTCTACCTGCTGGCGTTGCAGACCTTCCGCGGTTTCGACCGGCTGTCCGCACTGAGCAAGACCTTGACCTATACCGGGGCGGTCGTCGCGTTCTACGGCGTCATGCAGTATATGGGCCTTGATGTTTTCAGCTGGGCGACGCTCCCCTTCGAGGAGAGGCGGAGCTTTTCCACCTTTGGCAATCCCAATCTGTTAGGCGGCTTCCTCGTTATCGTCACACCTATCGCGCTCGCGGAATTCTTGCGGGCAAAAGACCTCAAAGGCAACCTGCTGATGGGCGCGAGCCTCTTTTTGATATTGCTCTGCCTTTTGACCGCGTTCACGCGCGGTGCGTGGGTTGGCGCCGCGGTCGCATTCCTGTTCTTCGCGGTCGTCGCGGCCAAGGCGATTATCGCGCGGCCAAAAAAGCTCATCTTCGTCGGCGCGGCGTTTATAGGGATTTTCCTGGTCATCGCGGGTTATTCCGCGGTCGCCGGCCACGAGGTCATGAACCTGGTCAAGCGCGTCCAGTCGATGACCCAGATAACCGAGGGGAGCGCGGGTTCTCGTCTCGAGATATGGAAGGCCGGTTGGAGCATGGTCGAGGAAGACCCGATTCTCGGTCTCGGCCCCGACACTTTCAGGCTCGGCTCGGAGCGCTATGAGACGTTCGAGTATGTGCGGATGAACGCCGGGCGTTCTGTTGCGGACAATGCGCACAACTGGATAATCCAGCTCGCGGCGGGCGTCGGCATACCGGCGACCCTGCTGTTCCTGCTGTTCTTTGTGCTTGTCGTGGTTTTAAGCGTGCGCTATCTGCGAAAGCGCGATAGCGAGGAGCGCCTGGTCTACGCCGGCCTGACCGCGGCGATCGTCGGCTATTTGGTGCACCTTGCTTTCGGTGTCAGCATATCGGGCAGCACCACGATCTTCTGGCTCATCATGGGGGCGCTGATGGCTTCTGTGGGCAAGGTTAGGGTCGCCGCGATTGTACCCCGGACAAACAGCGACATCTATTCGAAGGCCGCTATGGGCGCCCTCGCGCTCGTCGCGCTCGTCTCGGCATATTTCGGCGTGACGATGTACGTCGCCGATTTCCATTACGCGAACGCGCTTAAGTCGGCCGGCAACGGTCAATACAATGAAGCGATTGCCTGCTTCGAAAAAGCGATTATCCTTTATAAAAACGGCAGGTATTACGATGGGTACGGCATGTTCCTCGAGCAACTGGGAATGTCTCCGAACAATAGAAGCATACTCGACAAGGCGATAGCGATATATGAAGAAGGAGTATTCCAGGAGCCGCTCGAAGCGGACCACTATATATTCCTGGCGAGCGCTTACAGTAAAATCGCGTCGACTCCGGACGACCCCGCACTCGATCTCGCTGAGCAAGAGCTTATGAGGGCCATAGCTATCAGGCCGAACGCGTTCTCGGCGCGCTTGCTCCTTGCCAACATATATAACTACAGGGCAAAACATGTCGAGTCCATCGAGCTTCTCGATTTCGTTTTAAAGGTCGAGCCGGGCAATGAGACCGGTCTTCGTCTCTTGGCCCAGGGCCAAAAGGCCGTTGGCGAGAGCGAGAAGGCCAGGGCCGCGTATGAGAGGCTCTTAGCCGTCAAGCCCGACGATGCCGAAGCCAAAGCCGCGCTTCAGGAGCCGGCAAAGTAGCCCCAAAGTAACTATATCTCGCGCAACCCCGACGTCTCTATGGCGACCCCGGCGGACTACGGCCTTAATAAGCAGTGAATTGATTCGAAACTACAGAATTATGTTTGCCGTAGACAAACGCGCGTCTGTTAGGTAGAATTCAAGAGAAAGTTCTCATAATCACAAAGTATTGTGAGCGAAAGAGCATCTCGACCGATAGGAGCAGACGAAAAGCGTGAAAAAACATAAATTACCCCAAACGACAATAGCACGCTTGCCCGTGTATTTGCGCTCCCTCGTAATGCTGGCGAATAAAGGGGAACGGATAGTATCCTCGGAGGGCTTGGCCCAGATAGCCGGGACCAACGCCGCCCAGCTTCGCAAAGACCTCTCGTACCTCGGCGAGTTCGGCACGCGCGGCGTGGGCTATGAGGTAGACCAGCTCGTAAACGAGGTCTCGAAATGGCTCGGGTTATTGCGCGACCGTACCGTCATCATAGTAGGTCTTGGCAGATTAGGCGGCGCGCTCGTCGGGTACCAGGGTTTTTCGCAAAAAGGCTTTAAGGTGGTAGGCGCGTTCGACCGTGACCCGGCGATAATCGGCAAGAAAGTCGACGGTCTTCAAGTCCAACATATCAATGAGATCAATGATTTTGCGCGCAACCTTCCCGGCGGTGTCGATATCGGCATAATCGCCACCCAGGCGCCGTCCGCCCAGGGTGTGGCCAACAAGATGGTCGAAGCCGGGGTGCGCGCGATAATCAATTTCGCGCCTATAACCATCGACGTCCCCGACGGGGTCGTCCTCCGCCAGGTCGATCTCTCGGTCGAGCTGCAGATACTCTCGTATTATCTGCAGAAGCGATAGCGCCAACGGGTAGCCGCCGCGACACTGCGCCCCATGTCCTTATTTGCACCGAGAACTATTTTACCCCACGATTGACCCTTGATATCCGCTGGATTATGGCTGCGCGCTCCTGTATTCTTGAATAGATATGGAGACCCAAAAATCGGACGCCATGGCCAATAAGATAAAATCGGACCTCGATGAGACGAAAGAGCGCCTCGCGGTCTATGCTTTCTCCGACCACCGGCTGCTGGCGGAAGCGGAGCGTTCAATAATCGATACGCCGGTCGCGGCATTGCTCTTTGTCACGGCTAGCATGGGGAGATACCGTTCGGATGAGCTGGTCCCGGCCGGCGCCGGGCTCGAGCTGTTGCGCATGGCGGTGGCGGCGCATTATCCCGATGAAGTAAACATCGCGGACGGTCGGCAGGCATTTCGCCTCATAAGCGCGGACTATTTTTACGCGCGCGCCATATTTGTCGCCGGCGCGCTCGACAATGGCAGGGTAATCGAGTACATGGTCCAGGCGATAGCGGATGTGGCGGCCGAGCATGTTCGTAGACGCGAGCCGGACGTCGACGACGGTGCGGCCGGCGGTAAACACGCGAGCCTCTTTAAGGCCGCGGTGGCCATAGGGGCCCTGTTATCGGATTGCCCGGCCTCGGTACTAGCTCCGCTCGACGTTTACGCCGAGGCTTTGAGTCGCATCGATGAGGCGGTGCTCAGCGACGAAAACGGCGAGAAGGTCGGCGGCAAACCGCGGGGCGGTGAGTCTTTGGCGGAGCTTAGGGCGCGCGCATTCTTGGGTCTCGCCGCTTTCCCGTTACCCCTGTCGCGCTTGCTCGAAGGGCTTGCCTATGAGTAAAACCTACCCGATTCCGCCGCATATTCTTCAAGATTTGGCGGTGGTCGAAAATGAACTCAACAAGGCGGTTTCGGCGGCCGACGGTGTTCTGGCAGAGGCGTCCACAGCCACCCTCAAAGCCGGCGGCAAAAGGCTCCGCCCGGCGCTCGTTTTGATCTCCGGGATGGTCGGCGCATACGACCTTAAGGCGTTTTTGCCTGCCGCGGTCGCCTCGGAACTTATCCACATGGCGTCGCTCATCCACGACGACATCTTGGACGACGCCAAGACACGACGGGGTTTTCCGACGGTGTACTCGTTGTGGGGGGAACGCACTGCCGTAGCGGCCGGGGATTTTCTCTTTGCGACGGCGTTCAAGATATTGGCGCGATCGGAGATGCGCTCGGTCGAGATAATGGTAAAAGCGGCGCTCGATTTGACGCTTGGCGAATTCGACCAAATGGTGACGGCGCATGTCGTCGAGCAATCGTTCGATGATTATTTGCGGAAGGCGAAGCGCAAGACGGCGGCGCTTTTTACGGCGTGCTGCCAAGCCGGCTCTTACTTGTCGGGGGCGCCCGCCGCTGAAATCGACGCGCTCTCACGCTACGGCGAGAACCTCGGCGTGGCTTTTCAGATATATGACGACGTGCTCGATGTGGCGGGCGGCGCGGAAACCGGAAAAGCGCTCGGGGTCGACGTACGCGACGGCACGGTGACGGTACCGGTACTCTACGCCCTGGAGTATTTTGGCCGCGACAGCCGCTTTGCCGAACTCGTCGCGACGCAAAACCCGAGCGACGAAGAGGTGCGCGAAGCGATTTCGCTTATCGGGCGGAGCGACGCGATAACGAGGACGAAAGAGACGGCGCGTTCCTACGTAGACGATGCGATTCGCGCGCTCGGCGAGTTGACCAACGCCGAGGCGGTAGCGGTCTTTACCGGTATCGGCGAGTTTGTCGTCGACAGGTACCACTAGCGTGGACGGAAGCGTAGCTCAGCTCTTTAGGGCTGATTGTCAGGGCTAAAGCCCTGAGCTACGAGGAGGCGCTATCCGGTATCAATTGTGAACCGATAATAGTCAACTATAGAGGTGAGGCATGCTTTTAAAAGCGCAATGGGTACTACCGATAAGCAAGAAACCGATTGAAGACGGGGCGGTCGTAGTCGAGGGCTCGAAGATAAAAGCCGTCGGCAAGTACAAGCGTCTCTTGGGCAAATTTCCAGACGAGGAAGTAGTCGATTTCGGCAAGGCGATAATCTTGCCGGGCTTCGTCGACCTCCACACGCATTTGGAATATAGCATCTTCCGGGGGCTCTTGGACGACTTGAGCTACGCGGATTGGAAGATACAGTTGACCAAGAAGAGCGGAGCCTTAAGGAAAGGTGATTGGGAACTCTCGGCATATATCGGCGCGCTCGAGTCGCTCCAGTCGGGCATTACGACTATCGCCGATATCACCGGCTCCGGCGCGAGTTTACGGGCCGCAAAAGACGCCGGCCTGCGGGGGCTCATCTATTACGAGGTGGCCGACATGGACCACACCAAGGTGCCCGAGATAATCGCTGAAGCCGAAAAGACTATCGCCCGGTGGGCCGATAAGGTATCCGGGACCAACCTCACCATAGGGCTCGCGCCGCATTCGCCATACACCGTCTCACCGCCGCTCTATAAGAAGGCGTCCGAATGGGCGCGCCGGAACAAGCTTAAGATCTGCACCCACCTCGCCGGCTCCAAAGCGGAGTACGATTTTGTAAAGTTCGGCTCGGGTGTTCTGCCAAACGAATATTGGGACTTGGTCGGCTGGGGTGATATTTTGTGGCAGCCTACCGGTGTGAGCCCGGTGAAGTATTTGGAGGAGTGGGGCGTCTTCGACGGCGGTGAAGTGCTGGCGGTACATTGCGTTCAAGTCAACGAGGCCGACATCGATATTTTGAAGAAATATAATGTCGCGGTCGCGCACTGCCCGCGCTGCAACGCCAAGCTCGGAATGGGGATTGCGCCGCTTCCCGGTTTCGCACAGCGCAACCTCAAGGTGGGCCTCGGCACCGACAGCCCGGCCAGCAACAACACGATGGATATCTTCGATGAGATGAGGATAGGCGTTTTGCTGCAGCGCGGTATCAAGGGCTCTTTCGACTTTACCGCTGAGGATTTTGTCCGCATGGCGACGCTCGGCGGCGCCGAGGCTATCAATATGGAGCATGAGGTCGGCTCACTCGACCCCGGGAAGCAGGCGGATATAGCGGTGGTAGACATGTCGCATAGCCACCAGACACCGGCTCGCGAACCCTATTCGGCGCTGGTGTATACGGCAAACCAGGAGAATGTGATGTTGACCATGGTGGCCGGCAAAATACTCTACCGGGATGGCGTTTACGCGACGCTCGATGAGCAAGCGATACTTAAAAAGTCCGAGCCTATCCGCAAGCGGCTAAAGCTGGAACGAGAGGGTTAAGCGCGATTTATGTTTCGGCGGCGGTTTGCGCGGGACACGGGCGCTTTTTTTGGGCGGGGCACATCCCATGCGCTTAAAAGCCCTAGCATACCTGCGAAAACTACCGATTGTGCAGTAAGGAAATATTGTACACTTTTTTCACAAGTGGCTCGAAATAGTTGCTTCATTGACGACAAGGCGCTATCATTAAAAATTGGCGGCACAAATTTCTTGCCGCCCATAGCTCGGCGCCGATTGTTGAGCGCCGATGCTGTTTTAGCTAGCAGAAAGGAGGGTAACTCGATGGGAGACGATTTCTTTGAGGATCAGCCAGTCGAGGCTCCCAGTGAGAAGAAAACTCCTCAAAAGAAAAGCGGTTCCGCTAAGAAAGCGCAGGCGAGCAAAGCTACCGGCACCGGTGGCGGCGCGCAGGACAATCCCGCTGTCGAGACTGGGATACCTCAGTCCGTAGATTTGGTGTGGACAGTCGCGTTTGTGGTAGTCGCTTTTGTAGCGGGATTTTTTATCCGCGGGGTATTCATGCCCGCGACCACGGCGTCACCGGGTTTGAGCGAGACGTTCAACACCGCGCCCGGCGCGCAGGGCATGCCGCAGGGCGGGCAAAGCGCTCCGGCGTTAAGCGAAGACCAGGTGCAGCAGGGCATTCCGCAAGGCCATCCGGATATTGGCGGAGAGACGACGCCGTCCGGCGCCGCGCCCGACGGGTTTATGCCGCCCGGCGGTAAAGGCGGCATGGGCGACGTCAAGAGCGATGTGCCGGCAACCGGAGACTTATCGGGCGATGGACAGTCGGTAGAGGTTCCGCCGGACAAGAAAGACGGGAGTCCATAGGCGGAACGACCCGCTTATGGGTATTTGAACGACAAACAATAAGTGGATTCTGCCGCCGAATGGGTTTAATTTCAGCGCGATCTTTGCTAAACTTAGAAGGTGACAGGCAGTATGCTGAAAGCAAAAACCGGCGGAAACAGCGTGCGCTGTTTCCGCCGTCTTGCTTAGGCAATTAAGATGTAAGGAGAAGGCGAAAGTGCTTCTAGACAAGAAGAGAGTCAAGACGTTTACGAAGGTCGGCGCGGTTTTCATTGCTCTCACGTTTATCTTGGCGTATATCCCGATGATAACAGGGGTCATGGATCCGGCCGCAAACACTCCGGCGGCTCAGAGTCAGAGCCAAGCTAATGCGGCGGCGCGGATTGCGGCTTTGGAAAAGACCGTCGAGGCGAACCCGAAAGACCTCGCTAACTTGATATCGCTCGGAAACGCTTACCACGGCCAGAAGATACACGATAAAGCGATAGACGCCTATTCGAGGGCGCTCGAAATCGACCCCAAGAACGTCGATGTGCGGATTGACAGGGCGACCAACTATTTCTATTCGGGCCAGGTTGAGACGGCGACCGCGGAGGGGTTAAAGGGAATCGAACTCGACCCTAAACACGCCAACGCTCGCTTTAATTTAGGCATATACTACAGTGCCCAAGGGAAAAACAAAGAGGCCATCGAGTCCTTTAAGGCCTATGTAAAGCTGGAGCCCAAAGGTGAAGGCGCGGCTAGGGCTAAGGCTCAAATCGAGGTCTTAGAGAAGGCCGCGAAGTAAGTTATGGCAAAGTACAAGATCCACCCGATTGTGGTCGGTAGCAAGGTCATCGATAAGGGTATCATGACCTACCAGCATAATTACGGCACCGAGTTTCATATCCCGGTATACGTATGGTATCTCGAAGGCGGCGACAAGAAGGTCCTGGTCGATACCGCGCTGATGGGTGTTCTCCCGTCGAAAGAGCGAGAAGAACGCATCGGCGGGAAGATACACACCTTCGAAGAGGGTCTGGCTAAGTGGGGCCTCAAGCCGGAGGAGATAGACATCGTCATACACACGCATCTCCACAACGACCACTGCGAAAACGATATCAAGTGCGCGAACGCGAAATTCTATATCCACAAACTCGAATTGGAGCGGATTCACGACCCCAAACCGCTTGATTTCCGCTATGAACTCGAGTTCATCGAAGGAATCGAGGCCGCGGGAAAAATAGTCGTCGTAGACGGTGACGAGATGGAGATTGTCGAGGGCGTGCGCGTAATACATACGCCTTCGCACACCCCGGGTTCGCTGACCATCCTGGTCGACACCGAAGAGGGCCTTGCGGCAATCACGGGGTTCTGCGTCATCAATGAGAACTTCGACCCGCCGCCGGTGATAAAAGCGATGGAGATGGAGGTCTTGGCGCCGGGCGTTCATGTCAACGCTTATGACGCCTACGAGCAGGTAATACGCGTGCGCGACCTCGCCGACATAATATTGCCGCTCCACGAGCCGAGCTTCTCCTCGGTCGACACGATCGGATAGAAGAGACGGCCGCAAAGCATAAAGAAACGCCGGCATCCGCCGGCTTTTTTTATGTTAGGCACCTAGTATATTCTTCAACCGCAGGGCGTTTTTGACTGCATAACCTTGCGCGTCGTTGTTGAAGTATACGAAGACCTCCAACTGCTGCTCCGCAAACTGTTCGATGAGCCTAGCCCACTTGTTAAGCTCGCCCTCGGAGTATTCTGAACCGTAGAGGACTCTGCCGCCATGCAGTCGTATATAGGCGAAGGGCGCGGTCGTCTCTAGCGAGGTCGACCAGGAGGGTGCGTCAGAGATGCAGAAAGCAAGGCCCTTGTCTCTAAGGAGCCGGTAAACATCCCCGCATAGCCAGCTGTCGTGGCGAAATTCGAAGGCGTATTGGTAGCCGGGGGGTAGCGATGCCGTGAAATCGGCGAAGCGCTCCAGGTTTAGATGCCAGTTAGCGGGTAGCTGGAAGAGAATCGGCCCGAGTTTAGTCCCGAGCCCGCGAGCATTGTCCAGCACCCTGCGAACCGCGTCTTCGGTGCCGCTAAGTTTCTTGAATTGTGTTATGTAACGGCTTGCCTTAACGGCGAAGGTAAAATCGTCCGGCGTTGCCGTCGACCAGTTGGCGAAGGTCTCTCTTTCGGGTAGGCGGTAGAAAGAGTTGTTTATCTCGACTGTCGAGAAGTGCTCCGCATAAAAGGCCAACCAATAGCGCGGCATAACGCCGCGCGGATAGAAGGAATCCTGCCAGTGGCGGTAGCTCCAACCGGATGTCCCGATATGAAGTTTCTTGCGCGTGTACTCATCGTGCACTATGGTCTCCGCTGTCGCGGTATTCCCCGCATATTGTTCTTACCCATATCTCATCGCGGAGTTCGCGATGTTGTATAACCACAGGTCTGCCAGGTCGTAGCGCTGCGCGATTCGATGTTTTTTGCCACTGTTGCCCGTGATGGCAGTTTAACCCTCAGTTAGAAGGGTATTAAGTAGCGGAATGTGGGATTTATCTTAGGCATCGATGTGGGAGAAGCAGGAGCCGGGCTCTAACGCCTACACGAGGCTAGAAGTCAGCGTAGAGCCCGTCTACTGAGGGAGCGCGCTTTGTATCGTATAGGGATTGTGACGAGCACCTTCGAGACCGACGGCACGGCCAGGGACCTCTTCGAAGCTGCAGCGCGTGTTGCAGAGGCGAAGGTCGTCGACCCCATCGAGTTCTCGGTAGAGCTTGACGGGCGCCGCGCGATAAAAATCGGTGCGCTTGAAGGCACCTATTTCGATTCTCTGGTGGTGCGGGGGCTCGATTTTCGCGGTGATACCGACTTCCAGTTTGAGATTTTCGAGCAGCTCGACAAGGCGGGGGTCATCATCGTCAACTCGCCGGCTGCCCTGCAGATCGCCGAGAGTAAGTTCTTGACCAGCTATATGCTTCAGGAGCACGGCCTTCCGGTGCCGACCGGTATAATCGCTCAGACGATGGAATATGCCGAGGGATTTCTGAGCGCGCACGATGATGTCATTGTGAAGCCGATATACGGATTTCAGGGCTACGGGGTCATCCGGGTCAATAGCTCTGCCCGCAGTGCCGGGGCGCGGGTTAAGCGTATTCTCGATGAGCACAAGGTAATATACCTCCAAGAATACATATCAAACCCCGGGCGCGACATCCGTGCGTTTGTCGTCGGCGGCGAAGTCGTCGCATCTATTTACCGGCCGGGACGTCGCCAAAGACATCATAGAACATATATTACGCCGGCTTGAAGGCATGCATACCGCGTACAACCGGCCGGATGCTAAATAGAGACCGGATGTTTTAGCTTGGCAATGGTGATATCCTCAAAGCTTTCCAGCACTCCAAGTTATTTTTAAATATTTTTGTGATTTGGCGATTGACTGATGAAAAAAGGGGTAAAAGAAAGATGGTGAGATGTAAAGCAGGCAATGTACTACACGAAACCATAAGGAATTAGGCTGGCTTGAGCTGGGAACATGAGTCGGGAGAGACGGTCTTGAGTCCACAAACGGGAGGTGAAAGGTATGGCCAAAGAAAAAGGTAAGATGACGGTGAGCGAGGCAGGTCGCAAAGGCGGGATGACTACATCCAAGAAATATGGCCCGGAATTCTACGAAGAAATCGGTAAAAAGGGTGGCGAGACCACCTCGAAGAAATATGGCCCGGAATTTTACGAAGAAATAGGCCACAAGGGCGGCCAAAAAGTAAAGAGACTAATCGAAGAAGGTAAGAAGAGAGCCTAGCTGACACGACCCCGCTCAGAAGGGCAGCGAATCGCTGCCCTTTTTTAGTGGTGCGCCCGTTTTAGTGGTGCGCCCGGCGGGGCGCACGTATCCGATGGCCCTGACTTGAAGTGGTTTTCAAGGGTAGGTTAAAGGGTCTGACTCTTGGGTAGAACTTTGAAGAACGGATGCAATCTATTCGGTACCGGGGCAAGACCCTGCGGGAGGTGAGGACGGTGCCGGAAGACATGGCAAATAAGGCGGACCGGGCGGAGCGGGAAGAGGCGGAAGAGCGGGCCGATAAAGGTAAGATGACGGTGAGCGAGGCCGGCCGAAAAGGCGGCAAGGCTACATCCGAAAAATATGGGCGGCAATTTTTCGAGGAGATAGGCGAAAAGGGCGGAAAGATAGGGGGGCCCAAAGGCGGGAGAGCGACTAAAGAGAAGTACGGGCACGGGTTCTATGAGGAGATAGGCCACAAAGGCGGACAAGCGGTGAAGCGCTTGATTGAGGAGGGAAAGAAAGCGGAGGAATAATTCCTTTGCGTCGATTTAGCTCACGATTCTCAGCTGCGATTACGTCTTTTAAACCTCGCGGTCTGCGGCAGTTGCAGTTTAAGAGGTTTGTACACGGGGTACAAAACAAGTGCCAACGGCTTATCCTAAAGGAGGTGACGCAGATGGCGGAGGAAAAAGGCAAGATGACGGTGAGCGAAGCGGGCCGCAAAGGCGGAAAGACAACCGCTAAAAAATATGGACGTGAGTTTTACGAAGAGATCGGCCACAAGGGCGGTCAGAAGGTTAAGGAGTTAATCGAGCGCGGCAAACAAGCGTCACGCTAAGCCTACCCGATATCTTTCGCGTATGATACGTTAGGAGCGGCAGCGAGCGCGCTGCCGCTCCTAATTATTTTCCGGCGACGTTCGGGCGCACAGCGCCCGGCGTTTGCGAGCATGGAGTGCTTGCCTTGTTTCGTCGGGCAGACATCTAAGTGTTTCGTGTTTAGAGAGGTCTTCGCCAGGGTATTTAATGCCCGAAAGGGGGCGACGTTTGTGTCTGATGAAAAAGGTAAAATGACGGTGAGCGAGGCGGGCCGCAAAGGCGGCCACACTACCTCGAAGAAGTACGGCCATGAGTTTTACGAAGAGATAGGCCACAAGGGCGGCAAGAAAGGCGGCCAGACGACCAAGGAGAAGTACGGCCATGAGTTTTACGAGGAGATCGGCCACAAGGGCGGCCAAAAAGTCAAGAGTTTGATAGAGAAGGGCAAAAAGGCTATGTAGGGCCGCCGTTCAGGGCTAAAGCCCTGAGCTACTATAAGGTGAGGCATGTTTAAAGACAGAGTCGACGCGGGTCGGAAACTCGCCATGAAGCTGCTCGAATACAAAGATACCGACGCGGTCGTATTAGCGATTCCGCGAGGCGGAGTCGTTGTCGGCTATGAGGTCGCTCAGGCGCTCAACCTCAAGCTGGATGTAGTTATCCCGAGAAAGATCGGCGCCCCCGGCAACCCCGAGCTGGCCATAGGGGCGGTGCTCTCTCGCGACCATCCGATGATAAACCGGACGCTAGTCTCGCAGCTGAATATCCCCGCTTCCTATATCGAGCAAGAGATAGACAATCAGCTCCGAGAGATAGAGCGCAGGCGTCAACTCTACGTGGGCGCCCGCCCGCCCCACGGGGTTCAGAGCCGGGTCGTTCTGCTCGTCGATGACGGGCTGGCCACCGGATATACGGCGCTCGCGGCTATCCGAGCCGTCAAGCAAGAAGACCCCGGCGCGCTTGTGCTCGCGGTGCCGGTCGCACCGCGCGACACCTATGAGATGCTCAAAAAAGAGGTGGACGAGATAGTCTGCGTCGAGGTCCACGAGCGATTCTTCGCGGTAGGCCAGTTCTATGAGGTCTTTGAGCAGACGACCGATGCGGAAGTCACTGAAATACTAAGCGAACATCGTTAATCTAATGTTTGATTGTAAAGCGCTTGCTTTTTACATAGAATGATATGAGCGGCAAAGTTTAAGGCAGCGCTTGTTTGGGAAAAATAATTGGCGCGATGACTTTTCGTAATAAATCGCCTTTATGTTTTTTTGTTTGAATAGCGATTTAGCGCTAAATAGCGTCGGAGTTTGGCCGGGCTTTCCGTGTGGTATAAGCGTGTTGAAGCGGTTTAAGGCTTACTATTTTGGAGGTGGCGCGTGGATTTGAAGATCGAGAGCAAAGAAGTCGAAGGTGTAGGCGTTATAATCCTCGAGGGAGAGGTTGACGTATATACCGCTCCAAAGTTGAAGAGCAGGCTCATCGATATCGTCGACGAAGGGAAATTCAATATCATCATCGACCTCCAAAAGGTGGAGTTCATGGATAGCTCGGGTCTGGGCGTGCTGGTCGGCGGTCTCAAGCGCGTTAAGTCCCATCAGGGGTCGATTCTATTGGTCTGCACGCAGGAGAACATCCTGAAGATATTTAGGATTACCGGGCTGGTTAAGGTATTCCCGATTTTCTCGTCTGAAGAAGAAGCTATAAACAGTATCAAAGGGTCGTAATAAGTGGCCCATTTCGACCAACCTACGTTAATCACAATACCGGCCAAGCCGGAGTATGTCAGTGTGGTGCGCCTTGTCGTGGCCGCGTTCGCGGACTTGCTTGACTACGATGGTGATGCCGTCGAAGACATCAAGCTCGCGGTATCCGAGGCTTGCACCAACGCCATTCTGCAGCTCCACAAGCAGGCGCCCCCCGATAAGCATCTGCTGACAATGAGCGCATACATCAAAGACGAGCGCATGCTCATAGACATCATCTATTTTGTCGGCGAAGAGGCGGGCGCCGAGTTCGCGAGCCGCCAACTCCATGAACGTGATTTAGGGATGAGCATACTCGTGAGCATTATGGATAAAGTAGAGATCGCGAGGGCGAGCCCGGACGGCGTCATCATAAGGCTTACGAAGAATGTCCCGGCCCGGCTCCCCGAATAACGCGCTGCCCATAACACCCTCAGAGCCCTAGACTTCGACGAGTGCGGTTGTTACTATGTTTTTTAGAGGAAGTATATGTTTTTAGGTTTAGGACCGACTGAATTAATATTCATATTGGCTCTTGCGTTGATTGTCTTTGGACCGAAGAGGTTGCCGGAGATGGCTAGGTCGTTGGGTAAAGCTCTGCAGGAGTTGAAGAAGGCATCTCAAGGGATTCGAACCGCGGTTCAAAAAGATCTGGTCGAGCCTATCAGCACTCTGGGCAAAGAAGACAAAGGGGATAGCGAGTCGGCTTAATCCCCGGCGCGTTCACTGTTGTCACGGTTTGGAGGTATAGTGTTTGAGCGACGTTGAGATGTCCTTCTTGGAACACCTGGATGAATTTCGGCGCAGGCTGATATCGTCCGTCTTGGTATTGGTAGTCGCGACGCTTGCCTGCTATCTCTTTTTTGAACCGATACTCGATTTCATCAAGTCGCCGCTGCCGGACGAGTTAAAGGACTTGCAGTTTACAGTCTTCGGTTTCATGCAGGTCTTTATGGTCCGGTTCAAACTGGCGATTATCGGCGGCTTTATCCTTACTTCACCATACATCATATACCAGGTACTCGCGTTTTTCGCGCCGGCTTTCCAGGAGAAAGAGCGAAAATACGTCTTCACGATATTGCCGGTTATGGTCACGCTCTTCTTTTCCGGTGTGGCCTTCGCTTTCTACGTAGTCCTGCCCGCCGCGATAACCTGGCTCTACGGCCAGGGTCAGGGCCAGCTCGAATTCCTCATGAAGGCCGACGATTATATCGGGTTCGTCTCGCTCTTTCTGATATCTTTCGGGGTGGTCTTTGAGGCCCCGCTCGTCATTGTGCTCTTGATAAAGCTCGGGATAGTCGAGCGCCGCAAACTCCGCGAGAATTGGCGAATCGTCTACGTGGCGAGCTTCGTCATCGCGGCGATTGCGACCCCGGATTGGAGTATCGTCAGCATGAGCATACTCGGCGTCGTCCTGGTACTTCTCTTTGAGCTGAGCATGTTGTTTACACGGTGGTTGTAGTGCACGAACTCGGGCTGACCCAGAGTATTCTCGAGATAGCGTTGGAAAACGCCGCCAAAAACAACGCAAGCCGCATCCTTAAAGTCAAAGTCGTGGCGGGTGATTTAACGGGCGTCATCGACGATTCGCTCCGGTTCTACTTCGATTATTTGGCGCGCGGCACCGCGGCGGAGGGAGCGGAACTCGCAATCGACCACCCACCGGTTATAATAAAATGCGCGGCGTGCGGGGGAGAGAGCCGGGTCGGCGGGGAGCAGGCCTTTGCCTGCCCCGAGTGCGCCGCGCTCACGGTCGAACTACTCTCGGGCCGCGAGTTCTATGTCGACTCTATTGAGATTGAATAGTAAAGAGGGGGACGTTGCTACGGATATTACGGATTCTTTTGTCTTTTGCGCATCGCACCGCTCTTAGTTGCGTAACCGTATAAGAGACGAGAAAGGACCTCTCTTGGAGATAAAAATAATGCAGGACGTTCTCGCCGCCAATGAGAACACGGCGGAAGAGAACGCCAAGCTCTTTAGGGATAAGCGCGTATTGGCTGTAAACCTTATGGCCTCGCCGGGCGCGGGTAAGACGAGCTTTATTTTGCGCACGATAGCCGCTTTGCGCGACGCGTACAACATAGCGGTCATCGAGGGAGACCTCGCCTCCAAAGTAGACGCCGAAAAGATAAAGGCGCAGGGGATACCGAGCATCCAGATAAACACGGGCGGCGGCTGCCACCTCGAAGCGAGCATGATACGCCAGGCGGCGGACTGCCTCGACCTCGACGACGTAGACCTCCTTATCATCGAAAACGTCGGGAACCTGGTCTGCCCGGCTGATTTTACCCTGGGCGAGTCGGCGCGGGTCTTAATACTCTCGGTCCCCGAGGGTGACGACAAGCCGCACAAATACCCGTTCATCTTCAAGGGGTGCGACATCTTGATAGTAAACAAGGTTGATATGCTGGAGCTGACCGATTTTAGCATGGAGCGCCTCGAAAACGTCGTCTCAAGCCTCAACCCCGATGTCAAAACAGTACCGCTCTCCTGCCGTACCGGCGACGGTTTCGATGTGTGGCTCAGCTGGATAAAAGAGCGCTTGGCGGATAGCCGCTCGCGAATGTAGCTCAGACTCGCTCGGGGCTTTAGCCCTGAAAAGAGCGGTCTTTAGTATGCGCCCGTCATCCGCCAACCCCTCCGGTCACAACTTATGATTTGGGCCGCGACATCACCTTATTGCCGCTTTCTTAAAAAAAAGCTATAATTGTTATGTTAATATGTTATTTACCCTGTAATACCGGGCTTTTTTTGAAAGGACAGTTGTGAGCGAGCCGATACGTTTAACGCAATACGCGACGAAGAGCGGTTGAGCCGCCAAGATGGGTCCGGGGGACCTCAAACAGGCGCTAAGCTGGCTGCCGCCGGAGGAGGCCGAGGAGTTGCTCGTCGGCTTCGATACCTCCGATGACGCCGCCGTTTATAAATTCGACGACACCTACGCGCTTCTGCAGACGGTCGACTTTTTTCCGCCTGTCGTCGACACGCCGTACCTTTTTGGGCAGATATCCGCGGCGAACGCGCTAAGCGACATCTACGCGATGGGCGGGAGACCGCTGACCGCGCTAAATCTTGCGGCGTTCCCGTGCAGCCTCGGCCTCGACCACCTCGGAGAGATACTCAAGGGCGGGCACGACAAGGTCAAAGAGTCGGGCGCGGTCATCGTCGGCGGGCATACGATCCAAGACAACGAGCCGAAATACGGGCTTTCCGTGACCGGCATCGTTCGCTTAGATGAAGTCGTTACCAACAGTAACGTCAAAGCGGGGGATGTTCTCGTATTTACGAAACCGCTCGGCATGGGGATTCTCGCGAGCGCGCTGAAGCGCGGCATAGTCACCGAAGACGACATCATGCCCGCCATCGAGACGGCGGCGACGCTCAACCGCGCGGCGGCGGAAGCGATGATGGAGGTCGGCGTCAACGCTTGCACCGATATCACCGGCTTCGGACTCTTCGGGCACCTGAAAGAGATGATAGCCGTAAACGGGCTTAAAGCGACGATTGAGGCCCAGAAGATTCCGCTCTGGGAGCTGGCGATAGAGATCGCGATAAAGGGGATTATCCCCGGCGGTGCGCGGGACAACCAGGCGTACCTGGGCGACTCGGTTGTCTTCAGGACCAAGACCGCCTACCCGCCCGAGATGCTCTTCGACCCGCAGACCTCCGGAGGCCTGCTCATAAGCGTTCCCGAAGCTAAGCTCCAAGCTCTGCTCGCGGCGCTCGAGGTGCGCGGGGTCGGCACGAGGGCGGTCATCGGCGGAATCGATGAGGGCGCACCCGGCATCATCGAGGTCGTGTAGCTCAACGTCCACGTGAACGCCCAAGCCCATCTTTATTTGAATTTGAAATTTCCGCGAAAAATCTATTTAGTAATTTAGTAAATTAAAAAGTAAAGACCTGACCCCTTTTTCTTTTATTTGAAATTTCCGCTAAAAACCTATTTAATCGTATTAGGTACATTAGGTACATTAATGTTTCACTCGGCGCGAGCCTGCGCCGATGTTACCCGTATACCGATACCGAATCATTTCGACGCTGTGGAGTGAACCTATTTGTCTAAGAATAAATATTTAAGGCAGTTGCCCAAGGTCGACGAGTTCCTCGATTTTCCCAAGGTAAAAGAGTTCTCGGCGACCTATCCCAGACCCCTGGTGGTGGAGGGCGTGCGCAAAGTCATAGACGACAAGCGCGGCCTGATATTGGCCCTCTCCGAAAAGGACCTGGAAGAGTTCGACCTATCGGTAATGTCATACTTGGATGAACTCGAAGCGTGGCTGAGGCGGCAATACGCGCTCAGCCTGAAGCGGCTTATAAACGCGACGGGCGTCGTCATCCACACCAACCTCGGCCGCTCCATATTGAGCAAATCGGCCATCGAGGCGGTCGTAAACGCGGCTTCCAACTATTCGAACCTCGAGTTCGACCTGGAGAAAGGCGCGCGCGGCTCCCGTCACAGCCATATAGAGAAAATCCTGGTCAAGATAACCGGCGCCGAGGCCGGCATGGTCGTCAACAACAACGCCTCAGCGGTCTTTTTGGCGCTGACCGCGCTCGCCGCAGGCAAAGAGGCGATAGTCTCGCGCGGCCAGCTCGTCGAAATCGGCGGCTCGTTTCGCATCCCCGATGTGATGAGCCAGAGCGGGGCGATTATGCGCGAGGTCGGAACGACCAACAAGACCTATATCCGCGATTATCGCGCGGCGCTCACCGATGAGACCGCGCTTTTGCTCAAAGTCCACACCAGCAACTTTAGAATCGTCGGGTTTACGCACGAGCCGTCGCTCGAAGAGCTGGTCGAACTCGGGCGCGAAGTCGGCGTGACCGTCATGGAGGATTTGGGCAGCGGCGTCCTCATCGACCTGTCGCGTTACGGCGTGGAATACGAGCCGACCGTCCAGGAGAGCGTGCGCGCCGGCGTCGACATCATCACCTTCAGCGGCGACAAGCTACTCGGCGGTCCGCAAGCAGGCCTCGTCGTCGGCAAGGCCGAGTACGTCGAACGGATGAAAAAACACCCGCTCGCCCGCGCGGTCCGCGTCGACAAGATGACGCTCGCGGGCATCGAGGCGACCCTCATGGACTACCTCGATATGGACAATATCCGCGCGGTAAACCCGACGCTGCGCATGATAACCTCCCCGGCTGAAGAACTCAAAGCGCGGGCCAAGAAGATAGCGCGGCTGCTCGCCTCGAACCTGGGCGAGACCTTTACCGTCACGACGGAGCCGGAGACTTCGAAGGTCGGCGGCGGCTCGCTCCCGCTTGCCGAGCTTCCCACTACGGTCGTCTCGATTACGAGCACGAAAGCGAGCGCCAACCGCTTAGAAGAGATGCTCCGCGCGAACGAGCCGCCTATCATCGTGCGGATAAAAGAAGACGCGGTCTTGCTCGACCCGCGAACCATCCAAGAGGGCGAAGAGCGCGAGATTCTCGAAGCGCTCAAGCGGGTGGAGGCGAGATGAAACCATTGATTCTGGGAACCGCCGGCCACATCGACCACGGCAAGACGACGCTTGTTAAGGCGCTAACCGGCATCGATACCGATAGGCTCGAAGAAGAGAAGAAGCGCGGTATCTCAATCGAGCTGGGGTTTGCCCAGTTCGAGCTGCCAAGCGGCCAGAAGCTCGGCATCGTCGATGTCCCCGGCCATGAGCGCTTCGTCAAGAATATGCTGGCCGGCGCGACCGGCATAGATATAGTCCTCCTTGTTGTCGCGGCCGACGACTCGGTCATGCCGCAGACCGAGGAGCACCTCGCCATCGTCGACCTTCTCGGTATCAAAGAAGGCGTCATCGCGCTGACCAAGGCCGACATCGTCGACGAGGATTGGCTCCCCTTGGTAGAAGAAGAAATCCGGGGCGTTATCTCAAAGACCAGCCTCAAAGACGCGCCTATCGTGCCGGTCTCGGGCAAGACGGGCATGGGTTTGGAGCAGCTCAAAGAGGTAATCGACGGGATTGCCCGGAACATACTGCCGCGCAAGGACAAAGCCCCGTTTCGCTTGCCCGTAGACCGGGTTTTTACGATGTCGGGCGCGGGAACCGTCGTTACCGGGACGCTATGGTCGGGCGAGATACACCCCGAGGACAAGGTACACGTCTATCCCGCCGACAAAGAGGCACGGGTACGAAATGTGCAGGTACACGGGAGCAAAGAGGGTATCGCTATCGCCGGTCAGCGCGTCGCGCTAAACCTCGTCGGTTTGGAAAAAGACGATATCGAACGCGGCGACGTCGTGCTGGCGCCGGGCTTTCTGACCCCGTCGTTTATGCTCGATGGGCAGTTCAAGCTGCTGGAGAGCGCCCCTAAGGAGCTGAAGAACCGGGCGCGCGTCAGGGTCCACCACGGTACCAGCGAGGTGCTCGGCCGGGTCGTACTGACCGACCGCGAGGTCTTAAAACCCGGGGATACGGCCTTTGTCCAGTTGCGGCTGGAGCAGCCGGTCATCCCGAAATATAACGATAACTTTGTCATCCGCAGCTACTCGCCTGTCCAGACCATAGGCGGCGGCCGGATTCTCGACAGCCACCCCGTGAAGTTTAGGCTGGCTAATAAAGACGATTTCACACACCGCTGCGAGATATTCTTGATTGGGGAGAGCGTCGACGTCATCCGCCTCTACCTTGCCGAAGCAGCCGGTTTTATGACCGAGAAACAACTCTGGGTCCGCTCCGAACTCGATGAGGAGCGCGTGAGGGAAGGCCTCGGCGCGCTCAAGGAGAGCGGGGAAGTCTTCGTGATGACCATCGACAAGAGCGACAACTACATCCTCAAGGACAAGTTCGATGCCCACATCAAGGCGTTCGAGGGTTTCCTCAACGATAATTTCAAGAAAAATCCGCTCAACCCGTGGATGAGCAAGCAGCTTGTCAGGTCGCAGCTTTTCGACTGGATGTCCGACAAGGAGTTCGATGCTTTTGTCGCCCACGCGCAGGCGTCCGGCAAAGTGGTCGTCGATAAAGCCCAGGTCGCTCACGCCAAAGCCCAGGTAACGGTCGGCGCCGAGGATGAAGCGCTCATCGAGAGGCTGACAAAGGCCATCGTCGACGGCGCGTATGGCCCGCCGGAGACGACCTGGTTGGCGAAAGAGTTCGCAGTCGACTTGAAGAAGTTGAATTCGCTTGCCGACCTGCTTACCCGGGAGCATAAGCTCGTCCGTATCGCCCCGAATATGTACTTTGAAGCCGGGCTTGTAGAGAAAGCGAAAGCCGAGATCAAGAAGAATTTCAGCGGCAAGCAGATTAGCCCCGCTGACGTGCGGCAACTCTTTGATACCTCTAGAAAATATGTCATCCCTCTGCTAAACTATTTTGATATGACCGGTGTTACGCGCCGCGTCGGGGACTCGAGGATAGTCCGGTAGACAAAAGTATCGTGTGTAATGTTGTTGCCGTCGGCTGTCGATGAGTTCAACGGCGACCTCTTCTTGGAGGTGGATTGGGCCTGGTGGCTCAGCTGGTCTTCAAAACCAGTCGGCCGGGTTAATCCTCGGTTGGTGGGTTCGATTCCCACGCACCTCCGCCAATACAGGCCATCCGCAAGGGTGGCTTTTTCGATTCCCATCCTATCATAACCAAAACGCCGCACGCTCTTTACAAACGGTTGCGTTTGCCGAAATATAGGTAGTAAGCAAACTTGTCGCACGAAGGGGATTCGATGCGAGAGCTACCGTATAAAAAACTCGCTTTAATATTCGCGGTCATCTGGATGGGGATAGGCTTCTTCGCCCTCGCTTTTTATCTGCTCGGCTTCATCTCCAATATAATCCTGTGGGTAGTCCTCGCCGGGGTGCTCTCGTTTATGCTATATAAGCCGGCGAGGCGGCTTCAGGAGCGTCTGCACCGCTTGCCCTGGGTCTTAGTCGTCGTATTGATATACCTTATTATCATCATCCTGATAGGCGCGGTATCGGCCGGGATAGGGGTCTCTCTTACAGTGGAGACGCAGGGCCTCACGCAAGACTATGCGCGTTTTATCGATTCGATGCGCGATTCCATCCGCTCACTCCAGGCTTTTCTTGAAGGGCTCGGTATCGATGTCAACCTCGATGTGCTCGAAAAACGAGGGCTGGTATTGTTGAGCGAACATGGTGACGTCGTCTTCAATGCTTTTCTCGGCCTGTTGGATAAGTTTTCGTCGGGCATCAGCCAGATATTTCTCATTCTCATTATTAGCCTCTATTTCTTATTGGAGGCGCGCATTATAGCCGAATCGTTCACTAGGGTCGTCCCGGAGCGTTACCGGGAAGAGATGAAACAGCTCGGCCGGGAAATAGGGAGGGTGGTCGGCGGATACACCAAGGGCCAGCTCTTACTCTCGTTCATCGTCGGCGTCTTCGCCGGCATCGGCTCGTTCGCGTTCGGCCTGCCTTACGCGCTCGCCATCGGCGTCTTCGCCGCCATATTCAATCTGATACCCGTGGTCGGCTCGTTTATCGCCGGGGTTCCCGCGGTAGCGCTCGCCCTTATCTTCCAGAGCTGGCCGATAGCATTGGCGGTCGCCGGATACTTCGTAGTCATCAACCAGGTCGAGTCGAACATCCTGAGGCCGCGCATCGCATCCGAGTCGGTCGATTTGAGTCCGCTCATGACGATTTTAGCGCTCTTGGTCGGCACTCAGCTCGGCGGTATAATCGGCGCGTTGCTCGCCGTGCCGGTCTTGAGCATCATTCTCATCTTCATCCGCTACGTCGTAAGATGGTACCGCGCTTATACGCAGGAGACGGTGTCGGCTGAGCCTTAGTTTTCTGAGCGCTTTAGCATTAGACGTGATTGTGCTGAGCCGTCGCCGACATCCCGAACTCGAGTTCGTTCTAACTCGATCGATTTAGCGGTCGCTAAAATCTTAGCTATCCCTTCCATATAAGGCTTCAGGGATTGCAGGAATTTACGTTGGAGACATCCAATTAAGCCAAGGATGGCTTGCGGGTGTGCGCCGAGCCGCGCGCACTTAAGCTTAGGCTTCCAATCGAGATGATAACGGTGGGTTCGGTATGGAAAAAGTCGATGTCGTCGTCGTGGGGGCCGGACCTTCGGGCTCGGCGGCCGCGTACTTTCTGGCGCGGCGCGGTGTTGAAGTTCTACTGTTCGATAAGAGCAAGCTCCCGCGCGAGAAGACCTGCGGTGACGGGCTGGGACCGCGCGGTATCGAGGTTCTCGATAAGATGGGCTTGGAGGGTTGGCTCATCCAAAACGGTTCCTACCGGTGCGACCGCGTCCGGCTATTTTTGAACAACGGGGATTACTTTGAAGCGGGCATCCCGAGCGAGGACACTTTGCGGCCTTGCTCTTACATAATGTCGAGAAAGGACCTCGACCTCAAGCTGGCGGAGACGGCCCGAGCCGCCGGGGCGCGGGTCGCGACTGAGACCAAGGCGATCGAGCCGGTGCGTGTGGGCGGGGCCGTAGCGGGCATTCTAGTCGAAGACGAGGACGGAGAGCGTCAAATCGGTTGTCGCGTTATCGTCTGCGCGGACGGCACGCTCGGCACGTTCGCCGCCAAGACCGGCATCGATTGTGTTAAGCCGCACGCCTTCGCGGTGCGGGCCTACTACGACGGGGTCAAAAACCTCGACGATTGCATTAACATCTTTATTGAAGACAAGATACGCGAGGGATACGCTTGGATATTCCCGACCGGCGAACAGTCGGCGAATATCGGTATCGGCTTAAGCACCCGCGTGATGAAAGAGGGCAAAATAGACGCGCGCCGGCTATTGGGTTGGTTTATGTCGGAGAAGAAGACGTACCCGATCGATCTCAGCGACGCGGTGGCGACGACCGACGTTAAGGGTGCTTACCTGCGTATGGGGTACGGGAGGCATGATGTGGTCGCCGACGGACTCGTCTTGACCGGTGACGCCGCCGGCCTTATCAGTCCTATGAGCGGTGAGGGGATAGCATATGCCCTGGAGAGCGGTGAGATAGCGGCGGATGTGATAAAGGAAGCGCTCGATAAGGGCGATGTCTCAGCCGGCGGCCTGGCCCCTTACAAAAAGGCGCTCGATAAGGCGTTCTTAATCGACCACCGCATCTACGAGTTTTTGCGCGAGTCGTTGGCGCGACCTTCGCTGATGAACAGGGTAGTCGTAAAAGCGAGGCTAAACCCCGATTTCGCGGGTAAGTTCGTCAGCGTGATGATGGGCACCGCGCGACCCCTCGATGTATTCACCCCGAAGATGCTCTGGCGCTTGTTCGGCCCCGACATAAAACGCGGGTAGAAGTTAGGGCAACCGGCTATTTCCACCCACGCGATATTGCCCTACAATGAAGATATGTCTGGATTAGTGGAGCTTACGGCAGTAGAAAATGAAGTAGAGGCGGAGATGGTCAATTCGCTGCTCTCTTCTCATGGTATTCACACGGTCATAAAAGCGGCGCCGCTCGAGTTTCCGATGTCGGCCTTGCTTAGAGTGGTCTATGTCCTCGAAGAAGACCTCGAACGCGCGCTGGAGCTGCTCGATTCGAAGAACTTCGTCGCCGACGACGAAGATGAGGAAGGCGCGCTGGAAGACGAAGACACCCCGTAAGGCGGTCGTTGCTAGAGCGGGCAATATCCCCACGGGCAGCCGCCGGAGTATTCCGATGCCGCCGTTACCGGCTGGTCGATTATCTTTCTATCTTCGGGCCTGCCGACATAGAGGACTTGCTCTTTTTTGCTCCCATACCGGTATGCGGTGATTCCTTTGCAGCCCAGCTCGTAGGCGAGGACAAAGACCTTGCGCACATCTTCGAGCGTCGCGTTTTCCGGAAGGTTGACCGTTTTGGAGACCGCGTTGTCCACATGTTTTTGGAACGCCGCCTGTATTCGCACGTGCCACGCCGGTTCGATATCGAGAGCCGTCACAAAGACGCGCCTTACATCCTCGGGTATCTCTTCCATCGCTTGAATCGTGCCGTGTTTGGCGATTTTCATCATCAGGTCTTGGCTGTGGAATCCGCGCTCCCGCGCGACCTTCTCGAAGACCGGGTCGACCTCGAGGAGCGTCGTTCCCTCCATTACTTCGCGGGCGTAGGAGACGGCGAAGAGGGGCTCGATGCCGCTGCTGGTGTTGGCGATGATGCTTATAGTGCCCGTCGGCGCGACCGTGGTCAGGGTAGCGTTGCGCATCATCTCGTAGCCCGCCGCATCCCATTTGCTCCCTTTGAAGTTGGGGAAGGAGCCGCGCGTGCGCGCCAGCTCGGCCGAGGCGGCAATCGCCTCCTCGTAGACGAATCTCATGACGCGCTCCGCGATATCGAGCGCATCCTCCGAGTCATACGCAATCGCCAGTTCCAGGAGCAGCTCGGCGAAGCCCATCACGCCGAGGCCGATTTTGCGGTTGGCTTTGGCCATATAGTCTATCTGGGGCAGCGGGTATTTGCCCGCGTCTATGACGTTGTCGAGGAAGCGCACCGAGAGCCGCACCGTCTCTTTGAGCTTGTCCCAGTCGACAGCACCCCCCCGAACCATCTTGTGGAGGTTGATCGAGCCGAGATTGCACGGTTCATTGGGCAGTAAAGGAATTTCACCGCATGGATTCGTGCTCTCGAATTCGCCTGCGTCGGGGGTGGGGTTGGCCGCGTTGGCGCGGTCGATGAAGAAGAGGCCGGGGTCGCCGGTCGTCCAGGCCATCGCTACTATCAAGTCGAAGAGTTCTTTCGCCGCCGCCGTACCGGTGGTCTCGCCGGTACGCGGGTTGATGAGGTCGATGTCGCCCCCGGCGGCGACCGCTTCCATGAACGCATCGGTGACCGCGACCGAGATGTTGAAGTTATCGAGAAAGCCCTCTTTTTTCTTAGCGGTGATGAACTCTATGATATCGGGATGGTCGCAGCGCAAGATGCCCATGTTGGCGCCGCGCCGCCGCCCGCCCTGCTTGATGACATCGGTCGCGACATCGAATACCCGCATGAAAGATAGCGGGCCCGACGCTACGCCTTTGGTCGATTTGACCAGGTCGCCTTTGGGACGCAACCGCGAAAACGAAAAACCGGTCCCGCCTCCGCTCTGATGGATGATAGCCATGTGTTTTACGGAATCGAAAATGGCCGGTATCGAGTCTTCGACCGGAATCACAAAACAGGCCGCGAGCTGGCCCATAGAGGTGCCCGCGTTCATAAGGGTCGGCGAGTTTGGAATGAACTCGAACCCGGCCATTAGGTTATAGAAGGCCTCTTCGAGCGTTTTGACGTCGGCGTCGGCGTCGTAGAGCTTTTCGACTGCGGCGACCGCGATTGCGACCCGCCTGAAGAGCCGGCTCGGGGTCTCGATGGTTCTTCCTTGGTCGTCTTTGAGGAGATAGCGGTGGCTCAGCACTTTCGCGGCGTTTACGCTCACTTTGAGGTCGTCGACGGGCACTCCGACGAATTGGCGGGCCGAGCGCACGTTGGCCCTCATCTGCCGGTAGAGGATATATGCTTTGGCGACTTCGTACAGGCCTTTCTCGCTCAGGACTCGCTCGACCGCGTCTTGGACCTCTTCGACGGAGAGCACCGGCAAGGCGCCTGCTTTCGACTCGAGCAGCAAGACGACCTTCTTGGCCAGCTCGGCTGCGAGCCTTCCGTCTTGCGTGCCCGTGGCGTTGAGCGCTTTCTCTATGGCGTTTGCGATTTTGCCTTTTTCAAAATCGACGGTACGCCCGTCTCTTTTGTTTATCTTTGAAATGCGCTGTGCCTGCATATCGTTGATCACCCCTCGCGAATACTACCCTGAAAATGACTATAGCGATAAGCAAAGATATAACCAATTTCGATCTATTAGAAACTTGTCCGGCGCCGGTTTAGCGCCCTTTATCGCGCGGGACCGGCGGCGTCCGGTAGGGGACGGGGACATATTCGACGGAAGGCCGCCGTTGCTGGGCTTGCGGATATAATTGCATGAGCTGGTGAAATTCTTTCGGCAAGTCCGCCCTTACCGGCAGGCCGAGTTCTTTAGCCTCGGCGACGGTTATGGGATAATCGTGCGTCCAGCGTCCTTCGCTCATCGTCGTTGCAAGACGCAAGGCCTCGTCTTTATCCATAGTCTCTTTTATCAGCGCGTATATAAAGTCCCTGACTTGGTCGATGGCTTTCTTGGCGATGTCGGCGAGGATTATCGTGTGGTCGTCGCGGTTGGGGTTGTCGACTGCCATAGCGGCGAGAATCGAGGCCGCCGGGTATGACCCGCCGCGCGTATCCCCGAGTTGCGGGTCGACCGGGCCGAGCACCGCGTTCTCGTCCATGATTATCTCGTCGGCGCCGAGCGCGATGAGCGTCCCGCCCGACATCGCATAGTGCGGCACAAAAACGGTGACTTTAGCCGGGTGCCGCCTGATTGCCCAAGATATCTGTTCCGACGCCAAGACGAGCCCGCCCGGCGTATGGAGGACGATGTCGATTGGCACGTTAGGGTCGGTGAGGCGAATAGCTCGCATTATCTGCTCGGAGTCTTCGATGTCGATGAAGCGCGCGAAAGCGATTCCTAAGAAGCTGAGCGCCTCTTGGCGATGGATGAGAGTTATAAGCCTGCTCTTGCGACTGCCCTCGATGTTGTGGATCAGTTGCAGCCTGCGTGACTCCAAAAGCCTCTTTTGGACCATGGGTACTATAAAGGAGATTAAAAATAGTACGAAAAAAAGATCGGTGATTCCGAAGTTCATAACACGCCCTTCTTGTCCGATTTCGTTTCTTGGTCGACCTGTACCGGGAGTGATTGCGGCCTAATCTTGGCTCGCGGCTTCCGCTTCTATCGCGGCGTTCAGCTCCGCCACGAGTTGGTCGGGGTCGATTCCGTGGAGCGCCGCGCCCTGCTCTATGTTTTCAAGTCTCGACACCGCGCATCCGAAGCAGGAGAGGCCGTGTTCGACAAAGACCTCGATTGTCTCCGGGTAGAGTTCGACACAGTCCGATATGGTCATATCTTTTGTAACCGCCATCTTAACAGCCCCCTTATCAACCTCTCAAACGCCGGTCGTTTAGCTCACGGCTTAAAACATCTTACCAAGATTATAACAGCAGTTAATGTAGATTAATAATAAGTATACCCTAGAAATGGCACTCGCCACACTGGTTATGAGATTCGTGACAGGCAAGGCAGTTGCTCAGACCGCCCGCTACCGTCGTCACGCTCTTATCGAAAGCGCCGATATTCCGGTGGGTGGCGGCGAGTTCTTGCCGGTCGTAGTGGCACATCGCGCAAATGTCGTTGCTCGGTTTTTCCTTAGACATCGCCGCGACTTTATCGATGTCGACCAGCGGCCCACACGCGGTACAGGCCCATCCGTCACCGGCTGCTTCGAGTTTACCGCCGCAATCACCACAATCGGCATCCGCCGGCGAGAGCTGCTTTTTACATTTTGGGCAGAAGAGGGCGTTCGATATCTTGGTCTTGTCTTTAGGGCGTTTTTTAACCACGGTTTTACCGTCTCTATGGCAATCCGCGCAGATAACCTCGTTTATCCGTCGTTGCTCAAGCGCCTGTTTGCTCGACGCGGGGCGCCCCGGGTCCATCAGGTTTTCTTTCGAGGAGTGGCATTTGCCGCAGTCTTCGCCGTCGAGCGCGTCGTGCATCTTTACCATCGCGGGCTTCTTGCTATGGCAGACGCACGCGGGCATAGCGCCGGAGGGCGCGGCTACTTCAGCCGGTTTATTTTGTCCGTCGCCGGCCGAGAGTTGCGCTACTTGCACGAAGCCGGGGAGCATATCATATTCTCGCAGGTAGGAGTAACCAACCAGCGATACGACGGCTAACATCAAGACAATCGTTACGATTGAGGCGCTCCTGTCGCTCATCCTTATAACCTCACACGCCGGCGGCCGCTATACTTCCAGCTCGACCTCGTTGTTTATTTTGGCCGAGACAGCGGTAGCCGCGCTTGTTTTGCCCGCTTTTTTACCGGTTTGCGACTGGTCCATGAGCCCGGCGAGGGTCGTCGCTTCGAGCACCGCGAGCATCTGCTTTTGCGCAAGCCCCCAGACCTCATGGATGGGGCACTTAGACTTGCGCGAACAGCTCGCTTCTCCGATAAGGCACTGGTTGAGAGCGATCGGCCCCTCGATGGCCTCGACGATGTAGCGGAGCGAGATTTCAGAAGGTTTTTTCGTCAGGTAGATGCCGCCGCCGCTCCCGCGAACGGTGTGTATGAGACCCGCCGAGCGCAATTCGGGGACTATCTGAATAAGAAAATTCGGCGGGATATCTTGGCGCGCCGCAATCTCTTTAGACATCAACGGCTGTTCATCGAGGTTGCTTGCGATGTCGAGCATCGTCCGTATGGCGTACTCCGCCCTTCTGGTAAGCTGCTTTTCACCCTCCGTGCATGTCTATAAACTTAAGTAAAATGGTTAACTTTATGATATAGGGCTTCGAACAAATAATCAAGCATTTGATCGGTGCGATGTTCTTAGGATTTGCGGCGCAGTCCAGGCCGTTTTGCGCACATAAAAGGCCGGTTTTCATCTTGACAAAATTGGCGCCGAGTATTAAAAATTGCTATAATGATAAGAAATAATGTGTTCGATAATGATAATAAATAATTATTGGAGGATATGATGAACATAAACCAGCTTAGAGCTTTTGTCAGCATCGTCGAGAAGGGTACGTTTTCGGCGGCCGCAAGGTCGATGGGTGTGTCGCAGCCCGCGGTAAGCCTGCAAATCCAAGCTCTCGAAGAGTTCGTAGGGGTCGAGCTTCTCGACCGGCGCACCAAGAAAGTACAACTTACCGAAGCGGGCAAGCTCTTCTACCCGAGCGCGTTGCAGATAGTGACTCAAATCGACAATGTCCAGCACCAGCTCGACGAGTTGGGCGAATCCGTTAAGGGGCGCCTGGCGGTCGGCGGGAGCACGATTCCGGGCGAGTACGTTCTCCCGAAACTTCTCGGCAGATTCAAACGCGAGTTCCCGGATGTTTTGATAACACTGAAGATAAGCGACACGAACGACATAGCCGAGCAGGTCATTTCAGGGGAGCTGCAGGTGGGCCTCATCGGCGCCAAGTTCAGCTCCGGCCAGTTGACGTCACGGGCCTTTCTCCACGATGAGCTGGTATTTATCACACCTTCCGACCATGAGCTGGCGAAACAGCGAGCGGTGACCCTTGAGGACCTGCGGAACGCGGACTTCATTATAAGGGAGCGGGGCTCCGGCACCAGGCAGACTATCGAGGGCTTCTTGACTACGCACGGCATGAGTTTCGACGATTTCAACGTGGTGATGGAGCTGGGCAGCACCGAGGCTGTGGTAAACGCGGTCAGCGCCGGCCTCGGCGTATCTATCGTCTCCAAGTGGGCGGCGGAGCGTTCGCTGAAGCTCGGCGAACTCGTCACCGTTAAGATACCGGGCTTCTCTTTCACGCGCGACCTCTATCTGGTCGTAAGCAAGCATGTCCCGACCCGGTCGGCAGGCGCGTTCTTGTCCTTCATCGAAGCGTTGGATGTCGATGAGATAAAACCGTAGAAGCACAACCCCGCAGCTACTTGCCACCGTTAACAAATTGCTATATTGTATTTTATTAGCTATATACGCATATTTTAGACTCCGACCCGAAATTCCTAAGGCGCAGGCTATGGGATGAGGGCGCTTGGGTGTGACAGCAAGTGAGCACCCAGCCAGGGTCAAGCTGGAAACGGCGTGGCCTCCCGTGTTTGGAAAGGAGCCTGTTTATTTAGGCACCAGTCTGTCCACGCGCGGAGACTGGCGCCTTTTTTGTTTTGATGATTATCAGAGGAGGAGTAGGATTGAAAAGAATTGTATTAGTATTGCTCGCAATAGTCCTTACGACGGCGGTTATGGCGATTGCCGGTTGTTCGGCTCAGCAAGCCACCGATGCCACAACTACGACCACGGCCAAAAAAAGCGCGGCCAAGTCTAACCAGACGCTAATCTTGGCGACCACTACGAGCACCAAAGATACCGGCCTCTTGGATGAGCTTTTACCGGCGTTTACCAAGAAGACCGGGATAACGGTAAAACCGGTCGCGGTCGGCACCGGCGAGGCATTGAAGATGGGCGAGCGCGGCGACGCCGATGTACTTCTCGTGCACGCCAGGGCGTCCGAAGACGAGTTTATGGCCGCAGGCTTTGGCAGGGTCAGAAAAGACGTCATGCACAACGATTTCGTGCTCATCGGGCCGGCAAACGACCCGGCTAACGTCAAAGGCGCAGCCGATGCGGCTGCGGCGTTCGAGAAAATCAGGTTGCATAGCATGTTGCAAAGCACGTTACCGGCGAGCAACCCGTTTGTATCGCGCGGCGACGACTCCGGTACCCACAAGAAAGAAATCAAGATTTGGGAGCAGGCCGGCGTCAAGACGGATGATGTCTATTTCAAGCCGGGAGGCGGTTCGTACATCAGCACCGGCCAGGGCATGGCGCAGACCATCATCATAGCCAACGAGAAGCAGGGCTACACGCTCGCCGACCGCGGCACCTATCTGGTGCAGAAAGACAATATCGACCTCGTCGTTTTGACAGAGAAGAGCAAAGACCTTCTCAATCCCTACGGCGTCATCGCGGTCAACCCGGACAAATTCCCGAAGGTCAACTACGACGGCGCGATGGAGTTTATCGATTTTCTCACCTCGGATGAGGGGCGGAAGCTTATCGGCGAGTTCGGCAAGGATAAGTTCGGCCAGGCACTCTTCGTGCCGGACGCGAAGAAGTAGAAAGAATTTTCAAACCTAGAGTCTTGAATGGCGATAATGCAAATCAGGGCTACGCCGACGGGCGGGGCTGGAAGACCCCGCCCGTCGCAAAGGCATAAACAGTGAGCTAACGTTATGGATTTGCTTTTCGAAGGCTTCAAACAAGCCGTCATATTGATACTCAGCGGCGACCCGCTGGTCGTCGAGGCGACCCTGCGCTCGCTTCAGACATCCGGGACGGCGGTGTTTATCTCGATAATTTTGGGGGTGCCGCTCGGGTTTTTGCTCGCGCTCACCAGGTTTCCGGGGCGCAATCTTATAGTAAGCCTCGTCAACGCCGGCATGGGACTGCCGCCGGTAGTCGTCGGCCTCTTCGTGGCGATTTTTTTGTGGCGCTCGGGCGCGCTCGGGTTTTTAGGGCTGATGTATTCTATCCCGGCGATTATCATCGCGCAGGTCATAATCGCGTTGCCGCTGGTAACCGGGGTCATTATCTCGGCCATCCAGCAGCTCAACCCGAAAATCAGGTTGCAGGCGCTCGCGCTCGGCGCGACCAAAACACAGATGCTTTTCACGTTAATTAAAGAGGCGCGGATTACCGCGCTCGTCGCCGTGATAGCCGGCTTTGGCGCGATAATATCGGAGGTAGGCGCGGTGATGATGGTCGGCGGCAATATCAGCGGGCAGACGCGGGTCTTGACGACCGCCATCGTCGAGCAGGTAGGCCGGGGCGATTTCAGCCGGGCGATAGCTTTGAGTTTAATCCTTCTTACCATCACGTTTGCCGCGACCTACGCGCTCACGCACTACCAGCAGAGGGGGGCGGCCGCATGGGCGCAGCGTACCTCCGAATAGCCGATCTTTTGCAGCGCTACGGGGACAAGGTCGTCTCCGATATAGATGACCTCGTTATCGAGCGGGGCGAGGTGCTCGCCGTCATCGGCCCGAACGGCGCCGGCAAGAGCACGCTTTTGAAGCTTATCGCGCGGCTGGAGAAGCCGGTTTCGGGTAAGATTTCGTTTAACGGCGGGATTAGCGACGAACTCGATATCCGCCGGCGCCTGGCGATGGTCTTCCAGGAGCCGCTCCTCTTTAACACGACCGTCTTCGATAATATCGCCTACGGCCTGAAGGTCCGTAAAGTCGCGAAGGAAGAGATAGCGAGCCGGGTGCGCGAGGTCGCCGGGATGCTGGACGTAGCGCACTTACTCGGGCGTGCCTCGATCAATCTCTCCGGCGGCGAGGCGCAACGCGTCTCCCTTGCGCGAGCGCTCGTCCTCGAACCGGAGCTTTTACTCCTCGACGAGCCGATGGCCTCACTCGACCCTCCCACTAAGAGGGCGCTCATCGAAGACTTGCGGGAGGTGCTCGATAGGCTCGACGTGACCGTGGTCTACGTCACCCACCAGCGCACCGAAGCGATAATGATCGCCGACAGGATTGCCGTGATGGACGAAGGGCGAATCGTGCAGGTCGGCACCGCGCAAGAGGTGATGAACCGTCCGGTAAACGAGATGGTCGCCGACCTCGTCGGCGTCGAGAATATCCTCGAAGGCAGGGTCGCCGGCGCGCGCGACGGAGTCACCGTCGTCGAGGTCGAAGGCCAAGAGATAGAGGTCGCCGGCGGGGAAGGTCTCACCGCTAAGGTCTGGCTCTTTGTCCGTCCCGAGAATGTCTATATCGCCGCCGCCGACCACAGCGAGCGCCAGACGGGCATGCGCAATCATTTCGAGGGCGAGATAACCAAGTTGTACGATATGGGCGCGTTCTATCGCGCGGTGACGGAGTGCGGGTTTGCGTTGGTCGCCCTCGTCACCAAGCGCTCCGCCAATGAGATGGGCTTGCGGGTAGGCATGCGCGTTTCGACGTCGTTCGATTCGACCGATGTGCACGCGGTATCGAGAGAGTAGCCGGCGTCCCGGTCGGCGGGCGGAGAAATTTTGCGTAGCAGTCCCTTTTATGCGGGGATTGCTAGGATTTTACAGTAAGTTATCAATATAATAATAGTATGGTTATGGAAGAGGGCGACGGAAAACTCAATATGGCCGCGATTATCGTGGCCGGCGGCAAGAGCAGACGCATGGGGCGCGACAAGAACCTGGTCGAGTTCGACGGCGAGCCGTTGCTCTTGCGCGCGGTAAATAATGTGTCGGCGCTCTTCAGCGAGGTCATCGTCGTCACGAACCAGCCTATTCCTTTGGAGATAACCGGCGCCAAGGTCGTGATGGATGCCGTCGCGAACCAGGGTCCGCTCGGCGGCATCGGCACCGGCTTGAAGGAGTCGTCGTACGAGACGAATTTCGTCCTCGCCGTAGACATGCCCTTTGCCGACCCGCGGGTCATCCGGTATTTGGCCGGGCTGACCGGCCAGGCCGACATTGTGGTTCCAAGGACGGCCGGCGGTCTTGAGCCGCTCTTCGCGTTCTACGGCAAACGCTGCATTCCGGCTATCGATGAGGTACTCGCGCGCGGCGAGCGCAAGGTGGCGGCGATTTTTCCACGGCTCAACGTCTGGATTGTGGGGAGTTCGGAGCTTGCCCATCTCGAAGGAGCCGATGTTACATTTATAAACGTAAATACCTCAAACGACCTGGACAAGGCGGAAAATGGGATCGCCGAATTGATGGCTAAGAACAAAAAAGACGACCGGCGCCCACCGATAGAGCGCCCGGTAACCATCTATCTGGACGGCGAGGAGTTAGTGACGTTGCAGTGCAGCCTCGAGCACCTCGACGAGCTGGCTTGTGGTTTTATGGTCGCCGAGGGTATCTTGGAGTCGCGCGATGAGATAAAGGGTTTGCGCGTCGATACGTGTCTCGGCGAAGCGCGCATCGAACTTAAAAAGGCCGGGCAGCGGGCGAGCGTCACGGCCGGCCGGCGTTTTATGACCTCCGGTTGCGGCAAAGGGCTTTCCTTTACCGACCCCGGCGATACGCGCGGCATCCGCAAGCCGGATTCGGGCTTTTCGGTCGAGGCGGCGAGAATCCCGGAATTAATGAAAGAGTTTTTAGGCCGGAGCCACCGGCCCGGCATGCACTCCTCGGCATTGGTCAAGGATGACAAGGTGTGGATGTTGCGCCAGGATATCGGCCGCCACAACACGGTCGACATGATTCTGGGACGCTTGTTTCTCGACGATGAGGCCGACCGGGACGTCATGCTGTTGACGACCGGGCGTATCTCATACGAGGTGGTGGTCAAAGCGGCGAAAGCGGGTATCCCCATTATCCTTTCGCGGACCGCGGCGACCGATATGGCGATCGATTTAGCTTACGAACTCGGAGTCGAGCTGGTCGGATATGTTCGGGGACGAAATTCGCAGCTCTATACGGGGGGTCTGAGAATCCGGGGGAAGTAACCAGCATGTAGTAGGAGGTATCGACGGTATTGATAGGTTTTGAGGAAGCGTTCGCCGACCGGTCGGGCCGCCGGAATATGGTCCGCGCGACGGTCGCCGAAGACATGGCGTTAAAGCCCGGTGATACCGTGACGGTGCAGCTTATGGAGCCGGTTACGGCGACTATTTCAGGGTAGATTGGAGATAGAGACAATGGACAAACCAACCTTAGAGGTTTTGAAGCGAGTCGAAGAGGCGGCGACGGACAAGCGGATATCGTGTACGGTGGCGCGCAAGGTCGCCGAAGACCTCGGCGTGCCGGCGCGCATGGTCGGCGATGCCTGCGACGAACTCGGTGTGAAGATTCACGCCTGTGAGCTGGGGTGCTTTAAGTGATACCGGTCATCTCGGTCGTCGGCAAATCGAACGCCGGCAAGACGACCTTTCTCGTAAAACTCATCAAGGAGCTTAAACGGCGCGGCTACCGGGTCGCCGTCATAAAACACAACGTCCACGATTTCGAGATGGATCATCCCGGAAAGGATACCCACCGCCACTTCGGGGCGGGAGCCGACGCGGTCGTCATCGCCTCGGCGCACAAGCTGGCGATGGTCAAGAGGCTCGATGAAGAACTCGCGGTCGACGAGATAATCGCGCTGGTGGGGCCGGGCTACGACCTGGTGCTAACCGAAGGATATAAACGGGGACGCTTTCCGAAGATAGAGGTCTCCCGCAAAGACCATAGCCGCGAATTTATAAGTGAGGAAGATGAACTCATCGCGGTCGTGACCGACAACGACTTCGCGGTGGAGCGACCGCATTTTGCGTTAGACGACGCCGCCGGGGTGGCGGATATGATAGAGAAGTCATACCTGGCCGGCACAGGCCGTCCAGGCGAAACAGAGGGAAGTCCGAGTGGAGCTTTACGATAGGTTCAACCGCAGGATAGATTATTTGAGAATATCCGTGACCGACCGGTGCAACCTGCGCTGCTCGTACTGTATGCCCAAGGCGGGGGTTGAGGCCAAGGCGCACCGCGACATTCTAAGCTACGAGGAGATAGAGCGCTTCGCTGTCGCCGCTGTCGCCGCGGGAATCACCAAAATTCGCCTCACCGGCGGCGAGCCGCTGGTGCGAAAAGACGCGGTCGCCCTGGTTAAGATGTTGGCGGCGATACCGGGCTTGCGCGACATGTCGCTTACGACCAACGGGCTGCTCTTGCCGGACTATGGCGACGACCTCAAAGCCGCGGGTTTGAAGCGGGTCAACATCAGCCTCGACAGCCTCGACGCAGGCATATATCGGCGTCTCACCCGCGTGGGCGACCTCGATAAAGCGCTCGCCGGCCTTAAAAAAGCGCTCGATTTGGGGTTTGAGCCGGTCAAGGTAAACGCCGTTTTGATGCGCGGGGTAAACGACGACCCCAAAGAGTTCGTCGAAATTATACACGAGTACCCGGTGCACGTCCGGTTCATCGAGTATATGCCGGTAGGAGTATGGGACCCCGCGCTTTACGTCTCTATGGACGAGTTCAAAGCAAACCTTGCCCGCTACGGCGCGGGTGACCCCGTCGAGGGCCCGCCCGGTGCCGGTCCGGCGACATACTTCGCTTTTGCGGGCGCGCTCGGCACCATCGGCTTTATCAGCCCCATCAGTAATCACTTCTGCGGCTCGTGCAACCGGCTGCGGCTCACCCCCGACGGCAAGGTCCGGCCATGTCTCTTCTCGGACGACGAGTTTGACATCCGCCCTAAGGTCGGGGATAACGTAAGCAAGGACGAGACAATCGAATTTATCCGGGAGATACTGGCCGCCAAACCCGAGCGGCATGCCGTTCACGAGAAAGAGCACCTCAAGCGGCTGATGTACCAGATTGGAGGATAAGATGGCGGACCGCTGGAAGATAGTCGAGGAAGAACTCAAAGTGTTGACGCATTTCAACAAAGAAGGTCGGGCGCGGATGGTCGACGTGGGCGCCAAAGAGATAACGGCGCGCACCGCAATCGCGCGCGGAATGGTGGCGATGAAGCCCGAGACGATGCAGCTCATAAGGGATGGGGCCATCGAGAAAGGGGATGTTCTAAACGTCGCGCAGGTCGCGGGAGTCATGGCGGCCAAGAAGACCTGCGACATCATCCCGATGTGCCACCCGTTGCGGATAACCGCGGTCGACATCAATTTTTCGAAGTTGAGTGAGACGGAACTCGGCATCATCGCGACGGTCAAGACTATGGACAGGACCGGCGTCGAGATGGAGGCCTTGACCGCGGTCTCGGTCGCCGCGCTTACCGTCTACGACATGTGCAAAGCGGTCGACAAGGGGATGCTCATCGGCGGCATCGAGCTGGTCGAAAAGACCGGCGGTAAGTAGTAGGGGCCGAGCTTGTCTCGGCCCTATAGACCGAGCCGAGGCCGAGCCCAAGTAGGGGCCGAGCTTGTCTCGGCCCTATAGATAGAGTTCCATGAGCCCCCTACGGGGCCCCAACAAGATCTTATACGTATGAACAAAACAGCGAAAATCATATCTATTAATATAAGCGAGAAGAAAGGCATGCGTAAAAAGCCGGTCGCCGGGGCGACGGCCGTCGTTGGCCACGGCCTCGAGGGCGACGCGCACGCCGCCGATTGGCACCGCCAGGTAAGCCTTCTCGCGCGGGAGAGTATCGACAAGATGGTCTCGATGGGTTTGTCGGTGGGGCCGGGTGATTTTGCCGAGAACCTGACTACGACCGGCATCGACCTGCCGGCGATGCCCATAGGAACAAGGCTGAAGGTCGGCGAGGATGTTGTTTTAGAGGTAACCCAAATCGGGAAGGAATGTCATACCAGGTGTGCCGTCTATCGGCAAGCCGGCGATTGTGTCATGCCGAAAGAGGGCATTTTCGCCCGCGTGATCGAGGGCGGGCCGCTCAAAACGGGCGACACCGTTAAGGTCGGGGGGTCGGGGGATAGCTATGAGGCTTAAAGACGTAAAAGTCGGCATTTTAACGATAAGCGACAAAGGGTCGCGGGGCGAGCGCGAGGATACAAGCGGCCCCGAGATACGGCGCATCGTCGAGGCCGAGGGCGCTAAGGTAATATCGTACCAGGTAATCGCCGATGAGCGGTACCTTATCGAAGAGCGGCTGGTCTACCTCGCCGACTTCGACGAGGCGGAGCTTATCTTTACGACCGGGGGCACCGGGTTTGCGCCGCGCGATGTGACGCCCGAGGCGACGCTCGCCGTCATCGAACGGCTCGTGCCCGGCTTTGTCGAGGCCATCCGCCACGCTAGTCTCCAAATCACTCCTCACGCGATGCTCTCGCGTGCCGTCAGCGGCATCCGGGGCACCACCGTCATCGTCAACCTGCCCGGTAGCCCGAAGGCGGTGCGCGAGTCCATAGAGGTCATCTTGCCGGCGCTCCCGCACGCCATAGAGGTACTCAAAGGCAACACCGAAGACTGCGCCGGGCATGCGCATTAAACTCCCCCTGAAACTGCCCGATATATAAACAAGTTCGAATAACCGCGGCGGCGAAGCCGAGTGGTCGCGGCACGGGGATAGTATCCACACACTTGCGCTAACAACGCGTTTTGTGTATCTTTCAGTCAAACCGGTTTAGTGCCGGCGATGACGGCGCAAGGACATGTGTTGCCTAAAAGGTGTCGACACCATATAATGTTCTCGCAAATCAATGCAAACCACGACCTAGAAGAGTTGGATGATTTAGATGAAGCTGATTGTCACAGAGAAGAATATCTCCGCGGAAAAAATCGCCAAGATACTGTCGGGTGGAAAAGCAAAGACTGAAAAGATCTATACCGTTCCGGTCTATCGCTATACGGTCAGGGGCAAAGAGACGGCCGTCATAGGCCTTAAAGGGAATATCCTCCAAGTCGATTTCCCGTCGGAGTATAGCAACTGGCAGAGCGTGGCGCCTGAGTCGCTAATCGACGCCGACATTATCAAAGTGCCGATGCAGAAACAAATCATCAAAGCGATGCAGAAGTTGGCCAAAGACGCCGGCGATGTCATCATCGCTACCGACTTCGACCGCGAGGGCGAGGTCATCGGACTCGACGCCGTCAATCTCATCAAAGAAGTCAACCCGAAGGTCAAGGTCAAACGGGCGCGGTTTTCGGCTATCACCAAGCAGGAGATAGAGAAATCCTTTAGCGAACTCGACGAATTATATCTCAACCTGGCCAACGCGGGCAGGGCGAGACAGGATATCGATTTGATTTGGGGAGCGACGCTTACCAGGTTCATCTCGTTGGCCTCCCTGAGGCTCGGCCGCCAATTTCTGGGTGTCGGACGGGTTCAGAGCCCGACGCTGGCGCTCATAGTACAGAGAGAGAAAGAGCGCGATGCTTTCGTAATCGAGCCGTATTGGCAGATAAAAGCCGAGTTCGAGCACGACAAAGAAGCGTTTTTGGCGAGCCATAAGACCGAAAAGTTCTGGGATAAGGCCGCGGCGCAAGCCGTTATGGATAGATTAAAGGGCGCGAAGTCGGGAACCGTCACTACGGTGTCGAGCACGCAGCGGGAGACCGCACCGCCGGCGCCGTTTAACACGACCGCGTTTTTGACGACCGCGGCAAGCGTCGGGCTTTCGACGGCGAATTCGATGCGTATCGCCGAGGGTCTCTATATGCGCGGGTTTATCAGCTACCCAAGGGTAGACAACACCGTATACCCGCCGTCGCTTAACTTGCGCGAGCTGCTCGAGATGCTCGAAGAGAGCCCGCAATTGGGCAAGCTTGCCACCGAGCTTCTGAAGCAAAAAGAGCTTAAGCCGACGCGCGGCAAGAAGTTCGCGACGGACCACCCGCCGATACACCCGACCGGTGTGCCGGTCAAAGACCAGCTCGACGCGCAGGAGTGGAAGGTATACGAACTCGTTGTGCGCAGGTTCTACGCGACGCTCGCCCCGGTCTCGATCTCGGAGAGCATGCGAATAGATATCGATGCCAACGGCGAGCCGTTCTTCGTGCGCGGAAGCCGCGTGCTGGAGGCGGGGTGGCTCAAGTACTATCACTACTCGCGCAAGAAGGACGAGGAGGTACCGGCGGTCAAAGAGGGGGACACGGTCGCCCTAAACGACACCGTGCTCGAAGAGAAAGAGACGCAGCCGCCCGCGCGCTACAGCCAGGGCAAGCTGATTCAAAAGATGGAAGACCTCGGCCTCGGCACCAAAGCGACCAGGCACGAGATAATAAAGAACCTCTACGACCGGGGTTATGTCCACAGCGACCCCATCCAGCCGACCGAGACCGGTATGGCGGTAGCCGATGCGCTCCTTAAATACGCCGAGCGCATCGCCCGGCCCGAGATGACCTCGGACCTCGAAGACGACATGGACGCCATCGCCAAGGGCGAGACCGATAAGGGCGAAGTAATCGACCGCTCGCGCAAGATGCTCGCCGACATCATGGTCGCCCTGAACAGTAAGAAAGAGGAGCTGAGCGCGGAGATTCGCGCCGGTATCCGCGAAGATAAGATTCTCGGGCCGTGCCCGCGACCGGACTGCGGCGGCCAACTCAAGATAATCCGGGCCAAGAAGAGCCGCAAGCGCTTCGCGGGATGCTCGAACTACCCGGAATGCGACCGCTCGTATCCGCTCCCGCAATTCGGTGAGATAGTGGCGCTCGGCGATACGTGCGCGCCGTGCGGCACGCCGAAGATAAAGGTGATGTCGGGCAAGGGCCGCCCCTGGACGCTCTGTCTCGACCCGCAGTGCGAGACCAAAGAGAAGAAGGAAAAGGTCGCGGCGGTCGCGGAGTAAGAAACCACGAACCAACCCGGAGGATTTAATGGCAAAGGTCTCAATAGTAGGCGCGGGGCATGTCGGCGCAACCTGCGCGTACACGCTCGTAAAAAACGACGTCGCGGATGTCGTCCTCGTCGATATCGTCGATGGTCTGGCGAAAGGCAAAAGCCTCGACATGATGGAGGCGGGCGCCATCGAAGGCTACGATAGGAGTATCACCGGCACCGCCGATTACGCTCAAATAGAAGGCTCGGATATCGCGATAGTAACCGCGGGGCTTGCCCGTCAGCCGGGTATGAGCCGTAGCGACTTGCTCTGCAAGAACGCGGATATCTTAAAGGTCGTCCTCTCAAACATCACGCTCGTCGCACCCGAGGCGCTTATCATCATCGTGACCAACCCGGCCGATGCGATGACGCAGCTCGCGCATAAAGCTACCGGTCACGATTCGCGCCGGGTGCTCGGTATGAGCGGCGTGTTAGACAGCGCCCGCTATAAGTTCTTCATATCCCAAGCGCTCGGAGCGCCGATGTCGAGTATCGAGGGCATGGTCATCGGGGCGCATGGGGACACCATGCTTCCCGTCGTCAGCCAGACGACGGTCGATGGGAGACCACTGGTCGAGCTTTTGCCCCAGGACAAAATAGATGAAATAATCGACCGGACGAAATTCGGCGGCGCCGAAATCGTCTCGTATTTAAAGACCGGCAGCGCTTACTACGCGCCCGGCGCGGCCGCGGCCAAGATGGCCCAGGCTATTATAAACGACACCAAAGAGGTGCTCCCGTGCTCGGTTTTGGCGCGGGGCGAGTACGGCATCGAAGGACTCTATATAGGCCTACCGGTGCGATTGGGCAAGGACGGCGCCGAGGGAACGGTCGAGATACCGCTTTCAGACGCGGAGACCGAGGCCATGCGCGATTCGGTCAAGGGCGCCAAGACGCTCCTGGCGGAGTTGCCGGAATTCAAATCGATAGTCATATAGTTGAAGTTAGCCGGACGTAGTTGGAGAGAGCATTGCGAGAAATACCTGTTTTAACCATAACCGAAATCGTCGATAGGCTCTGCCGGAAGGCGAACACGGTTCTCAGGCCCGATGTACTCGAAGCTATCCACGAGATGCTCGGTATGGAGGTCTCACCGACCGGCGTCGAAGTGATGGAGCAGATAATAAAAAACGCCGACCTGGCGGTGGTGGAGCAGCTTCCTATCTGCCAGGACACCGGCTATGTGACCGTGTTTTTGGAAATCGGGCGCGAGGTCGTTCTCCACGGCAATGTCTATCAAGCCATAGACGAGGGCGTGCGGAGGGCGTATATCGATGGGTACCTGCGCAAATCTATCGTCTCATGCCCGCTTTTCGAGCGCGGGAACACCGGCGACAACACGCCGGCGTTTGTAAGCATCGATATGGTAGCGGGGGATAAAGTGCGCGTCGTCGTAATGCCTAAAGGCGGCGGCACCGAAAACGCTTCGCAGTTGAGGATGCTCTCGGTCGCCGGCGAACTCGCCGCGGTCAAGGAGTTCGTAATGGAGGCCGCCGAGAACGCCGCCAAAGCATGCCCTCCGATCATCGTCGGCGTCGGCATCGGGGGAAGTTTCGACAAGGTGGGTCTGTTGGCGAAAAAAGCGCTGTTGCGGCCGATTCCGGACCGCAGTCCCGACCTGCGAATCGCGCAGCTCGAAGCGGAGCTGTTGACTGAGATAAATAAGCTCGGCATCGGCCCGGCGGGTTTGGGCGGGCGAATAACGGCGCTGACCGTGAAAATCGAGACTATGCCGACACACATCGCGTGCCTGCCGGTCGCGGTCGCATTCAATTGCCACGCCGCACGCCAGGCCGAAGCGGTGATTTAAGTATCAGGGCTAAAGCCCTGATACGGGCCGAATAAAAAATCTGATAGGTGATAAAAATTCGAGGTGCGGACGATAATTAAGCAAATCCATACCCCACTCCTAGACGACATCGTCGTCAACTTGAGGGCGGGGGACAAGGTTGAGATAACCGGGACAATATATACGGCGCGCGACCAGGCGCATAAGCGCCTGGTCGCGTCGATACACCGCGGCGAGCAGCTGCCTTTTTACCTCAAGGGGCAGATAATCTACTACGCCGGCCCCGCGCCCGCGCCGCCGGGCAAAGCGGTCGGCTCTATCGGCCCGACGACGAGCGCCCGCATGGATTCTTACGCGCCCATTCTCGTCTCGCACGGTTTGAAGGCGATGATAGGCAAGGGTCCGCGCTCGGGCGAGGTCAAAGAGGCGCTCATCCGGTATAACGCGGTTTACCTGGCGGCGACCGGCGGCGTGGCGGCATTGCTCTCGAGCTACGTGCGCTCATCGGAGCTTATCGCATATCCCGAACTCGGACCCGAGGCCATATACAGGCTCGAGGTAGAGAGCTTTCCGGTCATCGTGGCGATGGACGCTTGGGGCGGCGACCTTTACGAACAGAGCCGCCTTATCTACCGGGAGATATAAGGGCAAGGCCATTGAGGCGGTATTTGACTGAGGAGAGGGAGTAGTGAGCGCGGGGTTCTTTATCACGTTCGAGGGAATCGAGGGGAGCGGCAAGACGACCCAAATCGTCCAGCTCGCCGAGCATTTGAAAGCGGCGCGGCGCGCGGTCACGGTTACGCGCGAGCCGGGCGGCACCAATGTCGGCGCGGCAATCCGGGCCATCCTGCTCGACCCCGGGTTCTCCGAGATGGACTACCACACCGAAGTTCTGCTCTACGCCGCGGACCGCGCGCAGCATGTCGCTGAGGTGATTCGACCGGCGCTCGCGCGCGGAGATATCGTCATAAGCGACCGCTACATCGACTCATCCATCGCGTACCAGCACTACGGGCGCGGCCTGCCGCTCGACCTAATCGTCGACGTCAACGAGCATGCTGTCCAGGGCTTGAAACCGTCGCTCACCATATTAATCGATGTACCGACCGCCGTCGGGCTCAAGCGCGCGACCGAAATTGAGACCGACCGCATCGAGCGGGAGTCGGTAGATTTTCACGACCGTGTCGCCGCCGGCTTCGCACAGCTCGCCGCGGATGAGCCCGAGCGCTGGCGCGTCATCGACGGCACCCGCTCGATAGATGAGGTACACCGCGATGTCGTCGCGGCAATATCCGCCATCGCACCCGCTATGATATAATCTCTGCTTGTGGATACTACGATTCTCTGGTCGGGAATTATCGGCCAGAAAGATGCGATAGATAGGATTTGCGCTTCGCTCGACGCGGGCGAGACCCACCACGCTTGGCTCTTTGTGGGGCCGCGCGGCGTCGGCAAACGGACGACCGCCAAGGTAATGGCCGCCGCCCTCAACTGCGAAGAGCACGGGTGCGGGAGCTGCGCTTCCTGCGGCAAAGTCATGCGCGAAATCCATCCCGATGTCATCCTCATCGAGCCGGAAGGCAACCACATCACCATCGACCAGGTTCGCCGGTTGCAGCAGACCGTCTCGCTCAAGAACTTCGAGGGCGGCACCAAAGTAATCGTCATCGACGAGGCCGACCGGCTTACGCCCGAGGCCGCCAACGCGCTCCTTAAAACGCTCGAGGAGCCGCCGCCCGCGGTCGTCTTCATCCTGGTCACGGCGAACATCGACGCGATGTTGCCTACTATTATCTCGCGTTGCCGACAGGTGCGTTTCAGCCTCATCCCGGCACCGGAGATGACGACCTTTCTCATGGAGCGCCATGGGTTAAGCTACGACGAGGCGATGCCGGCCACAAAGCTTAGTTCGGGGATACTGGGGAGTGCCATCTCGTTCGCCGTGTCTCCCTCCAAACAGGAGCGCCGCAAGAAGGTGCTGGCGATCGCGCGCGACATCGACCGCGTCGACTTGGCTCGCCTCAGCTTCGTCGCCGAGGAGTTGCTGGCCGAGATAAAGAAGGGCGTCGCCGAGGTCCAAGAGCGGCAGAAAAAAGAGTTCGCCTGGTTCAAGGAGCAGTCGGGACAGAAGGATATGCCCGCGCATCTAAAGAAAAACCTCGAGCAGAAGCATAAGCGCGAAGCGAGCCGCGAGGAACACCAGGGCTTCGAAGAGATTCTCACTATCATGGTATCGTGGTTTCGCGACATCATCTTCAGCAAAGAGACCGGAAGGGATGACCTCCTTGCCAACCAGGACCGCATTCTCGAGATAAAAGAGCATGTCGACCTGGTTACCGGCGCGGACGTCTACCGCTGTTTACAAATTATTGAAGAAACCAAGCAACTGGCACGGTTTAATGTTAATATGCAATTAGCTTTGGAAACGATGTTATTCAAGATACACGAGGTAGTGACGGTAAAAGAGACGTTCTATCTCTAACGTTCTATCTCTAACAATATGAGCGATTGACGAGCGGGAGGCTTGGCGGTATATGCCGATAGTGGTTGGAGTCGTATTCAAGAGAGCCGGCAAGGTCTATTACTTTGACCCGGACGGTATAGGTTTGAAGAGTGGAGACAAAGCCATAGTCAAGACGTCGCGCGGGGTGGAGTTTGGAGAGGTCGTTTCGCCGCCGACCGAGGTCGATGACGCGGAGATAACCGCGCCCCTCAAAAAGGTGGTGCGAAAAGCCACCGACGACGATAAAGAACAGCTCAGGAAGAACAAGGAGAAAGAGAAGGAAGCTTATCGCGTCGCGGATGAGAAAATCTCGAAACACAAGCTGCCGATGAAGCTCATCGAAGTCGAGCACGTCTTCGACGGCAGTAAAATAATCTTCTATTTCACCGCCGATGGGCGCGTCGATTTCCGTGATTTAGTCAAGGACTTGGCGTCGGTCTTTAGGACTAGGATAGAGCTTCGCCAAATCGGCGTGCGCGACGAGGCGAAGATGATAGGGGGCTTGGGTCCCTGCGGGCAGCGCCTCTGTTGCACCGTCTTCTTGGGCGATTTCGACCCGGTCTCCATCCGCATGGCCAAAGAACAGGACCTGCCGCTCAATCCTTTGAAGATATCGGGTATCTGCGGGCGCCTGATGTGCTGCCTCAAATACGAGTACGATGCCTATCTCGACTTTAAGAAGCGCGCTCCGAGGCGGGGCACCAAGGTGGCCACCGAGTTCGGAACCGCCAAGATAGTCGATTTCAGCGTGCCCAAAGAGACCGTTATCCTACAGCTCGAGTCGGGCCGGCGCATAGAGATGTCCCTTGCCGATGCGCAGAAGTGCGGCTGCGAGGGCAAATGCGCCCCCGCGGCGTGTTGCGGGCAGGGCGAGCATGGCGACCAAGCGGGTAGAGCCGGTAAAGGCAGCCAAGACGAAGGTGTGGTAGTAGCCGACAGCGCCGCTCAGGGAGACGCCGAGGAATAATTTGGGAGCCAACCAAACCAGTAATCGAACTACGTTTAAAGAGCAGTTAATCGACCGGAGTGGCAAGTGCTAACGACTCTCAATAAATACTTCGGCTACACGACCTTTCTGCCGTTGCAGCAGGATATTATCGAAGATGTCCTCAATAAAGACGATGTCCTCGCGCTCATGCCGACGGGCGGCGGCAAATCGCTCTGCTACCAGTTGCCGGCCCTGCTTTTGGACGGGTTGACGATTGTTGTCTCGCCCTTGATCGCATTGATGAAAGACCAGGTGGATGGACTCGTATCCAACGGGGTTCCGGCCGCGTACATCAACAGCTCGCTCACCACGGCCGAGATAGCCGAAACCAAAAACGCCTTGGTAAAAGGCGAGGTCAAAGTCGTCTACGTAGCCCCGGAGCGATTGATGATGCCCGATTTCCTCGGCTTCATAAAAAGGCTCCCCGTAAACCTTATCGCCATCGATGAGGCCCATTGCATCTCCGAGTGGGGGCACGATTTCAGGCCGGAATACAGGCGGCTCAGAGCGGTCAAAACAAATTTCCCCGGCGTCCCGGTCATAGCCCTCACGGCCACCGCCACCATCCAGGTGCAAAACGATATCGTTGAGCAGCTCAATATCGAGCGGTGCAAGCGCTACCGGGCGAGCTTCAACCGGGCGAACCTCCACTACCGGATAGAGCCCAAGGTCAACGCCTACCGGCAGCTTCTCAAGTACTTGAAAGAGCACAAGCGCGATTCCGGCATTATCTATTGCCAGAGCAGGAAGATGGTCGATACGCTCTCGTCCGACCTGAAAAAGGACGGATACCGCGCGCTCGGCTATCACGCCGGGATGACGTCCGAGAGCAGAAGTGAGAACCAGGAGCGCTTTATACGCGACGACGCCGAAATCATCGTCGCCACCATCGCCTTCGGAATGGGGATAGACAAGCCGGATGTTCGATATGTTATCCATTACGACCTGCCGAAAAACATCGAAGGTTACTACCAGGAGACCGGGCGGGCCGGCAGGGATGGGCTCAAGAGCGACTGCATCCTCTTCTTCAGCTACGGGGACAAAGCCAAAATCGAGTATTTCATCCGCCAAAAAGACGACCCCAAAGAGCGGGATGCCGCCTACCGGATGCTCCGGGATATGGTCGGCTACTGCGAGACTAACGCTTGTCGGCGCACACGGCTTCTCGCGTACTTCGATGAGGAGTTTACCGAACCCAACTGCGGCGCCTGCGATATCTGCCTGGAGTCCCGTGAGACCTATGACGGCACGGCCTTCGACCATGACCTCTTTGAAATCCTGCGCGATACCAGAAAGACAATCGCGGACGACGAAGGCTTGCCGCCCTACGTCATCTTCCACGACGCGACGCTCAAAGAGATGGCGACGTTTTATCCGGTAAGTCCCGAGCAACTGGCCGATATCAGCGGCGTCGGCGAGGTGAAGCTCAAGAAATATGGGGAGAGGTTTTTGAGCGGCATAACCGGTTATTGCGCCGCGAACGGGATAGAGGCGAAAGAAATCGCGCTGCCGCGAGCCGAGCCGCCCGCGCCGAAAGCCCCCAAGCTATCAGGGGTCGAGTCCTCGACCGTCCAAATGACGTTTCAGCTCTACAACCAAGGCTTATCCCTGGAGAAGATGGTAGAGCAAAGGTCGCTCAGCCCACAAACGATCATAACCCACCTCGAAAAACTGATACACGCCGGCGAGGAGGTCTCCATCGACCGGTTCGTCCCGACTGCGAAGCAGCAAGCCATTACCGCCGCCATCCTCGATAGCGGCCCCGAGATTCTCCGCTCCATCAAAGACCGCCTCGGCCCCGACTTCTCCTATGAGGAGATACGGCTGGTGCGGGCAAAGGTAGTAAGGCAGCAAAAGGGACGCCAGACCGTATAAAAACCATTCTCAAAAATCGATTACTTAGGCAGCATCGACAAAGTGCTCTTTAAGTTACCGGCAAGAAGATCTTTTACGGCAACAATTGTCGTTTTCCTTTACGTAACGGCAGCGATTAGATTCTTTGTTAAGAATCTGTGGTGGTGTAATAGCTTGAGAAAAGGGGCACCATGATTGAACATGAGTTTTCTGAGCATGCTTATGATATGCTAAAGGAGCGAAACATTTCTGAAACTTGGGTAAAACTGGCTATAGAAGAGCCCGAAATGAAGGAATCAAAGGACGACGGCACTGTTCATTATGTTAGGGCAATTGAGGAGCACGAGGGTCGATATTTACGTGTTGTGGTAAATACATATGCCAATCCCTGGCGGATTGTTACCGTCTTTTTTGATCGCAGATTAAGGAGGTTGTCGTGAGGTTAAAAATAGATCACAAGAACGATGCCCTGTATTTCCGGCTCGACGAATCGGCAATTGTCGATTCGGAGGAGGTTAGACCTGGCGTGATTCTTGACTACGATGCCAATGATAACGTAATCGGCATTGAGATACTTGGTTTGAGCAAGCGTGTTCCGGCAGAGACGCTAAAGAACCTGCAATTCGAAACGGCATAAATCCTTAAGCTAATCTAATTCTTATGAACAGATGCTCTCGCATTCTTGCGGACATAAAAGATGATCGATATACATACAGAGTAACGTGGTCGGAAGAGGATGGCGAGTACGTAGGTCTGTGTGCCGAATTTCCGAGCTTAAGCTGGCTGGCAAAAAAACCGGAAGCAGCTCTTAGGGGAATTCGAAAGCTTGTTGAAGAAGTGAGAAATAATATGGACAAAGAAAGCGAAGCAATTCCCGAGCCTATAGCTTAAGGCATTATAGCGGCAAGTTTATGGTACGCGTACCCCCGCAGGTTCATCAAAAACTAGCGATTGAAGCAGCGGAGTCTAGTGTAAGTTTGAATCGCCTTGCCGGCTCAAAGCTGAGTCGATAGATTGTAAAAACACATAACAAATCACTACAGCGGACGTGCTAAGGCGCGTCGCTGAACTCAAGCGTTAAAAAAACAATTGAATGGTGGCTGGTATGAAGATCAATATCGACAACCTAACCGAAAAAGAATTAATTGAACTAAATCATCGCATTGTCGAACGCCTCAAGTTTCTCGATTCCATGCGCGCGCATGTCGAAATGATGGAATTCAGCATTGGCGACCGCGTGTCATTTAAGACAAACGGTCGAGAGAGAAAAGAAGGTCTATTGATTAAATACAACAAGAAAACCGTCACAGTAATCACCGATCAGGGTGAAAAGTGGAATATCTCCCCAAACCTATTGTCGAGAGTCGAATCGTCTTCAAAGAGAAGCAAACCCTCGAAGGTCATAAGCCTGAACGAGAGAAAGAGTAGCGCACCAGAAGAGGCGGAACACAAAGATCACCTGATTTTAGATTAAGGGCAGGGTGGGCGTTTTGGTGCAAATAAATGATATAATGGAGGCGTGATGCCGACTATCTCAATGTTTTATGGAATTATTATTCGCATGTACTGCTCCCCCGGGGAACACAATCCCCCACATATTCATGCTTATTACCAGGATTACACGGCGATAATTGATATTCATACATGTGAGATATCCTTCGGCAATTTACCTCCAAGATAGACCAAGCTTGTTTTGGCGTGGGCAGAAATTCACAAAGAAGAACTGCTGGCGGATTGGGAATTGACCTCAAAAGGCGAGCTTCCTTTTCCAATCGACCCTTTAAAATAAAGGAGGATAAGTGTGTATCCATCAGTAAAAAGCGTAAAACCGTTAGATGGCTACAGATTATTGCTTCAGTTTGAAAATGGTGAAGAAAAGGTTTTTGATGTTTCCCCATATTTGAACATTGGCAAGTTTGTCGAGCTACAAGATGTTTCTTTGTTTAACTCCGTAGTAGTTCGATTCGATACGGTCGAGTGGGCAAATCATTTAGACATCGATCCAGAATTTCTGTATGACAAAAGCGTAAAATTAAAAGGCGAGCACATAATAAAGCAAAGGGATTGAAGAAACCCACAGATAAACCAGCTATGACTCAGAAGAGCAGGCAATGGGTTGGTATTGTTACCTCCTATACAAATTATCTTTCCCATTCACCGCCACTTGCATGGCCGAAAGAGCAACATCGCTCTGGTTCTTGAAGGGAGTCTTGCCAGAGTCGGCGGCGGGTGACCGGCTCTTCCCGACAGAACTTAGCGCCAGTCAGACGCGGGAATATATCAAACGGAGATACAAGGGCTAACAAATCACTACAGCGAACGGCAATTTCACTGCGCTCTGTTGCCGTCCGATTAGCCGCCACGTTATCCAACATTTGAAATAATATTTGACAGTAATAACGCAGAACGTTATTATCTAGTTATGATAAAAAGCTTCCGCTGCAAAGAGACCGAGAAGATATTTGAGCGCCAACTCGTAAAGAGAATCTCTGTAGATATGCGGCGCTTAGCTTACCGAAAGCTTGTATTACTAGACTCTGCCGAGAGATTGGACGACCTGAGAACACCTCCCGGCAATCGTCTCGAGAAGCTTTCGGGGAATAGGCAAGAACAACATAGCATTCGGATCAACGATCAATGGCGCATATGCTTCAAATGGAGTGCGGGTGACGCTTATGAAGTCGAGATTACGGATTATCATTAGGAGGAAATTGTGAGCAACGAAAAAATAGAACCTATTCACCCAGGCGAAATACTGCTTGAGGAGTTTCTCAAACCAATGGGAATCAGTCAATATCGTTTGGCCAAGGATATCAATGTGCCGGCACGGCGCGTTAATGAGATTGTTCACGGCAAGCGAGCGGTTAGCGTTGATACAGCACTGAGATTGTCTCGATATTTTAGTCTTTCCGAGCGTTTCTGGCTTAATCTCCAAACACACTACGATATCGAGGTACAGAAGGATAGGCTAGACAAACGTATCGAGGAAGAGGTCAAAGTTCTCGCAATAGATAAACAGAGTGCCTAACAAATCACTCCAGCGGACGCGCTAGCCGATGGGAGCGTGTAGCTGCTATTTCAAGCGATTCGTTTAGAAGAAGTACTTAGACATTACAGGAAACTATGGGCAAGGATGAGGATTTACAGCTTCAACTAGATGCGGCCTTGGCCGAGTGTGCACGGCTTCGCGCTGAGAATAGCCGGCTGAAAACGCTGCTTGGATTGGCGGAAACAGAAGCTGTCTCGCCAGCCGAATCCTTGCCGCATGAACAAAAAGCCCCGGAAATCATAGTCCTGCAGCAGGGAAATTTATTCACCGTTACCAACCGCTCCTCAACTGAGGAAAAGATAGCGTTGTTTCGTAGCCTTTTTCGCGGCCGCGAAGACGTGTATGCCGTTCGCTGGGAGGGGAAGAGCGGCTCATCCGGCTACTCTCCGTCCTGCCGCAATGAATGGCATAAGGTCTTTTGCCGCAAACCCAAAATCAAGTGTTCGCAGTGTGAATACCGTGACCTTCTACCCCTAACCGACCAGGTTATCCTTAATCACCTGACAGGCAAGCATATTGTTGGACTATATCCGCTCTTATCCGATGAGACCTGTCAGATTCTTGCCGTCGACTTCGATAAAGCGTCGTGGCGGGATGATGCCGTTGCTTTTCTGCAGACCTGCAAGGAGATGGGCGTGCCGGCAGCGCTGGAGCGCTCCCGGTCGGGGAATGGCGGCCATGTTTGGATATTTTTTGACCGCCTTGTTGAAGCTTCGCCGGCAAGAAAATATTGATGTTGAAGTTCCTGTGCTGGTGCGCATGTTTGAGAAAAGGCTCAAGGGATACAAAGCGATTGGTTACTCGATACAGCGAGATTGACAGCGGCGGATTGTCCGCCTGCTGTCGACACCTTTCTATCTAAACCTTAAAGCATATAGAAAAGCGCGGGCGTTCCGATAAATTCAAACAAGGCATCAATTATGATGTAAAATAATATCTAGTATTTATTCTAAAAGTACAGGAACGGCGATGAAGATCAAAGCGCGTATTAAAATACCTTATAAAAAAGTAGCTGAGTTTTGCAGAAAATGGAACATTCAAGAACTCGCGCTATTCGGTTCGGTTCTTCGAGAGGACTTCCGGCCTGATAGTGACGTCGATGTAATGGTTTCCTTTACCCAGGAAGCTAAGTATAGCTTATTTGATCTAGTGCGTATGCAAGGGGAACTCGAAGAGATATTTGAGCGCGAGGTTGATCTTGTAGAAAAGAAGGCTGTGGAGCAAAGCGAAAACTATATACGCCGCAAGCACATCCTTGATTCAACAGAGGTTTTGTATGTGGCGTGACGAAGCATTTTTGTTGGATATTCTTATTGCCGCCAAGCGAACAAGGAAGTTCATAAGTGGTCTAGAATGGGAGAACTTTCAAAAAGACGAATTGCGTTCTGACGCAATTATGAGAAACCTCGAAATTATTGGCGAAGCAGCCAACAAGATATCACCGGAATTCAAGAACGCACACCCCGAGATACCCTGGAACGATATGGTCGGCATGAGGAATCGATTGATTCATGATTATTTTCGAGTCGATTTTGTGAAGGTTTGGGATACAGTTCAAAAGGATATACCAGCCTTGATTGCTCTTGTTGAACCTCATGTTCCATCTGAGGAAGATGTGTAGGAGGCGATAAAGCTGCGAAACATCAGGTTTTCTATCCATACGAAACGTGCGTTTCATCCAATGTTTTCAAGGGCATAATCTCATCGCACCGCCTGGCAATCACCCAGCAAACCCGTCTCAACCTTCCGGCAATTAGATAGCATACGCCAACGATTAAGCGTCATACCCATCAGGATTATCGAACACAACCATATAGAAAGTATAAAAATATCTAATTTTTATGTGATAATTCTTGTGATTGCTGATATAATCGGCTCAACGCTGTACACCAATTAAGTGCCAGGTAGTCCTTTCGGGGAAACGATTTACGGGGTGATCCGCCATCAAGGGTATATTGAAAGGTTATAAAGGAAAATTGCTTGTATTACTTATAATTATACTACTCTATGTGTTTGTACCTTTTATCAAGGTAAATTTCAACCAGGCTTTCTTCATAATGAGCAATTTCGATGTCGAGCTGGTAAAAGGCTATATCTTGGGGTTTGGCATCTGGGCGCCGATAGCCTCGTTTGCCCTCATGGTATTTCAGTCGGTAATCGCACCGCTCCCGGCCTTTCTTATCACGTTCGCCAACGCCGGCCTCTTCGGATGGGTCAAGGGTGCTATTCTGTCGTGGTCGAGCGCGATGGCAGGCGCGGTGCTCTGTTTCTATATCGCCCAGTACTTCGGACGCGAAGCGGTGGAGAAGCTTACTTCTCGCACCGCGCTCAAAAGCGTCGATGTCTTCTTTGAAAACTACGGCAAGTATGCGATTCTTATCGCGCGCTTGCTGCCGTTCGTCTCTTTCGACATCGTCAGCTACGCGGCAGGGTTGACCTCTATGAATTTTTGGTCGTTTTTCATAGCGACGGGCGTGGGGCAGCTGCCAGCGACTATCGTCTATTCCTATATCGGGGGGATGCTGACCGGCACCACCAAGACGATGGTCACGGGATTGCTGATGCTCTTTGCCCTAAGCGCGTTAGCGGTGATGCTCAAGAAAGTTTGGACTGACAGGAAACAAGGGGAGGTTGGTAGTATTGAAAACGCGGTCTAGCCTAAAGCATGCGACGCTGCTCATTGCATGCTTTTTGCTCGCATTGTCGGTTGCCGGGTGCGCGCAAGAACCAGCGCCGAAGTCTTCTTCGGCGGGCAAAAACACGGATGTTGCCGGTAAATCAGCAACGTCGGAGACGAAAGAAATCGATCTCGCGGTCTACAAAAACAACGATTTCCTTATTACGCCGCAGGAGCTAAAAGGGATGCTCGGCAGCGATGAGCTGGCCCTGTTCGATTGCAATAAACCCGACATCTATGCGAAAGAGCACATACCGGGCGCTGTAGGTATCGGCCTTCACGCGCTCTCGGACAAGGTCGGAAAACCCGGAGACCCGGGATGGGGAACCATCAAAGACAAAGCCGAGCTGAAGAAAACATTGGAAGAGCTGGGTATAGACAACGATAAGACGGTCGTCTTTTATTCCGATGTATTCAAGGGGCCGGGCGGTGACGGCAGGGCTGTGTGGCAATTGACACTGGCGGGCATGGACAACGTCAAGTTCCTGGTCGGCGGGCTTTCGTACTGGAAAGAGTTGGGCTACGATGTGACCGACGAGCCCGCGCAGCCAAAGCCTACGACCGGTGTTGAACTCAAGGATTATGACGAGAGTTATATAGCTACCAAAGCCTACGTCTTGGATAACCTCGACAAACAGGTCGTGCTCGATGTGCGGACCGAGGGTGAGTTCAAGGGCTCGCAAAAAGCCGGAGAGCCGAGAGGCGGACACATCAAGGGAGCAAAATTGATGCTCTGGCTCGACCTGCACAACGAAAACGGCACCCCGAAGACGCCCGAGGAAATCACGAAAATCATGGCCTCTTACGGTATCTCGCCCGAAGACGACTTCATACTCTACTGAACCATGGGTATAAGGTCTGGATACGCATCCATGATCCTCAGAGCAGTTGGCTTTGAGAAAGTAAGAAACTACGAAGCGTCCGTCTATGAGTGGGGCGGCGATTCAAAGATGCCCATGGAGAAATAGCGGGCACAGACTTCGAGTAGGGCACGGACTTCGCGGGCCGGGTGCGGGGGCGTGCGGGGCATGTTGCTGCCGGCAAGCATCTTGTCATTTGGGTCGATTTTATAGATAATATATAAGTCGCAAGCGTAGCCGACCCACTCGGACGTCGGTGTCAACGCCACTGTAGCTCAGCAGGTAGAGCAGCTCACTCGTAATGAGCAGGTCAGCGGTTCGAATCCGCTCAGTGGCTCCAGTTTGGATGGGGTGTCGAGAGAATCGGTACCCTTTACTTATAGCTTCTGCACTTATTTTGCACTTGTAAATTTCACGCTGCACTTGTTTATCTGCAAACCACTGCTTGAAAAATGTGTGATAGCCTAGCACACGCCAACTGTCCAGGGTATAACATTATTAAAGAACATCGTAGCGCCGGCATTACGACGCTTGTTATTCGATTCACATCAGGCGTTTGAACGGCAATTCCAAGTGCATGCACGGGGAGGTAGCGTGGGTAGCGGCGACCCCAACAGATGTGACTTCGATGCCGAGTATAAACATGCTATTTCCGTTGTGGATGAAGAAATAGTTCTCGGTGGTCTTGCCGGCAATAAGGAAAATCTTACCGTGAATCGCTATGGGGATGGTTTTGAGGATAGAGCGAAGGAGCGCCACGCTTTCTTTAGCCTCGATGGCTCCAAAATAGTGTTCTGGGCAAACGAAGGTCCGGGTTGCCCACAGGTGTATAATGATGGTTATTGGTTCTCGATGAACCCAGATGGCTCAGACCAGAAGCTTATCCTGCGGGGCTCTGGGTCATGGCGCGACCTGCCTCTATACGTGTCACCAGATGGCTCAAAGCTACTCCTTGAGATCGCGGAAGGGGAAAAGCAGGCCTTTTCTCCAACAACGTATGACGGTTCTCTTGGCATATCGCGGGATGGCAAGTTTTTTGCACTCAGAGGAGGCAGCGTTGCTATCTACTCTTCCGCTGGTAAGATGTTGAGCTTTGCCAACGCCAGTTTTCATAGAGTCTCTTGGGCGCCGGACAACAGTGCGATAGTCGGTGTTGTCAGGGGTAACATTTACTATATGCCCGTAAAGGATGGAGCGCTTGGCAATGCTATACAGCTAACAGCTACAGGCGACCGCAAGAACTCCTCACCAATCTTCTCCCCCGATAGCAGCAAGATTGCCTTTATTTCAGAGAAAGATAATCTTGTTCTATGGGTGATGAACTCGGACGGGTCGGAAAAAAGAAAGGTTACCGATCTTTATATGAGCCGTCCGCAAATTATCGAATGGACTGCGGAATAGGTGCTTCTTATAGGAAGCAAACAGATATAGTTATCGGGCCAATATAGCGATCGGTACTGCGTTGTCGTTCTCAATATCGCCCATAATACATTCGCCACCCCGCCTGCACCTAGACTATGGGGTCAAACGAACAATCCACCCTTCTACTAAGTCCGGTTTTCGGTATAGCATGACGCGGGGTTTAGCATGCTTGCCGAGGGGTATAAGTTCTCTTGGTTGTAGTTTAGTACGAGCTTTAAATTTAAGGGAGGCGGTTGTATTGAAAAGAAAGGTTGTGGCAGCGGTTGCGCTAGCTTTAGTCGTATCCTTGGCCTTTTTAGCGGGCATTGGTTACAGCGCAGCCACCATTCGGCTGATCGTCGAAGGTAAAGACATTGCAGCAGATGTACCGCCCTTTATTCAGAGCGGTAGAACCTTTGTGCCCATTAGATTTGTAGCCGAAGCATTAGGCTATCCGGTGAGTTGGGACAGCAAAACGAGAACAGTCAATGTCGGTATCCCGCCTGGCGGGGTTGATCTCGAGGCCTATAGCGGCCAGAAGCTATCGTTATCCAGTCCAGCCACAATTTTTGGTATTAAATACAGCAAGGGGTATGACCTGGATCGGGAGTGCGCCTTTAATCTTGCCGGCCGTTATTCAACAATTACATTCTCAGCAGGCATACCAGATGGGCGGGGGTATGACGAAGACGCTTTCATCGCATATGGGGATGGTGCAGAGATAGCTATAGGTGAGCTTAAGAGGACTAATGGATTAGAAGACTATACTGTCGATGTAAAAGGCGTAAATCAACTTCAGATAAAATTACGGACGCATTCTGTTGTTATCATAAACATCAGAGGTCAGAAATAGAAGAAAGAAATCAATCAATGGCCACCTCAAATCTCAGGCAACTACGTGGTGTGGACGGATTGGCGAAACGGAGATTACAATGACTATTACTTACGCTTAACTAATGCTGACATATATGGCGCTGATATATCTAAGAAATAGCGTGTATTTCTAAATCTTGGCCTTTATGGATGAAACAAGGAAAATCATAACACAGAAACCGTGAAAGAGGCGAAAAAAAGCAGATGGCTCGCAAGGCAAGAACGGCGCGCCACAAAGATACGATTCACGACGATTATAGTGCACGCCATATTTGAGGGCGAAAATGTTTAACGGGCCCGGCAGGTAATTGTGCGTATATCAATAGTTAGGCTAAGGCAGACCAAAACAAAGGGGCACGGCATGTTTTACAAACCATACAGCAGAACGACTTCTTGCTACGGGTCTAAGCATATGCGAATCTCACTTATTCTTTTCACCGTCGTTGGCCTATCATTTATCATGCTTTTTAGTACGCTGACCCTGACTGCGAACGCTTCGCCGGTGTCGACCGCTAAAATCGGCGTCGTCTTTTCCGAGCAGACGGAGGAATCCGGCAGGCAGACTACTCATCCGGGCAGCAACATGGGACAAGTCGCCATCCTTGAGCGAGAAGAGCTTGTCTACGACATGTTGAAAGAGAAGGGCTACACGGTTGAAAAAGTAAGCGATGCTACACTTAAAAGCACGTCCGCGCTCAAGAAATATAAAGCGGTTGTGTTTCCCTATACCTTTATGATGGACGAGGCGCAGGATGTGGCGGTACGAGACTATGTAAAAGATGGTGGCTCAATCGTCTGCCTCTTTGCGCCATCGAGAGTTTATCCTCCCTTTGCGTTGTGGATTCGCTATTTCAAGCACCTGGCGTGGGAGTGGGGCCCCTTAAGTGAGGTGCTTCAAGTGCAATTTATCAACGACCCCTTCGACTCGGGTTTCAGCGTTTCGAGCAAAGACTCAACGCATCCTATTATTTCGCGGACAAAAGAGGCGCTTAGCGTAAACGCCATCTCTCTCGTTGAGGATAGGGTGTCAGCAGTTGAGCTTACAGAGGCACTGCCTGGCGGCGTAAATAAAAACGTGAGTCCCATACTTTGGTATAAAGACGGCACGGCTGCCGCCTGGGCGGGACGATACGGTCAGGGCAGAGTCATCTATTTCACCTTTAGGGTGATGGATTTCTGGTGGCACGCGCGCCTTAAAAGCCAAGCAGCGCAGGCCAAAGAGCTTGTCGCAAACTCCGTTCTTTGGGCAAGTGAGAGCGATGGCAAAGCGGCGAAAGTTGATATTAGCGCCAAGACCACCGGCAAAATTACCTTTTCAAGGAGCGGTCTTTTAGTGCGCCACTACCACAAAGGGACCGGCAATGTCCAGGCTGTAGGAGATGTGACGACCTCCATATATAACGCAAAAGGCAAACTTGTTCACCAGCAGAAACGTGCCAAGGCAGGGGCGGTGCCCGGCAAGGAGTTATACTGGTCGTCAAACATAAAGGTAAGCGCAGAGCGGGGCACACAGTATCGCGTCGTCATTACGTATCAAGACCGCTATAAGCGCTTCGTGCACAAAGAAGAGGCAACGGTCACCTACGGGCAATCTTACGTACCGACAAAACCGATAGCCACCGTTGAAACAGGAAGGACATTCTCCGATGTCGCTTACAATGCCTGGTATGACGCTTTTATTAAAACCCTTGTTGAGCGGAAAATACTCAGTGGCTATACTGATGGAAAGTTCAGACCAGACGCTAGTGTCACAAGAGCCGAGTTCGCCAAGATGATATGCTTAGCCATGGGGTGGAGCTTAGAAGTTCCTGCAGGTGCATCCTTTAGTGATGTTGATGCAGCCGGCTGGTCTTATCGATATGTCGAGACTGCAGTCGCGCGCGGTGCTATAGCGGGATACCCTGACGGCACCTTTAGACCCGCAAGAGGAGTCACGCGGGCTGAGGTCGCCGCTATTTTAGCACGGATTCTCAATCTACCGGCTAGCTCAGGCTCACTCACCGATATCTCTTCGCACTGGGCAAAGAGTTTTATTAGTAGCTGCGTGAGAGCAAATATTGTTAGCGGTTACTCTGACGCAACGTTTAAGCCTGATAATACCGCGACGAGGGCGGAGGCGGCTAAGATGGTAGTCGGATGCATGGTTGAACATGCTAAATAGCGGTGGGGGCGAAAAGAGAAGGCACGGTCGGGAAAACCCCTCGCGAGCGCATCTAGTATAAATATGTTCTTGGTAGCCAAGCGTATACGGATAAGCTTGGCCATGGTATTTCTTTTTGACGTACTTTTCTATCAAGAGGTATAACCCAACCAATCTCTGAATAAGTATAAAATATATGTTAGATTCCTTGGAGGTCTATGCCAAGCCTTAGAAAAGGGAAAACGAAAACCACGCTTGAATCTTCTATGGATATATCCACATTAGAAGAATTTGATTTCATCATCAACGACGACATTAAATACCGCATGGGCAATGAACTATCTTGCGGCGAGGAGGATAGCAATGACTGAGAAAAAATTAGCCATATTTGAAAACTATAAAATCCGCCGTCATTACGATGAGCAAAACGAAACTTGGTATTTCTCGGTGGTTGATATTTTACAGGTTCTGATACAGCAGCCGGATTATCAAACCGCCAGAAAATACTGGAATAAGCTCAAAGAAAGGTTGAGAAAGGAAGGAAGTGAGTCGGTGACAAATTGTCACCGACTGAAAATGGAAGCCGCCGACGGGAAAAAATACCTGACCGATGTTGCCGACCCGGAAACATTGTTACGGCTTATTCAGTCTGTGCCCAGTCCCAAAGCAGAGCCGATAAAATTATGGCTGGCAAAGGTGGGATACGAACGTTTACAGGATATGGGCGACCCCGCACGCTCACTTGAGCGCGCCCGTGAATACTGGCAACAGCTCGGCAGAAGCGAAAAGTGGATCCAGCAGCGGATGATGGGTCAGGAAACCCGAAATAAACTCACTGATTATTGGAATGACCACGAAATAACCGAAGAAGACGAATACGCTATTCTCACCAACATCATTCATCAGGAATGGAGCGGCGTTTCAGTAAAAACGCATAAAGATATAAAAGGCCTTAAAACGCAGAATCTGCGCGACCATATGAGTGAAGCGGAGTTGATTTTCACGGCACTTGCGGAACTTTCGACCAGACAGATTGCCGAAAGCGTGAATGCTACCGGCATGGTTGAAAATGCGGATGCGGGGAAAAAGGGCGGTAAAATATCGAAGAAAGCTCGATTGGAGTTAGAAGCAAAAACAGGCAAGAGCGTTATCACAGCCGAGAACTATCTCCCGCCAGCGACGAAACAAAGGCAGATAGAACAAAAATCGGACCATAGCGGGGACTAGGAATAATATGGTGCAGCGCATTGCTTTACATAAGATAACAAGGAAAACACTTCTCTATAAGAGTGGTGTCGAATACGCTGACTACGCGTTGAACCACGCGGAAGGGTGTACTCACGGTTGTACTTATCCGTGTTATGCGATGATGATGAAGAAGCGCTGTGGCGTGATTGCCTCGTATCAAGATTGGGTTCGACCAATCGGTTGAGCAAGCAATGCTAGCAAAGCATCTCGTATGCTTAAAAGGTTGATTATCCGATGAATAAAAGCAACCCTACAGACCATCCTCCCGGCAACTACCCAAAAGACAAAATACGAGGCGCCCTCTTTGGCGCTATCGTCGGTGACGCGCTGGGTGTGCCGGTCGAGTTCAAATCGAGGGAATATCTCAGACAGAACCCGATAGTTGATATGGTGGGCTTTGGCACGCACGACCAACTCCCGGGCACGTGGTCTGATGATAGCTCGCTGATGCTCTGCACCCTGGAAGCACTGCTCAATGGTTTCAAACCTGAGCACATGGGAGCACTCTTTGTAAGGTGGTTAGCTGAAGGATATTGGACGCCGGAGGGCAAGGCCTTCGGGATTGGCCGGCAAACACAGGCGGCGCTATCGAACATAATGAACGGCACCGCTGCCGGCGAGGCCGGAGGCACCGACGAGCTCAGTAACGGCAACGGGGCGCTCATGCGTATCCTTCCGGTTGCGCTGCGGTATGCAGACGCACCCGATGCTGAGCTACTCCATTACGCGCATCTAGCGTCATCCATAACCCACCGCCACCCCAGGTCGCAAATCGCCTGCGGGCTCTATTGTCTCATGGTTTCTACTTTGCTAAAGGGTTTCGCGCCCGGCGAGGCCTACGATTACGCCATTAAAGAAGCTGGAATCCACTACCAATCCGGCGCCTACGCGTCAGAGCTGCCGCACTTCGAGCGAGTGCTCGGCGGCGAGCTTGCCCGGCTCGATGAAGCGGAGATTAAATCGGGCGGCTACGTCATCCATACGCTTGAGGCGGGGATATGGTCTTTCCTCAACTCCAACAGCCTCGAAGAGGTGGTGCTCAAAGCCGTCAATCTTGGAGGCGACACCGACACGACCGGGATTGTCGCCGGAGGCCTCGCGGGTCTTTACTACGGTTTCGACAGCATTCCGCCGCAGTGGATAGCTGCCCTGGTCAAGCATGAAGAAATCAACGAACTCATCGAGCTTTTTACTACTACGACGTAAACCCGATGGGACCCAGCTACTCCAAAAACATCTCAGACGACTTGTTCGAAGCAATAAAGCGCGCCCATCAACCATAATTGCCTGCATTTATCGGCGCATCAAAAAGCCGGATTAGGTTTAACTATACCCACCCTAAGAGGTATAATGGTAGGTATAGATGTGCCGATGTTAAGCTGAAAGGCGTATAAGGAGGGTTCAGATGCCCAAGATCAATATCACGCTTCCCGAGGAACTGTTGAGAAAAATAGATAAATCAGCGAGAGATGAACATGTGACACGCAGCGAGTTTTTCAGGAAGGCGGTCCAGGAATACTGGGAGATAGAAAAGAGAGAACGAGAAGACCGGGGGAGAGCGCGCGACATCAGAGAAGCGATGCGGGTGCAGGCAAATCTCCGGAAAAAAGCGGGTCATTGGGATGGTGTTGCTGAGGTTCGCAAGTGGCGGGAGGTACGCTAAGTTGCAAGAACAGGCGCAAAAGAGATACGTTATCGATGCATCGGTCGGTGTAAAATGGTTTACGCAGATGCATGAGGATGATATTGAAGCGGCACTCCGGCTTCAAGAGCTGCACCTTAATAAGCTGAGCATACTTGCCGTTCCCGACCTCTTCTTTTATGAGTTGGCTAACGCGCTGAGGTATAACGCCGACTTTACTGCGGACGACCTTGTTGACGCATCCACTAGCCTCATGAAGATGAACCTTGACGCGTATCCGCCGAGCAACACGTTGATGGTCGAAACACTTAGAATCGCACGCAATCATGACGTTACTGTTTATGACACATCCTACCTGGCGCTAGCACAACTTCTGGGATGCATCTGCGTGACCGCGGATTCAAAATTTTACCGTAAGGTAAAAACTATTCCACAACTTGTCCAGCTCAAAGAATTAGCTCTCAGCCCCTGAGTTAAAGTGATGACGGCGCCACCAAAGCAACAAATTGCGCCGTAGTTAGCGTGTCACTTATGCTTCCGCCGTTTTCTAAATAGGCTCCACAAAAAAAGACGAAAACATTCTCGAGCTTTGACTTAGGTCAAAGTTTACTGTTTTAATAAGGTTTATCATAAGAACCGGAAAGTATACGTTATTACGGAAGGAGGGGATAACGATGGCGAAGGTACTTAGAAAGATAATCGAGATAGACGAGGAGTTGTGCACCGGCTGCGGCGACTGTGTCAGTCCGTGCGCGGAAGGCGCTATCGCGATAGTGGACGGCAAGGCCAAGGTGATAAGCGATGAGCTTTGCGACGGCGCCGGCTTCTGCATCGGCACGTGCCCGGAGGGTGCGCTCACCATCGTCGAGCGCGAGACCGAGGCGTTCAGCGAAGAAGCCGTCCACGAGCACACCGCCGCCGCCAAAGTCGACCCGGTCACCCAGCATTGCAACTGGTGCAACGTGGCCGATACCGAGCGCCCGCTTCTGCCGACGAGACACCAAGGCCAAAGCGTGTGGGTTTGCGTCAAATGCTTACCGCCCCTTATTCACGGGTAAAGACTAGGGCGGGCGGATTTGCCGCCCGGCGTCGACAAAGCTATGCGCGGGCAAAGCTACGGCGAGCGAGCCGTCTATTCGCGCAAACAATGCGTTAAAGCTACGGCGAGCGAGCCGAGACCCGCGCAAGCAACATGTTTCGGCTAGACCGAAGTTTTAAGACATATTAAGACAAAGACCAAGTGACTCAAGGAGGATGGCTATGTTTTGTTATCAATGTGAGCAGACGTCAAAAGGAACCGGTTGTACCAAACTGGGCGTATGCGGGAAGCAGCCCGAGGTAGCGGCGCTCCAAGACCTTTTGACGCACGCGCTCAAGGGAACCGCGCTCTACGCGGTCGAGGGACGCAAGGTCGGCGTAGACGACCAGGATACCAACCGCTTCACCACGTGGGGGCTTTTTGCCACACTAACCAATGTAAATTTCGATGCAGATGATTTTGTAGGCTTCATCAACCGGGCGGTCGAGCTGCGCGACGGCCTTAAAGCCAAGGTAAAAGAAGCGGGCGGCAACGTCGATTTCGCGCAGGACTGCGCGAATTTTACGCCGGCGGCGGACCTGGAAGGTCTCATTAAACAGGGAGAGGCGGTCATGGAGGTCGTCCCCGACCCCGCGATTAACCCGGACATCCAGTCGCTCCAGGATATCGTCCGCTTCGGCGCTCGCGGGGTCGCGGCCTACGCTTACCATGCCGAGGTGCTCGGCGAGGAGGATGACTCTATATATGAGTACATCCATGACGCGCTCGCGAAAATCGCCAAGAACGAGGGTTCGCTCGAAGACTGGATAGGCACGACGCTCAAGTGCGGCGAGGTCAACCTGACGACTATGGGATTGCTCGATAAGGCCAACACCGAGACCTACGGCCATCCGGTCCCGACGAAGGTTCCGCTCGGCGCCAAAGCCGGCAAAGCTATTTTAGTCAGCGGGCACGACCTCAAAGACCTGGACGATATTTTAAAGCAGACCGAGGGCAAGGGCATCAACGTCTACACCCACGGTGAGATGCTGCCGACCCACGGCTATCCGGAACTCAAGAAATACGCGCACTTCTACGGTCACTATGGCACTGCCTGGCAGAACCAGCAGAAAGAGTTCCCGGAGTTTCCCGGCGCTATAGTGATGACGACCAACTGCATCCAGAAGCCGCGCGAAACTTATCTCGATAACATCTACACGACCGGGCCGGTCGGTTGGCCGGGCGCGCGCCACATCGCCGACGGCGACTACACGCCGGCCATCGAAAAGGCGCTTGCCATGCCGGGCTTTGCCGAGGACACAGCGGGCAAAGAGGTCATGGTCGGCTTCGCCAGAAACGCGGTCCTCGGTGTCGCGGGACAAGTCATCGAGGCGGTCAAGAACAAGGATATCCGTCACTTCTTCCTGGTGGGCGGCTGCGACGGGGCCAAACCGGGCCGCAGCTACTACACCGAGTTCGTCGAGAAAGTTCCGGATGATTGCGTAGTGTTGACGCTCGCCTGCGGCAAGTTCCGCTTCTTCGATAAGGACTTAGGCGACATCGGCGGTATTCCGAGGCTCCTCGATGTGGGGCAGTGCAACGACGCGTACTCGGCCATCCAGATAGCGGGCGCGCTCGCCGACGCGTTCGGCGTCGGCGTCAACGAGTTGCCGCTCTCCATGGTACTCTCGTGGTACGAGCAGAAGGCGGTAGCGATATTGCTCTCGCTCTTGCATCTCGGCATCAAAGATATCCGCCTCGGGCCTTCACTGCCCGCGTTTATCACACCTAACGTCCTCGATGTCCTGGTCAAGAACTTCGACATCAAGCCTATCAGCACGCCTGATGAGGACTTGAAGGCGATTCTGGGGTAGGGTTCGGAAACATACCCTCTATATTTAAGGCCCGAATTGGGTACATAGGCAACAGGAGCGATGTTACGCTTGGCGTACCGGCGTCCATGCCATAAGCGCTGCGCGTAAGCGGCTGGTGGAGACAGTGTAAACCAGGTGGAATCGAAAGGGGAGATGAAGTATGGCGTTGTTCATCATGCTAACCAATCTGACAGATGACGGGATGGAGACCTTGCGGGACAAGCCGGAACGCATCAAGGAAGTAAACGATGAGGTTACCCAGAAGTTCGGTGTCAAGATTCTCACACAGTATATGGTGATGGGGCCGTATGATTTTGTAAATCTAGTGGAGGCGCCCGACAACGACACTATGGTAAAGATGGCCATCGAGCTTGGCTCGCGCGGTACGATACGGACGATGACGATGCCGGCTATCGAAATAGACAAGATCATCGAGGACCTCAAAAACATGGGGTCATAAGCAGAATATCCGCTGAATCAAGACGCAACCGGGTAATGAGCGATGAGAGTTCAAAAGACAGCCGTATAAAACAATAGGCGGGACGCAAATAGTCACGCCTATTGTTTTTCGGTACAAACACTTATGCGCACAGCGGATTTGCGCTATAGTGCTGATATGGGAGAAACATATTTTGCTACGTGCGCTAAAGGTATCGAGGCCGTGCTGGCGCGCGAAATCGAATCGCTTGGGCTTGCGGTAGCCGGCGAGCGGACCGGCGGGGTCGCGTTTACGGGAACCATGGAAGCGGCATACCGCGCCAATCTGTGGTTGCGCACGGCAAACCGCGTACTCATGCCGCTCAAAGAGTTCGACTGCTTTTCCGAGCAGGATTTGTATAGCCGGGTGCGCAAGCTCGATTGGCCGCGCTACCTTACGCCGTCGATGACTCTCGCCGTCGATGCCAATGTCCGTGACTCGCACATCACGCACTCCAAGTACGCCGCTTTAAAGACGAAAGACGCGATCGTCGACCATTTGCGCACTAAGCTGGGCTCGCGCCCGGATGTCAATCCGAACGACCCCGACCTGCGCGTCAATGTTCACATTCATCGCAACCGTTGCACGCTCAGCCTCGACACGTCCGGTGAGAGCCTCCACAGGCGGGGGTACCGGCGCGCTCAGGTGGAGGCGCCGCTCAAAGAGACCCTGGCGGCGGCTCTCGTAGAGCTTACGGAATGGGATGGGACAACGCCCTTCATCGACCCGATGTGCGGCTCGGGAACCATCATCATCGAGGCTGCGCTCAAGGCCGCCAACATCGCGCCCGGCCTTATACGGGAGAGTTTCGGCTTTGAGCGGTGGCTCAATTTCGATAAGGCGCTCTGGGCTCGCCTTACCGACGAGGCCCGCGCGTTGAGAAAGAGCAAGTTAGATGTAGTCATTGCCGGCTATGATGCCTCCAGCAAGGCCGTCAAGGCCGCCGCTGCGAACATCCGCGCGGCGGGGCTGGACGAAATTATAACCTTGGGCGTTAAGGACATCTCTGATTTTACACCGCCCCCGGGGCCCGGCGTCATCATAGTCAACCCGCCATATGGCGAGCGCCTTGGTGACAAGGAAGAACTCGCACCGCTATACAAGCAAATAGGCGACGTCTTCAAGCAGCGGTGCGGCGGTTATACCGGTTATGTCTTTACCGGCAACCTCGATCTCGCCAAGCGAATCGGTTTGAAGACTTCGCGACGCTTCGTCCTGTATAACGGCCCCATCGAATCGCGCCTCCTAAAATTTGAGCTGTACTAGGGGACGTTGTTACGGATGTTACGGTTTGGTAATCCCCACCCGTATCCGTATCGAGCAGATGCCATTGCGAAAAGGCCGCAACATGCTTCGTAAGAGATTATTCGCCGATGGGGTATTATCTAATTGTGGATTGTTTTCAGCCGTCTCCATTTTCAAGACATACGTATAGAAGACGGCAATCTTAACGATCATGAAGTACCGTGCACTCGTGTGAAGTGCGGAAAGGTGGTCGGCAATGTTTCCTGGAAAATCATCTCCGGCGAAGACCGGCTTAGTAGTGTTCTTGGGAGCGCTTTTCTTGGGGTTGGCGATTCTGGTCCTCTTTGGGCTCTTGGCGGGGGTGTTCACTTCGGACAAAGGGGTTATCGCCGCGCTCACCGCATCCCCCTCGGGATTTATCGCGCTCTTTGGCGCTACTTTGATGCTCGCGGCGCCGCTTATCGGGCTGACCATTTGGGCATACGACCGCGCCATTCAATCCGCGACCGAACAATATCGGCGGCGGCAACAACAACAGCAGGAAGAGCGGCAACGCCGTCAAGAAAGCAATAATGCGCGATAAAGCGCGTCATTAAAGAGCGGAAGGGTCAGCACTTACCACGCCCGTGAGCCACGCCCCGAAAACCCATTACCCAACTCGATTAATGTCACATCCCGGGCATGTGCGGTGTTATAGAGATAAAGGCGCAAATAAAGGCGAAAACGGGAGGCCTACGAGTGGCGTTGAGACAGAGGCTGGAAAGAACGGTCGCGCCGGATGACTTCGCTTTCAGGGAACTCTTCGAAGCGAACTATCCGATGGTCCTTCGACATCTCATCCTGATACTGGGCGAGCAGGCGGCGGCCGAGGACATAGCGCAGGAGACCTTTATACGGCTATACGAGCGGCCCCCGAAGGAGTTTACCAATCTCTCGGGCTGGCTCATCAAAGTCTCGACCAATCTTGGTTATAACTATTTGCGAGGAGAGAAGAGCCGCAAGCGCCGCGAGACGGCCGATACGCTCGCGACGGAGACATATGCGGACGAATTTTCCCGCATGGGCGAGGCTGAAGAGGTGCGCGAAGTGCTCCGCCGACTGGATTACCGGGACCGCGTCTTGATAGTCCTCAAGTTCTACGGGTTTAGCTACGAGGAGATATCGGAGATGACCGGCGTGAAGAGGACGAGCGTCGGCAAAGCGCTCGCGCGGGCGCTTGAGAGGTTTCAGAGGGCGTATGAAAGGAAGAGCTAGGATGTGTTATGACGAAGGCACGCTCCAAGCTTATATCGATAGAGAACTCCCGGGGCGCAGGCGCTGGGAGATAGAGGCGCACGTCGAGACGTGCGAGGCTTGCAAGGCCAGGCTGGCGCTGCTGCGGGATGCTAGCGAAGCGGCACAGGCCCGGCTGAGACCACTTTCGAAGCAAATTCACAGCAAAACCGTATCGACCGAAGCGGCATGGATGCGCTTGACTCATGATGAGCGAATCAAGGCGCCGCTGAGAAGGAGAGGAGTATTTGAAATGTTGCAAGGCAGACCAAAAACGGCGTTGGTGCCGCTGGCCGCGGTGGCGGTGCTGGCGACGGCGCTGAGCTTTACCCCGGTCAGGGGATTGGCCGCGGATTTATTGAACATATTCAGGGTGCAAAATGTGGAGGTCGTCACTATCTCACCCGAGGATATGAACGCGCTGCAAAAACTGGGTGAGAAGGGCGGCGGCAAGGTAGATATCGAGAACCTCGGTAAGATAGAGTCGAGCGGCTTCACAGCGCCGGAGCAGGTCACGGCGAGTGCCGCGAAAGAGGCGGTCGATTTTGACCTGAGGTTACCGCAAGGTCTCACCGGCTATAGTGAGCCGAGCTACAACGTGCAGAAGGGTTTTACGACCAGCTTCACGCTCGATGTGGACAGGGCGAACGAGGTCTTCAAGTCGTTCGGCGCGACCGAGCTTCTGCCGAAAGCGATCGATGGTAAGAAGTTCACCGCTAAGATGCCCACAGTCGTCATGGCCAACTACCCGAAAGACGATGGCGGTATGGTCATAATCGGCCAAGCGAGAAGCCCCGAGTTTGTCCTGCCGGCCGGAGTCGACGCCGACGCCGTGCGTGACGTGCTCTTGAGCCTGCCGGTACTTCCGGAGAATATCAGGAGGCAGCTCGAGGCGGTCAAGGATTGGCGAAACACCCTCATCATCCCGAACATCGACGGCAGCGCCAAAGAGGTCAAAGTCGGCGATGCCGAGGGTGTCTTTATCACACCTCCAAGGGAGCATGCCACAGGTGCCAGCGCGCTCGTATGGCAGGATGACGGCGTGATATACGGGATAAGCGGACAACTCGATTTAGCGGCCGCACAAGAGATAGCGGCTTCACTCGAATAACGGTATATAATAATAGTCATGGTTATAGAGACGCACGATTTAACAAAACTATACGGTGAAAAAGTCGGCTGCGAGAAGATTTGCCTCTCCGTCGGGGAGGGGCAAATCTTCGGTTTCTTAGGGCCGAACGGCGCCGGCAAGAGCACCTTTGTCAAGATGCTCGTCGGCCTCATCAAGCCGACTTCGGGGACGGCCAAGCTGCTCGGCGCGCCCCTCGGCGATGTTGAAGCCCGCCGTCGCCTCGGCTTTTTGCCCGAGAACTTCCGGTATCAGGATTGGCTATCCGGACGAGAGCTTCTCTACTATCATGCCGCGCTCGCGTTTATCCCGCGCCGTGAGCGGGAGAGTCGTATCGACGAGGTCTTGCGCATGGTCAAGCTCACGGGAGCCGCCGACGGCAAGATAAAGACCTACAGCAAAGGTATGCAGCAGCGAGTCGGCATCGCGACCGCGCTCATATCCGACCCCGACCTTCTGTTTTTGGATGAGCCGACCTCGGCGCTCGACCCAATCGGCCGCCTGGAGGTGCGCGAGATAATCACCTCCCTTCGCGACCGCGGCAAAGTGGTGTTCTTAAACAGCCACCTCTTGAGCGAGCTTGAGATGATATGCGACAGTGTGGCCATCATCAAAGGTGGCCGGGTCGTCGAAGAGGGATCGCTTACCGAGTTACTCAAAGGCAGGGTGGAGGTCGAAGTGACCGCGTCCCAACTAAACGGCCAGGTAGAGCGGGTCGTCGAAGGCCTCGGGCGGGTATTGGCCGGCACGGGCGCCAATGTCTTGGTCGAACTCGATAGCGAAGAGATGATTCCCGTGCTCGCCGCGCGCATCATAGAGGCCGGGGGCAAACTTTACAACCTGAGCCGTAAGAAGCGAACTCTTGAGGAACTCTTCCTCGGGGCGGTCAAGGGCGGTGAGGCGTAGGTGCTGACTATCGCCCGCCTTACCTTTAAGGAGGCGCTGCGCAAGAAGATACTGGTAGCCGCGATAATCCTGAGCGTCCTTTTCCTGACGGTCTACGGTGTGGGGCTGCACTATGCCACCAACACCATCGAGCAGCAAAGCGCGCAAGGCATCGGAAGAGGCATGAACGACGGTTCATTCGCTGGTGCGGATGTCATCGTCGAGTCGTCGAAGAAGCTCCTGGTCTTGCTCGGCCTCTACTTTTCAAGCTCCATAGTCTCGCTCTTGGCGATACTGTCGTCGGTGGGAGTGGTCTCGTCCGAGATAGAAAACGGCATAATCCACGCCATGATGGCCAAACCCATCCGGCGCCGCGATATAATTCTCGGTAAGTTCGGCGGGTACGCCGCCATGCTCTCGGTCTATTCGGCGCTGCTCTTTCTCTCGGTTCTGCTTCTCAACTATTTTATAGCGGGGGCGGCGCTCGGCAATGTGCCGCTGCTTATCGCGCTCTTTATCATCCAACCGCTCGTCTTTCTCGCGGTGACGCTCGCAGGGAGCACGGCGTTTTCGACGCTGGCCAACGGTATCGCCGCCTTCACTCTCTATATCGCGAGCGCGGTCGGCGGGATGATCGAGCAAATCGGCGCGATGCTCAACAACGACATGCTGGTAAACACGGGAATCGTAACCAGTTTGCTGATGCCGGCGGACGCTATCTATAGGATGATAGCCTCGCTCGTCACCAATGTGCCGGGCGGTTCGATTAATGCGATGTTCTTCGGCCCGTTCGGGGCGATATCGGCTCCCAGCGCCGCGATGGTCGTCTACGCCATCTTGTATCTGGTCGGCTTTGTCGGCCTCGCGTCTTTTCTGTTCTCAAGAAAAGATATCGGGTAAGTCAAAGGGCATCTCGGGCATAGTCTATCGTTTAAGAATGAACCCAACCCACGCGCTATTCTCCGATTATCTTTACTAAGACGCGCTTGTTGCGCCGCCCGTCGAACTCCCCGTAAAAAATCGCTTCCCAAGTTCCGAGGTCGAGCCTGCCGCCGGTGATGGCGACGACCACCTCGCGCCCCATGATGGTCCGTTTCAGGTGCGCGTCGGCGTTGTCCTCACCGGTGAGGTTGTGCCGGTACTGGGATATCGGCTCGTGCGGAGCGAGCTTTTCGAGCCAGACCTCCCAATCGCTCAAGAGCCCGCCCTCGTGGTCGTTGATAAAGACGCTCGCTGTGATATGCATCGAGTTTACCAGACACAAGCCCTCCCGGACGCCGCTCTTGTCGACCAGCGCCTGGACTTTTGGCGTGAGATGGACAAAATCGTAGCGCTTCGGCGTGTTTACCATGAGATACTCGGTCAGGTGTTTCATATTTTAACCCCCGTTTCTCGTTGCCCGCTATATTATGTTGTTGCGGGCGCTATCCTAATATTTGGCGTTTAACTATTAAGCGGTCGATATCGTGGCCCCATCGGTGAGGCTAGACATGCGGCTAGTGCGATTATCTTACCCATCCCTGTCGGGAAAACATGTTTCAACGATAACACAGGCCATTGGCTAAGGTAAGCGGTTCAATTTCAGCTCGCCCCGCATGTGTGAGCTTAAAATCCATCGACTTTATGCCGATAGCTATGGTTAGGCTATCGGGGTACGGTGTCGCACGATTCATGTGGTGGTTCCATTCGCGGGCGGTTTTTTGGTAGTGCTTCGCGTGATAAATCGGGCAGCTGCATGATTACCGGCGCCAAGCGGGTGCGCCGATTTGACTACGCGACACCCTAATAGGAGGATTGAGTTGTCGGGAAAGCAAAAGAGCGCCGCCAATAAGGCCGATTCCATAAACAATCGCAAACAGGCTGAAGCAGCGATACGGAAAGCCGAAGCCATATACGGCGCCTCAGTCGATAACGCGAGCGTTAGTATATTATTCGCTGACGATAAAGGGAAATTGCTTGAAGTAAACAAAAAAGCTGAAGAGCTTGCCGGCTATGCCAGGCAAGAGCTTTTAGGCATGAGCCTTGCGCAACTTTATCCGAAAGAAGAGCTGGAGAGGATTACCAGAGCTTCCGAGAGTGGCTTTGAGCGGAAGATATGGTATGTGGGCAACACGCTAGTGCTGCAAAAAGGCGGAAAAGTTATCCCCGTAGATGTAATCGGTAACATTCTTGAACATACGGATAGGCGGTTGTCGCAGATAATGATTTTTAACGACGAAGAACGCAAACGAGCCAAAGAGATTCTTAGCGAGAGCGAAGAAAGATACAAGAGTATCATCAATGGGGCGGCGGAAGGTTTTTGGTTAATCAATCCGCAGTTAGAAACAATCGGAGTAAATGAATCCCTCTGTAAAATGTTGGGCTATAGTCGCGAGGAGATGCTGGGCAAAAAGCCATTCGATTTTGCCGATGAGGAAAATCGAAAAATATTCAAGGAACAGACATCAAGAATACCCGGAACATCGCACCGGCATTATAATATCGTTCTAAAATCGAAGGCAGGCAACGATGTCTATACCCGATTTAACGCCACCACGGCAAGAGATAACTCGGGAAACACAATTAGCGCCTTTGCTTTTGTCACGGATATTACCGAGCTTAAGTTGACCGAGAACTCGCTCCTTGAATCGAAAGAGCGGATGGAACAGTTGTATAAGGTCATACCGAGCGCTATATTTACGGTCGACACGGCTCACACCATACTAAGCTTCAACAGAACGGCCGAGGAGATAACGGGCTATGTCGCCTCAGAGGTGATCGGGAAGAAATGTTCGATCCTTTCCCTCGACACGTGCGCGAAGGAGTGCGCCCTGTTTGCCGGCAATTCGGCCAAGCCGATCATAGGCAAGGAATGCACCATAAACAGGAAAGACGGCGAGAGAAGGGTGCTTTCTAAAAATTCGGATCTTCTTAAAGATATATATGGAAACGTTATCGGCGGTGTCGAGAGTTTCGAGGATATAACGGAGCGCAAACAGGACGAGGAAATGCTTAATTATCTGGCCCACTATGACGCGCTTACCGGGCTCCCTAACCGGAGGCTGTTGTATGATAATTTTGCGGCAGAAATTTCCCGCACGCGCCGAAATGGCGCGATATCGGCCGTATTATTTCTCGACCTGGACAACTTTAAGACCATCAACGATACTTTGGGCCACCCTGTCGGCGATCAGCTATTGCGGGAGGTCGCCGTTCGGCTGAAAAAAAGTCTTCGCAGTGAAGATACCGTCGCGCGGCTGGGCGGGGACGAATTCACCCTGTTGATAACGGAGACAAGGCGAATTCAGGACGTGGCCAAAATCGCGCAGAAAGTTATCGATGAATTTAAATCGCCGTTTAGTATCGGCAATCGCGAATTTTATATTACCACCAGTGCCGGAATAGCCGTTTATCCAAACGATGGTAAAGAAGTAAATACTCTGCTTAGAAATGCTGATATTGCCTTATATCGCGCAAAGGAACAGGGCAGAAATAATTACCAATTCTATACGTCGGCCATGGGAGAAAAAGTTCTCGAGCGCTTAATACTTGAGAACAATTTGCATAAAGCGCTTGAAAGAGAAGAGTTCTTGCTTCATTATCAGCCAATTGTAAATCTGAATTCAGGCAATATCGCGGGGATGGAGGCGCTGCTTCGCTGGCAACACCCCGATTTCGGACTAGTCTATCCATCGGACTTTATACCTATCCTGGAGGAAACGGGGCTTATTGTCCCGGTTGGCGAATGGGTGTTGCGCACCGCATGCAAGCAGGCAATGGCTTGGCAAGATAAGAGCCTACTGCCAATACGCATAGCGGTGAATCTTTCAGCGAAACAGTTCCGGCAGGAAAATTTGGTGGAAATGATCGGTGATGTATTGGATAAGACCGGTTTGCGGCCCGAGTGCCTGGAGATCGAAGTTACGGAGAATGCCGTTTTAAAAGATATGGACCAGGCTGTTAAGACATTCCAGAGGTTAAAGGAACTCGGCGTATATATCTCGTTCGATGATTTTGCGACCGGGTATTCTTCGCTCAGTCTTTTAAGGAAATTACCCGCGGATACATTAAAGATCGATCGGTCCTTTGTATGCGAGATCACGACCAGCTTACGTGACGCAGAGATCGCAAAAGCCGTGATAACCTTGGCTCACAGTCTGGGAATGAAGGCGATTGCGGAAGGTGTGGAAACGATAGATCAATTGGAGTTTTTGCGCTCGCTCAAATGCGATGAGGTTCAAGGGTATGTCTTCGCCCGCCCGTTACCGGTCTACGAAGCCGAGGCTCTGCTCGCCGCCGAGATGCGCTTATGCGCTTGATAAATTAGCCCCAATAGCCCAGGGAATGTCGTTATGGAGTCTAATTAAACTGTTACGGCGCCCTGGTCTGCTATTCCCACACCGGGCAGTGACTAAAACATATCCCGGTCGTCTATTACGACATGACCATCCTTCCGACTTCCGCAAAGCAGTGCCGCGGGAGTTTTCGCTGAGCTGAAGATAGCCTGCGCGTTACAATATTAAGGCGATAAGGAGTGTGCTATCGGGGGAGGCGAATCTCGCATATGATTTTTCTGAGGCAAAAAACCCGTATGCCGGCATGCTTAAGCGGCAGATTACTATTCGCATGGATCAGATAGCGGTTGATTGCTTCAAAAAGCTCGCCGTGGAGACGGGTCGGGCGAAAAGCCAAAGAAATGGTCTTTGATTACGATAAGACATGGCTTGGCAAGAGGTACGCGCAAAAGAAGGTGAAGGTTGAAAAAGTAACGAGCAAGCTACGGTGCCGTTTCGGGCGGGGCCTCGGCAAGGTGACGCCGGCCGCCCTAAGGAGAGCGGCGGAAGTGTCGCTGTCGCAAAGGCCGGATAGACCAAGCGAGCCACTTGTCATACCTTCCGACATTCATTCGCAACGCCTGTTGGAAGGCGGCCCGTGATATCCGAACGGTCCAAGAACTCCCGGGTCATAAAGACGTAAAAACCACGATGATTTACACCCATGTCCTCAACCGCGGACCAGCTGGGGTTCGCAGCCCCGTCGATAGGTTGTAAGGTTAAATAGGGCAGTTTAGAGAGGGTATATACCGATCCGTATAAGACGCCATGATAAAATAGCGTTTCGTGTCAACAGCTACATTTAGCACTGGTTATAGCTACAAGTGACATATTTTCGCAGGCGTCTTATATGGACAAAATCAATGTATTTGGAGTATTATGCGGATTGGTATAAACATAGTTCGGTGTCACAGGAGTAATCGCGCGGTGCAGGAAATCTTCGACGCAATTGACCAGTACGCAGACGCCTATGCAAGGCTTGAACAGCTTCAGCGCTCTCGCACTCTTGAGATACCTATCGGGGATCAAAAGACTGGTGTCATTGCAGAGTTCTTCGCGCGCATCTACGCAAGGCATCGGTTCCCCGAAGCTGCATTGGAATTTGGTTCCGCCAGTGAGCACGCTTGGGATATCAAAGTTCTTCGGCCCGGCCGACCTGAACTCAAAGTGCAGGTCAAAGCTGTTTCTGCGCATTCACAAACGAGTCGTGTATCTCCCATTCATCCTGGGTGGCATCAGCTCTGGCTCATGCGCCTAGATGAACATCTTCGACCACATGCGCTCTGGGTGGTTGAAGCACAGACCGCAGCATGGTCAAACACTTTGCTGAAGAACCGCACTATGCCCAAGCTCGGAAATCCCCAATCCGGTTCTGCTGAGTTGAGAGCAGGTGCAAATGAAACCACCCCATTTCTTGCCGCGCTGCTGACGGCCAACCCATCATTCCACCGGACCTGCGCGAAAAGCCGCGCAGGTCGGTGAATTCAAACGTTAGGCCTCAACAAGGGAGGGAAATATATGGTAGTGCCCTCGGTAGAGAAATTAGATCGTCTCGCTATTGATGTTCTTTCGGGCATTGACAATTCTCTGTTTGAGCAAAACATTGTCGAATTCATCTTAGACACGTATAGACAATTCTGTCGCAGCGATGAGGCTCTAAGACTGGATATATCGGAGATGCCCATCACCGACGAAATTCGTCTCAGGCCGCGCTTCGAGTCCCTGTGTTTTTCTACATTCCTCGCAAGTTTGCAGTCATCAAAATTCCTTACAGACAAAAAGTGGTTTGTTAAACGACCAAACCAGAGGCTCATTGGACTATTTGACGGTGCGATAGCAGCAGCACTTATTGAACTTTGCAATAATGCTGGAATGAGCGAGCTACGTGAAATAACACTTGTTGCAATTGATCCGAAGCCAACATTTGGGCTTGGCGATCATCTTGATCCACTAAATCGTTTGGAAGAATATCGGGCCGCATTCGTCAAGGAACGGGGGAGCGAACTCGAACGATTCGGGAAATGGATAGGGAAGGCACTTGATGGTCCAAATTATCCACTCTTTGAGATCATTGGTGGTACCTTTGGAGAGCCACTACTTCAATTGTCAGATTATGCAATGGCCGATGTACTGAAGCGAGGCGCCAACCTTCCTCTTCCTATGAATAATCAAGAGGACGCGAAAGAGCAACTGCGCACGCAGATTGCGGGATGTAATTTCGCAATGGCCAAAGCTCTTGTTGTTCGCAGTTTGGGCGGGAGCATCATCCCAAAAGAACTTGCAGCGCTCTTGGACGGTTTCACTGAGAATCCTTGTCTCGAAACGGCGGCCAAACTCATCGAGTATGACCAGAAGTTTCGTGCGGTCTTTGAATTGGCTCGCGGCGGTGGCTTCACCGAGCAGTTGTTCCGTAAGGGCGACATTGAGTGATGGCCCAACCCGTCGCTCCGGCGGATGCGGTGAGACTGCGCCGGTGAGCTTGGTCGTTCAGCGGCCATAACAATTCCATGTTGCATTGACAAGTGTCACGTGATAGCTTACTATTGATGCATGATCAAGACGTTTGCCGATAAGCATACGCAAGAGTTTTACCAAAAGGGTAAATCAAAGCGTTTTCCGCCGGAAATCAGTAAGCGGGCAATCCGCAAGCTGGAATATATCGACCTGGCAACGGGTTTGGATGACTTGAAGGTTCCCCCAAGCAATCGACTCCACGAACTCGAACGAGAACGGCAGGGACAGTATTCGATCTCCGTCAATGACCAATGGCGCATATGTTTCCGGTTTGTCAACGGCGACGCCTACGACGTAGAACTTACGGACTACCACTAAGATGAGGTGTAAAACATGAGTATTCAGAATATGGGAGAGCGTGAAATTCGACCGACTCATCCCGGCGAGATACTGCGCGAGGATTTTTTGCCGGATTACGGCCTTACCGTGTCGAGTCTTGCTAGGGCGCTTGGTGTGTCGCGCCAGACGGTCAATGAGTTGGTCCGGGAACGTCGGGCAGTCAGCCCGGAGATGGCGCTTCGCCTCGCCCGCTTGTTCGGCAATACGCCGGAGTTTTGGCTCAACGCTCAGCGTGCCGTAGATCTTTGGGAGGCAGCGCGGGCCGGCAAGAAGAAGATTGAGCGTATCAATCCATTAAGTGTCGCATAGCACTTGAAGTAGAAAAATGAAGGAGAATCAATAAGCGCCTAACAAGGCGACGTCGCCGACGCACAATTAGCTTGCCTATTAGCTTCTAAGTTGGCGGCGCAAGGCTGATCGTCAGCGTTATGTTAAAATTTTAATAAAAATCTACCACAAGCAAAAGGAGCAAGCTAATGCCGATCATATGCTTAAATAGGAGGAAGAAAATGACCCCGGACGTCATTGAGTTTGAGATTCTGACCGACTATAGAATTAAGGTGATTTTATCGAGCGGAAAAACCGGAGTATTTAATGTTGCTCCATACCTTGACAAAGGAATCTTCACGGAATTGAAGGATTATAGCTATTTCAAAAGAGCGAGAATTGAATTCGGAACTCTCGTATGGCCGAATGAACAGGATTTCAGTCCTGAGACAATAGAGATAAAAATGGAGGAGATAGCATAACAAGCGGCTTCACCGGACAGCAAAACGCGCCGCCGGTGAGCTTTGACCCCGCCGGAAAACCGCACGCCGGGATTTGTGCTGGGCTGTCGGGCAACTCGCAGCCTACCGCGATTCTTCTACCCTAGCGTCACCGGAATCGCTTTCCTTACATCGGCGATGTGCTCTGCTCCGTGGGCAAGAGAACTGTTTGGAAAGGTGATAAAAATGAGAGAAGAATATGATTTTTCTGAGGCAAAAAACTCGTATGCCGGCATGCTTAAGCGGCAGGTTACTATTCGCATGGATCAGATAGCGATAGAATTGTAGTTATAACCGTCTATGTGTTTTATGGTACCTGGAGGTAAGACGTGCGAGTATCTTATGATACGACCCATGATGTCTTGTATATTAAGTTTGCGGATGCTGTTGAAAAAGTAACCAGCAAGAATGTTGATGCGGATATAACGCTGGGTTTTGATAAAGACGGGAAGATAGCCGGTATTGAAATCCTCGACGCATCACAGCATGTAGACTTAACCAACCTGTTGCCGGTCCACATCGACAAAAAAGCCGCCGGATAGGGCCACGTAAGCTACGGTGCCGTTTCGGGCGGGGCCTCGGTAAGGTGACGCCGGCCGCCCTAAGGAGAGCGGCGGAAGTGTCGCTGTCGCAAAGGCCGGATAGACCAAGCGAGCCACATGTCATACCTTCCGACATTCATTCGCAACTCATTTATTGTAAAGCGGCTATGATATTCGAACGGTCCAAGAACTCCCGGGCCACAAAGACGTAAAAACCACGATGATTTACACCCATGTCCTCAACCGCGGACCGGCTGGGGTTCGCAGCCCGGTAGATATGTCGTAAGGTTAAATAAGGTAGTTTTGGAGAGGATTATACGCCGATCCGTATAAGACGCCATGATAAAACGGCGTTTAATCAAAATAGGTGTATTTAGCATTGGTTATAGCGACAAGAGATGTGTTTCTGGAGGCGTTTTAAATGGACATGATCAATGTATTTGAAGTATTATATGGATCAGTATAAACATTGTTAGCCAACCAAATCTCGACCAGAACCGTCGCCTCATTAAAGGAACACCATGGCCAAGAAAGCAGCACCAAAACAAGAAGAGCCCATCGAAAAGCAGATGTGGAAGGCGGCGGACAAGCTGCGCAAGAACATCGACGCGGCGGAGTACAAGCACATCGTGCTGGGGCTGATCTTCCTCAAATATATTTCCGATGCCTTTGACGAGCTGTACGAAAAGTTGCAACAGGGTGAAGGCGACTATGCCGGGGCTGACCCGGAGGATAAGGACGAGTACAAGGCGGAGAATGTGTTCTTTGTGCCGGAGACGGCGCGCTGGTCGTACCTGCTCACCCAGGCCAGGCAGCCGGACATCGGCAAGACGGTGGATGCCGCCATGGACGCTATCGAGAAGGAAAATCCCTCGCTACGCGATGTGCTGCCCAAGGTCTTCGCGCGCGGCAATCTCGACCCCACCAGCCTGGGCGGACTCATCGACCTGGTCGGCAACATCGCCCTCGGCCATGCCAAGGCGCGCAGCGCCGACCTGCTCGGCCATGTGTTCGAATACTTCCTCGGCGAATTCGCGCTGGCCGAAGGCAAAAAGGGCGGCCAGTTCTACACCCCGCGTAGCGTGGTCGAGCTGCTGGTGGAAATGCTCGAGCCTTATAAGGGCCGGGTGTTTGACCCCTGCTGCGGCTCCGGCGGCATGTTCGTTCAGTCGGAAAAATTCGTCACCGGGCACCAGGGCAAGGTCAACGACATCTCCATTTACGGGCAGGAGAGCAACCAGACCACCTGGCGTCTGGCCAAGATGAACCTCGCCATCCGCCACATCGACAGCTCCCAGGTGAAATGGAACAACGAAGGCTCGTTTTTAAACGACGCCCATAAAGACCTGAAGGCCGATTACGTCATCGCCAATCCGCCGTTCAACGACAGCGACTGGAGCGGCGACCTGCTGCGCAAGGATGGCCGCTGGCAACACGGCGTGCCGCCCACCGGCAATGCCAACTACGCTTGGATTCAACACTTTCTATATCACCTGAACCCCAATGGTCAGGCCGGCTTCGTGCTCGCCAAGGGCGCGCTCACCTCCAAAAGCTCCGGCGAGGGCGACATTCGCAAGGCGCTGGTCGAGGCGCGGATGGTGGACTGTATCGTCAACCTGCCCGCCAAGCTGTTTTTAAACACGCAAATCCCCGCCTGTCTGTGGTTTCTGAGCCGCAACAAGCAGAACGGCAAGTTCCGCGACCGCGCCGACGAAATCCTGTTCATCGACGCCCGCAACCTAGGCCACCTGATCAACCGCCGCACCAAGGAGTTTTCCGCAGAAGACATCGCCACCATCACCAGCACCTATCACAACTGGCGCAATCCGAATGGGGACTATGAAGATGTGAAGGGCTTCTGCAACGCCGCCCCCATCGAGCGAGTGCGCGAACTGGACTATGTGCTCACGCCAGGTCGCTATGTCGGCCTGCCGGACGATGAGGACGACTTCGATTTCAAGGAACGCTTCACCCAGCTCAAGGCGGAGTTTGAGGCGCAGTTGCTGGAAGAAGCGAAGCTGAATGCCGCGATTGCGGAGAGTTTGGGGAGGGTGAAGATCGATGAGTGAGTGGAAAGAAGTCCAACTTAAAGATTTTATTTCAGTCAAAGGAGGGCTCGCCTATAAAAGCGAATATATTGGACAAGGTACAGCATTACTGCTTGGTATGGGGTGTGTATCAAATAAAGAAAAATTCCTCATGAAGGGGGCACGCTTTTATGCAGGTGACTATCCTCATAGTTACCTTGTTAAGCCTGGTGATATTGTTTTAGCCACAAGACAACAATCTGATAATTTACCTATTCTTGGCAAGCCTGCACTAATCCCAAATACATTAATCGGCAAGCAAGTGATTGTTGGTACGAATCTGTATAAGGTGAGTAAAAAGGCAAATATTGATGATATCTATTTGTTTTGGTTACTCAAAGGACAAGACTATCAAGACCATATCTATCAGTGTTCAAGCGGAACTACTGTGAGAATGATTACCAAGGATTCCGTAGAATTTTATCAATTCCTCATTCCCCCTCTCCCCGAACAAAAAGCCATCGCCTTGGTGCTCTCCAGCCTCGACGACAAAATCGACCTGCTCCACCGTCAAAACAAAACCCTCGAAGCCATGGCCGAAACCCTCTTCCGCCAGTGGTTCGTGGAGGAAGCACAGGAGGATTGGGAGGATGGGAAACTTGGCGATGTTATCGAGCTGCACTATGGAAAAGGATTAAAGACGGAAGAGCGAGCAGGTAGCGGATATCCCGTTGTCGGCTCCAGCGGCGTTGTCGATTACCACACGGAGTTCTTGGTAAGAGGGCCAGGCATTGTCATCGGAAGAAAGGGAACGCTCGGCAAGGTGATCTACCTTTGGGACAATTTTTATCCTATCGATACAACCTATTACGTGAAGTCAAAAGTAGAGTCTGTGGGATTGTTGTATGACTATTTTCTGTTGAAGACGATCGGCTTTGAGGACATGAACACCGATTCCGCAGTACCGGGATTGAACCGCGATATAGCGCTTTCAACAGAGATAAAAATTCCGCCCGAGGACAAATTACATGCCTTTAATGAGCTTGTGGCTGATTTTATCGGCAAGCTCAAAACGAATAGAGATCAGATTCACACACTCGAAAAACTCCGCGACACCCTGCTGCCCAAACTCATGAGTGGCGAAGTGCGGGTGGCGGTATGACAAATTCAAATCTTCCCGAAAAGGTCCCAAACTTCGTCATTTTTCAAACGAAAACGGGCAAGGTTAATATTGAAGTCTTTTTTCACAATGAGACCCTTTGGCTTACACAAAAAAAGATTGCAGAACTGTTTGAAAAAGACCGCAGTGTCATCACAAGGCATCTGAAAAACATTTTTGCGGAGGGTGAGCTGGATGAAAAAGTGGTGTGTGTAAATTTTGCACACACCACTCAACACGGCGCCATCGAAGGCAAAACCCAGCAAAAAGAGGTGATGTACTACAACCTTCGAGCCATTACTGCCGTGGGGTATCGGGTCAATTCATTTATACCGAAGCGGATGCACAAAAGGTCTTTATGGGCTTGAAAACCTGGAAGAACGCGCCCGGCGGGAAAATCCTGAAATCCGATGTGACTATAGCCAAAAACTATCTCAACGAAGAACATCTCAAAGAGCTGGAAAGAATCGTGTCTGCCTATCTTGATCTGGCCGAAAACCGGGCACGCCGCGGCATTGTTACCAACATGAAAGACTGGGTGCAATTTCTGGACAAGTTCCTGATGCTCTCGGATTATCCCATTCTTCTGGATAAAGGCAAAATCTCCGCCTTGGAAGCAAAAATCAAAGCCGAGTCAGAATACGATAAATTCCGGGTCATACAGGATAAACAATACATTTCCGACTTTGATGAGGAAGTCAGAAAACTGATCGGCCAAGATAAAGGCGGGAAAAATGACGACCTCTAAAATCACCGAATCCGCTATCGAAGGCCTCGCCATCGAGCTGTTTGAGAAGCTCGGGTATCAATACGTCTATGCGCCGGATATCGCCCCGGACAGCGAAACGCCGGAGCGGGAACACTTCGAGGATGTGTTGCTGCTGGAGCGGATGCGCTCTGCGGTGGCGTGGATCAATCCGTCAATACCCGCCGATGTGCGCGAGCAGGCGATTAAACAGGTGCAGCGCCTGAACTCGCCGGAACTGATCGCCAACAACGAAGCCTTTCACCGCATGTTGACCGAGGGCATCAAGGTCACCTACCAGCACAAAGGCAACGAGCGTGGCGACCTGGTATGGCTGGTGGATTTCGCCAATCCCGAGAACAACGAATTTGTGGTTGCCAATCAGTTTACGGTGATCGGCAACCACACAAATCAGGGACACCAGAGCAAGCGCCCGGATGTGGTCTTGTTCGTCAACGGCCTGCCGCTGGTGGTGATGGAACTCAAAAACGCCGCCGATGAAAACGCCACCATCAAATCCGCCTACCAGCAATTGCAGACCTACAAGGAAGTGATTCCCGGCCTATTCGCCTACAACGGCCTATTGGTGATATCGGACGGGCTGGAGGCCAAAGTGGGCTCGTTGTCGGCGGGCCTCTCCCGGTTCATGGCGTGGAAAACGGCGGACGGCAAGCTGGAGGCATCTAAGCTTATCAGTCAGTTGGAGACCTTGATCCAGGGCATGTTAAACAAGGCGACGCTACTGGATTTGCTGCGCCATTTTATCGTGTTTGAAAAGTCGAAGAAGGAAGACCCGGCAACGGGTGTGATCAGCATCAGCACCGTGAAGAAGCTGGCGGCCTATCACCAATACTACGCCGTCAACGCAGCAGTGGCTTCCACCTTGCGGGCGACGAGTGAAGCGCCAATGGGGGTGGCGGAAACGCCGGAGAGTTACGGCTTGGCGAGTGTCAAGGACCAACCGCCGGGGGACCGCAAGGCCGGGGTGGTGTGGCACACGCAGGGCAGCGGCAAGTCGCTGTCGATGGTGTTCTACACCGGCAAGGTCGTGCTGGCGCTGGATAACCCCACCGTCGTCACGATCACCGACCGCAACGATCTGGATGATCAATTGTTCGATACCTTTGCCTCCTGTACCCAGCTATTGCGGCAGGAGCCGGTGCAGGTGGACGATCGCAAAGAGTTGAAACGGCTATTGAGAGTAGCGTCCGGCGGGGTGATTTTTACCACCATCCAGAAGTTCCAGCCAGAAGAAGGAAATATCTACGAGGAGCTGACCGACCGCCGCAATGTGGTGGTAATCGCCGACGAGGCGCACCGCACCCAGTACGGCTTCAAGGCCAAAACCGTGGATGAGAAGGACGCGCAAGGCAATGTCACTGGTAAGAAAATCGTATACGGCTTTGCCAAATATCTGCGCGATGCCCTGCCGAACGCGACCTACCTTGGATTCACCGGCACGCCCATCGAAAAGAACGATGTCAACACTCCGGCGGTGTTCGGCAATTATGTCGATGTGTATGACATCGCCCAGGCGGTGGAAGACGGCGCGACCAAGAAGATTTACTACGAAAGCCGCCTGGCCCGCGTTTCGCTCAGCGACGAGGGCAAGCAGCTCATTGCCGAGCTGGACGAGGAACTGGAACAGGATGAGTTGACCGAGACCCAGAAGGCCAAGGCCAAGTGGACGAAGATGGAGGCCTTGGTCGGCGCAGCGCAACGCATCCGGAATGTGGCGCAGGACATCGTGGCGCATTTCGAGAAACGCCAGGAAGTATTTGCGGGCAAGGCCATGATTGTGGCCATGTCGCGGCGCATTGCCGCAGAGCTGTATGAAGAGATCATCAAGCTGAAGCCGGAATGGCATTCACCCGATCTGACCCAAGGCGTGATCAAGGTGGTGATGACGGCGGCATCTGCGGATGGCCCGAAGCTGGCCGGGCATCACACCACCAAAGAGCAACGTAAGACCCTCGCCGAGCGCATGAAAAACCCCGATGATGAGCTGAAGCTGGTCATCGTGCGCGATATGTGGCTTACCGGCTTCGATGCGCCCTGTATGCACACCCTCTATATTGACAAGCCCATGAAGGGCCACAACCTGATGCAGGCCATTGCGCGGGTGAACCGGGTTTACGGTGATAAACCGGCGGGCTTGGTGGTGGACTATCTGGGCATTGCCTCCGATCTTAAGCAGGCGCTGTCGTTCTATGCCGATGCCGGTGGCAAGGGCGACCCCATGCTGGCCCAGGAACAGGCCGTGCAATTGATGCTGGAGAAGATCGAAGTGGTGGCCGGCATGTATCACGCCTTCCCTTACGAGGATTATTTCGAGGCCGACACCTCCAGAAAACTTTACATGATCCTGGCGGCCGAGGAGCATATCCTCGGACTGGAGGATGGCAAGAAGCGCTATATCGATGAAGTCACCGCCTTGTCGCAGGCATTTGCCATTGCCATTCCGCACGAGCAGGCCATGGACGTGAAGGATGAAATCGCCTTCTTTCAGGCGGTGAAGGCGCGGCTCGCAAAGTTCGACAGTACCGGCTCAGGACGCACCAATGAAGAGATTGAATCGACCATCCGGCAGGTGATTGACAAGGCGCTGGTATCGGAGCAAGTCATTGATGTGTTCGACGCTGCCGGAATCAAGAAACCTGATATTTCGATTCTTTCCGAGGAGTTTTTGCTGGAGCTAAAAAACAAGGAGCACAAAAACGTAGCGCTCGAAGTGCTGAAAAAACTGCTCAACGACGAAATCAAAGCGCGCGCCAAAAAGAATCTGGTGCAAAGCCGAACCCTGATGGAAATGCTGCAAGATGCCATCAAGCGGTATCACGCCAAAGTGCTCACGGCGGCGGAAGTCATGGACGAGCTGATCAACATCAGCAAGGAGATCGTCAAGTCTGACAAGCAAGCCGAAGAGATGGGCATGAGCGACTATGAATACGCCTTCTACACCGCCGTAGCCAACAATGACAGCGCCAGAGAACTGATGCAACAAGACAAATTGCGCGAGTTGGCCGTTGTGCTGTTTGAGAAAGTAAAAGCCAATGCCTCGATTGATTGGACGATCAAGGAAAGCGTAAAGGCGAAACTCAAAGTCATTGTAAAAAGGACGTTGAGGCAATTTGGGTATCCGCCTGATATGCAGAAGTTGGCCACCGAGACGGTGCTTAAGCAGGCGGAGATGTTGGCGAGTGAATTGACAAGGAAAACAGGCGATGGCTAGCAAGGCGCTGCACTAGGACGGCAATTCCGCTACGCTTCATTGCCGCCCGTGAGCTTTGGCGTTAGGCCTCAACAAGGGAGGGAAATATATGGTAGTGCCCTCGGTAGAGAAATTAGATCGTCTCGCTATTGATGTTCTTTCGGGCATTGACAAGTGTCACGTGATAGCTTACTATTGACGCATGATCAAGACGTTTGCCGATAGGCATACGCAAGAGTTTTACCAAAAGGGTAAATCAAAGCGTTTTCCGCCGGAAATCAGCAAGCGGGCAATCCGCAAGCTGGAGCACGTCGACTTGGCAACGGGTTTGGATGACTTGAAGGTTCCGCCAAGCAATCGACTCCACGAACTCGAACGAGAACGGCAGGGACAGTGTTCGATCTCCGTCAATGACCAATGGCGCATATGCTTCCGGTTTGTCAACGGCGACGCCTACGACGTAGAACTTACGGACTACCACTAAGATGAGGTGTAAAACATGAGTATTCAGAATATGGGAGAGCGTGAAATTCGACCGACTCATCCCGGCGAGATACTGCGCGAGGATTTTTTGCCGGATTACGGCCTTACCGTGTCGAGTCTTGCTAGGGCGCTTGGTGTGTCGCGCCAGACGGTCAATGAGTTGGTCCGGGAACGTCGGGCAGTCAGCCCGGAGATGGCGCTTCGCCTCGCCCGCTTGTTCGGCAATACGCCGGAGTTTTGGCTCAACGCTCAGCGTGCCGTAGATCTTTGGGAGGCAGCGCGGGCCGGCAAGAAGAAGATTGAGCGTATCAATCCATTAAGTGTCGCATAGCACTTGAAGTAGAAAAATGAAGGAGAATCAATAAGCGCCTAACAAGGCGACGTCGCCGACGCACAATTAGCTTGCCTATTAGCTTCTAAGTTGGCGGCGCAAGGCTGATCGTCAGCGTTATGTTAAAATTTTAATAAAAATCTACCACAAGCAAAAGGAGCAAGCTAATGCCGATCATATGCTTAAATAGGAGGAAGAAAATGACCCCGGACGTCATTGAGTTTGAGATTCTGACCGACTATAGAATTAAGGTGATTTTATCGAGCGGAAAAACCGGAGTATTTAATGTTGCTCCATACCTTGACAAAGGAATCTTCACGGAATTGAAGGATTATAGCTATTTCAAAAGAGCGAGAATTGAATTCGGAACTCTCGTATGGCCGAATGAACAGGATTTCAGTCCTGAGACAATAGAGATAAAAATGGAGGAGATAGCATAACAAGCGGCTTCAGCGGACAGCAAAACGCGCCGCCGGTGAGCTTTGACCCCGCCGGAAAACCGCACGCCGGGATCTGTGCGGGGGCTGTCGGGTAACCGGCAGCCCTACCGCAACTCTATTACCCCAACGCCATCAAAATGGCTTTCTTAACATCGTCGATCTGCTCCGCATCGTCGAGTTTCTGCCCGTTTACATCCCACACATAAAAGACGTCGACGACTTTGTCGACGCTGGTCGATACTTTTGCCAGGTGGATGTCGAGGCGCAGGTCGTACATGACCCTGGTGATGGTATAGAGGAGGCCGATGCGGTCCTCGGCGTGGACTTCGATGATAGTGTAGAAATCGGACGAGGTATTGTCGATTCTCACCTCGGGCGATTTTTTCAGCGCGTGCTTCGTCATCCCGTTGCCCTTATAGCGTTTGGCCTTTTCAGCGACGCGGTACTCGAGCGATATCTTGCCCGCGAGCGCGCGCGTAATGTCGGTTTTTATCTTATCCCACGCATCTTCATCGACGTTCTTGTCGAAGTAGCTTGCGATACGGAAGATGTCGAGCGCGACTCCGTCGCTTCTCGTGTAGACCTGGGCGCCCAGGATGTTAACGCCGTTTAGGGCCAACACGCCGGAGACCTTGCAGAAGAGACCCGGCTGGTCCGGCGCGACGAGCGTCAGTTCGCAGACGCGGTCTTTGCGCCGCGCGCTTATCCCGATGGCCTCGCGCCCCTCGCGCCCGTCCCGCATCAACTTGAAATGCCTGATGATGTCGTCGCTCGTCTGCGATTGGAGGTAAGAAGGGGGCATCCGCGCGAGAAACGCCTCTATCTCGGTATTTTCGTAGCGCCCGGCCAAGCTCGATTTTACCGATGACGCGGTCTTCTTGCGTCTCTCGATGCTCTTCTTAGTCGTATACTCGCCGCTCTCGATGACATGGATAACCTTCGAGAAAAGCTCGCGCATGAGGATATCCTTCCAGGCGTCCCAGGCTTTCGGGCCGGTCGCCAGGGCATCGGCGATGGAGATAAGGTAGAGCATCTTGGCCGTCTGCCTGTCGGCGATTGTCGATGCCGGCTCGATGATGACGTTCTCGTCGTTTAGGTCGCGGCGCATCGCGGTGCCGGGCAAGAGCAGGTGGTGCTCGACGAGCATGCTGATAACGCGGCCTTCCCGAGCGGTAAAGCCCATGCGCGCGCTGACATCCTTTACCATCTTGGAGCCGCGCTTGCTGTGCTCGTGGCCGCCGCCCTTGCCGATGTCGTGAAGGAGCGCGGCGATGAGTAGGAGGTCTATCCGTTCGATTTCGCCATAGAGCTCACGAAGGAGCGGGTTGGTCGAATCGTAGTTGCCCGCGCCCATCTTTTGCAGCTCGGCTACTGTCAGGAACGAGTGCATGTCGACCGTGTAGAGGTGGTAGGCGTCGTGCTGGGGCAGGCAGACCACATGCTCCCACTCCGGTATATAGCGGGATAGAAGACCGAGGTGGTCCATACACCCCAGCGCGGGCAACGCGCGCGAGCCCGCTTTTAGGATTTCGATGAAGTCGTCGCGCATCTCGCGCGTCCAGGTGTCGGGTCGGGGCAGGTTCTCGAGCCCCTCGCGCACTAGGTCGAGCTTTTTAAAATCGAGGGGATAATCGTGCTCCAGCGCGAGGCGAAAGAGCTTTATCTCCGAGCCGGGAGAGTCGCGCACGGCGTCGGTCGATGCAAGCGAAAGCCTGCCGCCCCTAAGGACGATGCCGCCCGCTATATTTATGCTATCGCTTGCTAATGTAGCGTATACCGGGTTTAAAAGAGCGTCTTTGAGCTGGTCCCAGAAGCCGCGCGATATGCGCTCGACCGCGCTCGCGTGCGTGTAGAACCGGCGCATGAAATTTTCGACTCCGCTGCTTCCGGCGCTCTTCTTAAATCCCAATCCCTTGGCTATCTCAGCCTGGTACTCGAAGAAGAGGCGGTCGGTCTTGCGTTCCGCCGTATGGTGAAGGTAGGTCCGCACCATCAGCATAAACTCGTAAGCCTGCTCAAGCGCACGGGCGTCGAACGCGGAGAGATAACCCTCTTTGGCCAGGCCGTTAAGGGATGCGATACCGAAGAGGCCCTTCGCCGACCAGATGATAGCTTGAATATCGCGCAAACCGCCCTCACCGTCTTTTATATCGGGTTCCAACAGATACGCCGCCTGGCCGTATTGGAGATGTCGCCGTTCGTTTTCGGCGAGGATGTTCTCGAGAAACCGCCCGCCGCCTTTCGCGCGAATCTGCCGGGTAAGCCCGAGTTGCAGCTCCTCCAGGAGCGCGTTGTCGCCGGTGATTAGCCTCGCCTCAAGGAGCGAGGTCCGTACCTCGAAGTCGGATGCCGCCATCCGCAGGCTTTCTTTTAGCGTTCGGGTGCCGTGCCCGACCTCGAGCCCGAGGTCCCAGAGGGGATAGAATAGCTCCTCGGATATTTGCGTGATGTGGACGCGATTCTTCAAGCGGTGGAGTATCATAAGGTCGATATCGGACGCGGGGCAGAGCGCTCGGCGCCCGTACCCGCCCAGGGCCAATACTGCGACCCCTTTAAGGCTCGCCAGAGTACCGCCGAGCACATCGCCGAGGACGCCCGCCGCGATGCGCTGGATAAGCTCGTCTATCATATCGGAGCGTCTCGCGGCGACATCGCGCCCCGAAGGCTCCGCGTAATATGTGTCGTGCAGCTCGCGAAGGCCGCGCTCATAGCTCTCGCGCAGCGTTGCCGGCTTATCCACCATGACCTGCCCGCTTGCCTTAAATCGCATCGGTTCCGCGTTCACTCGTCCGTATCCTTACCACATCGTCGACAGGGTAGATGAATATCTTTCCGTCACCGAACATGCTGCTATTCCGCGTTATTGTTGTGATATACCAGACCTGGTTTTGCTCTCATTATAGGGGCGGATTGTTTCCGGCGTATTTCTCGAAGGTTAAATGTATGTTAAGAACGGGATTGCCATTCAGTCGGGTTGGCCGCGGTTTGATGAGGCGGAACTTGTTCCTTAACACAGCATTGCTATGCTCGTAGTTTTGCTCGTGTTATGAGCCTGTTGCACAAAGTGAAAAAAGACAGTAAAAACCACAATATGTTGTATTTGCGTTAGTCGATAATGACAACATATGGATGACGATTTAGTTTATGCAACAGGCTCTTATAATGGCTTAAAGGATAAACGATTCGCAAAGTCGAAGGAGGTTTTGGATTGGATAATCAGCAATCTCAAGACCTTATAGAGCAGATAAAAGAGTTTCTCAGGGCTATCGATGCCGACGAGGCTATTCTATTTGGGTCAAGGGCGAGGGGCGATGCCCTTGAAACGAGCGATGTCGACCTGGTTGTTATCGACGATAAGTTTGCGGAAATGCCGTTTCCTCGCCGCCTGATATATGTAAGCGAGCTGGACAAGAAACCAAAAAGGCGGTTCGGGACCGCCTTTTTGATGCAATGGAGGGATGCTCCATACTGTATATCCTATATGTTTTTAGAGCGCATCAACCCCGCGCTCACCGGTCCTGATCCTTATTGCATCCTCGACGGAGTAGATGAATATCTTTCCGTCACCGATCTTGCCGGTCTTCGCCGCTTCGGTTATCGTCTCGACTACCTGGGAGACCATACCGTCATCGACGAGTATCTCAAGCTTGGTCTTGGGTACGAAATCCACCTTGTACTCCGCGCCGCGGTATACTTCCGTATGTCCTTTTTGCCGGCCGAAACCTTGGACTTCCGACACGGTAAGGCCTTGGACGCCTATTCCGCTGAGGGCGTTTTTTACGTCATCGAGTTTGAACGGCTTGATTATCGCTTCTATCTTTTTCATCGGTATCCCTCCTTAAGTTACTTGCTCACCGGAGCGGGCTTCGCCGCAAAGCTCGGCGCGGCCTGGGTTGCGTTGACGGCGTGCTCTAAGGTGCCGCTGCTAAACCCGCCGAGCGCGTAGCCGTTCTCGCTGTGGAGCGAGAGGTCGAGACCGTTGACCTCAGCTTCTTCACTCACACGCAGGCCCATTACCGCTTCGATGGCTTTGAGTATGATAAACGACATGATGAACGAGTAGCCGATGGTCGCGCCGATGGCGATGATTTGTTTGACAAAGAGGTCCATGCCGCCGTAGAGCAGGCCGTTCGCGCCGGCTTCGTTAATCGCGACAGTCGCGAAGACGCCGGTGAGAAGCGCCCCGACTATACCGCCGACACCGTGCACGCCGACCACGTCGAGCGAGTCGTCATAGCCGAGCTTGAACTTGAGGCCGACTGCGAGGTAGCATAGGATGCCACCGATAAAACCGATTGCTATCGCAGCGATGGGGCCGACAAAACCGGCTGCCGGGGTGATAGCCACAAGTCCCGCCACAGCGCCTGAGGCCGCGCCTAAGGTCGTTGGCTTGCCGGTCTTTAGCTTCTCGGCGATTATCCAGCCCAAGGCTCCCATACCGGTAGCTATGTGCGTTACCACGAATGCCACTGCGGCTAGGCCGTTCGCCGCAAGGGCGCTTCCGGCGTTAAACCCGAACCAGCCAAACCACAGGATGGCCGCGCCGAGAATGGTCATCGGCAGGTTGTGCGGGTGCATGGCTTCCTTGCCGAAGCCTTTGCGTTTGCCGATAACGATTGCCGCCGCCAGCGCCGCGACCGCCGCGTTGATGTGGACGACGGTGCCGCCCGCAAAGTCGAGCGCGCCGAGCTGCATTATCCAGCCGCCGCCCCACACCCAGTGCGCGACCGGGCTGTAGACGAGTACCAGCCACGCGACCATAAAGACCGCGTATGAGCTGAACTTCATTCTTTCCGCGAACGCACCGGTGATAAGGGCCGGTGTTATGATGGCGAACATCATCTGAAACGCCATAAAGAGAATCTCCGGTATGGTGCTTCCTTCAGCCGGCGCCATACCCACGCCTTTGAGGCCGAACATGCTTAAATCACCTATAAGTCCGAACTTGTCCGGGCCAAACGCGAGGCTGTAACCGACCAGCACCCAAACGATCGTCCCTATTCCCAGCATGATGAAGCTGTGCATTATCGTGCTGAGCACGTTTTTGCTCCGTACCAGGCCGCCGTAGAAGAGCGCGAGTCCCGGGGTCATAAACATAACCAGAGCCGTTGACATTAACATCCAGGCGGTATCGCCCGTATCAAGAGTTCCCATTGGGTATCCCTCCATTCAAAGTGTCAATTGCATTGAGCATCCCTTAATTGTCTAGGAGCTATTTGGTTGTCAAAGAGCGACCGCGGCCATGTTTCAATGATAAGCAACGGATGTTTCAGGCGAATTTCGTTGACGTTAAATGCGTGTTGCTCTTAGGTTTCGAAAGTGTTTCGAGTATGTTAAGGCGAGGTTACGCGGGGGGTTATCGAAAAACACATTCTACGGCGGCGAGGTTGTGGCATCCGCGATAATCTGCGTTAATGTTCCTAGTAGATATAATGAAAACGGAGAGGCGGTACTGTGGATAAGATGAGCGCCTTGCGGTCATGCCGGCTATTTGTCGGTTTGCCCGAATACAATATCGAAGAACTCGACTCTATCTCTCACCCGCGCGCGTTTTCCAAAGACGAGATAATCTTCGCCGACGGCGAGGAGGGCGAGGGGTTCTATGTCGTGATAGACGGGCGGGTCAAAATATACAAGATAGGCGCCGACGGGCGGGAGCAAATTCTGCACTTTGTCGGCGAGGGAGACCCGTTCGCCGAGGTAACGCTCTTTGCCAACACCGCGTATCCGGCTTTTGCCAAGGCGGTTACCAACGCGCGGACGCTTTTTTTCAGGCGCGACGATTTCAAGGCGCTCGTCTGCAAAGACCCGCAGTTGAGCTTGAACATGATCGCGATTCTCTCGCGGCATCTGAGGCGCTTCGCCGTCCTCGTCGAGGAGTTATCGCTCAAAGATGTGCCGGCAAGGGTGGCGCGATATCTGCTAAACCTGGTACCCAAGAACGGCCGCCGCGGCGAAGCCGGCACACAGGTTGAGCTTGATACGAGCAAGACCGAACTCGCCCAGCGCCTGGGGACGATTAGCGAGACCATCTCGAGGACGCTCGGCAAGATGAAGGCGAGCGGTATCATCGATATCGATGGGAAAAAGATCACGATAATCGACGAGGAGATGCTCGAAGAACTGGCCGAAGGCGCACGAAAGTAGATTACCCGGTACCACGAGGGCGACCATATCGAAGTCAGCGAAGCCCACCGGGTACTGCCGGTCGCAAAGGGAGGCGTTGTCGAGCGAATAATTAACGCGCCGACTGGGAAAAAAGGATTTACGACGCCGGTATCGCAGTCTACGGCTTCGGAAGCGTTTCTTCGTATCCGGCTTCGCGGGGCGGGCTTAAAAGTCCTCAAGATACGAACGTGTGAAAACGATACTTTAAGATAGAAGTGTACGACACACCGTTACCTGGGAGGATACTCTATATGAGCGCCGGCAAGCTCAAGCGCGTGTGCGCCTTTCTTTTCGCGGCAGCGTCGGTCTTTGCGATTACGAGCATCGTCGTAAGGCGGCGCAAGGACGTTGCGCATACTTGCGCTTGCGGTGAGCACGAATGCGTGTGCGATATCAACAACAAGAAATGGTTTAACGTGCCCGAGCTGCTCGTGGAGACTATTTCGCACGCCAACGGCGCCGGGGCTCGCCGAGCCTCGAACGCCCGGTTGCAAGCGGGAGAGATAAATCGAACCGCGGCGACGCTCAAAGACATCTTCGAGAAGATAAAAGAGAAATCTCCGTCCAACGACAGTATCGCCGGCATCATAGTCAGTCTGGTAAACTTGCAAAACGCCGTCACGCCGGAATCGGCTATCGATGTTCGAAACATCCACTTCATGAAATCGAGAAATCAAAACCATATGGTAATCGACCTTTATACCGAGCATTACGGCAAACGCCTTTACGAGGAAGAACTCAACCGCCTCTGGGACGACATCTTCTTAGCCGACAACTTTTGGAACGCGGATTTTGTGAGAGTTCGTATCAAAGTCAGGGACAAGAGGACCGAGAGAGCGCTCGAGACCATATCCTGCGATTTCGACGAGGTACGAAAGTACTTGCAAGGCGAGATACCGCTCGAAGAGTTCCAAGGACACTGGAGGAGGCGTAAACCAGGGGCGACCAAAGACAGTGGCGGCGGCTCGCGAACCATCAAGCGCGTCGGGAGAAAATAGGCCGAAAGCATCACCATAAAGCGAACTCAGGGCTGTGTGCGCGGTTCTTTTTACTATTCCACCGGTTAAGCAACCAACGGCAGGTTTGTGTGAAATGCGTTGAATATCGGTTTAAACTAGCCCCGTCGCGGGTATCCATCTATCAACGTATATTGTGGCTCGCTAAATGCGGCTACGGATTGGGCGAGTAAGGGAGGTCACACTCATGGATATGTCGGCTATCGGCGTAGGGGTTATAGGTTTATCGACAGTACTTTTTATCGCTTATCGCTGGAGCAAAATGCTCGCGGAGAGAGGGATGATCGAGATTACACGCGTAGAACTATCCGATGACGGGAGCGCCGTCGATATCACATATCTGGTCAAGAAACCCGGGCGCATCCTCGACCGCCGGGGCAAGGTCTGTTTGCTCGACGAGATGCGAGCGAAAAAGGTAAACGCTATTTCGGCGTCGGAACTCGGAGACGTTATCGACATCAACAGCCGTCGCGACTCGAACGGCAGCATACGCGTGCCCAACAAACACAAGCTGGTTCGCAAGGGTTCGGTCGTCACGGTCGCGATTGGCGACTACAGAAGGGAAGACCTCATCGTAGTATAGCGGGGTTGGGCCGGTTTCGAAGTGCCGCGAACCTATCGCCCCTATTCCTCTTTTTCCTGCTCTTTTTCGGCCCGGATTATTCTAATCAGCGCGACTCGGCGCTGTTGCATCGATTGGATGCGGAAACGGTGGCCGCTGTGCTTAATTTCCTCTCCGGGGCGCGGTATGTGGCCCAGCTTGGAGAGTACCCAGCCGGCAATCGTGTCATACTCCGGAGACTCGGGGATTTCCAACTCGAAGCGCTCGTTTAACTCATCGACAGTGATTCTGCCGTCGACGACTATCTCCCGGTCGCTGACGGCTTTTATGAGTTCGTCTTCTTCCGCCTTAGCGCCGAATTCACCGACTATTTCCTCGATTATGTCTTCGACAGCGACGATTCCCGATGTGCCGCCGTATTCGTCGAGGACAACTGCGAGTGAGAGCTTGCTGGTCTGCATATCTTTGAGCAGGCTAATGGCGCGGCGCGTCTCCGGCACGTGGATGACCGCGCGCATGATGTCGATAACCGGCGCGTCGAGCTGGTTATTTTCGATAAGGTCGATAAGGTCGATAAGGTGTATCGCCCCGATGATGTTGTCGAGGTTTTCCTGGTAGACCAGGAGACGCGAGTGCCCGCTCTCTCTCGTTTCCTCCAGGGCTTCCTTGACGGTGGCGGTCGATTCCACGGCCGTAATATCGGGGCGCGGCACCATTATCTGACGCGTTAGGATATCGCCGAACTCGAAAGCCTGCCGGATAAGTTCTTTCTCCTCATCGAGGAGCGCCGAATGCTGGGTCACCAGGAATTTCAACTCGTCTTCCGTAGTCGAGGGCGCGACGTCTTCGGGGCGGACCCCGAAGAGGCGGATGACTAAGTTGGTCGAAATCGTAAGCGCTCTGATAACGGGATAGGTGATGACGCTAAACCACTCGATGGGACGGGCTACCGCGAACGCGATTTGCTCCGATTTCAAGATGGCGAGTCTTTTCGGGACGAGTTCGCCGAAGACCAGGGTTATGTAGGATACCGCGAAAGTCACCAGAACGAGCGCGACCGCGTTGGGCGCGCGGGAGATTAGTGGTATGTCGAGCATTTGAATGAACCGGCCGACGTCGTCGGCGAGCTGGGAGGCTGCGGTGGCACTGGCCATGAATCCCGCCAATGTGACCCCGACCTGGATGGTCGCGAGAAACCTGCTCGGGTCTTTCGAGAAGTCGAGGACGATGTGAGCCGTCTTCGAACCCTTCTCGGCCATCGGGCGGATTCGTGTTTCGCGCACCGATATGACTGCGATCTCGGCACCGGCGAAGAATGCGTTTACGAATATTAATGCGCTGATGAGTATGAAGTTGAACTGTAACTCGCTCATTGCGTCCTTTCTCAAAGTGCTATGTAGTAAAGTATAAGACGCCGTAGAACAATTGCAACCCTTCTTTCAATTGGTATATGTTGACAGGCTACCGGTTTAATGGGTATGATTGACTTAGTTTTAAACCTGACAAACCCCAACCAGAGCATATGATATATCGAAAAACACGCGACAGAGTTATACTGGGTGTGCTATTAGTCGGCGCGATGTTGGCTGGCGCTTCGTCGTTGGCACTTGCCCAGGATACCGCCGCACTCGTCGAAGAGCGCTGCACGGAATGCCATCCCGCGGAGAAGCGCTGGAAGAACGTGAAAAAGACCGAGAAGCAATGGACCCGGATAATCGACCAGATGGTACGCTACGGGGCGCAGCTCAACGATGCTGAAACAGCGCTTACCGTCGAGTACCTCACGGCGATGAGTAAGGGCACGATAAAACAGCCCACTACTACCACGACGAAGATAATACCTAAGCCGGTCGTCACAACGACCGTCGAAGGAAAAGACGCCCACGCTCTCAAGACGACGACCACGGTTACCGAGCCGCCGACGACCACTACTTTGGTTACTACGCCGACCACTGTGCTTGCCGTAGCCGTGGCCCCGCCTACCGAGAACGTTCCCGGCCAGCAAGCCGAGACCGGCGTCGAGATGGTCTGGTACCTTCTTGGAGGCGGAATGTTGCTCGGGAGTGGAATATCGCTGAGGAACAAAAATAAGCAATTGGACAGCTAGGTTCGTGCCGTCCGTTGAGTGATGCTCGCTCTATAGCGGTGAACCGGAGCGGTGCGGTGAACCGGAGAAGAAGACCAGCCCTGGGGGGCTTATTTTTTTTGCGGTCTTACCGCGGGCGCAGCCTGTATGAATGAGTCTGAGTCGAACCGGGTTTTGCCGCCGGCCCCTTGACGGTATTGCCCGTACTGGTCGTATCGTCGTCTTTGTTTCCCTTGTTTATGCGGTCGATTGCTTGCAGGGCCTCTTGATAGCCGGGGTCGTAGACGAGCGCTTGCCGATAGTCGGCGATAGCTTGTTCGTCCCGGCCCATGCGATCATACGCCGCCGCCCTGTAATAATACGCCTCGACCGTATGGGGCATCATCTCTACCAATTGGTCATAGACTTTAACCGCCGACCCGTAGTCGCCGGTGGCCATGTGGATATCTCCCAGCTCTAAAAAGACCATCGGGTCCATAGAGCCGCTTGCGCCGATATTCTTCAGCCTCGCATCCACTCTGTCTTGCAGTCGTTTTCTCTTTGCCGCGAAACCTTCTTTGACCTCGGCGATGTCGGCGGATTTCGGGTTGATGAACTCCGCGGCGCGTATCGCTTCGAGCATCTCATCATAGAGGCTAAGCGCCAGGCTTGCCTCGGCGCGGCTCATGTGCGACTCGATGTTTGCCGGGTCCTCCACGGACGCTTTGCGTGCGGCTTTCAGGTCCGCTACCAGTTCGGCATAGGTCTTCGGCTTGTCGCCGACGGGCTTCTTCTTTTGCTCCGGTTCTTTGAATAGCTGTTTTACCACGCGGACGATACTTGTCTTTAGCGGTTTTGTGTCGACAAGGACACCTTGGACATTAAGTCTGGTCTTTGCGCTGTATTTTGGGTTACATGTTGTAAGCGTTACTTTCGCGTCGCTCGTCGGGCGCAGGGTGGATACGTTCTTCGGGTCTACGACCGCGACGGTCTCGACCCGGTACTCGTACCGGTAGTCGACTGTCTCGAGGATTATCACATCACCCTGGTTTAGCTCGTCGAGCCGGTTGAAGGGGCGGGTATAGGTCACGCGGTGGCCGGCGATTCCGCAATTTCCTTTGTCGCCGGGGTTGGCCATCCCGGCGTAGTGGCCGGGGCCGTTCTTTAAGGCCTCGGGGGACGAGTTCTCCATCACGACCTGGTTTACGCCTATCTTGGGGATGATTATCTTCGTCTTAGGAAACGGCGTCTTAGTTTTCTTGCCATTACCGGGGGCCGCACCGCCCAGAATCGCTTCTTCGTCGGGCAGCCGGCCGGCGGCGACCATGCGGTCTTGATCGTTCCGCACCTTTACGGCTTCGGCCGTCTGGCTCTTGGCCTGCTTCTCCCAGGCCTTCATGAGTTCCACCGATTTATAGTAGCCGTAGGCTTCTGTGGCAAGCGGAAATACGATGACGATAATGCCGCTTATGATAAGTAGGTTTGAGAGGCGCTTTCTCGATTTTCTGCTGAGCTTTTCTAATCTCTTACTAAACACGGATGACGCTATTTCCACCTTATGCCATCGTTTGCATTAAGCTTACCGGAAAACGCGCTGTTAATCCAGCCTAAGGCAAGATTTTGCCCGCGGGTGAAGCTACTTGTCGGACGAAGAAGCAGTCGCAGCGACAGGCTCCTATCATCCTTGACACGCCCCCCGCAAGCGGGTATCTTGAATACGCGACGGATGTCGTGAAACAAGCGCCCGTAGCTCAGGGGATAGAGCGTTGGTCTCCGGAACCAAAGGTCGTAGGTTCGAATCCTACCGGGCGCGCAACATGTAAGCAGGTGAAATGCTTAGACAAGCCAGGGGAATAATGCCCGAAAGTACCAAAAAAGTACCAAAATAAAAAAACCTGCGGGAATTAACCGCAGGCCTTGAAAGTACCAAATGGCGGCAGCTACGCTTTAGCCGTCTCCGCGCCAAACAAAACGCCCTCTAGCTTCGTTGCAGCGTCTTTCTGTGTTAAATGCTAGCGCCACTCTTGAATTTCAATACCCCAGACTGCATTAGCAGACGATACATCCAGATAATACCAGCCAGGCGGTACGTGTAAATAACTGCGGTCGGAGCTAGGACCATCAATCGATGTGTCATAGAGATGATAATGAAGAATTAAAAACTGGGTCCAGCAATATCAATCTCAGTATCCTCAATGGTTTTATAGATTTGATAGATTGTATTAATGCTAGTTCCCAGACCTACCTTAATTCTTCTACCCTAACATTCCATTTAGCATTGGCTGCCTGCACCACCAGATAGTATTGACCAGGGCTTTTAGTGGCATATGAGGTATCTGAGGCACGCGTAGCATAGACATCTGGCCAATCTAATTCTCTAGTATCTGATTTAACTATATACATATTGGCCAATGCGTCCCCACCCTCGATTGTGTAAACCAATCTTATTTCCCCAGTAGTCAGTTCAAAATCAATTGACCTTACAGTTTGTCTTTCTGCAGGAAGGCTATTGCCTGAAAGATAAACCACAGGTGTCCACTGTTTCTTTTCAGTGGTTGTAGTTGGTGCTTCGGTTGTGGTTGCCCGTTCTCTTACTCTTTTCGCTTCGGTTGTGGTTGTTGGCTCTTCGCCTTCGCCACCCAAGCTGGCAATAAAGCCGAGGATTAAAATTGCTGCTGAAATAATAAATATCCACTTGATAGGTCCACTCACTATGGGCTCACGCATAACCGATTACCCCCACTGCTCAAGCCTGTTGCATAGATATTACCCAAGTACAGCATTCTCCAACAACCTTGAGAGTTTACGAGAACCTTAACATTTCTTAGCATTCTAGGGACGTGAGATTTTTTTGACTTCATCCTTCTTCATCAGTCGTTGAGCCTGAGAGCGAGCAGTCTTTTTAAGAGTATGCCTTTTTTATGGTGTCGGAAAACCCTGTTATAGCCGTCTCACGGTCATGATTCGTCATCTTCAATGTTAGGTTTTGTTAGGTTCGCTGAAACGCTTTCCCGCTTCAACATTTTTCAACAAGCTGAAGTTTTATGAGGTAGCGTTCATTTTTATGTTCGCGTAAACTCGCAAGGCCATCAGGTTTTGTTTCTCTTGCCTTGCCGGACTTTTGTGGCAATTTTGTCGTAGGTTAGAGATAGTTATGCCAGGGTATACCTATAAATAGCTTAAAAATAAGGGAGGGGTGAGGTAGGTATGTTAAATAGGTTTTTACTGCTAGCCGCTATCGCCATTGTCGCTTTAGTTGGGGTGCTCGTGGCCACTACCGGCCTGGCTTCAACAAGCTACAAGGACGTTCCAACTGGCGCATGGTATGCTCCCTATTTGGACCTTGATTCTATAAGCGGCTATCCAGACGGAACATTTCGAGGCGAGAAGCTCGTTACACGGGCGGAGTTTGCCAAGATTATTATCGCTGCGATCAATGAAAGCCCTTCGGGATCCCCATCATCGTTTACCGATGTTACCAGCGACTACTGGGCTCGTGGTTACATCGAGCGGGCGAAAGAACTCAGAATAATCGGTGGTTATGCTGATGGCACATTTAAGCCAACAAATTATGTGACTCGCCAAGAGGCTGCAAAGATAATCGTGTTGGCTAAAAACATTGCACCAGTAGCCTATCGAGGCGAATTCTCCGATGTTTCTTCATCGATGTGGAGCGCACAGTATATCCAAGCCGCCAAGGATGCGGGCATCATTAGCGGATATCCTGATGGTACGTTTAAGCCTACCGGGCAAACAGCTAGGATGCAGGCCGCCAAGATGGTCTACGTGATGATACATGGAAGCGACGTTACCACGACGACAACTCTGCCGAGCACGACAACGACGACCAAACTAACAACCACGACGACGATTCCAAAAGGTAGCGATAGCACAATCGTCTATATCACAGCGACCGGAACAAAATACCATCGGGACGGGTGTAGATATTTAGTGAAGAGCAAAATCGCCATAACCTTGGGTGAAGCAAAATCGCAAGGCTACGGGCCTTGTAGTGTGTGTGATCCGCCGCAATAACCACAAGGAGATATCCATGAAAAAGACTTTTATCCCGTTAATAATAAGCCTATTAATTATGGCCGGGTGTGCGGATAGTCCTGTTAAGCAGGAACAAACCGAAGCAACCGTTAAGCAGAAGTCGTCTCAGGAAACTCAAAAAGAAACTGCAAAACCAGCACCGGTTGAGCTAGCGATGTCTGCAGCTATTGAGGGAGACACATTGTTCATCAAGGGAACGGCTAACCTTCCTGATGGAGCAGTGCTCTCTTATGATATTCGCCATGAGGGTCTGGCTACTCGCACGGATGTCCCGCTAGAGAATCTACAGATGGAAGGTACGGTTGAGGTTAAGACTGGTGCCTGGACGATAATGCAGCCATTGACTGGTTGGCCAAAAGGCGAGCTTGAGCTTTGGGTTGCATTTATGATTGTTCCCGGCGCGGTAGACCAGCCCAAGGAGATAAGTAATATCTACGGTGAGACCGGCGAGAATATTAAGGGCGATCAAAGCAGGGCGCCATTCAGGGAAGACGCAGGAATAAGGCAGGCGGAGATAGAATCGAAAATTAAGTACTAGGTTCAGACTAGCGGGGAACCAAAGGTCGTAGGTTCGAATCCTACCGGGCGCGCATAGCAATAGCAGGTAAAATGCTAAGATATACCAAGGTAAAAATGCCCGAAAGTACCAAAAAAGTACCAAAATAAAAAAACTTGCGGGAATTAACCGCAGGCCTTGAAAGTACCAAATGGCGGCAGCTACGCTTTAGCCGTCTCCGCGCCAAACAGAACGCCCCCTAGCTTTGCCGCCGCGTCTTTCTGTGTAGACGGTAGTAAATGCCCGTAACGGTCCATTGTCACTTGAATGCTCGAGTGTCCCAAGTGCGCCTGGATCGCTTTCGGTTGGACGTTGGTGGCAATCATCAATGTTGCGCAAGTGTGGCGAAGCGCGTGCATTCCCATTTCACGAATGCCGGCAACGCGCAACGCAGGCAAGAATTTCTTTTTATAAACCCAATCCGGATGGTATGGCTTGCCCTGCTTGGTGCAGAATACTGAATAAAATGGTAATCCCCCGGCTCTGCCGGGGGACTCACGGAGTTTGACAATTAC
>Ga0207950_100009_pt1 | contig 153121 bp, 143 predicted proteins | sample Subbio11_8B_AprC_FD_184814 | JGI IMG/M metagenome (GOLD analysis project Ga0207950, IMG submission 184814) | Serpentinite rock and fluid subsurface biosphere microbial communities from McLaughlin Reserve, California, USA - CR11_8B_AprC (SPAdes) | ecosystem: Environmental > Terrestrial > Deep... | reverse complement strand
TCCGATCTCTGCCCGGTGGCTTTTGCGGGTGGCTCCCCTCTTACAGTGGCGGGCCCGTGCCGGATTCTCACCGGCTTCCCTATTCTCCGCTACAAGCGGCACCTGAATATTTATTCACTTTCCATGTATAAATTTATATGGGTGGGGTGGTTATGTCAAATGGGGTTGGGTTTTGGTGCGCAGCAATGGTCATGTGGTGTTCGCCATTTTGATTAGTGGTTAAACGAATATGGCTTCGGCTACTTTGGCGTGTGAATGACAACGCTCGAACCGATGACCTCCTGCGTGCAAGGCAGGCGCTCTACCGAACGTTCTCAAACCACGCCCCTTTAAGATGCGGCCTTCTTCTCTTCGTTGATTTTTTCAGCCAGCCATTGCTGAATTAGGCTTTGATACGGCATGTGCTTCTTAGCGGCGATTTGTTTGATCTCAACGAGAAGATACGGATAAATTCGAAGCGAAATCATAGTTTTTGTCTGCTTGGATATGCTGATTTTTATATCCTTGGCCTCTTCGAGATCGTTCGCATAGTCGGCCATATCATGTTCTTCAACGAATTTGGCAAATTCTTCTTCGGTTTTGAATTTAGGCATTTTCTTACTCATTCTTACCTCTCTTTATAAAGCTTTCGCTCACGCTCTGTCATATCCCTCGTTGTCAGAATGTGAGCGATTTTTCCTTTCGGCACGAAGGGTATCGCTAAATACCGGCCTGCTTCAGTTCTCCCAAAAGCAATATATGTGCCTGAGCCCCTCGGGCTTCTGAATATCCGCACAGCATCCTCTTCGTTCCAGAATGCTTCGTAGACCTCATAGCCTTCGATATTATGCTTCCTTGCAAGCTTTTCTGCAATAGCCTTGGTTATCAAGAGGTCAACGATTTCCATGCTCTAATTATCGAACATGTATATACAATAGTCAATACGTTTGCATATACAATAGCATGGCACTGGGTTGCCTCCTCGGAGCCTGCTGGACGAATCTGTTAATAAATTAAAAAGCCCCGGTATTTCTACCAGAGCTTCTCTTTTCGATGGTGGATTATTGACTTAGCGTGCAGCTAGCTCTTGTTCATTCTGGATGGTTATTTTGGGGTTTGGGTTTTTTGCGGGAACCGGTAATCCCATTTCATTCAACATGCTGACGTGATCTATAATGCCCCATCTTGCTTTATAAATACAATCCTCGACAGAGTGACCGATGCCGGAAAAACCCTCTAAATCAGGAGACTAAAATAGTCAGGCTCTTTCGTCGCTTCAATTACTAATGAATAATCAATATTTATCATTAATGTCCACCATTAACATCAAGCCTTGTGCATCATTCGTTTTCTTGCTCTCATTTTCAACAAGCAAGTTGCAACGACGAAGATTCTCGCGGGCGAGTTCATCTTGTGGGTCCATTTCGACGGCTCGCTCCAGGGTTTCCTTAGCCTCAATCAAGTCTCCTGCTTGTAGAAGGCTCCATCCAAGGTCATTTACGAATTGCTGGCCCTGGGGCTCCAATTCGACGGCGCGACGCGATGCTTGAACCGCTTTCTCATGCAAACCCTCGTGCCCCGCGCAGCATCCCAAACCCTGATAAAATACAGCCACCTCGCCAAGGCAAGCGAGGGCTTTCCTGTATAACTCGAGCCCATCAGTGTATTCGCCTGTTTGGATGAGGAACGTTCCGGCTTCGTCCACAATCTCGCAAAGGTCTTCTGTGTCGTTAGGGAGTGTGAGTAATTTAAGAAAGAGCTTTCTGCCCTCGGACCTCCTGCCCCTCTGATACTCAACGGAGCCCATGCTTAGTATCGCGGGAGCATAGGTGGGCATCAAGTCAATGGCTTGCTGCAAACATTCGATAGACCCTTCAAAATCACCGAGCGCCGACCGGAATATGCTGTCCGCGTATGCTGCTTCTGCATTGAACTCGATCCATTTCTCGTCGCTTGTCATCTCTCTTCTTTTCTTTTTGCTTATGATGGATAGCCTCCTTTGAGCATCCCGAGATCTCAGGCGCATAGCGGTTGGGTTGGACGGCGGCGTTTACGCGCTCCGCTGCAGTGAACTCTTCGGATGATCAATGGTTTTGGTTAGCCCTGACACTATTTGACGATAAGCTTGTCGCCCTCCTGCTCAATTTGTAATAGTGGAAGAAATATCTCACGCCAATCCTCAATCGAACCGTTCACACCATTTATTTCAAGTCCCTCGTCGTCATAGTATATTTCTAACTTCTGGTCGCAACAACCACATTTTAAAAGGTATCGCGGCACTTTCTTCCCTGAACCCTTTTTGTGGTAGATCCTGATTTGAGGGTAACCGTCTGGTCTTGTGTAATAAAGGCGATTGACTCTTTTCAGTATTTTCATTTGCGCCTCCCATAAGAATACTAAACAGGTAACACACGACGACGGCAATAATAAACGGAAACTAATACTGGACGCTCTCTAAAACATATCTAATTGTATTTTGATAGCCTCACCAATCCTGAGCATATCTTCTTTTGATAAGAGACCGGCGCGCTTAAATAATCTCAACTTACTTACTGTAACGAATTGATCGGCCATTGCCTTGCTTTCTTTTCCATCTAAAGTGACTAGCGCCTCGCTAGGGTACAGACAATCCGCTTTGCCGGCCAGAGGAACAACCTGGACTCGATTGAGGTATTTGTTCGATACATCATTGCTAACAATCACGGCCGGACGCTTTTTTTTGATCTCTTCGCCAATCGCAGGGTCAAAATTGACCCACCAAACCTCACCTCTTGTCATCGGCAATATCCCTGAACGTTGTATCCGCCCAATCCAGGGCTTCTTCTTCTCGCTTTTTGTCTTTTGCCATTTGAGAGTATGCCGGCTCCAGGTTTGAACGAACTACATGCGGACGCACCAACGCCTCAACAAACTTGCTGATTTTTCGAGCGCCGATGGTTTTATGAAGACCTTCGTATACTTCTTCATCTATGGTTATGGTCAACTTCTTTTGCATTAAAATCCCCCCTTGCTAATACGTATAGTACACGTATTATTCTATTTAAGTCAATCGCAGAATTTCTACCAAAACCTGAAAAAGCATACCGCTTTTCGGCGGGCTGGGTTGCGCATGACGGGCTCGAACCAGTGACTACCTGCGTGCGAGGCAAGCGCTCTAGCGGCGGTCCGCTAAACACGTCCCGGCAAATAGCTATAAAGCTACTGCTTGAACATCCGCTATCTACCTGTCAATTGCGCGCGTGAACCGAAATCAATAGCCATCGCGAGTGCGTTAAGAGTTCAAACGGCGTCAGTTGGTGCTATTATTGACACCAATTCTAGATATCTATATGATGTGCGTTAAGAGGTGCTTAATATGAGACTCACAGTTTCAATTGATCCGAATTTGGTTGAACAGGCTAAGCGTATAAGCGGAGCCAAAACAAAAAAAGAGACTATTGAGTTGGCCTTAAAAGAGTTAGTGCGTAAGCACCGATTAAGAGAAGCCGCTTCTCACGCCGGCAAAATCGATATTGCCATAACTTTAGAGGATCTGGAAAAATCAAGGGCAGAGGAATAAATGGAGCGCGTGCTTATTGATAGCTCTGTCTGGATAGACTTCTACCGTCCCGAAAGAGCCCAAGACCTAAAATCTTCGGTAACAGAAGCGATCGAACTAGACATCGTTTCCGTTAATGGCACCATTGCCATGGAGGTACTCCAGGGTACAGCCAACGAATTTGGTTTTAAGAAAATTTTAGCCGATATGTGCGCTTTTAATAACCTACCGATAGATTGGGTTATTTACATGAAATCCGCGCGCCTTGGTTTTGAGCTTAGGCGTCAAGGCGTTACCGTGCCGACAATCGACATCTTGATAGCGACGACTGCAATGGAAAACAGCTGCATCCTCTGGCATCAAGACAAACACTTCGAGCTAATAGCTCAAAAAACATCGCTAAAAACTAAGAGCTTCTCGACCTCATAAGCTATTATTTACTTTCGCCAAAGCCCGGAATCTAAGCAACACTCGTATTCCGTACAAGTATTTCCTTTGCTATAAGTAAATAGACCGGTATATTCTTTCACTTAAACAAAAAGCCCGGCATTTCCCGCAAGCTTCTCTTTAAACAAACCGCCCTTAGGCGGTTTCGGAGCGGAGGATAACGGACGATCTTCGAACATTTGCTAACAGTGGGCTTAAATCTTAAAAGAATAATAAGTATTTGCCATAGTGCGCCCCTGTCGAACGTTGGCCTTAATCAGCGGGGGCAATCAGGCCGACATGAAAAACAAACCAGCGCTATTCCCCGTTTTGCTGAAGGCCGAGTTCCGTGTTTATTCGGCTGTGATATTTGATTTGGCAACCTATTGCTTCTGTAAGATTTATTGAAAAGTCCTCGACTGCTTGATGTAATTCAGCTAAGCCCTGTTCCTGATAATGTTTATGAGTATAGAGCGAAATATATGAATGGTATTTTGACTCACCATTTATTGTCGAGTTATCAATCACCTTGCATTTCAATGAGACATAATTAACAGATCCTGCTAGTGTTAATGAATCTTGCATTTTCTTGAAGGTATTCCAATATTCTATTTCAGAATCGGCGTACAGGATATATAGTGCTACTGAAACTTTGCCACTCGCTACTTTCTTAATAACCTTTTCTAATACGCTCTTGTTTATATTCGCAAGGTCGTAAAATGGGTCTATCAAGTGCAAAGTGTCCTCATTGTCTGAGAACTTGCAATCGAGAATAGAATACCCGTCGCTATGGTCAAACCCGGTCAGTGAGATTGGTTCTAAGCCTGTGTTTATAAGGTCATTTCGTGCTTCTGTGTCTTTGTCAGATGAGTATATACGGACCTTGTTATTATTTGTCGCGCTGATTTGAGCAACCAAATGACCGCTGCCATAGTACCCTTGAATGCATTCTTGTTGGGCGCTTTTTAGTGGGCAAGGACTGAGCTTTTCTATTCTTTCTGCCACTGTTTCGTGAGTCGGTTCTTGCCAAGGACGCCCGCCAAAAGGATCATAAAATGCTAAGCGCTCATTCGTAGTCCGGCAATGCCAATTTATAAATTCTGCTAACAGGCCATGCTTTATTAGATCGCCTGCATTCCCCATTGTGTATGGTAATGGTTTGGATTCTAATTCAACCGGCCAATAATAGTACGTTTTGCCGCATGGCTTTACGATACGTTCATTCTCTCTAATCTGTAATTTGTGCAGATCAAGTTTCCATGCGCCTGTCACTCCCATCAGGAGAGTGTAGGCGGAAATAACAGCATCCCACTCGTGTTCATTAGAGGTTTTTATCTTTATGCCTAATTTATCTGACATAAAACGATCCATAGCTTCACTGTCATTAGCATAGTCATGCTTTTTTTGAGTTAAAGCATAATAAAGAACTTTCGGATGGGTTTCTACCAAAAAAATATCGTTTAAATTCTTTGCGACTTCAATTAGTACCGACATGCCGTTTATGCCCATAGCGCCAGAAAGTTTATTTGGTGTCATTACGCTTTTTTGAACCATGGGATATTTATTTCTTAACCATTTATCGGCAGGTCTCCAACCACTGTTGCCCGTGCTCCAACAAGATAATGTATCAACGCCTAACCCAATAATATTTTCATTTTTTAATATTTTGCAGATAACAGCTTCAGAGTTTTTCGTTGTCTCGATTCTAATATCCATAGGCTTGCTCTTTTCGATTTTTAGGATGGCAAGACCATTTGTATTATTACCGCCGGGGTCATAACCAACAATCGAAGCATTTATTTGATATGTCTCATTCATGTTGCCTGTTAATTCCTTTCATATATAACCAGTGTGTGTATTGATCAATATAATACTCCAAACTTGCTTTTTCTGGCCATGAAGTAATACCCCTGCGTATCCATATATGAGACATTATGGATCGCGCCACATACTAAAAGAACACTTATTAGGCGGTTTCGGAGCGGAGGATAACGGGCTCGAACCGATGACCCCCTGCGTGCAAGGCAGGCGCTCTCCCAACCGAGTTAATCCCCTCCAAAATACAGTCTGACGCGCACCCCATCCGATACTTCCCGCCCTACCACGAATCCTTCTCAATCTCTGATAACGTCTTTATACAATCCTTGGCTCTCTCCAAATCATCGCTGTGGACGTAGAACTCTATCGGGCCGCCGTCAAATGCTATCCCGCCAAAGTCCATTTTTGCGGGCATTGAGTTGCGCATGATGTATTCGATACCTTCACCCTGGAGCAACGATATTATAACAAGCGCCTCGGGCCCCGATTCGGCATAATGGACAAGAACAATTTCATCGGCCATCGCAGGCTCCTAACTCATCAGCCATTATTAACCACCCGTCTTCTCTAAGACTCGCCGCACAGCCGCCATCGCCGCGTCAACTCCTAACGCCTCGACCACGCCGGCCGCGCCCCCGCCGTCGACACCGGAACCGTCTTCACCACAAGATTCGCTACCGGCATCACTGCCCGCAAGACCCTCCTCTGTCGCAACACCCTTTTCCGCCACAACGCACTCATTGGCCCCAACGTCCAAGACATGACCAACCTTACTATCATCTTCACCCACAACACCAGGCCGCCTAAGAACGACCAGCGCAATGCCCAGCCGCTTCGCCGCCTCGACCTTCTCGGGAAACCCCCCTTCGCGCCCGCTCTCTTTGGTGACGACGACAGTAACGCCGAGGCTCCTCCACAGCCGCTCGTTCTCCTCGACGCTGAACGGGCCGACGCCGGTTATGATATGCTCGGGCGCAAAGCCCGCATCAAGGCACTTGGCGACCGACTCGTCGCCCGGCAAAACTCGGATATAAACACGATGCGATACCATGTCGATTACCTTGGCAAACAAGCCGGCCTGGTTACTGCCGGTCGCGATAAATATCGCCGCGCCCGGCCCCTGTGCTTGCGCCTGCGATTGCACTTGTAATTGTCTCTGCGCCAGTCCCTCTGCGATACGCGCCGCATCTTCCATCGACTCGACGTACTCAATATTTTCGTAATCGGGGTTCCCTGCGACCGCCCTGCCAACCCTCAAATAAGGAACACCTGCAATCTCGCTCGCCGCGAGCGCATTTTCGGTAACTCCCATCGCGAACGGGTGGGTCGCGTCGACGACAAGCGCTATCTTCTCGCTATCGATAAGCACGACCATCGCATCTGCGTCGAGCTTGCCGGCGATGTGCTTGACTAGTGGGTTTTCGGCGGCGAGCGAGTCGATAAACTCGGCGGCGAAATCGTAGGCGGTGCTGAATATGACGGGGATGCGCTCATTAATAAGTTGTTCCAGCAGCAGGCGGGCCTCGGTGGTGCCCCCTAAGAGCAGGATCACACCCGGCAACCCCTTTGCATACGGTCTGCTAAATGACATCGTAGTACCGGTCGTGTCCCGAGCAGCAGAATCACACCCGGTAACCCCTCGGTGTTATTATGCGCCCGTCCGATACATAGGTCTGGCTATTTCCGATGATTATGGTGGTGTTCATGTCTATCGGTAAATCCAAGAACGATGAGATGTCGCTGATGTAGCAATTCTGCGCGCCGTTCGATTTGATGTAGATTCCGACCGGGGTCTTCGCGTCTCTGTGCTGCATGAATATATCCTGGGCGGTCTTAATCTGCCAGTTTCGCTTGATGCTTTTGGGGTTATATAGGGCCGTTACGAAATCGGCCGTCGCGGCGGCGCGCAGGCGTTTTTCAATCTTCTCCCAGGGGGTAAGCAAATCGCTCAGGCTGATGACCGCGAAGTCGTGCATGAGCGGCGCCCCGAGCGCGGATGCCGCGGCGTTGACCGCGCTTACGCCCGGCATTATCTCGATATCGATGTCGGTATCGGCGGCCAGCTCGAGAACGAGCCCGGCCATACCGTAGATGCCGGGGTCACCGCTGCTGATAAGGGCGACCGTCTTTCCGGCCTGCGCGAGTTCGATGGCTTTCTTGCACCGCTCTATCTCTTTGCGCATCGCAAACCGGTGGACCTCTTTGCCCTGGGCATACTTCTCGATTGTCTTTACGTAGCTCTTATATCCGACGATGACGTCGCATTCCCTGAGCGCGTCGCGCGCGCCTATCGTCATATCGGCTTCGTCGCCCGGACCGATGCCGACTACTATTATCCCTGCTCGGCCAGTGCGACCGTTACTTTTCCATGCACAGTCTTCGGTAGTATCAGGGTTCCGCCCTCCGAGACTAGAATCGCCGCTGGTTCGCATACGCCATCAGCACCCACTTTCTCTTTCACAAAATCCGATTTATTGACGGCGACAGCATCGAGCTTGTCCGCCGGATATAGCTTTACTTCGACGCCGAAATGTTCGGCCGCCTCGTAAAACGCCTTTTCCTCGTTTTTAATATCGATACTCGCGATGCCTTTCAAGTTATGGAGGTGTAAGCCCTGGCTGCCCAGAGCGCTCCGAATCGCATCGCGCACCTCGTCCAGGGTGACGCCTTTTCGCGAGCCGATACCGGCATATACGCGCCGGATCTTCAGTATCAAGGTTCCGGGCCGCACCTGCGGCACCTCCTCGTCTACGACAATGACCACGTGCTCGTAGGCGCTCCCATATCGTTTAAGCTGGTCGAGCGGGCGGACGCTGTACACCGCCCTCACCCGGTCACCCCAGCGCCCCAGGCCGATATCGGCGAAAATACACGCCGACTCGCCCCTAAGGATGCCCGATGAAACACGCGTCAGGCGCGGCATATCGTCGGTCGTGAGGCCTAACTCTTTCATAAACAGGTCGAGCGCCGGTTTTCCGTGGATATCGGTAGCCGTCGTGATTACCGGAACCGCGCCGACCGCGTCGGATACTTTTATGGCGAGGTCGTTGGCGCCGCCGATGTGACCCGAAACGAGACTGACCGAAAACGCCCCGGCCTCATCGACGACTACGATAGCCGGGTCGACGGTCTTATCCCTGAGGTGCGGGGCTACCGCGCGAACCGCGATACCGACCGCCGAGATAAAGACCAGGCCGTCAAAGTCTAAAAATATCTCGCTCACTAAGTCCAAGAGCCACGGTTTGTCGCGACCGATCTCCGGCGGCGTGAATATCTCCAACTCGTCATCGAATCGGGCTTTCATCCGGTCTGCGATTATCAGGCCGTTCTCGGTAACGGCTAAAACGGCGATTTTCACTTTATGTCGCCTCCATATATATCATGGCCCGCCCTTTTAAACCTTCTCTGCCCTTTTCTAACCTTTGCCTGCGCGATACTCGTAATCTAACCTTCGCTTACGCGATACTCGTGACTGAACGCCGGGTCGTAGAGTTTCGAACGCTCGTACTCGCCGGCGAGAACGCCTCCGACGATTATCATCGCGGTCTTCGTTATACCCGCTTCGCCGACTTTCGAGGTGATGTCGGCGAGCGTACCTTTGATTACGCGCTCATCCGGCCAAGACGCTTTCTCGACCACGGCGACGGGCGTATCATTCGGATATCCCTGCTTAAGCTCGCCCACGAGTGAGTCTATCATTTGCACGCTTAAAAATATGCACATCGTCGGCTTGTGCTCCGCCAAGGCATGGATTTCCTGGCCTTGTGGAACCGGCGTGCGCCCCGCCATCCTAGTGATGACGACCGTTTGCGAGATGCCCGGCAACGTCAACTCCGCGCTGAGCGCCGCGGCCGCGGCCGCGAACGAGCTGACACCCGGTACAATCGCGTACTCTATCCCATTGGCGACGAGCCAATCTATCTGCTCTTTTATAGCTCCGTAAATACTGGGCTCGCCGGAATGGAGACGAACCACGGTCTTTCCGGTACCTTTGGCCGCCGCATAAACGGCGGTTACTTCATCGAGGTTGAGCGCCGCGCTGTCATGGAATTCGCAGCCTTCCTTGCACGATTCAAGGAGCCGCCCGTTGATGAGCGAACCCGCGTAAACAACGATATCCGCCCGCTCAAGCACGCTTTTTCCTTTTACCGTTATAAGGTCGGGGTCGCCCGGACCCGCGCCGACAAAATATACCTTCATGATCCATATTACCTTTATTCCAATAAAGACGCGGAAGTTTTCGAGTTACAGACGCGTTTGCGCATCTCGCTCGCGCTTCACACCCATAACCCAGGGCGCGTAGCCCTCTCCTCGTTCAGGGCTTTAGCCCTGATAAACAACGCATAGCCCACATCCAACCAAAGGGTCGGCCATGAAGGGCTTAAGCTACAGTCAAGCGAACTCCACATCGCGCTTGACGATGACGGTCGACAGATACCCGGCATTGTCCAACGTTTCGTCATCGAGCGCGGACAAACCCATGACGACATTCTCTTCCGCGTCATGAGAAGCTTTTTGGACCAGAACGGCGTTGTTCAAAAGGCCGAAGCCGCTCAACACTTTGACCAGCGCGCGCAGTCGCTCGCCGACTTTTAAGATGACGACCGTATCGAAGGTCTCCAGGTAGTGCCATATCTCACCTATTACCTCCGGTAGCGGCAAGATGGCGACCTTCTCGTCTCCGACGGCTATCGGTATGCCCGCAGCGGCCGCGGCCGCGAATGGCGAACTCACGCCCGGCAACGTTACAACCTCGATTTCAGGATGTTCTTCCTTCAGTTTTCTATAGAGGTAGATATATGTGCTGTAAAAGAACGGGTCGCCGAGGGTAATAAAGGCTCCGCTCTTGCCCTCGCTCAATGCCTTCGCGACCTCGTCCGCCGCTTCCGACCAATGTTTTTCAAGCTCGTTCCTGTCTTTGGTCATTGGAAATATAAGTTCCCTGAACTCGGCATTGCCGTCTAACACCGGCTCGACGATTCTCTTTGCGATGCTCTCCCGTTTAGGGGCCGAGCGCGGCGAGAATATGATATCGACCGATTTAAGGACGTTTACGGCCTTGATCGTGAGTAGCTCGGTATCGCCGGGCCCGATGCCTACTCCAAATAGTCTTCCTCGGTCAGCCAATCTAATCACCCTATCCGTTTCGATTTATCCGCGGCCGCCAACCCACGAAGGCGCTCGCCGTCCCAACGATTTAACTCTCTATCTCTATATATACCACGCTTGACTCGAATCCTTCCAGTTTTGCCAATTCCGCAAGCGTGGTATCGACTATCCTCTCATCATCATACGAGAGATTGGCCCCGGCTACCACCCGGCCGGTTATTCCCTTGTCCGCGAGATAGCGCGCAATCGCCGGCGCGCTGTGGACATTATCCGTCAAGATGCAGAAACGCTTGTGCGTTTTTATCACGGTATCGAGCGCATCCAGCGAGCGCCCGTGGACCGACGCGAGCGCCGTGCCCTGCCACTCCTCGCCGATTCGCCCGAAGAGCATTTGCATCGAGTTCACGCCCGGAACCGCGTCGAGCGCGATTTCGGGGAGCCGGTCGCGAATGGTCTTGAGCAAGCTATAGAAACCAGGGTCGCCGCTGACTACGACGACGGTGTTGCGCTCTTTGTTCTTGTCTATCGCCGCTATCGCCGCCGAAATATCGGCTGTGACCTCGATGACTTCCTTTTGCGCGACATCGATGGCGTCGAGCACCCGTCTGGCCCCGATTACCACCTCGGCCGCGCCGATTCTTTTGACGGCGGCGGGCGTTATATAGTCCGGATGGCCCGGGCCGATACCGACTACCGTCACCATGCCGCATCCTTTACTATCTTGCGCGACGCGCTATCGGACGCGACAATCTCGCCCGATAGCACCGTTATCGCCGTGCCAATCTCCAGGTTACCGTCGACGTAGGCGCGCGCCTGCGCGCTCGCCGCCTGCGCTATTTTATCGAGCATACGGCTGTATCCCAACTTCGCGAGGCCTAACGCCGCGTCTTCGGCGGTGTTCACTTTTATCATATACGTCATCGGCGCGATATCTTTCGTCTCGTTCCGGATTAGTCTCTTCATTATCTCGACCGGGTCGTCGGTCTTTCCGCTGTGTGTGTCGAAGTGGCCCGCCGCGACCTTGACGAGCTTACCGATATGCCCGAGCAGAACTACTCTTTCGACTCCCGCTTTGACGCAATAATCGAGCATATAGCCGACGAAATTGCTCATCTGGACTATCGCGTCGGGCGGAAACTTTAACCTCGACTCCGCCGCTTTGGCGCCCATGTTCCCCGGCACCAGCGCTATCGTCTTATAGCCGAGCGCGAGCGCGATGTCGACCTGCGGGGTGAGCGAGGCCTTAAGGCTATCGAGCGACATCGGCCGCACGATTCCCGTCGTCCCTAAAATCGATATGCCGCCGACAATTCCGAGCCGCGCGTTAAAGGTCTTCTTGGCGCGTTCGGTTCCTTCGGGCGCAAAAATCGTTACTTCGACACCGGCTCCATCCGGGATATTTCGCGATACGTTAGCGGTTATCATCGCTCTGGGTACCGGGTTTATCGCCGGCTCACCGACCGCGACCGCCAGGCCGGGCTTGGTCACCGTCCCGATGCCTTCGCCGCCCCTAATCGTTATCCCGGCGTCCGCGCGGGCGACCCGCGCGCAAATCTTCATCCCATCGGTCACATCCGGGTCGTCGCCTGCGTCTTTTACGATGCAACAGCCGACGTTCTCGGCGGTCTTCTCGATATCGACGACGTCGAACTCGACGCGGCGGCCTCCGGGCAGCTCGACTTCGATGCGCGAAACAACCTCGCCGCCAAAGAGCATCTTTGCGGCCGCGGCCGAAGCCGCCGCCGCGCATGTGCCCGTCGTATAGCCCTTCTTCAACCTCTTATTTATGACACTGACTCTACTTACACTCCTCATTACACGCAATCATCAATAAAGCGTTGATCGCGGAGGCGGCCAACGCACTTCCGCCCCGCGTTCCCCGCACGGTTATATAATTAAGCCCGGCCCTCATCAGAGCCTCTTTCGACTCCGCGGCCCCAACGAACCCGACCGGCGCGCCGACGACGAGCGCCGGCCTCACCACGCCTTCTTTCGCTATATCGAGCAGCTCGAAGAGGGCGGTCGGCGCGTTTCCGATAGCGATGACCGCGCCATCGGCATGGTTCGAGAGCGAGCGTATCGCCATCGCGCTTCTGGTCTTCCCGGCGCGCCTAGCATCGTCCTCGACAGCCTTGTCGTCTATCCTGCAGAGCACGTTGTTGTCGTGTATGCAAGTCCGGCGGTCGCTGATGCCCACCGCGACCATGCGCACATCGGTTATTATCGGACAGCAGCTTCTCAGCGCATCGACCCCGGCCTCGACGGCGCCGTCCGACATCGCCACCACGCCCGAGAGCGTAAGGTCGCCGCTCGCGTGTATCATGCGTTTTACGACCGACCGCTCCATATCCGAAAAGCCGTTTAAATCCGCGACCGCCTCGATTATACGGAAGCTCTCCCGCTCGATTTTTGCGGGGTCACCGATTTTCATGCCGTTCCCGTCGGCGTCAAAGCCGCCTGCCAGCAGCTCGTTGGCGCGCTCAATCAAGATGTCGGCGATTCTAACATCCGGCCCGATATGCTCGGCGACCTTTATCTTGAGTAAAGGGTATTTCACTTCCTCATCCCTTATAATCTCGGGAATATCCTGCCTTATGTGGTTGCCGTCGACCATAAAGAGCGGCATGATGATTAACTCGGTCACGCCTTCGTCGGCCAGCGATTCTATGACTTCCGGCAGGTCGGGCTCGTTAAATTGGAGCGCCGCATAACGCACGAACTCCGATTGGAGCCGACTCCTGAGCGTCGCCGCTATTTCTTCGAGTATCTCCTTGGTCTCCTCGACCTTGCTCCCGTGCCCCAGCACGATAAAGCCAGTGCTCATTCAATCACCCCTACTAAACTTGTCAGAACTCTATCCCATGCTCCCAAATTACAAGTAACACTAAAGTAAACATTCAAGTAAAATCGCTCTAAATACTGCCCATACGGCTCGAGTTTGCCCGGCATGACGCCAGAAAACGCTCGACTACCCGCGGGTATCCCGCGAAATGGAGGTGTATATAGGACGCTAACGTATTATTATATATGAAACCTTCGTGTTCCGTGACGCCGACTTCGTACGCCCGCTCCAGGTCGTTCGCGGATTCCGTAATCTCCGAGTAATGGAACTCGTGGCCCCTCAAGAGAGAGCCTTGTTCGGCGATTATGGAATCGGCTGCCGCAACCGCCACGCGATAGCCGAGGGTAGCGCGGCTTTTCATCTTGCACGCTATGGGGAGCGCGCCGCTCATCCGATAGCGGTTACCGGCGAAATCGACTACCGCTTCCGAGAGATAGATTAAACCGCCGCACTCCGCGTAGACCGCCATACCGTCCTCGACCGCCCGCTTTATGTCGGCCGCCATCGATAGGTTGGCCGCGAGCGCCGCGGCATGGACTTCGGGATACCCGCCACCGAGATAGAGACCTTCGATGTCTTCCGGCAAACGCTCATCCTCCAATGGGCTAAAGAAGACCAGCTCGGCCCCGGCTTCGCGCAACATATCGAAGTTGTCGCGATAATAGAAACTGAACGCTTTATCGAAGGCGACGCCTATCTTTACGTCGGCTCTCGCATTACCGGCAGTCTTTGCGGGTGGGTTCGATTTCGCCGATGTCACCGGATACGGTGTTGACGCGGCAATCTCTAACAGCAACTTCAAATCGATATAGCTCTCCGCCAGCTCGACCAGGGCGTCTACATAATCTCCGGCGGGTCCCAGCTCCACCCGCGTTACCAGACCGAGATGCCGCTCGGGGACGACGACGGCCGCGTCTCGCCGCACGACGCCGACGACCGGCAACCCGGTCGCAGCCTCAACCGAACTCTTGACCATTTTCTCATGGCGGTCGCTTCCGACATTGTTTAGAAGAAACCCCTGTATGCCGGCGGCTTCATCGTAGGCGCGATAGCCGAGCGCCATAGCGCCCGCGCTCCCGCCCGTCTTGGCGCAGTCTATCGTCAGCAACACCGGGGCCCGTACCGTCTTGGCGACATCGGCGGTACTCCCCTCGACCAGGCCGTTTTTGCCGTCGTAAAAACCCATCACGCCTTCGACTATCGAGATACCCGCCCGGAGCGCCGCGTTTTCAAAAAGGCTTCGCGCGGTGTCCCGCCCGGTCATCCAGATATCGAGATTGCGCCCGGGTCGGCCTGTGACCATCTCGTAGTAGCCGGGGTCTATAAAGTCCGGGCCGACTTTGAAGCCCTGCACGCCCAAGCCGCGCCTGGTCAGCGCCGCCATAATCGCGAGCGCCAGAGTCGTCTTCCCGACCCCGCTCGACGTCCCAGCTATGACTATCCTCGAAAGCGTCTTAATTTCCATGATATTCTCACACTCGTAGCTCAGGGCTTTAGCCCTGATATTGCTCAACGTTCCGCTTGCTGCTACTCAATCAGCCCTAAAGGGCTGAGCTACGGTAAACACACTCTCAGCGCGGCGAGCAACCTATCGTTGTCCCGGGGGCGTTTGACCGCCACCCTGAAGTAGCGCTCGTCTAAACCGGTGTATGAGCCGCAATCGCGAATCGCTATCCCGCGCCGCAACATCTCTACCTGCAACTTAGCCGATGTCATCGACCGCTCGCCGTCTTCGATTTCGACCAATATATAATTGGTCGACGGCTCATAAACTCTCAACCCCGCGACACCCGAGATTTCCAGAGAGAGCCGACGCGCTTCCGCTGCCAGCGACGCGGCGCTCGACTCCGCGAAATCGCCCGCCCCAAGCGCGGCGATACCGGCTTCGAGGGCGATATTGTTGACGCTCCAGGGATGCTTTTCGGCGCGCACCTTCCGCGCCAAGGCGGTTGACCCTATCATATAGCCAAGCCTTAAACCCGCAATACCGTACATCTTCGTCAGCGACCTCAAGACCACCACATTCTCGCGCGCTATAGCGTCGTTGGCGAGCGTAGCCCGCTCCGGCGCCTCGACAAAATCGATAAACGCTTCATCGATTACCCAGAGACAACCCGGCCGCTCATCGATAAGGTCGAGTAAGTCACCGCGCCCAATTGCGTACCCGCAAGGGTTGTTGGGGTTGCCGATAATCGCCATATCCGTCTCGCGCGACGCCTCTTCGAGCCGCTCCAGCGCGGTTGCGGCATCGAGTGCTTTCTCGTAGGCTATCTCGGCTCCCGTTTTCTTTAGCGCGATTTTCTTTAGCGCGATCTCGTATTCGGTAAAACTCGGCACCAGCAACAGAGTCCGCCGCGCATCCCACGCCCGCGGAATTATATATATCAGCTCGATGCTCCCGTTGCTTGCGACTATATTTTCCGGGTCGACCCGCAAGGCATCGGCCGCCGCCGCAACGAAGCTCTCCGCCTGCTGCTCGGGATACTCGCTAATGCTCTCGACCGCGCGCCTAACAGCGGCCATTACATTCTCGGGCGGCCCGTATGGGTTGATGTTGGAGCTAAAATCGACCAATTCGCCACCGTCGATTCCCAGCCGCTCCGCCAGCCGTTTTATGTTGCCCCCGTGCTCACTTAGTCTATCCGTTTCGTCACTCCCCGTTATCCCGTCCCAATATCCAATTATCGCGGCTGTCAAAAGCCGCGCCCCCGACTCTCCTACGCGGTCACAATAAAGGCCCGGTCATCGGCATAGCGTACGCCGCCATCGACGAGCCTTACCAGATAAGCGTTGCATGCGCGCGGTATCAAATGCGAGACCCGCTCGAACAACCGCTGCCCGTAGCCCGCCTCCGCGAGCATCCCCATCACGCTCCCGCTGTGCGCCACATTGACGCCGACGCCGCCCTTTCGCCTGCAAACATCTATTACGTCGGGCAAGACCGGCTTCATCAACAGCTTCTGATTGAGAAGCGCGCTCATCGAGGCCGCCTCCCCCAAAAGCCGTATATCCCAGGATTTGATGGCGGTGACCGCCATATCCAATGCTTCGCCTATTAGGTGCTCGTCGACCGAATGCGACGAGAGTTTGTTCTTATTAAAAACGACCGTATCCACCTCTTCGGGCGGCTCGAGAACGAGTATGTCGAGCGGCGGCGCGGCCCCTATCGGCTCGAACCTTAAGCCCTTCCGGTGGTCGTAGATGACGATGCCGTCGAAGAAGATGCCGTCGGTGGGCTCGATTGAGAGCGCTATCTTAGCAAGCTCCTCGGTGGAGGCGGCTTGCCCGAGGGCGAGACGCGTTGCCGTTACGGCGGCCGCGATATCGGCGGTGCTCGACGCCATGCCCTTGCCGTGCGGGATGTCACTAACGATATCGATGCTCACCCCGGCCGGGATGCCGCTCCGCTCAATCGTCAGACGGACCGCCTCGGCTGTTTTATCGAGTCCGTCCGCGACGATAACCCGGCCATTGCGCTCTACCGTCGCCGTCGCCGTCGAAAACCTATCTATCGGGCATGTGACGTGAAAATCGACGCCGCCAATCGTCCCCTGGACCAGCTCGCCGCAGCTCCCCGGCACCATCACTCTTATAGCCATTTAATATTCTATCCCCCAGCGAGCTGGAATCCCCTCATCAAAGGGGTGCTTTAACATCTTAAACTCGGTAACGTAATCGGCGATATCCATTAAGTCGCGGGGGGCGTTGCGCCCGGTCATCACCAGCTCTGTCTTGCCCTTGCAGAGCCGCGCCAGCTCGAGCACCTCGCCTAAATCGGCAAGGCCCGTCGAGAGCGCGACATTTATCTCGTCTAGAATGAGCAGCTCGCAGGAGCCGCCCTCAACCAAGTCCCGTGCTTTTTGCAGGCCCGCCGAGATATCCGCCTTTATCGTCTCGACCGGTGGATGGTCCTTTTTGAGCAAGTTCCCTCCGAAGCGCGATACCGAGACCGAATCGAAGCCCTTAATCGTCGTTATCTCACCCGACTCTTCGCTCTCGCCCTTCATAAATTGGATGATACAGACGCGAAAACCGCTCCCGACGGCGCGCACCGCAAGCCCGACGGAGGCCGTCGTCTTTCCTTTGCCGTCACCAGTATATATATGGATTAAACCGAGTTCTTTCTTCTGGTCCATCGATGTCTTTCCTAGTAGTTCACTGATAAAGATTTATACGCAATCTGCTTGCTTCAACAATTTAACCGCCAAACAATTTAACCAACTGCCCGAAGTCCGCGCCGATTAAGAAATATACCGCGCGCCCGATAAGCACGGTAATCGCCGATGCGACAAAGACGAGCCAGGCGACCTCGTTGATGTTCTTCTGGGTGAGCGCTCCTTTGGCGTCGCCCAAGAAACCGCTCGTTCTAGCTACACCGTCATAGCGGTTCGTCCCACCGAGGCGCACGCCCATTGCTCCGGCTACCGCCGCCTCGGGGTAGCCGCTGTTGACGCTGGCGTGTTTGCGCCCGTCGCGTACCGCGACCGTCAGGGCTTTTAGAGCATCCCGGCGTATCAACAGTGCGGAAATCGACAATATCAAGACCGAAACGCGAGCCGGGATGTAGTTGACGATATCGTCGAGGCGCGCGGCGGCCCATCCGAAATCCTCATACCGCTCGTTTTTGTACCCGAGCATCGAATCGAGCGTGTTGACCGCTTTATACGCCATCGCCAGCGGCGCTCCGCCTATCATGGCGAAGATTAGCGGCGCTATGACGCCGTCGACCGCGTTTTCGGAGACCGACTCTATCGTCGCGCGTACCACGTCCTTGCGCTTCATAGTCTTAGTGTCGCGCCCGACTATCTCGGCGACCTTCAACTTCGCCTCGCTCAAATCGTCGCTATCTAGCGCGCGTGCCACGTCCTTCGCGCTATCGAGAAGGCCGCGCGTCGCAATGGTCGTCGATATCAGCCAAATCGAGACGATAAACCCTAATGTAAAGTGGACCTGGTATGCAAAGTATATGATTGCCCAGGTTGTGCCCGCGCTTAACGCTACGACCACGGCGACGACCAGCGCGCCCGCAACCCGCTTCGCCGCCGCGCTCAACTCGCGGGCCAACACCCGGCCTTCGAGATAAGCGATAAAGCGGCCTATCAGGACGACCGGATGCGGTATCATCCTCGGGTCACCGATGGCAAGGTCGACCACGTAAGCAATGGCCACTTGAACCCACAACACATTAAACTCCTATCAAACTAAAGATATAATCCATATCGAGGCTCGACTCGACGACGCCGGCCAGCCTATCGAGTTCTTTATCCCGATAGACCCGGTAATCGACACCCAGGCTGTCTTTCACCAGCCCTTTGCGCTCTTTCAAATAGTCGAGAACCGACTTCCTGAAAAGGCCGTTGTCGAAGAGGCCGTGTATGTATGTGCCGAGCACCAGCCCGTCGTCCGAGACGCAACCGTCGCTGATATCTTCAGCTCCGGCGCCCCTTTTGACTATCCTGAAGGCGTCGTCGGCTCCGTTGAGCCGGTGCGTGACGCCCATATGTATCTCATAACCTGTTATTTTACCACCAGTCGCGCCGTTAAGCATCTTGCCGCCGCCCCTAACCTCGGCTTCGACCTGCACGGTGACCTTCTCGCGCGACATCCGGGTGCCGCAACTCAAGAGCCCGATACCCTCGATAGCCTTGCGGTCGCTCTCGATTCCGAACTCGTCCTCGATAAACTCGCCGAGCATCTGGTAGCCGCCGCAAATGCCGATGACCGGCGTCCCGGCGAGCCTGCTCTCCCGTATGCGGGCGGCCATGCCGGTCTCGTGGAGCGCCGCCATGTCCTCGACGGTATTCTTCGACCCCGGTATGATGATGAGGTCGGTCTCGCCAATCGGCTCCCCCGGAAAGACATAGCGCAGGTTGACGCCCGGCTCGTGCCCGAAGGTGTCGAGGTCGGTAAAGTTCGCGATGCGCGGCAGTCGAATGACCGCGATATCGACGGCGGCCCCGTTTGCGGTTACGCGGTTGGCCCGATCGAGCGCGAGCGAATCCTCGCTGTCTATCTTGAGGTCGAGCACATACGGGACGGTACCGAGCACCCTGACTCCCGTTCTTTCTTCTATGAAATCGATTCCCGGCGTCAGCAGGCTCACATCGCCGCGGAACTTGTTGATTATCAAGCCCTTCACCAAGTCGCGCTCGTCTTCGTCGAGCAGCTCGAGGGTGCCGACGAGTGAGGCGAAGACCCCGCCCCGGTCGATATCTCCAACGAGCATCACCGGAGCGCCCGCCATCTTGGCGATTCTCATGTTCGAGATATCCTCTTTTTTCAGGTTTATCTCGGCCGGGCTGCCCGCGCCCTCGATTACCACGACATCGTTGTGCGCGCGCAATATCCCCAACGATTCCTCGACCAACCCCAGGAGGCCCGCCTTTTCTTCGTGATATTCACGCGCCGAAAGGTTTTTATAGACCTTGCCGCGCACGATTACTTGAGCGCGCCGGTTGTCCGTCGGTTTTAAGAGGATTGGATTCATGTGGACGGACGGCTCGATTCGCGCCGCCATCGCCTGCAACGCCTGCGCCCGCCCTATTTCACAGCCGTCCACAGTGGGATACGAGTTTAGCGCCATGTTCTGGCTCTTAAACGGCGCCGTTTTGACGCCTTTATTAACGAGTATGCGACAGAGCGCCGCCGCCAACAGACTTTTTCCCGCGTCAGAGGAGGTCCCCTGAAACATTATGGTCTTTGCGTTCATGCTAGACCCGTGTATTCGGCGTCCGCTATCCCGAGCGCCTTGATGTCGACCGGGACGCCGGCTATCGTCAAAATCACCTTGTCCGAGAGCGCGGCGATGCGCTGGTTGATAATCCCCAGCAAGTCGCGATACCTGCGCCCCACCGGATACTCCGGCACCACGCCCATACCCACCTCGTTCGAGACGATAAGGACCGTCTTTCCCGAGACGCTTGCGGCCTTTATGACATCGACAATCTCCTCGACAATCTCCAGGTCGTTGGCTATCTTGTGCATCCGTCGCCCGACATACACCGTCACGCAATCGATGATTACCGCGTCGGCACCGTCGGCCGCCTTCTCAAAGGTCTCGGATAGCCCCCCGTCGACCTCGTAGGTGGCCCAGTTGCTCGGCCTCACGCTCCGGTGTTGTTCGATGCGCTCGATCATCTCGTCGTCTATCCCCTCGGCGGTGGCGATATACGCCACCTTGTCAAATCCCGACGCGATATTCTCGGCTAGCGCGCTCTTGCCGCTGCGCGCCCCGCCCAAAAACAAGATTACCGACCCGTTGTCTTTTTCCATAACTCCCCGCGCCGGATTCTCACCGGCTTCCCTATTCTCCGCCCAAAGCGGCGCCTGGATATCCATATGCTCTTCGATTATATGCATAAATACCTGACCATACAACCAATAGCGCGGCTCACTGCCGGTAAGTCTCTTGGCGCACCCGCCTCCGTATTCGCGGACAATAGCGGCGAGTCCCATGCATTTATCATGCGTACGCGCGGTTTCTTTGCTATAATCATAAGCGACTCGCAAACTATAGAAGCGGTGGGACAGATGGAAGAGCGCTTACAAAAATTCATGGCACGCGCCGGAGCGGGGTCGCGCAGGCAGTGCGAAAAATATATCACCGACGGCAGGGTAAAGGTCAACGGCGAGGTCGTCGCCGAACTGGGTACGAAGGTCAATCCTACCACCGACCGGGTAGAACTCGACGACAAACTGCTCCGCCTTAAAGAAGCCCATATCTACCTGGCGCTCAACAAGCCCCCCGGCTTCTTGACGAGCGTTACCGATAATTTCGGACGCCCCACGGTCATCGACCTTCTCGGCGGCATCAGCGACCGGGTTTTCCCCGTGGGCCGACTTGATTTAGACACCGAGGGTCTCCTGCTCCTGACCAACGACGGGGAGCTTGCCTTCCGGCTCACCCACCCCCGCTATAAAGTAAAGAAGCGCTATATCACCGAGGTCGAAGGCCATCCCGCCGACAGCGACCTCGCGATGCTCCGCCAAGGCATCATGCTGGAGGACGGCATAACGGCCCCCGCCGAAGTCACCATCCTCAACCGCACCAAGGCCACATCGATAGTCGAGATAACCATCCACGAAGGCCGAAAACGCCAAATACGCCGCATGTTCCAAACCGTCGGCCACGACGTCGTCATGCTAAAACGCATAGCCATCGACAACATAATCCTCGGCGACATCCCCATAGGTGACTGCCGCCACTTGACCGAGGCGGAGATAGACAAACTTTATCGGGAGGTTAGGTTGAAGTAGGGTTGTGTTTTTTGGGGGTGGTTGTTTTGATAGGACCGCCCCTTGACCGTACCTGGATGAGGGGCATGTTTTCCCAAAAGGGGAAGATACTCTTGAGGGACATCAAACACGGGTTCAGGTGGAGCAATAGTTTGCGCCCGCTCCACCTCTAAATTGTAGCGTCCACTAAAGCTCTTTCCAGTAACTTGACTCACAATTTCTCTAGCCAACGCTTCCGCTAGAAGCGATGGAACAGCATTTCCAATTTGACGCTGGATTTCAACACGAGGGCCATCGATGCGAAAGGAGCGGGGGAAGGTTTTCAAAAACCGTAAAATCGACAAGCGTGTGGCCGCTGAAACGTTCATCTCTTTCGGCTTTCATCTACGAATTGCTCTCCTTAGGTGCCCAACATTGTTTATGCTAATCCATATAATATTGCAAATCCGTTGATTTTGCCATATAACATACCGGTGATAATATATCGCGCCCTGACATTACCGCAGATTAATCAAGCTGTGAATCGATTTGTATTCTTGACATAAGTTGACCTCCGGCGTACAGGGCGGACGCTTTAGTCTCGGAGCGTTAAGCCGGCCCCGTGAAAATCGCTATAGCTCTATCGCTTGAGTAGATATTTACCGTTATAATAGAAACATGAGGCCGGAAACAGAACTTTGGTGGAAGCAAGCAAATGAAGACTTAGTAACGGCGCGGGTTAACCTGTACGCCCGGCGCTATTATGCGTGCGTGTTTTTCGCGCATCAAGCCGCTGAAAAAGCATTAAAAGCGCTTTTTATTGAAACGATGAGAGAACTGCCCACAAAAACGCATAATCTGATTGCGCTAGGGACAGCCCTAGAATCACCGGAGGAAATTATGACAAGTGTTCGAGATTTAGGACCCGAATACATAACCAGCAGATATCCGGATGCCGCCTATGGAGCGCCCGCCGAACTTTATGACGAAAAACTGGCAAGCGTACATCTTGTCCAAGCTGAGGAGATAGTTGCATGGGTCAAGCAGAAGTTAAAGTAGACAAAGAAGTGTTACGGTTTATACAGAATATTAAAAGTAATTTTAATATAGTTCGAGTTATCCTTTTTGGATCAAGAGCCGGGAATGCGGCTCTTAAAGATAGCGACTATGACTTTGTAGTCGTTTCGCCGGATTTTGAAGGAATCTTCTTTACCGCTCGCACTAAAATGCTTTATAACTACTGGCGCTTACCCCAAGCATTAGAAGCCCTGTGTTATACACCTGCCGAATTTAATGAGAAGGCCGGCCAAATTACTATTGTTCGCGAGGCCGTACGTGAGGGCATCGACTTAACGGCCGCTTGAAATCATCTCTCTCATGGTCTAGCCGTTCCCTAAATGATTTCCGCTGATTTCGCTCTATGGATGAGACAATTTCAACCCGACAATCCCGACGACGATGAATGTTACTGAGACAATCCGAAAGATGGTCGCGGGGTCTTTGAAGAGCAGTATCCCTATGACAAACGCCCCGACGGCTCCGATCCCCGTCCACACCGCATAGGCTGTCCCCATCGGTATTTGCTTTTGGGCCAGCCAGAGGAATAAGCCGCTAACGCCCATAGAGACAACAGCGAAGAGTATCCACGAGACCTTGTTGTTTGTCGTTTGCGAGAGTTTTAGCCCCAGGGGCCAGCCAATCTCAAAGAGACCGGCGATTATCAGATTAATCCAAGCCATTGTCACTCCTTAGCCATGCGCCGACGTGATTTATTAGGCAATTATTTCATTCAAGCCATCGATGACTTGCGCCATTTCTTCTTGGGACGCCCTGCCCATGAGCTTGCCGATTCGCTCGATTGAAAGTGTGCGAACTTGGCTAATCTTAGCCCGGGATTGCTTTGGCAAATTACCGGCGACTAATTCAAGGGTTAGCGGAAATCCGGCTTTTTGCGGCTGACTTGTAATCGCAACCGCGATAACGGTACCCGAGCGCTCATTGAAAACATCATTGCTTAAGATTAACACCGGTCTTAATCCCGCCTGCTCACGGCCTCGAACAGGATTTAGATCAGCCCAGCGAACCTCGCCCCTTAATATTCGGGCCATTCGCTTATATCCTCGTTCATGCCTTCTTCGGCCATTGCTTTTTCAAAAGCCGGATCAAGTTTTGCGCATTCCGTCGAAAGTCGACTGCGTTTCATTCGCCGCAATTTCTCGGACACCGCTTCCTGAACCGCCTGGCTGCGATTTTGGAAGACGCGCTCACTAACAAGCCTGTCAATCTGTTCAACATATCCCTCATCTAAAGTGATGGCAATCTTTGCTTTTCCCATGAACAGGCACCTCCCTGGTATTACCTTATATCATACCACTATATTTATTTCGTGCGTAATGTGTTGAGAGTAAGTTCAGCGCGGTAGAACGTCTGTGCTATTCTCGTGTATTGCATATCCGCAGCCCAATCGCCCTACTCCACAACCGCCTGTGTCCGCAGGTTATCCTCGATTTGGCGCCTGATGTCTTCGTCGGGGTTGAATTCGTCGAGTGGCGGCAGCTCGGCGAGGCTGCGCATGCCAAACGACTCCATGAAACGCGTCGACGTTCCGTAGAGTATCGGTTGGCCCGGCGTGTCCTGCTTGCCTTCCTCTTTTATCAAGTCGCGGTTGAGCAGCGTGTTTATGACGCCGTCTGAATTGACGCCGCGGATAGCGCCGATATCGGCCTTTGTGACCGGCTGTTTGTAGGCGATAATCGAGAGCGTCTCCAGCGCCGCCTGGGTGAGCCTGCGGTGGTCGAAAGAGATGAGGAGTTTCTCGATGTACGGACTGTATGCCGGGTGGCTATTCATCCGAAAACCACCCGCAACCTCCCTTAGCTGATAACCGCGGTCGGCGCGCTTGTATTCGTTCTCGAGGTCTTCGAGTACTTTTTTGATTTCCTCCCCGTCTACCTCGACAATCTCCGATATCTTCTCCACTGAGAGCGGTTGGTCGCTCACGAACAGCAGCGACTCGACTATCCCGCGCAATCTCACATTAGTATCGCTCACGCTATCACTCCCGATTTATCCGCTACTATGACCATGATATCCCCAAAGGTCTCCGCCTGCCCGATGTCGACGATACCCTGCTTATAAAGCTCGAGTACGGCAAGAAACGCCGTTATGAGTTCGACCTTTTCGGTGCAGTCCGCCGTCAACTCGCGGAAACTTCTCGACTTCACTCCGCGCAGCCGCTCTTTTACCCTGTCGATAAAGGTCTCGACGCTCAGCGGTTTCGGGGTGATGTGGTCGGCTTGGGTTAAACCTATCTCTTTCTTCTCGTTAATCGCAAGATAGAGTTTGCGCATCCGCTCGCGCGAGACGCCCGCAAGAAAATCGGGTATGAGGTTTTTGAACTCCTCTTCGACGCCGACATCACGGAGGTGGTATTTGCTTTCGGCGTCGTATCTCGCGGCAAGCTCCGCCGCCACGTTCTTGAATTTCTTATACTCCAGCAGCCGCGCGATTAGAATCTCGCGGGCTTCTTGCGGCGATATCTCGTCCTCCTCGGACGCCTCTTCCTTCTTCGGAAGCAGGCTCGCGGCTTTAATATCCAAAAGGGTCGCCGCTACCAGCAAAAACTCAGTGCTTATATCGAGGTCGAGGTCTTGCATCGAATCGATATGCTCGAGGTACTCATCGGCTATCCCCGCAAGCGAAATATCGTAAATGTCTATCTTCCGGCGCGAAACCAGACTTAAGAGGAGGTCAAAAGGCCCTTCATACATCTCTGATTTAATCTGATACGCCATTGTCCCGCCCCTCTTTTACCATCATCTAATGTTGAGCCTTTCGCGCACGTCTTTGATTGTCGCGCGGCAAATCGGCCTCACCTGGTGCAATCCTTCTCTTAACACCTCATCGACTATGCCCGGCGCGCGCTCTATTTCGGCGCGTTTCTCCCTGAACCCGGTGAGCGAGTCGACAATCCTATCGGCCAACTCGCGCTTGCACGCCATACATCCCCACGCGGCCTCGCGGCACTTTACCTCTATCTCCTCAAGCTCCGCCGACGGCGTATAAACCTGGTGCATCGGATAGACGACCATGCACACATCCGGGCTGCCCGGGTCGGTCTTTTTGATGCGCGCCGGGTCGGTTATCATCTGGTTAACCTTCGTGCGAATCGTATCGGGCTCGTCCGAGAGGTAAATCGAATTATTATAGCTCTTACTCATCTTGCGGCCATCTATGCCTAGAAGCCGTTTGACAGGCGACAGCATCGACTGCGGCTCCGCAAAATAATCCCCGTATAGGAAGTTGAATCGTCTTACTATCTCGCGGCCAAGCTCCAGGTGCGGTAGTTGGTCTTCGCCGACGGGCACCACTTCGCCCCGTGGCAGGATGATGTCGGCGGCCTGCAATATCGGGTAGCTCAAAAAGCCCGACGTTGAAATATCTTTCCCGGTCAGCTCCTGGACGACCTCTTTATAGGTCGGATTCCGCTCCAGCCACGAAACCGGCGTTATCATCGATAGATAGAGGTATAACTCCGCTACCTCCGGAATCTCGGATTGCTTATACATAAAGCACTTCTTCGGGTCGAGACCGACCGCCAGCCAATCGATGACCATCTCACGGGTATCGTTGGCTATCTCGCCGACGTCATCGTATTTGGTGGTCAGCGCGTGCCAATCCGCCACAAAAAAGAGGCAATCATAATCATCCTGCAGGCTCACCCATTTTTGCAGCGTCCCGAAGTAGTGCCCCAGATGGAGTCTTCCGGTCGGCCGCTGCCCGCTTACAACTCGTTTAGCCAAATAATATTCATCTCCTTGTTTGTCAGCTTACAGCTTATCTTCTCGGGTCTACGCGGGCAACCCCGCGTAGACAAACCGCAACATAAACTCGATTGGCGGGCCCAGAACCGTGCTTAAGAATCCCGGCACGAGAAAGACGAGGCCCAGGAGGATGATAAACCCGTACTGCTCGAAACCGTACCAGGCGTCCTGCATACTCTCGGGTAAGAAATAGGGGATTATTTTCGAGCCGTCGAGCGGCGGAATAGGCAACAGGTTAAAGATGCCGAGCATCACGTTTATCCATATCGTAACGCCCAGAAGCGTTGAAACGACCTCCGGCATCGGCAGATAAAAGAGCCTCGCCAAAAGGTATGCCGCCGTAAAGTTGGCGAGCGGCCCCGCCAGGCCTACCAGCATCATGTGTTTGCGCGGGTCTTGGAACCGGTGCGGATTGACCGGAACCGGTTTAGCCCAGCCGAAGCCCGCGACGATTATCATGAGCGTACCCAAGGGATCGAGGTGTTTAAGCGGGTTGAGCGTCAATCGTCCCTGGTCTTTGGCGGTCGAATCTCCGTATAGGTGCGCTATCTTTCCGTGCATAAATTCGTGGACCGTAACGGCGATAAGCAGCGCCGGTATTCTAAAAAGCATACTCTCTAAATTCAATTACTCCATACTCTCCTTATCGAGCCGGTCGAACCGGCCGGCTACGTATTCCAGTTCTTCTTCGGGCGTGTTGATTTTTCCGTCTAGTTTTGCGGCCAACAGCTCTCTCAAAACAATATTATACACCGGTGAGGGCGGAAATCCCATTTTCCGCAGGGCCCGTCCATCGACCGATACTTTGACGCCGCGCAGGCTCGAAAGATAGTAATGGATGCGCCGTCGCGCCGCGAGGCTCTTGGTCAGCGCATGCGCAAAGACCAGCGCCTCCGGGGATAGCGGGTTGAGCATTTTGTAGATATCGCTGTTCTTGGGCCGCTCGCTCCCCTCCAACCCCTTCAAGACCTTGGGGACTTCGAGTATCAGCTCCTCCAACCGCGCCTTGTCGGATTTCTTTATTTTCATGCGGCTGAGCCATGCTTCCAGCTCTTTTTTATTTAGATGTCTGAGAAGTCCGGCCCGATAGGGCATCAGCTTCTTTACCTCATGGGCGAAATGATGGTCGAGTTCGCGCACCGCGTCGCCGATGCGGCCAAAGAGCGCTTTGAGTTCGGTATCGATTACGATTTTTGGGTGCAGGATGGAGAGCGCTCCCAGCTCCTGAAGCCGTTTCAAGGTCTTAAACGGCGCCGCCTCGGAGAGAATCAGCAACATCTCGTCCCTGACGCGCGCATCCGATAGGTGTCCGATTAAATCCATCTCAATCGCCTTGCGGAGCTGCTCTTCGGTCTCGGAATCGAGCTTGAAGCCGAACCGCTGCTCGAACCGGACGCCGCGAAAGATTCTCGTCGGGTCCTCGATGAAGCTCAAGTTGTGCAATATGCGGACGCGCCCGTTTTTTAAATCTCGTTGCCCGTTGAAATAGTCGAGGAGTTTGCCGAAGGTCTTGGCGTTCAAGCTCACCGCCATCGCGTTTATCGTAAAGTCGCGGCGCGCCAGGTCGTGGCGGAGCGAGGTCGGCTCTACCTGCGGCAACGCGCCCGGCCTCTCGTAGAACTCAGCCCTTGCCGACGCGAAATCGACCCTGAACCCATTGGGCATAATGACGACCGCCGTGCCGAACTTGCGATGAGGCCGCATCCGGGCGCCTATCCCGACATGCGCGGTGAAAAGGTTGGCGAATTCGATTGCGTCACCTTCGACGACGATATCCACGTCCAGGTTTCTGTGGTCGAGCAAGAGGTCGCGGACGATACCGCCGACGAGGTAGACCGTGTAGCCGGTTTCGTCGGCCAAATCCCCGATGTCGCGCAAGAGCTTCTGGACGTCCCCCGGCAGCAGCGTCTTTATCTTCTGGGCTATCTCACCTCGACTATACTCGGCTTTGGCGTGGAGCGCCCCTTTCGGGCCGCTGAAATACTCACTTCCCCCGAGCGCTTTGAGGATATCGGTACGGCTCACGATGCCGATTACCTTGCCTTTATCGACAACCGGTATCCGCCCCAGACTCTCGTCGCTCAACAGGCGCCGTATGTCGGGGAGCGGTGTGTCCGGCGCGACCGGCTCTATCCTTCGCATCATAAAGCCCTTGACCGGCGCGTGGCTCAAACCGTGATGGGCGGCCTTGTCTATCTCGCGCCGTCCGATAATACCGACCAACTTGCCGTCCTCGACGACGGGTAGCCCGTTATATCCATAACTCATCATCAATTTATTGGCGTCTTTTATGCTGATATCCGCGTTAATCGTGCGCACCGGCGCCGACATTATCTCACGCGCCGTCAACGGTTCTTTTACATGCGCTCGTATAGCTCGTTCAAGCTTGGCCTCGACTATCGCGGCGTCTTTCTCTTTTACCGACGCGGAGGCCGCCTGGGCATGGCCTCCCCCTCCCATATCCTCAAGAATCTTTCCGACATCGACGACCTCGGTGCGGCTGCGCCCTATGATATAGACCCTATCGTCGTGTTCGAGCAGGACGAATAGGACATCGATATTTTCGATGTCGGCTATCTTCGAGGCGACGACCGAGCCGCCCTCGATATATTCGTCAACGACCGCTCTCGTCACCATAATGGGAGTGCCGCTAACGTCGATGACGCGCGACGCGTGGAGCAGCCTGTCCAACAGGTCGTGCTGTTCCGGCTCGAGCACCGGGTTGAGAAACCGGTTGATGACGTCGATGTTGGCGCCCTTGCCCATCAGATATGCCAGCGCTTCCGCGTCATCATAGGTGGTCGTTCTAAACGTCAGCGAGCCGGTGTCCTCGTGTATGCCGAGCGCGAAGAGCGTCGCCTCGAACGGCGTAAGCTTAATCCCTTTGTCCCTGATTATTTTTGTCAGAATCGTCGTCGTCGAGCCGACGTTTTCCGAGAAATCCCTGGTAATTGGAACGTCCTCGTTGGTCGAAGGGTGGTGGTCGAAGGTGAAGACCTCGATTCCCGGCTTGTAGGCGAGGTCTTGGAGTTCGCCGAGGCGCCGGCCTATCTTAGTATCCACAATGATAAGGCGCGAGACCGTCTTCTTATCGAGATGCTTAAGCTCCAGCGTGTCGATTACGTCATCATGGAGCGCCAAAAACTCCCGGACGTTCTTGTTCTGCGCCCCGGCCAAGACTATCTTGGCGTCCGGATATATTTTTTGCGCCGCCACCGTCGACGCGAACGCGTCGAAATCGGCGTTTATGTGCGCGGTTATTACTTCCATGTCGTTGCCTGCTCTTTACCAGAAAAACCGTTTGGCTAAAGTTCAAACGGTTTGTTCTATCCATTATGCCCGATATATGTAAAAGTTTTTTAAGGCATGGTAATCGCCGTTTATCGCGTCGCAAATCTCAATCAATAATATCATAAATGAGCGCCTTAGCTTCCGGCGGGTTTGGCGATAGGGTGAACGCCTCATAGACCAAACTGCTCACCGCCGCCGGCGAATGCGCGTCGCCGCTTCGCATCTGCGCGACGGTCTCGCCCGCGTTGATATAATCGCCGACCTTTTTCGCGACGACGATTCCCGCCGTATGGTCGATGACGTCGTCTTTGGTCTTTCGCCCCGCGCCCAGGATGCGCGCCGCGACGCCGAGTTCCTCGGCGTTGACACCGACCACATAGCCGCTATCCGCGATAATCAAATCCTCTACATATTTGGCGTGCGGCAAGACCCGCCTCGGGTCGTCGACGACGCTCCCGTCGCCGCCTTGCGCTTCTATGAACTCCCTGAATTTCTCTAAAGCCTTGCCGCTTTCCAGAACCTCGCTGAGCGCCTCAACGGCCTCCCGCGGGCTCGCCGCCAGGCCCGCTTTCATCATCAACTGCGCACCCAACTCTGTGCAAAGCTCGAGCAAGTCGGGCGAGCCGAAGCCCTTCATCGTATCTATCGCCTCTTCAACTTCGAGCGCGTTTCCGATGGTGATTCCGAGGGGTTGGCTCATGTCGCTTATGACCGCAACGGACTGCTTCCCGAAGCGCTTGCCAAGCGACACCAGCGTTTGCGCCAGCTCTTTAGCCTCGTCGAGCGTCTTCATGAACGCGCCCGTCCCCACCTTGACATCGAGGAGTATCACATCGGCTCCGCCCGCTATCTTCTTACTCATTATGCTGCTCGCTATCAGCGGAATGTTCGGCACCGTCGCCGTCACATCACGCAAAGCATATATCTTCTTATCCGCCGGGCAGATCTCATCGGTCTGTCCGATTAGGGCGATTCCGATTTCAGCTACCTGCTCGATAAACCGGCCCCGGCCGAGGTCGCTGTGGAAGCCGGGTATCGACTCGAGCTTATCGATAGTGCCGCCCGTGTGCCCGAGCCCGCGCCCCGACATCTTGGCGACATTCGCGCCTACCGCCGCCATCATCGGCGCCAGAACCAGCGTCACCTTGTCGCCCACCCCGCCGGTACTGTGCTTGTCTACTTTAACCCCGCCGATGGAGCTTAAGTCAATGGTTTCACCGCTCTCGGCCATCGCCCCGGTCAACGAAAAGGTCTCATCCTCGTCGAGTCCCCGGATGAAGGCCGCCATCAAAAACGCCGACATCTGATAATCGGGAATCTCGCCGGCGACATAGCCGCCGACTAAAAACCGTATCTCGCTATCGGTCAGGGCTTTACCGTCGCGCTTCTTGGCCAGCAACCGCGTAATGCTCATCGTATCCGCCTCCTCTTCCACCGCGCGCCATATCCTCTTCTTCCACCGCTCTCACCGTCCCTAAACCGCGCTTTGCACAGTCTTTGCGGCTATCGTGTATAATGTCTATATATATTATCAGGGCTTGCCCTAAAAAGGCACGTAAAACAATCGGCTCGTCGAGCCGTGTCTTTATTTTCAATTATGAGCGGCAAAAAAACAAAACCTAGGACAACTGAAGATAAGTCTTTTTTCGCGCGGATTAAAGACGAGAAACCGGGGGCGCTCCCCGCAATCGTCATTTTGGTGATGCTCGCCGCCGCCCTCGTCCTGTTCGAGGTCGCGGGGCAAGTCGATGAGCCGGCTCTGGAGACCGTCCAAAACAATACCGCCGAAAACAACTCACTCATGCCGCTTACCCCCGAAGATCACTTGCGTGAGCAGCTCGAACTAGTTATTACCTCGGCCCGAAAGAGACCATTCAGGGCGAAAGTCTCGACCGAAAAAGGCTTCGAGGGACTTTGGACGCAGGACGGTTTGAACTACCGTTTCGAAAATTCCACCAAGAGCAAGGTGCTCATTGTCAACGCCGCGCAAAAGAAGCTCTGGGTGATAGACGTGCCGACCCGAATAGCGCACGAAACACCGTTCGACCCGACTAATATGCCCGCGTTTAACGAACTTATCGCGACGATGTTTTTGGAGGGCCTCTCAACAGCGACGGCGTCGGGGACGCACAGCCTGCTCGACATCTTACCCTCCGGCGAGAACGCCGCGCTCACCTTCACCGAAGACGACCTTCCCGCCCGCTGGGAGGGCGACAAAAGCGGCGGCGCCGTCCGCTTTATCGATTGGGATTACTTGAGAATCGGCGCTGTCGCCCCGAGCGATTTCGAACTCTGGAAGGGAATACGGGTGAGCCGGCCGGCACCCGCGACGACTACCACGACCGCCAAGAAATAGCAGACAAGCGCCGTAAATAAGTTCGACGCCAAATACTATACTTACGACCGGTATGCGCCCCCAAGCCCTTCATTTTCCGGATTCAATCGCCGACCGCCCCTCGTCGTTTATCCATCTTTGTTTAAGTTGAACATGTGCTGGAGCATGAATACAATGTATAATACTGTAATTCCAGCCATTGCCTCGTTCGTGCGGCATGCTGGAGCATATATTAAACGAGTTCCTGTTGGTGTCGCCGCGATAAATGAAGAACGAATCTTTCTAAATAGGGGATTGGCGTGCAAGACGACCAAGAATTGGGTAGAGAACTCTTTGGTTATAAAAAAGACGACGTCGATAGATTCCTGGCGAAACTCCATCTCGACTTGCGGATCGCTAAGGATGAAATCGAGCGTCTAAAGACAGAACTGGGCGCTACGGAAGAGATACTCTCCGACTTTAGGGAACTCGTCGACGAGGCCGCGGTCCCCGAAGATGACTTCGGTAAACGCGCCGCTGAAATTGTCGATAAAGCGACCGATGAAACGGCCTCGATAATTGCGAGAGCCTCGGATGAAGCACGCGAGCCGATAGAAGCGGCAGGCGCCGAGCGCGATGCTTTTCTAAACGAACACGAGGAACTTGTCATCTCGAAGCAGGAGCTTCATTCGAAAGTAAAGTCGATTCTCGACCACTACACGAGCCTCTTTGCCGAAGCCCAATGTGCCGATGAAAGCGGCGCTAAACGGCGCACCTACGGCCCGACGGCCGCGCCCGAGCCGCGCCTGGAACGCAAACGCCCGCTAGCGACGGACCTCTCTACCGAGAAGTTGCTGCTCGAAAGACTTACCCGCCTCGGCGACATCCAAGGCGTCAGCACAGTTTGGCTGTTTACCGTCACCGGTAACGTCGTTTCGTCCTTCAACCGGCTCAGAATCGACCTTCCCGACGTAACCTCTGCGCTCGTATCGTTGGAAAAGAGCGCCGAAGATCTTGAGATAGGCCTTCAAGACGGACACGTTCGGATGCTCTTCCTTCAGCTAGATAAACTCGTCGTCATCCTTAACCCCGTTACCGAGTCGGTAATGCTCGGAATCATCGCATCGGCCGGCTCGCCAATCGGACAGATCTTCTGGTATCTCGATAAAGAAATACCCGAGTTTAGAAAGCTCTTGAGCTAAAGCCTTCTTATCTCCAAATCCGCACACCCCAATAATCTTCAATAATAACGGGTAAATACCGAGTAAATACGCGCGCATAAAGTATGGCCTAGAGCATTTGACTCTGGACCAGCGGAGTAGAAAGGGAGGAGACATGGCTGATAATAGACTGACGGTCAGCATCATCAAGGCGGATGTCGGCGGGTTCGTTGGGCATAGCGACGTCCACCCGGCGCTTCTCGACAAAGCGGGTGAGCGGCTGGCGAAGATAAAAGCGGACGGCCTTATCGTCGATTACCATGTCGGTCAGGTCGGGGACGATACCTCGTTGATAATGACCCACCACAACGGCATCGACGCCGAGCCGATACACCGTTTCGCTTGGGAGACCTTCGAGGAGATGACCGAGGTCGCGAGGGAATACGCGCAATACGGCGCGGGGCAAGACCTGCTGGCCGAAGCGTTCTCCGGCAATGTTCGAGGGATGGGTCCGGGTGTCGCGGAAATGGACATCGAGGAGCGCCCGAGCGAGCCGATAATCTGCTTCCTCGCGGACAAGACCGAGCCGGGCGCCTGGAACTATCCCCTGTTTAAGATGTTCGGCGACCCGTTCAATACGGCGGGCCTCGTCATCGACCCCAACATGACGACGGGTTTCAGTTTCGAGATTCACGACCTCATTAACAAGCGGAAGCTGCTGCTCAAACTGCCGGAGGATTATTACTCGCTGCTGATGTTCATCGGCGCGCCCGGGCGCTACGTTATCAAACATGTCTTCAGAAACTCCGACAACATGATCGCGGCCGTAACCTCGACGCAGAAACTCAGCTTGATAGCCGGCAGATATGTCGGCAAAGACGACCCGGTTATGATAGTGCGCTGCCAGAGCGGGCTTCCGGCGGTCGGCGAAGTTCTCGAGCCGTTCTCGATGCCGTATATGGTCGCGGGCTGGATGCGCGGCTCCCATCATGGGCCTATAATGCCGACATCCTTTGCCGACTGCCACCCCTCCAGGTTCGATGGCCCACCCAGAGTCGTAGCCTACGGCTTCCAGCTCGCTCACGGCAAGCTTATCGGCCCCCGTGACATGTTCGAGGACATCGCCTTCGACGGGGCTCGTCGGCAATGCCTCGAGGTAGCCGATTATATCCGCCGTCATGGGCCATTCGAGCCGCACCGGCTCGGCCACGAAGACATGGAGTACACGACAATGCCGCAGTTAATGGAGAAATTCGAAAGCAAATTCGAACCATCCGAGGATTAAGCCGTTAAGGTAACAACTCGCTCTTCATACTGGTCCCGCGGACCGGCGCCTCGAAACCGAGCAGGTCGGCGATGGTCTTCCCTATATCCGCAAAGGTCGACCGCACGCCGAGACTCCTGCCTGGGCCTAACGAGCGCCCATAGATAAGGTAGGGCACGTATTCGCGGGAGTGGTCGGTGCTCGGGGTTGTCGGGTCGCAGCCATGGTCGGCGGTGATTATCAAGACATCGTCACTCTCTAGCGCTTCGACAATCTCGGGTAGGCGGGCATCGGCCGCGGCCAGCCCCCGCGCGTAACCCTCGGGGTTATTCCGGTGTCCCCACTCACTGTCGAAATCGACGAGGTTCGTAAATACGATGCCCGTTTTGCGCTCGCGCATTGCCTTGAGGGTCTCGTCTAGGCCGTGCATGTTGCCCTCCGTGTGGATTCCTTCCGGGACGCCCATGTCCGCGAATATCTCCCGTATCTTGCCGACGCCGTAGACGGGGACACCCGCCTCCCGCGCGTAGTCCAAAACGGTCTTCGCCGGCGGTTTCAAGGAGAAGTCTTTTCGCCGGTGAGTCCGCGCGAAACTCCCCGGCTCCCCTATAAACGGCCGTGCGATAACCCGGCCCACCGCGTGCTCACCAGTTAGAATCTTGCGCGCCGCCTCGCACATCCAATAGAGTTCGGCTATCGGGACTATCTCCTCGTGAGTCGTGATTTGAAAGACGCTATCGGCCGAGGTGTAAATAATCGGCTTGCCCGTCTTCATGTGTTCCTCACCGAGTTCTTCCATGATACCGGTGCCGGAGGCCGTTTTGTTGCCGAGAGTTCCCCGCCCTATCGCTTTCTCGAAGGCATCGATGACCTCCGCCGGAAAACCGTTCGGATAGGTCGGGAACAAGGTCTCGAGCGCTAAGCCCATCATCTCCCAATGCCCGGTCGTAGTGTCTTTACCCGGGGACGCCTCGGCCATCTTGCCGAAGAACGCAAGCGGCTGCTCCGCCGGCTCGACCCCTTCTATCTCTATGATATTGCCGAGCCCCAAGGCGCCGAGGTTGGGAACGGCCAGCCCGCCTACCGCTTTCGCGGTATTGCCGAGCGTGTTGCTCCCCTCATCCCCGTATTTGGCGGCATCGGGCAGAGCGCCCGCGCCGACGCTATCGAAAACTATCAGTAATACCCTTTTTATCTGAGACATATCTCTCCTGTAAGTCGCAGTCGTTCGTTATCCCTTAGACCCCTTCGGGTGCGCGCGCTCGTAAACCGCCCGCAGTTTTTCTTTGGTGACGTGCGTATATATCTGCGTCGTCGAGATATTGGCGTGCCCGAGCAATTCCTGCACCACCCTGAGGTCCGCTCCGTTAGCGAGCAGGTGCGTGGCGAACGAATGTCGCAGCGAGTGCGGATACATATCTCCGATTTCGGCTTTCTCCGCGTATTTCTTTACCGCTTTCCAACAGCTCTGCCTCGACAGGCGCTCGCCTCTAACATTCAGAAAGAGCGCCGTCGGGCGGTACTTACCCGCTAATTGGGGCCTCGATTTGTTGATATACTCGGTCACCGCCTCCGACGCGTGGCTGCCCAGGGGAACGATGCGCTCTTTGGAAGCCTTGCCCAAACAGCGCAGATAGCCGTTGCGCAGGTCCACATCCTCGGCATCGAGGGCGACCAATTCCGAGACCCGCAAACCGCTGCTGTACAGCAGCTCCAGTATCGCCCGGTCTCGCATAACACCCGGACTAGCCCCTAAAGGCTGCTCCAGAAGTTTGCCGACCTGGGCCACCGAGAGCACTTTCGGCAATTTTCGCGCCTTCTTGGGCGCCCTGATGTCGGCGGTAGGAAAGTTCTCGGTCACGCCGTCACGGACGAGAAATTTGTGGAACGCTTTGAGCGACGCGACCTTCCTGGCCACCGAAGCGTCGCCATACTCTTCGCGCAGCCTCTTCAGGTACGCCAGGACCAGGTCGTATGTGACCGTGTCAAAAGAAGCGATACCGGCCTCGTCCAGGTAGTCGAGGTATCGGCGGAGGTCCAACTCGTACGCGTCGATACTATTCTTGGCCAGCCCTTTCTCTACGGACAAATAGTTCAAGAAATCGAGCAGATAATCGCGTATCATATCGCCGCCTACAATCCTATCCGGCCTACTTTTTGCGCCGCCATCAGTATTGCCGTCAGTGTTTTGGCGTCCTCTATTTCGCCGCGCGAAACCATCTCCAGCGCCTGCCCCAGAGGGATCAACACCAGCTCGATATCGTCCTCGCCCGGCTCGAGTTCCGGCTCACCCTCCTCGAGGTCATCCGAGAAAAACAAGTAAAATCGCTCATCGGTAAAGCCGGCCGAGGTGTAAAACGCCGCCAGTTTCTCGATCTTCTTAACCGTATAGCCGGTCTCCTCTTTCAACTCTCTTAACGCGCAATCCGCCGGGTCCTCGCCCTCCGAAAGCAGGCCCGCCGGAATCTCGAGAAGGTCCCTTTTGAGCGGGTGCCGGTACTGATTGACCAGGACGATGTTGTTGTGGGCGTCCAGCGCCGCGATTCCGACCGCGTCGAGATGTTCGACGACCTCCCGCTTTAATATCCTTCCCTCGATGTTTTTGACCTTATCGACATGGAGCCTTATTATCGCCCCGTTGTAGATAAGATTCGACTCCACCACCGTAAACTTCTTCTCTTTCAACTCTCATCCCCTACTAAAATGCGCGCCGCGAAAATCGCGGCCGCTCCCGCGGCCATAAAAAATTCCGGCTCTTCCTCGATGCCCCTCCCCATCGTAGTCGGGCGTATCTCGGCGGCATCAAGCGCCGCTCGCGTCTCGCTCGCGTCGAGCGTCTCAATACGATGCATGCGGCCGATTTCCGCGCGCGCGACCTGTCCTTCGATAATCGATCTCTTCGCCCCTTCGACCACCGGAAACGTCACTACGGCGGGGGTTGTCGCCGCTATTTTGAGCGCCGTTATCGTGTGGTGGCTCAAGCCCTGGTGCCGCCCCCTCTTGTCCGCGAAACTTATGCGCGGCACGGCTATCGCGACACCGCCCAGGCTGTTTACCGCGTTTACTATCTGGCCCTGCTCGATCCCGGTATAGCCGAGTTTGGTGCCGGTCCCGACAATCCCCGGGCCCATGGAGACGATGGCGGCGTCCGCTTCCGCCGCGTATTTCGCCGCCGCCAAGCCGCTATAGATATTTATCGCTTCGAGGTCTCCGCCGAACGCATGGCCAATAGTTATCGTGGCATCTAAGAAGTTGCCCTCTTTGAGACGGGCGACCGTCTCGCTCAACGCTAAAGGCAGCGCCGCGCCGTCGGTCATAATATAAGCGATTTTCGCCTCGGGCATCAGCTTTCTGAGCATCACCGCCGCGGCCGGCAGCTGGCTATGGAGCGTCCCTATAATAACGGGCAAGCCGTCGATGTTCGACGCGTCACGCAATACTTCATGGTGGGGGCTTTCCCGCTCCTCAGCGGCTAGACACTTTATCTGAAGCGGCGTATAGCGAAGCTTCATAATGTGGCCCGGCGCCGGGACCTCCAGCGAGCGCCGCGCCAAATTCCAGAGAATATAGTGGCTGCCTCCGGTTCCCAGGCCGACATCGACGGCGGTCGTGTTTAAAACGACTTCATCGCCGGGCGAAATCTCCCCGACCAGGGCCGGGTAAGATATCGCGCGGCCGTTTTCGCCGTCGATTTCGACGTTTACCTCGATATATCCCGGACGCGTTCTGACGACTTCCAGCACACGCGCGTGTCTTAACGTAAGCATCGTCGCTCCATTTTCAAAGGATTCCAATATTTCGCGCTCTTAGGCACAGAGTATACCATGAAATAAAACGGCGGAGCGGACGACCCGCTTGTAATGGATTATAGTCAGCTCGGACGCAAAGTCGCTATGGCGACCTTATCAGCTCGAGCAGTAGCTCCGACAGCTTGACCAGCTCCGCCACGGGTAAGAACTCGTCTTTGCCGTGGACATTTTCGGCGCCCATGCTAAGATTGACGGCAACCACGCCTTTCGCGTTGAAGACATTGGTGTCGCTTCCGCCCCCGGTATGCGTGATAACCGGTTCGATGCCGATACTCTTCATCGCGCTTATCGCCCTGGCCACAATCGGCTCGTCCTCGGTTAGAGAATACCCCTCGTAAGGCCGGTACCGGACGATGTTTACACTCGCGCCGGTCTCTTCCGCCGCCGCGTTGAAGCACTCGACCATGTGTCTCGATTGCTCCCGCAGTTTTTCGATGTCGATACTCCTGGACTCCGCGAAGACTTTGGCGCGCTCGGCGACGATATTGCCGGCTATACCCCCCTCTACGGTGCCCACATTGGCCGTAGTCTCACTGTCTATCCTGCCGAGCCTCATCATGCTTATCGCTTTCGACGCCGCGACGATTGCGTTGATGCCTGTTTCGGGAGCGATTCCCGCATGCGCCGCCCTGCCTGTAAACTCGACCTCGAAGGAATCCTGATACGGTGCTTTTACGTTTATCAGGCCGACCTTCCCGTTCGCGTCGAGAACATAAGCGTAATCGAGACTTTTATCGTCGAGGTCGAGGTGTTTCGCGCCTTTGAGACCGACCTCTTCGGCTACGGTGAAGACAAGGTGAACAGGCCCGTGCGCGAAGGTGGTTGCCGCTAGAACCGTAGCCAGCTCGAGCATGGCGGCGACTCCCGCTTTGTCGTCCGCCCCCAATATAGTGTCGCCCCGGCTTTTGATGAGGCCGTCTTCGACCAAGACTTTCACGCCTTGCGCGGGCTCGACAGTATCGATGTGCGCCGCGAATAAAATACAGGGGCCGTCGGCGGTGCCGGGTATGGTGACATGAATGTTCCCGGTGTTGCCGCTTATAGAAGGGCCGGTCTCGTCTTCATAGGTCAAGTAGCCAAGCGCGGTTAGATAGCTCGTGATATGGTCGGCAATCGCCCGCTCGTTATAGCTCGGGCTGTAAATACTCACCAGGTTTTCGAAGATTCTTAAGACTCGCCCCTCGTCTACCATATGCCCCTCCGACCATCGACTATCCTTCACGACCTTTTCGGCCGTGACTCGTAAACTGATCTCTATTCCCTCACACAACGATCTCCCTAATAGTTGTGTATCGAGGCCGCTTTCCCTCTCCCTGTATGGTAACGGAGCGCCGCCCCTATAAATTCCCTAAACAGCGGATGCGGCCTGGTAGGGCGCGATTTGAACTCGGGGTGAAACTGCGTTCCTACGAACCAGGGATGGTCGGCTATCTCGACTATCTCGACGAGTTTACCGTCGGGCGACTCTCCGCTCAAGGTGAGCCCGGCTTTTCTAAGCGCCTCCACAAACTCGTTGCTTACCTCATAGCGGTGACGATGGCGCTCCTGTATTTCGAGCGCGCCGTACGCCTCGTGGGCGAAGGTCTTCTTTGTAAGCTTGCACGGATACGCGCCGAGGCGCATCGTCCCTCCCATATCTTCGACGCTCTTCTGTTCAGGCAATAAATCGATAACCGGATAATCCGTCGCGGGGTCGAATTCCGAACTGTTCGCGCCCGCATAGCCGACTACGTTTCGCGCGAACTCGACGACCGCACACTGCATACCGAGGCATATTCCAAAGAACGGAATCTTGTTTTCACGGGCAAACTTAACGGCGTGAATCTTGCCCTCGATACCCCTTATCCCGAAACCGCCCGGCACTAGAATCCCGTCTACCGCGATGAGTTGACGTTCGACCTCTTCCTGGCTGACCGTTTCGGCGTCGACCCAGACAATCTCGACATCGGTGTTGTTGTAGAAGCCGCCGTGTTTAAGCGCTTCGACCACGCTTAAATAAGCGTCGGGAAGCTGAACGTATTTACCGACCAGCCCGATCCGAATCTTCTTTTCGAGCCTGCGAATCCTCTCCACGAGGCTGTTCCACTCCGAGAGGTCGGCCTTGCCGTTGCCGAGCTTCAGGTGCTCGACGACGATATCGTCGAGCCCTTCCTCGTGCAACCTCAACGGTATTACATAAAGATTATCGACGTCGACGGCGGTTATTACCGAAGAAGGCTCGGTGTCGCAGAAGAGTCCTATCTTGCGTTTTATCGACACGTCGATTGCGCGGTCGCACCGCGCCACTATGATATCGGGCTGAATGCCGATACTGCGCAGCTCCTTTACGCTATGCTGCGTAGGCTTCGTCTTAAGTTCCGATGAAGATACGAGATGCGGCACGAGGGTCACATGTATATAAAGGACGTTGCTCTTTCCGGCGTCTTTCTTGAATTGACGAATCGCCTCCAGAAAGGGAAGGCTCTCGATATCGCCGACGGTTCCGCCGACCTCCGTTATGACGATATGCTTCTCATCATCACTGCCCAAACTAAGTATGCGCTGTTTTATCTCGTTGGTCACGTGGGGGATTACTTGGACGGTTCCGCCCAGAAATTCGCCCCGGCGCTCTTTGGCAATTATCGACGAGTATATTTGCCCGGCGGTCACATTGCTGTCCTTGCCGAGGTTCTCATCGATGAAACGCTCGTAATGCCCGAGATCCAGGTCGGTTTCGGTGCCGTCCTCGGTGACGAAGACCTCACCGTGCTGGAAAGGGCTCATCGTTCCGGGGTCGACGTTGAGGTAGGGGTCGAGTTTTTGAATCGTCACCTTGAATCCCCTGGTCTTCAAGAGTCTTCCGAGCGAAGCCGCCGTGATCCCCTTTCCCAGTGACGATACGACTCCACCGGTTACGAAGATATATTTAGCCAATCGTCTCTCCCCTTTTGTTTGCCATACCGATAATAAAGTCTACAATAACGGCAACTTAACCGCAAAACATCCAGCCATCAAAACGCCAACTTTTGAATTGTAACATGAAACCGGCGTCCGTGCGGGCTACTATATATTTCTACCCAAACGGTCGAATTCCCGCAAAACCGGCGTATTCTCGATTATCCCGGTAAGCGAATACCTCTCGGTTAAGACCTGTAACGCGACAAGAACAATGATCAGCGGCAGCTTCACGCCCCAGCCGAAGGTTATCACAAAGCTGAAGCCGAGAACCGCCCCGAGAACGTTCGACCCGACATCTCCAAGCATTATCTCCTCTCTTAAGTCCGCCCTCAACAGAACGAGCGCGACCCCGAGGAGCGCCGCCGTCGCTAGCCCATACGATGAGGGCGCGTAGAGCAAAAATATCGAAAGGAGCGGAATAAAGAACTTGAGCGCCCTGCCCGGCCTCAAATCCAGCAAATTAAGCGTGTTGACGAACAAAGCTATGAGCAGCGCATCCCCAAAAGCTTCGAGCGGTCCGATCGAGAGCTGATATATTGCGAAAAACGCAACGGCGGGAATTCCCAGCGCTTTGAGCGCGCCCGTCGTCAGACGACCTTTGAGTAATTGCCCTATGTGCCCCCGGAACCCGGTAGACTCCCGACTTCCCAACAGATCATCGATAAGCCCGAAGATCCCGACCCCCAGGATAAGAATGGTAAGCGGCATGGAGATGTCGGGCGTAAATTGAAATCGCTCCGGAACCGGCAGGCCGACGATATCCCGCGCAAAGCCAAACGCGGCCGCGACCGCCATCATGGCGAGCCAAACCAATATAAGGCTCAACCCCATCATGTTTACCACATCTCGGCGGCGATAGTTCTGTTTTAGCGCGCCCGAATCGTGGAGCAGACGCTTGAGCGCGCCGCCTATAATAGCGGCGAGTATCACTCCGGTTATAAAGTGCGCGATAGTCCAAAGGACAGTAAAGATCGACATCGCTCCTCGAATAAATCTGGATCAACTAGCTTTATAATTCTCGCCCGCTCATATCATACCGCTCCCAAAGCATCAGGTAGGCGATGGACGGAAATATGTATGACATTATAATCGCGGGTATTAATATTCCTGAATCGTTAACCGCGAAACCGACTATCGACCCGACGACCGCTCCCGTCACGCTGGCTGTAAGTCCTTTGTGTCTGGCGAAAAGCTTCTTCAGGAGCCCGACCGGGCGATAACTTAAAGCGACCGTTAGCACCATGATTATTAATAGAAAATACGACCAGGTGCTGTAACGCAACACCATGATATTGGTCGCCAGCTTCCGGCTCACAATGGTCACAAGGCCCGAAACTCCCCCCTCGGCTATCAACTCGATGGTGCGGCCCATATGCGTACCGGAGCCGTCTAGAACATCATATGCGACGAACGCGAACAACGCCAACCCGATGAGCACGACGCCCAGCAAAATGGTCTTGTAGTTAAGTTTGACTTCATGGAGATGAAGCCCCATCGCGGTAAACGCGGCCGTAATCGCTATTATGCCGCCGACATCCGCGCCAAACGCCGGAAATCCGTCGACGATAAGAACTGTGAGAGCCACTACCGCCCCCGCCGCCAGCGCAACGCCGCGCCGCCACCTTTCGAGGATCAACCCGACGGTCAAGAGGGCGCTGGCGAGCAGAATAGAGAAGGCTTCGTTTCCGATACCAAAGAACCGGCTCCCGCGAATCGGGTCGTAACCGAATATCGAATTTAGCTGAAGATTAGCACCGAGAACGACATCGGCCAGAATAGTAAACATCGTGGCACAACTAATAACCGCGAGCGGAAAGAGTTTGTTTACTTTGAGCGCGGCAAGAATCGCGGCCAACGATAACGACACGGCAAGCGCGGCGACTATCAACAAAACACCGTTGACCGCAAAAAATTGTACCTTCGAGGCGAAGAAAGTAAAGAGCGGGAACCCCATCGACGTCAGAATCAGCGTCTTCATAAAACCAATATAGCGCCGGTTTGCCTTGCGGACGTAATACAGAAGGAGCGCCGCGACGACATAGAGCGCCACTTGTAGGTATATAAAGGTCAACACCGCTGTCCGTCGCGCCGATTTTATACCGACCGCGCTCGCGTTAAACGCGTTCATCCGCTCGATAGAGAGCTTCTCGGAACCGACTGTCGCCTCGCTCCCGACCATCGAGTAATGGGGCGTGACGCCGAGTATATCCAATATCGTCGTGGTGATGTCGGTGTTGTTTATGATTCCCGCGCGCCTGGTCGCGGCCGAGGTCAGACTTCCCGATTCAAAACCCGGGCCGCTGATGATCACGGTAGTAAGCTGTTCCTCGTCGCCTGAAATCGCCGTCGCGCTTGCGCCCGGCGGCGATAGGCTCGCAATTATAAAGACCGTATCATCGCCGGCGACCTCCATCGCTCGCTCCAAGAACGCGCCGGCGCGCTTTAAGGCGGCTGTCTTTAAACTCTCGGCGCGCTCTTCAAGAACGTTGGTCGAGTATAAATCGGCTCTCGTCGTATCGCCGTAGTCGATCGCTATGAAGTCGGCGACTTTTAATAGTTCTTGAAGTCGCTCCAGATAAACCGTATCGTTCGCCCTGATGCCATACGGCGCTTTGCGGTCTTTGACTAGAACCGCCTTGCTTACGTCTCCATAATCGACGATGCCGGACGAGTTCATCGCCAGGGCGACGATTTCCCGGTTGTCCGACTCCCGGTCGGATTCGTATGAGGTATCCGAATTGCCCAAAACCGCTGTTTTTAAATGGTTATCGTTTAGGAGCTGCCCCATCGCCCCAGGCACAATATCCTGATGAATATAGGAATTATCGGCGATGATCGCCGGCAAGCCGAGTTCGACGACATTGCCGGGCTTCGCCCTCTTGCCGGTTCTTACAAACAGCGCATCGCCGGCTTCGACACCGTCAAACTCCTCGGTCGCATTATAACCGTCGGCGCTGTTGAAAAGCGCATTCGCCCGCACACCCGACCCGACGGAAACCGTCGCGCGCGGGCGCGAAGGCCTGCCGTATGTCCGGTTGTTCAAGAGCGCGGCGGAATTATTTTCAACTAAATCATTGATGAACGGGTCGTTCGCCTTAGCGATATCGTCCCAGGTGATATTATCGATTAAGACAAAAACGACTTTTGGTTTACCTTTCGCGGACGCGGCTTGCGGCAAAAAACTTATGAGCGCGAAGGTCGCGAGAATCAGAAATACGGTCAAGTATTTCCTCTTCAGGCTCATCGAGCGACCTCCAGGTAAATCGATTCGGTAGGCTTCATCATGTGCAAAACGGTAAACTTATCCTGGACCAATTTCTGTCCGGTCTGTACCTTTGACATCGATCTCAACTTGCTCGCCAAAACCGCCTCGACGGCGGACGCGAGCGCTCCGCTGTCGCCCGGTTTTACTAAATCGACACAACTCTCGCCGGCGACTTCCCTCACTCCCGCCACATCGGTTACCACGACCGGACGCTTACACGCCAGCGCCTCGAGTAATACCATAGGAATATTCGAAGCGAGATTGGGTATGACGACTACCTCTAGACTCTTGAGGATGTGCGCGACGTCGCGCCTGAATCCCAAAAAATGAAAGCGCTGTGTCAAGCCGTGGCTTGCCACTTGTTTTTTGAGTTTTTCACCATCATCGCCGTCGCCGGTGATGATAAAATGCATATCCGGGAATTTGTTTGCCAAGACGGCGGCGGCATCTATAAAGACACTATTGCCTTTCTCCGGCGACAAGCGGGTCACGACCCCTACCAGCTTGTTCTCTTTGGAAACGTCGAGTTCCCTAAACAAGTGCTCGGTATCGAGGGTCTCTCCGAACCTATCCGCCTCGATGCCGCTGTGTATGATTTGGACTTTATTAAAAGCGGCTACGCTCCGCTCGATCGCTTCCGATACCGCAATAAGCATGTCCGGCATAGCGGCTATCTTATCATTAGCAACCGAAAGCAAGCCCTTTTTCTTTTTTGAATAGGCGTTTTCGAGCGTGTGCACCGTGCAGATATGCGGTACGTTAAGTAATTTGGCGACCTGATCGCCGACAAAACACGCCTGATAGTCGTGGCTATGTATCAAATTGATGACGCGCTCTTTGTCTCGGGCAAACGCCGCGATCTTCTTGGCGACCCCTCCCACGCCAAGCTTATTAGCCGTGGCGAGTTCCGGCACGACCACATATTCGACGTTGAGCCTGTCGAGGTGTTCGATCATATAGGGGTCGTGAGATACGGCGAGATACGGTTTATATCGAGCCCGGTTCAAGTATTTGATTAAAATCAAGAGGTGCTGCTTCATGCTGTTCGTAGCAGGATGCGCAATATATAGTATTCCTCTTTCAATCACGGCTTTTCCCCCTGTCGCGATTAGTGCCTCAAAAATCGTTTGAATATTACGCTTAGTATATCGACAAATTGACGCCCGCGATGAATAACTCCCGCTAAATCTCGTCCCGTTTCGCGATGGGTCATCTTTACGGGCACCTCTATTACTCGACAACCCTGCCTCAATATATCTATGCTTAGGCCGACCTCCAGGCCGTAGCCGGATTCGAATGACAAATTCTTCACCAGTACCGACCTGACGGCACGCTGTCCGGATAGCGGCTCTCGCATAGTCTGCCCGGTAAAGCGCTTTATCCCCCAGCGGCCCAAACCCTTAGCCAAACCTATTCCGCCGGCCTTTTCGGGTTTTGGGAAATCCGCTATGGCCATGTCGGCCGTGCCTTTGAGTACCGGTTCCAGGATTAACGCCGCCTCCCCGGCACACTCCCCTAAATCCCCATCGAGAAAAAGAATGATGTCCTCGGTCACATCGGGCATAGCGCTCTCAAGGGCCTTGCCTTTTCCGAGGTTTCGCTCGAGGCCGAGCACATCGGCGCCGGCCTCGGCGGCGACCCTCGCGGTACCATCGATAGAGCCGTCATCGACGACCAAAACCCGGGTCACTTCGCCAATCTTTTTAGTCGCTCGCACGGTCGCCGCAATGCGGTCGGCTTCATTGTAGGCGGCTATAACCGCTACTACGGATATCTCAACCATGAATTCCTGTTCTTCAAGCGCTTGTGCGGCACTTACTCCACGTAACCCTGGAATACCGACGTACTCTCCCTGTCGGCGCCGGGGCATCACTCGGCGCCGGAGCGTTAAACCTTCGGCACCAACTGGTCTGCCGTCGCCTTGACTCCGAAATTACCATTCGCCTCCCTTAGGGCGAAAACGGCCGATACGATGCCCGCCTGGGTGTCTATATTATCGACGGTGGGTATGCCGGTTTGCTGATATGCTTTCATATATGATTTCTTACACTCTCTGTTCTCGGCCCCGACCACCCGAATTCCCATCCCCTTTAAGGCTGCTATAATGTGAACGTCGGTCGTTTTCGGATTTAAATCCCCATCGGTGCCGCCGAGTATGAGCGCCGCTGTAATCGGCTTCAAAGCGTCGGTCTCGGCCACGATAAAACCGAACTCGCTCAGCCTGTTAAGGTATGGAACGACCGGGCCGGTCGTGGTCGTCGCGGCGGTTGCGGTATCTGTTGCGACCAGCTCTTCGACCAGTTTCTTAAGGATCATTTCGCGGACGTTATCATCGTTCATCTCTTGTGGCAGGTATGCCGCGAGTTCCCGTTTGACCTCGTCGGTCAGCTCGAAGTCTTCCTTGATTTTGACCGTGCCGACAACGGCTCCCGCCGCGCTCAGACCATCGACCACCTCGGAGAGCATCTCGTCCTGCTTCTTCGAAGTTGCCAGTACAACCACATTCCGGCCGGCGAGCCTTCCCGTAATCGAGAGCGGATAGACGCCGCGCGTTAACTTCTTTTCTTCGTCGAGTTCGACTTTGAGCGACTTATTCTCGTCCCTGAGCGTGTTAAAATTCGTTTCTATCCTCTTGACCAGCGATTGCTGTTGCTGGAGAAGCATCCCTTTGTCGTCGATGACCGTTCCTAAAAGAATACCGATCGCAAGCGCGATAAATACCGCGACCAGCGACGCTATGTGATAGCGCATATCAAACATGAATTTCTCCTAAAGGCCTAATATTAGCTTCACTTGTACGAGCATAAGACGCATCGACTGCCTAATGGCCGGTGCCGCGATTATTATCGCTATAATAGCGGTCAATCCGGCTAAAAATAATACCCCGAGGTGGCTTACTTTTACGCTGGAGCGGTAGAGCTTGTTGACGCCTTTCGCATCGACCAACTTACCGCCGACCTTCAACCGCACAAGAAAAGTACTCGACATCCCTTGTCGGCCCTTATCCAGAAATTCGACGAGATTGGCGTGCGTCCCTACCGCCACGATAAGTTCCGCGCTCTTTTCATAAGCCAGAACCATCGCGATATCCTCACTGGTGCCCGCCGCCTCAAAGACTATCGCCGACAGACCTAGTTTTTGGAGCCGGCTCAAACCCGGTGCGCGCCCGCCGTCATACGCGTGGACTATGAGTTCCGCTCCGCATTTAAGCGTCGCGTCGGCCACGCTATCCATATCGCCGATGATAATGTCGGGCTTGTAACCCTCCTCCACCAGCGCGTCGGCGCCGCCGTCGACGCCGATTAAAATCGGCTTCATCTCACGTATGTAAGCGCGCAAAGCCTTTAGGTCGGCCTTATAATCATATCCTCTGACCACAATCAACGCGTGTTTGCCGTTAAAATCTATACTCGTCTCCGGAACTCTCGACCCGTCGAGTATCAACGCTTTCTCTTTTTGCATATATTCGAGCGTGTTCACCGCGAATTTTTCCAGCTCTTCGCCTATCCGGCCTTGCGCCTTTTCCAGTTCGTTTTCGAGCATCATATATGTCAATTTCTTTCCGTTGGCCACTGTTCGGTCGCCCAGGCAAATGTCCTCACCTTTGACGGTAAGCGGGCTACCCTCTTTGACAAGGTCGAAAATCTCGGGTCCGACGTTGTCGAGCAGGTGAATCCCGGCCGAGCAAAGAACGAGCGGACCCGCATTCGGATATTTACCCGATGTAAAACAGCTCGCATTTATGACTACCTCGACGCCCGTCTCGACTAGAGCCTCGGCCGTTACGCGATCGAGGTCTTCGTGGTCGATAATGGCTATATCACTCGGCTTAAGGCGCTTTACAAGCCTCTTTGTCCGCCTGTCCAGCCTCGCCATTCCATCGAAATACATGTTGCCGGTCTTTCCTTTCGTAAGCAATTTAGGGGGCGCCCTTTTGCCGTCGACTTCGAAGGATTCGACGGCCGACCTATCATCAAAGCTTACCGGTTTTCTAATATGATTGCCGGAAACGCGCCTCGCGCCCTTTGCGGCTTTTCTATCTTTAGACACAATAAAGCCTTCTTCACTCGATTACCCATAGCCGCTTTCGCATAGCGGTCTACGAGCCCAGACTGCCCTCTGTCGCCGCGGGATTGACCTGCATATGAACATGGTCCGTAAGTTCCGGCAGATACCTGTTTATCTGGCTGTTTATCTCCGGCAAAGGCCTGAGCACGCCGATGACGGTCTCTCCTTTTTCGAGACGTTGCCCGACACCGACCCGAACATCGTCGATGTGAATTATCGCGACCCGCAAGTCAGGATACCCATCGGGCTGTATTTCGACGTGATAATCGGTTATTTTACGGTAAAGGTCATAGGTCTTGACGACGGTTACAACGCCGTTTACCGGACTGAGCACTTCCGAATTGGGGGCCAGCGCGATATCCGTAGCCGAAGTCGGCGCGCTTCCCCTGCCCCTCGACTCCATGATGAAGAGTACCGGTTGCTCCGCGCCCATAACCGCGTTTCGAACGGTGGCGGTCGCCTCCCTGTCATAGCACTCCGGCGCGGGCACCATCGCGATCGCCTCGCGACTCTGCGCTTGATGAAATCCCACGCCGACGACGCTCCCCCGCCGCGCGGGTAGCGCCAAGCCCAAACTAGACGTGCCCACGGTCGCAAAGCTCTCATACAGCGGGCTGGTTTCTTCCGCGGACTCGGTAGCGCTCGCCGCCCCGCCCGATTTGAAACTGAAAATGTTTGTCTCCGAGACGATATATATCGATAGCCCTACGGACAAGACGAGTGACATTGCCATTAAAACCTGTTTTGCCCTGAGCATCGCGTTCAGCCGCCGCCGCCGCCGTTTAGCTTCTATGCGAGCGGCACTGAATTCGCTCTCTAGGCCTGCTTTTTTCAACAGGATATCTCTCGGCTGAGCACCCTTTACTCCGTCTTTGACATCAGTTGGTTCTTCCACGCACCTCGCTCGCTTTCTTCCCCTCGGCTTCAAAAAGCAATTCTTCGGCATGCTTAAGCGACAGTTCCGAATCGACTTTGCCGCTTAATAGCCGTGCTATCTCGCGTATCCTGTCTTCGTCAAAAAGTTCGTCTATTTCGGTTATGGACTTCTCGTCGCGCTCCCTTTTTTCAATCGAAAAGTGGCTGTCCGCAAAGCTCGCTATCTGTGATAAGTGAGTGACGGCCATGACCTGATGTTCCCGGCTGAGCAGCGACATCTTTTTGCCGACCGCCATCGCGGTCTTGCCCCCTATCCCGACGTCTATCTCATCGAAAATGAGCGTCGGAGTCTCATCCGCATCCGCCAAGACTATCTTTAAAGCCAGCATAATCCTGGAGACCTCTCCGCCGGACGCTATCTTCGCGAGCGGCCGCGGGGGTTCTCCCTTGTTGGCCGAGACGAGGAACTCGACCCTATCGATGCCGTGCGCATTCACCTTGAAACACCCGTTTTCGACGGGCAAGCCGTCGATATCGTCCTCACTGATTAATAATACTTTAAAATCGGCGTTTACCATATTTAAATCCGCCAATTCTTGCGCGACCTCGAAAGAAAATTTATCTACCGCTTCTTTGCGCATAAGGCTCAGCTTCATCGCGGTTCCGGCGAGCCTTCGCTCGAATTCGGCTACCTCTCCTTCCAGCCAAGCTATCCGTTCGCCGGATGTGTCGCACAGCGACAATTCCCGCACCGCCGAATCGCGGTATTTCAAAATCTCTTCGATGCTCGCCCCGTATTTTTTCTTCAATAACGCCAGCAATGAAAGCCTGTCCTCGACTTCCTGTAAGCGCCCCGGAGGAAAATCGAGGCTAGTCACGTAGTCTTTAAGCGACGCCGCGCAATCTTCGAGTTCGATAGTGAGGCTGTTGAGCCTCTCCGCTATCTCGTCGAGCGCCGCGTCGATATTGGCTATGGTGCGCAAATCTTCGGCCGCGCGCGCGACAAGGTCGACCGCCGGCGTAAAATCGCCGCTATCCGAAATCGAGTTGACCGAGTTCGCGGCGAACTCACACAACTTCCGCGCATTTCGCAATATCTCGCGCTCGCGCATAAGCTCTTCATCCTCGCCGATTACCGGAGCCGCCCGCTCTATCTCGTTGCTTTGAAACTGTAGAAGGTCTTTCTTCGCGGGCAGTTCGCGTTCCGCGTTTTGAATGGCCGCCAATTCACTCCGCCGTTCTCGCAATCTTTTGAGGTCGTCCCGAAAAATATCGCGAAGTCGCAGTAGTTCGACACCGCCATATTTGTCCAGAAAGTCAATGTGTGTCGAGGGCCTAAAGAGAGACTGGTGCTCATGTTGGCCGTGGAGGTCTATGAGTCTTCTGCCTACCTCGGCCAGGGTCTTGACCGTAACGATGCTGTCGTTTATGTAGCACTTGTTCTTGCCGTCCGCCGAGATGACCCGGCGAATTATCAACTCGCCATCATCCGCGAGAAGGTTGTCCCGCGCGAAATCGGGCTTCATCGCCGGCGGTACCGAAAACAATCCCTGTACCTCCGCACGGTCGCACCCGCGCCGAATCATGGAGTTGTCCGCCCTGCCGCCGAGCAACAAGTTGACCGCTCCGACCACAACCGTCTTACCGGCTCCGGTCTCACCGGTCAAGACATTAAGGCCGCCCCCAAACTCAACGCGTGCTTTAGTGATAAGGGCTAAATCCCTTATGAATAGCTCGTGTAACATATATGCCGCCTATCGAAGCCAGGAATCCCAGACACGCAGCTTAATCTTGAAGAGCGTATAGAAACTCTGCTCCTTAAGTTTTATCAGCTGAGCCTTCGAATCGGCCCGCCTTATCTCCACCGAGTCGAAGATGGCGCAGAACTCGAGACAACCATCTACCCCTACTATTACCTCGAGGTCCTTGGCAAGCTCGACGCGCGCCGTATCGTTGGCGCTGAGCGCCATCGTCCTACCAAAAAGGGAGTGCGGGTTGACGGGCGCTAATAAAATCAGCTCGTTTTCCGGCGAAACCACAGGTCCGCCGGCGGAAAACGAATAAGCCGTCGAGCCGGTCGGCGTCGCGAAAATCAGCCCGTTCGCGGTGTATTTGCTGAACATTATATCGTTGATGTAAACGTCCATTTCGAGCATGCGCTGGTGATGGCCGCGCTCTATAGCGATTTCATTGAGCGCAAGATAAGTGTTTTCGCAATCGCCCGCGCGTACTTTACACTCGAGCATCATGCGCTCGTCGACGATATAGTCCCCTGAGAGCAGCCGCTCCATAGCGGGATAAAGCTCATCGGGCTCGACTTCGGACAAAAACCCGACCCGCCCCATATTGACGCCGATAACCGGAATCTCCGCTCCTTTTAGCATTCGTACCGCACGAAGAATCGTGCCGTCGCCCCCGAGCGCGACCACGGCGTCACTCGTCAAAATCTCGTCGAGACCGGCGCCGAGCGCGTCCAAGCCGAGCCTTCCCGCATCCTCGGTCAATAACAGGACTTCCACTCGTTTCGCCTTAAACCACGAAATCAGCTCCAACGTCATCTTCGGGACTTCGCTTTTGTCGAGGTTCGGCAGTATCACTATTTTGCCCGTCGCTTTGCCCTCAATATATGCCATCAGACTCCCACACCGTTTATGAACAAACTTATTATATTATAAGGCAACCGAACTCGATTGGCACGTTTCGCGAAGATTCAAAGCCTATGCACCGGAAGCGGAAGCTATGCCCCACAGCGCTTCATGGGCTTTTTCGACGACCGCATCGATAATCCTTTTTCTCTCGCTCTCACCGACAGGCGCACCATCGCCCGCGGCGTAGAGCAAGAACTCGAGATTTCCTTCCGGCCCTTTTATCGGCGAGAATGAAATCCCTTTAATCCGCATGCCGTTTTTCTCAAAGAATTCCCAGGTCTCGTTTAAGACATCCTTGTGCACGGTCGGGTCTTTTACCACACCTTTCTTGCCGACCCTCGCGCGTCCCGCTTCAAACTGCGGCTTCACGAGCGCTACAATCTCACCGTCCGGCGCCAGCAGCGCTAAAACGCTCGATAAAATCTTTTGAAGAGATATGAAAGAGACATCGATGGTGATAAGGTCGGCGAGGTAGGGAAGATCATCGGGTTTTACGTGGCGGATGTTGGTCCGCTCCAAAACTATGACTCGCGGATCTTGGCGCAGGGACCAAGCTAGCTGGCCATAACCGACATCTACGGCGACCACCTGCTTGACGCCTTTACTCAACAGACAGTCGGTAAAGCCGCCGGTCGATGCCCCTATATCGATTGCCGCCTTGCCCGTGGGGTCGATCGAGAACTCTCGAAGCGCTTTTTCTAGTTTCAGCCCGCCTCGGGATACGTACGAGTCGTCCCGATCGATTGTTATATGGCCACCCTCATCGACCAGGCTGGAGGGTTTCTCGATGGGCTTAGCGTCGACATAAACCTTCCGAGCGATAATCAGCCGCCGAGCTTGCTCGCGGCTTTCCACCAGGCCTGATTCAACTAGATATACGTCGGCTCGTTTTCTGCCCATAAAATAATCTAGACTGGATGGTTTGTTGAACGCGCCGCGTCATCGAGCCTACTACTCGAAGATCGTGGGGTGGGTACCGAAGGGCGCGCGCCCGGCGGAATCGCCCGGTTTCTTGCCGCTCTTCAGTTCGTCCAGCTTACGGTTGACACTATACGCGATGCCGTTAGCGTCGAGACCGGCCTCCGCGAGAAGGCGTTTCATCGACCCGTGGGACATAAACCTATCGGGCAGCCCCAGCCTGAGAAACGGCATGTGATACCCCATCTCCACCAACGATTCCAGAACCGCTGAGCCGAAGCCTCCCGCGACCGTATTCTCCTCGATGCTGACGAGTAGTTTGTGTTTCTCGGCCGCCCGGCTTATCAGCTCCTCGTCTATCGGCTTAATGAAGCGCATATTTACAACGGACGCGGATACGCCGCGCTCCCGCAGTATCTTGGCCGCCTCCAGCGCGGAATTGACCATTCGCCCGACCGCGAGCAGGCAGATTTCCGTTCCTTCTTCGAGAATCTCGCCCTTACCCAAAGGCATAATGCGGTAGTCCTCTGAAACAGGGACCCCGCGACCCAGGTCGCGTGGATAACGTATCGCCACCGGCTGACCGATTTCCGTAGCCGTAAAGAGCATGTGCCGCAGTTCGTCTTCGTCTTTCGGGGCCATTATGGCAAGGCCCGGAACGCTTCGCAGATATGTAAGGTCGAACGCCCCGTGGTGGGTCGGCCCGTCTTCGCCTACAAGTCCCGCCCGGTCTATCGCAAAGACCACCGGCAGCTCTTGGAGGCTGACATCCTGCATTATCTGGTCGAACGCCCGCTGCAAGAACGTCGAGTATATCGCCACTACCGGATGGAAACCCTGGGTCGCCATGCCCGCGGCGAACGTCACCGCGTGAGCCTCCGCGATACCGACGTCATAGAATCTGTCCGGCAGCTCCAGCGCGAATTCGTCCAGGCCCGTACCGCTGGTCATAGCCGCCGTTATCGCAACTATCCTATCGTTCTTCTTCGCTAAATCCACGAGCGTATTACCGAACACCTCGGTATAGGTCGCGGCGCTACTCGACGACTTGGGCTCGCCCGTCCTTTGCACAAAAGGAGCGATTCCATGCCATTTCTCCGGCCTTTCGACCGCCGGTATGTAGCCCAGCCCCTTCTTGGTGATTACATGAATCAATACAGGCCCTCCGACCTGCTTAGCAAGCGCGATGTTCTTCTCTAAATCTTTGATGTCGTGACCGTCGAACGGTCCCATATATGTAAATCCCAGCTCTTCGAAGAGCATGCCCGGAACGAGCAGCGCTTTGACGCTCTCTTTAATATGCATCCCGATATCGTAAACGAACTCTCCGATGGCGGGGAGCTTCTTGATTCGCGACTCTATCTCGCGGCGCAGCTTGGTGTGGCCCGGGTCGAGGCGGAGCTGTGTAAGATAGCTGCTCATCGCGCCGACATTCGGCGATATCGACATCTCATTGTCGTTGAGGACAACGATAAGGCTCGTCCCCAAATGCCCGGCCTGGTTGAGCGCTTCATAGGCCATGCCGCCGGTGAGCGACCCGTCGCCTATGACCGCTACGACATGCTCGTCTCCCCCCTTCATATCTCGCGCCTCGGCGATGCCGAGCGCCACGCTTATCGAGTTGCTCGCATGTCCCGTATCGAACACGTCGTGCGCGCTCTCCGCTCTCTTCGGAAAACCGGCCAACCCTCCGTACTGACGCAGGGTCGTAAAGGTCTCATTCCTGCCGGTTATAAGCTTGTGAACGTAGCTCTGGTGTCCCACATCCCATACGATCTTGTCTTTGGGACTATTGAGCGACCGGTGGAGAGCGAGTGTGAACTCGACCGCTCCCAGATTGGACCCGAGATGCCCGCCCGTTTCCGAGACAGCCTCGATCAGCCGCGTCCTCAACTCTTGCGCGAGCCGCGCCAGCTCGCCATGGGACATCCGCTTCAAGTCTTTTGGGCCGTCTATCGTACTTAAGATCTTGTAATCCATACTATCCTTCTTTTCCCGTAATGGACGGGCCTAACTCATTCATCCCCCATCATAGCCCAAACGACAACATCCATACAATCGCCATCGCATCGAACGCGACCTTGAAAACCGCCGCACCGGATCTTTCAGACAGACTAGAACTGTCGCTCATAAACAAAATCCGCCAAGTTTCTCAAGACCGTCGTATCGCCCGCCACTCCATCGAGCGCCTCTTTTGCGCGGCCGACAACCGACTCGGCCATCGCTTTGGCCTCCTCGAGCCCATAGACCGACGGATAGGTCGCCTTCCCTAATCTCGCGTCGCTCCCCGACATCTTACCCAAAACCTCGGTCTCCCCGACCACGTCGAGCACATCGTCGGTTATTTGAAACGCCAACCCCAGATATCCCGCATACGAACTCAATCCGGTCAGCTCGGACGGCGATGCCCCGGCTAAAATCGAGCCGGCCCTGACTGAGGCTTTTATCAACGCGCCCGTCTTGTTTTCGTGAATAAACTCGAGCGTCGACGCGTCTATATCCCGGCCCTGTGAGATAATATCCACGACCTGGCCGCCGACCATCCCGGCAACCCCGGCCGCCGAGGATAATTCGCGCATCACATCTACTATGCGGCCCCGGTCACCCGCTCTCTGCGCGCCCGCAATAAGGCTAAACGCCTCTGAAAAGAGCGCATCACCGGCGAGAATCGCCATGGCTTCTCCAAAGAGAATATGACAGGTAGGTTTGCCCCGGCGCAACTCATCGTCGTCGATCGCGGGAAGGTCGTCGTGGATCAGGGAGTAAGTGTGGATGTATTCGACGGCGCAAGCGGTGGGCATTACCTCATCGGCGGTCGCCCCGAACAACTTCGCGGCTTCGATGACGAGTATGGCCCTGAACCGCTTGCCGCCCGAGAAAAGGCTGTGGCTCATCGCCTCGTAGACAACTTCGGGGTTACGTTTCTTTGGAAAATACTCTCTCAGGCCGGCTTCGATTAAAAGCCTGGTATCATCCGGATATTTAGCGGTCAACTATATCTTCCCCCGGGGAATCTTCTTCGTTCTGAGGAATCCAGGCTGTATAGTCTATCTGCTGATTGCACAAGGTAGCAAGTTGGATACTCTCTTCGAGAAGGTCGAGTGAGGCTTCCAGGCTTATCTCTTTCTTTCTTACCTGCTCGGCAATGTCTTCGAGCCGTTCCAAAGCATGGTCGTAGTTTAATTTCTCCAATTGTCCCACCATCTTCTTCTGTTTTAGCTGCTTTGTTTTGATTGCTTCAACTCTGTCGCGATCCTGCCGAGAATGCCGTTGACGAACTTGCTCGATTCCTCCATCCCGTAGACTTTAGCCAATTCAACGACTTCGTTGATTGAAACGCTAACCGGTATATCTTCCTCGTACACCATCTCGTATAGGCCGATTCTGATGAGGTTGCGGTCGACTATCGGCATACGCTCAAGCGCCCAGTTATCGGTATGCGAAGTTATCGCTTCATCGATTGCCCGACGATTTTTATCGACACCATATATCAAGGTGATGGTAAAATCGCTTGGCGCTTCTTCCCTGGCAAGAATCCTATTTTTAATTATTTCGCCGAAAGGCTGCCCGGTAATCTCGTTCTCGTAGAGAATTTCCAATGCGTCTTTCCGCGCTTTTCGACGTTCAGACATCATATATCCAGATTTCCGCCTGTAATCTTGCCGGTCTTAGCCCGCACACGGCGTTACGGCCACATTCGCGCGGCTCGCTAACTTTATTGGTCGTTCAATATCCACTGGGCGATAAAATCCGTGTAGACCTCGCCCTTCCTGAAAATCGCGTTGTCGAGAACTTTTAAGTGAAACGGTATCGTTGTCGCTAAGCCCATGATAACACATTCTTCCAGCGCTCTTCTGCCCCTATCTATCGCCTCGTTCCTGTCGTTGCCCCAAACAACGAGCTTCGCCAGGAGCGAGTCGTAATAACTGGGCACTTCATAGCCTGTATACAGGTGGCTGTCGATGCGCACTCCGGGTCCTCCGGGTGGGTTATATAGCGATACTTTGCCGCCCGCCGGCATAAAATTCTTATCCGGGTCCTCCGCGTTAATTCTGAACTCGATGGCATGCCCGTTGGCTTTGATATCATCCTGCGTAAAACCGAGGGCTTCACCGGCCGCGACTCTGATTTGTTCTTTAATAAGATCCACGCCGGTCACCATCTCGGTAACCGGATGCTCGACCTGAATTCGCGTATTCATCTCCATGAAGTAATAGCTGCCGTCCGGTTCGACCAGAAACTCGATCGTACCGGCGTTGACGTAATCGACGGCTTTCGCGGCCCGCACCGCCACCTCGCCCATCTCGGCGCGCTGCGCGGCCGATATCGACGGCGACGGAGACTCCTCGACCAACTTCTGGTGCCGGCGCTGTATCGAGCAGTCACGCTCTCCGAGGTGGACTACGTTTCCAAAGGAATCGGCGATTATTTGAAACTCGATATGGCGCGGTTTTTCGACGAACTTCTCCATGTAGACTTCGTCGTTTCCGAATGCCGCTTTCGCTTCGGCTTGCGCCATTTGAAGAAACTTGACGACTTCTTTCTCGTTCTGGGCTACTCTCATTCCCCGGCCTCCGCCTCCGGCGGAGGCCTTTATCATTACCGGGTAACCTATCTCCTTAGCGGCGCTTACCGCTTCCTTCTCGCCCGAGACCGACCCCTGTGTTCCGGGCGTTACCGGTATTCCCGCCGCCGTCATGCGGCGTCTCGCTTCCGATTTATGCCCCATCGCCTCTATCGCCTCGGACGACGGCCCGATAAAAGTTATGTGGCACGATTTACATATATCGGCAAACTGGTGGTTCTCCGCTAGAAACCCGTAACCCGGATGAATCGCGTCCGCGCCCGTAACTTCGGCCGCGCTGATAATATTCGGGATACTAAGGTAGCTGCGGTGCGTTTGCGCCGGGCCGACACAGACCGCTTCGTCGGCCAATTTTGTATGTAACGCCTCCGCGTCCGCCTCCGAATAAATTGCTACGGTCGGGACCCCCAACTCTTTGCACGCCCTTATCACCCGTACCGCGATTTCACCCCTGTTTGCTATTAATACTTTACGAAACAATATATTCTCCCTTACGCCTTCAAACCCAACCTTGACCGCGACTTAGCCATTATCCTTATCGTCTGCTTCCTAAGCGCTAGGCTCGTACACAAACATGACTTGGCCGTACTCGACCGCATCGCCGTTTTCGACCGCTATCGCCCGGACTATACCCTTTTCTTCCGCTGCTATCTCGTTCATCAATTTCATCGCCTCGACGATGCAGAGCGTTTGGCCTTCCGATACCTCATCGCCCACATCGACGAACGGGTCCGCCCCCGGAGAGCCCGAACTGTAGAAAGTTCCGACCATCGGCGCTACTATCTTTTTCCAGTGCCCCGGGTAGTCGCCGTCTTTCTTCTCCTCTTTCGGAGCCGTCTTTTCTCCGCCGCCGATCGATACCGCGGGTGCTTCGACCGCCGCTGTCACGCCGCCCTTGCGTACCGCTATCTTTACCCCGTTTTCCTCGATGATCACTTCCGAGACGCCACTCTCGTCTACCAGCTTTATGAGTTCTTTGATCTGGTTTATATCCATAACCCCATCCTCCCCGGCGGACCCTATTTCTTCGCTCATCATGAATACCGCTTTTTCCGCACCGTCCACATGAGACTCGAGATATTTTCTCGCCTCGTTCGGGAATAATGCGTATGTCAATACGTCCTCTTCGCTCTTGGCCAAGTCTCCTATAGCCTTCGCGTAATCTTCGAATGTCTCGGTAATCAAATCGGCCGGCCTGCACGTCAAGACCTCGTCGTCACCGAGAATCCGCGAGGCTATATCCTTGTCCATAGGCCCCGGCGCACGACCGTAAAGCCCTCTGATGTACTGTTTCATCTCGTCCGGAATAATCGCCCAGCGTTTTCCGGTGAGAACATTTAGTACGGCTTGCGTACCGACGATCTGGCTCATCGGCGTCACCAGCGGCGGGTACCCCACCTCGGCGCGTACTTTAGGAATCTCCTCGAGCACCTCGTCGAGCCGGTCCGCCGATTTTTGTTGCTCAAGCTGGCTTTCGAGGTTCGATATCATGCCGCCGGGAACCTGGTGCGCAAAGACCTGCATATTCGCGAGCGACGTCACTCCTCTCTGGAAGCCCCGCTTAACTCTAATGTCCTCCCAGTATTTCGCGATATGGAAAAGCTCGTCCAGGTCAAAGCCGGTGTCATACGGCGTATCTTTGAGCGCGGCCACAATCATCTCGACCGCCGGCTGTGAGTTGCCGAATGCGAGAGGCACAGTCGCCGTATCGATTATATCCACACCGGCTTCGATTGCTTTCAGGTAATTCATCGGTGCCATACCGCCGATGTAATGGCAGTGTAAATCGATCGGCACCTCGACCTCCCTGCGCAGGCGCTCTATTAGTTTTTGCGTCCTGTAGGGGGTAAGCAGCGCCGCCATATCCTTGATACAAATCGAGTCGACACCCATCTCCACCAGCTCGATCGCGGTTTCTATGTAGTGCTCCAACGTGTGGACGGGGCTTATTGTGTAACAGACTGCGCCCTGAGCGTGGGCGCCCGCTTCTTTGACCGCTTCTATCGATACCTTCAGGTTCCTCGTATCGTTGAGCGCGTCGAAGCACCTAAAGATATCCATGCCGTTCTTGGCCGACGCATGGATGAACCGGCGCACGATATCGTCGGGATACTGACGATATCCGACGAGATTCTGCCCTCGCAACAACATCTGCAGCGGGGTGCGGGGGGCGTGCTTCTTGATGACCCTCAACCTGTCCCAGGGATTCTCATCTAGAAAACGGAGTGTCGCGTCGAACGTGGCGCCGCCCCAAACTTCCAGCGAATAATAGCCGATGCGGTCGTGATGTTCCAAAACCCTTAGCATATCGTCGGTACGCATACGAGTCGCCCAAAGTGACTGGTGCGCATCGCGTAATGTCGTATCGGTTATCTTGACCGGCCTATTCTTCATACAACACCCACTTCATCGTTGACAATTTTTACCTTCCATACTCCGCAATCAAGCACTATAGGAGGGTGCGCTCGATTGGCCGTTGCGGCGAAACGCTCGTTGAACAACCTTAAATAGCGCTTTGGTATGCTGCGGTTAGATCCAACCTCGAAACCGTTATCTCACTCGAATAACGGCCTTTAACATCATTAAATCGCTCGGTCTTCAGCATCCGAACCGTGTTGCGAAATAAGTTTTGCCGCCTCGCGCGCGTTCCGGCGCCGACACGGATTCCCCTTCGCACCCGGCTTCTCCGGAGACCGCAATCCCTTGTTCAGGTATTGTAACACACTCCGAGTTACAATATACCCCGTCCAGCTTTCAGAACGGGGTATCACCTGTATTTAATCTATGTTATTATACTCTATTTTCACCCAGCGGTGAAGATTTTGCTCAATTTATGTATACGCGTTCGCCTGATATCGAATGACGCTCCTCGTCACTCCGTTAAACCCGGCTAATAGGCACGCGTAACAGAACAGCCCGGCTAGGCTCTGGTGATGTAGTCGCCTGTTCTGGTGTCGACCTTGACTATGTCGCCTATCTTAATAAAAAGCGGTACCTGCACGAGCGCGCCCGTTTCGAGCGTGGCGGGCTTAGTGGCGCCGCTCGCGGTGTCACCCTTCAAGCCGGGATCGGTCTCCGTTACCTCAAGCTCCACGGTTATCGGCAACTCTATGGCTATCGCTTGCCCCTCATGCATTGCGATAAGAACATTCATGTTTTCTTTTAGAAAGTTCGTCTCACTACTTAGAAACGCCGCCGGCAGACCTATCTGCTCATAAGTTTCGGTGTCCATAAACATATATTCGCTGCCGTCGTTGTAGAGATATTGCATGGAGCGTCTGTTCACGACGGCTTGGTCAAATTTCTCGCCGGCCCTGAATGTTCTGTCCACCACAGCGCCGGTCTTGAAATTCTTTAGTTTCGTGCGAACGAACGCCCCGCCCTTACCCGGTTTGACATGTTGAAAATCAACAATCTGATAGAGAACACCGTCTACATAGATGGTCATCCCGTTCTTAAACTCATTCGTCGAAATCATTAAAACCTCCGTATCGCCTCCGCCCAAAATCCCTTTTTCCTAGTAATTCTACAACTCCAGCAGCTCTTTCGTCGAGTGCGTCAATATTTTATTGCCTGTCTCGGTCACGACGACAAGGTCTTCTATACGGACGCCTCCGAAGCCGCTTATATATATTCCCGGCTCCACCGTAACGACCATCTGCGGCTTCAACAAACTCTTGCTCCCCGCGCCCAGCACCGGCGACTCATGGACATTAAGTCCGACGCCATGACCTACGTTATGCGTAAAATACTCGCCGAGGCCGGCCTCGGCGATAATGCGCCTGCCCGCGGCGTCTATCTCTTCGCCGCTTTTGTCGGGGGCGACCGCCGCCAGCGCGGCGAGCTGGGCTTCTCTTACTTTTTCATATATCTCGCGTTTGCGGCTACTAGCCTCGCCCACAACGACCGTTCGCGTCATATCGGAGTGATAGCCCTCGATAACCGCGCCGAAATCGAGTTTTACGAAATCACCCGGCTCGATTCTTTTCTCTGAGGGCACGGCATGCGGTATCGCCGAATTCGCACCCGAAGCGACTATCGTCTCGAAACTCGGCTTCCGCGCACCGTTTCTCAACATAAAATAGTCTAGCTCGATCGCGATGTCTCGCTCGCTCGTGCCCGGTTTTATAAAATCGATGATATGGTCGAAGGCGCGATCCGCGAGAGCCGCGGCGGCGGCGATGTTAGCAATCTCATACTCGTCTTTTACTTCACGTAAAGGTTCGACCAGGTTAGAGAGACCGACCAATTGAACCTCTCCAAACTCCTCGACCAGCCGCTCGAATTGTCTAACAGTAACGTGCGTAGCCTCGAAGCCCGCCCTTTTCGCCCCGTTTTGTCGGGCAACCGCCACTATCTCTTCCATCGACGGTTTGGCCCAGGGCGCAATCTCATCGGCATTCGCCGACTTGAGCGCTTCGTCATAATAGCGGTGGTCTATGATGAGCGTTGATTTTTGACTGTCTACGATAAGGCGCACCCTCGCGCCGGTCATCCCGCCCGCGCAACCGCTTAGATAGAAAATATTATGCGGCTCACTGACGAGTAAGACGTCGATCTCAGCCGCTCTAATGCGTTCTCTAAGTTTGTTAAGACGTTCGCTGTAGTTTATCCCAAATCCCCCGTCATCCGCGATGCGACAGACCCTGTTCGGATAGAGTCTAACCATAAAGGGTCGCCCGCATGGGGCCGTCGCGACCTCTTACTCGACCAGCTCCGCCGCCGCCCTCACCGCCACGACATAGCTATGCGCGCCAAATCCGGAAATCTGGCCGACGACCACCGGCGCTATCACGGATTTATGCCTAAACTCTTCGCGCGTGTATATGTTGGTAATATGGACCTCTATGACCGGTATGGCGATACCCGCGATAGCATCCCTGATGGCGATGGAATAGTGCGTGAAGGCTCCCGGGTTTATGATGATACAATCGAACCCGCCGGCGTCCGCCTGCTGCACGCGGTCGATTATCGCGCCCTCATGGTTCGACTGGAAGAATTCCGCCTCCAGCCCTTCCTTGGCGGCCTCCGCCGCTATCATCCGATCTATCGCTTCAAGGGTGTTTTCCCCGTAGAGACCGGTCTCTCTGGTGCCCAACATATTAAGGTTGGGACCGTGAATCACCAGTATGCGACCCATTCTTACCCCTCCTTCAGAAATCCTTCGAGCGCCGCAATCAAATCATTATCGTCTACCCTGCGAACAACGGGATTGCCTACCCCGTCCAGCAGGATGAATACATGCCCGCCCATCGACCGCTTTTTGTCTCTCTCCATGACTTTCATAAACTCATCTATGCTCGACGCATGCATCGAGGTGGGAAGCGCGTACAGGTCGATGATCCGCCTGTGCAGCTCCACGTCTTTCTTTTCCAACAAGCCCAAGCGTTCGCTCAACTCGGCGGCGAAGACCATGCCGATAGCTACGGCCTCACCATGGTTGTACCGGTACCCACTGACCGATTCTATGGCGTGACCCAGCGTGTGACCGTAGTTCAAGACCGCCCGCATACCCAAATCCCGTTCGTCCGCTTCGACGATCTCCGCCTTAATCGAGCAGCTCATCATAACAATCTGTGATAACACATCGACTTCCCGCGCTTCAATCTCATCCTTTCGCGCCCGCAGCAAACTCAAGAGCGGTTCACCCTTTATGAACGCGTATTTGATTACTTCAGCCATTCCGCACGCGTAATCCCGCTCGGAGAGCGTGCCCAGTGTGGCAACGTCGATATAGACGAGAGAGGGCTGATAGAACGTGCCTATCATGTTCTTACCGAGCGGGTGGTTTACGGCAACCTTCCCACCCACACTACTATCTACCTGCGCTAAAAGCGTGGTCGGCACTTGAACATATGCAATCCCGCGCTCATACGTAGAAGCGACGAACCCCGCGAGGTCTCCGACGACGCCGCCGCCGAGCGCTATTATCGCGTCCTTGCGCTCGAACCCCTTCTCGATTAACTCGCCATATACCTTCTCGGCCACGCTCAAGGACTTGGCCTGTTCTCCATCGGGTACCAGAATAAGCTCATAACCGATGCCCTCGACATCGAGCGCCTCTACGACCTGTGAGCCGTAGAAATCCCAAACCTTAGCGTTGGTAACGAGCGCCGCCCTTACGGGCCCGCATCTCTCTTTTATCGTCTCGGCGATACCGTGCAATATCCGATCGCCGATATATATCTTATAACTTCTGTCGCCGAGAGTGACGTCGACCACGTTTTTAATCAATTGCCAATCCCCGCACCTCGAACTCATTTAGAATCTCGTCAACGACCGCGTCGATCTCCTTATCCGTTGTCTCAACGGTCACGTCCGCCACTTCCGTGTAGAACGGCTCCCGTCCGGCTAAGAGGCGTTCTATCTCGGTTAACGGGTCATCCGCTCTTAATAGCGGTCTCTTGTCCCCCGTATCACCGACCCGCTTCAATATCTCCGACGGTTCCGTCTTCAAATATACGACCGTCGCCGCGTTTTTCAGCCGTTTCCTATTCGCCTCGGATATGACGACGCCGCCGCCGCATGAGAGGACGACCCTGTCTTCACCCAAAAACTCCGCCAGCACCTCGGCTTCGCTTCCGCGAAATGCCGCTTCGCCTTCGGCCTCGAAGACCTCGGCGATGCTTCTACCAGCCCTGTCTTCTACAACGCTATCGATATCGACAAACCGGTAGCCGGTTCTTCTCGCTAAATTTCGCCCGATCGTGGTCTTTCCCGACCCCATAAAACCGACGAGCGCGATGGTCGTCAACTCTTCAACCTCTTCAAATAGTGTGTATAGGCCGCCTTGGTATCGATGAGCGCGTCTCCACCGAATTTCCGCAACAGCGCTTCGGCGATTTCGAACGCGACCACGGCTTCACCGATAACGGCCGCCGCCGGGACCGCGCAGACATCCGAGCGCTCCTTAACCGCGTCGACCGCCTCTTTCGAGACGATATCGACCGTCTTAAGCGGCTGCATCAGGGTTGGAATCGGCTTCATCGCCGCCCTGGCGATGACGACGCCGCCGTTGGTCATGCCGCCCTCGATACCGCCCGCGCGGTTGGTCTTCCTATAATAGCCGCGTTCAGGCTCATAAAATATTTCATCGTGGGCTTGGGAACCTCGCTTTTGCGCAAGCTCAAAACCCTCGCCAATCTCGACACCCTTTATCGCTTGGACGCCCATGAGCGCGCGCGCCAACCTCGCGTCCAGCCGCTCTTCCCAGGAGGCATATCCGCCCAATCCGGGAGGACAGCCGTATACGAGCACTTCAAAAACACCGCCAACGGTATCCTTGGTTCTCTTCGCGTCCTCGATGAGCGCGACCATCCGCGCCTCCGCGCCGGCGTCGACGCAACGCGCCGGCGATTCATCTATGCTCGCGAGATCCCCAGGCTCGGGCAGCTCGTTTATGGTCGCCGCCACCTCGCCAATCGAAACGACGTGGCTAAGAACGTCTATTCCGAATTCGCGCAAAAATATTTTGGCGATAGCCCCGGCGGCCACCCTCGCGGCCGTCTCTCGCGCGCTCGAACGCTCTAATATGTTGCGGATATCGCCCTGCCCGGTCTTAAGGACACCGCTCAAATCGGCATGCCCGGGACGAGGCTGAGTTACCCTTTCATCTTCGACATCCATATCGACCGGCCCTATCGACATCGTCGTCGTCCAGTTGGCCCGGTCGCGGTTGTCAATCTTGAGCGCTATCGGCGAGCCGAGCGACAAGCCGAACCGGACGCCGCTCAAAATCTCGGCCACGTCCTTTTCTATCGCCATCCGGCCGCCCCTGCCAAAACCTAATTGCCGGCGGGCCAACTCCGCATCGATAGATTCTTTTCTTATTTCAACACCCGCCGGAAGCCCTTCGACTATCGCGACAAGCGCCGGCCCATGTGATTCACCGGCGGTAACATATCTCAACACTTATGATTCCTCGCTCATCTTTTTAAATAAGTATAACTAATAGCCGTGAAGTAGTTAAGTGGCGGCGTTGCGATGCGGAGTAATCAATCGATAAGGCGAAGCCCCTTCCGGAGCGCCGTCAATAAAACCGCTTTACAGCTCTTTTAGTAAGACGATTACTTGACTATCTCTTGCCCGAGTTGGAGCGTAAACCTGTCATCACCGTAAAGAACCGTAATACTTCCCTCACCGATATCCTCGACCATGAAAGAAGAGCCTGCGACCCGCTCCCCGCTTCCAACAGTGTATTCCACGCCGTCAAACGTGACAATCGCAAAGCGTGCGCCGTCCTGCTCGACAACGTCGACGAGCGCAAGTGACGCAAGCGACACGCCTTCGCCGGTCCCGTCTTCGGTGCCGCTCGGCAATCCTATCGGCACCTCAATCTCCTCGACCAGCGGCTTAAAGGGGTCTTTATATTCAAATAGGTCATAGTTGGTGCTGACGGTTTCCTCTTCCGCTACCGTCTCGGTAGTCCGCTCGGACGGCGGGGGCGGGGGCGCCGGTTGCGGAACGGCGGCGTTTGGGGCCCGTACCGCGAGGTTGCCCGGTTTTGGAAGCGCAAAAGTTATGATGACCAAGACGACCATCGATAATACGACCAGCAGTAAGCCGAAGGCAATTCCCTTGCCCTTCGACGTACTAAGCGCATTCTTCATTTCAATCCCGGAAAACTTGTCTTTGATTCCCATTCAGTCCCAACCTTCTATTGCACCGGCGCATTTTGCGCCGGCGGCGGGGGCGGGGGCGCCGATATCCCTTCACCTACGGTAAATGCGCAGATCGACGCGGTCATATTTAAATCCGGATACCGCTCTGTTTTGATGTTTATATTGTCGACCCTGAAGGCACGCGGCGCTTTTTCCACGCGTCTCAAGAAATCAATCAACGCCACATAGCTGCCGTTCACAACAGCGGATATCTTCATCTCGTTATACTCACCGATAGACGATGGTTCACCGGGGCTAATCGAGACCAACTCGACGCCGGCGTCGTTCGAGATATTTTGCATCTCGACTATGAGCGAAGGCAATTCCGGGCTCGACGGCATTCGATTCGACATCTTGATGTACTCGATTTCAGCATTGGCCGCATTCCTTTTGACCTCTTCGAGCATCGAAAGAGTGTTCTTTGCGGCCTGCAACCTCTGCTCTTGCTCGGTCTTCTCCTTGCTGAGCTGGTCCAGCTTAGAAACCTGCGGGCTCCAGCCAAACATGTAGAAGAGCACGAACATAAGCGCTACGATTGCGGCCAGTATAATTATCTGCTTTTTCAACGCTAACTTATCCAACATATCACGTCCCGGAAGGATTGGGCGGGGCGGGCGCCATTGGCGCTTTCTTGAACTTCATAGTATTGCTAAAGAGTATCCTTTTCTCTTGTTTATCGGATGAACTCAACCATACGTCGGGTTGGAGTCTTAACTCACCGAGACGGATCAACCACTTCGCGACCGGCTTGTGGCCGGAATCAGGGGCGTCTAGCGGGTCTTGAATCTCTCCGGAGAAAGTCACGCCATCCTCGTTGCCCGAAAGAGTCGCCAAACTCAAATCGTTCGGCGTAAGTATCATAAGTTCTTCCAACAGTTTAGACCACAAAATCCTGTCGGCAAGCGCTTTTTCCACGATATCTTTCTTCCTCTGAACCTCGGTCAACCTCGCCTCGTACACGCGCAGATCCCGGATGGCGCTCTCCATCTTAACCACCTGGTCCGATATGAGCGCGAGGTCTTTCTCCGCGTTGCCTATTCGCCAAACGTTATACAAGAAGACACCGGCCAGGCAGGCCGCGAGAGCGACCATGCCGACCAAGCCCGCTAGAATAAACTTTTCAGCACGCCTCTTATCCCTTATCTCATCAGGTAAGAGGTTTATTCTGACAACCATCATCGATCTAAACCTCGCATTGCCAGCCCAAGGCATGTCGCCATCGAGAGTTCTTCCTCCTCGACCTTAGCGATAAGGCTGTTCTTGTTGATTTGAAAATACTGGAGCGGCCTGCCTAGCTCAACCTCGATTTGGAGGTTTTGCTTGAGGTATTCTAAAAAATTCTTGAGCTTGGCGCCGCCTCCGGTGACGATTATTTTGTCTATACTTTTGGCCCTGTTCGCTTGGACGAGATAATAATCGAGCGACCTGCGAATCTCCGCGATAAACTTGACCATCTCCTGCTCGAGGACGTTCTGGACCGCTTCCGCGTACTCCTTGATATCCGCGTCTATCGGTGCGGGAGCTTCGTCGGTATCCGCGGAGGGCAGACCTATGCGTACTCTAAGGTCCGCCGCTTCATCTAGGCTCATTCCGAGCTGTTCGACAAGCGCTTCCGTAAAGGTACTGCCGCCGATACTGCTTATCCTGGTAAAACGCGGCGCGTTATCTTCGACAACGACTATGTCGGACAAGGTGGCGCTCACATTGACCAAAGCGGTCGCGCCCGCCGGTTTATCATCTTCCAACAGTAATGGCTTGGCCGTATCACCCATCACCACCCGCGCAAACGCAAGCGACGAAACATCGACGACGACCGGCTTCAGTCCCGCTCCCTCGACCGCCGCCACTGTCGTTTCTATCATGTCTTTGCGCGCCGCGACCAGCAGCACATCCATTACCCGCTCGTGCGAGTCTTTGCTATATTCCGAGAGTATTTGAAAATCGATGATGGCCTCATCGGCCGGAATCGGTATATAATCGCTCACCTGGTACCGGATAGCGCTTCTCAACTCTGCTTCGGTCATTACCGGCATCTCTACGACGCGGACTACGACCTTTTGATTCGCAACGCCCACGACAACGCGTTTCTCGACAATTTTATGGAAACGCCAAAGTGAGGCAAGCTCCTTAGCGACACCCTCAACGTCGCTAATCTCACCCTCGGTTATCAATCCTTTTGGGGTCTTCGCATTCGCGTACTCGATGAGGATGGGTTTGTCCGCGGCCGCTTTTAATTGGGCCACACGAAAACTAGTGCTGCCAATATCCAGGCCGATAGGAGCGGCCCCATTACCAAGGCCAAAGAGTCCCAAAATATCCTCCTGCGTCTAAAGCTCATCACTTGCATATTCGGTTCAACAACCGGTGCGGGGCGAATAGACGCGAGCTATAAGCCCAACGCATCTATCTGTTATTACATCGGTTAGCGTCGATAATACTTTAGTGCTTGGAGAGTTCTTTATCGACTCTTATCAGGTGATTTGAGAGGGCGGGCGCCGACCGCTAGATTATGGGCGCAGGCGTTACTGCACTTCCCGCCAGGATGCGGTCATGGTAAGAAATCCCCCACTTCCCGGAAGTGACGGCGGCAAAAAGCTCGGCAAGGCCGCGTGGGTGTAAAGGTGGCTGTTATTGGTCCCGTCGGCGAAATCCAACATACCCGCTAACATACTCCCGACAAACGAGGTATTGTTCGAGGATATCTTAACCTTCTTGGTGGCGAAAAAGGCGCCGGTGATATCGGGAACACTCCGGGTCGGGGCTGCGTTGGAGCCTGAGATATCGATATATATGGTCTCGGCCGTTACTAAACCAAGCACATGTAAGCCGTCCATGTCATATGAGCCGTTATGGAACGGGGGCCTCAACATCCCTTTTACAAAAATCTCGCCATTGACAACTATGGTGCCCCGTCCGTAATACGATATCTCGGAGTTCGCCGAATCCCCGATCGTCAGATTGCCGTCGACAAAAATCGTGCCGTCGACATAGAGCCGTTTATTTGTTTTATCCCATGCGAATTCGCCGCCCGGCACGCCAAAGTCGTTTATCGTGCTATCGATATAGTACATCGGTCGGGAACTCAATGTCCCGCTCTCCAGATTTGTGTCGTTATCGAGCACTTTATACCCGCTGACGCTCGATTGCGTCGAGATAATCCCCGGATATGCTGTGCACGTCTCTTCAGACTCAGACGCCGCCCGCGTCCTGTAAGCGGTAAGGGACTCGAGCGGCGGTATCTTTATATCGGGGACCTGGTTCGAAAGCTGACTCACATTGACTTGCGGATGCCCGGGCTCGAGCGAATTGCCATGCCTGTCGACTATGTCCTCATTTCCGTCGGCCGGCTCGATGTATGCGGCAACCGGCTTGCTGAGCGTCCCAAGCGTGGAAGCGGCATTCATAAACCTCAGTGTACCTGTCTTGATAAATAATGGGCCGCCGGTAATCTCGGAACTGCCCGAAAGCTCAACGTTGCCGCGAACGTAAAACGGTCCGTCGATCGAGGTCGTGCCGAGAATTCCGTTGCCGCCCGAGGCCATCGAATTGGCTTCCCCTAGACCCATGTTCATGTTCCACAAAGAGAAATTAAAGACGCTGACCTTGATTTTTCGTTTCATCTGGCCGCTCGTGCCGGTGGATTCTATTGTCCAATACCACTGGTTTGTGCCGTCCTGAACTGCATTGACTTCAGCTACGCCACTTCCAACGTTAATCGCAAAAGTCCGAGGCTGCATTGTGCTTCCAAGCTGCTCGAGCTGCCACAGCGCCTTTTGTATGCCGGCTTCCGCGATATGGAGTGCTTCCGTATACTCCTCGTCGCGTTCCGACAGAACGAGGTCACTTTTAGCAATGGTAATAACCCCGAAACTCAATATGGTAACGATGAGCATAACGCCGATTACCGTAAGGAGCGCGATACCCCGTTCGTCTTCGAACAATCCCTTCGACATATGATTCCCCTACTCCTTGTTTCTTAAGGCGACCCTGGTTTGCAAGACATACGGCTCCGGCGGTCTATTCGGGTCCGCGTCGATTATCAGTCGTATCTCGACTTTGTGTGTCTTAGTAATGCGTGATGCCGTATCTGTCGACAGCGATGCCCCATTCATATCGAAATAGTTGAAGATAGGCATCGACAGCGCCTCATTCCTGAGCCCCTTCATAATCACGATCGGTGTTCCATCATTTATTCGGCGATACAAAGCATCATTGACCGCATAGTATTCGATTTTGTCCCAAAGATTATCGTCGTTGATGTCGGCTCTCAGGTTCACGGCATAATCTCCGGCCTGCTGGAAACTCTCGGTCATTCGCAGATGCTTTGCCAGCGATGTCTGCGCGATGCGACCCTTGCCCTGAGCTTCGGCCTGGCCGTTCGCGGTAATATATATATTCGCCGACGCGTCGTACATCATGTAGGCGCCGCTCAAAATGACCAACAGCAAAACCCCATAGACCATAAGCTCTATGAGGGTCAACCCGTCTTCGTTTCTTAGCGTATCCATAAACTCGAAAAACATAATCAATTACCGGTAACGACAGAGACCGAGATGCTCTGGTTGATTTCCTGGCCGCTATTATCGATAGCCCTGACCTTGTAGTCATACGGAGTCGTCCTCGCGAGTCCGGCTCCGTTATTATCGTCTTTATAGCTGGTCAAGTTACCTACCGCGTAACCTATCATCGTACCGTTTCTATAAATATCGTAACGGTGGACCGTGACGCCGGCCGGCGGCGGGTTCCAACTGATGTCCACTTTGTGTTTTCCCTGTTCCTTAACTGGATGGCCGGTAATCGAAAACCAGGTGGTCGCGGAGGCGATACTGCTCGTCGTCGTCGACTCACGACCGCCGACGCTAAGCGCGCTGATGTAATAAGAATAGGTTTTCCACTCCGACAACCCTTGGTCTTGATAACTTGGGGTTGAATTATTGTGGTTTGGAACGAGCACGGAAAAACTTCCTTCCCCGGGCGCTTTTCTATAGATTTTATAACGATTTACCTGCTCGTTGCCGTCCCAAGCCTTCCGCCAAGAGAGCTGTATGGCGCTCTGGCTGAGCGCTGTCGCCGCCAGGTTCGCGGGTTCTAGATCTTTCCAATATGGGCAAACCCGGTCTATATACCAGAATATGCTCTTCGCGTCCCTTCCACCCTGAGCATCCCAAACCTCGACAACTACCTCGTGCGCCCCCTCGGGCCAAAGGGCGGCATCCTCAATCCTGGGCCACCTGCACGTCGGGGAGTTCGTATAGCTCGCTACGGGGTCAAACCCGTAAAGGCCGCCCACGGGCGTGATACCGCTCACATAAAAGCGCATCGAGACGAGGTCCGCGTCGGGGTCGGTGCCCGTTGCTTTAAGTGGAATCGTTCCATTATTAAACCACTGCTCATACAGCGCATTGTATAAGGCATAACCCGCGTCAAGCCCAAATACCGTGCCGCTCGGCGGTGTAGCGTTGTAATCATTCTCGCCAATCACAAAGTTCACGGTCGGCGGCTGCGTCTTGTTCGGGGTACTCCTGACAAACGTTGCCGCGCTTATCGATTTAAGGCCGTCGCTCTCAAGCCAACTTACGGTTATGACTACCTGCTTATAATCATTGGGATTATTGTTGGTGTCGTTCGAGCCTGTCATGTCGGCGGCGTCATCCACCCAAGATATCTCCTTGCGCACCCCTAAATCGTAACCCAGTACCGTCCGGGTCTCCTCAGTCACACCGGGAACGACCGAATCATACGGAACCGACCTAATCTCTTCAATCGACTCGTTCAGCAACTGGTTAGCCAACGTCGATAGCTTGCTGCCGGAGACCGCCTTAACGCTAACGGTTAAAAGCCCGAGCAGCGCTACGAGCACTAATGACATGATTACTAAAGCCATCAGAGCTTCGATAATCCCAAAGGCTCGCTCTTCGCGCAGCTTATGAATCGAGCGGCTGTAAAAAAGCATACCTCTCCCCTTTTTCGATACTATGTGTATCGGTTTACCAGCGATTATTCTTAAGGTCTTTGTCCGGGGCATTTCTCCCAAGCAAAGCGAAATCTACACCCAAGCATTACCCTTGAAGAACGGCTGAGGCGAGTCGAGGCTACAGCAGTCCGGAAAATGACAGATAGGCATGCCAAATCCGCGGACCGAAAAAGAGCGTGATAACCGAGCCCCCCGCCAAGAACGGTCCAAACGGAATCATCTCCTGCGAGCGCTCCCTATTCCTTGAGATCAAAACAACACCGACGACCGCACCTAAAAAGAAACCGATAAACAGCGCGAGCATCACATACCCTCCCAGATACAAACCGATGAACGCGGCGAGCTTAATGTCTCCGCCGCCCATCGCCTCTTTCTTAAAGATAAGCGGCGCCAACATGGCCACAGCATAAAGAAAGCCGCCGCCGGCCAGAAATCCGATTGCCGCATCGGTCGCGTCCATCCCCGCGACTATCGGAGGGGTCGTTAGGCCTGTAAAATACGGCAACAGCAACAGAACGCTAAACGCCGTCGCCGGCAACAATATTTTGTTCGGTATCGTCTTCGTATCGAAATCAATAGCCGACAGCAATATGAGCGTAGTAATGAAAAAGAGCGCGTATGGCAATTCCATGCCCAAACCGAAGCGGTAATAGGAGGAAACCCACAACAAGCCTGTCAAAAGCTCAATTATAGGGTATTTCGGGCTTATTCTCTCCCGGCAGCTCCCGCAGCGCCCTCCGAGCAATATATAACTTAGCACCGGTATATTATCGATAGGCCTCACATCGCTACCACACGACGGGCAATGAGAAGGCGGGTACGCTATGGACTCGCTTTTAGGAATACGATAGGCGCATACGTTCAAGAAACTGCCGATGACAAGCCCGAATATGAAGAATACAAAGCCGTAAAGGTGTTCCATAAATCCAGCCTTTTAGTCGTTCTTGAAATAGTTCCGCGCGTCTTTATCGTCCGGGTTGATTTCCATGACATTATTCCAGCATGCCTTCGCCTGCTCCTCCATGCCTTTCGCATCATATAGAGCGGCCAGCTGTTTGTGCGCCATTGTCAGGTCCGGGTCGAGATTAATCGCTTTTTTATAAAAGTAAATCGCCTTGCTCAGGTCTCCCTCACCCTCACTGACTATCGCCAACATATAAGACGCCGAGTAATTACTCTTATCCAAAATGAACGCCCGCTCAAAATGGTTTCTCGCCTTATCTTTATCGCCGAGGTCATTGAAGTAAAGAAACCCGATTCCCAGGTGATAGTCGGGATTTTTGCCGTTCAAGGCAATGGCGCGCGACATATGCCCATGGGCGTCCTTTTTCTTATTCATCTTCTTGAATACCGTTGCCAGTTCGTAGTGGGCATCCGCGTGCCAAGGGTTGAGCCGAATAGCCTTCTCAAGACCTTCTTCAGCATCGGATAGATTCCCTTCTTCTAACTCATGTATCGCTTTAGCGTACATATCGGCAGCGCTTACATAACGGTAGCTTACATAAGATGCGACTGCGATGAGAAGCATCGACATTCCTAGAGCAACAAGCTTTCTAGCTGAAGTATTATTTTTCATCCCTAGTCAACCTTTCATGCGCGATTTTTGCCCTCTCGTGCCGGCTGTCGAGAATTAGCGCGGCTCGGTATTCGAGTATGGCCTTACCGGTACTGCCCGCTTCTTCATGATATCGTCCCATATAATAGTGGGCTTGAGGGTCGTTTGGATTGATGCTTAGGGCGATTTCCAAGCTATCCCTAGCCCGATCGTTTCTCCCCGTTTCGATATAGGCTACCGCGAGCATCGTATTGGCCGCATATGAAAAAGGTCGCAAGCCGACCGCCTTCTTTAAATATCGTTCGGCCGGATAGTAATGTCGAGCGTCGAAGGCCCGGGCCCCGTAGAGATAAGCCTGGCCCAAAAACATCTGGGCTTCGTGGTCGTTCGGCGACAGGCGTGACGCTTCGATTAAGAACGAGACTCCCTCAGACCAAGTTGCATGGTCTTTAGATAGATGGCCTGCGTCCGCCAATGCTATCCCCAGCTCACGATAGGCTTTCACGTCGTCGCTATTGTGCGTTATGGCCGATTTATATAATGCCTTTGCCTCATCGAAACCGCCCGCGCCCTCAGCCAGTCGTGCCTGCCCGAGGGCGATATCGCTCAAGAACGGCTTAACGGCGCTATTTAACCCCACAAAGAGAGAGAGTGCGATAACGGCGACGGCGGCAAAGCGTATGAGTACGGGTGGAGGCTTAATCGTGAGCCGCTCCTCCGACCACGAGGCGGAGAGCGCGCCCATGCCGAGCCATAGATAGGGCGAGGTCGCAATGCCGGTAATTCCGGTGGCGCTCTGGATGACAAATGCCGCGGTGCCGGCGAACAAGCCGGCCGGTATCGGCGAGACCTTCCCATCCGACCGTATTTTATTTAGCGTCTTAAGCGTAAATACTGTAAGTATAAGCGAGAACAATAGTAGAGCTGGAAGACCGAGTGTCACAGCGATCTGCAGGAAGGCGTTGTGAACGTTGGTTTGGATATCGATCGGCGCGATTCGAGCCAGCTCAGCTGTTTCGTAGCGAGGAAAGACCAGACCAACGGAATCCGGGCCGTAGCCGAGAAACGGTCGGTCGGCTATCATGGCAAGCGCGCTCCGCCACATCGACAACCGGCTACCTAAACTGCCGCCGGTTTCAGCCATCGACGCCACCCGAGAAGAGAAGACCGGTATGCCGACAATAAAAATCGCCGGAACCACGGTCGCCAGGGTCAAGACCGCCGGTCCTACCGCCGACCGCCATGTCACACAAGATTTCCTTAAGCCCTTCGAACGCAAGGTCGTGAATACCAAAAGTCCGACCAGTACCGCGACCCACAAGGCGCGGCCCATCGTCAGGACAACACACAGGGCCATTAACGCGGTCGCGAACGCGTACGCCGTCTTTTCAATGACTTGCTCGCTGCTATAGAGCAACCCGAGTGCGATAAAGAACGTTATGCTAAGATACGCGCCGAGCAGTACCGGATTACCGAACGTGGAAAAGCTCCTCGATGTGTCGAACGCGATGTATCCCCATGGCGTCGGGTCGATGCCGAACTGTTGGAGTATTCCGTAGAGCGACACGACGGACGCCGAAAAAACGAAGAGCGCAAGAAAAGTCTCGCGCCGCTCGTCCTCCGCCAGATACTGTACCGCTAGGAAGAATAAGGCAAAATATATGAGCTGGCTGTAAAGCCCGTCATATCGCTGGAACGCCCCCTCCAAGCTTGTAGGCAAGTGTATCGACGACCATGTAGATAACAGGATTAAAAATAAGAATAGAGCTAGCGGCCACTCAATCCCCGAAGCCCTAAGCTTAACCCCATAGAGAACTACACGGCACGCATAGAACGCGACGGCCAATAATGTGCCCGCTTTGAGGATGAGGTATTTTATGGCAAGTGATTGGTCCAGGGTCCAGGGAAATACCGCGAGCGGCACGAGAAAGACGGTTCCATATAAGAGAAACACGATTGCTCTGTCCAGAACCTCCGCCGATAGTTGCGATTTTGGCTTTTTCTCTTCGACATCTAAGTTGCCTATCAAGTCCGTCTCCTATAGCGAATGCTCTCTTTAATATCGGCGGGAACGCAAAAAAAATAAGGGCGGCTTTCGCCGCCCCACCTGCAGGCACGAGGCCTAACAGGATTTTTACGGATAAGTGTGACCATTCGGACAAGTGATAACGGGAGCTTGCGTTGACGTGGCACCTGCCGCGACACCATAAGCGCCGTTGTTTGTCGGACATGACGGCCATTTCTTCATGTAGTTAGGAACCAGAGCGGCCTGAATGGTAGCGCTATCCGTCGGATAAGCATTACCAGTGCTCGCCTTGTAGGTCTCGACGGCGCCGTCAATGGTCCTTAAGTTCGCCTGGCAAGTAGACTTGTAGGCACTCTCCCTGGCGGCGTTAAACACCGGGACGGCAATCGCTACTAGAATACCGATAATAAGGATTACGACCATCAACTCGATGAGGGTAAAACCTCTCTCATTGCGGAACATATTCATTCAATTCACCTCCCTGTTATGAGATTTAAAAGCGGCGATCTTTTTGAGCAAAGAAAAAGGCACAGCGTGTGCATGATTGCGCCACCGCCTGTACCTGATGATTAGAGTTCGATTTGTACGGCAACCCGGCCGACTCCTGAGAGCCCCGTGGCTTTGCGTCCCCGCCTCACGACGGGTTTGCCTTTTTCGTTGTAAAAGACCGTTATATAAGTTACTTATCGGTCTAAAGAGAACCTACTTTAGCTTAATTTGAAATAATCTACCAGATATTGACAACATTTTCTATTTGATAAGCGTTATGATTTGGAACATCGGCATATAGAGAGCGACGATGATGCCGCCGATGATAAGACCCATTACGATAATCATCAACGGCTCGATGATCGAAGTCAGCGCATCGACCATGTTCGATACCTCTTCGTCGTAAAAATCGGCTATCTTCGACAACATACTGTCGAGCGCGCCGGTCTCCTCGCCTATCGCGATCATCTGAACGACCATCGGTGGGAAGACTTTATCCGCGGCAAGCGGCTTGGCTATCGTCTCACCCTCTTTGATGCTCACCCGCGTCCTTTTGACCGCCGCGGATACAATCGCATTCCCGGAACTCTCAGCGACAATATCGAGCGCGACCAGAATAGGCACACCGCTCGATAGCAATGTGCCGAAGGTTCTAGTAAAGCGCGATATCGACATCTTGCGCACCAAAACACCCGCAATCGGCAGGCGAAGTTTTAAATTGTCGATATTCTCCCTCCCCTTTTCGGTCTTGCTGTAGACTCTCAAAAAATAGATCGCGGCGATTACGGCCGGGATCAATATGAACCAGGATGAGCGAATGAAATTACTCAGCGTGAGCAACACTTTCGTCGGCAAAGGCAAATTGCCCCCCATATCCTCGAACATCGCGACAAAAAGCGGGACGATGAAGGTTATCAAAACGAACGTTATCACCATCGAGAATGTAAACATCGCAGCCGGATATGCCATCGCGGATTTAATTTTCGACTTTATCGAAGCCTCTTTTTCAAAGTGGTCGGCAACCCTCAGGAGCACCTCGTCGAGGACACCGCCGGTTTCACCGGCGCGAACCAGATTGATAAATATCGGCGGAAAAGCCGAGGTGTGTTTCGCCATGGCGTCCGAGAGCGCCTTGCCTCGCTCGACATCCTCCAGCACACTCGCGATTACCTTCTTCAAGGCCTTGCTCTCGGTCTGCTCGGCCAGAATGTTGAGGCATCTCGTAAGGGATAAGCCCGCGTTTATCATCGTGGCGAACTGCCGGCTGAAGATGGTAAGGTCTTTCGGTTTGACCCGGTTTGAAAAAGGAAGGTTTATCTCTTTTTGAGCCAAGCCCTTCTCTTTGAGTTCGATTACGACATAACCCATCTGGCGCAACTTAGTCGCGACCATAGTCACGCCATCGCCGTCTATCTGGCCCTTCAGAAGATTTCCCTTACTATCTCTTACTTTGTACGCAAAAGTGTTCGCCATCTTTGCTTCCTTCTGTTTACGCGGCTTTGCCGAGAAGTTGTTTAAGCTCTGCCGGGTCGGTCGCTTTCACCATCGCCATCTCGAACGATATCTTGCCGCACCGGTAAAGGTCGGCTAGACAATAATCCATTGTCATCATGCCGTGTTGATGACCAGTCTGCATCGCATTGCAGATCTGATGCGTCTTCGCCTCCCTTATCATGTTGCGCACAGCCGGCGTCGGCACCAGGCATTCATAAGCTACGACCCTGGCTTGCCCGTCACGTGTCGGTAATAGTTGCTGGCACAGAATGCCTTGGAGCGTCCCGGCCAGCTGCACCCTGATCTGTTGCTGCTGGTGTGATGGAAAGACGTCGATGATTCGGTCGATGGTCTGCGGTGCGTCTTGCGTATGGAGTGTCGCAAAGACCAGGTGTCCGGTCTCGGCGGCGGTCAACGCGGCCGATATCGTCTCCATGTCCCGCATCTCGCCGATGAGAATAACGTCGGGGTCTTGGCGCAAGACATATTTGAGCGCGGTCGCAAACGATTTAGTGTCGGTTCCGACCTCACGCTGGTTTACCATTGATTTCTTATGTTTGTGGAGATACTCTATCGGGTCTTCGATGGTTATGATGTGAAACGAACGAGTTTCATTGACGATATTCACGAGCGCTGCCAGGGTCGTCGACTTACCGCTTCCCGTCGGACCGGTGACTAGAACCAACCCCCGAGGCTTGCGCACCAGATTCTCCAGCGACTGCGGCAGCCCCAGCTCATCCAAGGTCTTTATCTGCATCGGGATGATTCGAAACGCCGCGCCGACGCTGTTGCGCTGAAAGTAGGTGTTGACCCTAAACCGCGCATGCCCGGTCAAAGAATAAGAGAAGTCGTATTCCCAGTTTCGCTCAAGCTGCTCGCGCTGGTCCTGGGTGAGTATGCTATATATGAGTTCCTTTGCGTCTTGGGGGGTCAACTCGGGATAATCGAGCGCGACCAAATCGCCGTAAACCCTCACCATGGGCGAGGCGCCGACGGTTATGTGTAAATCGGATGCGTCCTTCTCCAGTACATGCGTCAAAAGGTCATTGATATCGAGCAATGCCGAACCTCCCGATCGAGTGTCTTCTATATCTTAGTCAATATCGGCGACGGGTCGGGTGTGCTTGAGTCGGGGAAAAACACACTAAACGATTACGCGGAGTATTTCTTCGAGAGACGTAGTGCCGAGCTTAACTTTGTCGAAACCATCATGGCGCAGGGTCTTCATCCCTTCGTCGATTGCGACGCGCCGTATGTCGTCGGCCGTTGCGCGCTCGACGCAGAGTCTCTTTAAATTGTCGCTAAGCGGCATGACCTCATAGATACCGATTCGGCCTTTGTAGCCGGTGTTATTGCATTTATGGCAGCCCTTCGGCCTATAAAGAACCGGCGAGTCGTCGCCATCGAGCGGAAACGCAACCCTTTTGAGAACGTCGACGGCGACCGTGTACTCCTCTTTACATTCGGCACACAAACGCCTCGCCAGACGTTGAGCTTGGACGCAATGTATGGCCGAAGCCGTAAGAAACGGGGCGATTCCCATCTCGTTCAGCCGGCTCACCGCACCGGGCGCGTCATTGGTGTGCAGCGTAGATAGTACCAGGTGACCGGTGAGAGCCGCCTCGATAGCTATTTGCGCTGTCTCTCTATCCCGGATCTCGCCGACCATCACGATATCCGGAGACGCCCGCAGTATCGCCCTGAGCCCTTTCGAAAATGTCATGCCGGTCTTGCCGCTGACCTGTATCTGGTTGATGCCGGGCAGGCGATATTCGACCGGGTCTTCTACCGTGATAATGTTCTTTGCGCTATCGTTGATGACGTTTAGCGCGCCATAAAGCGTCGTAGACTTGCCGCTTCCGGTCGGCCCGGTAACAAGAATGGCTCCATAGGGTTTGGAGAAAGCGGCCTTGAACTTGCCGAGGCTCTCCGGCAAGAAACCAAGGTCATCTAAGCTCAAAAGAATGCTGTCTTTTCTAAGAATCCTCAGTACAACACGCTCGCCGTAGATCGTCGGTAGCGTAGCGACACGAAAGTCGATGACCTTTCCTCCGACACTCAAATCGCAATGGCCGTCCTGCGGTACCCGATTTTCGGCGATATTGAGACCGGCCATGACCTTGACCCTTGAAATGAGTCCGGCTTGGACGTGCTTTGGCGAACGCATTACCTCGTGCAAAACACCGTCTACCCGGTAACGGATGCGCAAATCCCGCTCGTGCGGCTCGATGTGTATGTCGCTGGCCCGCTCATTGACCGCCTTATTTATTATCATGTTGACCAGCTTTATTATAGGCGCTTCTTCCGAGATCGCCCGCAGGTTGCCTATCCGGTCATCGACTTCGGCCGGCGCCCAATAGCTGGAAGCCTCGTTCTGAACCGCTTCGCTAGCCTTATATAGCCGATTGATAAGGGTTAAAATCTCTTTTTTCTCGGCGACGACCGCCTTAATCTGATAGCCTGTTATCATGTGCAAATCATCGAGGATAACGACGTTGGTCGCGTCTTCTACCGCCACGGTCAGCTCTTCGCCTTCGATATCGATAGGCACGACGTTATACCTCCGCGCGAACATCTCGGGCAAGGCCGCGGGCGCCGCTCCCTTGACCTTGTAATCGGCTAGGTCTACCCTATCCGTGTCTTCAATTGGAAACATCTCATCAGCGTGTTCAGCTAACATATAACGGCCTCCGCCGATAGTGACTATTTCATGGTAACGCGCTCGACCTCTTCGATCGAAGTCCAGCCTAATTTCACCTTGGCCAGGCCGTCCCGGTGTAAGGTGCTCATGCCCTCCATTTCGGCAACCTTCGCTATTTGCTCGGCGGTTACATCGCCTACCAGCAGGCGCTTTATCGTCTCCGACATTCGCATAACCTCATACAATCCGATGCGTCCGTGATAGCCGGTATCGCCGCACGACTTGCAGCCTTTTGCGCGAAACAGGGCTTTCGGCTCGTTCCCGTCTATAACGTAACCCGCGCCTTCCAGTTCGAGCGCGGTCGGGACAAATTGCTCCCGACACTTTGCGCAAAGCTTCCGGGCGAGCCGCTGCGCGACGATGCAGTCTACCGCGGACGAAACCAGAAACGGCTCTATCCCCATCTCCACAAGCCTGGTAAGCGCCGCCGGCGCGCTGTTTGTATGTAACGTCGATAGGACCAGGTGCCCCGTGAGAGCCGATTCCACCGCAATCATCGCCGTCTCTTCATCCCTGATCTCTCCTATCATCACGATATCCGGGTCTTGGCGCAGAATCGAACGGAGCGCGCTCGCGAAGGTCAAACCGGTCTTGGCGTTTACCTGTACCTGATTGATGCCGTGCAGCCGGTACTCGACCGGGTCTTCGACGGTGATGAGATTGCTCGCATCGCCGTTAATAAGATTAAGGACACCATAGAGAGTGGTCGTCTTTCCGCTCCCGGTCGGGCCGGTTATGAGAATCGCCCCGTAAGGCTTGGTAAACGACTCCTTGAAGCGCTCGAGGTCTTCAGGAAGAAAGCCCAGGTCGTCTAGTTTCATCGAGATGCTCTCTTTCTCAAGGACTCGCAGTATAAGCTGCTCTCCATATATAGTCGGCAATGATGCCACCCTAAAATCGATAGGCCGCTTATCGATGACCAGGCCGAAGCGACCATCTTGGGGAAGCCGGCGCTCCGCGATGTCCATGCCGGACATAATTTTGACTCGCGAGACTATACCGGCCTGAATTTGCTTCGGCGAACGCATTATCTCATGGAGGACGCCGTCGATACGGTAGCGCACCCTCACATCGTACTCCTGGGGCTCTATGAAGATATCGCTCGCCCGCTCGCGGACGGCTTCGGTGATAATAAGTTTGACGAGTTTTACGACCGGTGCTTCTTCGGCATCGATCTCCTCGCCGCTGCTTGCTGCGATATCCGCGAAATCCTCGCTTATGCTCTCGATGGCCTCTTCAACGACGTCGTCATTTGTGCAAAACTTGTTTATCGCGTTGATAAGATCGGTCTTGCCGGTAACCACCGGTGTGATATCGAAGCCGGTCATCACATGAAGGTCGTCTATCGCGAAGATATTCGTCGGGTCCGCCATAGCGACCACCAGGTAGTCGTCATCGAGGTTAATCGGAAGGACATTATAGCGGTGGATGTGTTCGTTCGAAATGAGGGCGGCCGCCCGCGGGTTGATATTATAGCCGGCCAGGTCGACATAGCTGAGGTTCAACTGTTTGGCAAAATTCTTGGCTATTTCAGCCTCGGATATGTAGCCTAAATCGACCAGCTGTCGCTCGACATCATCGCCGCTGGAGCGTTCAATGGCTTCACGGAGTTGGTCTTTTGTGATAATGCCGGTATCAACTAGAAAATCGCTTATCTTTCTTTTGAGCATTCTTCGGTCGATCTCCGCTTTCTAATCCAATCAATAGAGCGTCACGCATAATCGCTATGGGCGCGGGAGTTCCAGTCCAGATTTCGAACGCCGCGGCGGCTTGGTAGAGCAGCATCCCCAGTCCGTTTACCGCCTTGGCTCCCTTTTCTTTGGCTGCTTTTATCAGTGCCGTTTCCGACGGTGTATAGATGAGGTCATAGATAAAGTGCCTGGAATCGATATATTCTAAAGGTACGGGTAGGAGGTCCGCGCTTTCGTTCATGCCGATTGGCGTTGTGTTGACCACCAGGTCTCCTACTTCAAAGATATCGGCCAAATCATCGTCAAAACTGAGAGTTTTTATTGAAAACCGCCCAAAGCTATCGAGTAGCTGTTGTTTGAGTGCCTCGACCTTATCCGCTGTGCGCCCCAACAGCGTAATACTTGCCGCACCTTCGCTTATCAGCGCCGCCGCGACCGCTCTTGCGGCTCCACCGGCCCCGATAATTATGGCGTGCCGTCCCTCCGGGTAAACCAACGCTTCCCTGAGCGACTTGATAAAACCGGCGCCGTCGGTATTGTAGCCTTTAAGGCGGCCATCGACGTTGTGCACGGTATTTACCGCCCCGATCGTGCGGGCTTCCGGTGATATTTCATCAAGAAACTCGATGACCGTTTCTTTGTGGGGCATGGTCACGTTGACGCCCTCGATGCCGAGCGCGCGAATGCCCGCGATAGCGCTCGCCAATCGTTCGGGGGCGACCACGAAGGGCAGGTAACGGTAGTCTAACGAGGCGGCTTCAATTGCGGCGTTATGCATATTCGGGGAGAGTGTGTAGGTCAAAGGATGACCGATTATCCCCAATACTCTGGTCTGGCCGGTAATCTCGTTCATGCGCTACCTCCCCCACGGCGAAAAGTCGTCTTCTGTTAAGACGAGTATATAGAAGAATCGGCAAAGAGCATAAGGGATATTAAGCGGATTCCTTAGCGCCGACGCTTCAGTATCCGGCGCTCGAGTTTTCTTAGGATTTTTGTGTGCGGGGCTTCGTGGTCGCTCATCGGGACAACCAGAATGGTGTGAATGCCCGCCAGGTTTCCTCCGAGCACATCGGTAAATAGCTGGTCGCCGACGACTACGGTCTCGTCTTTGCCGGTCCCGAGGACTTTCATCGCCTGGACAAAAGCGCCGCGCCTCGGTTTTGCGGCTCTCGCCACCAGCGGTAATCCGACCTGAGCCGCAAAAGAGCTTACGCGCTGCTTCCAATTATTCGACAATATGCAGGCCTTCATCCCTTGTTGCGCCAGCCCGCTAAGCCATTCTTTAAGCTCGTCGGTGGCTACCGCGCTGTTTCTCGGGACAATCGTATTGTCGAGGTCTAAAATCAAGCCCCTGATGCCTCGGGCTTTTAGTTCCTCTATGTCGATTTCGAATATCGTATTTACAAAACTATCCGGATATAGTAGTTTAAGCACTCGATCCCCTCTTCTTGTGCCGGCGGCGCGTAAATATTCTCCCCGCTCCCAATCCGAGACTAACTGAGCGGGACTCTTACTCCAAGACCGACTGAGCGTGACTCTTACTCCAAGACCGACTGAGCGGGACTTCTTCCGCCGCCATGTCGAGCAAGCTAATCCATAGTAGAACAATCGTATATTGCCACAAAACGGTGGGCCGGTAAAGGCATGACCGCATCTCTAGTATAAGAATACGTCGTTGCGGACTCCGGCGGCCTATCTCGGCGCTCAGCTCCGCGATTTTTCGCCTGCATAATAATGCGTCGCTTCAGTCTCCGGCGGCTCCATGCGCGCGGCGTCTAAGAATCGCAAACTCGGGCCAGGGCTCCGGTGACGGCACGCCGACGCGATAACCCGCGTGCGACACCGTGACCGATTCATAACTCTTTAAATCGAACATCTCGGGTATCATATAATCTTTTACCAACGAGCCGGCGCTTAATATCTCGACCGGCTCATCCAAAGACAAACGATTTCTAACTGTCACCTCGACCAAGGCGCGCTCCTTATCGTAACCGGTCACGAGACCGACGAAATCATGGGTCTTCTCGTAGCGGGCATAATCCAGGACTTCCTCGCCTCGCTCACCGAGAAAAAAACCGGTTGAATATTGGCGGTGACTGACCTTTTCTATCTCCTCCAGCCACTCCGGGTCGACTTCGTATGCGCCGGGGTCCGCACAGTATCTATCGATTGCCTGACGGTATATTTTGGTGATTGCGGCTACGTAATGGGCGCTCTTCATGCGCCCCTCGATTTTGATGCCGTCGACACCCGTCTTAATGATTTCGGGAATATGCCGAATAAGCGATAAATCCTTCGAGTTGAAGAAATGCACTCCCCGATCGTCCTGCTCGACCTCGTGCGGAAGGCCGGGTCGCTCCTCCTCTACTAGGTGGTACTTCCAGCGGCACGAATGCGCGCAATCTCCCCTGTTCCCGTCCCGGTCGGCTAAGAACTTGCTCATCAGGCAACGCCCTGAATAGGCGATACACATCGCCCCATGGACGAATATCTCGGTTTCGACACCGCTGTCGCGGGCTATCTCGGCAATTTCCGTCGCGGGGAGTTCGCGGGCGAGCACGACGCGGGCGGCTCCGGTGTCGCCCCAGAATCGCGCGGCCTCCGTATTTGTGATATTAGCCTGGGTGCTAACGTGTATGCGCAGCTGGGGAGCTGTTTGTCTGATTACCGCCATGACTCCCGGATCGGCGACGATAACAGCGTCGACTCGTGCTTCGGCGAGTTCGCGGATGTACGCCGCCATCTCTTTGAAATCGGTGTTTCTCGCGAATATGTTCATGGTTACATAGAGCTTTCGGCCCACGCCGTGCGCGATGTCCGCGGCTTGCCTGATGTTCTCTACGGTGAAATTGCCGGCTTTGGCCCGCAAGCTATAGTCGCGCCCGCCGATATAGACCGCATCGGCCCCATAAGCCAGCGCGTACTCTAACCGCTCCATATTTCCCGCCGGTGATAATATCTCCGGCTTTTTCATGAAATCAGCCTCTTAACCCCAATAAAATCTCCGCCTCTGCTATGCTCTGGTTGGCGAGCGTACTCCGGTTAACGGAAGCTTTGGATTACACTCGCGATGCGCGTCTTGTTTGAGCATGCTCGTTAACGGGCATGCTCTGGTTAGCGTGAACCCGGACTCGCCATGCCGCGTACTTCGTCCGATTCGGACAATAAACGACGACAGCCGAGGTCTTAAGCCTCGGCCGCCATATTCCGAACGCAGCGCCTACGATTTAACTGCTCCCGCGATCCGATTACTTTTTCGCTTAGGTTCTTAAAGCCTAGAGACCTAGACCGCCTGAACCGCTTTTACCTCTGGAACCATCTCTTTCATGGTATGCTCGACGTAATTAGTCAGAGTCATCTGCGACATCGGACATCCCGCGCAAGAGCCCCTTAGGGCTACCTTTACGATTCCGTCATCCGTGATATCGATCAACTCAATATCTCCACCGTCCGCCTGCAACGCAGGGCGAATACGGGCTAGTGCTTCTTCGACCTTCTCTCTCAATACTTTCACCTCCTGAATTTAGCGACACCCATATATCCTACCATAGGATATTGAAATAATATAGTCGATGTCGATGAGGCCGCGCGCATAGGGGGTCGGTAAACCGGGGTCAGGTCTTTATTTTTTAACCTAAGGTAAACCGGGGTCAGGTCTTTATTCTTTAACCTAATGCCGCCCATGCGCGCATAGAGAGTGTATAATATCCTTGCCCCTCTCGCCTAAATGCCGACTCCGGATTTGCCGGTACCGCTCGCGCATGCATAGCGAGTGGTACCCGTAACAGCCGTAGCAACGTCCCCTTTATGTGGCTATGGCAAAATCACGATTTTTGTGGCAAGCTATTTCTTATAATATTAGTTACCGAAAAAATCGTGGCAACTGGGGGAACAACAGTGGGTTGCATTTTTAGTCGCAAGTTTCTAGTTGCGATAATGGTAATGTTCGTCTTGGCGGGCATCGCCGCGGGCGTCTTTGTCTACGAGGCAACAAGAAACCTGCCCGATATCGGCGATGTAAAAAGCGTTATCAAGACGCAGACGACGCATATTTATGCGGCAGACGGCACCCTGATCACACGTCTTTTCCAGGAAAACCGAACGATCGTCCCGCTCAAAGATATCTCGCCCACGCTGCAGAAGGCCGTGGTTTCCGTAGAAGACCAGCGCTATTACCGGCATCGCGGCGTCGATTACATAAGAATAGTCGGCGCTTTGATAAAGGATATCCGTCAAATGGATGCCGCGCAGGGCGGCTCGACCATAACTCAACAATACGTAAAGAACGCCTATTTCAGCCCCGAGAAGACAATCTCCAGAAAATTGCGGGAGGCTTTTCTCGCCACAAAACTCGAGCGAACCTACGAGAAGGAAGAGATTCTCGAAAAGTACTTAAACACTATCTATTTTGGGAGCGGCGCTTACGGTATCGAAGCTGCGGCGCAGTCATACTTCGGTATCCCGGCAAGCAAGTTGAATCTCGAACAAAGCGCGCTTCTTGCGGGAATGATCAAGGCTCCGGAGTCTTATAGCCCATACAAAAATCCCAAGGGGGCAGTTAATCGGCGTAACCTAGTAATCGGGCTTATGCTCGACCAAGGCTATGCCGACGAGAAAGAGGCCGATATGGCAAAGGAGCGCCCGCTCGCACTCCAACCTAGACAGCGGAGTTATCAAGGCATCGCTCCATATTTTACCGAATGGGTAAAGACCGAGCTGAAGGACTTGGGCTACGATGAAAAGGCGATATACTCTCAGGGCTTTAGAATACACACTACGCTCGACCCGAAAATACAGGAGAGTTCCGAGCTTGCCTGGAAAAAATATCTCCCCGGCTCGACAGACCCGGACGTCGCGCTCGTCTCGATAGAACCAAAGAGCGGAGCGGTCCGGGCCATGGTCGGAGGCAAGGATTTTGCGAAACAGAAATTCAATATCGCCGCACAATGGCCGGGAAGACAGCCGGGGTCGGCATTTAAGCCGTTCACGCTGGCGGCGGCCTTGATGGACGGCGTCTCTCCCGACGACGGGTATGAAGCGTCTTCGCCGAAGGTATTTAAGGTCACGGGAAGCGCGGACTGGAAAGTAAACAACTCCTCTGGTGAATCAGGAACCGGCTATATGGACCTTCGGCGGGCGACCGCATGGTCGGTAAATGTGGTCTATGCCGGTTTAATCATGAAAGTCGGCGCTGACAATGTCGTCAAGGTCGCCAAAGACCTCGGCATTACAAGCAAGCTCGAAGCGAACCCGGCCATCACGCTTGGCGGTCTAGAGCGAGGCGTGACCCCGCTCGAAATGGCCGCCGCCTATGCAACTCTGGCAAACGGCGGAAAATACAATGAAGCCTATGGTATCGCAAAAATAACGACCGCTCAAGGTGAATTGATATATAAACATAAAGCCGAACCCGAGCAGGTAATAGACAAGGCGGTGGCCTACCTCGTCACCGAAACGCTCCGAGGCGTAATCCAAAACGGCACGGGAAAACGAGCCGCAATCGGAAGGGCGTCTGCCGGAAAAACAGGGACCAGCCAGGACTACGCCGACGCCTGGTTCTGCGGCTATACGCCCGACCTGGCTACGGCGGTATGGGTCGGATACCTGCGCGAGCCGGGCGAACCGCCGAAGTCGATGAAGAACGTCCACGGGATCAGGGTTTCCGGCGGCTCGTTCCCGGCCCAAATATGGGCGGCACAGATGAAGCGGGCGCTCAAAGACGTAAAAGCGAGTGGCTTCGATAAACCGCCGAGCGGTAGTTTCAGTCAAATTCAAATGTGCGACGAGACCAATCTCTTAACCACCGAGTGGTGCCCAAAGACGAGCTACCATGTCTTTGTGCGAAAATATAAGCCAAGCAATATAAAGGCATGCAACGTCCACCAGCCCATATCGCTGCCCGACCTAATCGGCCTGACCCAAGATGAAGCTATCGCGAAACTCACCAAGTTGAAGCTCGGCCATACCTTGGTCAACAAACCGTTTGCCGGCCCTCCCGGGCAAGTCTTTGAACAGAACCCCGCGACGGAAACAAAGGTCAAGGAAGGGCACATCATAGAGCTTTCCATAAGCACCGGCGGCGACATCATAACCGAAGACGGGAAAGGAACGGTCGTGCCCAACGTCATAGGTCTCACAATCGATACGGCAGTCGATGAACTGGAGGCTCGCGGTTTCGTCGTCACAGGTGAATACCGCTTGAGCAACGAGCCGCAGAACCAAGTCATAGGCCAAAGACCGCCGGCCGGCTTTATCGCGGAGCCCGGCGCTAATATCACTATCGTTATAAGCGGCGAAAGCGGTCAAGTCATCATGCCGGACGTGCGGGGTAAAAGTGAAGCGCAAGCGCGCGACATACTCGAGTCGAAGGGATTCGAGATTACGACATACAGCGACTCCGACAAGGAGAGCTTCGAGAAGTACGGGGTCGGCAACGTCTCCAAGCAGGAGCCTAAAGCGCGAGCACGGATAGAGCGAGGCGCAAAAGTCGTTCTCTATGTGACGACGTAGCGCCGACATCGAGCAGCCTCGACCGGTAAACCAGACCGGTAAACGCGAGAATTTTCGCTTTGATCTTCGCTGAACAGCACGGTACGCCCCATCTCCCCCGAACCGCTCACGGTGCTAAATCAACCATTGAACTTGCGATTAGCGCACTAGCGGGATTATTATTCAAACTTCCCAGAAAAGATACGATAATTAAGGCAGGCGCCCTGTAGCGACTATCAACGCCTCGCCCGAATGTCAGGGCTCGGCGGCCGGGTGTCTCCGGGGTAAATATTGAGGAGGTGGGGTCATGGCAAGAACATCGATATTAGCGGGTTTTTTGGATAAAATACGCGCTCCGCAAGAGGCGCATCCGGACTGCTGGAGCATTATCAAGGTCGAGAAACTCCTTGAGGATGTCGGGGTCAAGGGGTACGAGGTATCCAACGAGCAAAAGGTTGTACGCATAAACAACCGCTCAGAGCTAATGCAAATCCTAGTCCACCTTGTCCCGGCCGAGGTCTCTAGCGATTACAACCTGGTCTTGAGCAAACTAGAAGACGAGATGAGGGTCGAGATTGGTTGCTGGCAATTCGAAACTAAGGCTTAAGCGATATCCGGCGATATCGGAGTCGTTTAAATTCATTTAAATCGCCCCACGATACCCTTCTCTCAACTCTAGGGTTAGCTTACCCGGCTTGCCGTCCCCGATGTCGGTCTGGTCGACCCTGGTCAAGGGCATTATCTCTAAAAGCGAGTTGGTCAAGAACACTTCTTGCGCCGACCGCAAACGGGACACGGATACCCTCTCCTGTAAGACCTCGATCCCCGCGCTTGCCGCTATCTCAAGGACGCACCCGCGAGTGATGCCGGGCAGTAGACCGTCTTCTATTGGCGGTGTAAACAAAGTCCCCGCCTCAATCATGAAAACATTGGTGAAAGACCCCTCGGCGACATCCCCTTTTTCGTTGACCAGAATTGCCTCGTGACACCCTTCGGCCAACGCCTGTTCTCCGGCGATGAGCGAGGGCAGGTAGCTCGTGGATTTGAGCTGATGAACAGGGCTCCCGGAGATACGGTAACCGCGCAATGTAATCGCGGACATGCCGCCCGCATAAAGCTCCGGCTCGTAACCGTGGTATCGATCCGCGGTCACGACCACAGTCGGCTCTTTCGCCGTGACGGTTCCCCTAGTGATGGTCAACCGAACTCTAGCGTCGTCTATGCCGTTCGTCGCCAGTATGCTGCGACATGCGCGCGACAGAACATCACGCGCGGGAATGTTCTTAAACCCCAAGGTCTTCATCCCGGCAACAATCCGCTCAAGATGCCTGTCGAGCATGAAGATAACGCCGCTGTAGGCGCGCATTGTCTCGAAGAGCCCTTCTCCAAGGAGCAGACCCCTATCGAGCGCGCTTACCGAGGCCTTACACTCATCCATAAACTCGCCGTTGACGTAGACTTCCATATGATTCCTGTCTATTGCTAAACTCTTTAAGGACCGAACTTGCGATTATTGGGCTAACACCCCTGGTGCCGCCCTCGTAAATATTGCCGCCGATTACTAGCCGCCGGCGCGCACGCCGAGCGCGTTAAACAAGGCGTGCCCCTTGTCGAGCGTCTCCTGATATTCGGATTCCGCGCTCGAGTCCGCGACGATACCGCCGCCTACGTGTAGGTATGCCCTATCGTCTATTGCGACTATCGTCCTGATGGCGATATTCGTGTCCATCTTGCGGTTGGTGCTTAAATACCCTATCGCTCCTGTGTAGATATTTCGCCTGCAGGGCTCGAGTTCCTCTATAATCTCCATCGCCCTGATTTTCGGTGCGCCGGTGATAGAGCCGCCGGGGAAGCCGGCGCGAATCAAATCCACGGCGCTAACGTCTGCGCGCAGCTGTCCGACGACCGTCGATACCAGGTGATGCACCGCCTTGTAGCTCTCGACGACCATCAACTCGGGGACCTGAACGCTGCCGAACTCACATACTCGTCCCAGATCATTGCGTTTGACATCGACTATCATCACATGCTCGGCGGAATCCTTCTCGCTCCGTGACAGTTCATCCGCGGCTCGTGCATCCTCTTGCTCATCGGTAAAGCGCGGCCTCGTCCCCTTGATGGGCCTGGTTTCCACATAAACGCCGTCTACCAGCATAAACCGCTCCGGCGACGAACTCAATATCGAGAATTCCCGATACCCTAAAAACGCGGCGAACGGGGCCGGGTTACACATTCTGAGCTGCTCGTAAAGGTGATAGTGCCCGACTTTTAAGTCGGCTTGAAACCGCTGGGCCAAGTTTACCTGAAAGATGTCTCCCTCGGCAATATGCGACCGCGCGTTCTCGATAATCTCGCGGTATCGTTCTTTCGTCATGTTAGAGATAAGATTTTCCGCAACCCGTCCGTTTCCGCCGCCGTAGGCCGGCCGGCCAAACCGGATATTATTTGCGGACGTCGCTTTCGCAATAAGCCCCTTCAGCCTGATCGAAGCGTCCCGCGCCGTGAAAGAGATGTTATCGGGAATATACGAAATCGCGTATGTTCGGCGGTCTTTGTGGTCGACGACTAAAGCCTCTGTGTAAAAGCCGAGATAAGCGTCGGGTATCCCTTGGTCGTCGAGGGCGATATCGGGAAGCCTCTCGATTTGCCTGTTGAGGTCATACCCGAAATAGCCGACCGCACCGCCCGTAAAAGGCAACGAGGCTGGTTCGGAAGCGTCCGCAAAGCCGAAATCCCTAATCTGTTCCTCAATAACGAGTAAGGGGTCTAAGCGGCTGACATTGACGGCGCCGCCGACCGAATACTCGGTTACGCCGTTCTTGGACTTGATGAAGCCGACCGGATTGCCGCCGAGAATCGAATAACGCCCGTATCGCTCCGACGGGAGCGCGCTTTCGAGCAAAAACGGCATATGGTCACGGAGCAGCCCGCGAAACGCGATATCGGGTCGCTCGATATGCTTGATTTCCTCAACGAGGAGGCTGCCCGCTGTGTTTATCATAGCTCCCTATCCACACAAAAAAACAAGCATCCGCTCTGGCGGGATGCCTGTTTACAGGCTGACATACCAAATTCTAAATCAACGTATTTACGATTGACACTAGATTAGCAGCACCGAGAGTGTTTTTTCAAGTGATTTGTCGAGTCACTTGAAACCAAATCACCTAAATACTGTCGGGTACCGAGCCGGAAGCGCGCTCCGGCCGGCCGGAGCGCGCGGTCGTCCCTTTCTTGCGGGCTTTGTTCTTGACGGCTTTATCTTGCGCTTGCTTGGGCTTTGCCTCTTTAGTCTTGGTAATCTTCTCTTTGGACGGCTTTTGCGGCGCGGCCTGCTTCTTGTCCGTCTTTGCCGGCGCCAATATTTTCCCGATCTGCTCGACCATGCCAAACTGCAATTTTGCTTTCTCAAAGAGGTACTCGGCCGGCATGCGCATCCGCGAAAAATCGTAGCCGACAAAGACGCCGTCTTGGTTTAATAAGATGAATTCCGCGTCTAAATCGATTATCTCTTCTCTTAGCTTCTCGACTATCTCCAGCGCTCTCTTCTCGTTCGGCGAAGCTATCTCATATTCGTCCTCTATCCGAATCCCGTCGATTTCGATTTCAAGGCGCTTCAAGTCGGGCTCCCAACTCTCGTCCTCGGCGAGCGCCGCATACCAACGCGGCAGCTCCCGGCGGAGCGCTTTAAAATAAACCTCAGGCCATGCGTTGGGCCTGTTGATTATCGTGTCATCGACTTTAAAGTCAGCGCCCGTCATAATGCCCGCGATTTTATTGTTTGAGAGACTCCCCTCCGCGCCGTATATTTGCACGACTTTCCCCTGGTATTCGCCTTCCGCAGAGGAAAAACCTAAGGGAACATTGGAGCCCTTATAGCTGATGTGCAGGTTTTGCGCGGCATAGTGAACGGCTTCATCGTAGCGGACTTTGCCCAGATTTATGAAGCGGTAAAGCAAGCGGTTAGTTGGGTGCGGCATTCCTTCCGCAAAAAGAATCGCCGGGAATATCGCTATTCCGGAGACGATAAGGCTCAGCCATGCCGGCCCGACAGCGACCGCATCCTCGTATGCGGCTGACGGGAGGCCGATGGCGACAATCGATAGCGCATATGCGGCAAATAAGGGCGCCGCCGATGCGGGAGAGTTCGGGCTGGGTCGCCAAACCGCGACAATCACCATAAGAATAAAGACGAGGGGTATGGCTAATGCGTATTGCCCTTCACCGGCGATGAGGTCATAGGCATTGTGCGAACCTGTGGCACCGTAAAGCCAAGGTAACCGGTTTATAGCTAGAACAGCCAACGCAAAGGCCGTTAACACGGCCCTCAATGCCAAGATGGTTTTTTCCGGATGACCGTCGGTTGAATTCTTTGAGATTTCCGCGTATAGCCGCTGGAAAAAGATGAGTGCGATAAGCAGGACGCCCAGCTTCACAACGAAAGCGAGTATGTCTAATATAAGATTTTGCGTACCGGTCCCGAATACAGTTTCTGTAAACATAATTCATCTTCAATTATACCACGATACCGGTGCTTTTTCATATTTATTAGAGCGTTTTTGCATAAAAAGCCGATGGTTGGAACCTGATACCCGGCTAACGCACTATCTTGGAAATTACGATTTCGATGATATCCTCGGCCCCGGCGGCCTTGAGTTCGGGAATGAGCGTGTTGACACACGCTTTTTCGACTACCGTCTCCACAGCGAAGTAATCGGAGTTGTAGAGCTGGGAAACGGTCGGGTTCTTGAGCGCGGGCAACACGGAGACGATAGTATCGAGCTGCGCCTTGGGTACGTTCATGCTGATCAGAACCTTACCGCGGGCCTCTATCACGCCCAGAAGAAGCGTCCTTATCTCCTCGATCGCCTGTCTCTTTTGCGGGTCGGCCCACGAAGCTCTGTTCACCATCAGCCGCGTGGTAGATTCCAGAACGGTGCCTATGATTTTCAGGCGATTACGACGGAGCGTCTCTCCCGTCTCGGTGAGGTCGACGACGACATCGACTAACTCGGGTATCTTGGCTTCGGTCGCCCCGTGCGAGAACGATAACTTTACCGGGACGCCGATATCCTCAAAATATTTTCGGGTCACATTCATGAGTTCGGTACTGACACGGCTGCCCGGCGGGATCTCTTCGGGCCTTTCGATCGGCGAGCCCTCGGGTACCGCAACGACGAGTTTCATTACGCCCGCTCCGGTTTTGGCATACGGCATATCGGCGATTTCGATTACATCGGCTCCCGTTTCGATTATCCAGTCATGACCGCCGATTCCCAGGTCGAAATAGCCTTCGGCGACATAATTAGGGATTTCTTGCGGTCTTAAAACTTTGACCTTGCTGATTCGGGGGTCGCTGGTGGTCGGATTGTAGCCCCTGGAACTCTTCTTTATCTCGAGATCCGCTTGCGCGAAGAGCTTAAGGGTTTGCTCTTCGAGACTTCCTTTTGGTAACGCGATGCTTAACATTATAGCTCCCGTACTGATATCGGTTTAATCAATATATTTTAACACATTAAAGTGTTAGAGTGCTAGGGTTTGCTGAGATTGGGTGCTGAAAGCTAGCCGACGAGCACGCCGCTATCGAGCAGGGCCTTCTTCAAGAACTGTCCGGTGTATGAGGATTTGGTCTGCGCGATAGCCTCGGGCGAGCCGACGGCGACAACGAATCCGCCCGCCTCCCCGCCGTCGGGACCGAGGTCGATGATCCAATCGGCCGTCTTTATGACATCTAGGTTGTGCTCGATAACAAGGACGCTATTGCCCTGGGCGACGAGCCGGCCCAAAACCTCGAGGAGCTTCTCGATATCGGCGAAGTGCAGGCCGGTTGTGGGTTCGTCGAGAATATAGAAGGTCCTGCCGGTCGCTATCTTGCACAGCTCAGCCGCGAGCTTCACCCGCTGCGCTTCGCCGCCGGAGAGCGTCGGGGCGGGCTGGCCGAGCTTGATATAGCCGAGGCCGACGTCGAAGAGCGTCCGCAGCTTGCGGCGAATCTTCGGTATGTTCTCGAAAAAACCGAGTGCTTCCTCGATCGACATGTTTAAAACATGCGCTATGTTCTTGCCTTTATACTTGACCTCCAGCGTCTCTTTATTAAAACGCGAGCCCTTGCAGACCTCGCACGGTATATAGATATCCGGCAAGAAGTGCATCTCTATCTTTATGGTGCCGTCTCCGCCGCAGGCCTCGCAGCGCCCGCCCTTGACATTAAAACTGAAACGCCCCGGCTTATATCCCCTCACCTGCGCCTCGGGCACTTGGCTGAAGAGATTCCTGATGTCGTCGAAGACCTTTACGTAGGTCGCCGCGTTCGAGCGCGGCGTGCGCCCGATGGGCGACTGGTCGATTTCGATTGCCTTGTCGATATGCTCGAGCCCTTCGACCGTGTCGTGTTTTCCGGGGAGATCACGGGAGCGATATAGCTTGCGCGCCAATACCTTCGAGAGAATGTCGGTGACGAGCGTGCTTTTTCCGCTCCCCGAGACGCCGGTCACACAAGTAAGCAGACCGAGCGGGAAGTCGACGTCGATGTTTTTCAAATTGTGCTCGGCGGCACCCCTGATACTGAGCCGTGCGTCACCGGGCACCCTGCGTTCCTTGGGCGTCTCGATTTTACGCCGGCCGCTTAAGAACCGGCCGGTGATGGAATCGGGCGCCGCCAGGATATCATCATACGTCCCGCTTGCCACGATGTGTCCGCCGTGCTCGCCCGCGAAAGGGCCGATATCGACGATATGGTCGGCCTCGCGCATCGTCTCCTCGTCGTGCTCGACGACGATGAGGGTATTGCCGAGGTCGCGCAAGCGCTTAAGAGTCTGGATGAGGCGCTTGTTGTCCCGCTGGTGGAGGCCGATGCTCGGCTCATCGAGCACATATAAGACTCCGACCAGGCCCGAGCCTATCTGGGTAGCCAGGCGGATACGCTGCGCCTCCCCGCCGGAGAGCGTCCCCGCAGTGCGGTTTATCGTCAGGTAGTCGAGCCCGACGTCGATTAGAAACCGCAGGCGCTCGCGGACTTCTTTTAATATCCGGTGGCCTATCATCTGCTCGCGCTCGGTCAGTGTGAGATTGGTTATGAACTCGTGCGAGGCCTTAGACGACATCTCGCTGAACTGGTGGATGTTTTTACCGCCGACCGTCACCGCGAGGCTCTCCGGTTTTAGCCTCGCCCCGTCACAGACCGGACAAGCCCGCATCGTCATATATTGCGCGATCTGCTCGCGCACGTAATCACTCTCGGTGTCGCGATAGCGGCGCGCCAGGTTTTGAATAGCGCCGTCGAACTTCGAGTTGTAGCCGCGGCTTCGCCCGGTAAGAGTACGATACTTTACATGGACAGGCCTGTCGGTACCGAGCAGCAGGCTTCGGCGAGCGTCCTCGGGGAGGTCTATCCACGGCGTCTCCATATCGATGCCGTACTCCTCGCAGACCGCCCTGATTATCTTGGGGTAAAAATCGATTCGCGTATAGAAATAGGGGTGAATCGCCCCTTCGTTTATGCTTAAGCTCGCGTCCGGGACGACGAGTTCCGGGTCGACTACCATCCTGGTGCCGAGCCCCGAGCACTCACGGCACGCGCCGTAAGGGTTGTTGAACGAAAACATCCTCGGCTCGAGGTCCTCGAAGCTCACCCCGCAATCGATACAAGCAAAAAACGTGCTGAAGTCTTGCCTTTCGCCGTCGGTTATATCGATAGATATGATGCCGTCGGCGAGGCTTAAGGCGGTCTCGACCGAATCGGCGAGCCGGCGCTCAATACCCTCTTTCATCACCAGCCGGTCGACGACGACATCGATATCGTGCCGTTCCTTCTTATCGATTTTAATATCCTCGTCGAGGCCGAAGACTTTGCCGTCTATCTGAACACGGGCGAACCCGTCTTTTCTCAAACGCTCCAAAAGTTCGCGGTACTCGCCCTTGCGGCCTCGAACGACCGGCGCGAGCACCTGAAACTTCGTTCCCGGCTCCAACCTTAAGACTTGCTCGACGATTTGTTGCGAGGTCTGCTGGGCTATCTCCTTGCCGCAATCGGGACAGTGCGGCACGCCGATTCGCGCATAGAGCAGGCGCAAGTAATCGTAGACTTCGGTGATGGTCCCGACCGTCGAGCGCGGGTTTTTCGAGGTCGATTTCTGATCGATGCAAATAGCGGGCGAGAGGCCGTCGATGTGGTCGACATCGGGTTTGTCCATCTGCCCTAGAAACTGGCGCGCATAGGACGAGAGCGACTCGACGTAACGTCGCTGTCCTTCGGCGTAGATGGTATCGATTGCCAGCGACGACTTGCCCGACCCGCTCAGGCCGGTCATGACGATCAGTTTGTTTCGGGGTAGTTCCAGACTTATGTTCTTTAAGTTGTGTTCACGCGCACCGCGTATTATCAGCTTGTCGTCTTGCATAATCCTCGCAGTCCCTGACTGTCTACATCCTTATAGGCATAAAACGATTAAAGCTGCCCGTGGACAGCCATCGATAATCTCTTCGGTCTATCGCTTTCCGTCCTAATTATACCAGAAAGGGGGACGTTGTTACGGCTGTTACGGATACCCAGCCACTGCGCGCGCACGGACTTTAATATTTCAGGGCTAAAGCCCTGAGCTACGAGTAGCCGGCCGGGCCGACCCGTGCCTAGCGCCATCCCAACCTCGCCTCAGAGGCACTCGATAATACGCGTCTCTTTCCGATACCCGAAGATCGCAACGCTCAACCGTCGAAATACAAATCACTCGATTCCATCCGCCCGACGCGGACGATGAAGTCTCCCGCTGGTTGTTACTTTTGCGCAATCTCACTACAATGCAAGATATGGACACATTATTCTCCCATTCCATGCGGAACAGCAAAAAGACTCCGCTTGCCGAGCGGATGAGGCCGCGTTCGCTCGAAGAGTTTGTCGGGCAGGAACACCTCCTCGGCCCGAAAGGGTTGCTCAGAGCCCTTATCGAGAATGACCGGCTCAGCTCCATCATCCTCTGGGGACCGCCCGGCACCGGCAAGACGACAATCGCACGGATAATCGCGCATATGACCAAAGCATACTTTAGCGAATTCTCCGCGGTAACCAGCGGAGTCGCCGATATACGAAGCGTCGTCAAAGAGGCGTCGGAGAGGAGAGACTTCGAGGGCAGACAGACAATCCTCTTCGTCGATGAGATACACCGTTTCAACAAGGCCCAGCAGGACGCCTTTTTGCCTCACATCGAAGCCGGCACGATTGTGTTGATTGGCGCGACGACCGAGAACCCCGGTTTCGAGGTGAACGCGCCGATACTCTCGCGCTCGCGTCTTTTCAGATTGGAACAGCTCTCGGATGACGGCATAATCGCGATTATTAAGCGGGCGTTGGCCGATACTCAGCGCGGCCTGGGCTACCTGGGACTCGCGATCGAAGCCGGCGCGATCGAGCATATTGCTAAAAACTCCAACGGCGACGCTCGCGTCGCTCTCACCGCGCTCGAACTTGTGGCTAATAGCCTGGTAGGGGATTCAGTCGGGAGCGATGTCGTACCTACGCCTGCCGGCCGCGAGACTGTCGATAAGAACAGGACGGGGAAGGAGTCGGCGAGTTCGCGGCAACGTCCCATAGTAATAACGATAGCAATGGCCGAGGAGGCTATCAACAAGAAGCAGCTCCAATATGATCGGGCGGGGGACGCGCACTACGACATCATCAGCGCGTTCATCAAGAGCCTGCGCGGTACCGACCCCGATGCGGCCGTCTACTACCTGGCGCGAATGCTCGAGAGCGGAGAAGACGCGAAATTCATCGCGCGCCGGATGGTCGTCTTCGCGTCCGAAGACATCGGCAATGCCGACCCTCAGGCGCTCGTGCTCGCCGCGGCGACCGTTGACGCGCTCAACTTCATCGGAATGCCCGAGGCGAAATTCGCGCTCACGCAATGCGCGACCTACCTCGCGAGCGCCCCGAAGTCGAACTCGGCAAAGACCGCGATTTTCGCCGCTTTTGCCGACCTGCGGGATAAACGGGTAGAGCCCATCCCCAACCACCTGCGAAACGCGCCGACCGCTCTCGCCAAGAAGCTCGGCCACGGTAAGGGCTATAAATACCCGCACGATTTTGACGAGAACTACATCGAGGAGACCTACCTCCCCGAGAATCTTAAAGACAAGGTCTACTACCAACCCTCAGATAACGGGTTTGAGAGGACGATAAAAGAGCGCCTCAATAAATTACGCAAAAAGCAGGTGTAAGATTGAAAGACCCGCAACGGCGGGCCTTTCAATTAATGAGCTATGCGTTTTCTTGAGCTATGCTTTCCATAGCCACAGCCATTCGAGCCTACAACAAAAATCCTACACGATGATGATTTCCAGCAACTACTCTGCTACCAGCGTTATAACGATTGAAGTATCGTTATCGTTCTTCCCTATCATGACCGAGCCGGCGTCCGTTTCACCTTTCTTAAGGCCTAGCGTGAAAGCTTCGTTAAAGTCGAGCGTGCTCGCCACATCATAGCCGCCTAATTGTTCTTTGTCTTTGTAAAACTCGACGACCTTAGCGAAATCATCCTTGCTCGTAAATGTGACGATCATCGATGTTTGACCACCCTGTTTCGTCGACATCGCGCCTTCGAGTTCGGCCCCTTTGTAGACCGGGAAGTCTTTCGGGAACCCATCAGGGAGTTTCTTGGAGCCGATGCTGACTTCGGCGTCACCCTCTTTCGTTTTGATAGTAACATTGTCTCCCTTAATATCGACTTTGCCGCCGGTTCCCTCCTCAATCAACTTCTCTGCGGCTTTCTGCCCGACCTTTTCGGAAACGCCTCCACAGCCGGCCGCCACAGCCGCCAACATCAAGGCAACTAACGCTACCACGACTTTCTTCAAGTCCATACACTCCTCCGTTCTTTGCCAACCCTATGGTCATAAACCTTCGATTCCCGCTCGCACCACAAATATAAGAGCCGAAAGAACTCCCTCTTGGAGACGCTATTATTCTATTCGCTAAGCGACGCATTATTCCTGCTGCCCAATTAAGATATGTCCGCCGATTAAGTGCAATTACGTGGGTTATAAACAGAAACGACCGAGCATTAAGTCGGTCATTTCTTAGGCGTTGACAAAAACAGAGGCATGTTTTTGCTGCAAGACAACTCTTGAAATTTTTTTAGAAACACTCGCACTCATAAACAAGGGCTTGACTTTTAAGTTAGCATAGAACATAAAACACGGCAATACACAGAGAGTAATTTGAAGAATATCAGTTGGAGGTAGGTAGCCTTATCCGCCGCACTCAACCCCGGTCCTTACCGGAAATCGACCTCACCGAGAAGCATGCGAAGCGCCTCTAAGAAGCAACGGTGCTCATTAAGACTAGTCTCTGCTATATACATCCTTCAGGCTTTTAACCGCGTCATTCATGCGCGCCCTGCCCTTGTTCAGCCTCTGAATACATCTTTTCTGAAGCGCTTTATCATTCTCCGCCGACGCCGCGATCAGGTTGTCCGCGGCCCACTTGAAATCGACAAAGGCTTCGAGGTAGATTTCATGAATCGCCTGGTAGCCGGGCGAGGCCGGCGGTACTGCCTCTTGCGCATTATTGGCAAGTGTTTTTAAGAGTGTTATGTCTACGGATAGCTCCTTGTGCCAATCACCGGCCCGCTCTACTTCCAAATTTGACAGCTGGAGCAAACGCCCGCTTAAGAGCATCGACTTCTCGTAGTAGTCGATGAAATGCTTTTCGTAATCGAGTTCTTTCATCGGCTCACGCGAATCGGCGGGCCGCCCATCGACCGAAGCCTCGTTTTCACCGCCGGAATCGACACTGACGTTTGTCGTCACGGAGCTGACGTAGGCGATTATTAGTACATTGCTTAAGATAATAATAAAGCTTGCGACGCCTAAAATTCTGATGACGGGAGAGATCGTTTTGACCCAACCAAGCAGCGTCTTTGGCCTTTCTTCATCGGCTCCCTGCCCATTTAAGAGGCCGCTTTCGTTGTCCAAGTCCTAACCTCCAGATAACTAACGGCGAAACGAGCTATGAGAAAAGTCTTTAGCGTCGCCGGCGCATCCGTTAAACCGTTCTGGTGCTATTGTAAGACATTGACGCGCAAAATGCGAAATCTAGCATCTAAAGGTGTTCAGACGGAGCTGATAGCACGCGTGTGGAAGAGCAATGTGCGACAATCACAGAAAGGGGCTTTAGACGCACTGGTTCGAATACGAGGTTTTCTGCTCGGTCGGAGCCGATTCGCCGCTTGATTCGCCGCTTGAATATACCTCCAACCGATTCCTGCCGGTACTCTTGGATTCGTAAAGGGCGACATCGGAGCACTTGATTAGGCCGTCTTTACATATAGAATGCGAGGGATACGCGGCGACGCCAATCGATATTGTGAGGTTGCCCAACGGCTGCTTTTCTTGACCTATAAATTTGGCCGTTTCCACCTCGTGGCGAACGCGCTCCATTACCGATGCGGCGCCCTTAGCGTCCGTACCCGGCAGCAGCACGCAGAGTTCTTCGCCGCCACAACGATAGACGGTATCGGTGTCACGAACGGTTGTGTTCAAAATACCCGCTATGCGCCTGAGCGCCTCATCGCCTTCCTGGTGCCCATTGTTGTCGTTATAGTGTTTGAAGTGGTCGATATCGACCATCGCAAAGGCTAATTCGCCTTTGCTCCGGCTCGACCGCTTAAGCTCGAAATCGAGATCATTATTTAGCTTGCGGCAGTTGTACAATCCGGTAAGCGGGTCGACGAGCGTTAGATACTCGGTCTGGGCGTGAAGTTTATTGACGTCCCGGCCAATCCATATCCAGCCGAACAGGGCTATAAGCAATAACGGTATGAATACCATAAAATGATAAGCGAGTTCTTTTCTTAGCTGCGAATAAACGTAATCGCGATCGACGCCGACGCTCACGCGCCACGGCACGCGCGTCGTCGAAGCATACCCGAATAAGCGCACGGTTCCGTCCAAGCCCGCCGCCTTAATATCGCCCTCCGACTTGCCGCTCATAAGTTTAAAGAACGGCTTGTCGCGAACATCCGCGCCCACCCATTTATCGGGGTTACCACTCCGCGCGATAACGACGCCCTTGTCGTCGAAGACCGTCGCCACGCTGTGTTTCGGCACGTTAGACACCATAAGTTTGTGCTGTATTTTAGTAAGGTCGAACGACGCGGCGACCAAGCCTACCCTTTCACCTTCCATATTAAAGACAGGATGCGTTACATGGACGACCGGTAGACCCGTCAGCCTGCTGTACATGAAATCGCCGATGGACAGCGAGGGCGCCGTGGTCGCCCGCTTATAGTAGACGGCATCGCTGACGTTGACCTGGCCCCGCTTCGCGCCCTTGGTCTGCTTTACAAAAGCTTTAATATCACCCCTCATGTCGACGAAGATGATGTTTACGTAATACGGGTAGTCGGGCCCTATCCTCTTAAACCACTCATTGATAGCGGCGTAGTCCTGAGTTCGCACGTCGTTGTGGTTCGAGATGGATATGAGTAAATCACCGGTCGCGCCGATGTAGTCATCGATACTCTGTGAGATGCTTCGCGCCAAATTCAAGCTCTCGACTTGCGCGTCTCTTTCAAGCTTACTGTTAATATCGTATGCCTTGTAGGCGGAGAATATTATGAAGGGAAGTATCATCCAAGTCAGAAGCATAATCAGCCTCGCCTTGAGCGACTTCCGTTTTCGACCATCGAATTTATCTATCCGCAAAATGCTTACCTCTGGAAAAAGTTTTCACTCGACAATGAGCATGACTTTATATCGGCACGATTAACCACCGGCTTTATGCTTAATATCACGCATGTCATATTTTATTTCGCCCAGCGTAAGATGGGGCGACTTGAGGTGGGGCGGTCGATGAATGAACGCTTTATATAAAGGTTTCAAAAACAGTTTCGTAGTTAGGCATATTCTCACGCCTACCGGGCAATAAAGAGTATACGATATAAATTCGAACACGGCGCGCTGAAAAAGATGTTCAAAAAGGCTATGTCAACGACATCGCGCATCACATATAATTTGTATGGAAAGCAAGCGTATGACAAGGAGGACACATGAACGAGGAGACACTAAAAAACCTTAAGGAAGCCTTTGCCGGTGAGTCGCAGGCCAACCGGACATATCTGGCCTTCGCGGCGCAAGCCGATAAAGAGGGCTTTAGCCAGGCGGCAAAGCTTCTGCGGGCGGCCGCCGATAGCGAGACCGTCCATGCCTTAAAACACATCGCGGCCATAGGCAAGGTCGGTACCACCGAAGAGAACCTCAAGGAAGCGATCGACGGCGAGAACTACGAGTTCCAGAGTATGTATCCGAGGATGATCGAGGCCGCAGCTGGCGAGGAAGAAAAAGATGCTAAGATGAGCTTTGAAAACGCCAATGCCGTTGAGAAAGAGCATGCTAAGCTCTTCGGCGAAATGCTGTCAGACCTCGCGGGTGCCCCCGCCGTAGAGTACTGGGTCTGTCAGAACTGCGGGCACGTCCACATCGACGAAGCACCTGCGAAGTGCCCGGTATGCGGCTGGACGCGGAAGTTCTTTAAAAAAATAGACTAGATTAGATAGACGAGAGAAGTACATCCACAAAGAGCGCGGAGGCCGGTTAGAGCGGGTTCCGCGTTTTTTGTTACTTTTTTGTTTCGCGACCGATATAATCACGTTGTGGTAGAATAGCTATGTTAGAATATATGTTGTCGGGTCCTGATTTTTGCGCAAAGACCACAAGCCGAAATATCCTAGACCTTCAGGGAGCTATGAAAATAGGAATCGTTACGGAGTGTTACCGCCCCGTCATCAACGGGGTCGTGTTTTCAATCCTTAACTTCAAAGACGCCCTTGAAAGCAGGGGCCATGAAGTTTTTGTTTTTACCCCGGCCACCGGAAACGAAAACGGTGAAAGGGGCCTTATCGCTTGCCGTTCGATAGGTCATCCCGCTTACCCGGGGTATGGACTTACTTTACCCTTGACCAGAAGCCAGCGTGCCGTCGCCGCGACGCTGGATGTAATACATGTCCATCACCCCTTTGTCATGGGTCGTCATGCGCTGACCATGGCGCGCGGCCATAATAAGCCGTTGGTCTTTACCAACCACACGCAGTACACCCGGTATTCCCACTATATCCCGCTTGTCGGCGGCATGTTGCGGGGAGCGCTCGAGAGCTACGTTACCGGCTTTATTCACCAATGCGACCTCATCGTGGCGCCCTCGGAGGGTATCAGCCGCTATCTTAGGGCACAGCAAGTAACACGACCTATCAGTGTGGTGCCGAATGGCATAGCTACCGCCAAATTCACCGACCTTAAACTCGACCGCCGCGGTGCGAAAAAATGGCTCGGCCTCGAGCCGGATACAACGGTTGTCCTCTATTCGGGGCGCATCGCGCTCGAAAAGAACCTCGATTTCTTGCTCGATAGCTTCAAAGGCCTGCTCGGTAAAACGGCTGGATCTAAGATAAATCTGGTCGTCGCGGGGAGCGGCCCGCAAGAGGAAAACTTCCGCAAGATGGTGACGGCGCGGGGGCTGGATGAAGATGTCGTGATGCTCGGCGCCATAGCCTACGACGAGATGCCGAAGGTATACCGGGCGGCAGACCTCTTCGCTACGGCTTCGACGACCGAGGTCCACCCGCTCACCATCATGGAGGCTCTCGCGTCGGGCTTGCCGGTCGTGGCGGTCACGGCGATGGGCACCGGCGATATCGTCACAGACGGTGAGGACGGCCTCTTAACCGAAGAGACTCTCGAAGATTTCACGTCGGCACTCGCCCGCCTGCTCGGCGATACGGCGCTCCGGGAAAGAATGGCGCGGAACGCCCGGGCCGGGGCGGCTCGATTCGGCGTAGAGCGCTCGACGACAACGCTCTTGGCGGCGTATGAGCTGGCGATAGCGGAGCACGCGAGGCGCTCGAATTCGGTCAGTGCCGCCGCGGCGCGTTAACAAGAATATGTCGCTTAAAACCGCTCATTTAAGCTGCCATAAAGCCGGCTAAGATTACTTAAGCACCACGGGAGACGCGCTCTGGTCGAATGGATTTGCCCTCATAGCGAGCGAAAACAGATAGGGGTAATCGCTTTTCAAGTGGCTCATATAATCGAGCCATTCATAGACGATGAGCGCATATATCCGCTCTATGTCTATGGCTAAGTGCCCGCGGTCGCTCTCCGGCAATATGTTCAGATTATCCCTGGCTTGAAGCTCTTGGTTTAAATGGAAGATAGCCTGGAGAAGTTCGGTGAAGGATTCATGTTCCAATAAGTTCGGGTTTTCCAGCAATCTCAATAGAAAATCGCTCTTTTCGGAGAAAAATTCGCGCAGGTAATCCAAGTCAATGCTATCGGCATCGACCTTGTAATCATACTTCTTGAGAAGGTTTCCGGTCTCCTTGAAATCTTGTTCGGCCCAGTCATTCGTAACAATGAGGTCGTTCTTGATGGCATCGAGGTCGGGGTCGAGGTCTGAAAAGTAAGCCATCAGTTTTGTCCCGATTTCGCTAAAGAATACTCCGATGAGCATATTGAGCTTCCGCAACATAACCGACTTAGCCCTTGCTTCCATCAGTTGGTGTAATACCATGCTGACCAGCAATACCTCAGTAAAGACAAATGCGATATCCCCCACCATATATATAAAGATGTGGTGCGCGTCTCGAAAAATAAAGTAATGAATAGTATAGGCGGCGGCGGACAAACAAATCAACGACAAGCCCATGCGTATCTGCCAGCTGGAAAGTTTCATATATTATGTCTCCTTGGATTCTCGGTTAAGCCTCCGGACGCTCCAGGCCGAGGCGCTCCCACAGCCACGCGATATCGACATGCGGCTGCCCCTGCTTTTTGTTGCGAAGCTCGGCATTTTCGATGGATTTTAGCGTCTCGACAACACCTTCCTTGCCGTCCGCGGTCTTTACCGCCTCAAGCGGCGTCTTGCCGTCCAGCATCGGGATGCGCTCGTCGAGCCAATTCTCATAATATCCCCGCATAAACTGCTCGTATATCTGCTGCCGCATCTCCGGCGGGATATCGTCGGCATCAGCGGCAGCATCGTCTCTGGCCGCATGAATGCCGGATTTCCGGTCCTCGAGCGCTTGCAGAATATCTTGAAACTCGTCGGCCTTATGCATAACCAGACCAGCGGCATGCTCGCTAATGAGCGCTTTTCCCTTCTCTAAGCGCTCTCTGGAGTTGGTCTCGAGAACGAGCCGGTCTCCTTCGAAGACAACCTGCCCCAGGAGGCACAAGCCATCCATATGCTCGGTCTCACCCACCCACGCGAAGGCGTCTTCCTGCCGCTCGAAACCGTCGATTGCGGCGAGGGCGGTGATTAGCGCATCCTTGTCCGCCACATCGAAGCGTGCTTTTGAGATTATGACCTGTTCGCCGCTGGAGGTCTCTATCCGCGGCAGTTCGGGATACAGAAGCGGCTCGTACCAGAAGTAGTTGAAGAGGTCGCCGTTTTCCTTAAGGAACTCACGCATGGTTAGGTCGGGGTGCTCGCAAGCGATGAGTTCGAAATCGCCTTTAAGTTCATCGAGGATATACTCCTTGCGGTGCCGGTGGTAAGAGTAGATACTCCCCGACATAGCCCACTCACCGTCTATCTCAAGCAGGCGCACGGCGATTATATCCCATTTATTCAGATAGCGGGTGGCTGTGCGCTCGCGGACTCTGCACGACCCGCCAAGGAGCAGATCTTCAAATAGTAACCCCTCCTCGGGATAGACCCCGGCGACTTCGTAGAGACTCAAGTATGAATTTCTTAGCTTATCGAGAACGCGCAAATCATCTTCGGCAAGGTCTTTACGGTTCTCGTCGATATAGAAGTCGAGCAGCGTTGTTCCGCTTTCCGGGTCGTCGTAGTCGGCCGGCGCGTCGCTGACGACCCAGTCCCAGAAATTTATCATCGCCATATTCCGCAAGCCGTCGTCGAGATATTCTTCGGGGTCGAACTCGTCGAAGAATACCTCGTAGGCGTCTTCTACGGCCTCGCGATGACGCTTGCTCAGGTACGTGAGTATCGCATCGACCTGACGCTGCTTCGTCGAGGCCTCCGGTTTTATCTCAGCGAAAGGTCGCGCCCCGCAACACTTTTTGAGTTTCTTGCCGCTTCCGCACGGGCAAGACTCGTTTCTACCTACTCCTGACATCTAGTTTGTCCTTTAGAAATCCTCGCCCGGTAAGGGAATGCAAGGCGATACAAGGCCATGCTCATTGTACTATTTCTTATACGCGCAGACCTTGGCGCTAAGCACCGTCGCCGCGATCGACGATAGGCGCTCATCGGTTATCTCGAGGTCTTCGATGATAGCCTGAATCGCCGGCCCGCTTATCAGTTTCTCCACCGGATAGGCGGTCTCCTCTAATATCTCGACACCGGTAAAACCGGCCTTCTCCATCAAGGCGAGATACTCGTCGCGCATGACAGCGCCGCAGAGGCAGCTCACGTAGCCGGTTATGCTGTCTTTGATAAAATCGGGCAGTTCGGCGAGTAAAACAATGTCGGATACGATCAGCCTGCCTTCGGGTTTGAGAACCCGGAAAGCCTCGTCGAAGACCCGCTGTTTGTCGGGGGATAGGTTAATGACGCAGTTCGAGATGATGACATCGACCGCGTTGTCGGCGACCGGCAGGTGTTCTATCTCGCCCAGCCTGAACTCGACGTTGGCAAAACCGCCCTTGCGCGCATTGGCGCGTGCTTTTTCGAGCATCTCCGGGGTCATATCGACACCGATGACGCGACCGCTCTCCCCCACTCTCGGCGCGGCGAGGAAACAGTCGAAGCCCCCGCCCGCGCCGAGGTCGAGCACGACCTCGCCCTCTTTGAGCGAAGCGAGCGCTATCGGGTTGCCGCAGCCCAGCCCCAGGTTGGCTCCATCGGGAACCGCGTTTATATCCTCATCGGTGTAGCCCACCTGTCTGCTAATCGATTCCTGTGGGCTACCGCAACCACAGCCGCATGAGCTTTGTTGCGCCGAGGCCGGCGCCGGCCCGCGGCACGACTCCTCGAGCTGTGCTATCTTCGCGTAACCTTCACGCACTATCTTCCTTACGTCGTCCTTCTCCAACACGAACACCTCTCTCGGGCTAAATAACCAGTCACCCCATTTGGAGCCGAGCGTCCTGCGGCTAATAACCAGTCGCCCCATTTGGAGCCGAGCGTCCCCCGGCTTTCCCCGGCTAACTCATTGACGCGATGTGTCCATTATATAACAAAGCAGTATCCCGGGCGCTATTCGCGCGCACTTTAGATGATATTAAAATAATAGTGCGTGACTTGCGGTTCAAAACACGCTCAATCGCGACATACAAGCCGACCATAGCGGTCGGGCGCTTAGCGGTTTAGGTTTAGCGGTTTAGGTTTAGCGGTTTAGGTTTAGCGGTTTAGGTTTAGCGGTTTAGTCGCCTGCCCGATTCAGGAGCCAATTATCTTGGCGCCGACATCGCTGACATCGTAAAAGAAAGACCCGCTGCTTAGCAGTGGGTCTTTTGTGTTTGCTCTTGTATTTGAGTGCGCTCTTTGCCGCTATGTTGCAAGCGCATGCTTTGCCTTACGGCAAACCTCTTGTCAGCAGCTCGTCATTGTGGTCGTCTGCCGTGTTAGCCGCGCCTGGCTTATCGGTGTAGTTAGAAGCGCTCGTCGCCCTCCAAACCGTCGGGTTGTGGCAGTCCAAACAGACACTGTCGAGGTCGTGGGCGACATAGTTGGTGCCGCCATAGCTCCTGGTTTGACCGACCGCGACCGGCGTACCGTCTAAGTTAAGCCCGAAGAGGTCGTCCTTGAGCATCTTCCAGCCGAGCGTACGGTGCAGCCAGCTAAAGCCGTCGTCCGAGCAGTCAACACCGGAGCCTACCTCGACGCCGGTCTTCATCACCTCGCCCATCTTCACGTAACCTGTCGACGTTCTCCAGTCTTTATACCAGTTCGCCGTTCGCGACTTCTTGTACATGAAGCTGAGATGAGGCAAACCCGCATTTACCGGCGTTCCGTGCATGGCGAAGCCACTGGAGTCGAAAACGATGTTTTTCTCTTTTGTGAGCGTTTCTTTGACATGATACATCGATTGCCCCTGTGCTCCGGGATACGAATCAACCCATACCCATTCACCTGTAATCAGGTCCTGTTTCAATATAGGACCCGCTCTGTCACGGTTATTGTTCGCGCTAACTGCCAGCGCTTGTTCCAATGTGTAATAAGGCGAGGGTGGATCTTGTTTTGGATAGATGGCCCCAAGTACGCTGCCCCCCGCTCCGCTGCTTTCGCTGTGACACCTTCCGCAACCGCTCGAACCCTTATGGCAGTTTCTACAATGTGGTCCAAATACGGTTGCGTCTTCCGGATTAAACCGCATCTGTCGACCGCAGTGACGCGGATTCGCATCGTGGCCGTATGCTATATCATAGCTGTTTCTCCAGTTGTCCGGCGCGGTGCTGTTATTGGCGACCGCTCTCAACGCGCGGTCTTCACTAAAGATAGGCGCGGCCACCGTATGCAAGCCCGTGTTACCATCGTGGCAATCGGAACAAAACTCGTTGATGTTCCAGATTAACGAATGGCTCGGCTCACCTGGAATCGCGCTTCGCATGTCAAAGCCGGAATTACCATCCGCGGCTTTCGCGATACCGATCGGGGTGTTCCAATCGATCGGCACCTTGTTTACCGGGTACGCCCGACCGGCGTCATACTGATGGAGTTGACCCGCCGTAACCGTTGGTTCCCCATTGATTATTTGGCTGTACGCAAAAATCATATCACTTATTTCTTGGCCGGCGATAATTTGCGTAGTCTCAATAGTGCCGGGTGTTTCCAGGGCGTCGCTCAGCTTGTATTGCTCCGGCGATTAATTATCTGAATTGCTAATAAGCGTGTCACAAGCTCATGCAAGTGAGATACGAGATAAAAATTTAAAATTAAGTCACTGGCGTAATAGTAACTGACGACCTCGCTGGTTTCAGCTATTTTACAATCGGCGTTTTTAATCAACAGCCAGCTACCTGCCTGATATATCGGCACCGCTGAAGGGGTGCCGGACACGAAGTTGCCAGAGCCGTCTACAACTTTCTTGTGGCAGTCAATACAAGATATGCTGTCCCCCGGAGGGTCGGTAGCACTACCGTGCCCCGGATTGACAATACTATAGTATCTTGTCTGCCCGCCGTAATACCCAGCCTCAGCCCACGCCAGCCCTTTAACCTGCCCCTGGTTATCATACCCGAGCATCCTTCGCGGGTTGGCGTGCGGGCTGTGGCAGTCGAAGCAGGAGAAACCGCCCTGCCAGTAGTTAGGCGTAAATGCGGGGTAGGTGTCGTCCGGCGCTTTCCACTTGCCGGTGCTTATGCCGAAGCCCATGGTGTGGCCGACGTTGTACTCGGTGGTAAAGGCGTCGTCGTTGTCCATCTGGATGTTGTATCCGCTTCCCGCGCCGGTGCCGTGGCACCAATCGCACGCCTCGAACCTGGTGTCCGAGCGGAGCAACTTGAACTTGCCCGCCGCGCGGTGGACCGCGTGGCACTCACGACACCGGTGGGTGGACGTGAGGTAGCCGCCGTGCGGGCCGGACTGGAACCGGTATGCGTTCGCTTGATTCTGATCGCCGGCCGCAACATAATCTTGCGGGTCGTTGTAGTTGTAGCCATCGATACCGGCTGTATACGGGCTGTTCCATGTGCCCTGGACGTGCGTGCTGGTATTAAACGCATCGCCGTATACTGTCGCTAGCGCCTCACCTTGAATAATCAGGGGTCAGGTCTTTATTTTTTAATTTCCCAGCCAAGCAACGTACATCCCAAGCACACAATAGCTGCCTTGCTACCTTGCTACCTTGAGCCATCCGCCTCCAGCGACCTCAACAGCTCCTTAATATCCGTGTCCGATTCTGCGCCCGCATTAACCTTACCGACAATCTGGCTTACTCGCGGGTAGCTCATTTTAAATCGCCCTGCGATTGTCTTAAGGTCATACCCACCAAGCTGCCGGCACAGGTAGATGGCTGTATCTCTGGCCGCTCCCTTAGCGCGAGGCGTTTTTGTGTCCACCGGATCTACTCCATAGAATTTAGCCACCAGCTCTAAGATTTTATCCATTGTCGGTCGCACCGGATATCTCTGTGAAACAGGTACCTCTTCGCAGATATCTTTCTCTCTAAGGCTCTTTTCAAGCTCGCTTAAAAAATTCTCGCTTCCCATGTATATTTGACCGACCAGAGACGACCAGGGAGAAGGCTTGCCAATCCCTTCGGCCACAAAATCCCGGTAGGCTAATTGAGCTTTCTTTTTCGTGCGACCAAATCGGCTTAAAGTATAGTCGGTATGGAGAAAAGAGCTTGAATTAAGGCCCGCGTATGTGCAGTAGCTGCCATAAGGCCACTTTTCAGGTTTATCGACAATCTTTGCCCTAACCGGATTAAGCGCGACATACCGGCAAAGCTTGAGAAGATATGCCTCTTTTTCTACGAGAATCGCTCTGTAGCGACCCTGGAAAAGGTGCCCGCTTCGTTTATATTTACGGTTAAAGCGCTGGGTGTAGATTCCATTTAGTTGCCGCATGCCCTTCGATAGATTTGCCTCTCGCGTCTCCAGCAGCAAGTGATAATGGTTGGGCATAAGACAATAAGCATGCAGAAGCCATCCCGTCTCTCCTACCACCTGAGATAGCGTTTTCAAAAAAAGAATATAGTCTTCTTGCTCGCGATAAATTTCCTTTCGCTCGTTACCGCGTGCCGTTATGTGGTAAAGAGCGCCTGGAAATTCCAGTCGTAGCGGTCGGGCCATAATAGCTAATGATAGTAGAGACTAAGCTGATAGTAAAGACCGGTTTTGTACTTGTGTCGCTATATACCTTTGGTCTGTTGGTTCTTTGTCCCTTTGTTGTCCGCTAAATTAACAATTAAAGACCTGACCCCAGGCTCTTTGTTGTCCGCTAAATTAAAAATTAAAGACCTGACCCCAGGCTTTGAAGGCTAAAAATTAAAGACCTGACCCCCTTTTTTGCTCTTTTGCTTTGCGGAGTTCGAACATCTCGTCGCGGAGGAGGGCGGCTTTTTCGAAGTCGAGGCTCTCGGCGGCGGTTCGCATCTCTTCTTCGAGGGCGCGGATGATATTCTCCAGCTCCTGGCGGGGTATCTTCTCTATCTCGTCGCTGTCTTTGCGGGCCTTGTAGAGCTTGCCCGATTCGGCGACAACGCTTTGGATGATATCGGTTACGGCCTTGCGGATGCTCTCGGGCTCGATACCGTGCGCCTCATTGTAATCTTTCTGGAGCTTACGGCGGCGGTTCGTCTCGTTTATCGCGCGGCTCATCGAATCGGTCACCGAGTCGGCGTACATCACGACCTGCCCGCTGACGTTCCGGGCGGCACGCCCTATAGTCTGGATTAGCGAGCGCTCGGAACGGAGGAAGCCCTCTTTGTCGGCGTCGAGGATGGCGACGAGCGAGACTTCGGGCAGGTCGAGTCCTTCGCGGAGCAGATTTATGCCGACGAGGACGTCGAAATCGCCGCGCCGCAGGTCGGTCAATATCTTCACACGTTCAAGCGTGTCGATGTCGGAGTGGAGGTAGCGTACCCTGACCCCCAACTCGAAATAATAGTCGGTTAGGTCTTCGGCCATCTTCTTGGTTAGCGTGGTCACCAGTACGCGCTCGTTCTTGTCGATGCGCGTCTTAATCAAGTCGAAGAGGTCGTCGACTTGACCTCCGGTCGGTTTTACTATGACTTCGGGGTCGACCAGCCCGGTCGGGCGGATGATTTGCTCGGCGACTTGCTCGGAGACCCGCGCCTCAAAAGGCCCCGGCGTGGCGCTTACAAAGACGATTTGCGGCACTTTCTCTATGAACTCCTCGAAGCGCAAGGGGCGGTTGTCGACCGCCGAGGGCAGCCGGAAGCCGTGCTCGACGAGGGTTAGTTTGCGCGAGCGGTCGCCGTTGTACATCCCGTTTAGCTGCGGGACGGTGATATGCGACTCGTCGATAAGGACGAGCAAATCCTTCGGGAAGTAGTCGATGAGCGTATCGGGCGGCTCGCCCGGCGCTTTGCCGCTAAAGTGCCGCGAATAATTCTCGACGCCGTTACAATAGCCGACTTCACGCAACATCTCCAGGTCGAAGTTGGTGCGCTGCTCGAGCCTCTGCGCCTCCAAAAGCTTCCCCTGCTCCTTTAGCTCTATTACGCGGTCTACCATCTCGTTCTGGATGGAGCTGAGCGCCCGCTCTATCTTATCTTCGACGGTGACGAAGTGCGTCGCCGGATAGATGGCCGTCCGCCCGTGCTCGCGCATTATCTCGCCGGTGAGCGGGTCGATGCCGGCGATTCGCTCAACCGTATCGCCGAAGAACTCGACGCGGATACCTATCTCATCGTAAGCCGGAAATATCTCGAGCACATCTCCGCGTACCCTGAAGGTGCCCCGAGTAAAACTGTAATCGTTCCGCTGGTACTTTATTTTGACCAGTTTCTTTAAGATGTGGTCGAGGTTGTAGTCTTCGCCCTTATTCAAAAACACGACGGTCGCCCGGTAGTCCTCGGGCGAGCCGAGGCCGTAGATGCAGGAGACCGAAGCGACTATGATGACGTCGCGTCGGGTAAAGAGCGCGCTGGTCGCGGCGTGCCGCAGCTTGTCTATCTCGTCGTTTATCGATGAGTCCTTCTCGATGTAGGTGTCGGTATGCGGGATATAGGCCTCGGGTTGGTAATAGTCGTAGTAGCTCACGAAATATTCTACCGCGCTCGTCGGGAAGAAGTACTTGAACTCGTTGCAGAGCTGCGCCGCCAAGGTCTTATTGGGCGCGATTATGAGGGTGGGTCGCCCGATATTATCGATGACCTTAGCCATGGTATAGGTCTTACCCGAGCCGGTCACGCCGAGGAGCGTCTGGTAGTTGCATCCGCCCCTGACGCCCGCGATCAATTTCTCTATAGCTTGCGGTTGGTCCCCTTTCGGCTCGTAAGGGGCCTCGATTCTAAAGTCGTTCATATCACTCATAGTACTTCTATTCTACGGAATTCGAGAGGTTTTGACACTCATCGCGCCTATCGGAACTCACCCGCATAGATGTCGGCGTAACGCTGTCTCGTGTTCATTACCTTCTCAACATATTCTCGGGTTTCTTTGAAAGGAATCGTCTTTATCAGGTCGTCGACATTATTATGAAGGCCCTTGTTAAGCCAATGGTCGACGTTTTTGTGGCCGGAGTTGTACGCGGCCAGCGCCAGGCGCTCGTCATCGTATCTATCGCGCAGGTAGTCGAAGTACCAGCAACCCATATCGATGTTGACCCTGTAGTCCAGTAAGTCGCCGACATGAAAGTTGCGCTTCTGCTTGCCCGCGACCCACCGTCCGGTATCGGGCATGATTTGCATCAAGCCGACGGCACCCGCCCGGGATTCGGAAGACGGATTGAACTTGCTCTCCTCGTAGATCATCGCCGCTATCAAGTAGGGGTCTATCGAATATTTCTCGCTCGCTTGACCTATTTCCTCTTTGTATTCAAGGGGGTAAAATACCTGGTCGAACCTGTCGGTAAAAGACCATTGATACCACATGATGACAAAAAAGGGCAGTATTACTACGATTATTGCGATTTTGGATAATCTCATTGCTTCGTCCTAATACGTTAACCGACAGTGATTAATCATCGAGACTGTCGGCTTGAATTACCTTCCATAGTGCTTCCGTTTGTTCTTTGAGTTCGTCTAAGGTTCCGTTATTTGCAACGACCACATCCGCGAACTTCTCAAGGGCGTCTTTCCCTCGCTGTGCGCCGACGCGACTTTCGGCCTCTTCTCTGGAAAGGCCTTTTTTGAGAAGGCGCTCCAGCCGGATATCTTCATCCGCCGTCACGACAACCGTGTGTGCGCAACGCTTGTCCATGCCGACCTCAATCAAGAGCGGCGCGTCGATAACTACGACGGCGTCGGGTCTATTTATCGCCTCCAACTCGCGAAGGCGGCTATCTACCTCATCGATAACGCGGGGGTGAACGATCTCGTTCAAGGCCTCGCGTTGTTCGGCATCCCCGAAGACGATTCTGCCCAACTCGGGCCGGTCTATGCTTTGGTCGGGCCGGAGCACGCTCTCGCCGAAATGCTCGACTATATCCGTCCACGCCGGCCTGCCCGGTTCGACGACCTCGCGCGCGATTTCATCCGCGTCGATAACGTCCGCCCCTTTTTCCTTAAGAAGCGCGGTCACTGCCGACTTGCCCGACGCTATTGGCCCGGTTACACCGATAATCTTCATGACAATCCCCGGCCCGGAACGGGCCTAAACCCGCTCTTCCATCTGTTCATATTGAACACTATACCAGATACCCATACCGGAGACACCGGCGAACCACCGTCCCACCGTCGTCGCGAACCGATTAACGCCCTGATGTCCGTGGAAAGTCCAACTTAAAAAGGGCCCCGCAACGCAAGGCCCTTAAGATATTGCGTCTTACTACGCGCCCGACCCTTTCTTGGGGTGCTCTTTCTTCATTTGGCTGAGCACGTCCTCGAGCGAACCCGGCGTGACCGGAACCGTCGCTTCTTCTTCGGCGGCTGCTTCGATTACCTCTTCAACAGCTTCGGTTGCGCCTTCTTCGACAGCGACTTCTTCGACAACCGTTTCTTCTACGGTTTCCTCGGCTGTCTCGTCTGCTGTCTCCTCGGCTTCCGCGGGCGCCGCGGCTTCTTCGGGGGCTGCCCCGGCTATAACTTCCTCGGCTACAGCTTCCCCTACTATAACTTCTTCAGCTACAACCTCGACGACTACTGCCTCTTCTTCGGCGGTCTCGATTACGGGAATCTTTACCTCTTCGACGACTACCGCGTCAGCGGCTGCTTGGACATCTTCTGTCTCCGCCGCGGCCTCTACTTTAGTCTCGTCCGGTGCGGGCAGCGTCTGTTTGACGCTCAGGCTTACCCTTCTTTTGTCGACATCGATACCGACGATTTTAACATCGACGTTCTCGCCCACCTTGACGATTTCTTCCGGCATCTCGACATGCTTATGCGCAAGTTCCGAGATGTGGATGAGACCTTCGAGGCCCTCTTCTACTTCGACGAACGCGCCGAACGGCACGAGCTTTGTTACCTTGCCTGTTATGAGCTGGTCCACCTTGTAGCCGCTTACCTTTTGTCTCCAGGGGTCTTCCTGTGTCTGACGAAGCCCGAGAGAGATTCTCTCGCGGTCGAAGTCGACATCCAAGACCTGGACTTTGACATCGTCACCGACCGCCACGACTTCTGACGGGTGGTCGATATGGTTCCAGCAGAGTTCCGAGATGTGGATAAGTCCGTCTATTCCGCCAAGGTCGACGAATGCTCCAAAGTCGACGATACTCGAGATTTTGCCTTCGAGCACCGCTCCCTTGACTATCTTCTCGAGGAGTTTGCCCTTCTCGTGTTTCTTCTCCTCCTCAAGAACCGCGCGTCTCGAAAGAACCACGTTGTTTCTGTTGCGATCCATTTCGATAATCCGGCATTCCATGGTCTGACCGATGAATTGATGGAGGTCTTTTGTTCGTCTCAAGTCGACTAGCGACGCCGGCAAGAAACCTCTTAAACCGATGTTGACTATCAGCCCACCTTTTACGACTTCGATGACGCTTCCCTCGATAGTCTCGCTGGTATTGGCGAGCGCCTGGATTCTAATCCATGCTTGCTCATACTCGGCGCGCTTCTTCGAGAGAATGAGTCTTCCTTCTTTATCCTCTTTTTGGAGAACGAGCGCTTCGATGCGATCGCCCACCTTGACGATTTCGAAGGGATCGGCATCGGGTTTAATCGACAGTTCCCTGGCGGGAATCGCGCCTTCCGACTTGTAGCCGATGTCTACGAGGACCTCATCGCGGTCGACTTTTACAACTTCGCCGACGACAATGTCGCCGTCATCGAAGACCTTAATGGTTTGATCGTAGTCGGGGACGAGCACTCCGTCCTCGCCCATGATCATGTAGCTTTCCGGGTTATCAACTGGTTCTTTTTCGGACATTAATCTAAAACCTCCCAAATTTTTAGCAATAGGCGATTAAAAACAAAAATGCCACCAGGGGTGGCTGCGGGCTATCCGTCCTAACGGTAATTAAAGTGCGACATGGACCCTGTGTTATCTCGGGAAAAGACGAACTTGATCAGTCTGCCCTCAACTCCACTTTTCCTTTCTATCCACGCGGCATCGCCGCTTACCCGCAAGAATCCCTCTAGTTGAACTGCTTTTTCACCTTGCTGGTATATAGCTTAAGCTAAATAAAGCGGTTTGGCAATTCTATTTCGCTTCTTTCCAATTAAAACCTGAAGAAACATCGACTTTTAGGCGTACTCTGAGCGGAAACGCGTGCTCCATGATATCCCTGACCATCGAGGTCAACGCATCCAACTCGTCCTCGGATGTCTCGAAAATCAACTCATCGTGGACCTGCAGGACCATTCTCGCCTGAAATGCTTGGCTCTTAAGCTCTTTGTCGACCCGCACCATCGCCAGCTTTATGATGTCGGCGGCACTACCCTGTAGCGGCGCGTTGACCGCAAACCGCTCGCCGAGGCTTCGAATCCTGCCGTTGCCGCTTTTGAGTTCGGGGATATAGCGCCTTCGGCCCAGGAGCGTTTCGACGTAGCCCTTCTCTTTCGCTTCGGCTATCGTTTTGTCGATGAATTCCTCGACTTTGGGGAGACTCTTGAAGTATTTGTCGATGAAGGCGCGGGCGTCGCCCACCGGGATACCGAGCCGGTCGGACAACCCGTACGCGCTCATGCCGTAGAGAACGCCGAAATTGACCATCTTAGCGATGCGCCGCATCTGCGATGTCACCTGCTCGGGCAAGACACCGAAGACCTCTATCGCCGTCACTTCATGAATATCTTCGTCGGCTTCGAACGCCCGCAATAGCACCGCTTCACCCGAGTAATGCGCGAGCAGCCGCAGCTCTATCTGGGAATAGTCGGCGGATAGAAAGAGTTCTCCGGGGCGCGACGGGATAAACGCGGCGCGCATGCGCCGGCCCAGCTCGGTGCGGATCGGGATATTTTGCAGGTTCGGGTTGCTGCTGCTAAGACGCCCCGTTGTCGTTACGGTCTGGTTGAACGAGGTGTGAATCTTACCGGTCTTGCCGTTGACAAGCCTCGGGAGCGCGTCTATATAGGTAGACTTCAATTTGGCCAACTCGCGGAAACTTACTATCTTCTCGACTATAGGGTGGACGGTGAGCAGCTTTGCCAGGACGTTCGCGTCGGTCGAATAGCCGGTCTTGGTCTTCTTCGATTTCGGCAAACCGAGCTTCTCGAAGAGGATGACGCCGAGCTGCCGCGGGGAGTTGATGTTAAACTCTTGTTCCGCCAGGGAGTAGATATCGTTTTCCAGCGATTCGAGGAGCAGCTCCGTCTCTTTAGAGAGGTCGCTCAGATAGTCGGCATCTATGCCGACCCCTTCGTGCTCCATCTTGGCGAGAACGGGTATGAGCGGCATCTCTATCTCGTCGAAGAGCTTGAACAGGTTTTGTTCTTCGAGGGTCTCCTCGAACTTCTGCTTGAGGCGCAGGTTCGCGACCGCCTCCAGCGCGAGGCGCTCGTCGCCGGTCGTGCCCGAGAGAGCCATGCCGAGATAGATAGCGGCCGACTCCTCTATCGGGTACGAGGATCGGTCGGGGTTGATGAGGTATGCGGCGATTTCGGTGTCGAAAGCTATGCCGCCGAGGTCGATATCCTCGTTCCAGAGTGCGAGCATGACCTGCTTGAGGTCGTGGCCGATTTTGGCGATACTGGCGTTCTCGAGTTGCGTTTTGAGCAGCCGCGGCAGCTCTTGCGCGCCGATTATCCGCTCGGTCTCATCGAAGAGTGTCGTCGCCTCTTTGGCTATATAGACCTTGTCCTCACCGTATGCGATGGCCAGCGCTTCGATAGCTCGGTCGATGCTGTTCTCGCCGCCCGCGCGAACCACGATGGCGAACCGCCCCGCTTCGTCGAGTTCGGCGGCGAGTCGCTCCGCGTCTTCTTCGGTTGTGAGATATACGATGTCGGGTCCGGCTGTCGCGGTTGTAGGCGCGCCGGCGTCGGACGGCTCGGCGGGCTGGGTTGGCCGGGACGGCCGCTCTTTGCTCCGCGCGAAAAACCGGTCGAGGAGCGTAAAAAACTCTAAGTCGGCGAAGACGCGGCGGACCTCTTGCTCGTCGAAGCCGCCGACGCGGCACTCGCTGAAATCGACCTCAATCGGCACATTGCGGTCGAGAATAGCCAGCTTTTTAGAGAGTTCGGCCTCGGCGGCGTTTTCCTCAAGCATCGCCCGCCAGCGCTTGTTCTCGATTTTATCGAGGCCGGCAAGAATTTCCTCGACGCTTCCGTATTGCCTGATAAGCTTGGCCGCTGTCTTCTCGCCGATGCCGGGCACGCCGGGTATGTTGTCTGAGGCGTCGCCTTTGAGCGCGAGGTAATCCGGCACCCGCTCGGGCGTGACCCCGTAGCGCTCGATGACCTTGGCGCGGTCGTATATGACGATATCCGAGATTCCCTTGCGGGTGGTCATGATTTTTATGTGGTCATCGACGAGCTGGAACGCGTCGCGGTCGCCGGTGACTACCAGCACATCGTCGTCTTCGGCCTCGGCTCGGGACGCGAGCGTCGCCAGTATGTCGTCGGCCTCGAAACCGTCGAGTTCATATATCGGGATATTTAGCGCGCCTAACACATCTTTGACAAGCGGGAACTGGCTGATAAGGTCGTCCGGCGTCGGCTCGCGATGCGCTTTGTAGTCTTCGAACTGCTCGTGGCGAAAGGTCGGCGCGGCGCGGTCGAAGGCGACGATGACCACATCGGGCTTCTCGTCTTTGAGCAGCTTCATGAGCATGCTTGTAAAGCCGTAGACCGCGTTTGTCACCTGCCCTTTCGAGTTCGCAAGCGTCGTCGGCAGCGCGAAAAACGCCCTATACACCAAGCTGTTGCCGTCGATTAGGATGATTTTATTCTTCAAACGAGATTCTGTCCTTTTCTTGGAGATTTTGTTCGTGTCGCGCGTGGTTCTAACGACAATTGTACCGTTAGCGCTGGGGAATAACAAACTCTAGACCGTTCTTGTCCCGGTGATTTTACAACCCGAAATAGCAACTTTGCAGCCGGGGCTTTTGTCGCAAAGCCCCCTGTGTCTAGATGGTTTTGATGTGTTTGAACTCGTGCAGCCGACGATCAACGCGCACTTCGGCGCTCGAATCACCCAATCGCTCGGCCTCTTCGCGATCGTGTGTCACCAGGATAAACGGGATATCCCAGTGTCGTTGCAGCTCCTTGAGTTCGGATTGTAACTCTACGCGGGTGTCGGTATCGAGCGCGGAGAGCGGTTCGTCGAGCAGAAGCAATTCCGGGCGCATAATTAGCGTTCTAGCGAGTGCTACACGCTGTTTTTCGCCTCCAGAAAGCTGTTTTGGGTAACGACGCTTGAGCTGAGATATTTTCAGCATCTCGAAGATTTCCCCGGTTTCCACAGCTCGCCCGGCTTGCGATGGACAATTTGCCGGCCCGTACCTCACATTTTGCTCAACAGTCATATGCGGAAACAGAGCGTAGTCTTGAAAGACAAGCCCTATGTTTCTCGCCCTCGGTTTCAGGTCTGTTGAATCGAGTGACGAATATAGCGTGCGCTCGTTGAGCCTAATGAATCCTTCGTCCGGCCTCATTAGGCCTGCTATGCTCCGCAGAATCGAAGTCTTGCCGCAACCGGAAGGACCCAGCAACACAATGATCTCGTTACCGACGGAAATATCCGCCGCGAGCGTAAAGTATTCGAGTTTAAGGGTAAACTTCATTGCCAACACCGGCCGTCACCTACTCTGTTTTCATTCTCAGACACTTGTATTACATGCATTCGCTGACGTCTTTTTCAGATATAACTCAGCTCACGATCGATGGTTACGCTTTGGCCTGCATCACAGCCACAACACCGAGCGTCTTTTCCAGAGATTTAAACTGAACACCATCGAGAAACTAGCTACCAGCAAGACGGCTACCAGAATTCCCGAGTACTTGAGGTCGCCGCTTTGCGATGCCGTATAGATAGCCAGGGGGATGGTCTGCGTTTCTCCCGGGATGTTGCCGCTTATCATCAGAGTAGCGCCGAACTCACCGAGCGACCTCGCGAACGCGAGTACGGTTCCCGAGACGAAGCCGGGCCACGCAAGCGGCAGCGTTACCGTCCGCAACACGGTCGGCTCGCTCGCGCCTAGTGTCCGAGCCGCCTGTTCGAGTTCGGGTTGAACCTGCTCTAACGCCGCTTTGACCGATTGATAGATAAGCGGCAACGCGACCACGGCCGACGCGATGACCGCCGCGTGCCACGAAAAGATAACCTCTATGCCCATCATGTCGAGGACCTTGCCGACCGGGCCGTACTTGCCGAGAAGGATCAGGAGTAAAAAACCCGCGACCGACGGCGGCAGCACCAACGGCACCAGGATGAGCGAATCCACGACGCTCTTGCCGCGAAAATCGAGGCGCGCCATGAGCACGGCAAGGAGCGTTCCGATTACAAATACGATACTCACCGCGACCGACGATACTTTTATCGACAACCAGATAGGGCTCATGTCCACCGTGTTACCCCCGTTCAACTAATCATTCGGAAAGGACCGTAAAACCGGACTTCTCGAACTCACTCGCCGCCCGCGCGGCCCTCAAATATTCGATGAATTTCGCGGCGAGCACCGGCTCGCTCGTCTCCGCGAGCACCGCGACCGGATAGACGATCGGCGAATGAAGCTCGCCCGAGACGACGTGGACGACACGCGATGCCTTGGAATTTTTCACGTCTGAGCGGTAGACGAAACCGGCGTCGACATTGCCCGTTTCGACGTAGGTCACCACTTGGCGCACGTCTTTCGCCATGACGAGCTTGGGCCGCGGCCCGTCCCGGATACCCGCTTTCATCAGCGCTTCCTGCGCGTACTTTCCGGCGGGGACGCTCTCCGGAATACCTATCGCGAGTCTTTTGATATCCCGGCTCCGTAGGACGTCGTCGATGCCGGCGATAGTAGTGCCCGCTTGCTCCGGCACGATGAGGACGAGTTCGTTGCCGAGTATGTTTAAACGTGTCTCCGGCAGTATCAAGTTTTTCGCCCCGAGCGCATCCATCTGCTCTTTGCCGGCCGAGATGAAGAGGTCGGCGGGAGCGCCCTGCTCGATTTGGACCCGCAAGTCACCGGATGAGGCGAAGTTGAAGATGATTTTCGCGTTCTCTTTCGACTCGAATTCAGGCGCGAGCGTCCGCAACACGTCTTTCAGGCTTGTCGCGGCCATAACGCGGAGTGTGGCCCGCTCTTCTCCGGCTAACGGTTGTCCTGTTCCGGCTTCGGTCGCCGGTCTTGGGCTAGAGCAACCGGAAAGCGCCGAGGCGGCGATAGATAGTAGCGCTATGATAGGCAACACGACGAGGATGCGACGGTCGCGCCGGTGCGCTTCGTCGACGCGACCGTCGCCGACCGCGTGCGCAATCTCTCTTTTCATGCTATTTCCGCCTTTCGTTTTAGGGCGCCTGTTTTCAGAGATATATTTTGCGAACAAGCGGCACCCGTCGTCGCTCGTCTCTTGCGTCTCCCGTTGTCTTCACGCGACCGCCTAATGATACAGCGGAACGCCGGTGAAGATGTCGGTTAGCGTCCGCCTCTCACCCGCCCCTTTCGCCCCTTTGGCTCCATTGTCGCGGCTCGTACGCGTACCCGCGGCGTGGTCGTGGCCGGGATGGGTCGCCGACCCCGGGATACCGACCGCGTCCGCGCGGCATTGTTTGCATGCCCTGAACTGCTCTACGTGCTTCTCGGCATAATATCTCGCCTCTTCGAGTTCGAGACAGGTCGGCGCCCGGTAGCCGCTCATATCGCCGAGGGGCTTAAGCGGCATGATATTCATTAGCGACACGCCGAGCGCCTTCAGGGTGCGGGCGATATCCTCGATGTGAGCCCCGTTGACTTCGGGAACGAGCACCGTGTTGACCTTGACGACAAGCCCCTCACTTACCGCGGCTTCGATGCCTGCGAGTTGGCGGACGCCGAGGACATCGAAGGCGTTCTCGAAGTAATTGCGGCCGTCAAGCCTGACCTTGCGGTAGAATTCCCTGCCGACGGACGGCTTGACCGCGTTGACCGTCACCGATATCGTCGACACGCCCGCGCGCGCCAGGTCGTCGACGCACTCGGCCAGGCGAAGGCCGTTAGTGCTGATACATTTCTTGAGGTGGGGAAACTCCTTATGTATACGCGCGAGCGAATCGAATGTCGCGTCGTTCGCGAGAGCGTCACCCGGTCCGGCCACACCAATGACCTTAATGGTCTCATCCGTGGCGACGACGGAGCGAACCGCCTCAAGCGCTTCGGCCGGCTTGAGTATCTTATAAGCGACGCCGGGGCGGTTGTCGCCGCCGCCGATCTCGCGATAGCAGTAGCGGCATTTGATATTACACGCCGGCGCTACCGGAATATGCATCCTTCCGACCCGGTGGTGCGCCGACTCGTCGAAACACGGATGGCCTTGTGCTTTTGTCGGAATCATCGTCATAACCTCCTCGGTTAGAAGCCGAGCCTTAAGAACGGTGCGAACCGCGCCGACCCGCTTTTACTTGTATATAAAGAGCGCCGCCCCACTTACGATTCGACATGTAGATGGGCGCGCTTTGTGCATGTGCGACTGCACGCTTCGCAACCGGTGCAGTCATCCGAATTAGCGACCGACATGACCTTATTGCCCATGTCGTCGCCGTACTCGTCATCACCCTCGAACGGTTTTTCGATGAGTTCGAGAACATCTCTGCCGCAGACTTTATAACAGCGCCCGCAGCCGATACACCTATCGGGGTCTATAGAATCGAGAAAGCGCGGTGTCCACTCGGCGCCGCCCCGCGTATAGCCTACCGCCTTCGTTAAAGTCATCTTCATGCCTCCCACCATCAGCCCAATATCTTTTCGTTCAATTTAAACGCCTTAACGATGCCTGTGTCGTGCGCTAAGAAATAGATTCGCCACCTGTCTCTCCGGTTCGTATCCGCACCGCCGAATCGATGGGTAGAACGAATATCTTGCCGTCGCCGTGCCTGCCGGTCTGGTTGACCTTAATAATGGACTTAACGACCTTGGTCACCACATCGTCCGGGACGATCATGGTGAGCATCCGCTTCGGCACGAACAGGGCGATTTTGGGGAGCGTGTGCTCGATGGCGTACTCCGAGGATGTCGGAACCAGCTTCACCGCCGTGCAATAACTCTCCGGCATCTCCGAGTCCATCTCGGCGCACATATCACCCTTCTGCCGCCCCCTACCGTCGACGCTCTGAATCGTAACGGACGGATATCCCAGCTCCTCGATGACGGTCTTCGTCTCGGGGACCTTGTCTCGCCTGATAATCGCCGTAATCTCTTTCATAGCACGTCCTCCCCGGTCCTTACCGTGTAGACCGATTCCACCGGGCTAACGAAAATCTTGCCGTCGCCGATGAAACCCGTGCGCGCCTTGTTCTGGATGATGCCGATAACGGCATCGAGGTCCTTGTCTTCGACAACGGTCATGAGCAGGGTTTTTGGTAACTCATCGTAATGGATCGGTCCCACCCGCAATCCTTTTTGTTTGCCCCTTCCGAACACCGGCATCTTCGTAAGTGACGGATACCCGGAGCCTTCCAGTGCGAGTACGACTTCTTGCTCTTTTTCGGGCCTGATAAACGCTCTGATCATCTTCATGCCTATCTCCTCCTAACTTCTCTGATGTGCGAATATATGGCGGCGCGTTAGCGCCCGTTGGCGATGGCCCGCTTCAACCACGGAGGCGGAGCATTGTTTATCGTCTTAAGCAACCTTTGAAGCTCTTGCCTTATCGGGACGACCTCTTTGACTTTGAGCGGCATCAAACCTTTGTTGACTAGGCGCGCGGCCGCCGGCGCGCCGATCTTTGTGAAGTAGACGATTTTGCAATCGGCCAGGTTTTCGACCTTGCTTCGCATGACGTTGTCGTGCTCTACCTCGTTGCCCTTGGTCTCTTCTACGGTTTTGTCGCGGCCGTCGGCGAAGACTCGCTCTTCGATGAAGATAAACCCGTCGACCGTCACCTCGTATACCGAGAACTTCCCCGACCTGCCGAAGTGCTCATCGACATTGATTCCATCTGTCGTCGCAAACGCTACTTTCATGGTCTCACCTCCTGTATTTTTGCTGTCGGCTGTCGGCTGTCGGCATCCGGGCCCAGAATGCCGGTTCGTCTCCCCGGGCCCCTCCCATTAGACAACGGGGCAACCAAGGCCAAAGCCCTGAGCTACGAGTGCCTGCTTCCCGTTAACAAATTAGCCAAGTCGTTGATGCTTGCGAGCGTTCCCCGGTAGCCGATGGTCACACGCTGGGTTGCGCCGAGTTGTTTGTAGACCGGAAAGCCCGTCTGAGAGAGCGGGACCCCCAATCGTTTCGCGGCGTCCTCGCCGTGCGAGTTGGCTATCAGTACATCGAAATCGCCATCGAGTGAGAACAGGTCGCCAACGACCGTCTCTTTCGCGAGCACGCCGCCCATGGACGGCGCGGGTGCCGGAATCACCGCGAGTTCGACATCGACGCCGGTCTCATAGAGCCACCTCGATGTTTGAACGGCGAGGTCGGGTTCGAGCGCGAGACACGCCTTCTTGCCGCTGAGGTAGGAGTGGGCGTCTCTTAGGCCGTCCGTCAGGATTCCGCGCTGCCGCTCGTACTTTGCCGGTATTGGCTTGCCGCTGAGCGCCGAGAGCGTCTCCAAAAGTTCATCGACGTCTTTGAGACCGGAGATGCCCTCGAAGACCTTAAAGTCGATGCCGAATCTGTCATGTAGAAGTTCCGCGGCGGGTCGCATACTCGCCCCGATAGCCAGCGTAAACCCCGAGAGACGCATCGACCGTATCTCAAGGAGCGTCGTCCCGCCGGTCGCGAGCGCCGAGAAATCTTGCCTGCTCCCGTCGAGCGCCGCGAGGTCGGGGAGGATGATGGGCGAGAGGCCGAACGATTCGACGATATCGCGGATTTCGGTAAAATCGGCCGGCGTCAGATGCGACCCGGCGACGATGTTGACCTGTTTTTCGATGAGGGCGGCGGTGTCTAGCGTAAAGAGCGCCTCCGCGGCTGCCTCGATGACGGCCTCGACGGCTTTCGCATACCCTCTCTCCAGGCCACCTTCATAGTCGGGCGTCGAAACATGCGCGAGCGCGGTTTTCGCGCCATTGCGAGAGCGCATCCGCCGAATCAGACCATCGACATCATCACCTTTGACCGCGCTGAGCCCGGATGAAAGTACGGCAACGACCTCGGGGTGGTTCTTTTCGACAAAACTCTCGACGACTTTGACAAGCGCGTCGTCGCTCCCCATAACGACATCCTCGGTGAAGAGCTTGGTGCTCGCGAGCGCGACCGGCTCGCGAAAGTGCTTAGTAAGAAGGACTTTACCCAAGAAGCCGCAGCCCTGCGCCCCGTGAATAACGGGGAGCGCGCTATGTATGCCCTGCATCGCGATGGCCGCGCCGAGCGCGGGGGAGTGCTTTAACGGATTTATCAGTACATCTGGAGCCGGTTGAGCGCGGGTTTTGCCGGCCTGCGCGTCGTCGGTAGCGCGCATGATGTTCGAGTGCTGAAGACCGGTCGATCGCTGTTTGCCGCGCGGGCGCCCATGGCCGGCTAAGTGCTTGTGCCTTGCCGACGTGAGAAGCTCCTCGCTCGCGGTGCGGGCGAAAAACTCGACGCTGTTGCTGATTTGCTCCGCCAAATTGACGAGCCCCCGGTAGCCGGCGTAGGCGATATGGCGCTCCTGGTTGACGTCGACAAAGGGAAAACCCTTCTTCATCGCGAGGTACTGGTTGCGTCCCCCGGCGATGAGCATGTCGGCGTTGCCCTCACGCATCACCTTAAGCAGGTTGCTCGCGGCGACGTCTTCGACGAGCGGCGCGTCCGCGCCTAGTAGCCCCTTCATCTTCTCTTCATCCTCGAAGGTGCTCTTCTTAGTGCCGACCGCGACGATATCGATGCCGAGGTCGCGCAAGGCCGAGATAATAGACCAGCTCTTGACGCCGCCGGTATAAAGAACCGCGCGCTTCCCCTTAAGGTGGGCGTATTGCGTGAGCGCAACGTCGAGCGCCGCCTCTTCGTCGCGGATGACGGATTCGACTCTCGCCCGAAGACCGCTACCGAGTTTCGCCGCGATAGCCCTGAGCGCCCGCGTCATCTCGGTCTTACCGAAGAACGATACCTCCACATAGGGAATGCCGTAGCGCTCCTCCATCTCCTTCGCGACGTTGATTAGGGCGCGGCCGCAGACGACGACGTTTAGCTTCGCCCGGTGGGCGTAGGTTATCTCTTCGAAGGTCGAATCACCGGTGACGCGCGAGAGCACCCGGATGCCCGCAGCCTGTAATGTGGGCTCGATGAGCCACTGGTCGCCGGCGATGTTGTACTCGCCGATGAGGTTGATATCGATGTCGGTGGTGTACGCAGGCTCGCCGCTACCTATGACATGCTCAAGCAAAACCTCGCCCGCGATCCGGTTGCCGAGGTTTTTCGGGCCGACAAAACCGGGCGCGTTGACCGGGATGACCCGGACGCGCGCCGCATCAATCCGGGATTTCGCGTTTTGAATGGTCTCGCCCACCGCATCCGTTTGGCCTCGGAGGTCGTCAATGGTCTCCTCAGCCCTTTTGCATATAGACTCGATATCTTCGCCTATGAGGCCGCTGACACAGGTCGCGTAGACGAAAATCGCCTTCGGCGCGACCGACTTGTACGTTTGGATGATAGCGTTGTAGAGCTTGTCTTCGGAGCCGTATATGATATCCAGTTCGCTCATATCGGTCGTAAAACCCATCCGGTGCAGGTCGCCGCGGTTCGATAACGTCCCCCGTCCTTCCCAGGAGTTGCCCGCGCAGGCGATAGGGCCGTGGACGATATGAGCGGCGTCGGCGATGGGCTGCAAGACTATCATCGCCCCGTCGAAAGCGCACGACTCCCCGCCGCGCGAGCGGCACACCTTATTCTTCTTCTCGATAGCACAGCCTTTTTCGGTTAGCTTTTCTATGTTCGTCATCATCAATTTCACCCCCCGTTTTCAGTTCATTCTTCACGAAATTATTGGTCACCCTGACGGGCGCCTAAAAATGACGGTCTTGGCGCACCCCAGACTCCGCGCTCGACTCCCCCCACGTCGACTCCCCCACGTCGACTCCCCCACGTCGGCTACCGTATTACGTCGAAGCTCGCCGTATGCATAGTATCCCTATCGAGTTCGTCGAGGACGGTGTTGACTATAGAGGTGACGATGTTTATCGCGCCCTGGTAGCCTATGATAGGTACCCGGTGTAAATGATGCCGGTCGAAGAGCGGGAAGCCGAGCCTCACCAGCGGCGTACCGACATCGCGCCATAAGAACTTCGCGTAGGAATTACCGATGAGCATATCGACCGGCTCGGTGAACATGAGCGAGCGCAGGTGCCACAGATCTTTATTGGTGTAGACGCGGCCTTGCGCCCCGAACGGACTCCGGCTCAGCAGCTCTTCGGCCTGTGCCTTGAACTTCTTGTCGCCGTTGGTGCAGACGATATGCGCCGGGTACCCGCCCAACTCCATAATTATGCTTATCAGGCCCAGCAACTGGTCGGGGTCGCCGGTTATCGCGAAACGCTTGCCGTGAACATACGGGTGCGAGTCGACCATCACATCGACGGCGCGGCCGCGCTCGGCCTCGACCTCCCGCGGGATGAGTTTGCCGGTCATCTTAGCGACCGCTTCGAAGAAAGCATCGGTGTTCTTTATGCCGATCGGGGTCACCGTCTCGGTCTTGTGCACCCACTCGGTCTTGATATACTCCATCGTCTTCGCGGTCGAGAACCGCTGGAGCGCGATGGTCCCGACACCATTTACCGAGTCGGCGGCGTCCGCCAGCGGCGTGCCGCCCGGGTATATCGTGTATTCCCCCGTCGTCGGCGAGTCGTAAGTCTCGCTAATATCTCCGAGTATCGTGTGTTCGACACCCATGATGTCGAGGAGCCGCTTGAGTTCACGATAGTTGCCGGTATAGGTGTCGAAGCCCGGGATGATATTGACTTTGCCGTTGGTCTCGCCTTTTTTGCCCTGAGTTACGGTGTCCAAGATGCCCTTCATCATATTGTCGTAGCCGGTAATGTGCGAGCCGACAAAACTCGGCGTATGCGCGAAGGGGACCGGCATATCCTCGGGGATGGTACCTTTGCCCTTTGCCGAGCGGATGTAGGCGTTGAGGTCGTCGCCGATGACCTCGGCCATACAGGTAGTAAAGACCGCCATCATCTTCGGCTCGTAGATGGTATACGCGTTGTCGAGGCCCTCCAGCATATTGTTCATGCCGCCGAAGACCGCGGCGTCTTCCGTCATCGACGACGAAACCGCGGCGCTCGGCTCCTTGAAATGCCGGGCCAGATGGCTTCTGAAATACGCCGCGCACCCCTGCGCCCCTTGAATGAAGGGGAGCGTGTCCTTGAAACCGCCCGCGCAGAGGAGCGCCCCGAGCGGCTGGCACGCTTTTACCGGGTTTATCTTGATATTCTTGCGGGCGAAGTTTAATTCCTTGTACTCATCGGTCTTCGTCCATTCGGCGACCTCCCGCACCTTTTCGGCCGGGGCCATGCCCTCGAATTGTCTCTTCTTCTCGAACTGCGCCAGATACTCCGGGCGCTGGAAGAGTTCGTTATGGTCGAGTATCTTCACCTGTCTCACCTACCTTAATAATAGCCATCGACCTTCAGCTAGAAGCTGTCAGCGATGTGGTTATCGGTTGCGTGCGATCCGTCTAGCTACTTCTTCCTACGAATCAAATCCCAAGTGGGGCTGTTTACCGTCATGTCCATATCGCGGGCGAAGACCGCGAACCCGTCGAAGCCGTGGTAGGGCCCCGAGTAATCCCAGGAGTGCATCTGCCTGAAGGGAACCCCCATCTTGTGATAGTTGTACTTCTCCTTGATGCCGGCGCCGATCATATCGGGCCGCAGGCGATACGTAAACTCCTCGAGTTCATACGAGGTGGCGTCATCCATGATGACCGCGCCCTCCGGCATGACCGGGTAGGTCCGCTTGTAGTCGTCACTGTGGCCGAACTCGTAGCCGGTCCCGACTATCTCCATGCCGAGGTCCTCGTAGGCGCCGACCGTGTGGCGCGGGCGAAGGCCGCCGACATAGAGCATGACCGTCTTGCCCTCGACTTTCGGCTTGTACTCGGCGATAACCGCGTCCATCACCGGCGTGTATTTCTCGATGACCTTCTCGGCGTTCGCCTGGATCGTCTCATCGAACAGGGCCGCTATCTTGCGGATACTCTCGTAGGTCTTGGTCGGGCCGAAGAAGTTGAACTCCAGCCACGGTACCCCGTATTCTTCCTCCATGTGCCTGCAGATATAGTTCATCGAACGATAGCAGTGGATAAGGTTATACTTCGCCCTCGAGGCGATTTTCATCTCGTTGACGCTCGCGTCGCCGGTCCACTGGGTAATGACCCGCAGGCCCATCTCTTCGAGAATCTTTCGAGAGGACCATCCGTCGCCGCCGATGTTGTAGTCGCCGATAAGATTGACATCGTAGGCCGTTTCTTCTTCGAGGACGCCGCCCTTACCTAATATGTGGTCGCGGATAGTGTCGTTTGCGATGTGATGCCCGAGCGACTGGCTCACCCCGCGAAAACCCTCGCACCGTACCGGCACGACCGGTATTTCGAGGTCTTTCTCCACCTGCTTAGCAACCGCTTCGATGTCGTCGCCGATGAGGCCGACCGGGCACTCGGAGAGAACGCCGATGCCGTTTGCGAGCGGAAACAATCCCTTTAACTCGCGCATGGCGGCATCCAGACCCTTATCCCCGCCGTAGACGATGTCTTTCTCTTGAAAATCCGTGGTCACATGCATCGTGCCGAACGTATCGATTCCCGTCTGTCCGTTATAATAGTTTCTCCTAGCCCACCAGCTATACTGTCCACACCCGACCGGGCCGTGGGAAATGGTGATCTGGTCCTTCACGGGACCCCAGACCACACCTTTCGCTCCCGCGAAGGCTCAGCCGCGTACGGTCATGACCCCAGGCCGCGACTTTACGTTCGCCTTGACCCGGCAGCTGGAGCACGAACCCGACGGGTCGTTGGGTTTTACGTGCTCCTCCCTGAACTTGCGCGCCTTTTCGGGATACGCGCTTAATACCTCGTCTATCATCTTCTTGGCCCGCTCTATCTTCGGGCTCAACCGCTCTTCTGTCGCGCTCATATCAGCAAGACCTCCTCTCTAAATTAAAAACGCCCCTTATTCCGTCACCTACTCTCATACGACCGCGGCCTCCTCCTCGGTTTCCATGATGCCGAATTCCATCAACAAGGATTCGAGTTCGTCCATGGTAAGCGGTGTCGGGATGGTCATGTTCGTGTTCTCGGCCATCTTCCCGGCCAAAGTCCGGTATTCATTCGCCTGCGCATGCTCGGGTGAGTATTCGATGACGGTCATCCGGCGAAGCTCGGCCCTCTGGACTTCGTTGTCCCTCGGCACGAAGTGAATCATCTGGGTGTTGAGCCTGCGTGCCAGCTCGGAGATGAGTTCGTACTCCTTGTCGGTCTTGCGGCTGTTGCAGATGAGGCCGCCGAGACGGACGCCGCCGCTCTGCGCGTACTTGAGAACACCGCGCGAGATATTGTTCGCCGCGTACATCGCCATCATCTCGCCGGAGGTGACGATATATATCTCCTTCGCCTTGCCCTCGCGAATCGGCATCGCAAACCCGCCGCAGACGACGTCGCCGAGGACGTCGTAGAATACGAAATCCTGGTCGTCGGCGTAAGCGCCGTTCTCCTCCAGAAAGTTGATGGCGGTGATGACGCCGCGACCGGCACAGCCGACGCCCGGCTCGGGGCCGCCCGACTCGGCGCACTTGATTCCCTTGTAACCTTCGAGCAACACCTCATCGATTTCGAGGTCTTCGACCGTGCCGCGCTCGCGGGCGAGGTCCATGACGGTCGTCTGCGCTTTGGCGTGGAGAATCAGCCGGGTCGCGTCGGCTTTCGGGTCGCAGCCGATTATCATACACTTGTAGCCCGCCTCCGCCAGGCCGACGACGGTGTTCTGTGTTGTCGTCGACTTCCCTATCCCACCCTTTCCGTAAATCGCTATCTGCCTCATAGACAAAAACCTCCTCGTAGTGTGGAGTCCGGAGTCCGGGGGCCAAGGGCCGGTGACACCAGGCTCTTAATGTTCTGTATGGTCTTTAATCTTAGGCTCAACGACGATAGGAAGCATTGGACGGAGGGATAAAGTATCTTACCGGCGAGTTGTACGGAGGGACGTTGTTACGGCTGTTACGGATACCTTAGATGCATTTAATCTTAATCTTTAAATAGCCCGCCCTCACCTTTTTCCAGCCTGATTATGTCATAGAGACGACTTTCCTTCTGGAGCCGGAATAAAGCTCAGGCAAGCTCAGCTTGTGGTAAATAGCCACTTTATCGAGGAGTTCTTCAAGCGGGCCGTCTCCGTGCCGGTGCGCCCCTTTTTCCTTCTGATCGATATCTTGTAGAACAGCCTCGCCTCTGAATACTGTTTTTGCTCTATCCCCCGGAATATTACGTGATAGATCAACCCGGGGATATCTAGCCTTGGTAGCCTTGGCATAAGACAAGTCTACCCTTGGGATAAATAAGTGTCAACCATATGTGCTTATGTGTACCTGCATATTTTAGCTAACGTAACCACCGTAACAACGTCCCCCCTTATTTGACGCGTCTGTCGTGCTCGGGTATAGTGTTGTTTTGTAATGGCTAAACCGGCTTATCGATTGGGTCAGTGTCAACAAATACTATGACGATTGCGACGTGCAAAACACAAATAACACGAACCCGTTCACAAGATAACGGCACTGAATATTCGACTAGCGACGACCCTCCTCATGAACGCCTGACCGTTCAAGGGTTGTCGCGATGAGCTTGGTACCCTGGCTGATCGTTATCATTCTCGTCGCTGTAAACGCTCTCTACGTCGCCGCGGAGTTTGCCGCAGTCAGTGTGCGCCGGAGCCGCATCCGCAAATTAGCCGACGAGGGAAACTCTTTGGCCCGGCGCCTCTTGCCCTCGCTGGAAGACGCGCGCAAACTCGACCGCTATGTCGCGACATGTCAAATCGGCATCACCTTTTCCAGCCTGGTGCTCGGCGCGTACGGCCAGGCTACCCTCGCCGCTGAGCTTACGCCGTTGTTCGAGCGTTGGGGCGACATGCAAACGATTGCCGCACAATCGACATCGGCGATAACGGTCTTAGTAGGACTCACCGTATTCCAGGTGATTCTCGGTGAACTCGTCCCCAAATCGCTGGCGCTGCAATACCCTACACAAACAGCGCTCTACACCATTGAACCTATGCGCTGGTCGCAAATCGTCCTATCCTGGTTCATCGCAATCCTTAACGGCAGCGGCATTGCGATTCTCAAACTGCTCCGCGTGCCGCTTGGCAGTCATCGACATATTCACTCGCCGGAAGAGATCGACATGCTCATCGTGGAGAGTCGGGATGGCGGCTTGTTGGCGCCGGATGAACAACGCCGTCTCCATGAGGCGATTCAGCTGAGCACGCGCCCCGCCCGCCAACTGATGGTCCCGCGCCGGTATGTGGCGACCATCGATATCGAGACGCCCGTTGCGGAAGTGCTCGACCAGGTCGCAAGCGGCCCGTATACGCGTCTGCCGGTCTATCGCGAATCGGTAGATAATATCGTCGGCATGCTTCACACAAAGGACCTGGTCTTACACTATCTGACGCACGGCACGGTAACCTCCATCGAACAGGTCGTGCGTCCGGTGCTATACGTCCCTGAGAATGTTACCGCATACCAGTTGCTCACCCTGTTGCGTGACGGGCGCAGCCACCAAGCAATGGTAATCGATGAGTATGGCGGAGTCGAAGGCCTTGTGACGTTAGAGGATGTCCTCACCGAGGTGTTCGGTGAGGTCGGTGATGAATTCAAAGGGGAGCAACCCCAACCTGAGCGTCTGGCGGATGGACGCGTGCGCTTGCCTGGCCTAATGCACCTCGATGATGTCGAACCCTGGGTCGGTATCCAATGGGAGGGAGAGGCCGATACGGTCGGCGGCCATATCACGGAGTTACTGGGGCGGGTCCCGGCCGCGGGCGAGCGTGTTACGATTGACGGTGTGGCGGTCGAAGTGGAACGCATGGCGCACCACGCGGTGGCGTCGTTGATCGCGACACCGATTATTGCCGTTGAAGAGGAGGATTTCCGTGGATAGCCTGCTCCCCATTTTGATCATCCTCATCCTTATCCTGCTCAACGGAGTGTTTGTGGCGGCGGAATTCGCCATAGTGGGCGTACCGCGGGCAAGAATCGAGCGTCTGGCGACCCAAGGGCACAGAGTGGCCCGTCTCGTGCGGCAGATTATCAATGATCCGCGTCGTCAGGACCGCTTTATCGCCACCGCACAACTCGGTATTACGGTCGCCAGCCTCGGACTCGGTATGTATGGGGAGCACGTTCTCGCGCAATGGTTGGCGAACGCGCTGGAATCGCTCGGGGTATCGCGTTGGATTGCGGCCCACGCGCTCGCCAGTGTCCTGTCCATTACTATCCTCACCTACTTTCATATCGTCTTAGGTGAGATGGTGCCGAAATCACTCGCGCTCCTCTCGGCCGAGCGCACAGCGTTGTGGATTACGCCGCCCATCCGCTGGATTCAATTCCTGCTCTACCCGCTCGTCGTCGGCTTGAACGCCGTCGGCAACGGCATCTTGCGGCTGATGGGTATTCGGCGGGAGTTCTCCGCCGGTCACTACCATACCCCCGAAGAACTGGAATACCTGGTGCGCGAAAGCGAGGCGGGAGGTTTACTCCGGGCCGAAGCCGGTAAAGTCCTCCGTGAACTCTTCGAGTTCGGCGAGTTGACAGCCGGCGAGATTATGGTTCCGCGCGTCCGTGTGAAAGGGCTTGCCCTTGACGCCTCGACCGAGCGGATCGCCGCTATCATCCGCGATTCCCGTCACACGCGGTATCCGGTCTATCGGGACGACCTCGACCATATCGTCGGCGTAATCCATATCAAGGACATCCTGGGTTTAGCGCTCGCCGGCAAGACGCTCAAAGAAAACGGCCTCCGTCAGGCACCCTATGTGCCGGAGACGGCCGAACTGGACACGGTACTAAAGACCATGCGCCGGGAGCACGTACAGATGGCAATCGTAATGGATGAGCATGGCGGAACCGCCGGCATCATCACCCTCGAGGACCTCTTCGAGGAAGTGGTGGGCGATATCGAAGAGGGCGTCACGCACCCACCTGCCATCAGCCGCGATACGCAAGGACGACTGCGCGTCACCGGCACGGTCCGTCTCGACGAGGCGGGTGAAGCGCTTGGCGTGACGTTAGAGCACGAAGAGGTCGATACGGTCAGCGGCCTCGTACTGATGCTTCTCGATCGTCCCCCGACGGTGGGCGACGTAGTCGCCTACGACCATGTGCGCTTCGAAGTCGTCGCGGTGGAAGGCCATGGAGTCGGCGCGTGTCTAATCACACCCGAGACGCCGCCGGCGGACGCGGGCTAGTCTATGCGAGCGGAAAGACCTCGCGGGTCTGATATATCATCACGCGGGGGAAGTCCCCGAAAGAGTCGTTACTGCGCGGAAACGATTCTATCGTAGAGATGTTGAATCGAGTACGAAAACGCAACAATCGCGGGTATGCCGATAGTTGCAAGAATAATCGCCACCATAACTTCGTTGTCTATCCGCATTTTTCCCAGAGTGTCGTGCATCCACGACCATACGGGACGGTGGAACAAAAACATGCAAAATGAAGAATACGAGACTATTTCGACTATTCTCTTGAGTTCAGTCTTGTCTGGAATGAAAAGACAGCCTTTATAGGTGACCCCTATGAAAAGAACCATGAGCGCGTTGACGGTCAGGAACGAGCTTAGCGACGAAAACGGGGCGAGCGCAAACGTATAGTCATCGCGAATCACTATGAACGCCGTAAAACTCAACACCGCGACAACCAACTGAGGCCAACTTACCGTTTTTAATATATCGTGGTTCCCGCTGTATAGGCCCAACAGGAATACCCCGTAATAAAGGACTATTCTTAAATCCATCACACCGAACATCTCGTGAACAGCGACTACGATAAGGGGAAATAACGCCAGTGCGAGCACCTTAGTAAGGTCGCCGATTTTATCTGCCTTGATAAATACGTATATCGCATAATAGATTACGATTAAGCCGATAAACCATAACGTAGGAGTAGGCTTGACGAATTGCGACGCAAAAATAAGTTGGAGCCCCAGGATATGCGTGGTTATCCTTATGGGCTCTTTGACATCATAAAAGTAATAAAATAGGACGAGCGCGAGATAATACAATGGAAATATCTTAACGGCCTTCCGCAATATATACTCTTTAACCGCGTCCGTATCGGCAAAACCCCTTCCCTTGAGGTTGGACAAATACCCCGAAATAAAGATGAAAAGACCGAGCCCGAAATACTTGCTAAATTCCCTGAAGACAGAGAGGTCGATACCGATGCCGATTGTGTTTAAATCATAGAAATTAAGGCTGTATCCGGGTAGGTGGTATATAAGTATTATAAGTATGGCGATAGACCGCATCGAATCGAAATGTAGGACTCTGTGCTCTACTGCTTCCTCCGGCATTGACTTGCTCTGCGACACTCTATACCTCTATAGTCCTGAGAAAAGACCCGGCCTTAAAAATCGGCGACATTCTCAAGAATGGAAAGTCACTAAGTCACCATTCTAACCAAAATGACGGTTTAAGAAAAGCCGTCGCATTTTGACCGCCACGCGCAGGATTTCGCGGCTGTCGGGGTCGAACGGGTCGTGGCCGGACAACTCGGCAATCCTCTGCAGCCGGTAACGTATCGTGTGGCGATGGGTAAAGAGCTGCGCGGCTGTCTCGTTGATGTTTTCGCGCGCGTCGAAGAAGGCCTCGAGCGTGCCGAGGAGACCGCCCTCGCGCTTACGGTCATACTCCTCGACCGGCCCGAGCGTATCGAGATAAAACTTGCGCGCCTCCTCCGGGTGCGAGCTGCTGAGGTGAAGAAGTAGTTTATAGAGGCCGAGTTCGCTGAAATTGCCGATGCCGTCGGCCCGCGCCGTTGCCGAGGCGATAAGCGCGGCGGTGACGGCCTCGGCGTGCGCGACATGGATTTCGGCGGCGTTATCGTGATAGGCGCTCGCTCCGATTTTAAATGTCACCATCGGCAGAGAGTCCCGCAACGCCTGCGCCGCTTTACCGACCGTCGCGCCGACCAACTTCGCGCGAGCGCGGGCCTCCTGCCCGCTCACCGGTATCAGCAAGAGATGGACCCTCTTGCTGTCGAGCGCGACGAGCGAACCCGGGAAATCGACGTCGACGATTCGTTTTACGATACTGACGGCGCGCTCGCTTATCCGCTCGATGCTGCGCTGAGTCCCTTCGTCGGCCGAATCGTGCGCAGCGTGGACCAAGTCGACCACACAGACGATAAAGCCATGCGTTAGGTCTATCCGCAAAAACGAAGCCCTGCTCACCGCCTGCTCATGCGTGAGATTACCGCTCGTCAGCATCGAGAAGAGGTTACCCATCAAGCGCATCTCGGCGTCGAGCGAAGCCCTCATCCTCGAGAGTTCGATGTTGGCGGCCTCGACCGCCTTGTCGATGGCGAGCAAGCGCATCTCGACGGCGGCCGGCGCCCCGTCGTCTTCGTCTATGATGACGACGAGATAGCCGCAGCGGTCGTGCCCGTCGTCGAGTTCGAATACGAGTTTGCGAACACCCCCCGCTTTGCGCCCGGCTATCTCATAATAAAGAAACGAGCCGGCCGAGATGTTCTGCTCGATATGGAAGCGACCCGAGTCTTTGCCGAGCTGCAAAAATACCGGCGTATTTGTGTGTCCCGCGGGCAATTCCCCAGAGACCGGACTCTCTGCGAAAACACCGCCAAACAGGTCTTCGATAACGACGGCATGCCCGGTCAAGCCGGCGAGCGTCTTCGCGACCGAGAGCAACCCGCCGTCGCCCGCGTTTATCCGCCCAAACTGCCGACGTATCGTCTCGAGCCAGGTCAGCTTCGCAAGTTCCTCCTGGCCCAATAGGCGTGAGACATCTTTGATAACGTTAGTCCAGCGAACCTCCGACGACAATGAGATGATGGGGAACTTCCGCTCGTTGGCCAGCTCGATTATCTCCGGCGGCAACGCATCGACGAACCTGCCGAGCTTGACGACGAGCGCCCCGGCAGGACCCTCGATGATGCTCTCGACGATATCGAATTTATCGATACCGGCCTCCCGCGCCGAAAAAAGCGTGGTCAACACCATCTCGCCGCCGGTCAACCAGTTGGCGATATCGGGCACCTCCCCCACCGTAACCGAATCGACGGCGGGCGCATCGGGGTCGAAGCGGGTCAGAAGCTCCGCGTTTTGAAAGGATGCGGCTTTTAGAACTTGTTCGATGGTAAGCATCGGCGCGCCTCGCATAGTCGAAAAGATGAAAGGCGTCAGGCCTTCCGCACTTATTACGCTTAGTCTATAGACCCGATGTTTCTCCTATATTACCCGCGTGTGAAATATGCGTTAATTTTATTTGCATAAAAACACCTACCTGTCTTAATATATAAGCTATGATAATTTAGACGGCAAACGGTTGCCGTATGCCGACGGCTTACTGAAAGTTCGCTTATATGCACGAAATCGAAAGAAAATCGGTGACGATTCTAGATATCTTATCAAAGGAAAAAGAACCGCTTGGGGCAGGCATTATTTCTAAGCGGCTCAAGTCGTTCGGTATCGACCTTAGCGAGCGAGCAGTCCGGTATCATCTCCAATTGATGGATGAACGGGGACTGACCGAAGTCCGTGGGAAAGAGGGGCGACTCCTGACGGCGAGAGGTAAAGAAGAGCTGTCCAACGCCCTCGTCGCCGACAAACTCGGCTTGGTAATCACCAAAATCGACACCCTCTCTTTCATGGCGGATTTAAATCTTGCGGAGAAGACCGGTCGAGTAATCTTAAATGTGACGTTGATGCCGCAAGAGGTCTTAGACGAAGCGCTCGCCATCATGAAGGACACCTTCGCCGCGAAGCTCGGCATCAGCGACCTCGTCGCCATCGCGACCGAAGGCGAGTTTATAGGCTCTATCGAGGTCCCGCCCGGCACGGTAGCTTTCGGCACGATTTGCAGCATAACGCTTAACAGCATATTTCTTCAGGCGGGTATTCCCGTCGATTCAAAGTTCGGCGGCATCCTCCAGTTCGACAAGGGGGAGCCGTTACGTTTTACCGAGTTGATAACCTATGCGGGTACGACCATCGACCCGCTGGAGATATTTATCGCCAGCAAGATGACCTCGGTCCGGGAGGTCGCCCTCACGGGCAGCGGCAAGATACTGGCGAGTTTCCGCGAAATACCGGCGGTCGCCGCCGACAAATCGAGGGCACTCCTCGGGATGCTGGAGGAGTCCGGCTTCTATGGTATTTTGCGCTTCGGACGTCCCGGACAAGCCATACTCGAGACCGGGGTCAACCCCGGCCGGATGGGCTTGGTCGTCATGGGCGGTCTTAATCCCCTGGCCGCCCTAGAAGAGTCGGGGATTAAAACCGACAGCAAGGCTATGAGCACGCTTATCGACTTCGATAAGCTGGTCAATTTTTGGAATCTCTAATTTGGAAGGAGGTGTCGACTAAATTTTCGAGCGCACTGTCGCTCACAAGTCTCATGAGCATTTTTAAGAGAATTAAAAACGAATAACGGTAAGTCCAACTCTATTGCAAGAGGAGAGTAAGATGAATTTACAACGTCCAAACGCCAACGACGCGACGGGCACCACTAACCGCTCGCGCAGCGTCGTTCCCGGCTCGGGCCTTTGCACGCGCTGCGAAGACGGCTGCCGGGGCAACTGCGAGGTATTTAAAGCCTCGTTCCGCGGAAGAGAAGTAATCTATCCGGGCCCCTATGGTACAGTCACCGCCGGAGCCGACAAGGATTATCCAATCGACTACTCCCACCTCAATATCATGGGATATGCCTTCGGGGCGAAAGGCTTGCCCGCGGGTGTGGCAGGCGACCCGGACAACAGCCTCTTCCCCATGGTCGGCACCGAGACCGAGTTTGGTGTCGACAATAAGGTCAAGATGCGCGTGCCGGTCTTTACCGGAGCGCTCGGCTCGACCGATATCGCCCGCCGCAATTGGGAACATTTCGCGGCCGGAGCCGCAATCGCGGGTATCAGCCTCGTATGCGGTGAGAACGTCTGCGGTATCGACCCGCAAGCCGAATTCAAGAACGGCAAAGTAACCGAGTCTCCCGAGATGCGCCGCCGCGTCGAAACCTACAAGAAATGGCATGAGGGCTACGGCGACATGATAGTCCAGCTCAACGTAGAGGATACGCGTTTCGGCGTGGCCGAGTACGTTCTGGACAAGCTCGGCGTCGAGACTATCGAGCTTAAGTGGGGCCAGGGCGCCAAGTGTATCGGCGGCGAGATTAAAATCGACTCGCTGGAGCGCGCGCTCGACCTGCAGGGGCGCGGCTACCTCATAACGCCGGACCCGTCGGTCGAAGCGAACCAAGCCGCTTTTAAAGACGGCGCCCTCAAGCAATTCGAGAGGCATTCCCGTCTCGGCTTTATCGATGAGGAAGACTTTATAAAAGAGGTCGAAAGGATAAGGGGCCTCGGCGCAAAACGCGTTACACTCAAGACCGGCGCGTATCCGATGCGCGAGCTTGCTATGGCGCTGAAGTGGGCGTCTGCCGCGAAACTCGACCTCGTTACCATCGACGGCGCGCCGGGCGGCACCGGCATGAGCCCGTGGCGCATGATGGAAGAGTGGGGCGTGCCTACCTTCTATCTCCAGTGCATGACCTACGAGCTGGCCGAGAGACTTCGCCAAAACGGTGCTTTCGTGCCCGACCTCGCCATGGCCGGCGGCTTCTCGACCGAAGACCACATCTTTAAAGTCATCTCCATGGGCGCGCCGTACTTCAAGGCGGTCTGCATGGGCAGGGCGCTGATGATTCCGGGTATGGTCGGCAAAAACATCGGCCTCTGGTTACAGGAGGGCGCGGCGAGCCTACCGAAAGCAGTCGCGAAGTTCGGTAGCACCCGTGAAGAGATCTTCGTCAACTACGAAGAGCTTATCGCAAAATACGGGCGCGCCGCCGTCGACAACATGCCGGCGGGCGCTATCGCCATCTATACCTTTGCGGACAAGCTCAAAGTCGGCCTCCAACAACTCATGGCCGGCAGCAGGAACTACACGGTTCCGAGCATAACCAGGGACGACCTTATGGCTTTGACCGAAGATGCGGCTCAAATCTCCGGTATCCCGTTTGTAATGGACGCCTACCGCGAAGAAGCGATGAGAATCATCGACGGAAAATAGTCGATTATTGTTGCTTGTAAACGTAAGACAAGCCCGCTCTTTTATTGGGAGCGGGCTTTTTGTTATTGCGGTAGTTGTCGGTCTAGAATGTCGGCATTACCCTCACCTCGCCCTGTCTTTAAGCTTCAAGGGTCGGCGGCACGCGGCGTTTATGCTCGCTCGCGCTTTTCATCTTTTCTATACGCTCTTTTACTTCATTTATAGCGTCTCCAGTTAATATATAGCGGTCTAGTTGCTCATAGGTGATACCCATCTCCGCCTCGTCGGTCTGACCGCCCCATAAACCTGCCGATGGGGGCTTATCGATTACTTCCCTCGGTACTCCCAGGTGTTCCGCAAGCGCTCTCACCCGCTCTTTAACCAGATGGGCGATTGGCAATATATCGACACCGCCATCGCCGTGCTTCGTATAGTAACCAACCGTTATCTCGCTCCTATTCCCGGTGCCCACCACAAAATAATTGAGGCGATTTGCCTGAAAATACAGTGATATCATGCGTAGACGAGGTTTGAGATTGCTGACGGCAAGGTCGCGCCCGCCTTGCGACGCGGCATCCGGGTCGAGAAGGTCCAGGAGCGAGTCGTAGACGCCATCCAGCTTTATCAGTTTTACCGGTGTGCCGAAAGCCTCGGCTACGAGCATCGCGTGCTCGACGTCGGTCGGCTCGCTGTGACATGGCAGGATGACGCCGAGAACAGCGGGGCCAAACGCTTTTCTACAGATAGCCGCGACTACCGCGGAGTCGATGCCCCCGCTTAAACCGAAGACCGCGCCCTCGACGCCCGCCGCAACGGCCTGTTCTTTTAACCACCCGACAATCCGTTCTTCTTCGAGCCGTGGATTGAAATCACTCAACCTAATACACCACCATAGTCGACTTGTGGAAAAAATAAATTTGGGTAAAGGGAGTTTGCAAGAGGAGAGGGTGTTAATCCCTGGTTCCACATCCCTTTACCCAAAATGTTTATCTTAGAGTATCGACAGATACCTGTTCAATTCATACTCGGTAACCTGCATCTTGTAGGCATCCCACTCCGCCCTCTTGTTCCTCAAGAAGTACTCGTAGACATGGTCGCCGAGTGCGCCGCGCAGGAATTCACTGCTCTCCGCGAGTTTGATCGCTTCGTGCAAGTCCGCCGGGAGCGAGCCGATACCGGCATCCGAGCGCTCGGTTTCGGTCATCTCGTAGATGTTATTATTGGCCTCGGGCGCGAGTTTGTAGCCTTTTTCGATGCCCTCCAGGCCGGCTGCGAGCATAACCGCGAAGGCAAGATACGGGTTGCAGGCCGGGTCCGGGCTTCTCAGCTCGATGCGGGTAGCGGCTTCTTTGCCCGGTTTGTACATCGGGACGCGTACCAGGGCGCTTCTGTTCCGGCGGCTCCAGCAGACATAGACCGGCGCCTCATAACCCGGAACAAGGCGCTTGTAGCTGTTTACCCATTGGTTCAATACTATGGTCATCTCGGGCGCGTGCTTCAAGATACCCGCGATATAGCCCTTGGCGACATCCGAAAGATGATATTCATCGTTCGCGTCGAAGAACGCGTTCGAGTCTCCCTTAAAGAGCGACTGGTGGACGTGCATGCCGCTCCCGTTCTGTCCGAAAATGGGTTTCGGCATAAAGGTCGCATAGACGCCGTGCTCATGTGCGATTTCTTTTACCGCCAGGCGATACGCCATGACATTGTCCGACATCGAGAGCGCATCGGCGTAGCGCAAATCTATCTCATGCTGGCTCGGGGCCACCTCGTGATGCGAGTACTCGACGGTAATACCCATGCTCTCCAGCGCGAATATCGTGTCCCTGCGGTAAGGAGTAGCCAGGTCGAGCGGGGTTAAATCGAAGTAGCCGCCCCTATCCAATACTTCGGTCCCGTTCGAGTCCTTGAAATAGAAGAACTCGAGTTCCGGGCCGACATACATGGTATAGCCCATGTCGGCGGCCCTTTTAAGCTGGGTCTTGAGCACGTTTCTCGGGTCGCCCTCGAAAGGCGTGCCGTCGGGTTTCTCGATATCGCACATGACTTTAGCGACATTTACCTCTTTCGACCACGGCAAGAGCGTAAAGGTGCTCGGGTCCGGCTTGGCTATCATGTCCGACTCTTCGATGCGCGTAAAGCCCTCGATTGACGAGCCGTCAAAGCCCATGCCCTCCTCGAACGCCAGCTCCAGCTCGGCCGGGGTCACCGAGAAGCTCTTCAAAAAGCCCAACACATCGGTAAACCAGAACCGGATGAACCTGACATTTTTGTCCTTTACTTGCTTCAGGACATACTCTTGATCTTTCTTCACAAAACAACACCCTCTCACAATATATGCGAATTTACCTTTTAATTTTAGCTTTCACATGTTACAGCCATGTTACATCTTAGTTAACACGCCGTTAAAATCACGCGGCTCGGAGGTGTCCGGGGATGTTTGAGGTTGCCTGCGCGATACAGAGTTCCGCCGTAAGAACGGAGTCTTCCCGAATGGTTATTCGGACGGCGTTCCACCTATCGCTTGAACCGGTAGCCGACGTTGCGAACCGTCTCGACTAGGGACTCGTACCGGCCAAGCTTCGACCTCAATCGCCTGATATGCACGTCGACCGTTCTCGCTCCCCCATAGTAGTCGTAGCCCCAGACATCGTTTAAGAGCTGGTTTCTCGAGTAGACTCGCCCTTTGTGCGTCATCAAACATTTAAGAAGCTCGTATTCTTTGAAGGTAAGATCGATGGTTCTTCCATCGAGCCAGACCTCGTAGGTTTCGAAGTTGATCGCGATACCGTTCTCTTGGAGAACGTTATCGTCGATTTCGACATCGGCTTCGACCGCGCCATGCCTCGACTGCGCCAGCCGCAACCTAAGCGCTAACTCGTCCAGGTCATAATCGATCACGATTATGTCGTCGGCTTCGAGAAGGATTTTGAGCGAACTGTCGAGGTGGTTGCGCGCGCTCGCCGTGACGAGCGCGATGATGACGGAGCGCGGGTCTTTGGGTAAGCGTTCCAGGTTTTCTTCATCGACAATGCATACGTCGGCGACTTCGGTCGTCGGTGTACCGATCGAGTAGCCCAAGGCCGTAAGGTCGACCTGAAGCCTCTCTTTAACTGCCATGTTCTTCGTGGTAATCGATACGGTCGTCATAGTCTACACCCGGCCATTTTAACTGTCATTGTATCAAATAATAAACCGCAAATATAATATCGGCAGGCACGCTCTAGTCAAAAGCATAGGCTGGGCGAACGCAAGGAATAAACTTGATAAAATGAGAACGCGTTAGGTCAACACTAAGGTAGCCGCTGCACGACTCAGGTGACGCGCCTACCGGCGCAAACCTCCAGCCAATCCTAATATGCGTACAAATTCCCGTAAGGCCGGTGCGAGACCGCTTTTATCTTGACGAAATCACCCTTGAGTATCTCTTCGGCGTCCATCCCGAAATCCGCCGCGAACTCGGTTATGTGCCCGTGGAGTACCGCGCGGTCTTCGTCGTCCAGCTCCAACTGCTTGACCTCTTTGCCGAGCTGGTAGTCGTCGAGCCGGCCGCGAACATAGATTACCCCGCCGTGCATGCCGGTGCCGAAATAGTCGCCGGCTATCTCATCCTGGCCGTTGCCGCCGGTATCGAGACCGAGCAGAATCAGCGTCCCGCCCGCCATATACTCGCCGAAGAAATCGCGCGCCTTGCCGCCAATGACCATCACCGGAACCTTGTCCTCGTACTCCTTCATATGGATACCGACGCGGTATCCGACGTCGCCTTTTACAAAGACCTTACCCCCGCGCATCCCGTATCCCAACACGTCTCCGGCGTCGCCGTGGACTATTATTTTGCCGTCGTTCATCGTGTTCGCGATGTGGTCTTGACCGTTCGCGTGGACGACCAGGCTCGGACCGTTCATAAACACGCCGAGGTCGTTGCCGGGCACGCCTTCTATGGTGATGCTGATAGCGGTGTCGATAGCGTCGGCGATATAGCGCTGACCGTTTACGTTCAATAATGTCAAATCGGTCTCTCCATCAGCTACGGCGGCTCTCACCTGCTCGTTAAGCTCGCGGTAGTGCAATCCTTTTGCGTCTATTATCATAGAGCCACACCCAGCCTTTCTTTCCTTAATTCGACGGGGAAGTCGATGTACCCGAAATCGTCCGCAAGCAAGCGCTCGCGCATCTCGCTTATGTCTACCCGCTCGCGGATAAGACCCGTTACCAGGCCGGCGCGGTCGATATTGCCGACCAGTACCGCCCCGACAATTTCATTATCCCGCAAGACGATTTTACGGTATGTGTAACCCTCGCTCTTCTTCAACACTTCGAGGTCGTCCGAGTCCGCATTCGACATGCCCGCCGTGACGACCGGTACGCCGAAAAGCTCTATCGAGTTGACGGCTAAGCCGCCGGTGAACTCGCGGTCCTCGCCGGCCATATTGAAACCGGCTATCTTACCCTGGATGTACGCGTTCGGCCAGATGGGCATAACGCGGTTGTCGCCGCTCAAATAATCCAATCCCTCGGTTACGTCACCGGCCGCGTAGACATCGGGGAGGTTGGTCCTCATGTGATCGTCGGTGATGATGCCCCTGTTGACGTTGACGCCGCTCTCTTTGGCGAACGCCGCATTGGGTACAACACCAATCGCCACGATGACCGCGTCGCAGTCGAGAGCCTCGCCGCTCTTCATCTTGACGCCGTTTACCAGGCCGGCGTTATCGCCGAGAATCTCATCGACGGTGTCTCCCGTGATGATGTCGACGCCCGCGTTTTCGAGCGCGTCCTGGACGACCTTGCCGGCCTCGACATCGAGTACCGTCGCCATAACGCGATCGGCAAGCTCAACTACGGTGACTTTGACGCCGCGATGATGGAGGCTCTCCGCCGCTTTGAGGCCGATAAGCCCCGCGCCGATGACGACGACGTGCTTCAACTCGGGCAACATCTCTTCAATTCTTTTCGCGTCGTCCATCTTAATAAAGGTCATGACCCGACCGAGTTCGAGGCCCTTCATCGGCGGTACGAACGGGGTGCCGCCGGTGGCGATAAGGAGCTTGTTGTAGCCAATCTCCTCGCCCGCCTCGGTCTTGACCGTCTTTTTCTTGGAATCGATAGATACGACGCGCGTGCCGAGCTTCGCCTCGACACTGTGGCGCTCGTAAAAGTCGGGCGCCCGGTAGCCCATCATCTCTTCCTTGACCTGGCCCGCGAGCAACTCGGAGATGAGCGGGCGCGAGTAGACCGCGTACGGCTCGTCCGAGATGACCGTTATGGGCATTTCCTTGTCTATCCTGCGGATTGCCTCGATGGCGCCGACGGCGGCCACCGAGTTACCGATGATTACGTAACTCACCTCTATCTACCTCTCCTCGTACACTAAGGCCCTGTTCGGACACATCTCGACGCAGGCCGGGGTTTCTCTATCGGGACAGAGGTCGCATTTGGCGACCTTTCTTCTTTCGAGGTCGCGACGCGGGGCTCCGTGGGGGCAGACCAGCACGCACGTCCAGCAACCGACACATTTCTCTTCATCGTGGACGACTTTGCCGCTCTCGTCCTTCGTGATGGCGCCGGTTATGCATGCTTCGACACAGACCGGCTCGTCGCAGTGGCGGCACTGTACCGCGAATGATACCGGCCGCAGCTCCTCGACGAGCACGCGCGAGAGCGCCCGCGGAAATTCTTTTTTATGCGCTTTTATTATGTTCTTCGAACGGGAATGCTCGGTCAGGCAGTGGACTTCGCACAGCCTGCAGCCGATACACGCCTCTTCTTTCGTATAGACTCGTTTCATTTTCACACCATCCATCCGGTACCGTTTATATATTCTTAAAGGCCGCTTTCGTGCCTTCGGTTCCTCATTGCGGCTCTCTCGCCGAGCCAATCGCCCTTCGTCGGCATAGCCATCAAGGCTACGCCATCGGCGAGCCCGCGGCCTGCAGGCCGAGTATGTCCATCTCCTCGGTGGAGAGGCCTATCGAGCGCAAGTGCAGCCGGTTGCCGCGCAGCGACTCTATCGCGTTTAAGCCCATGCCGCCGAGCATCTCGGCTATCTCATGCGACCAGCCGCGCACCAGGTTAAAGAGGCGCTCAGCCGCGACATCCGGGTTGAGGCGCTTCTCGAGGTACGGGTCTTGCGTCGCGATACCCCAGTTACACTTGCCGGTGTAACACATCTGGCAGACATGGCAACCCATAGCCACCAGCGCCGCCGTGCCGAGATAGACCGCGTCCGCGCCGAGCGCGATGGCCTTGACGACATCGGCGCTGTTTCTAAAACCGCCCGCCGCGATGACCGAAACGCGGTTGCGGATTGCCTCATCGCGCAGTCGCGTGTCGACCGCCGCGATGGCGAGTTCAATCGGGATACCGACGTTGTCGCGGATCATCGTCGGCGTCGCGCCGGTCCCGCCGCGAAAACCGTCGATTGCGATGATGTCGGCGCCCGCGCGGGCGATGCCGCTCGCGATTGCGGCCACGTTGTGGACCGCCGATATCTTGACCGATATCGGCTTAGTGTATTCAGTCGCCTCTTTGAGGCTGTAAATTAGCTGGCTTAAATCCTCGATCGAGTAGATGTCGTGGTGGGGGGCGGGTGAAATCGCATCCGAGCCGACCGGTATCATCCTGGTGCGACTGACGACCGGGCCGACCTTCTCACCGGGAAGGTGTCCGCCGATACCGGGCTTCGCGCCCTGGCCGATTTTAATCTCGATAGCCGCCGCGGCGTCGAGGTACTCGCTGTGGACGCCGAAACGTCCCGACGCTACCTGCACTATCGTGTTCGGGCCATACTCGTAAAGGCCTTGCGGAAGGCCGCCCTCGCCGGTGTTCCAAAAGGTGCCGAGCGCTTTCGACGCGCGGGCCAGACCCTCGCAGACGCTATAGCTGACCGCGCCGAACGACATCGCCGAAAAGAGAATCGGCGTCTTTAGCATAAGCTGGGGGGCGAGCGCGGTCTTGAGAACCGGCTCGCCGTCGACCATCTCTATATCTATTTTATCCGGCTTGCTGCCGAGGTACGTCCTAAGCTCCATCGGCTCGCGGAGCGGGTCGATCGACGGGTTGGTGACCTGGCTCGCGTTGAGCAACATATGATCCCAGTAAATCGGGTACGGCTTGGGATTGCCCATACCGGTCAAGAGCACGCCGCCGGTCTCCGCCTGTTTCCAGATATACTTCTGGGTCTCGGCGGTCCAGTTGGCGTTGTCTTTTACAAATGGTTTGTTATCCTTTATCGTCAGGGCGTTGGTCGGACAGAGCGAAACGCACCGCTGACATGCGACGCACTTTTCGTCCTCGCTGTAGACTTCGCCGTCTTCGTCCACCTTGTGCGCCTCGAACGCGCACTGGCGTACGCATACCTGACAGTCTATGCATCTATCTTTGTCCCGTTCAATTTTGAGTTCGGGTAGCTGGTAGGTCTTCATCTATGCCACCGTCTCCTCTAATTCACGTACCGCGTCCGTATCGCTAACCGGGATTTTCAACTCGCCGATGACCGGCTCGCCGGCTTTAGGGTTCCAGACTTTATCGAGGACCGACGCGACCTCGCGTATCGCCGACTCTTCGCTTGCGATGTAGAGCATATCGTCTTTGCGCGCCGCGACGAGCGGGCGCAATTTGACTCGGTCGCTCAAGCCCACCATGCCGTTGGCGTGGCCGAGGATTATAGCGAAGGGTCCGTTTAGGAGACCGCCGCCATAGACTATCCTAAGCGCCTCGTACACATCGGCGACCTTCTTCCCCTGTGCTTTCATGCGGTCGATATCGGTCCAGAACGAGGCGGCCAACGCCTTGCAGGCCAGCTCTATCGGGAGGTTGTGTCGCCTCAGCAAGAGGTCGAACGAGTACGCGACGACCTCGGTGTCGGTGAGCATCGTGCATTTGTAGCCGAACATCTCGAGGTATCGCTTGTTGATGCCGTACGACGAAATCTCGCCGTTGTGGACTATCGCCCAGTCGAGGATGGTAAACGGGTGCGCCCCGCCCCACCAGCCGGGGGTGTTCGTCGGAAACCGGCCGTGTCCTATCCAGGTGTAGCCCGCATACTCGTCGAGGCGGTAGAATTTGCCCACGTCCTCCGGGAAGCCGACCGCTTTAAACGCGCCCATATTCTTCCCCGAGGAGAAGATAAAAGCGCCCTCGACCGTCGAGTTGACGAGCATGACCGCGTCGATGACATAATCTTCCTCGCAGACGCCGCACTCGTTAAAGTCGGCGCTCGGCTTGACGAAATACCTCCAGAGAAGCGGCGCTTTGCCGACCCCCGGCACCTTCCTGGTCGGGATGACCTCTTCGGCGTCGACCTCGAACCACTCGTCGATGAGGAGATCGGTCATCTCTTTGGCTTTGATGTCGTCGTACATAATGTGTAGAGCGTAATGCTCTTTCTTATCGGGGTAGATGCCGTATCCGGCGAATCCGCCGCCAAGCCCGTTTGAGCGGTCGTGCAATACCTCCATCGAGCGGATAATGCCCTCGCCGCTCATCAGCCGTCCGTCTTCACTCATCATCCCCGCCAAACCGCATCCGGATATGTTCCTGCGGTGTATTCGACCTTTCAAAACGCACCTCCTGTATAAATCCCGTATAAATCAACGTTCTCTATAAGCTGTTTTGGTAAGCTTTCTCTTAAATTGTTTTGGTCGTGCCGCGGAAAAGCTCTTAGTGCAACAAAAAAAGCCAACAAACCTTGTGGTTTGTCGGCACCATTGCCAAAATATTTAATTGTTAATCCATTATATTAAATTTGTGTTACGTTGTCAAACGCTGCAACCCCACGCGACCGCATAGGTTGGCGACTGCGGCGGTCTTTCAGGCGAGTTCTTTAGTTTGATAGTTGACTATCAGACTTAAGTAGTGTTTTTTGTGAAATTAAGCGGCGTTAGAGACATCAGGATATCTTTTCAAGGCGTTCTGCTACCCAAACTTTGATGATGGATTGTCGGGGCACGCCCAGACGTCTTGCCTCTTTGTCCAACAGTTGAATCATCCACAATGGAAAATCGACATTTACTCTTTTCTGTGCTTGTTCGGGTCGCCTTGCTTTTGATATATCAAGGTATTTAGTAATATCCTCTTTGCCTTCATCAAATTTCTTGTCAAACTCACGAGCTTTCATATAGATCAACCTCCTCTTTTTTGGATCGTCGTACTGAAATAATTCTTGTCGTTTCAGTCCGATAAGTAATAACTCCCGACCAGTGCTTTTCTGATATTTTTCCTATTACCAAAAATCTTGGTTCATCACGGGTCTTTGCTGGAATCTCAATAAGGTCTGGGTCATCCCATAATTCTTGCGCCTCGTAAAAATCAATACCGTGTTTCTGCTTGTTACTATCACTTTTCTTGGGGTCTAACTCAAACTCCATAATATAATTATTATACCTTAGATATACCCATAGTCAATAAAAGGGTTGGTTGAGCTACGCAAGGTGAAAACGTCACTCCAACCCCATCTTGCCATAGAGCCTTTTACTAGGGTTTATAGTGCGGAGAAAGGTGACGCGCTTGATGAACTGTCCAACAGTATTGTAGACCTTGTTGAGGACGGAAAACTTGACAAAGCAGAGGAAGTCAGTCGTCAGCTTTTGGACCGGTACCCGGACCAGGTCGATGGACTCTTCAGCCTGGGAATGGTCTATGAAGCAAGAGGACAGAATGAGAAAGCCGCCGAGTATTACCGAAAAGCAGTGGACTTCATGCGGTCAATGCCTGAATTTGAAGAGGAAGCAATCGATTGGGTTCTAGAAAAGGCGTTCCGGATGGAGTCTGCATCGTTTTCCAAAACATAGGCAAGATGCGGTGCCTGACACCTGACCTTTTAGTTTGATTTTTAAAGCGCTATCCTACCTGACGCTTTTTGCCTTCCGCATTATCATACTCTTCCAGTGCCTCAATACGCATTAGTATCTCATCAAGCTTTGCGATCAGTGCATCAGCGGGAAGGTTCTTTGCGAGAAGTGAACCTAGCAGCTGATTAAGACTAGTCCCATCTCAAGCGTCGCCTCAATCCATGCTTCTTTAGCGCCCACAATCATCTCATAGGTCTCAGCCCACGTATCGGCCTCGGTCATACAACCGGGAAACTCGGCAATCATCGCAAAATAACCGCCATCCTCATAGGGCTTTATAATGATTGTGTGAGGCATCTTGCTATAGTCCTCAACGCTTATTTGCTTCTCCATTTTACCCTCCTTGCTGTAAGCCTAGTATCTCGAATAAAATGACACTATATATAGTGTCTGCTGGATATAATGTATTTCTCATAAAACCCTCTGCATAAATACCACGAGGTGGGTGCTACCACCTCGTAAGTCCCAGCCTCTCCCACATCCAGGAAATATCGAAATAGGCTCTGCCGCTCTTTTTGTTACGCTCTTCCGCGTTCTCGATATCTTTCAGAATTTCAGCGACTCGTCTTCTGCCGGCTTCTGTTTTAACAGCTTCAAGTGGCGTCTTGCCGTCGAGCATCGGGATTTTATCGACCAGCCAGTTTTCGTAATGCTGCCGCATAAATTGGTTGCAGACCTGCTGCTGTATCTCAAGCGGTATCTCGGCTTCAGCGTCCCTGGGCGATGTTTCATGTTGTTCCATGGCCTTATGAATATCCTGGAACTCATCCGCCCTATGGGTGACATAGTCAGCGGCGTGCTTGAGAATTAGGTCTTTTCCCTTTTCTAGCCGCTCCTTGGAGTTTGTTTCAAGGATTAGTTTTTTCCCTTCTGTTTTAACCTGGCCGAAGACGACCGGGCCGCGCATTCTTTCGCTCTCGCCGAGCCAGGTGTAGAAGTCTCCTTCCTGCCTGAAATCCTCCACTTCGCTTAGAGCGGCAGCAAGCTTATCCTTGTCTTTAATTTCAAATAGTGCTTTTGATAAGATGACCGGCTCGCCGCTTGTCGTTGCAATCAGCATATCCTCTGGATACAAAATGGGCTCGTACCAGTAGTAGTTAAACATGTCGCCTTCTTCTTTCAGGTAAGCCCGCATGGTCGCATACGGGTGCTCGCTTTTGAAAACCTCGAGATCGTCTCGGAAAGCTTTTATCAAGCCCTCTTTGCGATTGCGCGCGTAAGAGAAGATGCCGCCCGTCAAAATATACTCGCCGTCGAGTTCAAGAATTCTCGCCGCCATGATGTCCCACCGGCTTAAATACCTCGTTGCGCTTCGCTCGCGCACTTTGAATTCACCACCGAGAAGCAGGTCTTTAAGCAGAAGCCCTTCTTCGGGATAGACCTCTTCAACCTCATACAAGCTCAAGTAAGTATCCTTCATTTTGTTTAGGACTTTTAGCTCGTCGTCCGCCAATTTCTTGCCGTTCTCTTCCATGTAGAGTTCAAGCAACGTTTTGCCGGTTTCTTCATCGAAGTAATCGGCCTTCGCGTCATATATGACCCAGTCCCAGAAATTGACGTGAGCCGAATCGAGAAGCCCGCCTTCTAAATGCTCATCGGGGTCGAACTCGTCCCAATAAACTCCAGCCGCCTCATCAATAGCATACAGGTGGTGCTTGCGGAAGTATTTTAATATCTCATCGATCTGACGCCTCTCAATCGATGCCTCGGGTTTTATTTCGGCATACGCTTTTAAAGCGCAGCATTTTTTAAATTTCTTGCCGCTGCCACACGGGCAGGGCTCGTTTCTACCTGTGTTCGCCACACTTTTGCCCCTTTGCTTTAAACTTATTACTCATAGCTTCGAGAAAGAGGAATATCCGATGAACATCCCCTAGGTTCGTCCCCTAGGTTTCAGCCTTTATGGGCAGACTACGCCATACGGGTATGGCGCTTGATGTCGGATATGTCTGAGGTATGTTGAGCGATAT